>Ga0114974_10000001_pt1 | contig 482962 bp, 409 predicted proteins | sample S_130206_EF_Meta_FD_87318 | JGI IMG/M metagenome (GOLD analysis project Ga0114974, IMG submission 87318) | Freshwater microbial communities from Lake Simoncouche, Canada to study carbon cycling - S_130206_EF_MetaG | ecosystem: Environmental > Aquatic > Freshwater > Lake | place: Lake...
CTGACGGAACGTCGACTTGTTCTTGCGGCGGTCGCGATAAGCGAACTTCTGCGCGCGCTGAACGGCCTCGAGGGCGTAGACGTACAGACGGGATTTGTTTCCGAAGTAGCCCTTAGCGGCTTTAATCGCGCGCTTCTTACGGGCCTTGGTGGCCGGGCCATTGGTTGCTCTAGGCATGTTGGTATTTGGTTTTGGTTTTGGTTAGATGGCCTCGGGGTCGCCTTAATGAACACCCGTTCGGCCAAAATGGGGGTCGCCGGCTTAGGCGAAAGGCATGCAGGCCAGCATCTTCTTCTCGAAGCCGGAGTCGACGCGCTTGGACTTGTTGGCACGACGGCGCTGCTTGCGGGACTTGGTGCTCAAGAGGTGGCGGGCGTTCGGGGAACGGCGCATCACTTTGCCGGTACCGGTCACCTTGAAGCGCTTGGAGACTGACTTGCGGGTCTTTTGCATGGCGGAAAGGGTCGGAACAAAGGGCGTCCGGGGGGACTTGTAAAGGGGAAAGGGCCGGGGGCGCGGACTTGGGCTCACTTTCTGGCAGGCGGCAGATCGGGTTGGCCATTTGACAATCCGAGCCAAGCCCGCTCCCCTGCCCTGCACCCAAACCTAAAAACCATGCTTTCCCTAGGAAAAAAGCCAAAATTAACCTTCAAGGTGGATGCCCTCGTGGACGGCAAACCCGTCCATGGGCCTTTTGCCGACCTTCTGGACGGCCCGACCATCGTTTCCGTCTACATGCGCAACAACACCTCCGCCTGCGACAAACAGGCCTCGGAGATGGATAAAAATGAGAAAGCCATTGTCCGGCAAGGATTTAGGTTGATTGCTGTCTCCCGGGATACTTGCGCCTCCCATACCAAGTATGCCGCCAAACACGGGTACAAGTTCACCCTAGTCTCGGACCCCGAGGATCAATTCTCCCAGGCCCTGGAAGCGATCGTCGAGAAATCGATGTACGGAAAGAAGTACCTTGGACCCGCCCGGGCGGCTTACCTCTTCGACGGCCAAGGCAAGTTGCTCGCCGCCATCCCCAAGGTCGAAGCGGCGGAGCACGGCAAGCAACTCCTCGCGGCGATCGCCGCGCTGAAGTAAAACTGCGGGTGCGCCTGAAGTGACGGGCCGCAATCGGTGCTTGAACCAAGGCACCGAAAGAGGGAGTTTATCCCGAAGACCCGCCCGCAAGATACCTAATGGCTACGCCCTATCGCCCCAATAACCGACCGAAACCGTCGAGTTCGTCCAACCAGCAACGCCGGGATTACCGCCGGGAGGACAAAGGGCCGAAGCGCAACATGAACATCCGCGCGACGGAGATCCGCGTGATCAACTCCAAGGGCGAGATGCTCGGCGTCATGCCGACTTCGCGCGCCCTTGAGCTGGCCCGCGAGGAAGGCGTCGACCTGATCGAGATCGCCGCCGCCGCCGTCCCGCCGGTGTGCAAACTCATGGAGTACGGCAAGTACCTCTACGAGGAAGCCAAGAAACATAAGCACCAGAAGACCACGACGAAGGTGAAGGAGATCAAACTCCGCCCCCGCATCGACTCGCACGACCTCTTCATCAAGGTGCGCCGGGCCGAGAACTTCCTCTATCACGGCCACAAGATAAAACTGCTTCTGCAATACCGCTACCGCGAACTCGAGCACCCGGAGATCGGCCTCGAGACCATCGGCCGCGCCATCGCCGCGCTGATGCATATCTGCACCCGCGACAACGAGCCGAAGCGCACGGGCCGCGCCATCGTCGTGGGCCTCACCCCCGTCCAGCAGAACAAGCGCAAGCTCGTGCACAACGCCGCCCCCGGCGAGGATGACGGCGAGGATGACTCCGCGGTGGATAACGGGGAGAACGACACGGAATAAGCCGTGCGGCGCCTGGTCGCCATCTGCCTTTGCCTTTGCCTCGCGACCGCCGCGGTCCAGGCCGCCGCGTCGCCCGACATCTTCCTGGGCGATTCGTTGCGTCAACTCGGGCTCGCCCCGCTCGCACGGGAGAAAACGGATGGCTTCGGTCTGGAACGGCACGGCGCCAAGGGCCTGCCCACGTTCGTCGCCGAGGCCAACAAGGATTACCTCCTGGTGGAGGGCGTGAAGTTCTACCTCGACGACCCGATCGGCCTGCTGCGCGGCAAGCTCACCGTCACCCGCATCGACTACGACAAAGTTATCGTGCCCTTGGCTTGGCGACTCCCGACCCCACGGCCGGCCGCACAACGGATCCTCCTGGACCCCGGGCACGGCGGCAAGGATCCCGGCAAGGTCCACCCGACGCTCAACTACACGGAAAAAGCGGCGACGCTCGACACGGCGATCCGCCTCAAGTTGCTCCTCGAGAAACAAGGCTTCGAGGTGCTGCTGACCCGCGACCGGGATGTCGCCATCGACCTCGACGACCGGGCGCCGATGGCCAGCAAGGCCAAGGCCGACCTCTTTGTGAGCCTCCACTACAACGGCGGGGCGGCGGGCGACAACAGCAGCGCGGGCATCGAGACCTACTGCCTCACGCCGACGGGCCAACACTCGACCAACAAGGCCGCTGGGCGGGCCGACCTCACCGCCGAACCAGGTAACCGCTTCGACCCGTTCAACCTCCAGCTCGCCTTCAACGTCCAACGCCAGATCCTGGCCCAAACGGGGGCGGAGGACCGGGGGGTCCGCCGCGCCCGCTTCGCGGTGCTCCGCACGCTGACCTGCCCGGGCATCCTCATCGAGGGAGGTTTCGTCTCCAGCCGGACGGAAGGGGCGCTGATCGCCAACGCGACCTACCGCCAGAAAATCGCCCAAGCCATCGCCGACGGGATCGCGGATTACGGGCGCCAGCTTCGCGCGAAATAAACCAGTGATTTAACGCTTCCGCCGGCGACGCGGCCGGCTAACCTACGAGGCATGGGACGTCTCGCGTTGCTGCTACCGTGGCTGACGGTGCTCGCGTGGGCCCGACCGGACCCGGCGCGCACCGCCGTCCTGATGAACTCCGACCGACCCGAGGGCCTCGCCCTCGCCGAGGAGTTCATGGCCAAGCGCGGCATCCCGCCGGCAAACTTGATCAGCCTCCCGCTCGGTCGGGTCGAGACGTTGGCCTGGAAAGATTACAGCGCCAAGGTGCTCGGGCCGCTCCGGGCGAAACTCCGCGACGCGCACCTCCTCGAAGGGACCCAGGACGAGGCCGCGGACGCCCGCGGTCGGCTTGGCTTCATCCCGACCGCCGAGCCCCGCCTCCAATGGCTCGTGCTGGTGCACGGCGTGCCCCTGAAAATCAGCCCATCCGGCATCAAGGGGCTGAACGCGGCGAATCCGGTGAAGGGCGACCACGCGAGCCTCGACAGCGAACTGGCGACCCTCGCCCTGCCCAACCTGGACCCCGAAGGGGCCCGTCCGAATCCTTGGTTCAACCGGACGGAGGCCGGGGCGGAAGGCATCACCCGCATCGCCCGGCTCGACGGCGGGTCCGCCGAAGCCGCGCTCCGAGCCCTGCACGGTGCCTGGGAGGCGGAAGCCAAGGGCCTGCGCGGTCGCGCCTACGTGGACGTGGGTGGGCCCTATAAGGAAGGCGACGAGTGGTTCCAGGCCTGCGTCGCACCCCTCAAGGAACTAGGCTACCCGACCGACGTCGAAGCGACGCGCGAACAGTTTTCACCGCGGGCGCGCGGGGACGCCCCGGCGTGGTACCTGGGCTGGTACAGCCAGAAACCCGCCGGCAAGTTCGGCCTGAAGTCGACCCGACTCGCCCCAGGCGCGATCGCATTGCACCTGCATAGCTTTTCCGCCGGCTCGTTGCAGAGTCCGGAAGCGAGCTGGACGCCTTGGCTGGTCGAACAAGGCGCCGCCCTGACTTTCGGCAACGTCTACGAGCCGTACCTTTCCCTGACCGTACGCCCTGAGCTTTTGCTCAAGGGGCTTCAGGCGGGGATGAGCGCCGGGGAGGCCGCGTGGTATGCGACGCCAGCGGTCAGTTGGCAGGGCATCATCCTCGGCGACCCTTTCTACCAACCGTTCGCCGTGCCGCTGGAGACGCAGACCCGCTCAGTCGACCCGACCGATCGCTGGACCGATTACGCCGTGCTGCGCCAAACCAATCTCCACCCCCAGCCGCTCGGGGCCGAGGCCTTACGCCAGCTTCGGGTGGCCGCCGATCGGTCCGGGCGGCTCGCCTTGGCCCTCGCCTGTGCCCAAGCCGAGCAAGCCGCCGGCATCACCCGCGCCTGGAAGGACCCCCGGGGGTTGACCACGGAGGACGGGGGCTTGATCGAGGAGGCTGCCCGGTTTGTGGAGGCCCGGTTCGGGGTTGCGGCCGCCCTGAAACTGCGAACGGAGCTGGCAAAGCGGCCCGAATGGGCGCCAGCCCCGCCCAAACCCCAAGAAAAGCCCCCGGGGAGATAATCTCGGCTTGCCAGCCCCCTTCGGCTGGTTTTTTTTCGACCTCTCGACGGCCCACCGGCACCTGCCAGTGGAATCTCCGCCGGGAAACCCAACCAACAACCAAAACCCTGGAAACGTCCTTCGCGACGCCCAGGACCCCAGTCAAAACACAATGAGCATCATGGAAAAACTGCTCGCCGAATCCAATTTCGGCGCGCTCAAGGCCCACAGCGTTATCCCCGCGACCGTCACCGAGATCCGCGACGACAAGTTCGTCGTCGTCGACATCAACGGCAAGTCCGAGGGCTTCATCCCCCAGGCTGAATTTCCCGACATGGCCGAAGTCCAGGTCGGCATGCAGCTCGAGGTCTACCTCGAGAAGCTTGAAAACAAGGACGGCACCCCGACCGTCTCCTTCGACCGCGCCCAGCAGATCCGTAAGTGGGAAAGCATCGAGGCCAATTGCCAGGAAGGCTCCATCGTCCAGGGTCGCGTCAAGTCCGTCGTCAAGGGCGGCCTGATCGTCTCCGTCGGCGTCGACGCCTTCATGCCCTCCTCGCAGATCGACGTCAACCCGCCGAAGGACCTCGAAGGCTTCGTGGGCCAGACCTTCGACTTCAAGATCATCAAGATCAACAAGGAGAAGAAGAACCTCGTCGTCTCGCGTCGCGAACTCATCGAAGAACAGCGCGGCGAAAGCCGTCGCAAGCTCCTTGAAGAGGTCAAGCCGGGCGTCATCCGCCGCGGCATCGTCAAGAACATCACCGACTACGGCGCGTTCGTGGACCTCGACGGTCTCGACGGCCTGCTGCACGTCACCGACATGTCCTGGGGCCGCATCGGCCACCCGAGCGAAGTCGTCAAGGTCGGCGAAGAAATCACCGTCATGGTCGTCGAAGTCGACCGCGAGCGCGAGCGCGTCTCCCTCGGCCTCAAGCAGACCCAGTCCAATCCCTGGGAAGGTATCGAGAAGCGCTACCCCGTCGGCCAGAAGGTCCACGGCAAGGTCGTCAACCTCGTCGCGTACGGCGCGTTCATCGAGATCGAAGGCGGCGTCGAAGGCCTCGTCCACGTCTCCGAGCTCTCCTGGACCAAGCGCGTCCAGAAGCCGTCCGACATCCTCAAGGTCGGCCAGGAAGTCGATGCGGTCATCCTCAACGTCAACAAGGAGGAGCAGAAGATCTCTTTGGGCATCCGCCAGCTCGAGACCAACCCGTGGGAAAAGGTCCGCCACAACTACCCGGTGGGCGCCCGCGTCCGCGGCAAGGTGCGCAACCTTACCAACTACGGCGCCTTCGTGGAGCTGGAAGATGGCATCGACGGCATGGTGCACGTGTCCGACATGAGCTGGACGCGCCGCATCAACAACCCGGCCGAGGTCATGAAGAAGGGCGACGACGTGGAAGCCATCGTGCTCGACGTCGACGTCGACCAGCAGCGCATCTCCCTGGGCGTCAAGCAGACCCAGACCGACCCGTGGAGCGAGATCGACCGCAAGTTCCGCATCGGCGACCTCGTCAACGGCAAGGTCTCCAAGATCGCGAACTTCGGTGCCTTCATCGAGCTCTCCGACGAGATCGACGGCCTCGTGCACGTCTCCCAGCTCGCCGAACAGCGCGTCGAGAACGTCAAGGACGTCGTCAAAGTCGGCCAGGATGTCACCGCCCGCGTCATCAAGATCGACAAGGAGGACCGTCGCATCGGCCTCTCGATCAAGGCCGCGAGCTACGACGCCGAACGCCTGGCGGCGGAAATCTCCAGCTACGAGCGGATCAAGGGCCCGTCCACCGGCGGCGCCCCGGCGCCCTCGGCGGGCGGTTCGACCTCCTCCGGCTCGTCCGGCAGCGGCGACTTCAACAGCCTCGGCGATCTCCTCGACAAGGCCGGCAACTAAGCCGTCCTCCATCGGCACCAAACGGACCCCGGGCAACCGGGGTCTTTTTTTGTGCCCAAGCACCCGCGGAAGGCTTAAACTCGGACTCATGCCGGCTTTCCGCGGATATGGTCGCCTCGCGCTCCGCGCGGCCTGCGCGCTCGGCGCCGCGGCCGCCGTGCTCCTCGGGCAGGCCGGTGGCTGGCTGACGGGGGGGGCCGCCCTCGCCATCGACTGGACCTGCGGCCTCTACGTCATCTTCCAGATCGGTTCAGCCCGCGTGTCGCCGCTCTACCTGCTCCTGTGGGTGCCACTCGCCGGCCTACTGCCCAAGTGCACCGCCTTGGCGCTGTTCCTCTTCGGCGGGCGCAAGCACAGCGCCTTGAGCGCCGCCAAGCGCGAGGTCCTCCAGCTCGCTTGGAGCCTCACCGAAGGCCCGATCACGACCGGCAACGCGGTCCGCCTCTTGGGCGACCGGCATGGCCGCGACACGCTCGAGTCCTTGCGCACCGAGATCCTCGCCGCCCGCCGCCGCATCCATATCGCCACTTACATCCTCGCGCCGGACGAAGTCGGCCGCGAACTCGTCAGCCTCCTCGCCCGCCGGGCCCGCGAGGGCGTGGAGGTGCGCCTGCTGGTCGATGCGGTCGGCAGCTGGGGCACCCCGCTGATCCTCTGCCGCCCCTTGCTCCGCGCGGGCGGCCATGTCGCGCGCTTCAACCCCGCCCTCCCCCTGCAAGGCAAGGGCTCGGCCAACTGGCGTAACCACCGCAAGATCGCGGTGTTCGACGGCCGCGTCGCCATCATCGGCGGCCAGAACCTCGGCCTCGCCTACATGGGGGAACGCCCCTCCAACCGCCGCTTCCGTGACTGCTCGTTCCGGCTCGAGGGGCCGGTCGCAGGCACGCTGGAACAGGTCTTCATCGCCGACTGGTGCCAAGCCACGGACGAACCCGCCCGGCGCTTCGTCAACCTCCTGCGCGAACGCCACCCGGCCGTCGGCACGGCCGCCATCGAGGTCATCGCCGCCGGCCCGGACGCGGTCGGCGACCCGCTGTGGGAAGCCTACGCCCGGCTCTTCGAGCCGGCCCGGACCTCCCTCACAATCGTGACGCCTTACTTCGTGCCGGACCGCCGACTCTACCAGCTGCTCGGCGCCGCCGCCCGCCAGGGTCGCAAGGTCCAACTGATCCTGCCGCGCCGGTCCGACCACCGCCTGCTGGACTTCGCCCGCCGGTGGTACCTGCGCACCTTGCACGAGGACGGCGCCGAGATCCTCTTCTTCAAGCCCGATGTCCTGCACGCCAAACTCGTCGTCATCGACGGCGAAGCGGCGGTCATCGGCTCAGCCAACCTCGACATGCGTTCGCTGTTCCTCAACTACGAGATCACCGCGATCGTGCGCGAACCCGCGACGGTGCAGGCGATCGAAGGCTACATCTCGACGCTCACGCCGGATTGCACGCGGTATGCGGAAGACCTCTACCGGGCGAGCCGGACCTGGCAGGGCCGGCTGGGCGAACGTCTCTCCCGCATCCTCGCGCCCTTGCTTTGATCAGCCCAGGAAGGCGTGGAGGCGGACGCTCAGCCCCGTGTCGGGCAGCAAGAAGCCATCGTGCCCCGCGTCGGTGATGACCTCATGGTAGGCCGCGTTGACGCCCACGGCCGTGGCCGCGGCCAGCAGCATGCGCAGTTCGCTGGTCGGGTAGAGCCAGTCGCTCGAGAAGCCGATGGCGAGGATGTCCGGCCCATCCCCCCGGAAGAGCGTGCCGGCGGCGGCGCGCGCCGTCAGGTCAAACCGGTCCACCGCCCGGGTGATCCGCAACCAGCTGTTGGCGTCGAAGCGTTTGACGAAAGCCGCGCCCTGGTGGTCGAGGTAGCTCTCCACCTGCCAGTGGACGGGGTCGCCGACCTTGGCCCCGGGCACCTTCGCGCGGCCGAACTTCTGATCGAAGGCGGAGGAGGAAAGGTAGCTGATATGGGCCAGCATGCGGCCAATCGATAGACCCGTGTCCGGCCCCTCGCCGGGCGCGTAATGACCGCCGCGGAAGTTCGGGTCCTTCTCCACGCAAGCCCGGGACACGGCGTTGAGGGCGATGGCCATCGGGGATTGGCTCAGGCCGGCGGCCAGCACTGCGATGCGGCCGACCTCCTGCGGGTAGTCGGCGCACCAGAGCAGCGCCTGCATGCCGCCCATCGAACCGCCGACGACCGCATGCAACTTCGTGATGCCAAGGTGGCGGATGACCATCCGCTGGCCCCGGACGATGTCGCCCAACGTGATCTCAGGAAAGTAGCCACCGAACCGATGGCCCGTGCGCGGGTCGAGCGAGCTCGGACCGGTCGACCCTTTGCAGCCGCCGATGCAGTTGACCCCGATGACGAAGAAGCGGTTGGTGTCGATGGCCTTGCCCGGCCCCACGAAGACATCCCACCAGCCGGCCTTCACGTCGTCCGGCTGGTATTTACCGGCCACATGGTGATCGCCGCTCAACGCGTGGGGGACGAGGATCGCATTGGACTTGTCGGGCAGCAGGGTACCGTAGGTCTCATAGCGCATGGTCAGGCCCGGCAAGGCGCCCCCCAGTTCGAGAGGGAAAGCCTCGGTCGAGTGGAAATCCTGAAACGAGACCGGGCAGAGCTCGGGCGGAGGGGTGGCGGGCTGGGCCGGGGCGGCGGGCATGGACCCAGCCATCGAAAGGAGTGCGGGGGCGGTGGCAAGTGGCCATTCGGGATTGCCACGTCATAAAGGCGGCCAAACCTACGGGCCATGCCTCATCAACACCGCCACGAAGACGGCTGCTGCGGCCAGGGGGCCCCGGACCGCGTGGACGTCGCCCTCCGGCGGATGAAGGATAAGTCGCTGCGCGTCACCGGCCCCCGCCAGGCCATGCTGCGCGTGCTCAGCGAGGCGCAACAGCCGCTGAGCGCCGAGGAGATCCACACGCGGGCGGGTGATGGCACGCTCGACCTCGTCACCGTGTACCGCAGCCTCGGTGCGCTCGAGGAAGCCGCCATCGTCCAGCGCCACCCGCTCGAACGCGGCCGCTCCCTCTACGCCCTACCCGCCGCCGGCCACCACCACCACCATGTGATTTGCCGCCGATGCGGCCGCATCGATCGCCTGCCAGGCTGCGACACGACCGCCGTCGAGGCCGCCGCCCGCAACCAAGGTTACGCCGAACTGACCCACGTGCTCGAGGTCTACGGCATCTGCCCCGCCTGCACCACCCCTTCCCATGACTGATTTTCCTCGTACCGCCTTCCTCCTCGGCGCCGGCCTCGGCACCCGGCTGCTCCCGCTGACGGAACACTGCCCCAAGCCCCTCCTGCGCCTCGATGGCGAACCCCTCGTGTTGCGCGCGATGCGCGCCCTCCATCAAGCCGGTACCCGCCGTTTCCTGATCAACACCCACCACTGCCCCGACGCTTGGACGCAGGCCTTCCCGACCGGTAAGTTCCTCGACGCCGAAGTGCAACTGGTCCACGAAGCCGTCCTCCTCGACACGGGCGGCGGCCTGGCCAACGTGGCCGAGCTGCTGACCAACGCGGACCGCGACCTCATCGTCTGGAACGGCGATATCCTCTCTGGCGTCGACCTCACCGCCGCCGTCGAGCACCACCGGACCAACGGGGCCGAGGCGACCCTCGTGGTCCGCGAGCAAGGCCCGCTCAAAAACGTGCGGATCACCGACGAAGGCGACGTCACCGACCTTCGCGACCGCCTCGGCGCGACCGAGCCGGCCTACCAGTACACGGGCATCTGCCTCGTCACCCGCGCGTTCGCACTCGGCGTGCCGAAGGAGATCGCCTCGCTGGTCGAACACTTCCTGCGCCGCGTCACCGAGCGCAAGGGCAGCATCCAAGGCTACCTCGACGCCAGCAAGGTCTGGCACGACCTCGGGACGTTGGCGGAATTCGAGCAAGTGCGCGCGGCGTTCGAGAAACCCGTCCGCGGACGCCTTTCCGTCGAGGAGGCGGCCGGCCTCGTCGGGTACCTTCCCCTTCCGGAGGCCGCGGTCCTCAAGGGCGGCTCCGGCCGACGGTTCCAACGCGTGGCCAACCTTTCCGGCCATACCGCCGTCCTCTGCGTCTACGACGACAGCCGCCCGGAGAACCGGCTGTACGGCCCGCTGGCCCGCGTCCTCCGTGACAAGGCCGAGCTCAATGTGCCGCTCGTGCTGGCCGAGGACGACCCCCACGGGGTGCTGTTGCTCGAGGACCTCGGCGACGACGACCTATGGTCGCTCGCCCAGGCCCCGGCCTTCCCTTGGCCCGCCTTCGCCTCGGCGGTCGAGCAGGCCGCCCGCCTGCATCGCGACGGACCCGCCGCCGTCGAGGGGCTGCCGCTCATGGAGGCCTTTGGCCCCAAACTCTACCAATGGGAGCGGGATTATTTCCGCGACAACGTCATCGAGGGCCGCCGCTTCGATCGCGGGGCCATCAACGAGATGGAGTCGCTCGCGAAGGAACTTTCCGGTCGCCCGGTCGTGACCATCCACCGCGACTTCCAATCGCAGAACATCCTCGTCCGCGACGGCGAGGCCTGGTTGATCGACTTCCAGGGCCTGCGCCAAGGCTGCGCCTTCTACGATTACGCGTCGCTGGCCTTCGACCCTTACCTGAAGCGCCCCGACATGGACCTCTGGCGTATCGAGATCGAGGAGCACGCCCGGGAAGTCTCGGAGTGGAAAGGCTCGTCCGACGAGTTCACGCACCTCTTCCACGTCGCCGCGACGCAACGCCTGCTCCAGGCGTGCGGGGCCTACGCCTTCCTAGGGAAAAAGCAGGGCCGCCCGGACTTCCTGGCCCACCTGCCCCAAGGCCTACGCAACCTGGCCATCGCCGCCTCGCTGACGGGTCGGCGCAAACTGGCGGCCCTCGCCGAGGACCTAGGCCGGGCTCCGGTCAGTTCCCGTTGACCTGCTCGTCGAGGAAGCGGATCACCTCGTCGTCGGTCATGCGGACCTGCTCAAGGGTGTCGCGGTTGCGCACGGTCACGCCCGCGTCTTTCTCGATCGTGTCGAAGTCGATGGTGATGCCGAACGGCGTGCCGATCTCGTCCTGGCGACGGTAGCGGCGGCCGATATTGCCGGACTCGTCGTAGAAGACGTTGAAGCGCTTCTTCAGGCGGCGATACAGGGCCTCCGCCCGCTCGACGAGCGCGGGCTTATTCTTCAGCAGCGGGAAGATCGCGGCCTTGAAGGGAGCCACGCGGGCCGGCAGGCGGAGCACGACGCGCTTCTCGCCCTCGACCTCGTCCTCATGGTAGGCGGTGGTGAGGAGCGCCAGGAAGACGCGGTCGACGCCGACCGACGGCTCGATGACGTGCGGGATGAAGCGAGCCTTGGCGGCTTCGTCGAACCAGTCGAGCTTGGTGCCCGAGACGTCGCTGTGCTGGGTGAGATCGAAGTCGCCGCGGGCGGCGACACCCTGCAGCTCCTGCACGCCGAAGGGGAACTCGAACATGATGTCCGTGGTGCCCTTGGAATAATGGGCGAGCTTCTCGGTCGGGTGCGGGTAGAGCGAAAGCTTGGCGCGCGGGATGCCGATCGACTCGAACCATGCGAGGCAGCCGTCGATCCAACCCTGGTGCGCGGTCTGCCAGTCGGCCGACGGGGCGATGAAATACTCGATTTCCATCTGCTCGAACTCGCGGGAGCGGAAGATGAAATTGCGGGGATTGATCTCGTTACGGAAGGCCTTGCCGACCTGCGCGATGCCGAAGGGCAGCTTCACGCGGCCGGTGTCGACGACGTTCTTGAAGTTGATGAAGATGCCCTGGGCGGTCTCCGGCCGGAGGTAAGCGGTCGCCGAAGCGTCCTGCATGGCCCCGACGTACGTCTGGAACATCATGTTGAACGAGCGGGGCGGCGTGAGCGAACCGGGCTTGCCGGTCGCGGGCGACGGGATCAGGGCATGCTCCTCGGGCTGGGCCTCGGTGTAGTCCTTGAGGGCGAGCGGCTCCAACGCACCCTGCTTGGCGAGTTTGCGCTTCAGGTCGCCGGCCATCTCCTCGGCGCGGGCCTGCATGGTCTCATCCTCGAGCACGGAGACATAGCCGATCGTCTCGCCGGCCACGCGGACTGGGGCGAAGAAGAGCTGGTCGGCGCGGTAGCGCATCTTCGACTCCTTGCAGTCGACCAGCGGGTCGGTGAAGTTGTCGATGTGGCCGGAAGCCTTCCAGGTGGTCGGGTGGTGGATGATCGAGGAATCCAAGCCGACGATGTCGTCGCGGCGGTGGACGAAGTCCTGCCACCACGCCTGCTTGATGTTGTTCTTCAGCTCGACACCGAGGGGGCCGTAATCAAAGAAACCGTTGAAGCCGCCGTAGATGTCGGAGGAGGGGAAGACGAACCCGCGACGCTTGCACAGGTTGATGATGGATTCCATCTTGTCGGTCGGGTCGGCCATGGCGAAGAAAGGACCTCACCTATCCCCGTTCGGGCGGACCCCCGCAAGCCTCTTTACCTAGGCGGGGGCAGGGGCTCGGTGGTCAGGCCCCGGGCCTTCTGCGTCCAGGCTTGGGCGGCTTGGGAAATCCCGCGCAGCAAAGCCGAGGCATCGGACTGCGCCGCCGCCAGGGAACGGCCGGAACCTTCGAGCGAGACGCCCAAAGCGTGGAGCGCCTCCCGGGCGTCGGCCAGCCGCACCTGCAGGAGGGCGATGGTCTCGGCGTCGACGGCACCTTCCGCTTTCGCCGCGACCTCCCGCAAACGGGAGACGCTGACGATTAGCCGAGTCGCCTGGGCACCGAGATGAGCCTCGTCGGTCGCCTCCGCCAACCGGGCGCTCCGACTCACCCAGGCCGCGGAGGCCCGCTCGGCGCGGGCGGGATCCGACGCTGGAAGGTAGTCGTCCAAGTCGGCCTCGAGTTCGGCGGCGACCCTGGCGAGATCGCGGGAAGCGACGCGCGCGAGTTCCGCGGCGACGCGCTCCATCGCCCGTTGCTTCGAGCCACCGACCGTGGGAATCTCGTTGCTCGCCAAACCTGCGGGCGCCGCGCCGGCCTCATCCCAAAGCAATTCGACCTGCAGCATGCCGGAGGCCGGACTCACCGCGATCAGCCGGGCGCGCAGGCCGCGGGCCACCTCCTCGCGCAAGCGATCGTTGCGCAGGCGGTCGGCGAAACCCCGGTCCGCGAGGTCGGAGGGATCCAACGTCAGGTTGACCTCCGGGCGGAGGCGACCTTCGAGGTCGGGCTTGAGCCCAATCGATTCGACCTGCCCGACCACCACGCCGTTCACGCGCACGGGCGTACCGGTCGAGATGCCTTCCACGGAGAACGTCGGTCGGAAGACCACGCTCACGCGCGGCTCGGACCAGGCTCGCCACCAAGCCCAGGCACCGCCGACCGTCACGGCGAACAACGCCGCGAACAAGCCCGCGCCCAAGGCGCGCCGGCTCATCCGATGGTCTGCGGATAACTGCCCAACCATTTGACGACCTCGCAGCGCTGCTTGAGCTCGGCCACCGCCGCCTGCACCTCAGGCGTGTCCCAGTGACCCGGAAAATCGATGAAGAAAAGGTACTCCCAAGCCCGCCGACGGCTAGGTCGCGACTCGATGCGGATCAAATTGATCCCGCGGGCGGAGAACGCACTCAAGGCGGCCTGCAAGGAGCCGGGCTCGTGCTTGAGGGCCAGCACCACGCTGGTGAGTTCTTCGTTCGCGCCGGGGGGGTTGGCCCCGGCCCCGATGACAAAGAAGCGGGTGGCGTTGTCGCGGCGATCCTGGATCCCGCGCGCCAAGATGGGTACCCCGCGCGATTCGGCGGCGGCGGACGAGGCGATGGCGGCCTGCCCTTGCGGATTCTTGGCGAGGAGTTCGACGGCGGCAGCGGTGCTCTCGGTCTCGACCAGGGCGGCGCCGGGCGCATGCCGCGACAACCAGCCGCGGCACTGGGCCAAGGCGATATCCTTGGAGAGGACGCGGGTCACGTCGGCCAAGGCCCCGAAGCCGACCAGGCATTGCTCGACGGAAAGCGTGACCTGAGCCACGACCTTGAGGTCGGACTCCGCCAGCAGGTCAAGCGAATGACTGACCACGCCTTCGGTGGAATTCTCGACCGGCACCACGCCATAGGAGGCCTCCCCGGATTCGACCGCGGCGAAGACATCGCCGATGGCACGCAACGGCAAGGCCGGCACGCTAAGGCCGAAGGCGCGGAGCTGGGCCTGCTGCGTGAACGAGCCCTCGGGCCCGAGGTAGGCGACCGGCTTGGCCATCTGCGCCCCGATGGAAAGGGAGATGATCTCGCGGAAGATCGCCCGGACCCCGGAAGCCGGGATGTCCGGGGCGGCGTCGGTGATGGCGCGCAGCACCTGCTCCTCGCGTTGGGGCGCATAAACCGGGGCGCCGGATTTCAGCTTGGCTTCGCCGATCGCGCGGGCGACCTGGAGGCGCTCGGCGAGCAGCCCGAGGATCGCGCGGTCGATGCGGTCGACCTCACGGCGATGCTGGTCGAGACTCATTCGGCGGCGGGCTGGTCGGACCCGGCCGGCGGCTCCTCGGTGGCGACGGCGGCGGCGGACTGGTCCTCGAGCGGCAGGCCGACCTCGGCGTCGCCCACGCTGACCGGGGTCGTGGCCCGGGCGATCCACTCGGAGATCTGGGCGGGCGAGAGGACATCGGAGGCCGGCAACTCGCCGAGCGAGCGGAGCCCCGTGAAATCAAGGAACTTGTCGGTGGTCCCGTATTGGATCGGCCGACCCGGCAGCTCGGCGCGCCCGGTCACGGCGACCAATTCGAGCTCGAGCAAACGGGTCAAGGCGCTGTCGATCGACACGCCGCGGATTGCCTCCATCTCGGAGCGGGTCACGGGTTGGCGATAAGCGACGATGGAGAGCGTCTCGAGCGAGGCCGGGCTGAGGCGTTGCGGGCGGGGCTCACCGCGGAGCAAGCGGACCCAATCGGCGTACGCCGGCGAGATGACCAGACGAAAACCTTCCGGCCCCTGGAGAATCCGGCAGGCGTCGTTGGCGTCGCGCATCTCGGCCTCGAGCGCATCGACGGCCTCGCGGATCTGCGTGGCGGTGAGCAAGGTCGGCACCTGGTCGATGATATCCTGAATCACTTCCTGCACCGGGGACGGGCCCGCGGGGGCGACGTCGGCGGGGGCGCCCTCCGGGCGCTCCGCTTGGCGCGCGGCATCCGCCTGCGCATGGTAGCGCTGCACGACCTTCTGGATATCCTTGATGGACACCGCCTCGGAGGTCGAGAACAGGAGCGCCTTGATGATTTTCTTGAGGTTGAATTCCACGGTAGGAAGTTGCTTAAAAGGGGATTGTCGGCCGATGGGGGGCGGCTCAGTGTCCGCACCCTGCCCTCTTATTACGGGGGGGCTTCCCCCTGACAACCGCAGACTTTTCACACCCTCCATGAGCTCCCCTGACCACACCCGCCAGCACTCCGCCCTTGTCGTCGACGGCCCCGACCGCGCCCCCAGCCGGGCCATGCTCCGGGCGGTCGGCTTCACCGACGCCGACTTCAAGAAGCCGGTGGTCGGCGTGGCCTCGACCTGGTCAATGGTCACCCCCTGCAACATGCACATCAATCGGCTGGCGGACGAGGCGGTCAAAGGGGCCGACGCGGCCGGCGGCAAGGCGGTCGTCTTCTGCACCATCACCGTCTCCGACGGCATCTCGATGGGCACTCCGGGCATGCGCTATTCCCTCGTCTCGCGCGAGATCATCGCCGACTCCATCGAAGCCGTGACCGGGGCCGAAGGCTTCGATGGCCTCGTCACGATCGGTGGCTGCGACAAAAACATGCCCGGGTGCGCCATCGCCATGGCGCGCCTCAACCGCCCCTCGGTCTTCGTCTACGGCGGCACCATCGTCCCGGGCCTCCACCGCGGCCAGTCGGCCGACATCGTCACCGTCTTCGAAGCGGTCGGCAAGCACGCCGGCAAGCAGATCGGCGAGAGCGAACTCAAGGAGATCGAAGTCTGCTCGATCCCCGGCGAAGGCTCGTGCGGCGGCATGTACACCGCCAACACCATGGCCTCCGCAATCGAAGCGCTCGGCCTCAGCCTGCCGGACAGCTCCGCCCAGCTCGCCAACTCCCAGGCCAAGCTCGCCGACTGCGAGCGCGCCGGCAAAGCGGTGCTTGAACTGATCAAGCACAACATCCGCCCTTCCGACATCCTCTCCAAGGATGCCTTCGAGAACGCCATCACCGTCGTCATCGCCCTCGGCGGTTCGACGAACGCCGTACTGCACCTCATCGCGATGGCCCATTCCGCGGGCATCAAACTTACCCTGGAGGACTTCGAACGCGTCGGTCGCCGCGTCCCCGTACTCGCCGACCTCAAGCCGAGCGGCAAGTACAACATGGCCCACTTCGTCCGCATCGGCGGCCTCCAACCCTTGCTCAAGATGCTCCTCGACCAAGGCCTCCTGCACGGCCACTGCCTGACCGTCACCGGCCAGACCGTCGCCGAGAACCTCGCGAACGTCGGCAGCTACGCCGCCGACCAGGATGTCGTCCGCCCCTTCTCCAACCCGATCAAGGCCGACAGCCACCTACGCATCCTCCGCGGCAACCTCGCCCCGGCAGGCTCCGTCGCCAAGATTTCCGGCAAGGAGGGCAATACCTTCACGGGCCAGGCCATCGTCTTCGAATCCGAGGAAGCGTCGCTGCGCGGCATTCTCGACGGCGAGGTCAAGGACGGCCACGTCATCGTCATCCGCAATGAAGGCCCCAAGGGCGGACCGGGTATGCGCGAGATGCTCGGGCCGACCAGCGCCGTCATGGGCAAGGGTCTGGGCAAAACCGTCGCGCTCATCACCGACGGGCGTTTCTCGGGTGGCTCCCACGGCTTCGTGGTCGGCCACATCACCCCGGAAGCCGCCGTCGGGGGCGTGCTCGCGGTCGTGCAGAACGGCGACACCATCACCATCGATTCGCAGAAGAACGAGATCAACTTGGTCGTGCCGGCCGCGGAGATCGCCACGCGCCTGAAGTCCTGGAAGGCCCAACCCTGCAAGGAAAAGCGGGGCACCCTGGCCAAATACGCCAAGCTCGTGTCGTCGGCCTCCGAAGGCGCGATCACCGACGGCGACTGACGCTGGCCCCGCGCCCCCACCGCAGGCGAAGCCACCCGGCTTCGCCTGCTTTGTTTTGCCAGCGACGAAGGAGGCGTCACCATCGGCCCATGCCCCGCCCTCTCCTGCTTGCCGCCTGCCTGCTCGCCGGCGCCCTGCCTGCCGCGACCGAACCGACGTTCACGCGGCGGACGATTACGACTGATTTCTTCAGCGAAGGCTGCGCGGTCGGCGACCTCAACGGGGACGGCAGCCCCGACCTCGTCGCCGGGCCACACTGGTACGCCGGCCCGGAGTTCCGCCTCCGGCATACCTTCGCCGCCAATCCCGGCCGGCCGTACGATCCTCTCGGCTACTCGGAATCGTTCGTGCAGCTCGTCGCCGACCTCAACGGCGACGGGAAGCCGGACGTGATCACGGTGGGCTTCCCGGGCAAAGAAACCTACTGGTACGAGAACCCCGGCGCGCCGGGGACGGCGCCGTGGAAACGGCACCTCTTCCTCGCGAGCACCGACAACGAATCGCCGCACCTGGTCGACCTCGACGGGGACGGGCGACCGTACTTGGTCTGCATGTCTGGCGGGGCCGTCGGGTATGCGAAACTCGACCCGCTTGACCCGACCCAACCAGCAAAATTCATCCCCATCTCGCCAGCTGACCCCAAGAAGTATCAACGCTTCACGCACGGCCTCGGCGTCGGCGACCTCAATGGCGACGGCATCCCCGACATCCTCGAGCGCTCCGGCTGGTGGGAACACCCCGCCGCCACTGCCCCACTCGACACGCAGTGGAAGTTCCACCCGATGGCGTTCTCCGCCGGCCGCAATGGCGGTGCGCAGATGATTGTCACGGACGTGGATGGCGACGGCTTGCCGGATGTCCTGACCTCGCTCGACGCCCACCGCTTCGGCTTGTCGTGGTTCCAGCAGAAACGCACCCCGGAAGGAATCACCTTCGTGGAGCACCGCATCTTGGACGACAAACCCGAGAATTCCGCCGGCGGTTTCGGCCTAGGCCAGATGCACGCCTTGGTCCTCAGTCAGCAGGTCGTCTCAGGGCAGCCGGTCCTCGTCACGGGCAAGCGCTTCTGGGCCCACGGCCCGAAAGGCGACGTCAACCCGCTCGCGGCGCCGCTCGTCCTTTGGCTAACCTGGGCGAAGGGCGCCGATGGCCAGGTCGTCTTCACGCCGCACGTCGCCAGCGAGGAGGCCGGGATTGGCACGCAGTTCGTGGTCGCCGACCTCGATGGCGACGGGGCCGCGGAGATCGTCATCGCCAACAAAAAGGGCCTACACGTGCTGACGCGGGCGCGCTGAGCAGGGAACGGGATTGCCTCCGCGGGGGCCCTGCGGCATAAGCAAGTCGATGGCCTCCTCCTTCGAAGCGTTCCGACGGCACCAACTGGCTTTTCCGGCCCTCGGTTTCTCCCTCGACCTGAGCCGAGCCGTGGCTCCGGCGGGCTTTGCCGCGCGCCTCGCCCCGGCCCTCGCCCAAGCCTGCGCCGACATGGCGGCGCTCGAAAAAGGCGCCGTCGCCAACCCCGACGAGAAACGCCGGGTCGGGCACTACTGGCTGCGCACCCCGGAGCTGGCGCCAGACGCCGCCACCACGGCCGCGATCCGCGCCTCGGTCGAGGCGATCGCCACCTTTGCACAGCAAGTGCACACCGGGCAGGTCAAGGGCTCAGCGGGGGCTTTCACCGACCTGCTGTGCATCGGCATCGGCGGCTCCGCGCTCGGCCCGCAATTCGTCGCCGACGCCCTCGGCGGCAAGACCGACAAGCTCCGCGTCCACTTCATCGACAACACGGACCCCGACGGCATCGACCGCGTGTTCGACACCTTGGAAGGCCGGCTCGGCACGACGCTCGCGATTGTGACATCCAAATCCGGCAGCACGCCCGAACCTCGCAACGGTCTGATCGAAGCGGCGCAACGCTGGCAGCGCGCCGGCCTCGCCTTCGCCGCCCACGCGGTCGCGGTGACCGGTGAAGGTAGCCAACTCGACCAAGTCGCGGTCAAGGAGCGCTGGCTGGCCCGCTTCCCCATGTGGGATTGGGTCGGCGGTCGCACCAGCGAGCTCGGGCCCGTGGGCTTGCTCCCCGCCGCCTTGCAAGGCCTCGACATCCGGGGGCTTCTGGCCGGTGCGCGGGAAATGGATGCCCTGACCCGGGTGGCCGACCCTGCCGCCAACCCCGCGGCCCAGTTGGCGCTCACCTGGCACCACCTCACCGAAGGCAAAGGCACCAAGGCCATGGTAGTCCTGCCCTACAAGGATCGCCTGCTGCTGTTCTCTCGCTACCTCCAGCAGCTGGTGATGGAGTCGCTCGGGAAGGAACTCGACCTCCGCGGCCACAAGGTAAACCAAGGCCTCACGGTCTACGGCAACAAAGGTTCCACCGACCAACATGCCTACGTCCAACAGCTACGGGATGGGCTCAATAATTTCTTCGCGGTTTTCATCGAGGTCCTGACCGACCGGCAAGGCCCCTCCGTGGAGGTCGAGCCCGGCGTCACTTCCGGGGCCTACCTCCAAGCCTTCTTCCTGGGCACGCGCGAGGCATTGAGCGGCAATGACCGAGCCAGCATCACGTTGACCATCAAGCAGGTCGACGCCCCTACGGTGGGACTGCTGATCGCCCTTTTCGAGCGGGCGGTCGGGCTCTACGCCAGCCTGCTCGGTATCAACGCCTACCACCAACCCGGGGTCGAAGCCGGTAAGAAAGCCGCCGCCGAGACCCTGTTACTCCGCGCCAAGGTGCTCGCCGCCCTGGCCAAGTCCCCCGGAAAATGGCTCTCCGCCCCCCAAGTTTGTGAGGAAAATGGGCTTGTCGGGTCGGAGGAACTGGTGTTCAAAGTTCTCCTACATGTCTCGGCCAACCCTGGGCTTGTCGAAAGGCAGGACCACCCGGACCCGGGCCATACCCTTTTCCGTCACTCCTAACCCCTTCCCCACCCCATGAACAAGAAGCTCAATATCGTCATCCGCACCCTCGGCGTGCTGGCCGCCATCGCCGCCGGTATCTTCGCCTACCAGCTGAAGGGCAAGATGAACGACGCGATGACCGCCACGAACTTCGCCGTGGCCGACCCCGAAATCGGCGCCGCCAATGACTTTAAACCGCGCATGGAGGAGATTTCCGGCAAGACGACCCGCCTCCTGACCACGAAGCGGGACACCATCACCAAGCTCGAAGGCAACAAGAAGGACCTCGAGGCCGACGTCGCCGACAAGAAGACCAAGATCGAAGGCCTCACCGCCAACGTCACCACCCTCGAAGGCGAGCGCGCCGAACTGACCCGCAAGCGCGACGAACTCACCGGCCAACTGGCCGAGGCCAACGGCAAGAAGGACGCCGTCGCCGCCGAACTCAACACCGCCAAGGAAGAACTCGTTAAGGAAAAGGAAAAGGTCGCCGCGCTCTTCTCCAAGGAACAGCTCGACGCCGAAATCGCCAAGGCGAACAAGGCCCAGGAAAGCCTCGATAAGGTGAAGAACAAGTACGCTTCGCTGCGCAACGAATACCGCGGCACCATCGGCGCCCAGCCCGACCCCTTCAAGTTCCCCGAAGACCCGACCGTCGAAGCCGCCGCTGAGGGCATCGCCAGTTCCTTCGGTGCCGACACCATCAAGACCCGCATCCTCGTCATCGACCCGTCCAAGGGCATCGTCTGCTTCACCGCCGGCGAGAACGAAGGCCTGAAGAAGGGCGAGAAGTTCGAAGTCCTCCAGAATGGCGTCAAGATCGGCGCCGTCTCGATCGCCTCGACCAAGTCCAGCTCCTGCGTGGCTGAAATCCTCCCCGTCTCCGAAAAGGAAGAGAAGGAAGGCAAGTCCGGCACCGCTGGCTTCACCCGCGGCGGCGAAGTGACCCTTTCGCCCTTCAGCGGCAAGCTCGCCGCCCGCTAAGCCGCCCATGCGCCTCCTCGCCGTCCTCGCCCTCCTCGGTGCCCTTCTCGGGCTGGCCGGCTGCGAGACGGTGGAGAAGTCCGCCGACTCCATGCTCCCGCAGGCGCAGCCGGCTAGCTGGCAGGGTGGCCTGAACGGCATGCAGACGCCGGGTTCCGGCTTCCGCTGATGCCCCCCGAGCACGGAAGTGCACCCCGCGGGACGGCCGGACGGCTGCTCGTGGTGGCCACCCCTTTGGGCAACCTCGGCGACCTGACCGAACGGGCCCGTCAGGCCATCGCCGGCTGCGATGCCGTGGCCTGCGAGGACACGCGCGTGACCGGCGGGCTCCTGCGCCACCTCGACGTTTCAAAGCCGATGCTGGCGTACCACGAGCACAATGAGAAGGACGTCGCCATCGTCATCGCCGATCGCATCGCGGGTGGCGCGGTCATCGCCCTCATCACCGACGCAGGCACGCCGGGCATCAGCGACCCCGGCTTCCGCGTGACGCGCGAGTGCCGCAAGCGCGGGCTCACGGTCACGCCCCTACCCGGGCCGTGCGCGATCGTCGCCCTGCTCTCCGCCTCCGGCCTGCCGACCAACGCCTTTCGATTCGTAGGATTCCTGCCGCCGAAGTCCGCCGCCCGCCGCCGTTTTCTCGAAGAGGCCAAGTCGGCCGACGAAACCATCGTCCTGCATGAGTCGTGCCATCGGATCGCCGACTTCCTCGCCGAGATGCTGGAGTTGCTGGGGCCGGACCGGGTCGTCTGCGTCGGACGCGAACTGACCAAGCTGCACGAGACGATCCGGACCAGCGCACTCAAGGAACTGGTCCCGGCGTTGCTGGCCGGCTCACTCAAGGGCGAGTTCACCGTGGCCATCGCCCCCGCCGACTTCGCGCTTTGACGCATCGCGGTTGACCCCCGGCGGCCCTTGCCCGCATCCTTGCCGCCATGGCGGGTTTCGACGACAACCTAGTCCGCGAGTATTTCGAGCTCAACGGCTTCTTCACCCGCACGTCGGCCAAGCCGGCCGGCAGCGCGCGGACCCGTCGAGCCGAGGAACCAGGCGACCTGCTCGTGCTCAACCCGAGCCCGCGGGCTGGCCTGACACCCGGCTTCCAGCTCTTCGGGACGGATCTCGCTGGACTGGGGTCCGCCGTCATTGCGATCAAGGGTCTGACCGCCTCTAAGGCTTTGACGCCGGCGATGCTGCGCCGGGGTGACTTCCTCGAGTTCATCCGCAAGGAGGCCACGGTGGCCGCGAAGGAAGCCTTCGCGGAAATCCCGGAGCCGGCCGGGGCGCGGCCGGCCTGCGTGCTGGTCCTGCCAGGGCTTCCCGCCCAGGAGCCGGCGCGCTCGGAGAGTATCGCCCTGCTCCGCGACCGTGGCGTCGACCATGTCCTGACTTTCCGGACAATCCTTGAGAACCTCATCCAAGCGGCCGAGGCTGGGGTGGCCTCGCCGCGCTCCGACACCTTGCAGTTGCTTCGCCTCCTCCGAGCCTACGATATGGTCAACGCCGCGCAGCTGGAACTCTTTGGCCAGCCCCCTTCCAAGTGATCCACCCCTCCGCCCAAGTCCACCCGTCCGCCCAAGTCGACGCCTCGGCGGAGATCGGCGCGTGGGCGATCATCGAAGCCGATACCGTCATCGGCCCCGGGTGCCAGCTCGCGGCCCACTCCATCATCAAGCGGGGTACACGCCTCGGCACCGGCGTCCGGGTGGACCACTTCGCCGTCATCGGGGGCGACCCGCAGGATCTCTCCTTCGACCGCTCCCTCCGCTCCGGCGTCCAGGTCGGCGACCGCTCCGTACTGCGCGAGCATGTGACCGTCCATCGCGCGACCCGCGCAGATACTTTCACGACCATCGGCGCGGACAACCTACTCATGGCCGGAAGTCATGTCGCCCATGACTGCACGGTGGGCGACGCCGTCATCCTGGCCAACGGCTGCATGCTCGGCGGCCATGTGCAGGTCGGGGACCGCGCCTTCATCAGCGGCGGCGTCGCCGTCCATCAATTCTGCCGGATCGGCGGCGGCTCGCTGACGTCGGGCAATGCCGTGATCACCGAGGATGTCCCGCCCGAAGCCTTGGCGCACGGCCGCAACCACTTAGCCGGACTCAACCTCATCGGCCTCCGCCGACGTGGCGTCTCCGCCGAGGCCATGGCTGAACTTAAACGGGCCTTCCACGCGGTCTACGCCCCCACCAAGGCTTGCGTCGCGCAAGCCCAAGGCGAGTTGGCCGCCGGCAATTACCACACGTCGGAAGCCCGGCATTTCCTCGAATTCTTCCTAGGCGGCAAGCGGGGACGCTTCATCCAGCCTGCATGAGTCCCACCCCGCTTGCCATCACCTGCGGCGACCCTGCAGGCATCGGGCCGGAGCTCATCGTCGCGTGGCTCCGAGCCCATCCCGAGATGGCCGGGCAAGTCCAGGTGATTGGCCCGACCCGCTGGCTGGCTCGCCACGGCCTTCCAGGCAAACCACTGGGGCCTGATGACTACGAAGCTACCCCGGGGCGGCCAGACGCCACGGGGCAACGCCTCGCCCTCGAAGCGATGGAGGTCGCGGCGGAGGGCGTGCGCAATGGACGCTTTCGTGCCGTCGTCACCCAGCCAATCAATAAGTTAGGCCTCGCCGAGATCGGCTACCGTTTCCCTGGCCAGACCGAGTTCTTTGCCGCCCGCTGGACCGGCGAACCCGTGATGGCCTTTGCCGGCGGGCGCATGACCGTGGGGTTGGTGACTTGGCACATCCCGTTGCAGGAAGTCGCCCGGCAGGTCACGCCCGAGGCGATCACCCGGACCGTCCTCGCCTTGATCGAGCTACGCCAAAAACTCGGCGATGCACGCCCCCGTGTCGCGGTCTGTGGCTTGAACCCCCATGCGGGCGAAGGCGGGCTGCTCGGGGGCGAGGACGCCCACATCATCCGCCCCGCCGTCGAGCGCCTCCAAGCGGAGGGACACGCCGTCACCGGCCCGCTGCCCGGCGATACGGTTTTCCACCGCCACCTCCAAGGCGAGTTCGACGCCGTGGCCGCGACCTACCACGACCAAGGGCTCGCGCCCTTGAAGTCCGTGGACTTTTCGGCCGCCGCCAACCTTACCCTCGGCCTACCGTTCGTGCGCACCAGTCCGGATCACGGGACCGCTTATGACCTCGCGGGTCGCGGCACCGCCGACGGCGGTAGTTTTGCCTCGGCCGTGCGCTTAGCCCTCGCACTTTCGGCCTGATGTGGCGCCTGCTCGGCCTGACCTTGCTCGCCCTCGGCGCCCTGGCCCGCGCGGCCGCCCCGGAACGGGTGGCCTGCTTCAGCCCAGGGGCCACGCGCACCTTGATCGACTTCGGCGCCACGGATAAAATCGTCGCCGCCACCCGCTGGTGCCCACTCCCCGTCGGCCATCCGGCCGCGCGCGACTGCGATGTCTTCAACCCGGACCTCGAACGGCTGCTGCGCACCAAACCCGACCTGGTCATCCTGCCGCGCACGTCGAACCCGCTCTGGGCCGAGCGCTGCCGCGGAGCCGGACTCAAGGTCCTCGTGCTGGCACCGGAAGCAGGGACCTCGGTGCTGCTGGACATTCAACTCATCGGCGAGGCCCTCGGCCGCTCGCCCGAGGAAATCAACCAGCTCACCTCCCCGCTTGAAACCAAGCCCGAGCTGACCCCCCGCAAGCTGCTCATCCTCTGGGACGGCGTGATGGCTGGGCCCGACGCCTACCTCGCGTTGCCGATGCGCGCCGCAGGCTTCCAGCCCGCCCTAGCAAAAGGCAGCTGGGTCAAACTCGACTGGGAGACGCTGGCCCAAGCCAATCCCGACGTGATCCTCTGGGTGGAGTCCCAACCGACCGACCGCCCCTTGGTGTTTTCCGAAAAAAGAAGCGCTGAAATGTCGCAAGTGGCTTTGGTTAAGGAACTTAAGTGTATAAAGGCTGGGCTCGTCCTGGAGACTTCCAGCGGGAGTCAATGGCTGCCGGGCACGGGGCTAATCGAGATCGTCCCGAAACTGCGCGAATTAAGGAATAAACTGAGGTAAATCCCCCGACCTCAAAACTCCCATCCCGGTTGACTCCCCAACCCATTCATCCAGTTTATAACTCCTTCCTATGAAAAAGCTCCTGCAACTCCTCTCCCTCACCAGCGCCCTCGCCTGCACGGCGGTTTTCGCTAGCGAACCCTCCCGGCAGGATGATGCCCCCGCCGCCCCGGCCAAAAAGGATGGCGACAAGAAGTGCCCCAACTGCCCCGACGAAAAGCCCAAGGCTCTGATTCAATTCTCCATCAACCTCGAGGATGCCCCGGCGGCTCCGGCGAAGAAAGAGGGCGACAAGAAGTGCCCGAATTGCCCTGACGAAAAGCCCAAGGCCGAAGACGCGCCTGACGCCCCGGCCAAGAAGGACGGCGACAAGAAGTGCCCTTGCCCCGACGAAAAGCCCAAGGCCTAATCAGCCCACGCTGATCTGAACAAAGGGACGAACCTCCGGGTTCGTCCCTTTTTATTGGCTTAAAGCCCCAATTCGAGCCGCACGAAGGACGGGAAGTCCTGATGGAAGCAAACCCCGCGGGCCCGCGCATTCACCTCAAGTTCGGGTGTAAACGGAGCCCCGCTTCGCACCGCACAGGAACGAATACCCGCATTCAGCCCGGCGTCCCAATCCGTAACCCGATCGCCAATCATCCAACTCCGGGCCGGATCAAGTCCATGGCGCTCGATCATCTCTTGGATGAACTTCGGGCTCGGCTTGCGGTACTCGCTTGGTTGATCGGGTCTTTCCGGCGCGGCCTTGATCTCCCTGATGCCTGGGGACGGCAAGGCCAGCAGCTCCAGCATCCGGGCATTACAGGCGTGGTACTGTTCCCAGGTAAAGATGCCGCGGCCGATCCCGCTCTGGTTGGTCAGGATGAAGAGATGATACCCCGCACCTAGGCAGGCGATCAGCGCTTCGCGAACCCCGGCGATGGGCTGGATTTGCTCCGGCTGGCAGGTGTGATGGTGGTCTTCGATGAGATTGCCATCGCGATCGAGGAAAAGGGCTGGGAAACCGGGCATGAAGGCACCCAAACAGCGTGGGCGAGGTTGTGCAAGCCGACGGAAAGGGGGCTTGACCGAGACCCCGAGAGGGGTAGAACCAACCCTCAACCTAGCGCAGAACCATGGCCAACCCGAAACGTAAACAGTCCAAGCGTCGCAGCCGTCTCCGTCGCGGCGCCAACCAGTTCCGCGCTCCCAAGCTCGTCAAGGACGCCGAATCTGGCGCCCTCCGCCGCTCCCACCGCGTCGACCCGACCACGGGCAAGTACCGCGGCCGTCAAGTCCTCGACGCCGGAGCCTAAGCTCCCCCGGGCCTAGCCCGACCTCATGAGCGACGCCACGGTCAAGAAAGGTCACCGGATCGCCCTAGATTGCATGGGCGGTGACCTCGGACCCTCCGAAGCCGTCGCGGCCGCTGCCTTGGCCCTGAAGGATGGCGTCATCGGCCCGGCCGACACGCTCACCCTCATCGGCCACGAGGATAACCTCCGGATGCTCGCCCGCGAGCACCGCATCCTCAACAAGCCCGACCGGGTCTTTTACCAGCACGCCAATAGCGTGGTCGCGATGGATGACGCCGCGATGACGGTACTTAAATCCAAGCGCGACTCCTCGATGGTGAAGGCGCTGGAGATGCTCAAGGCTGGAGAGGTTGATGTCGTGGTCTCGACCGGCAATACCAAGGCCCTCGTGGCCGCTGGCACCATTAAAGTACGCCCGATGGAGGGCGCCGAACGCCCCGCCCTCGCGGCTATCATGCCGCGGCGGGAAGGCCACTTCATCATGCTCGACGTCGGGGCCAACCCTGAAGCCAAGCCCGAGCACCTGCTCCACAACGCGGTCATGGGTGCGATCTACGCGCAATGCTCGCTGGGAATCGCCAACCCGCGCATCGGGCTGCTCACCGTCGGGACGGAGGAAGGTAAGGGCGGGGCCCGCATCAACCGCACCCACCAACTGCTCCGCGCCATGGGCGACCGGCTCAATTACGTCGGCCCCATCGAAGGCTACGATGTCTTCGGCGACTCCTGCGACGTCGTCATCACCGACGGCTTCACCGGCAACGTCCTGGTGAAGACCATCGAGGGACTCGTTTACATGGTCCGCGACCTCGTCGGTAGCAAGGTGAAGCGCAACCCGGTCTACATCGCCAGCGGGGTGGCCATGTTCCCCCTGCTGCGCGACCTCAAAGGCAAGTTGAAGCCAGAACGTTACGGCGGAGCCCCCTTGCTCGGCCTATCTGGCCTAGTCATGAAGGCCCATGGCTCTAGCAACCGTCAGGGAATCTGCAGCGCCATCCGGCTCGGTCTGGAGGCCCTCGGGCACGACGCCGGTCGACGGATGCAGGAGGCCTTGGCCGTGGCCAACCAAGTGGTGGCGGCGACCCCTGAGGAAGTCTGAGGTTTTAGTGTTCCCTTTCCGCCCGTCGGGTCTTACCTCAAGGCATCGATGAGCCGTGCCGAGCTTTCAGTCTTCATCCGGTCCCTCGGGGTCCATGCGCCCGACCGTAAGCTCACCAATGCGGAGCTCTCCGCGATGGTCGACACCTCCGATGAATGGATCAAGACCCGCTCCGGGATTTCCGAACGGCGCATCGCCGGCCCCGGGGAGAATCCCTCGGACATGGGCGCCAAAGCCGCGGCCAAGGCGCTCGCCCGTGCCGGGCTAAAGCCCGAGGACATCGACCTGGTCATCGTTGCGACGATGACGCCGGACGTCCCCTTCCCTTCGACCGCCTGCCTCCTGCAGGCCAAGCTCGGCCTCCGCCGCGACATCCCCTGCTTCGACGTCTCCGCGGCCTGCTCGGGGTTCGTCTACGCGCTGCAGGTGGGCACCGACATGCTGCGCGCGGGCAAATACCGGCGCGCCTTGGTCGTCGGTGCGGAAAAACTCTCCAGTGTGGTGGACTGGCAGGACCGCGCGACCTGCGTGCTCTTCGGCGATGGCGCCGGCGCCGCGATCCTCGAGACCACGACCACGCCTGACGTCGGCGTGTTGGGCAACCTCCTCGGTGCCGACGGCAACAACGCCGAGCTGCTGCATTGCGTCGCCGGGGGCTCGGCCCTCCCTGCGAGCGAGCAGACGCTGCGCGATCGCCAACAATTCCTGCGCATGAACGGGAAGGAAGTCTTCAAGTTGGCCGTCCGCGTCATGGCCGACTCCTGCGAGCGAGTCCTCGCCGACTGCGGCAAGCATTCCGACGACGTGGCGTGGTTCATCCCCCACCAAGCGAACATCCGCATCGTCGAGGCCGTCGCCGACCAGTTACAGGTCGGCCTAGACCGCTTCCCCATCAATCTCGACCGCTACGGCAACACCTCCGCCGCCTCCATCCCGCTCGCGCTCGAGGAAGCATGGACGGATGGCCGCATCAAGCACGGCGACCTGATCCTGATCGTCGCCTTCGGCGCCGGCCTCACCTGGGGCGCAACCCTCCTTCGCTGGCATGAACCAACTCATTAGAATCCTCCCGGCCACGCTGGCCTTGGTAGCCTGCTCGTCCCAAGACCTCGGCACGCCGCCCGCCGCGGAATACGCGACGAAGCCGGGACGCGTCGCGATCGTCGAGGCGGTCGCCCGCCAGGCCGAGCGCCAAGCCGCCGCCGGGGAATCCGGTGCCGCGCTCAAGACCCTCGACCTCATCATCGCCGGCGAAGTCGGCACCGAGGCCGAGGCCCGGGCTCAGTTGGCCAAGGCCCAGTTGCTCGTCGACCGCCAACAGTACGACCCGGCCGTCGATATCCTCGACGACCTCTACCTTCGTCATTCCGCGTTCGCCGGCTTCACCGCGGTCGTCGAATTGCAGTTTCGCATCGCGAACGAGCTGGCGGAGGGCCGCCGACGGTTGCTCGCGGGTTGGTTCCCCTGGTTCCGCGACCGCCCTCACGCCCTCGTGCTTTACGAAAAGACCCTCGCGCTCGCGCCCAACGGCCCCCTCGCCGACGAAAGCCTGATCCGGGCTGCGCGACTGGCCCTCGAACTGGCGATTGAAGGCCGCGCCGCCGGGATCTTGGAACGACTGATCAGCGATTACCCGGCGAGCAAGCACCTGCCGGAAGCCTTGGAGCGACTCGCCGACCTGCGGGCGAAAGAATCGCTCGGCGCCGATTGGGATCAGGCTGCCGCCTTGGAAGCCGCCGACCATTGGCGCACCTTGGCCGACCAATTCCCGCGCGACCCGCACGCCGCCAAGGCCGGCGCGGAGATCGCCCGTCTGCGCGATCAGGCGGCCCGCGCCCGCCTGAACCTCGCGACCCTCTATTGGGCACGCTTTAACAACCCGGAGGCGGCGAAGCTCATGGCCAACGCCTGCCGAACCATCGCCCCGGAATCCCCCGCCGCCAAAGAGGCCGAAGCGTTACTGGCCATGATCCAGAAAAACCCGAACCCACCCATCACCCTCGCCGATCGGGTTCTCGGCAAACGCCCGCGCCCCCGCCTCGACAACGGCACCGCCCCGACGGCCGTCGGCGGGGACCTGGACACGCTCGGCTTCAAGAAGGAAGCGGGTAAATCAGCCACCGAGACCGAACGACGATGAGCAAGTTCTTGGCCGCGCTCGCGTTCTGCGTGCTCGTCGGGTGCTCTTCCTACCGGCTGGGCGGTCCCCGCCCCGCCTTCACCCGCCTCGAGATCGACACGGTCCGCAACGCGACCTCCCGGGTCGGGACGCACGCCGTCCTCCAACAGAAACTCGCCGAAAGCTTCGCTGGCGACCCGCGGATCCAGGTCGGCCCCGGCGGCGCCAAACTGGCCGTCGAGGTCGCGCGCTACAACCGTGAAGGCCTGACGACGAAACCGGGGGACTCCTATGTCTTCGCCACGTTCCGGGCCACCTACGTGGTGCGCTGCACGCTGACGAATCGCGACGGTCGGACCCTCTTCAAGGACCGCGAATTCAGCGCCACGGCCACGCTCCAACCCATCGGCGACGCCACGGCGGAAGAGCGCAGCCTCGATGGTCCGCTCTTCGCCGACATCGCCGCGCAGGTGCGCGAAGCCGCCACCACCGCCTGGTAACGCCATGCCGTCCGCCGTCGTCGCCCCCTCCCTTCTCGCCGCCGATCACGGCGACTTCGCGGGCGGCATTCGCACGATCGAGGAGGCCGGCCTAGGCTGGGTCCACCTCGACATCATGGACGGCCACTTCGTGCCCAACATCAGCTTCGGCCCGCAAGTCGTCGCCGCCCTCCGGCCGCGGACGAAGTTGCACTTCGATGTGCACCTGATGCTCAGCCACCCCGACCGGTTCGTGGCGGCGTTCGCCCAAGCGGGCGCGGAGCGACTGACGGTGCACGTGGAGGCCGACCACAATGTGGCGACGACCCTCGCGGCGATCAAAGCCGCCGGTCTGCAGGCAGGTATCGCGATGAATCCCGACACGGATCCCCGGCGCCTCCTCCCCTACCTTGACGACGTCGACCTCGCCCTCTGCATGACGGTCTTCCCTGGGTTCGGCGGCCAAGCCTTTATGCCTTCCGTGCTGGAGAGCATCCGTTTCCTTACGGCCGAACGCACCCGCCGGGGGGCGGGCTTTCGCCTCGAAGTCGACGGGGGCATCAACACCGAGACCGGGTGCCTCTGCCGGCAAGCAGGGGCGGACACGTTCGTGGCTGGGACGGCGTTCTTCAAAGCCCCGGACCGGCGGGCGTTCGCGCAATCCCTGACGGCCTAGGCCGCCGCGGGTGGCGGGTCGACGCGTAGTTCCTTCTCCTTCTGCAGCCGGAGCTGGCCGCAAGCGGCGTCGATGTCGTGCCCCTTCTCGCGCCGCAAGGTGGCGGTGACGCCGAGCCCCCGGAGCTCCTTGACGAACCGGTCTTGCCGCGTGAGCGAAGGCCGCACCCAGGGCAGGCCCTCGACCTTGTTGTAAGGGATGAGGTTCACGTGGGCGTGCAGTTCGCGCGCGATCACCGCCAGCTTCCGCGCCTGCTCGAGCGAGTCGTTGATGTCCTCGATGAGGATGAACTCGAGCGTGAGCATGCGGCCATGCTTACGGGCGAAGGCCTTGGCGGCCGGAACCAGTTCCTCTAAAGGGAACTTGCGGTTGACGGGCATGATCTGGTTGCGGACCTCGTTGGTCGCCCCGTGCAGGCTGATGGCCAGGCGGAAGCCCATGTCCTCCTCGGCCAACTTGAGAATCTTGGGGACAACCCCGGAGGTCGAGATGGTGATGCGGCGCGCCCCGAAGCCAAACCCCCAAGGGGCGTTGACGATGCGCAAGGCGGCCAGGAGGTTGTCGTAGTTGGCCAGGGGCTCGCCCATCCCCATGACCACGATGTTGTCAAAGGAGGCCAACCCCTGAGCCGCCCGGATGGGGTCGGTCTGGTCCTCAATCCGGCAGACTTGGACCAACTGGGAGACGATTTCCCCCACGGAAAGGTCCCTTTTCCAGCCTTCAAGGCCCGAAGCGCAGAATTTACAGCCGTAAGCGCACCCCACCTGGGTCGAAATACAGATGGTCCGGCGGGATTGCTCCTGCCCGACCCCCTCCATCGGCGCCCGGATGATGACGGTTTCGATCAAGGAGCCGTCCCGGAGGCGCTGGAGGACCTTTTGGGTGACATCGGAGGCGGTTTTCTTGCCCATAACGTCGGTGGCCGTGAAGTCGTAGTTTTCGACCAGCCAGGCCCGGAGGTTGGCCGGCAGGTTGGTCATGGCCTCCGGAGCCCCCACCCGGCGGGGATAAAGCCACTCGAAAACCTGAGCCACCCGGTAACGGGGGTGCCCAGCCTCGACGAGGCGAGCGCCGAGGGTGTCCGGCGTTTCGCCGTGGATGGAGGGTTTTTCGGGCTTAAAGGCCATCGGGATTGGTCAAGGCAAGGCAATCGGGACCGAAGACCGCAAAGCCCTCCGCCTTCCTGCTTGCAAGTGCGTTTTGTTATGCCCAAAACCCCTTTTTGCAATGAGCAACAAGGCCCCCAACCCACAAGGCGTTAAAAACAACTCTCTGCAGGACGCTATCAACCGGGTCGGCTCGGGTCAGCCCGCCTTCTGCCTCCACCAAGCCTGGGGCATCGGCGTCATCCGGGGCTACGATGAGGCGACCAAGCGCTTCACCGTGGACTTCCCCGAACAGGGCAAGAAGGGCCACGTCATGGATGCCGCCTTCTTCCTCGGTAAAATCGAAATTCTGAACCCGGCCAGCCTCGTGGCTTCCGCCTACGCCGACGAATCCAAGGAGAAGGTGGCCCAGCAGGTCGCCCACGACCCGTCCGCCATCGTCAAGGGCCTGCTCGCCGAGTACCCCGAAGGGGAATGCACGTCCTACGCCCTCGAAGCCAACTTAGAGCGTATCCACTTTGCCTCGCTTGGCGCTGGCAAGGACCGCGCCGCCGCCTTCAAGGCTTGGTGGACCAAGGCGCGCGCCGCCGTCCGCAAGGACCGGGCAATTCAGGTGCCCGAGAAGAAGGGTGGCCTCTACATCCTCCTCGAAGCCCCGGTTGACCTCGGTGAAGACCTTTTCGCCCAGTACGAGTCGGCTCCCAACTTCGAACGTAAGCTGGCCCTGCTGGAGGAGCTGGCCGATAGCTCCGCCGCCGAGACCCGCTCCGCCGCCACCGACGCCAACCTCGCCAAGGTCTCCGCCGACCTCGCCAAGGCCCTCGCTTCCGTCAGCCCCAGCCGTCGCCGCGACCTGATCCCAGTCCTCTTGGGCGCCATCTGGAACCGCGACAAGTTCTTCCGCTCCGCCGTCGAGACCGTCGATACCGTCAGCCCGACCGCCTCCGAGGTCATCGCGCTCTGCAACGAAGGCGACCTCGCCTTTGTCGCGCTGAACATCCCCCACACCACCGAGAAGATCCGCAGCCTGCTCGACCTCGTGCGCGCCCACCATGGCGACAACTGGGCCGACCGCGCCTTCGACCTCCTCCGCAACCGCGACATCGGCTCCACGAAGAGTGGCTCCGCCAAGCTGGTCTCCGAATCCATCTCCTACCTCTGCGACCAGGAACTGGCCGCCGAAGTTGGCCGCCGCTTCGCCCAGTGGCTCGAGAGCCGCGAGCTCCGCGCCCCGGTCATCATCTGGGTCATCAAGAACCGCTCGTCCAAGAAGTATGCCGACATCGTGGCGCGCCTGATCAACCCGACGTTGCTCGCCGCCATCCTCGGCTCGGTCGACACCGAAGCCCTCGAATCCAATTCCACCGCCCGCATCCCGCTCGCCAACGAGTTGGTGAAGGACAAGGAGCTGATCGCTGACATCTTGGCCCCGGTCAATGGCCCGAAGGTCGACAGCGAGACCATCTACGACCTGACCCGCACCATGCTCAGCAGCCAGGGCTTCGACCAGATGACCAAGAAGTCGCTGATCGCCCGCCTGGCCAAGATCGACCCGAATGTCCAACGCCTGGCCCAGTCCAAGCCGACCGACAATGAGGCCGAAGAAAAGGAACTACTCGTCTCCAAGCACAGCAAGGAAGCGAAGGACCGCGAACTGGCCGACATCATCCAGCACCGCCTGCCCACCATCAAGGAGGCCATCCAGGTCGCCAAGGAACACGGCGACTTGCGCGAGAATTCCGAGTACAAGATGGCTCGCCAGGAGCACGACACGCTCTCGGCCCGCCGCGCCGAACTCGAGAGCCTGCTTAAGAAGGCCCGCATCACCGACTTCACCGAAGCCCGCACGGACGCGATCAGCGTCGGCTCCACCGTCACGCTGCTGCGCGGCGCCGAGCAGGCCGAGATCATCTACGACATCCTCGGCGTCTGGGACGGCAAGCCTGAGGAGAATATCCTCTCCTACATCTCCCCCCTCGCCAAGCAGTTCCTGAACCAGAAACTGGGCGAGACCTTCACGACCAACATCAACGGCAAGACCGAGACCTGGAAGGTCAAGGCCATCAGCCGCTGGGTCGAGAAGCGGAAGTAAGCCGCCCTGGTCGCGCCTGAGGAAGCCCCGCCCTGCGGGGCTTCCTCTTTTGACAGCGACGCGAACGACCCCATCCTCCCCTCCATGGCCGACCCCTGGGAATCCCTCCGCCTCCTGTCCGACCCCACCCGGGCCCGCCTGCTGTTCCTACTGGCGAAGGGCGAGCTCTCGGTCGGCGAACTCCAGGAAATCCTTGGCATGCGCCAGTCGCGCATCTCGACCCACCTCGCCTTGCTCCGCAAGGCAGGCTTGGCGGAGGATCGCCGCGACGGTAAGCACTCTTACTACGCTCTGGCCCGCGGGCTGGGTGCGGGCGTACAGAGCATCCTGGAGGCCGCCGCGCGCGCCACCGAGGCCGAACCGGCCGCCCGAGCCGACCAACGGGCCTTGCAACGGATCGTGGAGAAGCGTCGCCGGAAAGCGGAGCAACACTTCAACCTCGTGGCCGACCGGCTCGGCAAAAACTACTGCCCAGGCCGTTCGTGGGAGGCCATCGGCCAGTTGCTCCTGCTCCTCGTCCCGAAGGTGCGCATCGCCGACCTCGGGGCGGGCGACGGCACTTTGTCCCGCCTGCTGGCCCGCCAGGCGGAATACGTGCACTGCGTCGACAACTCCCCGCGGATGGTCGAGCTCGGGCGTGCCTTGGCCAAAAAAGAGCAGCTCCAGAACGTGGACTACGTCCTCGGCGATATCGAGGACACCCCCCTGCCCGACCGGAGTGTGGACTTGGTCCTGCTCAGTCAGGCCCTACACCATGCCGAAAACCCGCGGAAAGCCCTGACCGAAGCCCATCGAATCCTTAAACCTGGGGGGCAAGTCCTCATCCTCGACCTCCGGGCCCACCGCTTCGAGAAGGCCCGCGAGCTCTACGCCGACCGCTGGCTGGGCTTCAAGGAGAACGACCTGCACGATTGGATGGAGGAAGCGGGCTTCCGGGCCTCCGAAGTGAGGGTGGTCGCCAAGGAACCGCGCGAGCCAGGGTTTGAGACCCTCCTTGCCACCGGTCGGAAGTCGGGGCGCTGAGCCCGGCTAAAGGTTTTCCCTAGGGTCTCCGTCGCGGGGTGAGACCGGGCTAACTGTGAAGGGTTATTGCTTGGCAGAGTCCCCGGCGGACGGCTATTTTCCTACCCACCCCAAGAGGCGATCCCACGCTCCCAATACCCGATGGCCACTCCCGAGTCCCGCACCTACCAAATGGCCAAAGCCGCCATCTTGGCCGTCCTTTTGGTCTGCACCCCGCTTGCGGGCACGTTGCACGGCCAGACCAAGCCCGCCGCTGCCGCGCCCGCCGCGGAGAATAAGCTCGATGTGCTATTCAAACGAGCCGGCAAGGAGATGGAGGCCAAGAAATACCAAGCCGCCTACGACACCCTGACCGAGCTCGAGAAGCAGCTCGGCGCGGAAGGCAGCGAGATGCTGAAGGCCGTCCTCGATTTCAATAAGGCCGTGGCCGCCTACTCGCTTAAGGACTGGGCGAAGACCGAGACCGAACTGACCGCCTTCCTGGCCAAGCACCCGAAAGGTACCGACGACTTCTACGGCACGGACAATAAGCGCGGCATCGCCCAACTCACGCTGGTCGAAGCCTACGCCAACCAGTCCAAGTGGGATCCCGCCTTGGCCCTGCTCGAGAAACTCCGCGCCCCCAACCTCTCCATCCGCGCCGAGGACCGCATCAGCGCCTACACCCTTTCGGCCCGCATTATCGAGGAGAAAGCCAAGTCCGCCGGCGCCGAGGACAAGAAGAAAGCCCTCGGCCAGGCCATGCAGCTGCTGAAGTCCGCCATCGCGGAGGGCCTCGGCACGCCCGAGCGCCGCGAAGCCGCCGCCAAACTCGTCGAAGTCTACACCAAACTGGGGCTCACGAAGGAAGCCGAACAGCTCAAAGCCGAGGTCGACGCCCGCGGCACGGGTTCCCCGGCGGACATCGTCCGTTCCAATTTCCAGCGCATCGAGATCGGTGACTCCCGCTTCGAGGCCGCCGAAAACGCCCCCGAGGAGAAGGAGAAGTTCGAGCTCTACCGCCAAGCCCTCGCGAGTTACCAAGGCACCCTCCGCCGCGCGACCGTCGCCCGCTCCGTCACGCGGGCCGTCGAGGCGAAACAGGCCGAAGTGGACAACTTGGTGAAACTTTACCCGAAGCCGGACGACAACGCCAAGATCAAGATCGAGGAAGCCCGCGCCGGCGTGGAGCAATTCAAGAAGATCGAGGCCGATTTCGCCGCGAACAAGGACTACGACGCGTTCATCTCCTACCGCATCGGCCTCTGCTTGCTCGAGCTGAACAAGCACTGGGAGGCTTTCGTGGCCTTCCGGGATATCTTTGATAACAACCCGGGCTTCACCAAGGTCTCCGGGGCCTACTACTACTACATCCTCGCCCTCCGCCAAATCGGCCGCAACACCGAGGCCCAGGCCAAGTGCAAGGAGTTCCTCCAGAAGTACCCCGACGCCGACGAAGTCTCGGCGGTCGCCGTCATCCTAGGCGAAATCTCCCAGGACCGCGAGGAGTACAAGGAAGCCATCGAGCATTACAATTGGGCCAAGGCCAACGTGAAGAAGATCGACCCGTCCACGGTCGAGGAGATCGACTTCCGCATCATCTGTTGCCTCTTCGCCAACGTCGACTGGGACCAAGCAGGCGCCGCCCTCGACACCTTCAACCAAAAGTACCCACGTTCCCTCGCCCGCGAGCAGTCCGCCTACATGCGTGCGCTCTGCTGGTTCTACCAGGGCAAGTACAAGGAGACCAAAGCCGGCTTCGACCAGTACCTGGTCGACTTCGCTGGGAAGGGGAAGTTCCTGGCCGACGTTCGCTACCGCCAGGCCATCGTGAAGTTCGGCCTCCAGCCGCCCGAGACCGTCGAGACGCTCCGCCTTTGCTACGAGTGGCTCAAGGATTACGCCGTCAATAAGGACGAGAATGTGGTCAACCAAGTGCCCGAGGTTCACACGCTGATCGGCGACGCCGAGATGCGCCTGGCGACCGAGCTCGATAAGTCCATCCGCAAGGCCGACGAGTCCGTCCGCACCAACCCTGCCCCCGAGACGAAGAAGAAGTTCCTGGCGGAGAAGGCCGCCTTCGAAAAGGAGAAGGACGGCCACACCGCCAAGGCGATCGACGCCTACGTCGCCGCCGCCCGCTCCGGCCGCACCAATACCAACGCGCTGGAGTTCGTCCTCCGCGAACTGGGCAAGCTCCTCCCCGGCCGCGGCGAGCACGCCCGAATGCGCGACCTTTACAAGGAGGTCTACGACTGGGACCATAACGACCCGAAGGCGCTCACCTACCTCTACGAAGTCATCAAGGCCACCGAACGGCTGGGCGATAAGCCGGAGTTCGCCCAGCGCAGCGAGGAGGTCCAGAAACGCTTCAGCGGCCAGCTCGCCGCCGAACGCAAGAAGGTCGATGCTCTCGAGCGCCAGGATGGCAGTACCAAAGAGGCCATCGCCGCCGCCAAGGCCGAGGTCACCAAGCTCTCCGCGAAGCTCGCCGAAGAGCTCGCCGTCGTCGACAAGGACCGCCAGGCCAGCATCCTCGCCGCCAAGACCGAGGCGCTCGCCCTGCTGTCCTCCGCCGTCGCCGAATCCATCAACGATCGCAAACAGGAAGGCAACGAGAAGCTCGTCATCTTCCTCTGCGAGAAGCTCGCCCGCAAGGTGAAGCGCGTGAAGCCCGGCACCCCGGTCGACCCCGCCGCCTACTCCCCCGCCAACGCCGAAGCCGAACTGACCCAGCTGCTCCGCCTCGCGGAGAACAAGGACTCCCTCATCGCCCAAGCCCGCGGCTTCTTCGCCATGGGTCAGTTGAATGTCTTCCTGCGTAACCCCGAGCGCGCCGACACCTTCTTCAAGAAGGTCTCCGCCAACTACAAGGCCGAGGAGCTGAGCCCGACTATCCTCGCCGTCGTCGGCGACCACCTGCTCTCCAAGGGCGAGGCCCCGAAGGCCGCCGCCTACTTCGAGTACATCAAAGAGCACAACCGGTCGTCCGAGTACGCGGACTTCGGCTTCGCGGGTCTGGCCGAGATTCTACTCCAGCAGAAGAAATTCAAGGAGGCGCTCGAGCTCTGCAATGAGGCCGTCGACAACAACATCACAATGTCGAAGGAGAAGGAGATCAAGTTCACCCGCGCCCGCGCCCTCGCCGAACTCTCCCGGCTGGACGAGGCCATCAAGGAATTCGAGGAGATCATGCGCACCAAGGAGTGGCGCGGCGAGATGACGGCCGCCGCCCTCTTCTGGCTTGGCCAGATCCATGAACGCAACGCCAACCAGATGGCCCAAGGCAAACCCAGCCTGATCAAGAAACCCAAGGACGAAGTTGGGCCGACGGGCGTGCCAGCGGCGATGGCGGGCACCTCCCCCACCTCCGGCGCAGCCCCTTTGACCGTCAAGTTCATGGCCCCGGGACCGGAGGAGAAGCCGAAGGGCAAAGTGACTTACCACTGGGACTTCGGGGATAAACTGCCGACCTCGCACGAGGCCAAGCCGACCCACACTTATGCCACGGCCGGAGAGTTTACGGCCACCCTCACCGTCAAGGTCGACAACAAGGAAGAGAGTAAGACGACCGTGACCATCAATGCCCTCGTCAACCATGAGCCGGCCGACGCCACGGATGGTTTCAAGAAATCCGTCGCTTACTATCGCCGCTGCTACCAAACCTGGAAAAAGTATGAGTCCTGGTCGGCCAAGGCCTACCTCGGCACCGCCCGCATGCTCTCCGATAAACTCGGCCAGAAGCCCGAGGCCAAGCTGGTCCTCGCCGAGATGCTATCCAAGGACCGCATCAAGGACACCCCAGAAGCCGCCGAAGCCAAGTCGCTCAACACCCGCCTCTAAGCCATGCGCCCCTTCCCCCGCCTCCTCCTCGCCGCCGCCGCGCTCGGCGTCGCCTTGCCTGCCTTCGGTCAAGCCCTGGTCTTCAAGGGCGGCGAACGCTGGGAAGTGAACGACCCCTTCAAGGTCGATACTTCTGTCATTCCTCCGAAGCCCGTCATCGACAAGAAAAAGGGGACCATCAGCAGCCTCAAGGGCACCGTGGAACGCACGACCGTCCAGGATGGCACCGAACTCGTCATGACCCGCAAGCTGGCCGAGGTCGAACGCATCATCTGGCCCCTCCCCGAACGCCTGACGGACGCCCAGAACAATGTCAACCGGGGCGAACCCGGCAAGGCCCTCGACAATATCGAGCCCATCATCAAATTCTTCGAGCCGATCAAGAAGGTGCCCGGCAGCTGGTGGCTCAAGGCCTCCATCGTCAAGCTCGACGCCCTCGATCGACTCGCCAACGACGCCGCCCTTAGTTCTTTCCTCGATAATCTCGAAAAGGCCGACGACGGCTCCATCCCCGAACTCGCCACCAAGATCAAACTGGCCCGCCTGATGCAGCGCGCCCGCCGCGGTGAACACGAGGCCGTCATCGCCGAGTCCACCGCCTTGATCCCGCAGATGGACGACCCCGACCTGCTGGCCCGCCTTCATCTCGTCAAGGGGTCCTCCCTGCTCGCCACGAAGAAATACGAAGCCGCCATGAACACCTTCCTGCGCGTGCCGGTCTTTTTCGGATCCCAGCAGGAGCACGTCCCCAAGGCGTTGCTCGGTGCCGCCCGCTCTTTCCGCGGGATGGACACCCCGGCCACTCGCGAGCAAAAGCTCGAGGAGGTCTCCAACCGCTACCTGCGTGACATCGTCACCACCTACCCGACCTCCAAGGAGGCCGAAGAAGCCAAGAAGCTCCTCCCCAAGGAGGACCGCCTCCAAGCCGAGGAAGGCCAGCGCAAAATCCAGGATGCCGCCGTCATCCCCGAAGGCGCCACCAAACCCGCCGCGCCGACGACCCCCTCCGACGAGGGCAACAAGTGAGTCCTTGCCCCTTCCCTAATTCCTAACTAAATACCCAAACCCACCCAATCATCCCAATGAAGATGAAACTCCGCACCCCCCTCCTGACCTCCCTCTTCCTCGGGTTGTCTACCTTGGCCGCTTCCGCGCAGGAAGCCCCAGGCGTCAAGGAGAAGACCCTACTCACCTTATTCCATGAGGGCGGTTGGGTCATGTACCCCATCACCATCTGCTCCGTCGCCATGATTTGGTTCATCGTTGACGGCATGCTGAAGACCAGCGCCAAGAAACTCTTCCCGGCCGAGCATGTCATCCAGCTCCGCGAACTCTTCCGCTCCGGTGACTATGTCGCCGCCCATGAGTTCGCCAAGCAAGCCGGCTCCCCGATCTGCGAGGTCGTGCGCGCCGGCGTGGCGCTCAGCCCCGATGGCAAGACGATGACCGAGGAGGCCATCATCTCCGAGATCGCCCGCATCCAGGCCGACCTCATGGGCCGGGCCTCCTACCTCTCCGTGATCGGGGTTTGCACCCCGATGATCGGCCTGACAGGCACGGTGACTGGCATGATGAAGGCCTTCGAAAAGCTCGGTTCCTCCGGCGTGGGCGACCCCTCCAAACTCGCCGAAGCGATCGGCGAAGTGCTCGTGGCGACCGCCTCCGGCCTCTTCATCGCGATCCCGGCGTTCATCGCCTACTACCTGCTACGCAATCGCATCCAGAAGGGCATCCATGATGTCACTGAGATCGTCGGCGGCCTCTTCCGCGGCTTCCCTTATGCCGAGATTGAAGGCCGGAACGTCGGCGGCGACGAGCTCTACGCGGCCAAGCCCGTGTGGAACACCGTCCCGGCGAACTCCGAGCCGCAGGCCTAATCACCCCTAACCCAACCCCAGCACAACCATGGCAGGCGGAGGCGGAGGCGGAGACGGCGAACCGGAATTCCAGGTCGCGCCGATGATCGACGTACTCCTGGTTCTCCTGATCTTCTTCATGTCGATCACCTCCTCCCAAGTGCTCAAGGTCGACAAGAATATCTCACTACCGGTCGCCTCCCACGGCGTGAAGCGCGACGACAAGGCCGCGGCCGGGTTGATCAACATCTCGTGGGACAAGACCACCGGTCAGGCGAAGTATAAACTCGACGACCGCGAGCTCGACCCGAACGACAAGGACGGCATCGCCAAGGAACTGCAGGCCCGCAAAGGCACCAACGACAAATACCGCCTCCTAATCCGCGCCGACAAGGACTGCCATGCCAAGTACATCTCCAAGGCCCTCGAATGGGCAGGCGAAGCCGGCATCGACAACATCGCCTTCTCCGGGCTCAACCGCGAAGAATAAACCATGAAACGCCCCCCTCAGGAAACGTCTTCGGACGCCGGTTTTCAAATCGCCCCAATGATCGATGTGGTCTTCGTCATCATGCTCTTCTTCATGGTCATGGCTGGCGCCGTGAAGGTCGAACACGAGCTCAAGACCACCCTCCCCGGCAACGCCGAGACCTCCACCGCGACCGAAATCCCCGACGAGATCACCATCGGCGTCTCGGAGAACGGCCAGATCACCATCAACGAAGACCCGGTCGGCACCCCCCAGGACAAGACCCTCGACGGCCTCTTCAACGAGATGACCAAGCTCAAGCAGGCGGCCATCCAGTCGAGTTCCAAGCTGCTCATTACGGTGCAGGCCGAGGAGGCCGCCCGCTATGAGCGCGTGATCAACGTATTGGATGTCCTCGCCCGCGCGGACATCAATAACGTGACCTTCGCGGTCGCGGAGCCGGAATAAGCGGCCCCGCCGCCCTCCCCGAGGCCGCCGTCAGGCGGCCTTTCTTTTTTGCGGATTTGCCAAGCGGCCCGCGGCCGGTCAAAGTGAGCCCATGAAGACCGTGCTGCTGCTGACCCTCGCCTGCCTGCTGCTCTCCGGCTGCATTATCGTCGTCGAACAGCCACGCGACGCCAAGCCGGCTGCGGCCGCGACGGAGAAGAAGTAAGTCGGCTCAGCGGAAACCCGCCTCGGATTCCAAGACCTGGCGCACGGCCTCGTAATCGTTACCGATTTTGAGGGGCGCGGGCGGCGGTAACGGAAACGGGAAGACCGAAGCCTGGGCGTCACCGAAGGCCTGCTCCAGCACATCCGGGAACTTGGCTGGGTGAGCCGTGCCGAAAACGATGACCTGATCGAGGTCGGGGCGGCGCTGGCGGAGCTCCTCGGCGGCTTTCCAGCCGACCGCGGTGTGGGGGCAAAGGATGTAACCGGTGGCAGTGCGGACGCGGCGCATGGTGTCGAGCGTGGTGGCGTCGTCGACCATGACAGCCTCGACGGCCGGGCCGCCTTCGCGCCAGGCCAGCAGGCGGTCGAGGTTGTTCGGCGCGCCGATGTCCATCGCGTTGGACGCGGTGGGCTGGGAGCGCCGCGGGCGGTAGGCGCCGGTGGCGAAGAGCTCGGGCAGGGGCGAGTTGACGTTGGTCGCGGCGACCAGCGCCTCGATTGGCAGGCCCATGCGGCGGGCCAGCTGGACCGCACCGACGTTTCCGAGATTGCCCGAAGGGACGACGATGCCGAGCTTGGCCCCCGCCGCGACGAGCCGGCGGACGTGGTAGGCGAAGGGCACCTGCGCGATGAGGCGCACGGGGTTGATCGAGTTCGCGGTGAGCAGCGGCCGGCGACCTTGCAGTGCGGCGTCAGCCAAGGCGCGCTTCACCAGCGCCTGACAGTCATCAAAGGTACCGTCAACCGAGAGGGCCACCACCCCGGGACGCGCCCGTGCGATCTGGGACTCCTGGACGCCGCTGACGCCGACCCGCGGGTAAAGGACCACGGCGCGTACGCCAGGCACACTGGCGCAGGCCTCGGTCACCGCGGCGCCGGTATCGCCCGAGGTCGCCGCGAGCACGGTCAGCTGCGGAAAATCATCGGCGAGCACGCGGGCGGTGACGCGAACCAAGGTGCGGACCGCGAAATCCTTGAAAGCCGCAGACGGCCCATGAAAGAGCTCCAGCACGCCGAGCCGACCCGCGGGATCGCCCGCGTACGTCAGCGGTACGGGAAAGTCGAACGCCTCGCGGCAGACCGTCCGCAGGACCTCGGCGTCTAGCTCCTCCGCAAAATATGGCGCCATGACGGCCTCGGCCAGTTCGGCGTAGGTGGCATCGCGCCGCGTCGCCAGCAAGTCATCCGGCAGCGAAGGGATGGCCGCGGGTACCCAGAGTCCTCCCTTGGCCGGCATCGGGGACAGAAGCACCTCGCGTAAGCCGCCCCGGCAGGAAGCGTCGGCGGTGGAGACGAACTCGAGCTTAGGACCGCGCGATGACATGGACGCCCTTCGGGTTGATGCGGGAGACGTAAGGCGTCGCTAGGATGGGCACGGAGGTAAAGACCTCGGCCACGGCGGCGGCGGCGCGGCGGGCGGCCGCCTCACCCTCGCAGAGGGCGAAGACGCTAGGACCGGCCCCAGAAATGGAGAAACCCAAGGCTCCCGCGGCGAGGGCCGCACGCTTCGCGCGGTAGAACTCGGGGATCAGGCGCTGGCGGTGGGGCTCGGCGATGAGGTCGTGCAAGGAACGACCGATGAGCGCGTAGTCGGACTGGAAGAAACCACAGAGCAGACCGCCGAGGTTGCCGCTCTGCTGGGTCGAGGTCTCAAGCTGGATATGGCGCGGCATGATCTCGCGGGCCACCTTGGTCAGGACGACGATATCGGGGTGGACGACCGCCGCCCAAAGATTCTCCGGAATCGGCACGTTCATCACGTCGAGTTCGGCGTTGGAGCGGATCAAAGTGATGCCCCCCAGTAGGCAAGGCGCCACATTGTCGGCGTGCCAGGCGCCGTCCGCGGCGGCCTCGCCGGCGACCACGAAGGGCAGGAGTTGGCGGCGACTCAGGGGGGCGCCAAGGAGCTCATTGACCACGAAGGCCCCGCCGACGGCGCTGGCGGCGCTGGAGCCCAGCCCACTGCCAAAAGGCATCTTCTTATGGATTTCCATCTCGATACCGAGGTCGGCCTTGCCGAGGTGGCGCAAGAGGGCTTGGGCGGAGACGCCCGCCGTGTTCAGTTTGGCATCGAGGGGGAGGCGGCCACCGTCGCCGGTGATTTTAGTGATCCGCAGGCCAGGCTGGGTCGAGAATCGGGCCACAATCTCGTCCCCGGGGGCATCGATGCAAAAACCCAGCACGTCGAAACCACAAGCGACGTTGGCGACCGTGGCGGGCGAGAAAGCCCTGACTTCCTTGAGCATTTGGGTGGACATAGGACCCCGAATCCGGGGGTGGGTGACCTTTCGGGTTGCCACCCCTCTGGTCAACGGTGAACATGACCGTTACCGAGCCTTTAAATGCCCAACCGCATTCACCAGAACGGGTTTGTGGCCGTTGCGGCCGCCTCCCCCGCCCTTCGCCTCGGCGACCCCGCCGCGAACGCGCAGCTGGTCAGCCAGGCCCTGGAAAAGGCCGCCCATGAGGGGGTCGAACTCGTGGTCCTTCCGGAGCTCTGCCTAACGGGCTACAGTTGTGGCGACCTCTTCGGACAGCGCACCCTGTTGTCTGGTGCCCTCAAGGCCCTGGGGCAGGTCGCCGAGACCACTGGCCGGCTCGGCCTCTCCGCCTTGGTCGGCCTGCCGCTTGAGGTCTCCGGCCGCCTCTTCAACGTCGGCGTCTTCCTCTCCCGCGGCATGGTCCTGGGCGTCGTCCCGAAGACCCACCTGCCCAACACGGGCGAGTTCTACGAACAACGCTGGTTTGCCTCCGCCCGGGTCGCCCCGGTCAAGGAGATCGAGTTGCTCGGCCAGAAAGTGCCCTTCGGCGTCGACCTGCTCTTCCGCGCCAACGACCTGCCTGACTGCATCATCGGGGTCGAGCTCTGCGAGGACCTCTGGGCGGTCGAGCCCCCGAGCGGCGCGCTCGCCCTCGCCGGCGCCACCCTCCTCTGCAACCTTTCCGCCAGCGATGAGCTGCTAACCAAGGCCGCCTACCGCCGTGAGCTGGTCAAAGGCCAGTCGGCCCGCTGCCTCGCCGCCTACGTCTATGCCGCGGCTGGCGCCGGGGAATCCAGCACCGACATCGTCTACAGCGGACACGGCCTGATCGCCGAGAACGGCGTCGTGCTCGGTGAATCGGAGCGCTTCCGTTTCGACCTCTCCCTTGTCGTCTCGCAGATCGACGTGGACAAACTGGTCGCCGAACGCCGCCGGAACAGCACGTTCTTCGGCGCCCCGACGACCCTCGCGACGCGGGTCATCGGCTTCGACCTGGGGCACCCGACCGGCGTGACGCCCAAGCTGCGCCGCCGCTTCAGCCAGCACCCGTTCGTCCCCGCGGACCCGCAGCGCCGCGACGAGAACTGCCACGAGATTTTCGCCATCCAGTCGACCGGCCTTGCCCGGCGCCTCCGCCACACCGGGTCCAAGCACGTCGTGCTCGGCGTTTCCGGCGGGCTCGACTCGACCTTGGCCCTGCTGGTGCTCCTCGAGGCCTTCGGCCGTCTGGGGCTGGACCGCAAGGGCATCATCGGGGTCACGATGCCCGGGCCGGGTACGACCGCCCGCACGCGGATCAACGCCATGAAACTGATGGAAGCCCTCGGCATCACCGCTCGGGAAATCCCCATCACCGCGGCCGTCGACCTCCACCTGCGCGACATCCACCACCCGGCCGGGCGGCATGACGTCACCTTCGAGAACGCCCAGGCCCGCGAGCGTACGCAGATTCTCATGGATGTCGCCAACCAGGCCCACGGCTTCGTCGTCGGGACCGGCGACCTTTCCGAGGCCGCCTTGGGCTGGTGCACCTTCAACGCCGACCACATGTCGATGTACCACGTGAACATCGGCGTCCCCAAGACGCTGGTGAAGCACTTGGTTGGCTGGGCGGCGCACGTCCGCCACGTCGGCGCCGAACGCGCGCTGCTGGAGGATATCGTCGCCACGCCGGTCAGCCCCGAACTCCTCCCGCCGGGCGAGGATGGCCAGATTGCCCAGCAGACCGAGATGATTGTGGGGCCCTACGAGCTCCACGACTTCTTCCTCTACCACGTGGTGCGCAACGGCTTCCGCCCCGCGAAAGTCCTGTGGCTGGCCGAGCATGCCTTCACCGGCAAGTACGACCAGACGGAGATCCGCCACTGGCTCCGCAACTTCCTGACGCGTTTCTTCAGCCAGCAATACAAGCGTTCGGTCATGCCCGATGGGCCGAAGGTCGGTTCGGTCGCCCTCTCCCCCCGCGGGGATTGGCGCATGCCGTCCGACGCCGAGGCGACGGCGTGGCTTGCCGAATTGGGCTAACCGTGCTTGATGGGGGGCGTGACCTCTCCCGTGCAGACCCATCCCGCGGCCACCCAGGCCCTGCTGGCCCGCCTCGGCCCCGACCGCGTCAAGACGGACGAGGCGACCTGCTTCGCCGCCTCCTTCGACAACATGCGTTTGTCGTTCATGCCCGAGGCGGTCATCCGCCCGTCGACGGAGGATGACATCGGCGTGCTCCTGAAGTTAGCCAACGAACACCGGGTGCCGGTGACGGTCCGGGGTCGCGGCACCGGCAACACCGGCGCGAGTTCACCCATTCGCGGCGGCTGGGTCCTGCACCTCGACCACTGGGATCGGATCGAGATCGACCCGGTTTCCGCGATGGCGACGGTGCAGCCCGGCGCGATCACCGCACGCATCAACGAACTCGCCGCGCCCCACGGCCTCTTCTTCCCGCCCGACCCCTCCTCGCTCAAGCACTGCAGCATCGGCGGCAATATCGCCACCAACGCCGGCGGCCTGCGCGCGGCCAAGTACGGCGTGGTTCGCGATCATGTCTACGCCCTCGAAGGCTTCCTGCCCACCGGCGAGAAAGTCCGCTGGGGCGCACCTTTGCGCAAATTCGTGAGCGGCCTCAACCTGCGCGACCTTTGGATCGGCTCCGAGGGCACGCTGGGCGTCATCACCAAGGCCACGCTGAAACTGGTCAATAAGCCCGCGGCTCGCCGCACCTTCCTCCTCGCCTGCCGCACCGACGAAGGCGCGCTCGAGGCGGCCGCCGAGCTGATGGGATCGCGGGTGAACCCGGCGGTCTTCGAGTTCCTCGACACGCAGACGGTCGAGGCGGCCGAGAAACGGCGCGGCGCGCGCGTCTTCTCGACGGCCGAACTCCACGGCGTCGAGGCGACGCACGCCCTCTTGCTCGTCGAACTGGACGGCCACCCGGCGGCCCTGGCCGACGACGCCGTCAAGGTGCGGGTCTGGATCGGTCGCCACGCGGCGGCCTTCCGCGAGACCGACGTCGAGGCCGAGGCGGAGGCGCTCTGGGATATCCGCCGCACTTGTTCGCAGGCCATGTACTCCCTGGGCAACGCCAAGCTCAACGAAGACATCGTGGTGCCCTTCCGCAGCTACGTGGAGCTGATCCGTTACACGCGCGAGGTCCGCGACCGCGTGGGGCTGGCCACGCCGACCTTTGGCCACGCCGCCGACGGGAATTTCCACGTGCATATCATGTACGACCGCGATAACCCCGAGCACCGCCGCAAGGCCGAGCAGGCGATCCATGAAGTCATGCGCAAGGTCGTCGAACTCGGCGGGGCGATCACGGGCGAACACGGCATCGGCATCGCCAAGTCGCCCTTCCTCTCCCTGCAGCACACGCCGGCCGAGATCGGCGCGATGGTCGCGGTGAAGCGGGCGCTGGACCCGAACAACATCCTGGCGCCCGGCCAGATTTTCGAACCGCTGAACGTCTGGGAACACCGCCCGGTCAAGGTCACCCTCGCCTGGGACAAGCACTGAGATGGGCCGTACCGTCGCCGTGTTCGACTGGGACGGGGTCGTCATCGACTCCTCGGGGGCGCATGAACGTTCTTGGGAAGCCTTGGCCCAGGAGGAGCGTCTCCCGTTACCCGCCGACCATTTCAAACGGGGCTTCGGCAAGCGCAACGAGCTGATCATCCCCGACATTCTCGGCTGGTCGCACGACCCCGCGGAGGTGAAGCGCCTGTCCCACCGCAAGGAAGCCTTGTACCGCGACATCGCCCGGACCGGCCACATCCGCCTTTTGCCCGGCGTCCGCGAGCTCGGGGCGGCGCTCAAGGCGCTCGGTATTCCCTGCGTCATCGGCACGTCGACGCACCAGGAGAACCTCACCCTATCCTTCGAACTCTTCGGCATCGGCCATTACTTCGCCGGCGCCGTGGCCAGCGAGGACGTGACGAAAGGCAAGCCCGACCCCGAGGTCTTCCTGAAGGCGTGCGCGCTCGGCGGCGGCGACCCGGCGCGCTCCTTCGTCTTCGAGGATTCTTTCTCCGGGATCCAAGCCGGGCTGGCCGGCGGCTTCATCACCATCGCCTTGGCCACCACGCACACCCGCGAGCAGCTCGCCCCGCTCGGTGCCCACCGCATCGTGGCCGACCTTTCGGCGGTGGAGCCAGGCTGGCTGGCCCGCGGCCGCCTGGACTGAGCATGGAGTTCCGCCTGAAATCCGACTACCGCCCGATGGGCGACCAACCGACGGCAATCGAGGCCCTCGACCGGTCGCTCACCGCCGGCCACGCCCGCCAGACGCTCCTGGGCGTCACCGGTTCGGGCAAGACGTTCACCATGGCGAACCTGATCGCCCGGCAACAGCGCCCGGCGCTCATCATCTCGCACAACAAGACCCTGGCCGCCCAACTCTACTCCGAGTTCAAGCACTTCTTCCCCGAGAACGCCGTCGAGTACTTCGTCAGCTACTACGACTACTACCAACCGGAAGCCTACGTGCCGGCCACGGACACCTTCATCGAGAAAGACTCGGCCATCAACGAGGACATCGAGCGCCTCCGCATCAGCGCGAGCAGCGCCCTGCTCTCCCGGCGCGACGTCATCGTGATCGCGTCGGTTTCCTGCATCTACGGGCTGGGCTCGCCCGAGGACTTCCTCGCGATGATGATCCCGCTCCGGGCGAACATGACGATGCGCCGGGACGCGCTCCTGGCTCAGCTGGTCAAGAATCAGTACGTCCGTAACGACGCGCTCTTGGAGCGATGCTCCTTCCGGGCCCGGGGCGAGACGATCGACATCTGGCCCGCCTACCTTGAGTCCGCGCTCCGGCTGGAGTTCTGGGGCGACACGTTGGAGGCGATCCGCGAGCTCGACCCGGTGAGCGTGAAACCGGGCCGGACCTTGGAGAAGTTCGACCTCTACCCGGCGAACCAGTACGTCATGGACCCGACCCGCATGAAGGGCGCCCTCACGGCGATTCGGGCGGAACTTGAGGCCCGCGTCGATGTGCTGGAAGGGCAGAATCGCCTGATCGAGGCCCAGCGCCTCCGCACCCGGGTCGAGCACGACCTGGAGATGCTGCGCGAGACGGGCTTCTGTCCTGGTATCGAAAACTACTCGATGCACATGTCGGGCCGGCAGCCCGGCGAACGCCCGACCTGCCTGCTCGACTTCTTTCCCGCCGACAAACTGGTGTTCATCGACGAGAGCCACGTGTCGGTCTCGCAGATCGGCGGGATGTACCACGGCGACCGGGCCCGCAAGGAACGCCTCGTCGACTTTGGCTTCCGCCTCCCCTCCGCCCTCGAGAACCGCCCGTTGATGCCCGAGGAGTTCGACCGCGTGGTGGGCCAGGTGGTCTACGTCTCCGCCACGCCGGCACCCCACGAATACAAGGTCTCCAGCGTCGTGGCCGAGCAGGTGATCCGCCCGACGGGCCTCCTCGACCCGGTGATGGAGGTCCGGCCGATCGCCGGTCAGGTCGAGGACATCATCGGCGAGGCCAAGGCCGCGGTCGCCAAGGGGGCGCGCACGCTGGTCACCACGCTCACGAAGCGGATGTCTGAGGACCTCGCGAACTTCATGCGCGAAAGCGGCCTGAAGGTCGAATACCTGCACTCGGACATCGACGCGATCGAGCGCGTGGAGATTCTCCGCCGCTTGCGCGCGGGGCAATTCGACGTGCTGGTGGGCGTCAACCTCCTGCGCGAGGGCCTCGACCTCCCGGAGGTCGCCTTGGTCGGCATCCTGGATGCCGACAAAGAGGGCTTTCTCCGCAGCGAGACGAGCCTGATCCAGACGTCCGGCCGCGCCGCCCGACACGTGGAGGGCAAAGTCCTCCTCTACGCGGATGTGATGACGAAGTCGCTCACCCGCGCCCTGACAATCTGCGGCGACCGACGCAAGCGGCAGGAAGCGCACAACCTCAAGCACGGCATCACCCCGAAATCCACGGTGCGGCGAATCGAGGAAAGCCTGGTCGAGGCGGAGGCCGAGGACGTCCTGGCGGTGGCCGAAGGCACCGGCGACCGCGATATCGCGCGCGTGCTGGCCGACCTCGAGGCAGAGATGCTCGCGGCGGCCGATGAGTTGCAGTTCGAGAAGGCGGCCACGTTGCGCGACCAGATCGAGGCGCTGCGCACGGGTAAGCCCGCCCCGGCCCGCTCACGCCGCCGGCGCTGATCAACCGAACCGGCGCCCGAGGTCGGCGTCCGACCATTCGACGTACGTCCGGCGACCCTTCGGGCAGGTCGCGGGCTGCGCCGTCCGAAACAAAGCCTCCGCCAAGGCGAGCAGTTCGCCGTCGGCCAAGGCGTCGCCCTTGCGGCGGGCCCGGGTCACGGCGAGTTTGGCCAAGGCGTCATAAGCCAACGCCGGCCGGCCGAAATCACCCTCCCGTCGGGCCATCTCCGTGAGCAAGTCACGGAGAAAGACCAAGGCGTCGGCCGGATCGAGCCAGACCGGCAGCGCAGCGATGCGCCAGAAATTACGCCCATACTCCTCGAACTCGAAGCCGGCCGCCGTCAGCAAGGAGTGGCGCTCCTTGAGCACCGCGGCGGGCAAAGGCTCCAGCTCCAAGGTGAGCGGAACCAGCAACGGCTGAGAGACGGGCCGACCTTCGGTGAACCGGGCGAGGATCGCCTCGTAAAGCACGCGTTGGTGCGCGGCACCCAGGTCGAGGATCGCCACGCCCGTCGGGGTCTCGAAGACCGCCCGTTCCTCGCGCAGACGGGCCAGCAGGCGCCAACCTAGGCGGAGCGGCGCCGGGGCCTCGGGGGAGGCCGACGCGGGCGTCTCCGGCGACGACAGCGCCGGCAAGCCAGCAACGGTCGGCGCGCTCGATTCACCCGGGGCGGGGACGGGAGGAACGAATGCCGGCGCGAAGGAGGGCATCGCCAAGGGGGTGCGCTCGGGATCGGCCGCGAGCTGCGAACGCATCACCGCGAGGACTGATTCGATCAGAAACCCGCGCACCCTCGCCTCGTCACGGAACCGCACCTCACGTTTGGCGGGGTGGACATTGACGTCGACCCAGGCCGGATCCAACTCAAGGAAGATGAACGCCAGTGGGTAGCGCCCCTTCGGGATCAGGGCATGGTAGCTCTCCGTCAAGGCGAAGGCCATGGTGCGGCTATCCACGGGGCGACCGTTGACGACGGTGACCAAGTCCTGCCGCGTTGCACGCGAGACCCCGGGGTGACCGAGCAGACCGGCAACCTTCATGCCGGGTCGTTCGAAGGCCGGCATCAAGGTGAGTTCGGCGGCCACCTGCTTACCCCAAATCTCGCGCACCCGTTCGAGCAACGGCGCTTTTCCCGGGGAGCGGAAAAGTTCCCTCCCATCTTCCCGCAACAGGAAGCCTACGCTGGGATGGGCGACGGCGTAAAGCCGCACGAGCCGCACGATGTGGGCCGCCTCGGTCTCGTCGGATTTCAGGAACTTGAGACGCGCCGGCACCGGGTGAAAGAGGTTCGCCACTTCAATCCGGGTCCCGGGTGCCATCCCGTGGTCGCGCCGGTGGATGACCTTACCACCATTGACGAGGATCTCGACGCCGTTGGCCGCGGCCGCCGGGCGCGTCTGCAAGGTGAAGCGGGCCACGCTGGCGATGGAAGGGAGGGCTTCGCCGCGGAAACCGAAGGTCGCGATGCGGTCAAGGTCGGCGGCCAGCCGGATCTTGCTGGTGGCATGCCGCTCGAGGCTGAGCAACGCCTCCTCCGGCGCCATCCCCTTGCCGTCGTCCTCCACGATCATCAAGGCCTTGCCACCCCGGGAGAAATCGACGGTCACGCGGGTGGCCCCGGCGTCGAGGGAGTTCTCGAGCAGTTCCTTGATGACGGCCGCAGGCCGTTCGACCACCTCGCCGGCGGCGATTTGGTTGGCGACCGTGGGGTCGAGGACGCGGATGGCTTGATCGCTCACTTCTTGACGGGGGTCGCGGCGGCGAGGTCGGCCCAAAAATCATCGACGCCCCGGCCTTGGCAATGCTGGGTGAAGGCTAGCTCGATATCGACCCCGGTCTTGGCGGCGGTATGCAGTGCGCGGATCAGCCCCGGGTGCTTGGCCTCCGCCTGGGCGAGAAACCAGCCGGTCACGCGGTAGGAATCGCGCGGCTTCATCTTCGCGAGGTCGATGCGGATCCCGAACTTCCCCTGCTCCAGCAGCTGGAAGCGGATATAATCGGCCACCCCTTCCGTGAACCAGCCCGGGACTTTGCGGTAGGCTTGGAGCACATGCACCAACTCGTGCACGACCAAGGCGGAGTCCTCGGGGTGCGAGGCCACCCACTGGGTCGCCACGTTGATCGCCTTGCCGTCCCAATAAGCGACGCCCTTCATCTCGCGGAAGATAATCGTGATGGTGGTCGGGTGGACTTCGCCCTTCTGGGCGCCGAAACCGAGGGCGGCGGCCACCTTGGGCTCCCACTCCTTTAACAGGGCCTCGGACTTGGCCGCAAAGGCCTGCAACTTGTCGTCGACCCCTTGTGCGGGCAGGACGACCTTCACCTCCAGCGCCGCGGAGGCTAGGGCGGTCCAAAGCAGGCCGGCGAGCACGAGGGGCTTCATGGGGTTAGCCTGGGCCCATTCCCCCCACCCCTGCAAGTCGAAGGGGCTCACAAACGCGCAGGGTTGCACCCTTCCGCGGAAGCCCAAAGGTGCCTGACGTGCCCAATCGACTCGCCCACGAGCCCTCCCTCTACCTCCGCCAGCATCGGGATAACCCGGTGGCCTGGTGGCCGTGGGGTCCGGAAGCATTCGCCGAAGCCCGGGCGACGGACAAGCCGGTGCTGGTCTCGGTCGGCTATTCGTCCTGCCACTGGTGTCACGTGATGGCCCGGGAATCGTTCGAGCAGCCCTGGATCGCGGACCTGATGAACCAGCATTTCGTCTGCATCAAGGTGGATCGCGAGGAGCGACCCGAAGTCGACAAGCTGATGATGGATGCGGTGCAGATGATCCAGGGCCACGGCGGCTGGCCGTTGAACTGCTTCTGCCTGCCGGACGGCCGGCCCTTCTTCGGCGGGACCTACTTCCCCCCGGAAGACCGCGGGCAAGGCCAGGTGCCGTGGCCGCAACTGGTGATGCGCGTGGCTGACTTCTATCACCGCAATAAAGCGGAGTTGGCCGCGAACGCCGACGCCATCGCCCAGAATCTGACGCACCTCACGCGCGCCCCGGACGCGGACGGGACGGCACCGACGCCCGCGGACCTCCTCGGCGCCGGCCGGCGGCTCTGCGAGCAGCACGATGACCAGCACGGCGGCTTCGGCGCCGCCCCGAAATTCCCCTCCCCGTCGTCGCTCGACCTCTTGCTCGCGCTGCGCGGGACCGCCGCCATCGAGGCCGACCGCCCCTTCGCCACCCGCCTCGACGCGGTGCTCACGGTGACGCTGGGGGCGATGGCCCGCGGCGGGCTCTACGATCAGGTCGGGGGCGGGTTCCACCGCTACTGCGTGGACCGAGACTGGACCGTGCCGCACTTCGAGAAGATGCTCTATGACAACGCGCAGTTGCTCGGGACCTACGCCGAGGCTTGGGCGCGTTACCGCGACCCGCTCTACGCCCGCGTGGTTGCGGAAACGGTCGACTGGCTCGAACGCGAGATGGTCACGACGGACGGCCTGCTCGCGGCTTCCCTGGATGCGGACACCGACCATCACGAGGGCCTGACCTACGTCTGGAAGGCACCGGAGGTCGCGGAGGTACTGGGGCCCGAGGCGCTGGACTTCGCCCAGGTCTATGGCCTCTCGGACCGTGGTAATTTCGAGGGAGCCAACATCCCCAAACTGGGCGGAAAGCTCGCCGACCGCGATCGACTGGCCGGCGCGCGCGCGAAATTACTGGCGCGGCGAAACCTCCGGCCGCAACCGGGACGCGACGACAAGGCCTTGCTGGGCTGGAACGCGCTGGCGACCCGCGGCCTCGCCCGCGCGGCTTGGATCTTCGGTCGCCGCGATTGGCACGCGCTGGCGGCAAGGCTGGAAGCGACCCTTTGGCGGCGCTGCGTGAGCGGGGCGGAGGGCTCCTGGGAACTGCGCGCGGTGGTGCATGGCGAGACGACGGCCGTCGCCGCGACCTTGACCGACTACGCCTGGCTGGCGGAGGCCGAACTCGCGCTCGCCGCGACCGCGGCCTGGGCCGGCGGCTCGCCCGAGCGACATACCGCCCGCGCCGAAGGCCTGCTGACCGCTGCCCGCCAACGTTTTGGCGACCCGCATGAAATCGGGTACTTCCTCGTCGAAGCCGCGCGCACCGACCTCGCGGTCCGTCAGAAGGACTGGTTCGACAACGCCGTGCCCGCGGGCAACTCATCCTTATTGCACGGCTTCACGGGACTGCTCGCCCTGACCGGCGACGCCGTCTGGTCCCGCGAACTCAGCGACCTTGCCCAAGCCTATGGGGGCGTGAGCCGCAACGTGCCCCACGGCGCCGCCCATGCCCTCTCCGCGCTCGTCCAGCACGCGACCGGTGTCGCCACCCTCAAGACCCCGCCCAAGGCGGACCTCGAGGCTTTACGGGTCGCCCTCTGCGGCGACGACCGCACCGCGCCGCACCGCCGCCCCTTCCGACCGGTGTTCCTTCAGCCGAACACCCCGACGGATGGCTTCCAGTTATGCGTCGGGACGACTTGCTTGCCCGCGGTGGCAACGCCCGCCGCGGTCGCCGAGCGCCTCTGAGCGGGGGAATCCGCACTTGCCCGTACCCGCCCGGGCGGGGAGAATACCACGATGCCTGAAGCGCCTGGCTATGTCTACGGACAGGGAACCGACCTGGGTTCCACCCGGCGCATCTGCCTTGGGCTGATCGAAGTCCAGAGCCAGGGGCAAGGCCATCGCCGGGCTCGCTATCGCCCGGTCTGGTCGCGCCTGCTCCTGGTCTTACCGTTGGCCTTGGCCTTCGGCTGGGTGCTGCTGGCGGAAGGCTATTATTTCAACCAACGTTATATGAACGGGATCACGACGACCCGGCGGGCCGACATGTACCTCTACCTGCCCGACAGTCTTGCGAATTGGGCGACCGGGTGGTTCAAGTCGCCCGAGGAGATCCGCCTCCGCGACCGGGCCCGCATCCTGGCCCATACGGAGAACTACGGCCGCATCGCCCACCTGCAACGCAAGGGCGAGTTCTTCGTCGCGATCGCCAAGGCCGCCTACGACCGCCAGGATTATGCCGAGTTCTCCAAGTACATCGGGACCGGCGCCAGCCTTGCCCCAGCCAATCTCGAGGCCCAACAACTGTGCGCCGGCCTGTTCTTCGCCTTCAGCCGCCCGGACGACGCCTACCAAGTGCTCGAGGAGTCTTTGCCCTTCGCCCGGCAGTCCCGGGAACATTTCCGCTTCTACCTTCGGGAGTGCTTCAAACTTGACCAAGACTCACGGATCATCGCGACCGCCACGAAATACCTCGCCGGCCCTGAACTCACCCCCGAGGTGCGCGCCGACCTTCAGATCGCGCTCGCGCAGACCCAGCTCACCCGTGGAAACTTCGCCGACTGTGCGGCGAGCATCGAACGCTTCGGGCTGGATAAGACCCCGGAGGGCTTCCTCCTCCGTTGCCAACTGCTCTGGGAGAGCGGCGACCATAAGGCCGCCATGGAACTCATCACCTCGGCGACCCGGGCGTTTCCGACGGTCAACCGCCTCCTCGGCATCAAAGCGGGGTGGCTCAAGGACGAAGGGCGGCTCGATGCCGCGCGGGACTGCGTCGACCTCATCCAGAATAACCTGATCGCGGAACGCCCGCTCAACCGGCCTGCCCTCGCCTCGGCCCGCATCCAGGCGCTCAACATGATGCCCGGGGCGGCGAAGGAGGCGGAACGCCGCCAACTGGTCGAGGCGATCGTCGCCGAATTCGGCAGCTTGGATCAACCCATGATGGAACTCGCCCGCTACGGGGCGGCGATGGCGGACCCCACCCTCACCGAGCGGCTCCGTCAGCTGGCGGCGGAACGGCGCTTCTCGAACCAACTCAACTTCGTCCTCGTGCACGCGGAGTGCCTGATCAACGCCCGACGCCCCCGCGAGGCCATCACGCTGGTGGACGCGCTCTACCGGCAGCCCGACCGGGTGCATTGGACGCCCGAGACGACCCTGGCCTTCGACGCGATCCGCACGCTGGCTTATTTCGCCGACGACCAGCCGGACATCGGCGCAATCAACCTGAGTCGCTTGATGCAAAACCGGAACATTCCCCCTCAGTTACTGCTCAACGCGGCCCGGAAGCTCATCGCCGCGCAACGGTACGACGAGGCCAACACGGTGCTGATCCAGACGCACATCCTGAACGAGCAGAACCAGGCGATCCTGATGCAGATCGTGCGCCTCAAACTCGAGCATGAGCGGATCTCGGGCGATTTGGAACTCTACTTGCGTCGCTTGATGGCCACGCGGCGGCCGCCCAAGGAACTCCTCGAAGCGGCCGCCCGGCGGCTAGGTTCGGACACCTTCCTTTTCTCCGGCGACCGGAGCAAGTTGCTGAAAGATATCGACCGGCTGATCAGGTGACCTCGGACGCCGGGCGCTCGGTCACCTCGAAATACGCGACCGACCCGTGGCGCGTGCCGTCGGGCAACCAAGCGCCTCGGCTGCAACCATGGTTCACGAGTTCGGCGGTCTCCGCCGGCGAGAGGATAGCGGCGGCCAGAGCGACCCCTTCGGCCTCCATGGCACTGGTGCAGATGGAACGGACGGGGGCGGCTAAGGTGACCGGGTTCCCCTGGCGCAGGTCGAGCAAGTGGGTCGCGCGCTTGGCGTTGGACTTGCTGGCGAGGGCGAAGCGGCAGAGCTTGATCTCCGAGCGATCACCGACGCCGACGCGCCAGCCGTTGGCATCGCCGGGGGGGTCAAGCGCGAGCACGGCGCTGCCACCCGCCATCAGTAAGGCGCGGTGAATGCCCCAGTTATTCTCGAGCAACTCGGCCATCCGGTCCAAGGCATACCCTCGGGTGATGGCGCCAAAATCAATCGCCGCGCCGGACTTCACGCAGGTGAACTGGGCCCCGTCGAGAACGAAGGATCCCTCTTGGTATTCCGACCAAAGGCGGGTCCATTCAGCGTCGTCCGGGTTGGGGACGGTATCACCTCGGGCCGCCCAATACTTGAAGAGCTTGCCGGCGGAGACGTCGAAGGCCTTACCCGTCTCCTCGCGCAGGTTTTGCGAGAAATCCCAGAGGGCCCGCACATGGTCGGACGCCGTGACGAGGGCGCCCTCGGGCATGCCGTTGATCGACGTGATCGGGCCGCTGTCGTGCCCGGCCTCGATCTGGAAGTCCAGGTCGTCCAGAAAATGGAAGAGCCCCTCGGACGCGCTCTTGGCGTACCCCGCGTCCTCGTCGGCGACGCGCAGCCAGAAACGGGTGCGCATGGCGTCGTGGGAGAAGTTATGGATGGTCGGCTGGCTACTCATGTTCAGCGGTCGTGATCGGTGCCATACTGCGAGGCCAATTCGGCGGCCACAAGCACCCAATAGTTTTCGCCGGCGCGAAGGGATAGCGGGAAGGTCTCGTACCCGAGGATCTTGGGCTGGCTCGCATCGGTCCGCAGGAGGAGGCGGACCGGGGCACGCTCATCCCCGGCGAATTCGCCGAATCCGACGTTCTGGCGGCGGAGGTAGTAAGGCAGGGGCCAGTAGTGCCCATCCTTGATCGCCACGTAGAAGGAACCCGCACCATGCTTTGCCTCCCAAGCGACCTGCGCCTGGCCCACTTTTTCGGCGAAGCGAACCACCGACGGAAGGGTCGCGGTATGGCGCACGCCCAGCCCCCATCGCCAGGAGACGTCGATGAAGGTCGCCGCCAAGGCGGCCGCGGCGAGGGCGCGCCAGCCGGCCGCTGAAAGTAGGACGGGCAGGACCAACGTCAGGACCAGGGCGGTCGGCAGGAAAAGCAGCCACGGCGTCTTGTACGGCAGGGCGAGATGAAACAGGAAGCAGAGGGTGGCCGCGCCGAGCACGACGTCGGCCGGGACACGGCGCCAGCCAAGGGTGCTGCGAAGCAACCAAGCGCCGACGAGGAGACCGCCGACGGTCCACCAGGCCCCGTAACGATCCGCGGCCAAGGTGTCGGCGCCACCTGCCGCGACGGAGAAAGACCGCTGGAACTGCGCCGCCCAAGCGGCGAGGCCGGCGAGGTCCGTGAAGCCCGCCGTCTGGAAGCAGACCCACACGGGTAGGAGCCCGAGGCCGACCCACCCCAGCCGAGCCCCCGTGAGGCGGTCCCTGCCCAGCGCGAGCTGAGCGAGTAGAAAGCAACCGAGGTAGGCGACGACCGTGACCTTACAGGCGAGGGCGAAACCGAAACAGGCCCCCGCGCCGAGGAGCGGGAGCCGCGACGGGCCTTCCGCGCTTTCCCAAAGTAGCCAGCCCCAGACCAATCCGCCGACCAGCAAGGTCTCCTGGATGAAATAGTCGCCAAAGTAGTTCCCAGCGCCCGTCATCAGGACCAGTAAGGCCGTGAACCAGCGGACCGGCCGCGACACCGTGGCCAAAGCCAAGGGGGCGAGGCCGAGCAACAGGAAGAACGCCCCCGGAATAAAACGTAGGTCCTCCGGCCGGGCCTTCGTGAAGGAGATTCCCGTGAGCCGGAACCAGGCGTTGGTGATCACCGCGAGGGCGGGGCCGTGAAAGCGGTCGTCGTTCTGGCTATAGGCGACGCCTTCGGACATCTCCTTGGCGAGGGACCACTGGACCGCTTCGTCGGCATGCAGCGGTTGGGGGACGGCCCGCCTCCCCGCTGACGCGAAATCAAGGGCGATCAGCAGCAGGGCGGCCGCGACCCAAGGCAAGTATTCCGACCAGCGAAACGGTGGAGCCGTGGTAGCTGCGGCGGGCATGGGTTAGGTACCGAAGTGCCGCTGCAGCGCGGTCTTCACGTCCAGCGGGATCAAGGCCGCGGCCATCGGGCCCTGCCCTTCCCGCCAGGCGTAGACGGTGGTCAGGGCACCCTTCGCCACCGGGCGGTCGCCGACCTGCGCGGTGAAAGCCCAGACCAGTTTCTTGTCGCCGATTTCGGTCGGCGTCAGCGTCAGCGCCACAACCTCGCCGCGATGCACCGGCGAAAGGTAGTCGCACTCCACGCGCACGCGCGGGAAGCCGCTGAGCCGGGCGCCGTCGGCCTTCAGGAACGGCAGGCCGAGCTCGCGGAAGAGGGCCTCCTCCGTCGCCTCTACCCAGAACAGCATCGTCGTGAAATGCACGATCCCTGCGGCGTCCGTGTCGGCGAATTGGGCGCGATGCTCGGCAGTGAAAGGGGCCATGACTCCATCCAAGCCGGCCGCCCGCCCGGTGCAACCGCCAAGGCGTCAACGGCCTCGTCGACCGGAGCGGAGCCAACCGACGTCCACGGCCGTGCCCCCCGAGGCCTGCACGCACTTCAGCAGAAAGGCCTGCGGAGGGGTCTGGATGCTAAAGAGATAGAGCCGGGGGCCCTGCCGTTGCTCGGCCCGGCCAAACGCCTCGAGCCAGGCTTTCTCCCACCGGTAGGAAAGCGCCTTGCGGTCATTCACCCGGTGGTAAGCGCTATCTGAATAAATCAGGTGCGGGTTGCCCTTGGGGCCTTCCTCGTAGATGCGGACCCCGTCCTGAAAATCCGAAAAGACGACGAGCGCATCATAAGGTTCGGCGAGAAGCCGATCGACCCAGGCCCCCAGCGAGCCCTTCTCGCAAGCCTCCCGGATTTTCGCCTGCAAACGTTGCCCCGAAGCCGTCAAACTGGCCACCACCGTCTCCGTGGGACCCTCGTGCAACTTCGGCGCGTCGCCGTGGAATCGCCGGCCGTGGACGATGTCGTCGCCGAGTGCCACCACGCGGGCCCCATCGAACCGGAAAACATCGGCATCGGGGAATTGCTTCCGGATCTCGCCGTCCACGCGCTCGAGGTAGGGCTTCATCGAGCCCGAGCAGTCGAGGTAGACTGCGACCTTCTGGGCCCGAATGGTCGCGCCCAGCACGGGCTTGCCGACGAAGCCACCGGCGAGTCCTTGGCCGAGCCCGAGGCCCTGGCCACCCCCACCGCCGAAGCCGCGCCCGCCACTCAGGCCTCCGGGCCCCTGACCAGCGGACGAAGCCGCCAAGCCGCCGAGAGCCTGCGCCGCCGGCAGGTCGGGTAGACTGACGCTGCTTGGGCCAGCAACGGCGATGCGTCGGAGCGCCACCGCCGGGTGAGCCGGAGGCGGCGCCCTGCGTACAGGGGTCTCGCTACCCGCCTCTCGCCCGCCGGCGACGGTGTGGACCGAAGGGTCAGGCCCTCGCGGCAAGGAGGTCGTCCGGGATACGACGTACCAAGCGGCGCCGGCGATTAGGCCGAGGTGCACGAGCAATGAGGCCAGGAAGCCGCGCCACGAGCGCGGGGAGCGGCGAGCGGCGATCAAAGGTGCTTCGGCTGGCATGCCGACAGGTTAGCCAAACGAAAGGCCCGACAAGCGTCGGGCCTTGGAGTCCATCACCCGAAGGGTTACCCTTAGCGAGGCGGCTTGTAAGCCTTCGGGGCAGGCAACGGGACGCCGGCGGCGGGGGCGGGCGCGGCGCCATTGGCGGCCGCCGGGGGCGCGGGCGGATCTTCCGGGGGAGCCCCCCCGGTCTTGAGCCAGGTCACCATCTTAATCTGACCACCAGACGCGAGTACGCACTTGGAAAGCAGCTGCTGTGGCTCCTGCTCCGTGGAGAAGCAATAGAGGCGCGGACCTTTGCCATCCTTCGCGTCGGAGAAGGACTTCAGCCACTCCTCCTCCCAGCGCCGTTCGACCGGCTTACGGGCATCGCTACCGCGAGCCACGTCGGCGCGCACCCCGTCATAGTAGATGATCGGATAACCCCCGCCCTGGACATTCGTATCGGCCTTCTCGCCCTTGATGCGGTACTGCGTCACGCCGTCCTGGAAGTCGGAGAACAGCACCAGCGCGTCGTAAGAACGCTGCTGGCGCATGATGTCGAGCCAGGCCCCGGCGGAGCCTAGCTTGAAATTATCATCAAACTTCTTGTAAAGGTTCTTCCCGGTGCCGGTGAGCTTCTTCGGCTCCGTCTCGCGGACGCCGAGGCCGGACGAGCGGATCGGCTGGCCGCGAAAATGCTCACCCCCGATGACCATACCATCCTGGACGGTGATGAATAAGCCGTTGTAGCAGTAGACGTCGGCGTCGGGGAACTGCTTGCGAATCTCGGTCTCGACGCGATCGATGTAGCCGGACATGGAGCCGGAGGCGTCCATGAAGACCGCGATTTTCGCGGCGAAGATCTTGGCGCCCATGACGGACTTGCCGACGAAGTTGCGCCCATTGCCGACGCCGACACCCATGCCCGAGCCGATGCCACCGCCAGAGCCGCCGCCGAAACCCTTCGAGCTACCGCCCGCGGTCATGCCCGCCATCATCGCGGCGCTGGACGAGACCGGCAGGTCGGGAAGCGAGATCGCCGCGTTGGCGTTCTTGGAGGTGATCCGCGACGCGTTCTTCGCCAAGGTCTTCGCGTTCTTCGGCACAACCTTGTGCGGCTGATTCTTGGCGCGGTCGCCGGCGCTGCCACCGCCGGCCCCCGTCGAGAAACTATCGGGGTCCTTCTTAACGGAATCGGTGACGGTCGAGATGACCCAGATCGCGGCGATGATGATCAGGATGCCGTGGATAAAGAGGGAGATGGTCAAACCCTCGCCGCCGAGCTTCTGCCAGAAAGACCTTTGCCCACGCGCGGTCTTGAGTTCAGGCGCAGGCGCATCCGAGGCTGCGGGCCCGACTTCGGTAGAGCCGGGCGGCAAGGAATCATCCGCCGGCGGGGGTGGAGGGGTGTCTTCACTCATCTGGGGAAAGATATCCTTGCGGAAGCAATCCCTCCTTCAACCCCATTTCATCCCTGAAATCCCCAGGTACCTGCCCAAGGGCAGAAGCTAAAAATGGGCTTGCGAAACGGGGACGACATCCCTCTATTCCCCCCTTCCACTGATTGCAGGGTGGAGCAGCCCGGTTAGCTCGTCAGGCTCATAACCTGAAGGTCGTAGGTTCAAATCCTACCCCTGCACCCAATTTTAAATCGTTCTTGCTCAGTCGTTTAGTGATTAGGCGGAAAACCCTAGTTTTTTCCGCTTGTCACCCGCAGACTTAAATGAACGATACCTTCAGTTAACTTTGTCCTACGGGACAATGGGGTAAGTAAGATAAAGCAGTAAAAAACAGGCGGCTTGCATAGGGGTATGCAAGCCGCCTCCTTTTTAAGGGGTAGCTCCCCTGCCCTACGAAAAAGCCCGGACCCTATGGCCCGGGCTTCGTCATGCCAGGAGCGTGCGAACGGCCTCAGCCGCCGGACATCTTCGTGATCAGCGCGATGAGCGGCAGGAACATCGCGAGCACGATCGTCCCGACGACCACCGCCAGACCCACGATGAGCACCGGCTCGATGATGGAAGTCAGCGCCCCGACCGCGTTGTCGACTTCTTCGTCGTAGATGTCCGCCACGCGGTTGAGCATCTCGGGCAGCTGGCCCGTCTCCTCGCCGACTTGGATCATGGAGGTGACCATCTGCGGGAAGACGCCGGTCTGTTCCAGCGGCACGGACAGGGGCTCGCCGTCACGCACCCGGTCGTGGACGCGCTCGAGCGAATTCGCGATGACCACGTTGTCGAGGGTATCGCGGGTGATGGTGATCGCCTGCAGAATCGGGACGCCCGAGGCCATCAGCGTGCCGAAGGTGCGGGCGAAGCGCGAGACCGAGACGATCTGCACGAAGCCGCCGATCTTGGGCAGTCTGAAGATGAACTCGTCGAACAGCTCCTTGCCCTTCGTCGTGGCCAGCCAGGCCTTCACGCCGACGAAGCCGCCGATGATGACGACCGGGGTGATGTACCAGTAGGTCACGAGGGCGTTGGAGATGCCGACGACGAACGCGGTGAGCGCGGGCATCTGGGCCTTCTGGCCGCTGAGTAGGTTCTGGAAGGAAGGGACGACCTTCACCATGAGGATGAAGACGATGACCACGGCCACGCTCACGACGACGGCCGGGTAGACCATCGCCGACTTCACCTTCTTCTGGATACGGGAAGCCTTTTCCCGGAACTTGGCGAGACGGTCGAGGACCTTGTCGAGCACGCCGCCGGCTTCCCCCGCGCGGATCATGTTGACGAAGAGGCGGTCAAAGACCTTCGGGTGGGCCTGCAGGGCCTCGGAGAGGTTATTACCCTGCGACACGCTCTCGGCAATGTTGGCGAGGATGTTCTTGAACGCCGGGTTGCGCTCCTGCTTATGGATGAGCTCGAGCGCCCGCAGCAGGGGCAGGCCGGCGACGATGAGCGTGGCCAGCTGCCGCGTCATGATGGTCACGTCATCCTGGGTGACCTTGGCGCCGAAACTGAAGCCCGGCTTCTTCGCGGCGTTACCGCCGACGAGCGGCTTGGCCGCGGCACCGTCCCCCGCGAGGGTCGTCACCATGAGGCCACGGGCCATCAATTTCGAGCGGGCCTGCTCCTCGCTGGCCGCGTCGATCTTTCCGGAGGTCTGCGCACCGTTACGGTCGATGGCGTTATACTTATAGTCGGGCATGGGATGGGGGTGGTGGAAAAGGTTAGGTGTATTTAAGGACTTCCTCGATTGTGGTCAGGCCGTCGAAGATGCAACGCAGGCCATCCTCCCGGAGCGGCCGCATCCCGACCTCGATAGCCTTTTGCTTGAGGACGAGGGTTGGCGCCTTCTGGGTGATGAGCGTACGGATCGGGTCGCTGATGGTCATCAATTCAAACAGGCCTTGGCGACTGCGATAACCCGAGCGGTTGCACTCGGGGCAACCCTTGCCGTAGTAGAACTTGCGGTTGGCGATCTCCAGGGCCTCGACATCGAGCATGCCGATGACCTCCTTGTCGGGCTCGTAGGCGGTGCGACAGGCCTTGCAGATGCGGCGCAGGAGGCGCTGGGCGAGCACGCCCTCGAGGGAGGCCGAGATCAGGAAGGGCTCCAACCCCATGTCGATGAGACGGGTCACGGCGCCCGGGGCGTCGTTGGTGTGGAGCGTCGACAGCACGACGTGACCGGTCAGCGAGGCCTGCACGGCGATCTGGGCGGTCTCGAGGTCGCGGATTTCCCCGACCATGATGGTGTCGGGATCCTGACGAAGGAAGGAGCGGAGGGCCGCGGCGAAGGTCAGCCCGACCTGGTGATTGATCGGGACCTGCATGATTCCCTCGACCTCGTACTCGACGGGGTCCTCGGCCGTGAGGATCTTGACGTCCTCGGTGTTCACCTCGCGGAGCGCGGAGTAAAGGGTGGTCGTCTTGCCGGAGCCCGTGGGGCCGGTGACGATGAAGATACCGTTGGGGCGGCTCACCATCGCGCGGATGCCTTCCTTGATGTCGTCCTGCATCGAGAGCGCGTCGAGGCTCAGGTTGACGACGGTCTTGTCCAAGATACGTAGCACCACGGATTCGCCGAACTGGGTCGGGAGCGTGGAGACGCGCAGGTCGATGGCCCGGCCCCCGATGGTGGTCTTGATACGGCCGTCCTGCGGGACGCGGCGCTCGGCGATGTTAAGCGAGGAGAGGACCTTGACGCGAGCGATGACCGCGGACGCCAAGTTCTTGGGCGGCGGGGCCATCTCGTAGAGCGAACCGTCGATGCGGTAGCGGATGCGGAACTGGTCCTCGAACGGCTCGAAGTGGATGTCGGACGCCTTCGCCTTGACGGCCTCCTGGAGCACCAGGTCGACGAAGCGGATAATCGGGGCTTGGCTGGCCTGCTTGGTGACGTCCTCGTCGGTCGCGGCGGCGGTACCGTCGACTTGTTCAAACTCCCCGAGGAGGTCGTCCATCGAGGTGGCCGCGGCCTCGCCATAGCTGCGGATCACCCCGGCCTCGACCTGGTCGGGGTCGGCGACCGCGAGCTCGATTTCGCGCTGCAGGATGAAGGTGAGTTCGCTGATGACGCCGTAGTTGAAAGGGTCTTTCGCCAGCAAGGTCAGTTTGCCGGCCTCATCGGAGACGGGGACGACCATGTACTTGTGGGCCTGGGCCGGCTTGAGCAGGCGCACGACCTCGGCGTCGGGCTCGGCGGGGACGACGGAGTAGTACTGCACATGCAGGTGATCGGCGATGGCCTGCAGGATCGCGGGACGGTCGGCGAGCCCGGCGTCGATGAGGCTGTCGGCGAAGGATTTACCGGTGGTCGCGTGGGATTCCCAGATTTCATCGGACTGGGTCTGGTCCGCCAGCCCCGCCTCGAGGGCGATTTCGCGGATAAGGTCGCTGTGGTCGTCAAACATGGGAAAGCAAGTGGGTGGGGATTAACGGGCGGCGCCGCCCTTGATACGCTGGCGCATCATCTCGGAGTCCTGGCAATAGTTGAAGACCTCGTCCTCGGCGATCACGCCCTGATTGAACAGCGCCAGGAGGTCGGCGTCCAAGGTGCGCATGCCGCGTGCCGCCCCGGTCTCGATGTCGGAGGTGATTTGGAAGGTCTTGTTCTCGCGGATCTTGGCGGCGATGCCGTCCGTCCGGATCATGATCTCGTAGGCGGCGACGCGCTTCTCGTCCGTGGTCCGCAGCAAGCACTGGGAAATAACGGCGACGACGGAGGAGGCGAGCTGCACGCGGATCTGGTCGCGGGCGCCGGCGGGGAAGGCGTCCAGAATCCGATCGACCGTGCGGGCCGCGCCCGTCGTGTGGAGCGTGCCGAAGACCAGGTGGCCGGTCTCGGCGGCGGAGACGGCGGCTTCGATCGTCTCGAGGTCGCGCATCTCCCCGATCAGGATGACGTCAGGGTCCTGGCGGAGGGCCGAGCGGATGCCTTCGGCGAAGCTCGGGACGTCGTTGTGCACCTCGCGCTGGGTGACGACGCAGTTCTTGTGCGAGTGGTAGTACTCGATCGGGTCCTCGATGGTGACGATGTGGCCGTCCTCGTTCTGGTTGATCCAATCGACCATCGAGGCGAGCGTGGTCGACTTACCCGAACCGGTCGGGCCGGTCACGAGAATCAGGCCGCGCGGCCGCCGGAGTAAGTCCTTGATCATCGGCGGCAGGCGGAGCTGCTCGAGCGTGTACATCTTGGCCGGGATCAAACGAAGGACCATGCCCAGCACGCCCTTGCCCCGGTAGACATTCACGCGGAAGCGGGCTTTCTTGTGAAAGGAGAAACCGTAATCGCAGCCGCCGTCGCGCTTCAGCCGTTCAAGCTGCGCGGGCGGGGTGATGGACTGGACGAGGGCCTCCGTGTCCTCGGGGGTAAGGGCGGCGCCCTCGATGGAGACGACACTGCCGCCGACGCGCAGGCTGGGTGCGCGGCCGACGTGCAGGTGCAGGTCCGAGGCGCCGTTCTCGATCATCGCCTCGAGGAGCTGGTGGATGTCGTAGGCCATGTCAGATGACGTCATCGGCCACGGTGGCGCCCATGACCTCCTCGATGGTGGTCATCCCGGAGGCGACCTTGCGCTGGCCGTCCTCGCGCATGGTGCGCATGCCGGCCTCGCGGGCCTTGCGGCGGAGGTCGACGAGGGTGGCGCCGGAATAAATCATTTCCTGGATCTCCTCGGTGATGACGAAGAGTTCAAAGACGCCGCGGCGGCCCTTGTAGCCGCGTTCGCCGCACTTGGGGCAACCCGCGCCCTTCATCGGGCTGGCCCCGGCGACATCCTGCTCGGTCATCCCGATGGTGTAGAGTTCCTTGGCCGTCGGCTTGTAGGGCTGCGCGCAGGACTGGCACACGCGGCGGACCAGACGCTGGGCCAGCGCGCCCCGGAGGGCCGCGGACACGAGGAAGGGCTTGACGCCGATATCGACGAGGCGGGTGACGGCGCTGACGGAATCGTTGGTGTGCAGGGTCGAGAACACCATGTGACCGGTGAGGGCCGCGTTGATCGCGATCTCGGCGGTCTCCAAGTCGCGAATTTCCCCGATCATCACGATGTTCGGCGCTTGGCGGAGCATCGCGCGCAGCGCGGCCGCGAAGGTCATGCCGACATCGCGCTTCACCTGCACCTGATTGATGCCGGCCATCTGGTACTCGACGGGATCCTCGACGGTGATGATTTTCCGGTCGGGCTTGTTGATGTAGTTCAGCGCCGAATAGAGCGTGGTGGACTTGCCGGAGCCGGTCGGGCCGGTGACCAGGAAAACCCCGTCGGAGCCGGAGATGAGGCCCTGGAACTTGGCCTGGTCATCCGCGAAGAAGCCGAGCTCGGGGAGGCCGAGCTTGAGGCCTTCCTTGTCGAGGATTCGCATGACGATGGACTCGCCGTACACGGTCGGAAGCACGGAGACGCGTAAGTCGATGTCGCGACCACCCGTGCGGGCTTGGATGCGTCCGTCCTGCGGAATGCGCTTCTCGGCGAGGGAAACCTCGGCCATGAGCTTCAGGCGGGAGATGATGGAGGGCTGCAGTCGCTTCGGGGGGCCCTTCATTTCCTGCAGGACGCCGTCGACCCGGAAGCGGACGCGGAACCGCTTCTCGAGGGGCTCGAGGTGGATGTCGGAAGCCTTGCGGCGGATCGCATCGACGATGAGCGAGTTGACGTAGCGGATGATCGGCGCGTCGTCTTCCTTGACTTCCCCGCCCTGCGGGAGCTCGACGGAGAGCCCGTCGCCCTCAGCCTTGCCGAAGACGTCGGAGTAGGAGACGTTCAGCTGACCACCGCTATAGCAACGGGTGATGGCCGCCTTGAGAGCGTCCGGGATCGCCAACTTGGGGTTGATCGGCAGTTTTAGGACCCGCGATAGAGAATCGAGCGTCTCGGTATCGAGCGGGTCGGCGATGGCGACAAGGAGTTCGACCCCATCCATCTGGAGCGGCAGGATGTTTTGGCGCTCGGCTTGTTCGCGGCTGACGAGCTTGAGCAATTCCTCGGCCGGTGCGACCTGGGTCACATCCACGACTTCCATGTCGAACTCCAAGCCCAAAGCCTGGGTGATGGCCGTCCAGGTGACCTTACCGCCCTCGACCAACTTGGCCAAGGCCAAGGTATCGGGGTGCTGGCCATCCGGGGCCGCCCCCAGTTCGGCGCGAATCTCGGCCACGGAGGCGGGGGACACGAGCCCCTTGTCCTGGATGAATTGGATGACGAAATCGTCGGCGGTCGTCACAGTGGGAAATCCGGTCGGAAGTTGGGGTGAGGGAGGTCAAACCTAGGGCAAGGAATGACGGGAAACGAAACCGTAAATCTCGCAACCCTTGCCGCAACCGCAAAGTCGGCAAAAAACGGCTTAAGTCGCGGTGCGAAGACCGCGAACCAAAGCCTCGACTTGGGCATCGAGGAAGGCCAGGTCGCCATCGTTAAAAATAACCCGATGTGAACCCTTAACCTTCTCAAACATAGGCAGTTGCGACTTCATCCGCTCCCTGGCTTGCTCCGGACTCAAGCCCCTTTTTTCCAAACGTTGTAAACGCACGTCCTCGGAGCTGCTCACGCAGACAACCCAATCGAACTCCGACGCCAGGTTCTTCTCGAAAAGCAACGGGATCTCCACCACGTGGTCGCGCGACCGATCCGCCACGGCCGCAACCCGCCGCCGCGCCACCTCCGGATGGGTCACGGCTTCGAGAAAAGCCCGCTCCACCGGGTCGCCGAAGACCTTGACCGCTAACCAAGCCCGGTCCGGCGTGCCATCAGCCTGCAGGCATACCCTGCCCCATCGGGCCAAAAGCTGGGCGACGCAGGCGGGCGAGCCGAGTACCTCCCGGGCGAGGGCATCGGCGTCCACGACCTGAAATCCCCGGCGAGCGAAGCAGGCTGCCGCCGCGGTCTTGCCGCAGCCGATGCCGCCGGTGAGTCCGATAACCATGGTCAAAAAATACCCCCGGGGTGACCGGGGGGCAAACCTCAAGCGGGGCTCGGGGCCGACTGCGTGCCGGCCTCGGGGCTCGGCAAGGGCGGTGCGGCCTCGCGGACGGGCATGACGACGGGCTGTCCGACGATCGGGGTCTGCAGGGCACCAGTCTTCAGGATTTCCATGACATGGACGCCATCAAGGGTCTCGTGCTCCAGCAGTGCCTCGGCGATTTTGCGGTGAGCCTCGGCATGCTCGGCGATGAGCTTCTCGGCGCGGGTGAACTGCTCGGTGATGATACGAGCCACGGCCTCGTCGATGCGGCGGGCGGTCTCGTCGCCATGGGATTGCGTGCGGGAAATTTCTCGGCCGAGGAAAACGGTGTCGGAGTTCTCGCCGAAAGCGATCGGGCCGAGGTCGCTCATCCCCCAGTCACAGACCATCTGGCGGGCCATGCGCGTGGCCTGCTTGATGTCGGAAGAAGCGCCATTGGAGACGTCGCCCGTGGTGACGCGCTCGCCGATGCGGCCCGCCATCGCCATGCAGATATAATTCAGCAGACGCTGCTTCGAGTAGCCCAGCAAATCCTTGGTCGGCATCAGCATCGCCATGCCCAGGGCGCGGCCACGCGGGATGATCGTCACCTTATGGAGCGGGAGGGCGCCGTCGTCGATGAGCGCCTGGACGACTGCGTGGCCAGCCTCATGGTAGGCCGTGCTCTTGCGGTCCTCTTCATCCATCCCCTTCTTGCGCTCGCGGCCGTAGGCGATCTTGTCGCGAGCCTCCTCGATATCAATCATCTCCACCTTGTCGCGCTGGCGGCGGCCCGCGTGCAAAGCGCCCTCATTGAGCAGGTTCGCGAGGTCGGCCCCGGACATGCCTGTGGTCATGCGGGCGATGCGCTGGAGGTCGACGGACGGGGCGAGTTGGAAGCGCTTGGCGTGCACCGTCAGGACGGCCTCGCGCCCGCGAAGGTCGGGCAGGTCGACGAAGACTTGGCGGTCGAAGCGACCGGGGCGCAGCAAGGCGGCGTCGAGCACATCGGCGCGGTTCGTGGCGGCGATCACGATCACCCCCGCTTGACCGTCGAATCCATCCATCTCCACGAGGAGGGAGTTGAGGGTCTGTTCGCGCTCGTCATTGCCGCCGCCGAGGCCGGCGCCGCGCTGGCGACCGACCGCGTCGATTTCGTCGATGAAGATGATGCAAGGGGCGAGTTTGCGGGCCTGCTCGAAGGTGTCACGCACGCGGGCCGCACCCACGCCCACGAACATCTCGACGAAGTCGGAGCCGCTGATGCTGAGGAACGGCACCCCGGCCTCGCCCGCGACGGCGCGCGCGAGCAGGGTCTTGCCCGTACCAGGAGGGCCGACCATGAGGACGCCCTTCGGGATCGAGGCGCCGATCTTGGTGAAACGTTTCGGGTCCTTGAGGAAGTCGACGATCTCCTTGACCTCCTCTTTCGCCTCATCGCAGCCGGCGACATCCTTGAACGTGGTGGTCTCCTTCTCGGTCGAATTGAGGCGGGCGCGACTCTTGGCGAACTGCATGGCGCCCTTGTTCGCGTTCTTCAGGAAGCGATACATCATGAACAGCAACAGCCCGGAGATGAGCAACGTCGGCAGCACATTGTAGAGGAACATCGTCAGGCCGGTCTGGGCCGGCGCTTCCTCGAACTTACCCACGTTGGCACGCAGCGCCTCGTAGTCCTTGTCGGTCAGTTTGCCTTGGGCAACGAAACGCGACTTGTCCTGGGCGTCGCCGCCCTTGACCTCGAGCTCGCCGCTCAGCTGATACCAGCTGTCGGAACCGCCCGTCGGGTCGGCCTTGACCGTGAGCGACTTGATCTTCTTCTCCTGCGCCATCAGCAGCAGTCGGGGGACGGTCAGGGCGTCGGGTGCCTTGCCGGGGCCGGCCGAATAGTTGACCAGCATGAAGATGGCCAACATGAGGAGCAACCAGACGAACACCGGCTTGCTGTTCACCCGCTTGCCGCCGCGGTCATCATTATTGTCGTTTTGACTCATGAGGGGAGTTTTTAGCCTACCCGCGGAGCGTCCCATGTCAACCGGACAGCCCCCTTAGTGGGCCCGGCCAGGCGGGCGCTTTCGGCCGGCGGCAAGCCTGGCACCCAAAGGATTTCGCCACCGCACAGCACCACCGGCAAACTTTCCCGGAGGTTCGCGGGGATTTTTCGATTGATGAGGAGGTCCGACAGTTTCGCTGACCCCGGCGACCCGAGGGGCTGGAAGCGATCGCCGTCCGTCCGGCCACGCCAAACCAGCGGCGCCAGCGGCGCGGCGACATACACCACGTTCGTGGGGGCGATATCGCCACGGGACAGGCTTACCCACAGCGCGGCATCGACCTCCCAGATTTCGGCCAGTAAGCCGCATTCCTCATCGGGAAAGCCAACCCGCAAACGGCGCTCGGCGGGACCAAACGACGGGGCCACCATCCGGACGGAAAGTTCCCCGCCTTTCACGCACACCACCACCCCGCGGACGGCCGACTGGGCCTCGCCCCCGGCGACCATCGCCGTCGTCAGCGGTCGCAGCGACGGCCCGCTCGGGTCGACGACCCCATGGCGATGCAAGAACTCCCGCAAGCACTCCTGGGCCAAGGCCTCCGGCCGACCCTGCAACGCCCCGACGGGCATGGTGCCGGCCGCGGAGCAGACGCAGCCCAGTTCGCGGGCCCAACCGGCCAAGGCCTCCTGCGCTTCGCCGATGATGCGGGCGGAACGGGCGAACCCTTCGGGGTAGCCTGCGCCGAGGGCGAAGTCCCCGCCGGCGGCCAGCCAGGCACGGATGCGATTACGCGACGCGATGGGCAAGCCATTCGTCCCATCTTCGCGCCAAGGAATGCCGGCGGCGCGCAGGGCGTCGAGCAAGGCCGGCTTCGCGAGGCCCGCTTCGATCAGCGGCCGCCAGCGGCGATGCCCATCGCGAAAACCCTGCAGGGGGCGGGGGGCGGCCAGGCCCGCCAGCCCGGCACCGCGAGCGAAGCGGAGCAGCGCATTCTCGACGACATCATCGAGATGGTGGGCGGTGCAGAGGAGTTCGTATCCGATGGCCTGACGTTGTTCGGCGAAGAACGTGTCGCGGGCGGAACGCAGGTCCGCCTCCGCAGCCGCGCCCTGCCCGGTGCGTAAGCCCAACCCGCAAGGCACGCCGAGCGCGGCGCAAAGCGCGGACACGAAGCGCGCATCTTCCCCGGAAGCTTCGCCGCGGACCCGATGATCGAAATGCAGGACCTGCAGGCGCGGACGCACGACTTCGTCCGCCCAGAGCGCGCAGAGTAGGTAGACCGAATCGGCGCCGCCCGAGACGGCGACGGCGATGGGTCCGTTGGCTTCCGGCGTCGACGGCAAGCGCGGCAGCCGCAAAGCGGCCGCGCGCAAGGCATCGGGAGTGGGCAGGCTCATCGGCACGCGTTCAGACTACGCCGCGAGGATACCCTGCCAATCCAAAGCGGACGTCAGAACGACAGCGTTTCCTTGCCGTACCAACGACGGAGCGCTTCGGGCACGCGCACGGTGCCGTCGGCCTGGAGGTTGTTCTCCAGGATGGCGGCGAGGACGCGCGGCAGGCCGAGGCCGGAACCGTTGAGGGTATGGACGAACTCCGGCTTGCCGTCCTTGGGGCGGAAGCGGATGCCGGCGCGGCGGGCCTGGAAATCGGTGAAATTGGAGCAGCTCGATACCTCGAGCCAGCGCTTCTGACCTCCGGCCCACACCTCGAGGTCGTACTGCTTGCTGTGCGAGAAGCCGATGTCGCCGGCGCAGATCAGGAGCACGCGGTAAGGCAGGTTTAACTTCTGGAGCAGGCGCTCGGCGTCGCCCCGCAGGAGCTCGAGTTCTTCGAAAGACTTATCGGGGTGCGTCCACTTCACGAGCTCGACCTTGTCGAACTGGTGCAGGCGATTCAGGCCACGGACGTGCGCCCCCCAGCTGCCGGCTTCGCGGCGGAAACATGGCGTGTAGCCCACGCGCTTCACGGGCAAGGCAGCTTCATCGAGGATTTCGTCGCGGAAGAAGTTGGTGACCGGCACCTCGGCCGTCGGGATCAGGTAGAAATCATCCGTCTGGGCGTGGTACATCTGGCCTTCCTTGTCGGGCAGCTGGCCCGTGGCCGTGGCGGACGCGGCGTTGACGAGCAGCGGGGCGTGGACCTCGGTGTACCCGTTGGCGCCAGCCTCCTCGAGGAAGTACTGGATCAGCGCGCGGACGAGCCGGGCCATGTCGCCGACATAGAACGGGAAGCCGGCCCCGGTGACCTTCACGCCGCGTTCGAAATCGATGGCCTTGCTGAACCAGGAGATGTCCCAGTGAGGCTTGGCGGCGGGCGAGACGAGTTGGGCTGGCTCGCCCCAAGTAGCGACGACCTGGTTATCCGCCTCGGTCCGGCCTTCCGGCACGGAGTCGTGGGGAATGTTCGGGACGGAGAGCGCGACGGCCTTCATCAGCTCCTCCACTTCGGAAACCTTCTTCTCGAGCTCCTTCACGCGTGCGGAAGCGGTCTTCATCTCGAGGACCTTCGCCTGAAACTCGGGCGACCCCTTCGGTAGCGCCGCCATCTCCTTGTTCGCGGCGTTCTGCGCAGAGCGCGCCACCTCGAACTCGGCGACCGCATGGCGGCGGGCCTCATCGGCGGCTAGGACGGCGTCGAGGTCGACCTGGAACTTCTTCCGGGACACCCCCTTGCGGACGAGGTCGATGTTTTCGCGGAGGAACTTAGGGTCCAGCATGGGGCGAGATTGCCCAAATCCCCCGCCAGAGAGCAACGGGGAATTCAACGCGACGGCAAAAGGGCGTGGTGGCGGCGCGGCTAGGCAAGGACAAACCCCGCTGCGCGAACAGCGGGGCTTGCTTTGGTGCTATGCTTCTCGCTCAGACTCGGCTTACCACGGAGGTAAACACTTCGTCGGGACGGAAGAAACGGCGAACCTCGGCTTCCGCAGCGGCGGGACTGTCGGAGGCGTGGCAAACGTTGCGCATCATTTCCGTGCCATAGTCGCCACGGATGGTGCCTTTCGGAGCCACTTTAGAATTGGTCGGCCCCAGGAGCTCGCGCACCTTGGCGATGACGTTGTCACCGGAAAGCACCGCCACGATGACGGGGCGGGAGGCCATGAAGGCCTCGATCTCGGGGTAGAAAGGCTTATCGGCCACGTGGGCGTAATGCTCGCGGAGCTGGGCGGCAGTCAGCCGTGCCATCTTGCAGGCCTGAACCTCGAAACCCGCGGCCTCAAAACGTGCGAGGACGGTGCCGCAAAGACGATGCTCCATGCAATCGGGCTTGAGGATGATGAGGGTGGTTTCCATGGGTGTCCCGCCTTGAGGTAGACGGTCTACCAATCTGGATTTTTTACCCGTGTTTGACAAGCCCTAAAGGCCTGAAATCGCCCGAATGGGGTGATTATTTAGCAAAAACGAGGCAAACCGCCTGAACCGCCAAGGCCTTGCCCTGCCCGATGGAGTCCATCCCCTCGTTGGTCGTGGCCTTGATTCCTACCTGATTTGGCTGAATTCCAGCAATTCTTGCCACCGAAGCCCGGATGGATTCGACAAAGGCCATGACTTTAGGCCGCTCGCCGATCAGGACGATGTCCAGGTTGCCGACCTGCCAACCCGCCACCCCCGCCTCCTTGATCGCCCGCTCCAAGATCCGGGCCGAGTCCAAGCCCTTCAAGCCGGGGTCCGTGTTGGGAAAATAGTAGCCGATATCACGCAGCCCAGCGGCCCCAAGGACCGCATCGGCAGCCGCATGCAGGAGGACGTCCGCGTCGGAATGCCCGTCCGGGCCGACGTCCGAAGGGATGGGCACGCCACCGAGGATGCAAGGGCGCCCGGCCACCAAAGGGTGGATGTCATAACCGAGACCGATACGGAAGGGCGGCGTGGCGGACATGGAGGCTTTCTAGGGGGTTCTCGCCCGAAAGGGAAGCCCGCGCATAAAACCCTTGAAAGGCGTTCGCCCAAGGCCATTTTGAGGTCAGGTCAGTCTTTAGGCGCGGTAGCCAAGTGGTAAGGCCGGGCTCTGCAAAAGCCCCATGCGTCGGTTCAATTCCGACCCGCGCCTCCAGTTTAAAACAGGAAGGGCGTCCCCGAGACCGGGGACGCCCTTCTTCTTTTCCACCCCAGCAGCTTAGCGGACGGGCTTGCTGAGGTTGGCGACGCCGTTGACCTTCGAGTTCACGCGCAGACGCAGGCCGTTCAGGCGGATGAACCCGGTGGCGTCGTCCTGGTTGTAGGCCTTGGTCGGGTCGGCCTCCATCGTAGCGATGTGCGGGTTGTACAATGATCGCGGGCTCTTGCGGCCAGCGACGTAGGTGCTGCCCTTGTAGAGCTTCACCCGGACGGTACCGGTGATGTTGCGCTGGGACTCGGTGATAAGGGCCTGGAGGGCGAGGCGCTCCGGGGCGTACCAAAAGCCATTGTAGACGAGCGTGGCGTAGCGCGGGACGAGCGAGTCGCGCAGGTGCATGACCTCGCGATCCATGGTCAGCGACTCGATCTGGCGGTGGGCGAAGTGGAGGATCGTGCCGCCCGGGGTCTCGTAGACGCCGCGACTCTTCATGCCGACGAAGCGGTTCTCGACCATGTCGACGCGGCCGACACCATGCCGACCGCCGAGCTTATTGAGGGTGCGCATGACGCCGAGGGGATCGAGTTTCTTGCCGTTGACGGCGATGCAATCACCCTGGCGGAACTCGAGCTCGACGTATTCGGGCTTGTCCGGCGCATCCTCGGGCGCGACCGAGAGCTTGAACATGGCCTTGTTCGCCGGGGCGAAGGCGTCCATCCACGGATCCTCGAGGATACCGGCCTCGTAGGAGATGTGCAGGAGATTACGGTCCGAGGAGTAAGGCTTCTTGGCGCTGGCCTCCACCGGGATCTTGTTTTCGGCGCAATAGGCGATCATCTCGGCGCGGCCTGGGAAATCTTTGCGGAAAGCCTCGTTGCGCCAAGGGGCGATGATCTCGAGGTCGGGGGCGAGGGCGGCGCAGGTCAGCTCGAAGCGGACCTGGTCGTTACCCTTGCCGGTGGCGCCGTGGGCGATGGCGGTGGCGCCCTCCTTGCGGGCGATCTCGACCATGCGCTTGGCGATGAGCGGGCGCGCGATGGAAGTGCCGAGGTAGTACTGGCCTTCGTAGATGGCGCCTGCCTGCATCATCGGGAAGATGAAGTCGCGAGCGAACTCGGCCTGAAGGTCGTCGACGTAGAGTTTGGAGGCGCCGGTCTTCATGGCCTTCTGCTTGAGCCCCTTGAGCTCGTCTTCCTGGCCGATATCGGCGCAGAACGCGATCATCTCGGCGTGGTGCTTATCCTTGATCCAGGAAAGGAGGACGGAGGTGTCGAGGCCACCGGAATAGGCCAGGACGATTTTCTTCTGCTTGCTCATGTTAGTGGTAGGGAAAAATCAGCCGCGGTGGGCGGCGAGGTGCGCGAGGATGGCCTTCTGCACGTGCAGACGGTTCTCGGCCTGGTCGAAGATGATGCTCTGCTTGCTCGCGAGCACCTCGGCGGAGACTTCCTCGCCCGGGTGGGCCGGAAGGCAGTGCATGAAATAGGCGGAGGGCTTGGCCTGGGCCAGCAGCGCCGCATTGACCTGGTAAGGCTGCATGAGCTTCAGACGTTCGGCCTTCTCGGCCTCCATCCCCATGCTGACCCAGACGTCGGTGTAGACCATGTCGGCCCCCTTGACGGCGGCGGCGGGGTCGGTCGAGAACGTGAAGGTCTCGGCGAGGCCACCCTTCTTCAGCTGGGAGCGGATCTCGGCGCCAGGCTCGTAGCCGGCCGGACCGGAGAGCGCGATCTCGACGCCCAGGGCGGCACCGCCAAGCACAAACGAATTGGCCATGTTACAGGCGGTGTCGCCGAGGAAGGCGACTTTCTTGCCCTTGAGCGAAGCGGCGTACGCCTCCGGACGGCCGGGAGCGTAGCGCTCGGCCAGCGTGAACATGTCCGTCATGAACTGACAGGGGTGCAGGAAATCGGACAGCGCGTTGACGACCGGCATCGTCCCGCAGCGGGCGAACTCCTCGAGGAGGCTATGCTCATGGCAACGGATGACCATGCCGTGGAGGTAACGGGAGAGGACGCGGGCGGTATCGGCCACGGTTTCGCCCCGCGAGATCTGCAGGTCATCGGCGTTGAGCATCACCGGCAGGCCGCCGAGCTCGTGCACGCCGACCTGGAAGGAGACCCGGGTCCGGGTACTCTTCTTGAAGAACATGAGCCCCCAGGACTGGTGCGCCAGGGCGGAGCCCGCCGACCGACCGCGGCCCGCCTTGAGGGCCGCGGCGGCGGCGAAGACCTGGGCCGTTTCGGCCGGGCTCAGGTCGGTCTCCTTCAGGAAATGACGCATTTCGGAAAGCGTTCCAACATAGCCCTCCCGCCCCGTTTGGACAGCGGAAAATAAGGGCGGGAACCCCGGTCAGGCAACCGGCCAGCCACCGAGCACCTGCCGCAGGATTGTCACCGCTTCGGCGAGTTCCTCCGGCGAGGCGTTGAGCGGCGGCAGCAGGCGGACCGCGACCCCGCCGGCCGGAGCGGTCAGCAGGCCGGCCGCCCGCAAGGCGGTGACGACGGGCACCGGGTCAATCGTAAGGACGACGCCCACCATGTAGCCGGCGCCACGGACCTCCTTCACGAGGTCGGGGCGGAGCGCGACGAGTTGACGCAATTCGGCATGCCAGCCTTCAGAGCGCTCGGCGACCTTGGCGACGAGTTGTTCAGCGTCGAGGATCTCGAGCACGGCGAGACCAGCGGTTGCCGCGAGGGCGCCGCCCCCGAAGGTGGTGCCATGGGAACCAGCCTGGAATAAGTCGTCGTGCGGAGGGGCCATCCAGATCGCGCCGATCGGAAAACCGCCCCCCAGCCCCTTGGCCATGGCGATCGCATCAGGCTTCACGCCCGCATGCTCATACGCGAAGAATTTGCCGGTCCGGCCGATGCCGCACTGGATTTCGTCGATCAGGAAGAGGACATCACGTTCGCGGCAGAGCTGCTCGACCCCACGTAGGAATTCGGGAGTAGCGGGGTTCACGCCACCTTCACCCTGGATGGATTCAATCAGGACGGCGGCGGTGGTCTTGGCGTCGATCGCCTTAGCCCAAGCGGCGAGGTCGTTGAGGGGGGCGGCGGTGAAACCGGAGAGCAGCGGGCGGAATCCCTTCTGAATTTTCTCCTGGGGCGTGGCGGACATACCCCCGAAGGTGCGGCCATGGAAGGCCTTCTCGGCCACGACGACGCCGATGCAGGCACCTTCCGCGCCGGACTTGCGCTGGCCGTGGAGACGGGCGAGCTTGAGCAGGCCTTCGTTGGCCTCGGCTCCGCTGTTGCAGAAGATGACGCGGCCCGGGCCGCAGCGCCCCGCGAGGGCCCGGGCGAGCTCGCCCTGCGGTTCGTTGCGGTAGAGGTTGCTGACGTGGACCAGCTTGCCGGCCTGCTCGGTCACCCGCTTCACCCAATGAGGGTGCGCGTGGCCGACGGCATTGACGGCGATGCCCGAAGCAAAATCCAGGTAACGCTTACCCGCGGCGTCCCAGACGTAAGAGCCCTGCCCTTTCACCAACGTGATGGGCGGGTCACCGTAGTTGTGGGCGACGTGGGCCGCGTAGTTCTCGGCGGCAGAATCTGGGGCGGGGCCACTCATCAACCGTGGATGATCTCGGTGCCGATGCCCTTGTCGGTAAAGACCTCGAGCAGGAGGGCGTGCGGCACGCGGCCGTCGATGAAGTGCACGCGGCGGACGCCTTCCTTCAGAGCCTTCACGGCACTGTCGACCTTCGGGATCATCCCGCCGGCGATGACGCCCTTGCGCTTGAGTTCGTCGACCTCGCCGACCTTCAGCGTCGTGATGAGCGAGGCCGGGTCCTTCGGGTCGGCCAGCAGGCCGGGGACGTCGCTCATGAAGATGAGGCGCCGCGCCCGGAGGGAGTGCGCCACCGCCGCCGCCGCCACGTCGGCGTTCGTGTTGTAAGCCTGGTCGTCGGCATCCAGGGCGATGGGCGAGACCACGGGCAGGTGGCCGTCGGCCAACGCCTTCTTGATCAACTTCGTCTTCACGAACTTGATATCCCCGACGAAACCAATGTCGCACGGCTTCCCCTGCTCGTCCGTACCGAGGAGCTTCTCGCAGAGGTTGACGTGATTGCCGGGCATCCCGAGCGGGTTGGCGCCGCGGGCGCGCAGGGAGTCGCAAATCTGGCCGTTGATCTCGCCGTTGAGGGTCTCTTCGACGATCTTGACGGTGGCGGCGTCGGTGACGCGCATGCCCCCGCGAAACTCGGACTTGAGTCCGGCCTTGTCCATCGCGCGGGTGATCGCCTTGCCGCCGCCGTGCACGACGACGACTTGGATGCCGACGGCGGCTAGGAAGGCGATGTCGGTGGCCACGCGGTCGCGGCCCTCCGGGCTCGGGTCGTCCATGAAGCTGCCGCCGTACTTCACCACGAAGGTAGAGCCACGGAACTTATGGATGTAAGGAAGCGCCTCGAGAAGGACCTCGGCTTTGTGCGCGGCGGGAGTGCTCATCGGTCGGAGCGGGAGTGTCGACAGGGCGGGCGGGCGAGACAAGGGGGAAAACCCGGGCTCACTCGCTCTTGTTGTAGTTCACGTAGCCGTCGGTGAGGTCGGCCGCGAGCAGGCGGAATTTCGCGTCGCCGAGGTTGAGCTTCAGGCGCACCGCGAACCGGGCGGCCTGCACCACCTGCTTCCAGCGCGGCTTATTCTCCGGCAAGGGCCGGCCGCCGAGGACGGCCGGCACGTCGTCGTAGAAGATATCCAGTTTGGTCTCATCCAGCCCGGTGCGGGCGTAGCCGGCGGCATCGGCGAGCCGGCCCCAGTTAGGGTCTTCGCCGAACCAGGAGGACTTCACTAGGAGGGAGTTGCCGATCGCGCGGGCGATTTTCTCGGCGTCGGCGCGGCTGCGGGCACCCTCGATCTCGACGGAGACCACCTTGGTGATCTTCTCGCCGTCGCCCACGATCTTCTCGGCGAGGGCGAAGCAGACCTGATCGAGGGCTTCTTGAAAGAGGGCGCGCAGGGCGGCGGGGGCGGACACCCCGACCGCGACACCGGCGGCGCCGGAGGCGAGCAGAAGAACGGTGTCATTGGTAGACATGTCGCCGTCGACGCTGACGCAGTTGAAGGACTGGTCGGACGCGGACTTGAGGGCCGTCTTGAGCTCGGCGGGCGAGGCGGCCGCGTCGGTGCAGACAAAGGCGAGCATCGTAGCCATGTTGGGCTCGATCATGCCGGCGCCCTTCGCGATGCCGGCCACGGTGACGACCTTCCCTTCCCAGGTGAAGCGGGCGGTGCAGCTCTTCGGACGGGTGTCGGAGGTCAGGATGGCGTTGGCGGAGCGGACGCCCTCGGCGGCGTCGCGGGTGAGGCGAGCCGCGGAGACCTTGATGCCCTCGGCGACCTTGGTCATCGGCAGGAGTTCGCCGATGCGGCCGGTGGAGCAGACGAGGAAAGCGTCCGACGGGGAACCCGCGGCGGTGGCGGCGAGCTGGGCCATCGCGGCGGCATCCTGGTCGCCTTGGGCGGCCGTGCAGGCGTTGGCGTTGCCGCTATTGCCGACGATGCCTCGGATCCGCTCCGCGGAGGCCGCCAGGACAGCCTGGGAGTAGCGGACGGGGGCAGCCTTGACGTCGTTCGTGGTGAAGACGCCTGCGGCGGTGCAAGGACGGTCGGCCACGACCAGGGCGAGGTCGAGGCGGTCGAGGCCCTTATTGCGAATATCGCAACCGGCGGCGCCGACGCGGAAGCCCGGGACGTCGGTCAGCCCGGGGGAATCGTTGGTAAACTCGAGGGACATGGGGAAAACTCAGCGCAAGCCTTCGGCCTCGGGCCAGCCCATCATCAGGTTGAGGTTCTGGACCGCTTGGCCGCCGGCCCCCTTGAGGAGGTTGTCGATGACGGACGTGATGATGAGGTTCCCGGTGCGGGCGTCGGCGACGACCGAGCAGGCGACCCGGTTGGTGTTGGCGACGTGGGCGGTATCGGGGAAATCGCCCGATTTGAGCAAGGTCACGAACGGCCGGCCCGCATAGGCCTGCTGCCACACGGCCTCGACCTGGGCGGCGGTGACGCCGGGGGCGGGCACGACGATGGTCGTGGCGATGCCCCGATGCATCGGGGCGAGGTGCGGGTTGAATTGGACGACGACGGGCTGGCCCGCGGCGGCGGCGAACTGCTCCTCGATTTCGGCGAGATGCCGGTGACCGGGGATGCCGTAGGCCTTGATGGAACTGTCGCGCTCGGAGAAGAGGAAGGCCACGTCGGCCTTCTTGCCGGCGCCCGAGACGCCGCTGTAGGCGTTGATCACAAGCTGGCCCGGCGCAGGCTTGAGCAGGCCGGCGCGCAGGAGCGGGATGAGCGGGACCTGGATGCTGGTCGGGTAGCAACCCGGGCAAGCGATGAGCTTCGCGGACTTCCAAGCGTCGTCGGCTTGAAGTTCCGGGATGACGTAGCGGGCCTGCGCGGCGAGCGCCGGGGCCGGGTGGTCATGACCGTAGTACTGTTTGTACAGCGCAAGGTCGCGCAAACGAAAGTCGGCCGAGAGGTCGAGCACGCGCTTGCCCGCCGCGACCAAGGGAGCGGCGTACTCCGCGGCGACGCCGTGCGGCAGCGCGAGGAACCAGACCTCCACGTCGGACTTCGCGCACTCCTCGGGCGAGGAGGCGACGAAGCGCAGCGCCGGGTCGACCACGCCGCGCAGCCGCGGAATCTCGTCGGCGACGGCCTTGCCAGCCAAGGTCCGGGAACACACCGCCGCGAGCGTGACCCGCGGGTGGCGGGCGAGGACGCGGACGAGCTCCTCCCCGGTGTAGCCGGAGGCGCCGACGATGCCGACTTTGGTCAAGGGGGTGGTCATGGCGGAAGGATGGTGGAGGGACGTGACAAATTGATGGGCGGAGGAGGGAAACTGGGCAACAAAAAGGCCCCGGGGAGCCGGGGCCTTCGTCGTTCCTGTCTCGGGGCGGTTTAGCGCTTGGAGAACTGGAAGCGCTTGCGGGCACCAGGGCGGCCGGGCTTCTTACGCTCGCGCATACGACCGTCGCGGGTCAGGAGGCCTTCCTTCTTGAGGGGGGCGCGCAGGGTGCCGTCCAGCTTCTGGATGGCCCGGGCGAGACCATGCGAGATAGCGCCGGCCTGGCCGTTGGGGCCGCCGCCGATGACCTTGACGATCACGTCGACCTGTCCTTCGAGACCCGCGGTGCGGATCGGGAGGGTGGCGGACTTCACCAGAGCCTCAGTGTAGAGGTACTCCTCGGCAGGCTTGCCATTGATGGAGATCGAACCGGTGCCGCGGGAAAGGCGGATACGGGCCGAGGCGGTCTTACGACGGCCGACGGCGGTGTAGATTTCGGGGGACTTGGCGCTCATTGACGGGAAGGTCGGGGCTTAACCCTTAAAAGGGATCGGGTTGGAGGCGGCATGCTCGTGCTGCTCACCGGCGTAGACGCGAAGTTTGGCGATCATGTCGTTGGCCAGACGGTTCTTGGGCAGCATGCCCTTGACGGCATGGGTGACGAGGAACTCGGGGCGCTTGGCCCGCATCGCGGCGGCCGTCCGGCGGTAGGCGGTGCCGACCCAGCCGGTGTAGAACATGTAGGTCTTGTCCTCTTCCTTGGCGCCGGTCAGGCGAACCTTGTCGGCGTTGATCACGATGACGTAGTCACCGGTGTCGACGTGGGGGGTGTAAGTGGGCTTGTGGCGACCGCGCAGGATATTGGCGATCTTGACAGCAAGGCGGCCGAGGACCTGGTCCTTGGCGTCGACGACGTACCAGGTCTTGTCCTTGAGCTGCACGTTCTTGGCTAGCGTGGTCTTCATAAAGAGGGAAAGCGGGAACATGAGAAAGCACCCCCCTCCGTCAACACCCGAATGCACCCCCGGCGGGCTAAGGTCAAAAATACCCAAAAACAAGGGAGGCGCGGCCGAAACCGCGCCTCCCGGGGCACTCCTTGGGGAGCAGGGCTTAGAACTTGAAGTTAGCGAAAACCTTCAGGAAGGTCGCCGAGCTCTTCACGGCGGCCTGGCCGTCCGTGTTATAGGCGTAGTTCAGGCCGGCACCGACCACGGCACCCTGGCCGACGGCGCGGGTGACGTCGACGGAGGCGCCGATGTAGGTATAGGCATTCTTGGCCTTGAGGCCGTCGCCATGGGCGTCCTTGGCGTCGGAGAGACCGAGGTTACCCTTCACCACAACTTCGAAGCCAGGGATACCGAGGTCGGCGCCCTTGAAGGACTTAGAGGCGGCGAGGTCGAGGGTGAGTTCCTTGAGGTCGGTGCTGTAGTAGAGGGTCGCGACCGGGGAGAACGGCAGGGACTTGAACGACTGGCCGACGTAGATCTCACGGTTGGAGTCCAGGAGGGTGAAGCCGTTGACGGCAAGGCTCTTGGCGGAGACCGCGGAGGAGCGCTGGATACCCACGTCGAGGCGGCCGAGGGAGTCGTCGGTGCGGGCGCCGAGGACGTAGACGCGCTCGAAGCTGTCGGCGTTGTAGAAGGAGAGGTAAGCGGAGACGCCGGAGAAGCCGGGGATGTTATACTCGGCGGTGATGTCGGACTGGATCAGGCCGGTGTCGCTGGAGCGTTCCTTGCCGCGGAAGACGTTCTTACCGGACCAGGAGATGCCACCCCGGACTGCGAGGTCGGAGGCGGTGGCCGCGACGGGAGCCGGGGCGGACTGGGCGAAGGCGCCGGCGGTGAGGCTGGCGAGGGCGAGGACGGTGAGGGTATGCTTCATGATGATGTAGGGAGAAGAAGATACCTGCCAAAAAACAGGCCGTTGGCAAGTCCCAAGCGGACCCGCCAACGGCCGGAAGATGCCCACCCGGGGCTTACATCGACGCGATGATGGCGTCGCCGAACTCCGAGCACTTGATCTCCGTCGCGCCCTGCATCTGGCGGGCGAAGTCATAGGTCACGCGGCCGCCCCCGATGGCGCCGTTGAGCCCCTTCAGGATGAGGTCGGCCGCCTCGGTCCAACCGAGGTAACGAAGCATCATCTCGCCGGAGAGCACGACGGAACCCGGGTTGACGACGTCCTTGTTGGCGTACTTCGGCGCGGTGCCGTGGGTGGCCTCGAAGATCGCGTGGCCGGTGAGGTAGTTGATATTGCCGCCCGGGGCGATGCCGATGCCGCCAACCTGCGCCGCCAGGGCGTCGGAGAGGTAGTCGCCGTTCAGGTTGAGGGTCGCGATGACATCGAAGTCGGTCGGTCGGGTGAGGACCTGCTGGAGGGTGATATCCGCGATCGCGTCCTTGATGATCAAGCCCGCGCCGGGCTTGCCTTCAGGGATCTTACACCAGGGACCGCCGTCGATCTCCACCGCGCCGAACTCGCTCTTGGCGAGGTCGTAGCCCCACTTCATGAAGGCGCCCTCGGTGTACTTCATGATATTACCCTTATGGACGAGGGTCAGCGTCTTGCGCTTGTTCTCGATCGCGTACTGGATCGCCGAGCGGATCAGGCGCTCGGAACCGGGACGGGAAACCGGCTTGATGCCGAGCCCGACGGTGGCGGGCTGTTCGTCGCCGAAACGGATCTTCTTAAATTCCTTCGGGAAGTTCGTCTTGATGAACTCGAGGGTCTTGAGGGCGACCTCCGAACCGGCTTCGAAGTCGATGCCGGCGTAGATGTCCTCGGTGTTCTCACGGAAGATGACCATGTCGACCTTGCCGGGGTTCTTCACCGGTGAAGGCACGCCGGTAAACCACTGCACCGGCCGAAGACAGACATAAAGATCGAGCTGCTGACGCAAGGCGACGTTGAGCGAGCGGATGCCGCCGCCGGTCGGGGTTGTCAACGGCCCCTTGATGCCGACGAGGTATTCGCGGAAGGCGGTCAGCGTCTCCTCGGGGAGCCAGTTCTTGGTCTGGTTGAAAGCCTTCTCGCCGGCCAGGACCTCGAGCCACTGGATTTGACGCTGGCCGGCGTAAGCCTTGGCCACGGCGGCATCCAGGACGCGGACGGAAGCGCGCCAGATGTCGGGACCGGTGCCGTCACCTTCGATGAACGGGATGATGGGGCGGTCAGGGACGGTCAGTTTGCCATTGGCGACGGTGATTTTGCCGGCGCCGGCGGGGATAGGGGTACTCATGGATACAGGGGGATAACAAACCGTGCCCCCGCCCACCCTTTCAAGCCTATATCGGGTCGGCGAACCCGGAAAAAGAAAAGGACCCCCTTGCGAGGGTCCTTGTGTAAACCGGGGGTGCCGGCGCCATCCATCCCGAGGGACGGAACAGTCTTAGAAGAATTACTTCTTCTTCGACTTGGTGGCCTTCTTGGTCGCCTTTTTAGCAGCGGCCTTCTTTTTAGCCATAGTTTTTTCCTTTTTTTGGATCGTTGTTGGGTTAGAGGGCAGCGCCTGAAGCGCCACCCTGACGATGCGCCCTACACTCACCTGCGCCTGACGCGCCTGACGGGTGATTCGAGTGCGGAGCTCCGACGGTACGCGGAAAGAAACTTGGCGGGAGCGAGAAGGCTCGATCGCCGGGCGGGAGTCGGCGAAGCGATCCAGCGCATGCCGGATGACCTCGCTCAACGTGGAGAAACCGGACCGCTGCTGAAAGGCGACAGCCTCGGCGTGAAGCTTCGGGGGAAGCGACACGGTGATGAGACTTTCGCTCGGGGTTTCGGTTCGGTTCGTCACGTTGCGGTTAACTCTTGGTTAGATTGATAAGGATAACTCGCGCTTGCGCAAGAGGAATTTTCACGTAACGCGCGAAAACTTTTTTCCCTCCGCGGCGGTCGACTTCGTAGCGAAGTTTTTGATACGGCGACGGTGCGCGCATCATTGACCGACGCGCGTCGCGACGACATCCTTCGCGGCATGAGCAGCACCCATCACCCGCACGAACATGAAGCGCCGGGCGAGTGGCGGATGCTCGCCGCGCTGGCCCTCGCCTGCGCCCTCCTGGGACTCGGCGCCCTCGCCGTGGACCTCGCGGCGGGCCCCGCCGGCCTGCGCTGGACGCTCGCCGGCCTCGCCTGCGTCGCCGGCGCCTGGGAAGCCGCCGCGGAAGGCTGGCATGCACTCCGCTGGCACCGCCGGATCGATATCCACCTGCTCATGTTGCTCGCCGCCGCCGGTGCCTGGGTCGTCGGCCAGCCGCTCGAAGGCGTGCTCCTCCTCTTCCTCTTCTCGACGGCCGGCGCCCTTGAGCACTACGCCATGGATCGCACCCGCGGGGCGATCGACGCCTTGCTCGACCGCTCCCCGAAGCAAGCCCGCCGGATCGGCCCCGATGGCACCGAGAGCGAGGTGGCGGTCGCCTCGTTGGCGCCGGGCGACCGCATCGCGATCTTACCTGGAGAGCTCGTCCCGGCCGACGGCGAGGTCCTCGAAGGTGAGAGCGCCGTCGACGAGTCCAACCTCACCGGCGAGGCCAAGCCCGTGAGCAAACGCCCCGGCGAAGCGGTCGCGGGCGGCACCCTCAATGACTGGGGACGTCTGGTGGTGCAGGTCACCCGCGCCGAGGCAGACAGCGCCCTCCACCGCATCGTGAAGCTCATCCGGGAGGCCCAGGAGAGCAAGGCCCCCGCACAGCGAGCCATCGACCGATGGGGCGACGCCTACGCGATCTTCACCCTCTCGGCCTCCGTCCTCTTCTTGGGGGTGCTGCTCCTGACTGGACATCCCTTCCGCGACAGCATCAACCCCGCGAACTCCGCGCTGTACCGGGCGATGACCTTACTCGTGGTCCTCAGTCCCTGCGCGTTAGTGCTGTCGGTCCCCTCCGCGGTCCTGGCGGCCATTGCGGCGGGTGCCCGCCACGGCATCCTCTTCCGCGGCGGCGCCGCCGTGGAAAGACTGGCCGACGTCGATTGCGTGTGCTTCGACAAGACAGGCACCCTGACCGCGGGTACCCCCGTGGTTGCCGCGCTGGAAGTCCTTCCGGCCGACGCGGACCGCCAGCGGGCCCTCTCCGCCCTACTCTCGCTCGAAGCCGGGACCACCCACCCCTTCGCCGCCGGCGTCGTCGCCGCGTGCCGCCGGGAAGGCGCCGGCCAGCTCGAGGTCGTCGGCCTATCCAACTCGCCGGGCCAAGGCGTCGCGGGTTCCATCAACGGCACCCGCTGGAGCGTCGGCACCCGCGAATTCACCGGGGCGCGCGAGATCGCCGGCGCCCTGGTCCCCGCCGGCGCCATCGTCAGCGAAGTCTGGGCCTCCGACGGCACCGTCACCGTCCGCGCCACCCTGGTGGACGAGATTCGCGCCGCCAGCGCCCCGACCCTTGCCGCGCTCCACACCCGGCACATCCGCACGGTGATGCTGACCGGCGACCGCGAGGAAGCGGCGGCCGTCGCCGCCCGGCAGGTCGGCGTCCAGTCCTACGGCGCCGCCCTGACCCCCGACGCCAAGATGGCCGCCATCCGCCGACTCTCCGCCGAAGGCCGCATTGTCGCGATGGTCGGCGACGGCGTGAACGACGCCCCGGGCCTCGCGGCGGCCGACGTCGCCATCGGCATGGGCGGACGCGGCAGCGACGCGGCCCTCGAGTCGAGCGACGTCGTCCTGACCGACGACCGGATCGAGCGGCTCGTCGACGCGATCGAGCTCAGCCGGGCGGCCCGCCGGGCGATCCGCGTCAACGTGCTTATCTCGGTCGGCGCCGCGCTTGGCATGGCCGCCTACGTGATCCTCGGGCCCGGTGTCCCCCTTTCGGTCGGGGTGGGCGTCCATGAAGGCAGCACGGTCATCGTCTGCCTCAACGGCCTGCGGCTGCTGGCCCACCGGCCGAGCCGCGAAAGCTGAAGGCACGAAAAGGCCCCCCGCCGTCGCCGGCGGGGGGCCTCGAGCCCGACCAGACTAGCAATTAGCGCAGTTCGCGGCCGGCGCCGTCGAAGAGTTTGAAGGCCTCGATGCTGTAGGTCGGGTCAGGCTTGGTCCCGATCCGCACCTTGCAGGACTTCATCAGGTCACGGAAGTACTCCCGGTCCTCCGTGACGATGCGATCGAGGTTGATCGGGTGCAGGAGGATGTTGATTTCCAGGTCCTTGTCGGGACCATGCTGTTCCCGCAGACGGCGGATGACACTGAGTAGCTTGCGCTGGATCTCGACCGAAACCGTCCGGGGGTTCTTCACGATGCCGCGGCCCACGCAATGCGGGCACGCCGTGTACATCGACGTCGTGTTCGACTCGGTGTGGCGCTGGCGCGTCATCTGGAGCACGCCGAGCTGGGAGATCGGCAGGATCTGGTGCTTGGCCCGGTCGCCCTCCATCGCCTCGCGCAAGGTGTCGTAGACCTTCTTGCGGTCCTTGGGGTTCTTCATGTCGATCGTGTCGATCATGATGAGGCCGCCGAGGTTGCGGAGCTGGATTTGGCGGGCGGCCTCCGTGACGGCCTCGAGGTTGGCCTGGGTGATGAAGTTACCATCCTTGGCGCTATCCTTGCCGCGATGGCCGCCGGTATTGACGTCAATGGCGGTCAGGGCCTCGGTCTCGTCGATCACGATCTCGCCGCCACTGGGAAGCGGGACGCGGCGCTGGAACAACTGCTCGATCTGGCGCTCGATGTTATAGCGTTCGAACACCGGGATCGGATCCTGGTAAAGCTCGACCCGGGAACGGGAGCGAGGGGAGACGACGCCCACGAGTTCCTGCACCAGCTTGAAGTCCTCCGGGTTGTCGACGAGGATGCGGTCGATCTCCTCCGTGAGGAAGTCACGGACGGTTCGCTCAATCAGCCTGGGCTCTTGGTAGAGCAGGACGGGCTTCCGGTCGGGGGCGTTGATCTTCTCGACGATGGCCTGCCAACTCTTGAGCAGGACGTGCAGGTCCCGCACGAACCACTTGGTCTGCTTGCCTTCGCCCGCGGTGCGGATGATGATGCCCATCCCCTCGGGAATCGTGAGGGAACGAAGGATGTCCTTAAGGCGATCGCGTTCATTGTCGTCCTCGATCTTACGGGAAACGCCGCACGCGCCACTGAAGGGCATCAGAACGAGGTAGCGACCGGGCAGCGCGATGTTGGTCGTCGAACGAGGGCCCTTGGTGCCGATCTGATCCTTGACGACCTGGATGACGATGTCGGAACCGGCGGGGAAGAGCTGCGGGATGTCCTTGGCCTGGTAGCGGGCCCTTTTCTGCTTCTGCTCTTCGGACTCGTTGTCGCGGATAAACTCGACCTGCGAGTCATTGGCGGCCGGGAGCATGTCCCAGTAGTGGAGGAACGCGTTCTTCGGCTGGCCGATGTCGACGAAGGCGGCCTTGAGGCCGGCCTCGAGGTTCTGGACGCGCCCCTTGAAGATCGCGCCGACCATGCGGTTCTCGCCCTTGTGCTCGATCTCGAACTTATCGAGGACGCCGTTGGTCAGGAGTGCCACGCGCTTCTCGAGGGTCTCGGCATTGATGACGAGCTCGCGGTAGACGGCGCGGTCCTTGGAAAAGTGCTTCACGATCCGCTGGAGCAGCGGGAGCTCCTTGCGTCGTCGGCCGGCCTCATCGGCGAGCTTGCGCTGGTCGATGAGGGCGTTCGGGTTCGGGGCGTCGGCACCCTCCGGAATTTCTTCGTGAATGTCTTCGGGTTCGTTGTGGTCGGGCATCGGGTCAGGCGGTTAAGCCGGTTGCCGGAGGACCTCCGCCTTCGCCGCCGCCGGCCGAATGCCGGTGGACGCTCTGGACTAATCCAAGGAGCAGGAAGCAGCTGAGCACGAAAGATCCTCCGTAGCTGAGGAAAGGAAGTGGGACGCCGGTGACCGGCATCAAATCGATGTTCATCCCCACGTTGACCACGACGTGCGTGCCAAGGATGGCGGCGGCGCCGAGGGCGAGGAGCGAGCCAAAACGGTCGGCCGCCCGGGCGGCGGTGCGGACGACGCGCCAGAACAGGAGGGCGAAACCGACGATTACCGAAAGGGCTCCGGTGAAGCCGATCTCCTCGGCCATCCCGGAAAAGAGAAAGTCGTTATGGGCGGCGGCCTCAGGGAGGTAGCCGAAGCGGGCCTGGGTGCCATTGCCGACGCCCTGCCCCGTCAAACCGCCGCGGCCGACCGCGATGTTCGCCTGACGGACATTCCAAGTCGCACCGAGATGCCTCGGGTCGATGACATCCGGGGCCACGAACGACATGATGCGCTCGCGTTGATAGTCCTTGAGCAGGAAAAACCAGGCGGTGGCCTCATGCTTGCCGCGCACGGCCTTGGCCGGATCCTTGTCATCCTTATGCTCCGCGGAATAAGCCACGACCTTGTCGGCATACTGCACCAAGTCGATCGCCACCAAACCGCCGAGGAGCAAGGATGCCACCCCCGCCACCAAGAAGAACCTGAAGGTCAGGCCGGCGACATAAAGGAGGAGGAATGACAGCGGCAGGTAGATAAGCGCTGAACCTAGGTCGGGCTGCACAAAAATCAAGCCAAAGGGCAGCGCGGCGGCCCCCGCGACCCGGAGCACGGTCAGCCAACTCGCCCGAAAGACCCCGATGGGCGAACGGGCCAGCAGCGCCGCGATGAAGACCAACGTCCCCACCTTGGCGAACTCGGAGGGCTGGATGGAAAAGAAGCCGAAATCCATCCACCGGCGGGCACCATTGATGCTCCGGACCAAGTAACCAAGGTCCTGCTTGAGCAAGGCGCTGACCGAGACCGGTAAAAGGAGCAGCAGCCCGACAAGGTAAATGAGGCGGGCATGCCGCAGGAACATCCGGTAGTCGATCGAGGCAACGACCCAATAGGCCAACCACCCGATGACGAGGAAGACGATCTGGGAGCGCCAGAAGCCGCTCTGCCGGAACTCGCCAGCCGACCAGATCGCGACCACCCCGAGGGCACTCAAACCGAGAATCAGGACCACCTGCGTCCAATCGGTGCGCCAGGCGAAGTTAACGAACTTTTCCCACCAGACCGCCGCCATCGGCGGCTCATCATCGTAGCGGGTGGACATGCCTTAAAGAACCACGGATTGGGCGACTGAAGCAAGGCGAACCTCCCGAAAGGGCTTGCGACCGCCGGGGTTCGGACAAGCGTGGGCGCCCGGGCCTCCCGGACCCGTTCGCCACCATGCCGGCCGCCGCCGATCAAAGTTTCATCGCCGCCGTGACCTTCTCCTGCGGGGCGATCGCGGCCTATTCCATCGCCAAATGGCATGAGAACAGCCGCGGAGCGATGCGCGAAGCCAAGTTGCGGGCCGAGGTCGAGCTGGCCCGGCGCGAAGCCACCCTGGAGGCCTCCGAACTCCGGGCCGAAGCCGAGGATGAGAAGCGGGTAGCAACCCGCCTAACTGCGGAAGCCGCCGCCCAAACCAGGGTCGCCGAGGCCCTGCACACCGAATCCCGACGCGAACACGACCGCCTGACCCAGGAACTCCAACGCTTGGCCGGCCTGAATCCCGACCAAGCCCGGGCCCTCACGATCGAGACCCTGCGGAAGGAGATGACGGAGGAAGTCCGGATGCTCCGCCACGAGATGCTAGACCAGTCCGAGCAAGAAGTCGCCGACGAAGCCCGCCGCAAGCTACTCTCGGCGATGCAACGCCTCACGACCCAGACAACGCAGGATGCGACCTCCGTGCTGGTCTACCTTCCCAGTGAGGAGATGAAGGGTCGCATCGTCGGCCGCGAAGGGCGCAACATCCGCACCTTCGAACAGGCGACCGGCGCCACCCTGCTGATCGACGACACCCCGGGGCAGGTGCTGGTCTCCTGCTTCGACCCGGTGCGCCGCGAAATCGCGCGCATCGCCCTTGAACGCATCGTCAAGGACGGTCGCGTGACCCCCACCTTAATCGAGGAAACCGTGCGGACGGCCGCGGAAGAAGTCGTGAAATTGGCCCGCCGATTAGGCCGGGACGCCGTCCGTGACCTCGGCCTCCCCCCCATGCATGAGACGGTCGAGGAACTCCTGGGGCGGCTACATTTCCGTCTTTCCGCAAACCAGAATACCTTGGCCCACTCCATCGAGGTCGCGCAGCTCTGCGCGATGCTCGCCGCCGAGATCGGCATCGACCCGATCCCCGCCAAGCGAGCCGGCTTGCTCCACGACCTTGGCAAGGCGATCGAGGCAGAGGCGGGCGGTAGCCATGCCCTGGCTGGCGCCGCCTTACTGCGTCGCCTTGGCGAAGACCCGCGGGTCGTCAACGCGGTCGCCGCCCACCACCGCGAGGTTGAGGCCGAAAGCCTCTATGCCCCCCTGGTGATGATCGCCGACAGTGCCTCCGGTTCCCGCCCAGGAGCCCGGGCCTCCACTCTGGAAAGTTTCGTCCAACGCGCCCGCGGCCTCGAGGAGATCGCCCAGTCCTTTGACGGGGTGCGGGAGGCCTTCGCCTTCCAAGCCGGCCGGGAACTGCGGGTGATCGTCGACCCCGGCAAGGTCGATGACACGGCGGCCGCGGAACTGGCCCGCCGCATCCGGTTGCTCGTGGAAGAGAAACTTTCCTACCCCGGAACCGTCAAAATCGTGCTCATTCGTGAACAAAGGTTCACCGAAGAAGCCCGCTGAGTCGGTTTCTTGTTGTTAAGCCGGAGGTATCGACTTATTCACAACATTCCCCGGGTTCCTACCCAGGGTCTATTCGGTGCCCCTTGGAGGATCGTCCTCCATTCCTAACGGGCCCGAGCCATCGCGGCACGCCCCCACTCTGGAGGCGCCGCATCACCGGTCGGCCCAAACGAAGGCCGCCCCAACCCAAGCAACATGAGCCAAGAAGAAACCCAGGGCCAGGAGCACGTCTCCTCCCAACAGCCCGCCGCGGACGCGAGCGCCAACGAAGTCCGCACCCCCGCCCCGAACATCCGTGCAGCCAAGCTGGAATCCGCCCACGCGGAACTCCCGCCCCTGTCCGTCATCGGTGCCACCAACGAACCCGCCCCCGCCCCGGGCACGATTCTGCCCCCGAAGCAGTTCGGCCGCCGTGGCACGCCCCGCGGAGGCGCCCCGACCGCTCCCGGTCAAACGTCCCGCCCGACCATCGGCGTCGTCGAGAACCCCGCCGAACTGACCGAATCGCTCTCGGGTGATCGCGCCCAGCAGCCGGCCCAGCAGCCGCGCGAGCGTCGCGAACCCCGCGAGCCCCGCGAACCGCGGCCCCCGCGCGAACCGCGTCCGGAGCAAGCCGAAGGTGCCCCGGCGCCCGAAGGCCGCCAGCCCGGCATCCCCTCGGATGGCAGTGCCTTCGAAGGTCGCCCCCGCCGCGAGCCCCGCGAACGTCGCGAACCGCGTGAACCCCGCCAGGAAGGCGCGCCGCAAGGCGACCGCCCCCGTCGCGAGGATCGGCCCCGTGGCGAGGATCGCCCGCGCCGCGAGGAACGTCCGCGTGGCGAGGATCGCCCGCGCCGCGAGGAACGTCCGCGTATCCAGATCGAGCCAGTCGTCATCCCCGTCCAAGCCCCCATCGGCTTCTGGGCGACGGTGAAGCGCAAGCTCGCCTCCCTGTTCGGCATCCCCGACAAAGCCGTCTTCGTCCCGGCGGAACGCTCCGCCTCTCAACCCCGCGGCGAACACCGCGGCGAACGTCATGACCGCGGCCAGCGCGGCGGCCGTGGCCGTGGCGACTTCCGCGGTAACCGCGGCGGTGATCGTGGTGGTGATCGTGGCGGTGATCGTGGTGGCAACCGCGGCAGTCGGGGCGACTCGCGTGGCCCCCGCGGCGACCGCAGCGGCCCTCGCGAAGGCTGAACCAAACGGGGGCGCCAACCGGCGCCCCCGCTTCTTTTAAGGACATGCTGGAAGTCGCGTACATCGAAGGCGGCCCCGTCCTCCGGGGCGTCGTCCGCGCCGCCGGGTCGAAAAACGCCGCGCTGCCGATTCTCGCCGCGGCGCTCCTCACGGAGGAGGTCGTCACGCTACACGGCGTGCCCGACCTGAGCGATATCCGCTTCATGGCGGAGATCCTCCGCCACCAAGGCGCGGAAGTCGCGCAACCGCGGCCGGGCACCTGGGTGATCCGGGCGGCCACCCTGACCCACCGCACCCCGTATGATCTGGTACGCAAGATGCGCGCCTCCGTCTGCCTGCTTGGTGCACTGGTCGGCCGGCTGCGCCGCGCCGAGATGGCGATCCCCGGCGGTTGCGTGATCGGCCCCCGCCCCATCGACCTGCACCTACGTGGTCTCGAGACCCTGGGTTGCGCGGTCGCCGTCGAAGCCGGCTTGGTGCACGTGGACGCGACGAACGCCCGCGGCACCGAAGTCGACATGGGCGGCCCGATGGGCAGCACCGTACTGGGTACAGCCAACCTCGTCATGGCGGCGACCCTCACCCCAGGCGTGACCCGCATCCTCACCGCCGCGCGCGAACCGGAGGTCCTCGACCTCTGCGCCTTGCTGATCAAGATGGGCGCGGATATCCGCGGGCAAGGCACCGACACGATCACGGTGACCGGCGTCACCGTCCTGCATGGGGCCGAACACACCGTCATCCCCGACCGGATCGAGGTCGGCACCTACCTCGTGGCCGGCGCCATCACTGGAGGCGACGTCACCGTCGAGGGCGCCGAACCCGCGCACCTTGAGGCCTTCCTCGCAAAACTCCGCGAAGCCGGGGTCGGCGTCGAGACGGCCCCTGGCCGCATCCGCGCCTTCGGCCCACCGACCCGACCGGTCGATGTCGTGACGGCCCCTTACCCTGGCTTCCCGACCGACCTGCAGGCGCAGTTCATGGCGTTGCAGCTCCGCGTCGACGGACGCAGCACTTTCACCGAAAAGATCTACCCCGCGCGTTTCATGCACGCGGCGGAACTCCAGCGGATGGGCGCCGACATCGCGGTCGAGGGCGCGGTGGCCACCGTCCACGGGGGGAAACCCTTGTCGGGTGCTCCGGTGATGGCCTCCGACCTGCGTGCCTCCGCCGCCCTCATCCTCGCCGCGCTGGTGGCTAAGGGTGAGACCTGGGTCCAACGGCTTTACCACCTGGACCGGGGCTACGAACGCTTCGAGGAAAGGCTGAGCCAACTCGGGGCGGCGGTGCGTCGCCTACCGGCGAACGCGATGCCGAAAGACCTGCGCGAGGACTGAGGGTTGCCAAGCCCCGCCGAGTCCGCACGGTGAGCCCATGGCCCGCGCCAAGGAACCTGCCGACGAACCGACCCCGCCGCCCGCCGGCAAGGAGGCGCTGGCGCGCCCGAACCGGACGCTCGATGCCGGGCTACGGCCGCCGCGGCTGGACGATTTCGTGGGCCAAGCGCGCACGGTCGAGCGCCTGCGCGTGATGATCGGCGCGGCCCGCCGCGAGGAACGCCCACTCGACCACATCCTGCTCCACGGCCCGCCCGGCCTGGGCAAGACGACGCTCGCGATGATCCTGGCCGAGGAGATGGGGCGCCCGATCCGCGTGACGTCCGGACCCGTGGTCGAAAAAGCCTCCGACCTCGCCGGGTTGCTGACCAGCCTGCAGGAAGGCGAACTGCTCTTCATCGACGAGATCCACCGCATCCCGAAGACGGTCGAGGAGTTCCTTTATTCCGCGATGGAGGACTTCCGCATCGACATCATGATCGACCAAGGGCCGAACGCACGCTCCGTCCGGCTCGACCTCCCGAAGTTCACGCTGGTCGGGGCCACGACGCGCACGGGCTTGCTGACCGCGCCCCTCCGGAGCCGCTTCACGCTGCAGACGCGCCTCGACTACTACACGCGCGACCAATTGCTCTCCATCGTGCGCCGCAACGCCCAGCTGCTCCACCTCGACCTCGACGCCGGCGGGGCCGCTGAGGTCGCGCGCCGCGCCCGCGGCACGCCGCGGATCGTCAACAACCTCCTCCGCTTCACGCGCGACTACGCCCTCGAGCGCGCGGGCGGTAAGGCCGACCAGGCGGTCGTCGCGGCGGCCCTCGAACTGCTCGAGATCGACCAGCATGGCCTCGACGAAATGGACCATCGCTTCCTCCGCGCGATGGCCGAGAAGCACGCGGGCGGCCCAGTCGGCCTCAGCAGCATCGGCGCGGCCATCGGCGAGGACGCCCACACGCTGGAGGAGGTCCACGAACCCTTCCTCGTGCAGGAAGGCTACGTGACCCGCACCCCGCAGGGGCGCGTCCTGACGGAAAAAGGCTGGTTGGCCGTGGGGCTCATCCCGCCGGCCCGCGACGGCAGCGCACTCTGACGCTGGACATCCGCGGACTCCCTCCGCTAGGTTCACCCTTTCCACCACATGTCGAAACGCTGGGTCATCAAGTTAGGTTCAGGCCTCCTGACGCGCCAGGACGGCAAGGTCGACCGCGTCCAAATCGGACGCATCGCCGATCAGGTCGCCGGGCTGATGAAGCGCGGCATCGAGGTCGTCCTCGTCTCTTCCGGCGCCGTCGCGGCCGGCATGACCGCCATGGGTCTGGAGAAGCGGCCGAAGGACGCTCGCGAACTGCAGGCCTGCGCCACCGTCGGCCAACCAGAATTGATGTCCGTGTATGGCCGCCACTTCGCCCGCCACGGGCTCCTCGGCTCCCAGATGCTCCTCACTTACTGGGATCTCGATAGCCGCGCCTGCACCCGCAACGCCCGCGCGACCCTAGACCTGCTCCTGAAGCGCAAGCGGTTCGTCCCGATCATCAACGAAAACGACGCCATCGCCGACGAAGAGCTCCGCGTGGGCGATAATGACCGCCTCTCCGCGCACGTCGCCGCACTGGTCGGCGCCGACCTGCTCGTGATTCTTTCCGGCGTCGACGGGCTGATGACGAAGTCCGACGGGACGGGCGACCGTATCCCGAAGGTCGTCAAGATCGACGATGCCATCCGCGGCCTCGCGGGCGGCGCCGGTTCGGAGCGCAATGTCGGCGGCATGGTCACGAAACTGCAGGCGGCCGAAATCGCCGCCGAAGGCGGCGTGGACACGGTGATCGCTCACGGCCGCCGGCCGAAGGTGCTGCTCGAGCTGGCCGCCGGCCAGAAGCTCGGGACCCGCTTCTCCCTGCGATGAGCGACCTGCTCCAGCGCGTGACCGCCCTCGCCCAAGCGGCGAAGAAGGCTTCCCGTGCCCTGGCGCTCGCCCCCACTGCGGTCCGCGACCAAGCCCTGCGCGCCGCGGCCGCCGCCCTGCGCACGGACGAAGCCGCCATCCTCTCGGCCAACGCCGAGGACCTCGCGCTGGCCCGCGCCAAAGGTCTGACCGAGGCCATGATCGACCGCCTCCGCCTCGACCCTGCCCGCCTCGAGGCCATCGCCGTGGCCTGCGAGGACGTGGCCAAACTCCCCGACCCGGTCGGCGAGGTCACCGAGGACTGGACGCGCCCCAACGGCCTGCGGATCGTCCGCCGCCGCGTGCCGATCGGGCTCGTCGCCATCATCTTCGAGTCGCGCCCCAACGTCACCGTCGACGCCGCCGCCCTCTGCCTCAAGTCCGGCAACGGCTGCGTGCTCCGCGGCGGCAGCGAGGCGCTCCGCACCAACCTCGCCCTCGCCCGTTCCTTCGGGGCTGGTCTGCGTGCCGCCGGGCTTCCCGCTGAAGCCGTGACGCTCCTGCCTTTCACTGACCGCGAGGCCGTGCCGGCCCTCGGTTCGCTCCGCGGCATCGTCGACATCATCGTGCCGCGCGGCGGGCCGGGCCTCATCGAGGCCGTCGTCAACTCCGCCAAGGTTCCCGTCATCAAGCATGACGCGGGCATCTGCCACGTCTACGTGCACGCGCGCGCCGACCTGGCCAAGGCGCTGCCGATCATCGTCAACGCCAAGTGCCAACGCCCCAGCGCCTGCAACGCCGCGGAGACCGTCCTCATCGACGCCGAGGTCGCTCCGACCTTCCTCCCCCTCCTGGCGGCCACCCTCACGGCGCAGAAGACCGAGGTCCGTGCCTGCCCCCGGGCGCTCCCCCTCATGCCCGGCGCACTCGCCGCCACGGAGGCCGATTTCCGCACCGAACACCTGGCCCTCATCCTGAACGTGAAAGTCGTGGACGGCCTGGCCGAGGCGGTCGACCACATCGAGACGCGGGGATCGCACCATTCCGACGCCATCCTGACCGAGGACGAGGCGGCCGCCCGGGCGTTCCTCGCCCAGATTGACAGCGCCTGCGTCTACTGGAACGCCAGCACCCGCTTCACCGATGGCGGCGAATTCGGCTTTGGGGCTGAGGTTGGCATCAGTACGGACCGCTTGCACGCCCGCGGACCGATGGGAATCCGTGAATTGACCACCTGGAAGTTCGAAATCACGGGTCAAGGCCAAGTCCGCTCCTGATTCGCGGGTTTTCCATTTGACAGGCAGGGGGGCGGGGACCTTTGTTCACCTTCCTTTTGGCTGTCCGGGGTGGTAGCTCAGTTGGTTAGAGCGCCTGCCTGTCACGTAGGAGGTCGCGGGTTCGAGTCCCGTCCATCCCGCCAGCCAAAAGGACGCCTTTGAAGGCCGCTTCGGCGGCCGGAGAAGCCCTGTCGCCGGATCGTCACCGGCACAGGGCAGGCCTGTGCATCCTTTTTGCTTCCCCCCTCCCCCCTTGTGGACAGAAATCAAGCCCACCCTATGAGCAAAAAAGTCCTGATCATCGGCGCGGGCGGCGTGGGCAACGTCGTCGCCCACAAGTGCGCCATGCTGACCGAATACTACTCGGAAATCATGTTGGCCTCGCGCAACGAGAACAAGTGCAAGGCGATCGCCGCCGACGTCAAGCAGGCGACCGGCCGCACGCTGCGGACCGCCACGGTCGACGCCGACGACGTCAAGGCGACCGTCGCGCTCATCCAGTCCTTCGGGGCCGACCTGCTCATCAACGTCGCCCTGCCCTACCAAGACCTCCCGCTGATGGACGCCTGCCTCCACGCCGGCATCCACTACGTCGACACCGCCAACTATGAGCCGCCGCACCTCGCGAAGTTCGAGTACTCCTGGCAGTGGGCCTACCGCGAGCGTTTCGAGAAGGCGGGCCTGACGGCCCTCCTCGGCTCCGGCTTCGACCCGGGCGTCACCAATGTCTTCTGCGCCTATGCCCAGAAGCACCTCTTCGACACCATCGAGACGATCGATATCATGGACGCCAACGCAGGCGACCATGGCTACCACTTCGCTACGAACTTCAACCCGGAGATCAATATCCGCGAGATCACGCAGCGCGGCCGCTTCTGGGAACAGGGCGAGTGGAAGGAAACCGACCCGCTCTCCGTGAAATGGGTCTACGACTACCCGGGTATCGGCCCCAAGGACAGTTACCTGCTCTTCCACGAGGAGCTCGAGTCCCTGGCCGTCAACATTAAGGGACTGAAGCGCATCCGCTTCTTCATGACCTTCTCGCAGAACTACCTCACGCACCTGCGCGTGCTGGAGAACGTCGGCATGACGCGCATCGACCCGATCGAATTCCAAGGCCACCAGATCGTCCCGATCCAGTTCCTCAAGGCCTTACTGCCCGACCCGGCCTCGCTAGGCCCGCGCACCAAGGGCAAGACCTGCATCGGCTGCGAGATCACCGGGAGCAAGGACGGCAAGCCCCGCAAGGTCTTCATCCACAACATCTGCGACCACCAGGAGTGCTACGCGGAGGTCAAGTCGCAGGCGATCAGCTACACCACGGGCGTCCCCGCGGCGATCGGCGGGGCGATGCTCGCGGGCGGCGCTTGGCTCAAGCCGGGCGTCTGGAACATGGAAGAGATGGACCCGGACCCGTTCATGGCCGAACTGAATAAGCGCGGGCTGCCTTGGCACGTGAAGGAACTCCCAGTCACCTGAACGCCCCGCCCGCAGCCCGCCCTCCGGCGGGCTTTTCGTTTGCCCCCCGCCCAGCCTGCGCCAATTTTTCCGCCGTGTCCGACGCCCTCACCGAAGCCTTCGCGAAGGTCGACCTCTCCCAGGTCCCGAGCCCCTGCCACGTCCTGCACCGCGGGTTGCTGGAACAGAACCTCCGCACGCTCCGAGGCGTGATGGACCGCTCCGGGGCCAAGATCCTCCTCGCCCTCAAGGGCTTCGCCCAGTTCAGCGAGGCCAAGCTGATCTCGCGATACCTCGTGGGCACGACCGCCAGCGGCATCCACGAGGCCCTGCTTGGCCGCGAAGAATTCGGCGGCGAGGTGCACGCCTACTCGCCCGCCTTCAAAGACGAGGAGTTCGCCCAACTCCTGCGCGTGGCGGACCACATCTCTTTCAACTCGCCCGCGCAATGGAAGCGCCACCGGGCCGCCGCCCAAGCCGCCGGCCGGAAGGTCTCCTTCGGCCTACGCGTCAACCCGGAGCACGCCGAGGTCGACGTCGAGCTCTACAACCCTTGCGCCGCCGGCTCCCGTCTGGGCACCCTCCGCTCCGAGATCAAGGCGGCGAGCGACCTCGACGGCCTCGAGGGGCTGCACTTCCACACGATGTGCCAGCAGGGCTCCGACGTCCTGGAGCGGACGGTGGCAGCCTTCGAAGCGAAGTTTGGCGAATTCATCCCGCGGATGAAGTGGGTGAACTTCGGCGGCGGCCACCACATCACCCGCGAGGGTTACGACCTCGACCGCCTCGTGCGCGTCATCACCGGCTTCCGCGCTCGCTGGGGCGAGCAGATTCAAGTCTACCTCGAGCCCGGCGAAGCCATCGGCATCGGCACTGGTGTCTTGGTGGGCACCGTCCTCGACCTGGTCCATAACGGGTTGGATATCGCCATCATCGACATCTCGGCAACCAACCACATGCCGGACACGCTCGAGATGCCTTACCGGGCAGACATCGTCGGGGCCGACTTGCCCGGCAAGCTCGCCCACACCTACCGGCTCGGCAGCGTGACCTGCCTCGCGGGCGATGTCATCGGGGACTATTCCTTCCCGGCTCCCCTCCAGGTCGGCCAGCGTCTGGTCTTCTTGGATATGTCGCATTACACGTTCGTGAAGAACACGACCTTCAACGGCGTGCCCTTGCCGGCCATCGCCAGCCACGACCCGGCGACGGGCCGGACCGAGGTGGTCCGCCGTTTCGGCTACGCGGATTACAAGAACCGCCTCTCCTGAAGCCCGTAGGCGCTTGACCCACGAAGGTTTTCAGCCAAAGTCCGGCGAAAATCATGAACCCTACCACCACCATCCTCAGCCTCGTGGCCGCCGCCCTGGCGGGCATCACGGTCGTCACCTTCAACGACGCTGACGTCGCCAAGAAGGACGTCATTAATGCCAAGGAAGAGTCCCTGGTCGCCATTCGTGCTTCGGGGGCCAAAATCGCCGCCGCTGAGCGAAAGACGTTCGAAGCCGCGGAACGCGCCAAGGCCGCCCTCGCCAGCGAGGCTGCCGCCAAGGAGGCCGCCAAAGCCACCGTGGATGGCTCGAAGAAGACCAGCGAAGACCTGACCAAGGCCCTGGCTGAGCTCAAGACCTCCGCCACCAAGATCGCCGAGCTCGAGAAGGCTCGCTCCGAGGCCGCCGCCCGCATCAACGAGACCAATGCCGAGGTCGCCAAGCTACGCGACGGTTCCGACCTCCGCACCGCCCAGGCCAAGGCCAAGAAGGCCGAGGGCGACCTCGAACAAGCCTCCATCGCCCTCCGCGACACCAATGCCAAACTAGACGAGGTCAGCAAGAAGCTGGCGGTGCTCGAAGAGGAAAATGCGCGCATCAAGGCCGACGCCAAGGGCTTCGATAACCCGTCCCCGAACTACCGCGCGCGCTAAGCCGCCCCGCGGCTTCGCCCCCTTGACCCGGCCACTCGGCCGGGTTTTTTGTGTGCGGCGAGGCTCGCGGTGTCCCGGCTCGCACCGAACGCCACAGTTCCAACCCCCGAGACGTAAGTCGGCGCAGCGTAGCCGTGGGAAGCCGAAGTCTGGCCGCACCCGGAGGCGCGGCGACGTTGCCGCCGCCAGCCGACGCGAGGCCATAGCCCGGAAGCCGCGGGCCATGGCCAGTTCTGTGGTGACGTCGCCCTTGCCCCGCAGCGTGCCCATCAAGCCACTGCGACTAGTCCACTCAGGGGCACCCACCACCACCCCAACCGAGCACCCGCTGGTGCGCCGCAGCCAGGCGAGGATTCTGGCCAAACAAAAGGGGCCGGCTTGCGCCGGCCCCGTGCGGGAACCTTCTTAATCCGAGGATTTAGAAGGCGACCTGAGCCTGCAGACGGATCGCGTCGACCGTGGCCTTAGGGCCCGCGGTGACCACACCGGTGGAGGTGGCAATCGTGTCCTTGAACTCAGCGCGTTCGAAGCCGAACTGGATCTTGGCGTTGTAACCGTTCACCTGCTGGCCGAGGGCCTCCAGGTTGAAGTAGTAGTTCGCGCCGAGGTAGATCGCCGACGACTTGTTGTAGGTCGAACCGGCGTTACCCACCGAGACACCGAAGCCGCGCTCACCGTCGCTGATTTTCTGGCCGCGACCATCGGTATCGAGGCTGGTGTAGCGGACGACGCCTTCCCAGTTGTCGTTGATCTTGTAGACGACCATGGCGTTGTAGCCGCTCGGGGTGTGGTCAACGTCATCGTAGTTGGCCGCCGCATCCTTGGAGCTCGTCACCTTGGTGTTCATGTACTCACCCTGGAAGGTCCAGGCGAAGTACTTGGCCATGATGAACGGGTTGTAACCCGAGATGTTGGCCAGCGTGTTGACCGCGCCGGTCGTGTTGAAGTAACGGGAGGTACCCCAGTTGACGCCAACGGAGTAGGCTTCGTTGTCCGAGACCTTGTTGTTCCAAGCGATGTTCGCGTAGTAGGCGAGGTCGTTGGTGTTCGTGCCTTCGGTGAAGCGACCCTGCGCGGCGTTCACGACGGAAGCGCCGTACTCGAAGCCCTGGGGGTTGGCCGGGCTGTTGAAGTGCAGGCCGGTGTGGTGAGCGGCGAAACCGAGGCGACGACCATCGGAACCCGTCTTCTCGCCCGTGGTGGGCGTGGAGCTCGAGGTGCGGTTTTCGCCTTCCGCCCAATAGCGGTTGGTGATACCACGCTCAACGGTGGAGAGCTTGCCGGAGGAAGCCTTGAAGAGCGAGGTGGACGTGCTCTCTTCGTAACCCCAAGCCACCTTACGGTAGCCGAGATCGAAGGTGCCGATCGAGCTAGTGTGCGAGACAATCGCACGGTCGAGCCACGAGGTGGAGCTCGAGGTGGTGTTGCCGGAGGTGTCGAGGACGAGGTTACCCGAGATGCCCGCGCCGACGTCGGCGGTCAGTTCAACGTAGAGACGGCGCATCAGGAAGCTGCCCTGGGAGGCCTGGTTGACTGCGGCGGCGGTGCCGCCCTGGGAGTAGTCGAAGTTCTGGTACTGGGCTTGGAAGTAGCCGCCGATGGTGAAACGCTTGGTAGCGTCCTCCTTCGGGAACACGCGATTGACGCCGGACACGGAGCGGGCCTTGGCAGCCTCGTCGAGCGTCTTGGCGCGTTCTTCAGCGGTGATCACGCCCTTCTTCACAAGGAGGTCGAGCGTGGCTTTGTCTTGGGCGGAAGCCGAAACGGCCGTGAGGGCCGCCGCGGCGATGAGCATGGACTTGAGGCAGTTATTCATAGGTGTTGGGTGCGGTGTGCGATGGGACTATCTCATTCAATTGTGACAGAACCGTGGCGACAAGGTGAACACCCTGCCACAGGGACGACACCTGCGGAAGGCCGGGTTACTCACAGCAAGGCCGTCAAACCCGCACGAATATCCCCATAGACTGGGCCCCAGCCCAGTTCGCGGCGAATCCGGTCGGCTGCGATCACCCGGTTGGGCTGAGTTCGCCCACCCCGGGCCATCCGCGGGCCGGCGGGAGCAGCGGCATCGAACACCGGGGCGGCCAGCCCCAGGCGAGCGGCCAGCCATTCGACGAGCGCCTGCTTCGTCAGCGGCCGGCCATCGCAGACATTGTAAACCCGCGGGCCCGCGCGCCCCACCGTCGCGGCGCACAGGACCGCGGCTGCCGCGTCATCGCGGTGGAGGTAATTGATGAAATGATCCACGCGCCCGCCGAAGACCTGTTCGCCGCGGCGAAGTTGATCGAGCAAGTGATGCCGGCCGGGACCATACAGTCCACCGAAGCGCAGCACGCGGGCGTACGGCAGCCCGGAGGCGAGGACCGCGCGCTCCCCCGCCAGGATCGCCTCCGCGGTCGGCTCGCCGCCCACCGGCGATTCCTCATCGACGGTCGTGCCATCATCCTGGCGGTAGACGCCCGTCGAACTGGTGAAGAGGAACCGGTCGGCGCCGACGGCCTGCGCCCAAGCCAGGCTGCGCCGGACCCCGACATCATAGGCGAGCGCGTAGGCCTCGGGTCCGCCGCCGCCCGTGCTTGCGGCATACACCACGACATCGAAGGCCGCTGGCAGCGCCGACCAGTCGCCGGCGAAAAGGTCGAACGCCTCGGCCGCCAAGCCTTCCGCCCGGAGCCGGTCACGGGAGGCGACGCTGCGAACGACGCCCAGCACCTGATGCCCAGCCGCCTTGGCCTGATGAGCGAAAGCGGTGCCGACGTAACCGCACCCGAGCACGGCAATCCGGAGCGAAGTGCTCATGCCCCGAGAAAAGAGGCCGCCCATTCCGCCGGGGTGGAACCCGAGCGGGCGGCCAGGGTGGCATGGAGTTCAATGGCGTCAGCGGTGGCCCGGACACGCTCCGCAGGATTGTCGATGCAAAGGGAGAGCCGGTCGGCCAAGGCGCCCGGCTCGCAGGCCGACTGCAGGTATTCGGGCCATGCGGCGCGCTGCAGGAGGATGTTCGCGATCCCGAGGTGGTCGACCCGCCCCGCGATCAGGCGGCGTCCCACCACCCAGGTCAGCGGGTGGGCGCGGTAGACGACCGCACCTGGAATCCCGGCCAAGGCCACGGTGAGGGACATCGTACCGGAACTGACGAGCGCCGCGCTCGCCCCGACGGCACCTTCCGCGACTGGCCGCAGGTCGATACCTTTGGCCGCATCGCCGTACTCCGCACAGAGACGATAAAGCTCCGCGTGCACTTCACCCCCGGTATGCAAGACGAGCGCCCGTCGTCCAGGATGCGTCCGGCGGAAACGGGCGAAGGCCTCGATCAACGCGGGGAAAATCTTACGCACCGGCTTCGGTCGGCTACCCGGAAGCAGCAAGACCGGCCCGTCCGGGTCGTAGCGTAGCGGCGATTCATGGGTAGGCTCGGCAAAAGGGTGTCCGACAAAACGCGCGTCCAGCCTGGTATCCGCATAGACGGACGGCTCAAACGGGAAGAGGGTGCCGACGCTATCGAGGTCGCGGGCCATGGTGAAGCGGCGCTTCGGCTTCCAGGCCCAAAGCTGCGGGCTCACGTACTGAATGACGGCGGTCGTGCCGCCGCCGGCCCGGGAGAGCCCGCCCCGGCGTAGTCGGTCGGCCAGACGGAGATTCAAGCCGGGGTAATCGACCAGGACCACGAGGCGTGGCTTCCATTGTAAAGTCCAGGCCACCACCCGATCAAACAGCTTCCGATAAAAGGGGTAGGCGGCGAGGATCTCGACGATCCCCACGGCCGAGAAACCGGTCATGTCGAACAACAACTGGGCACCCGCCTCGCGCAGGCAGGGGCCGCCGAAGGCGGCGATCCGCAGGCGAGGGTGCGCCCCGCGGAGCTCGGCGACGAGCTTGGCCGCGTGCTGATCGCCCGAGTGCTCGCCGGCCACGACGAGCACATCCACTTCGCCCGCCCGCGGGCGGTCAAAGGCGGCGGGGATGGCCGGGAACGAGCTCATCGGCGCGCCATGCCGGCGCGGATTTGCTCGGTGATTTGGATGGCAACCGCCAGGGCGGTGCGACCGAGTTCGCCGCTGACCTTCGGGCGGCTGCGGTCGCGAACGCACGCGGTGAACGAGGCGAGTTCGATGGCGAGGGGCTCGCCCTTCTCGATCGGGATCTCCTCCTTGACGAAACCACCCTCGGCGGTCGGGTCAACCCGCACGGTGTGTCCCTTCTGGCCCATGAAGTCGATGGAGAGGTAGCCGCCCGTCTGGAAGACGCGAATCTCGCGGTTCTTCTTCAGCGAGACGCGGCTGGCACTGAGGTTGGCGACGCAGCCGTTCTTGAAGGCGATCCGGGCATTGGCGATGTCCTCGGTCTTCGTGACGACCGAAACGCCGACGGCGTCGATGCGCTCGACGGGCGAGTTCGCCAACTGCAGGACGATACCGATGTCGTGGATCATCAGGTCGAGGACGACGCCGACTTCCGTGCCGCGGGGGGTGAAGGGAGCCAAGCGCTCCGCGGTGATGTAGCGGGCATCGACGACCGCCTTCTCGAGGTAAGACATCACCGGGTTGTAGTGCTCGATGTGCCCGACCTGCACGATCCGATCGGCCTGGGCGGCGGCCTCCAGGATTTGGGAGGCCTCCGCAAGCGTGACGCAGATCGGCTTCTCGATCAGGAGATGGACGCCCTTGGCCAGCAGGGGTAGCGCGACCGCCGCATGGTGATTAGTCGGGACCACGACGCTGACGGCGTCGCAGGCCGCCGCCATCTCCTCGAGGGTGGCGAAGCGGTGGCAGCCATGCTTGGCGCAAATCTCGGCCGCCCGGGTATCGTCGGGCTCGAAGATGCCGGCGAGTTCGGCGCCCGGCAGGGTCGAGTAGATGCGGGCGTGGTGCTGGCCGAGCGAACCCGTGCCGGCCACCCCGCAGCGGATGCGCGTAGCGGTCATGGCCGACAGGATTCAGCGGGCGCGGGCCTTCTTCAATCCGAAAACCCGCCGGAGACGACCTCGAAGGCGAGGGCTTCCTTGTCCCGGCGTACCCGGACGAGGCTACCGTCCGGAATCTTGCCGCCGAGGAGGTCGCGCGCCAGGGGTGTCTCGAGTTCGCGTTGCAAGAAGCGGCGGAGCGGGCGGGCGCCATAGACGATGTCGAAGCCGCGGGCGGCAATCCAAGCCAAGGCCTCAGGCGTGAGCTCAAGCCGGATACGCTTGGTGGCGAGGCGGGCATTGAGTCCCCGCAGGAGGAGCCCGGCGATGGTCGCCACCTCGGCCTCGCCCAGCGGGCGGAAGAGGACAACCTCGTCGATACGGTTGAGAAATTCCGGCCGGAAATGACCGCGCAGGTCCGTCATCACCGCCTCACGCACGCCTTCGGTCAGGCCGAAGCCCGCCTGTTCGGCGATGTGGCGGCTGCCGATGTTGGAGGTCAGGATGAAAATCGCGTTGCGGCAATCGACGGTCCGGCCCTGCGAATCGGTCAGGCGACCATCATCCAGGACCTGGAGCAGGATGTTGAAGACCTCCGGGTGCGCCTTCTCGACCTCATCGAGCAGGACCACCGCGTAGGGGTGGCGACGGAGCGCCTCGGTGAGCTGACCGCCGTCCTCGTGACCGATGTAACCGGGAGGCGCGCCGACCAAGCGCGAGACCGCATGCTTCTCCATGTACTCGGACATATCGATGCGGATCATCGCCTTCTCGTTATCGAAGAGCTCGATGGCGAGGGCCTTGGCGAGCTCGGTCTTGCCGACGCCGGTGGGGCCAAGGAAGAGGAAGGAGCCGACGGGGCGGCGCGGGTCCTGCACGCCGGCGCGGGAACGCTGCACCGCCTCGGCCACGGCGCGAACGGCGTCGTCCTGCCCGATGACGCGGGCCTTGAGGCTGTCGGCAAGGTGGAGGATTTTCGCGCGTTCGCCTGCGAGTAATTTGCTCACCGGCACGCCCGTCCAGCGGGCCACGACCTCGGCGATTTCCTCGGGGGTGACGGTCTCGCGGAAAAGGCCGGTGGCGGACTTCGCGCCAGACTCGAGGCGCGCGGCCTCCTTCTCGAGTTCGGGGATGACCCCGTAGCGGAGCTTGGCGACCTCCTCGAGTTTGCTGGCGCGTTCGGCGCGGGCCATGTCGGCCTTGGCGGTCTCAAGTTTCTCGCGGACCTCGCGGACCTTTGTGACCGCCTGCTTGTCGGCCTGCCAGCGGGCGCGGAACTCCGTCTGCTCCTCACGGGCCTGGGCGAGCTCCTTGCGGAGCGCGGCGAGGCGCGCCTTGGAACCATCGTCCTTCTCGTGCTTGAGCGCCGACTCCTCGACGTCGAGCTGCAGCACCCGGCGATTGAGCGCGTCGAGCTCGGACGGCACGCTATCGATCTCCGTGCGGATCTGCGCGCAGGCCTCGTCGATGAGGTCGATGGCCTTGTCCGGCAGGAAGCGCGCGGTGATGTAGCGGTCCGAGAGCGTGGCGGCCTCGACCAGCGCGGCGTCCTCGATGCGCACGCCATGGTGCACCTCGAAGCGTTCCTTCAGCCCGCGGAGGATAGAAACGGTATCGGCCACGCTCGGCGGCTCGACCAGCACCTGCTGGAAGCGACGCTCCAGGGCGGGATCCTTCTCCACGTGCTCGCGGAACTCCTTGAGGGTGGTCGCGCCGATGCAATGCAGCTCGCCGCGGGCGAGCATCGGCTTGAGGAGGTTGGCAGCGTCCATCGCGCCGTCGGCCTTACCGGCGCCGACCAGCGTGTGCATCTCGTCGATGAACAGCAAAATCCGGCCCTCGGCGTTCTTCACCTCCGCGAGCACGGCCTTCAGACGTTCCTCGAACTCGCCGCGGTACTTCGCGCCAGCGAGGAGCGAGCCCATATCGAGGGAGAAAACGGTTTTATCCCGCAGGCCTTCGGGCACATCGCCATTGACGATGCGCTGCGCCAGGCCCTCGACCACGGCAGTCTTGCCGACGCCGGGCTCGCCGATGAGCACGGGGTTGTTCTTGGTGCGGCGGGAAAGGATGCGGATGACGCGGCGGATCTCCTCGTCGCGGCCGATCACCGGGTCCATCTTGCCAGTGCGGGCGCGCGCGGTGAGGTCCATGCCGTATTTCTCGAGCGCCTCGTAGGTGGCCTCGGGGTTGGCGGAGGTGACGCGCTGGGCACCACGCACCGCTTGGAGGGCGCCCAGGATGTTGCGCCGGCCGAAGGCCTGTTGCTCGAAGGCGGCACGCAACGACGCCGACTCCGCCAGGGCGAGCAACAGGTGCTCAGCCGAGACGAACTCGTCCTTCATCGACTGAGCCTCCTCCTTCGCCTTGAGGAGCAGCTGGTGGGTGTCGGCGGAAAGGCCGGGCTGGCCAGCGCTCTGCGCGAGTTTAGGGAGTCGGGCGAGGACGCCCGCGGCGGCCGCGGCGATCGCTTGCTCATCCTTGCCGGCGCGACGGAAGAGCGAAGGCACGACGCCGCCATCCTGCGCGAGGAGGGCCACGAGCACGTGGGCGGGCTCAAGGGAGGAATGGCGACGGTTGATCGCCTCGGTCGTCGCTAACTGTAACGCCTCGGTGGTCTTATCGGTCAGGTTGCCGTAGGGAGTAGACATAGGTGACAAGTTGCAGTAACCGTTCCAAAGGACGAGAGGCATCCCCGAGGGCGTTGGGGGGCTGGGATGGCGTGCACGCCCCGCGGACCCCGCCCTTCCTGACCACTTTGAAGCGACAACGGGAGCGACAGCGCGTCGCCGGCGGGACGAGTTGTCGCCCCCTTGACCCACTCGCGGTCGCAGTCCCGTGTTGCCCGGGGGGCCCCGGGACGTAAACTATCGGACGCATGACGCCTGATGCGCAGCTGGCAGCCCTGGAGCGCCTCCTCGACGACCCGTCCCCGGTCGTCCGGCAAGCCGTGGCTGCCCAGGTCAAGGCCGCCGGGACCGCGGGCATCCTGTGGCTGGAAAAGGTCGCGACCAAGGCGGAGCTCGCGCCGCACGCCCATTCGCTGCTCGCGAACCTGCGCACCACCGATGCGGCGGCCCAGTCATTCCTCGCCTACCTCCGCGCCGGGGAGATCGACCTCGAGGAAGCCTGCCTCTTGCTGGAACGGGCCTCCCACCCCTCCCTGCCCCCCCAAGCCTACGCCGAAGAGCTGGATCGGCTGGCCGCCCGCACCCGCGAGCTCATGGCCGAGCCGCTGGACGTCCGAGCCAAGTGTCGGCTACTCTGCCGGGTCGTCTTCGGGGAAGAAGGCTACCGGGGAGCGCAGGAAAGTTTCTCCGCCCCGGCCTCCTCCCTGCTCTCGCGCGTGATCCATACCCGCCGCGGGATTCCCATCTCACTCTGCCTCATCTTCCTACTCGTCGGTCGCCGGCTGGGCCTCCCCTTGCAGCCGGTCGGCCTACCTGGACGCTTCATGGTCGGGGTCTTCCGCGGCCGCGAACCCCTCTACATCGACTGCTACGAAGGCGGGGCCTTTCGGACGCGCTCGGAGATCCAACTCATGCTCCTCGACAACCAGTTGCCGGCGGACGAGGCGTTCCTCGGCCCGGTCTCCGTCGAACAGACCTTGGCCCGATGCTGCCGCAACCTCGTCTCGCAATACGAAGCGCAGGGCGACGACCGGAGTAGTCGGCTCTTCCTGGGATTCGTCCACGCCTTGGAGCAACTCGATGAACGCGCCTGAGACCCTGACGCTGGCGTCCTTAGCCGCCGCGAGTTTTGCCGGCCCGCAGCTCGGCGTGCTCGGCGACCCCATCGCCCACTCGCTCAGTCCGGCGATGCACGGTGCCGCCCTCGCCGCGCTCCTGCCCACCCACCCCGAACTAGCCGGGTGGCGCTACCACCGCCTGCACATCACCGCCGCCGAACTAGCGCCGGCCCTGGTGCGATTGCATGCGCTTGGCTTCACCGGCCTGAACCTCACCGTCCCGCACAAGATCCCGTCCCTCGCACTCGTCGAGTCGCTCTCGCCGGAGGCTCGGCGGGCCGAATCCGTGAACACCTTGGTCGCGACCGCAACGGGCTGGGCGGGGCATACCACCGACGGACAAGGGTTTCTCGAAGCGTTGCGCGAGCATACCAGTGCCTCCGTCGCAGGCCGCCCGGTCGTCCTGCTCGGCGCGGGAGGGGCCGCGCGCGCGGTCGCGGCGGCCTGCCTCGACGCGGGCTGCGCCCGGCTGACGATCCATAACCGCGACGCCGCCAAAGCCGTCGAACTGGCGGCCGCGCTCACGGACCCCCTCGCGCACGGGGCGGGCCTCGACGCGCTGACGGCGTTGCCGGCCGCGGCGCTCGTCGTGAACTGCACCACGCTTGGGCTCAAGGCCGACGACCCCTCGCCGCTGGGAACGGTCGCGCTACACCCCGGACACTTCGTCTTTGACACGACCTACGCGGCCGCCCCCTCGCGCCTCCTGCGCGATGCCCGCGCCGCCGGAGCCGAAGGCTGCGATGGTCGATCGATGCTCCGCTGGCAGGGAGCGCTCGCCTTCCGCCTCTGGACCGGCATCCTCCCTCCCGCCGAACCCATGCGCCGAGCGCTGGGCGAAATCACCCTCTGACCATGCTTGTCGAACTGCAGCGCTTCTCCGCCGACTACCCGCGCAGCGCGGCTGTGCTCATCGGCCTCCTCGGCGCCTGCGTCGGCAGCTTCCTGAACGTCTGCATCCACCGTCTACCCAAAGGCGAGTCGATCGTGACGCCGGCCTCGCGGTGCGCCTGTGGCCAACCCATCCCATGCTGGCTTAACCTGCCCGTGATCGGCTGGCTGGTGCTGCGCGGCCGCGCCCGCTGCTGCGGCCGGGAGATCGCGGTCCGCTACCCATTGGTCGAACTGATCACCGCCCTGCTCTTCGTCTCGGCGTGGACCTTGCTTCCCGGCCCCAAGGCCGCGGCCGCGTTTGTCTTCCTCCCCTTGCTCGTCCTGCTGGCCAGCTGCGACCTCGACGACATGACGGTGCCGGACGGCCCCAACTTCACCCTCGTCGGCGCGGGTATCTTCCTCTCGGTACTCATCCCCTCCCTGCATGGGCAGGTGAGCAATCCCGGGATGCCGGTCCTTGACCGCGTCCTTTCGCTTTCCGACAGCCTGGTCGGGGTGGCGGTCGGCACGGCCATCGTCTGGTGGATCCGCACCATCGGTACCGCCATGGCCGGCCGCGAGGCCATGGGCGAGGCCGACATCATCTTAGGTGCCGGGGTGGGTGCTTTCTGCGGTTGGCAAGGTGCCCTTTTCTGCGTCTTCGGCGGGTCGGTCATCGGGGTGATTACTGCCCTTCCCGGGTTGATTTCGGCCAAATTCATCAAGGGGGAGGACTACGCCGGGGTCGTGCCTTTCGTCCCCAGCATGGCCGCCGCCGGCGCCCTCTGGTTCTTCCGGGGTCCGGAATTGGTGACCGCGTGGCACCAATGGGTGAACGGGTAAGGTTTCTGGCTTGTCACCCCCCTCCCCCCTGCCAAATCTCACCACCTCCCCACCATGAAGCAGATCGCCCTCGCCTCTTTGCTCGCCGCCTCCGCCCTTGTCGGCTGCAACACCTACGACACCCCCAACCACGGCAAGGGCGTCTCCCTCGAGCCGAGCCACAATTTCATGGGCATCATCAAGACGGAGCCGGCCTCCTACGCCCCGATGAACAAGGCTTCGATCCACATCAGCTCCAACGAGCTTTTCACCCATCGCACGACGAGCGGCGACCGCTACACCCTCCTCTGGGGCGCGATCACCATCACCGACTACTAAGTCGGACGGTCGACTAGCCTTGCAGAAGCCCCGGATTCGGGGCTTCTTCATTTCAGGCTCATGATCGTCCCCGGAAGCAATGTCGCCCGTCACCTGCGCCAAGCCGCGCGGGAACAACCCGACGCCCTAGCGACGCTCGCCCCCCTCTCGGTCGGCCCGGATGGCAAGGTCGTCCATGCCCGCTGCTCGTTCCGCCGGCTGGACCAAGAAAGCGACGCCGCTGCCCGGATTTTCCATGCCGAAGGTATCGCCCTGGGCACCCGGACATTGCTGGCCGTGCGCCCAGGTCACGACCTCATCGTGGCGATGTTCGGCTTGCTCAAGCTCGGTGCGATCCCCGTCGCAATCGATCCAGGGATGGGATGGGCCGCCTTCCTGCGCTGCGTGCGCCACACCCAGCCCGAGGCCGTGGTCGGCGTCCGGACCGCGATTTGGCTAAGCCGGCTCCCCTTGCCGGCCTTCCGCTCGCTGCGTACCCGCATCAAGGTCGGGACGACGAAATGGCGACTCCTCCGGGAGCAATGCGCCTCCGCCGAACCGCGCCCGCTGACGGAGGTCACGGCCGACTCCCCGGCCGCGATTCTCTTCACCTCTGGCTCCACGGGTGCGCCCAAGGGCGTCGACTACACGCACGGGATGTTCGACGCGCAGATCGAGCTGATCCGCCGCACCTACGCGATCCAGGCCGGCGAGGTCGACATGCCGATGCTGCCGCTCTTCGCGCTCTTCAACCCCGCCCTGCGCATGACGACGGTCACGCCGCTGCTCGACCCGTCGCGCCCCGCGGCCGCCGACCCGGCACCGATTGTATCGGCGCTCCTATCGGAGAAGGTGACGAATTCCTTCGGTTCGCCGGCGATCTGGGGGCGCTTGGCCGACCACTGCGAACGGCGTGGCCTCAAACTGCCGGCGTTGCGACGCGTGCTCATCGCCGGTGCCCCGGTGCCCGCTGGCTTACTGGAGCAGATGCGTCGGGTCGCACCGCAAGCGCAGATCCACACGCCCTACGGCGCCACGGAATGCCTGCCGGTCACGACGATCGAGGCGGGAGAGTTACTCTCCACCCACCGCGCCGCCGCTCGCCGCGGGGAAGGCACGTGCGTTGGCCGTCCCGTGGACGGCGTGGAGATTCGCATCATTCGCGAGGTCGGCGAGTCGCTGGCCTCCTTGGCCGAGACGACCGCCTGTGCCCCTGGCGAAATCGGCGAGATCATCGCGACCGGACCTAGCGTCACCCGCACTTACCACGGACTCCCCCTTGCGACCAGCCTAGCCAAGATCGCGGACGGGACGCGCGTCTGGCACCGCATGGGCGACCTCGGGGCGCTGGGCACCGATGGGTTACTGCGCTTCTTGGGTCGACGCGCGGAAAAAGTGCGCACGAAGGCCGGCGATCTTTGCACGGAGGCGGTGGAGCCGGCGTTCCGCGCCCACCCCGACGTGGCACGTTGCGCCCTGATCGGACTGGGGACCAAGGCACCACTGATCCCCGCCTTGGTCGTGGAGCCGCGCGCAGGACGCTTCCCCGCCGACGGCGGGGAGCGCGAACAGTTCATCGCCCAGCTGCGCGCCTGCGCCGAGGGCAACCCAGCGGCAGCACGGGTGGAGACTTTCCTCTTCCAACTGAAGTTGCCGGTCGACGTGCGCCACAACGCCAAGATCCACCGGCTCCGCCTCGCCAAGGAATGGACGGAGCGCCTTCAGGTGGAGCGACTGAATCCCTTACGCCTTTTCCGCCGATGAGCCACCCGACCGTTCTCGTCACCGGTGGCGGCGGCTTCCTCGGGCGCGCCGTGGTTGAGCGCTGTCTCGCCCGCGGCTACACGGTACGCGTCTACGGTCGCTCGGCCTTAGCGACTGACTTGGCCGCGCGCGTGGAGTTCCGCCGGGGCGACCTTGCGGACGCCGCGGTGCTGACCGCCGCCGTCAAAGGTTGCGACTACGTCTTCCACGTCGCGGCCAAGGCCGGGGTCTGGGGGAAGTGGGAGGATTACTTACGCAGCAACATCACGGGAACGGAAACTGTCGTGCAGGCCTGCCGCGACCACCGCGTCAAGGCCTTGGTCTACACAAGTACCCCGAGCGTGGTCTTCAACGGCGAGTCCTTTCGCGGCGCCGATGAGTCCCTCCCCTACGGCACGGAGTTCCTCTGCGCCTACGCCGAGACGAAGGCCACCGCCGAGCGCCGCGCCCTCGAGGCCGCCTCGGAGAGGCTCAAGGTCTGCGCGCTCCGCCCACACCTCATCTGGGGCCCGGGCGACCACCACCTCTTCCCCCGCGTCCTTGCCGCTGCCCGCGCTGGTAAACTGCGCATCGTTGGTGACGGGGCAAACCTGGTCGACGTCACTCACGTCGACACCGCCGCGGACGCCCACCTCAGCGCGCTGGACGCGCTCCTCGCCGGTCGCGCCAATGGTAAGGCCTACTTCCTCTCCCAGGGCCAACCCGTGAAGCTCTGGGACTTTATCAACCGCCTCGTCGTCGGGGCCGGCCTCCCGCCCGTCACGAAAAGGATGCCGCTCCGCCGCGCCTATGCGCTCGGCGCGCTGATGGAAGGCCTCTGGACGCTGCTCCCGCTCAAGGGGGAGCCCCCCATGACTCGGTTCGTCGCCGTCGAGCTCGCCAAGGACCATTGGTTCGACGTCTCCGCCGCGCGCCGCGACCTCGGGCTCAAGCCCGCCGTCGACACCTGGACCGAGCTCGACCGCCTCGCGGCGACGTTCCGGACGAAGGCTTAACCGGCGTCCATCCCGCGAGCCTGGGAAACTATCGGGTGATGATGTCCACCTCGCAGGCCTCGCAACGGGGCTTGCCCAACAATAGGACCTGCTGACCGCAGAGCGGACAGGCATCCCCTGCCAACGGCTCGACCTACCTGGCCACGGCCTCGTAGCCCCGCTGGGCCCGGCGGCGCGCCCAGAGAAAGCCGCCGATCATCACCAGACCCAAAACGAGGAACGGTAGGGAATCGGTCCAATCGAGCTGACGCTTCTCGGATAAGACCGCCCCCAGGATACCCGCGAGGGCAAGCAGGACGAAGAAAGCGCCGCCCATGATCCCGCAACCCGCGATCCAAGACCGGACGGGACGGCGAGCGTCGACATCGCCCTGACAATGGCCGCAGATCCAGGTGGTCGTCTTCCCGAGGGGCAATAACGGGATGAAAAAGAGATGCAGGAAAAGGATCCGGCGTGTCCCGACGGCCAGCGTCTCATCCTCGCACGAGGTGCACCAAGCATTCTTACAGGCGACCCTCTTAGGGAAGAACTTGTAGTGTCCGTGGATGACCAGCACGCAGTTTGATTAAGGTTTCCAGTGCCGAAAACAAGCCCACGGACAAACACCCCATAAAAAGGGGTCAGGCCGTTCGCGGGCCTACCTGTTAGTTTGGAGGCTCGAAAATGGCGTTTAAACTAACAGCCTGCCTCACTAACGGCCTGACCCCTTTTCACCCGGGATGCTTGCACGACGGGGCCTTTCCCCCAAGGTTCCCCGCATGCCCGCCGACGGACTCCAACCTGATAAGACTTTCCACGTGACCATCCGGACTTGGTTCGACCAGACCGACGGTCTCGGGATCCTCCATCACTCGCACTATGTGCTCATGATGGAACGTGCACAGAAGGTGATGTTCATCGCTTTGATGGGCAAAGATACGATCGACCCCGCCGTGGCACCCGATGTCTACGTGGTGGTCCGTGATATCGAACTGCACTACCTCGTCGCCATCCGCCCAGAGTGCGACGTGAAGCTGATTCTCAGTGTCCGCAAAATCCGCGCCGCCGGCCTGACGGTGGATGTCGAGTTCCGGAGCCCGGATCACGCCATCCTTTACGCCAAGGCCTCCCGCACCCTTTGTCGTATGGATGGACTCTCGCATCAGCCCTCCGTCTGGAGCGACGAGTTCCGAGCGAAGCATGAAGCCCTTATCAGGGCTTAAGAGTAGATGACTGCGTCGATGGCAGATGACAGAGGTCTGCATCGATAAAGACAGACGGCTGAGGTGAACGGCGCTCAGCGTATTAAGTCCATCATTCCTCCATCGACTCAGCAATCCGTCATCGATGCTGCCATCGATTCCGCCCTCTACGCTGCGCGTAACGCAGCGCATATCCCACACGTCTTCCCGTCGCAACCGCGCGCGGTGCAGTACTCGCGGCCGTAAAAGATGATGCGGAGGTGAAGCTTGTTCCAGCTGTCCTCGGGGAACAGGCGCTTGAGGTCTTTCTCGACCTGTTCGACCGACTTCCCGGGACTGAGCTTCCAGCGCTTCGCCAGGCGATGGATATGAGTGTCCACCGGGAAGGCCGGCACACCGAAGGCTTGGGCCATGACGACCGAGGCGGTCTTGTGGCCGACGCCGGGCAGTTCCTCGAGTTCCTCGAAGGTCCGCGGCACCTGCCCCGCATGCTTGGCCATGAGCATCTTGCCTAACCCGACAAGGGCCTTGGATTTCTGCGGGGCGAGCCCCAGCTGGCGAATGAGCGTCAACACCCGTGCCTCGGTCATGGCCGCCATCTTGGCCGGCGTCCCCGCCTCGGCGAAGAGCGCCGGGGTGATTTCGTTGACCTTCTTGTCCGTGCATTGGGCCGAAAGCACCACCGCAACCAGGAGCGTATAGGCATCCGTGTGGTCCAGCGGGATCGGCGTCGCCGGGTAGAACTTCGCGAGCTCCCTCCCCACGTAATCGGCACGTTCCTGCTTGGTCATAAATCGACCTTGGGCATGGGCCAGACCTTGGCAACGCACCACCGCCCTAAGACTTATTCACAAGCCCCCGAATGGGTTGCCAAACCTTATGCCGAAACCGTGATTCTCTAATACCGCCGCCCACGCTTGGTGGGCGATTGCGAGACCCGTTTCCTCCTTCAAAACCTTTCATACATCCATGGCCCAGCTGCCCTACGACCCGTCTAAAATCACCCGCGAGCTCGCCCGCCATTATGTCGCAGCGACCGAAGCCGATATCCAGGCAATGTTCGCTGCCATCGGAGCCAAGGATTTCCCGGAGATGTATGCCCACATCGACGCCGCGGTGAAGTTCCCCAGCGTCCAGGATCTCCCCGACGAGCTGGAGTACCAGGCCCTTGCAGATCGCATGGAATCCCTCTCGAAGAAGAACTCCGTCAAGACCGCCTTCCTCGGCGACGGCCTCCAAGTCTACCGCACCAATGAAATCGTCGGCCACGTCTGTTCCATCCGTAACCTGACGACCTCCTACACGCCCTACCAGCCGGAGCGCTCTCAGGGTACTCTGATTACCCACTGGATCTACCAGTCCACAATCGCGCAGCTGACCGGCTTCGAAGCCGTCAACTCCTCGCTGTACGAACGTGCCAGCGCGCTCTTCGAAGCCGCCGTCTGCACCGTCCGCATGGGCGACGCCGAAGCGAACACGGTGCTCGTCGCCGCCAACCTTCTGCCCGGCGACCTCGAAGTCCTCCGCACACACGTCGCGGCCACCTCGGTGAAACTGGAATTCCTGGCTCCCGATGAAGACACCGGCCGCCTGACCGCAGCGGGCATTGCCGCCGCCTCCGCGCGCCTCGGCAAGCAGCTCGCCGCCGTCATTTTCCCGCAGGTCAACGCCCTCGGCCTGCTCGAGGACGTCGACGCCCTCACCGACGCCTGCGCCGACGCCGGCGTGAAGTCCGTCGCGGTCATTGATCCGATGCTCCTCGCCACCGGCGGCCTCAAGGCCCCGGCCCAATACGGACGTGCCGGCGCTGACATCCTCGTTGGTGAAGGCCAGCACCTCGCCATCGGCGCCAACTTCGGCGGTCCCGGCCTCGGCCTCTTCGCCGTCCGCCATAACGCCGACAAGAAGAACGAAGTCCGCGAGACTCCGGGCCGCTTCGTCGGCAAGGCCAAGGACCTCGCCGGTCGCGATTGTATCGTGATGGTAATGGCCACCCGCGAGCAGCACATCCGTAAGGACAAGGCCACGTCCAACATCTGCTCCAATCAGGCGTTCATCGCCACCATCGCCGGTGCGTCCATCCTCGCCCGCGGCGAAGCCGGCATGGCCGCCAGTTGCGTCGCCGGTCGCGACCAAGCCCGCCGCACCGCCGCAAAGCTGCACAACATCCCGGGCCTGAAGGTCTGTTACGCGAAGCAAGCTTTCTGGAACGAATTCAGCCTGATGCTGCCCGAGCCCGCCGCCGCCGTCATCGCCAAGGGCCGTGCCGCTGGCCTCCACGTGGGCGTCGACATCACCGGCCGCACGCCCTGCCATTGCTCGCTGCTCAAGATCTCCTTCAGCGATCTGCAGACCTCTGCCGATACGGATAAGCTCATCGCCTTCTTCGAAGGCCTCTACGGCCAGTCCGCCGGCACGAAGCCGCTCGCCGAAATCCCGACCGCCTTACTCCGCCAAGGCGCCGTCGGCCTACCCTCCTTCTCGCTCTCCGAACTGAAGGCTTACTACTCGAAGCTCGGTGAACTCAACGTGTCGCCCGACACCGGCTGCTTCCCGCTCGGCTCGTGCACGATGAAGTATAACCCGCACATCAACGACTGGGCCGCGGGACTCCCAGGGTTCACCGGCCTCCATCCGCAGGCCCCGATCGAAGACGCGCAGGGCGCACTCGAACTCCTCTGGCAGACGCAGGAATGGTTCCGCAAGATTACCGGCCTCGCCGGCCTGACCACCCAGCCCGTCGCCGGCGCCCAGGGCGAACTCGTTGGCCTCAAGCTCTTCCAAGCTTACCACCGCCACCACGGCCAGCACCGTGACATCATCCTGATTCCGGTCTCGGCCCACGGTACGAACTTTGCCACGGCGACCACTGCCGGCTACGCGACCAAGCGTAATCCCGACGGCTCCCCCTCGGGCATCATGCTGCTGAAGTCTGCCCCTGACGGCCGCGTCGACCAGGCCGACTTCGCCGCGAAGATCGCCGAATTCGGACCGCGTATCGCGGGCATGATGGTCACCAACCCAAACACCTCCGGCGTCTTTGAGACCGACTTCCAGAAGATGGCCTCAGAGATTCACCGCATCGGCGGCCTCGTCTACATGGACGGCGCCAACATGAACGCCATCGCGGGCTGGGTGAACCTCGGCGCCCTCGGCGTCGACGCGGTCCATAACAACCTACACAAGACTTGGACTGTCCCGCACGGCGGCGGCGGCCCGGGCGACGGCATCGTGGCCGTCTCCGAGCTCCTCGTCGACTTCCTACCCGGCTTCCAGATCGCCAAGCAGGGCGACGTCTACGTACCGGTGAAACCGAAGCACAGCATCGGCTCCTTCCATCGTCATTGGGGTAACTTCGCCCACAAGGTGCGCGTCTACACCTACCTACAGCGCCTCGGTAAGGAAGGCGTCCGTCGCATGTCCGCGATGTCCGTCCTCTCCAGCCGCTACCTGTTCTCGAAGCTCGGTAAGTCCTTCCCTTCACTTCCCGCGGCGGCCGATGGCGTGCCGCGCATGCATGAGTTCATCCTCACGCTCACGGAAGAAGACTTCAAACGCATCGAGGCCTCCGGCATCCCGCGTGCGAGCATCATCGGCCGCGTCGGTAAACTGTTCCTCGACTTCGGCTTCCACGCCCCGACCGTGGCCTTCCCCGAGGTCTTTGGGCTCATGATCGAGCCGACCGAATCCTACACCAAGGCCGAACTCGATCGCTTCGCCGACGCGGTGCAGGCCATCGGTGAACTCATCCGCTCGAACCCGGAGGTACTCAAGGCCGCCCCGCGTTTCACGCCGGTGGACCGCGTCGACGAGGTCGCCGCCAACCGCACCTTGGTGCTCAGCGAACGCCTCACGGCCCTCCCGCCGATCAACGAGAACCGTCTCTCGCCGGTCCTGCTGAACGCGATGCCCATCGCCGAGATCAAGGCCCGCATCCTCGCCGCCGGTTGACGGTCAGGCGGCCGGCAGGCTGACGACGAACGTGGTGCCTCGGCCTAGTTCGCTGGTGACGGCGATGGTGCCTCCGTGGGCCTCGACGGCCTGCTTCACGATGGCAAGCCCCAGTCCAGCCCCGCCGGTATGACGCGAACGCGAAGGGTCGGCCCGATGGAACCGTTCAAAAATCCTCGGTAGGTCCGCCGCCGCGATGCCGCGCCCATCGTCGGCCACCGTCAGGACGGCCCGACCCGCGCTCGTGGTGGTCGAGACCGTGACGGTGACGCCGGCGGCGTTATGCAAGATCGCGTTGACGATGAGGTTGAGGATGACGCGACCGAGGCGGGCCGCGTCGCCCTTGACCGGCGCACCCTCGAGTTGCGCGACGAGTTTCGCCTCATGCTCACGGGCCAACCGTCCGAGCAAGGCCACCGCCTCGTCGGCGAGGTCCGCAAGGTCGCAGGCATCTGGCGCCACGGGACGGCCCACGTCACCTTGGGCGAGTTCCAACAAAGCGTCGGAAATCGCCTTCATCCGCAGGGCGGAAAGCTGGATGGCCTCGAGCGTGGCCCGATACTCGGCGGGCGTCCGCTCCTGTCGTAACGCGCCTTGGCTGTCGGATAAAATGACCGTCAAGGGGGTGCGAAGCTCGTGGGAGGCGTCGGCTGTGAACTGCGTCACGCGTTCCCGCGCCGCGTTCATGCGGCCGAAGGTGTCATTCAGCACGACCGCGAGCCGACCGAGCTCGCTTTCCGTATCCTCGACATCGATCTGTCGACCAAAGTCGCCGGCGGCAATGCCCTCGGCGTCGACCGCGATCCGGTCGAGCGGCCGGAGCGACCGACCAGCCAGCGCCCAACCCACCGCGCATCCGACGACCGTCAAGGCCAACCCGGCGGCCAGCAACTTCCAGGCGAGTAGCCGCAGGTCCGCCTCGAGCGCCGAGGTATCGAGCAAGAAAGCGACGAACATCTGGCCGGGCGGGCGATGCAGCAGGATGCGCCGATTATCCAACGTGAACATGACATCGGTCGGACGGGCCGGCCCTGGCTCCTCCCCCATCGGCTCCAACTGGGCGAGGCAGGCGGAGACCAAGGACGCGGTCGCCACGGTGGCGGGCGCCGTCGTAAAGGCGACCTTCGCATCGACCAAGGCGACGACCAGGACCTGGCAACCTTGCTGCGTCAAGTCCCGGACCGTTTGCTCCGCCTTGATCTTACGCTGCGAGGGGGTCTCGCTCGTGCGCGGCCGCGGCTGGCCCCCGCCGTTGGCACCCGGGCGCGGGGCCCCGAGTCCGGGTGCGACTTCGCTGACCGCCCCCATGTTGGTGGTCATGATCTGCCGCAGGCGCAGGTCGACTTCCTGATAGCGGTTCGCGCGCTCATGACGGTAGAAGGCGACCAGCAGGACCGCGGCAGTCCCGGCGAGCAGCGCGAAATTCCAAGCCAGGATGCGCCAGCGGATGGAATGAAAAATCACGGGCGCTCCTTCCCTTCGGGCGCGGCCTCGATGACATAACCCAGCCCGCGCCGGGTCTTAATCAAGTCGGCCCCGAGTTTGCGCCGGAGGTTGCACACGTGCACCTCCAGGAGGTTCGATAAAGTATCCTCGTTCTCGTCGAAAAGGTGCTCGTAGAGCTCCGCGCGGGTGACGACGGCCCCGCGGCGGTGAGCCAAGTACTCGAGCAAGGTGTACTCCCGACCGGTGACCGGCTCTTCCTTCCCCGCCTTGGTCACGCGGCGGGCGACCGTGTCGATGCTGACCTCGCCCAACGAGATGGTGACGCCGGCGCTAGGCCGATTGCGGCGGACGAGGGCGCGGAGCCGAGCTAGCAACTCCTGCTGGACGAACGGCTTCGCGAGGTAATCGTCGGCCCCGAGGTCCAGGCCGACGACGCGGTCCTCCACGGAATTGCGGGCCGTGAGCATCATGACCGGGGTCCGCTTGACCCCGCGGAGACGGCGGAGCATCTCGCGCCCATCCATGACCGGCATCAGGTGGTCGAGCAGGATGACGTCGTAGTCGCACTCCAAGGCCTTATGCAGTCCCTCCGCCCCGTCGGCGGCCCCATCAGCGGCATACCCTTCCTCGCGCAAGACCTTGAGCAGGCCGGTACGGAGCGGGGCTTCGTCTTCGACAAGGAGGATACGCATCGGGGAGTTGGCCCATAGTCTACCAGATCGCCTCTTAATCCAAGATTAAGAAGCGGGCGGACCTACTCGGCCTTGATGAATCTCCCTCGGGAAATCGCGGCGTAGGCGCCGCAGATGATCGCCGTGGCCCCGCAGACCCAAAATACCTGACCCGAGGTGATGTGAAAAGTCTCGCGGGCGACCCATTGAACGCCGGCGGCCACCATAATCCCGATGAAGCTAAGACTGCTGACCGTGCCTTGCACGGCGCCCTTACTCTCCGGCGAAGGGCGATGCTGGATGACGGAGACGATGGGGACAATAAAGAGGCCCGCCGAAAAACCTAAGGTCGCCATACAGATAGCGAATCTAACGGCCGTGACGCCAGCGATTCCCATCGGGATGGTGCTCAGGGCCAGCCCGAGCGCACCAATAGGCACGAGGCGATACTCGATGTGACCACGCGAGGCGTACCCAGCGATGACGCTACCAAACCCGATGCCGAGGGCCAACCATACATTCATCATACTAATTCCCGTGTCCGAAAGATTTAGGACCCCTTTACCAAAGACCGCGACATTCATCATCACCAAGGCGGAGATAAAGAAGAATCCCGTATTACCCCAGCACGCACGCCAAAGATCCCGATCCTGCTTCATGATACTAAGCTGACGCCAAAGGTCGGTAACAGGATTGATGCGGACTGGGCACGTTGGGTCGGCGGCCGGTACCGGCGTGATGCGACGGCTCAGCAACCATCCGCCAAAGGCAATCGCCACCAAAATGGGGCCAGCGATCCACTCCCTGCCCTTAAATCCATCCGAGAAAATTCCGGCCGCAACGGTACCCAAGATGACCCCAAGGAAGGTCAATAACTCTAGGATGCCATTGCCCCATGAAAGTTTCTCGTGCGGTAGAATTTCAGGCAGAATTCCGTACTTGGAAGGCGCGAAGATGGCACTGTGGCAGCCCATCAGGAAAATAGCGCAGAGTTTCAGCGGCAGGCCAGGCAGACCTAAGGCGAGGGCGGCGAAAGCCATGATGCCCATCTCCGCCAGCTTCACGTTGACCATGATGCGTTGCTTACTGAAACGATCCGCCAGCCAGCCTCCCAGCATCGCAAAAAGAATAAAAGGGGCGGAGAAAACGGCCGTTACCATGGCGACCAGACGATCCCGGTCCGCGTCAGCACTGGCAGTTGTCGCAACGCCAGCCATCAGAACCAAAATAATCAGCTGCTTGAGGGCGTTATCGCTAAAGGCATTCTGGAACTGGGTCGCCATTAGGCTCCAGAAGCCACGTTGCCAGCCAACGTGAGAAACGGCTGAAGTCGAGGGGGTGGACATAGGCCATCTCACTCGCGTGGGGCGGGGATGACAAACCTATTAGACGCCTATGACTTGAGCTGGGCGAACAGCTCCACCGCCGACTCGGAGCGGTTGAGGATGTAGACATGGTAGCCAGGCGCACCGCGGGCGACCAGGCCGCGCACCTGCCGGACCGCCCAGGAAACCCCGACCCGGCGCTGCGCTTCCTCGTCCGGCCCGCAGGCCTCGAGTTCCTGGATCAAGCCCTCGGGCAGGCGCGCCTTGCAGAAGCCACAGAAGTTACGGGCCTGCTTCAAGGACAGCACTGGCATGACGCCGGGCAAGATCGGGACCGTGACGCCAGCCGCGCGGGCCCGGGCGACGAACCGGAAGTAATCGTCATTATCGAGGAACAGCTGCGTGGTGACGAAGTCCGCGCCAGCCGCCACCTTGCCAGCGAGAAAACGGATGTCGGAGAGGTCATCCACGGCGTCGGGGTGGCGTTCCGGAAAACCAGCGACCCCGACCGCAAAGCGACCGGGGCGGACGGTGGAGATATGGCGGACGAGCCCTTCCGCCTGCGCAAAACCCTCGGGATGAGCCGTGAAAGCAGCCTGGCCCTTGGGCGGGTCGCCCCGCAGGGCAAGGATGCCGGCAAAGCCGGCGGCATCGTAGCCCGCGATGACGTCGGTGAGTTCGGCCCGGGAGTGCCCGACGCAAGTGAGGTGGCCGACGAGGGGGAAGCCGAGCTTCACCAGTTCAGCCCCGTAGGCGAGGGTCGTGTCCCGCGAAGTGCCACCGGCACCATAGGTCAAGGAGGCGAAGTCGATGCCCGAGGGCCGCAACGCCCGCGCGACGTCCAACATCTTGGCACCCGCCTCGGGCGTCTTGGGCGGAAAGAACTCCACGGACACCGTGGGTCGGACGGGATCGCGCAAGGCTTGGAGGAACTGGGACCGCAACATAAAGTATCAACCTATCGAGATACGATGATGCATGTCAAGAACCGCTTACTCCTCCCCTCGCCCGCCGCCATTGGCGGGCAATTCCCCCGGCAAAGCCACGTGGTAGGCCATGACCATCCAGCACAGCATGGCCGGGTAGATGAGGATGATGAAAGCAAAAGAGCCGGCCATCCCGAGCAGGATTCCCGCGGTGACACCGATGACCTTGGCCGAGACCAAAACGAAATCCGGGATCAGCACGAAGAGGATGGCGGCGACGTAGCCGATCGACGTCGTCCCCGAGTAGAAGCCATGCGACTTGGCTAGGTCCATGCCGCAACCGGCGCAGGCCTTGTTCAGATGAAACCAGCTCGCCAGCAAGCCGCGCTTGCCGCAGTTAGGGCAGTGGCAACGCACTCCCCGGGCGATCACCTGAGCGCGAGAGACGACGAGGGCGGGTTCGACGGGCATGCTCCATGGTCGCAGACCCACCCGAGGGAGAAAAGGACATTATGGGAAGCACCCCAGTCGGGCCTTTTCGTTTGGACTGTGCACGGCCAACCGCTAAAACCGTGCCCATGGACACCCCCGCCCCGAAGTCCCCACGACTGCTTTCCTTGGATGCCCTCCGCGGGTTCGACCTCTTCTGGATCCTCGGCGGCGAGGGCATCGTCCACGCCCTGCTCGCGCTTACCGGCTGGGCCTGGGTCGCCGTCATGGCTGGCCAGATGAAGCACGTCGCGTGGGATGGGTTCCAGGCTTACGACCTCATCTTCCCCACCTTTCTGTTCCTCGCGGGCGTCTCGACGCCGTTCTCGCTGCGGAACCATCTCGGGGCCGATAACCGTCGGGAGGTCGTGGTCAAAATCATCCGGCGCGGGCTGCTGCTGGTCCTACTGGGCATCATCTACAATAACGGCCTGCAATGGAAAGGGCTCGACCAGATGCGCTTCGGGAGCGTGCTCGGCCGTATCGGGCTGGCGGGCATGTTCGCCCAACTAATCTACGTCGCCAACGCCCATAACCCTCGGCGGCTCTGGTGGTGGCTCGGGGGAATCCTCCTCGGCTATTATGGGGTGATGATGACCTGTGCGGCGCCTGGTTTCGCGCCGGGCGACCTCTCGCCAAAGGGTAATTTCGCGAGCTACGTGGATCGCCTATTGATGCCGGGCAAACTCCATCGACCTTTTCACGACCCCGAAGGCCTTTTCTCGACCATCCCCGCGATCGGGACGGCGCTGCTTGGCATCTTCGCTGGCCTCTGGTTGCAACGCCCCGCCGAGGAAATATCGCCTTGGAAAAAGACCCGACGGCTAGCGCTGGCTGGCTTGCTCTGCCTGGCCGCGGGCGGCCTTTGGGACTACAGTTTCCCCATCAACAAGAACCTCTGGTCCAGCTCGTTCGTGCTCTTCGCCGGCGGCTGGAGCTTCCTCCTCCTCGCGGCTTTCTATGCCCTCATCGATATTTTAGGCTGGCGAAGCTTCGGCTTCTTCTTCGCGGTCATCGGCATGAACTCGGTGCTCATCTACATGGCAGGTAAGTTCATCAGCTTCGCCTTTACAGCGAACGCCTTGCTCGGTGGCGTGGCGAAAGCACTTCCGGCGGGGCAGGAGCTCACCCTCGCCGTCGGCTTCGTCGCCGTCGAATGGCTCTTCCTCTGGTTCCTCCAGAAGCACAAGGTGTTCCTGAAGGTTTGAGGGAAGAAGGAGGGTTTGGTTCAAGGTGCCTTGGAATCAAGGCACTCGTCCCCCTCCATCCTCTTCTCCCCCCTTGCCTCTTCGCCCCCTCACATCCGCTCCAGCGGCTCGATACCGAGGAGGCGTAGCCCAGTCTCCATGATGGCGGCGGTCCGGGCGCAGAGCATGAGGCGGCGGGCCTTCACGGCCGGGTCATCGACCAGCACACTGTCGGCGGCGTAGAACGTGCCATAAGCTGAGGCGAGTTCGTGAAGGTAGGTACAAAGGTGGTGGGGGCGAAGCTCCTCCAGCGCCAAATCGAGCGCGGCGGTGAAGGCCAGCAGTTTGCGGGCGAGGGCGACCTCGGCCGGGGTCTCCGGGTCGGAGGCGCCCTCCTCGCCCTGACCGACGGCGAGGCCGGTTTTGCGGAAGATGGAGCGGACGCGCACGACGGCGTAGAGGAGGTAAGGCGCGGTGTTGCCTTCGAAGGCCAGGAGCTTCTCCCACGAGAACGTGTAGTCCATCGTCCGGTTGGAAGAGAGGTCAGCGTAGCGCAACGCCGCGACCCCGATGGTCTTGGCGATCAGCTGGCGCTCGGCCTCGGGTAGTTCGGCGTTCTTGGCGGTGACGGCGTCGAAGGCACGGGTGGTGGCTTCGTCGATCAGTTCCTGCAGGCGCACCGGGTCGCCGGACTTCGTCTTGATGGCCTTACCGTCCTCGCCGAGGATGGTGCCGAACCACACGTGGCGAAGGCGCGGGAGCTTCCGCCCGGAGGCCTGGAACCATTTCGCACCCGTCAGGAAGAGTTGCTGAAAGTGATCCTGCTGGCGCCCGTCGGTCACGTAGACCACCTCGTCGGCCTGAAAATGCTCGGCGCGGTAGAGCAAGGTAGCCAGGTCGGTGGAAGCGTAATTGGAGGAGCCATCCTTCTTGCGGACGATGAACGGCATCTTGGTCTCGGCTTCCCGCGAAAAGCGGCTCTCCTCCTCATGCCAGACCACCAAGGCACCCTCGCTCTCCTCGGCCAACTGGCACTTCGCCAGCTCGGCGTAGACCTGGTCGACCTTGTCGCGGTAGAAGGATTCGCCGAGGATCACGTCGGTCTTCAAGCCAAACTGGTCGTAGATGCGCTGGCAGGCGGCGTTGGAGACCTCGACAATCTCCTTCCAGAGGGCGAGGCTGGCGGCGTCGCCGGACTGCAATTTGGCCAGCTCGGCGCGGGCGGCGTCCATGAGGGCCGGGTCAGCCTTGGTGGCGACGCTACCTTCCTTGTAGAGCCGCTCGAGATCCTCGAGGGCCGTGGGGCTCTTGGCGTCGAGCTGGAAACCCGCGCGGCGGATGGCGAGAATGAGGATGCCGAAGTTGGTGCCCCAGTCGCCGATGTGGTTATCGCGGACGAGGTCGGCGCCGCAGAACTCGATCAGGCGCGCGACGGCCTCACCGATGACGATCGGGCGGAGGTGCCCGACGTGCATCTGCTTGGCGGTGTTGGGGGACGGGTAGTCGATGACGACCTTGCGGCCACCCATGAGGCGGGCGGCGCCAGCGCGCCACTTGGACTCGTCGCGGTACTCACGCAACCAGGCGCCGAGGGCGGCGGGCGTGAGCTTGAAGTTAATGAAGCCCGGGCCGGCGACTTCCATCTGGACGATCTCACCGTCGCACTTTCCCTGGGCGCGGACGGCTTCCACCAGCGCCGTGGCCAGAGCCCGCGGGTTCGCCTTGGCCTTCTTGGCGGCGGCCAGGATGCCGTTGGCCTGGAAGTCCGCATGGCGGGGATCCGACGGCTTGAGCTCGGGATTGAAATCCCCCTCGAGGCCGGGGACGGACGCGGCGGCCTTGCGCAGCAAGGCGTCGATTTCACGGGCGGGGTTGAACCAGACGGGCATGCCTCAAGGGGTAAGCCCCGCCGCCCCCTCGGCAAGCGAGAAGGCGGACGGTACGAACCGCGGCCTTACTTGAGCGTCATCAGGTAGGCCAAGAGGTCGGCCACCTGCTGGTCGTTCATGGCATCCATGAGGCCTTCCGGCATGAGCGAACGGCGCAAGTAGCGGGCGGAGCGGACGTTCGCCTTGGGCACCCGGATCTCTTCACTGCCCGGCTGACGGATGACGTAGGCCTTGGCGTCCTCGGTCACGTAGAAACTATCGAGGACCTCGCCATTGATGAGTTCGAGCCGGAAGACCCGGTAGGCGGCCTCCATCGCGGCATTCGGGTCCATGACATTGCGGACGACGCCCTCCAGCCCCATCGCGCCGGCCCCGCTCAAGTTGGGCCCGATGAGCCCGCCCTGACCGTTGATCGTGTGGCAGGTCTGGCAGATGGCCGCGAGGGCCTTGCCCTGAGCGACGTTACCGCCCTGGTGACCGAGGGCCATGTAGTGCGCCTGCTTGCGCGCGAGGACATCGAACTGCGCCTTGGTGATGAGCGGCGGGACATCGGTGGTCCGGACGACCTTGGCGCCCTTGCCGAGCTTGGCCCAAGAGGCGTCGCCGCCCGCATTGTAGAACCTCAGGCTGGCCGGGCGGTCCTCGCCGGCGAACGTGCGGGTGAAGTTATCGCGAATCTCCTTCGCCGAGCGGGCGACGCTCCACACGCGGTATTCCGCCAGGGCGCCCTGCGTGCCGCGCTTCGGCACGGTCCAGGCCACATCACAACCAAGGAAGTCCTTCGGCACGGGAATCCGGCCGACGGATTCCAGCTCGCCGTTGCCGTAGAGGCGCAGTTCGCCCTTGGCGTCGCGCGTGATCGCATAATGCGTCCAAAGTTCCGGCGTGATCGGCTTCTTGGCGACCAACACGTCGCCCAGCGGCGGGAAGACGTAGAGTCGTAGCAGGGAGCCGGAGAAGTTGAGGTCAAGCTGACCAGGTGCGCCGAGCACCCCGTCATTGTTATCGATCCCCGGGGCGAGCCGCACCCAGAACTCGAGGGTGAAGGGCCCCTTGAGGTCCAGTTTGGTCTCGGCCACGGCGCCATCGGAACCGTCCAGTTGGAGCACTGGGCGGAAGACTGCGCCCAGCTCCGCCATCAAGGCCTGCAGTTCCGGACTCTCGCCCAAAGTCAGCGCCAGTTTCTCGGCGGTCGGGCCATCGATCTCCTCCTTCGCTAAGGTCTTGGCCAGGATGGCCGCGGCGACCGCCCGCGCACCTTCCTTCGCGGAACTTAAGCCACCGAGGACCGCCCGGCGGCGAAGCACGTCGAGCTTAGGTAGCAAGCCGAGCGCCGCGGCCGGGGCCTGCGGCGAGCGCGAGGCGGCAAGGGAGGCGAGCGCTTGGTCGACGACCCCCGCGTCCGGCGAAGCGGCGAGCTCGACGAAAAGGGCTACCTCCGCGCTGCGCAGGTCACGCAACGCTTGGAGCGAGGCGGCGAGAGCCGCGGGCTCCTTGGTCGCCCGGGCGAAGGCTACCAAGTCGGGCTCGAGGGCGGTGAGTTGGAACCCGCCGATGATGGCCACCGCGAGGGCGCGGGACTTCGCGTCCCCGGTCAGCAGCTCCTTGGCGACATCGGCCAGCAGCGGGCCGACCTTCGCGGGGTCGAGTTTCGTGCGGTCAGCCAGCAAGCCCTCCGCGACCTCCGCACGCACGACGGGCTTCCGGAGCAACGCGCGCAGCGCGTCGGCGCAAGCCGGGACCTCGACGGATTGGGCAAGGCTGAATAGTTCCTCGCCGGTCGGAGCGCGCCCCAACGTGGGCAGCACGGCAGCCAGGATGGTCGCGCCGGCCTTCGGCTCCAAGGCCAAGGTGGCGAAGAGCCTCGCCTCGCCGGAGAGACCAGAGTCGGCCCGCTGCAGGAGCGTGGCCACGGCGGCAGGCTGGCGCTCGAGGTACATGCGCACCAGGAAGCGTTCGAACTCACGGTAGTAGGCCTCCCCGGCCTTGATCGGCTTACCATTGCGCGAAGCAGCCACGGGCTCGGCCAAGGAAGGTTGACCATACGTGAGTAAAGCCGGCAGCGCGGCGGCGGAAGCCGTCGCCTCCCCCAGGGTCTTGATCGCCGCCTGGCGCACCTCGGCGTCGACGTCAGCGCGCAACCCGGCCAACAAGGCAATCTGAGCGGCGTCGAGCGAACCGGCGTAACGCAGTACGCTTACCGCTTCGCGGCGGACGTTGCGATTCGATGACTTCAATAGGCCAGCCACGAGGTCGATCGGGTGCTGTTGCTGCCAACCCAGGACCCAAAGTGCCTGAATCCGGCGGGCGGCCGGGGCGGCGTCGTCCTGCGCGAGCTGGCGCAGGGCGGCGGTGCTGGCGGCCTCGGGGGCACGGTCAGCCAGGGTCTGCCAAGCCAGATGCGCGTCGCCGACGATCGCGCCACCGAGGCGGGCGATAAGGTCCGCGGAGCTGAGCTTAGTGTAATTAGGGATCGCCGGGGCGACGTAGCCCTTCGGTTTGATACGCCAGATACGACCCGACTGCTTATCGCGGTCGGGGTGGTTCCGGGCGACTTCGTTATGGCTGATGATCTTGTTGTACCAATCGATGACGTAGAGGCAGCCGTCGGGGCCCATCGTCATCGCGATCGGGCGGAAGAACGGGTCGTCGCAGGTGACGAGGTCGGCCAGCTTCTCCAAGGAATAGCCCGCCCCATCCCGCGACATCTTGAGGGCGTTGACCTTCGAGGTGATCGGGTTGGCCACATACATGACGTCGGCGTAGCCCTGGGGCCAGATACCATGATCGCTCAAGGCGAGGCCGCTGAGGCCGGTGCCGCCCATCTTGAACTGGGGCGCCTGCACGGGGAACGGCGGCTGGTAGGACTTCGCGAGGCGATCGGCGCAGCCGGGATACCAAGCGTACTCGTGGAACGGCATCACGGGGTAGCCATAGTCGTTGGCCTCCTGGATGAAGGTCTCGCCCTGGCCCGTCAGCACGAGTCCCCAGATGTTGCACGGGCCGGTGCTCGTCGGCTCGAAGAAACTTCCATCGGGCCGGAAACGGGCCATGCGGGTGCTGGGAAAATCGGTGGTCTCCCCCTTCGTCGTGGTCACCTTGCCGGAGTTGAACGCACCCTGCGCGAGCCAGAACCAACCCCCTGGGGCGCGCGTGAACTGGTGCGGGAACAAGTGGGAATCCTGGATGCCGAAGCCGGTCAGCAGGACCTCCCGCTTGTCGACCTGACCGTCGCCATCGGTGTCGCGCAAGAAGACGATGTCATGGCCGTGCTGAACGATGGCGCCGTCCTTGTAAGGCAAGACGCCCTCGGGGATCGCCAACCCTTCCGCAAAGATGCGCGGCTGCTGGACGCCACCGGCGAACGGGCGATCGAAGACGACCACCTTGTCGCGGGCCTTGGACTTATAGAGCGCCTCCGCCGCGGCGGGGTTCTCGTTGGCGTCGACGGGATACTCCAGTGCGGTGCTCGACCAAGCCCGGCCCTGCTGATCGAAGATCAGCAGGATGAACTTCCCGATACCCGGTGACTCTTGGGCGAAAAGCTCGATTTCAAACCCTTCGGGGAGGTGGAAAAGCTTCCGCTGCTCCTCGGCGGTTCGGCGGACACCTTGGACGTCATTGTAACCCGTGGTCTTCTTGGGGACTTCGGTCGCCTTCGCGGCCTTGGCCGGGGCCGCGGCCTTGACCTTCGCCCAGGTCATCTCGGCCGGCGTCGCCGGCAGCTCCTCCAGCGAGATATCCTTAGCCTGGACGACCGCCTTGCCCCCGGCGTGAATCTGGATGCCGATTTTGCCATCGGTCGGGATTGCGCCATCGGCCTCGGTGTAATCCAAGGCGGGCACGCCGTTCACCCAGCTGCGGATGCGGCGCCCCTCGGCGAGGATGCGGTACTCGTTCCACTCGCCTTCCTTCACGGCGGCAAGGACGGCCTTCGGGTCAACCGAATCCGCGATGACCTTGTTGCGGCGGCTCTCGTCATAAAGTTTGCCGTACCAGCCTGCACCGTAGTCGACTTGGTAGCCGGACATCTCCGTGTTGTTCGGCACGCGGACACTCCGGATCTGAACCCCGCTGTTCACGAAGCCCGTGCCGGTGAGGCGAAGTTTCACGCGCAGGTCGAAATTCTGATAGGACTTGGTCGTCGCGAGGAAGAAGTTATGCGGGACGTTCTGGGTCGCGGAACCGCCCCGAATCTCACCGCCTTCGACCCGCCACCAAGCGAGGTCACCCTCCCAACCCTCGAGGGTCTTGCCATCGAAAAGCGGTAAGGGTTCCGCCCGGGCAACCAGCGACAGGCAGAGGAACAGGGCGGCAAGGAGACGCGGGTACATAGGAGGGGGTCCGCCCAACCTAGCGCCCACGGGTCGGTGGACAACCCTGCATGTCGACCTCCGGCGCAAGCCCGCTCGCGTGAAAAGCCCCTCCGCGGCCCATCCCTGCAGCGGACGCTTGCCTCCCAGGCCCTATCCGCCTGTCTTCCCCTCATGACGTCCGCCCATCAGCTCACCCGCGACTGTGCCGCGACCCTCATCCCGGCGGGCGACCTCGTCGTCCTGGAGGCTGGCACCGAGGTCCAGGTCACCCAAGCCCTCGGTGGCTCGGCGACGGTCCGGACGCCCATGGGCCTCTTTCGGATCGCGCCGGTCGACCTCGAGGCGCTCGGCCCGGAGGCCGTCGCCCTGTATGGTGCGAAGACCGAAACGATCGCGACCGGCCCGCTGGATGAAGCGATGCTCTGGGAGGCGCTCAAGGGATGCTTTGATCCGGAAATTCCGGTCAACATCGTGGACCTCGGCCTCATCTACGACCTGGCGCTCGCCCCGGGTGAACGCGGCGGTCAGAAGGTCGCCGTGAAGATGACCCTCACCGCGCAAGGGTGCGGCATGGGGCCCGTCATCGCCGCGGACGCCCAAGCCAAGCTCGAGGCCCTCGCCGGGGTCGAGTCCGCCGAGGTCGCCATTGTCTGGGACCCGGTCTGGAACCCGCGGATGATCTCCGAAGCCGGCCGCAAGCAACTCGGGTTGGAGTGATGGCCACGCTCGTGCAGCCCGCGACGGCCCTCTACCTGCACGTCCCGTTCTGCGCGTCGTCCTGCGACTTCTGCTCGTTCTATCAGGAGCAGCCGAAGCGGGGCGAGGTCGAGCGCTTCCTCGCCGCCATCGAGCGGGAACTCACCTTGCACCCGCCAGGACGGGTCGAGACCGCCTTCTGGGGCGGCGGGACACCCGGCCTGCTCCCCGCCGACGACCTGCGCCGCCTCGGGACCGCGATGGTGCGGGCGGCGGGCCAGCCGGCCGAATGGACCGTGGAACTTGCGCCGTCCTCCGTCCGCGCGGACAAGCTCGCGGCGCTGAAGGAACTTGGCGTCACGCGGGTCTCGATGGGTGTGCAGAGTTTCGACGATGCCACGCTCGACGCCCTGGGCCGCCGGCATTCGCCGAAGCAGATCATGGAAGCCTGGGAGCTCATCGAGGCCGCCGGCTTCGCCTCGCGCAACCTCGACCTCATCTTCGCCATCCCCGGCCAGGATGAGCGGCGATGGACCGAAGACCTGCGCCGGGCGATGGCGCTGCGCCCCGACCACCTCTCGACCTACTGCCTGACGTTCGAGGAGGATACGGCGATGTTCGTGAAACTCTCGCAGGGCAAGGTGAAGATCGACCGCGAACTCGAGGCGCGCCTTTACCGGCAAACCTGGGAGCAGCTCGAGGCGCACGGCTACGCGCAGTACGAGACCTCCAACTTCGCCCGTGCGGGCCATGCCTGCCGGCACAACCTCATCACCTGGGAGATGGGCTCTTGGATCGGCTACGGCCCCTCCGCCGCCTCGCAATGGGGCGACCGTCGCTGGACCAATCCCGCCAACCTGGACCAATGGATCCAAGGCATCGAGGCCGGCACGCCGACGCTCGAGCAGGTCAAGGAGCTGAGCCCGGCGGACCTGCTCGGCGACGCCTTGGTGTTCGGACTGCGGCTGAACGTCGGCGTCGACCCCGCCGCGCTGGCGACGCGGTTCGCGACGCCCCTCCCCGCCCGCGTCGCCGGCCTCTTCCAAGACCTCATCACGGAAGGCCTGATGGAAACCAGCGGTGACGGCGTCCGCCTCACCGGCGAGGGCCGGATGCGCGCCGATGCGGTGGGCGTCGCGATCCTCGAACGCTTCGACTGATGGAGTCCGCCTTCGGAGCCGCCTTCTTCTTCGCGTGGTCGATCACCTGCGCCCGTCGCAGTTCGTTCCACCACGGGGCGGACCTCGCGAACCTCGCACGCATCACCATCGCCTTCCTTGCGATTGGTACCGTCATCCTCGGCACCCACCAACCGCTCCTGGTCCCAGGCTGGCCTTGGTTGCTGCTCGGCGGAGCCATCGGCCTCGGCGTGGGCGATATCGCCAGCTTCCACTCGCTGACCCGGATCGGTGCGGGCCTCGCCCTGCTCGTGATGCAGACGTTGGCGGCGCCGTTCGCCCTCCTCCTCGAGTACCTCGTGCTGGGGCACGCCCCCTCGCCCGCGCAGATGGCCGCAGCCGCCGTTATCCTCGTCGGCGTCGCGACCGCCCTCGGCTCTCGCCCGGTTGGCGACCCGCGTCACTGGCGGGCAGGGATCGCCCTCTCGATCCTCGCGGCTTTAGGCCAAGCCTGCGGTGCCGTGAGCACGCCGATGGCAAAGGCGTCGTGCGTGGCGGCGCAGGTGGAGGTACCAGATGGCTGGACCCAAGGCTTCCTGCGTATCCTCGGAGGCCTGCCCATCGTGCTCGCCTTCGTCCTCTGGAACACGCGCAAGCGCGGCCTGCTCGCCCAAATCCGCCGGCCCTACGACGGCTGGAAGGCGCGGGGCTGGGCGCTGATGAACGGGGTGTCGGGTCCGGGCATCGGCGTCGCTTGCTACCAATGGGCACTGACCACCCAGCCCGCCGCGGTCGTGCTCAGCATCGTGGCGATGTCCCCCCTGCTGGCCCTGCTATTCCAATGGGTGGTCGAGGGGCAAAGGCCCGGCACCCGCGTCTGGGTGGGCGGGGGTATCGCGGTCACCGGGGTGGTCCTCCTGCGCAATCCAAACATTGGAGTTAGTTTCCTAAGTCTCTTTAGTTCAGCAGGTTAACTATTTATCCAAAGTATCTAGGGTTTTTACCCTATGCCGAACCCATTGCAGCCGATGCTCGGCAACTGCATACTTCCTAAGTTCCTGAACCGGAACCCGTCCTGGCGGCTGGATTGTTCATAGCTTGTTGGGTTTGTGCACGGCCGCGGTCATGCGACCGCTAAGCCACCAGGACGGTCACCTTTCTTCCCGCGCGCGACCTCTAGTCAGCGCGGCCGGGTCGTGACCTCGCGGAAGCGCGCCTCGTAACCGGGGTGGTTCGTCCCCATCCAGCGGTCCCAATAGTTAAAATAAAGGCTGTAGTTCCCGCGGAAGGACTCGTGATGCTGGATATGGTTCGTCGGGGTATTGAGGAAGCGCCCGAGCCAACCGTCCAGCAACCACGGCGGGTAGAACTCGTAGCCCGTATGCCCCAGCACGTTGAAGACGATCTGCCAAACCATGAACGCGGCGAACGCCAAGGGGTGGATCGGCAAGAGGCAGGCCACCAGGGGGAAGATGCCGGCCTGGACCGCGGCCTCGAGCGGGCTGAAGCAATACGCCGCCCACGGGCTCGGGTTGACGCTCTCATGGTGCACGCGATGGAACCAGCGGAACAGGCGCGGGTGATGCATCAGCCGATGCGTCCAGTAGAAGTAGGTGTCGTGGAGCAGGATCGCGGCCGCGACGGTCGTCCAGAACCACAGCGGGCCATGCGCGTCGAGCTTCCAGTAAAGCCGCGTCCAACCCTGCTTCGCCAGCCACAGCGTGCCCGCGCCCACAGCCCCGTAAACGACGACGGTGAGCAGCGACCAGCCGAGCTCGCGCCGGACGTCGGCGCCGGCGGGGTAAGCCGGGATGATCTTCCGGGCGGCCCAACGACGACGAAACAGCACGTAGCCGAGCAACCAGGCGAGGCCGGCCCAGAAGGCATAGTTGAGCAGGCTCTGCAAAGCGATGCCCCCGACCGTGCCGCGCGGGCCGGTCAACAAGGGAGGCAAGACTTCGGGGGTGAGCATGCGGGCGAGACTCCAATCGCGATCGAGCGCGGAGGCCACCCCAAACCTGCACTAGGCCCCGGCCCGGCGGCGCCGGATTAGCCACTCGGCGACCAGCAGGTTCGGGATCCAGCAGGTCCACGAGAGCATCCAGTAGAAATCCTCGAAGGGCCGGCCGGCCGCGAAGCCCGCGCCCAGTTGCCAGCGGATCGTCACCGCCGCGAAAGTGAGCGAGAAATTCCGGATCGCCCAGCGCTCATGGGCGGCGTAATCGGCACCCTTCACGGCGGCGAGGGCAAGAAGCGCGGTGCCGATCCAGAAGGCGGAGAGCACCACGAAGCCGGCAATCGAGATGGCACCACCTTGGGCGATGAACGCCGTGAAAAAACCGGAGATACCGCCGACCAAAACCGCGAGGAAGTAGGCGAAGCCGAGTCCGCGATGCAGGGCCTTGCGACGACGCAAGGCGGGGATGAACTGCCACGGCCCGATGGCCAGCGCGACCAGCGAAGCACCAACATGGGTGAGGATGCGCCAAGGGTGTTCCGCGTAGGCCGCCTGCATCGACGGGTGGACTGTCTGGCCAGGCGTGAGAAAAGCGTAACCGACCAGCGCATAGATGGCGACGGCCACGGAGGCTACCGTGATCGCCCAGAAGACTGCCTTACCCATGAAGGGAAAGCTCCCCGACAATCGCGTCCCAAAGGGCGATGCGTGCTTCGATGGCGGCGACGGACGCCTCGGCGGCTTCGGCCCACTTGCGATCATCGTCGCCGCAGAGTAGCTCGACCATGCGAAGCGAGATGGCACCATGATGGCCGCCGTCGACCTCGATGTGCCGCTCGAGATAATAACGGAAGGTGTCGAGCTTACCCGGGTATTCGCGGCTAAGTCGCATGACGAGTTCGGTGAACATGTCAGGGATCAGATCCTCGCGGCCAAAGGTGAAGGCCGCGGCGACCTCGTGAGACTTGCCGTTCGTGGCCAGGGCGAAGGTCGTGCCGGAGAAAGTGGCGGCACCGGACGAGACGCCGGCGGAGACCAACGCGGCGGCGGTCGAACCGCCCGCCCGGACCGAGGCGAGCGCCTTGTCGACCGCGGCCGTATCGGAACCGGCCTCGTGCATCGCCCGCAGATAGAGATCAAAGTGCGCGATACGACCGCCACGCGGGTCGACGTCGGATTCTTCGCCGCAAACGATCTCGTTGATCAAGAAACGCACCTCGGCGTCGCCGACCGGTACCCATGGTACGTTCACGCACGTGAGGTCACGCTGCAGGCGCTTCAGGAGCGACATGAAATCCCAGACCGCGAAGACGTGCGAACACATGAACACGCGGACGTCGTCGAGCGAGGCCATCCGGACGTAGAGGGGGTGCGCGAGCAGGCGCTGGCGGGCGGGCGCGATACGGGCGCGGACGACGTCGAGTCGGGACATGAATGGAAGAGTAAGGGACGAGGGCGAAAGGCAAGCGGGAGAAGCAGATGACTGAGTCGATGACAGAGGGCTGCATCGATGACAGAAAGCGCCCGGCCGCCGCTATTTCCATCCCCTCGAATATCGCCGAAGGCAACGGCCGGGGGACGCACCGGGACTCGCTGAGATTCCTCTATCTTGCCCGCGGCTCGCTCTGCGAACTCGAGTCGCAGATAGACGTCTGCCTGCTTACCGGCCTGATTGAAACCGAGGACAGCCGAAACATCACCGACCCAATAACCCTGGTCGGCCGACTCATCGGCGGCCTAATTACCTACCGCAAGTCCCGACCCGACTAAACCCCTTCCGTCATCGATTCAGCCCTCTGCCATCTACCATCGACTCAGCCATCCGTCCTCCGCCATCGACTCAGTCATCTCCCCTTAATCTGCCTCAGCGCTTCGTAAGTGGCGATCCCGCAGGCGGTCGAAAGGTTGAGCGAACGGGTCTTATCGTTGAAGTGTGGGATTTTAACTTCCCGGTCCGCGCCGAACCACGCGTGAATCTCGTCGGGCGTACCGGAGCCTTCGTTGCCGAAGACGAGTCCGTCGCCTTCTTGGAACTCCGCATCCCAGAGGCCGCGCGTCGTCTTGGTCGTGAAGAGCCAGAGGCGTTCCGGGCGTCCGGGCGAGGCGAGGAAGGCTTCCCAGTTGTCGTGATGACGGACGTCGAGCTCGTGCCAGTAATCCATGCCGGCTCGACGCAGCTTGGCGTCGTCGATCTTGAAGCCTAGCGGGTGGACGAGGTGCAGCACGCATCCCGTCACGGCGCACATGCGGCCGACGTTACCGGTGTTCGGGGGGATCTCCGGACGGAGCAGGACGAGGTGGAGCGGCGGCTTCACTTCCGTCGGCTCATCGCGCGCGCAATCTCGCGCTTGGCGTCACGTTCCTTGAGGTCGTGCCGCTTGTCGTGCTGCTTCTTACCCTTACCCACCGTAAGGAGGCACTTGGCCAAGCCGTGCTTGAAGTAGATTTTCAAAGGCACGATGGCGGAGCCGCCTGACTGCACCTCGGCCGTGATTTTGGCGATTTCAGCCTGCTTGAGTAGCAACTTGCGCGGGCGGTAGGTCGCGTGGTTGTTCAGGTTACCGAAATCATACTCGGCGATATGCGCATGGTAGAGCACCGGCCCTTTCGGGCTGATGCGGATGAAGGCGTCGGCGATGTTTGCGCGGCCGAGGCGCAGGGCCTTGACCTCGGTGCCGAGCAGCATCAGGCCGGCCTCGTAGGTCGGGCCGATGAAATAGTCACGCCCCGCCTTAGGGTTGCTGACCTCAGGCAAGGTTTGTTCGCGGCGAGCGGCCATCGGTAAACGGGAAGGCGTCGCGCCGGCGACCCCGGGGGAACCGGGCAGGCGTTAGGCCTGAGTGGTCGGCTCCTCGGGGGCGAACTCCCAAGTGATGCGGTCTTCGATGATTTCGCGCAGGGCGATGTCCTCGAGGGCGAGCTTTTCCAGGGATTCGACGAGGGGGTTCGCTCCGCTGCGGAGCTGCTTGACGCGCTTCGAGACGACATTGATCAGGATGTTCGGATCGGTGATTTTCTTCCGGGCTTCTTGGAGGTATTCGTCGCGCATGGTAGTTTCCCGACTAGGGAACCAATGAACCTAGGGCAGACCCCCCCTCTGGCAAGCGCTTTCTGGCCCCCCTAAAAATGCCTTTGCCCTAGGTTTTTTGAGGCAATAAGACCCCACCATGCAAAACCCGGAGCCTTACGGCGAGGCGATGAAATCCAAGGGCGGGCTGAACCGCATCGTCAAGGCACTCCGCTACACCTGGGATGGCCTGTGCGCCGCAGCCAAGCACGAGGAAGCGTTCAAACAGGAACTCTGCGTGGTCATCCCCCTTTCGATCGTCGCTTGGTTTGTCCCCGTGACCCTCCCGGAGCGAGCCCTGCTCTTCGCGGTGCTCCAGCTCATCCTCATCGTTGAGCTGATCAACTCCGCCATCGAGGCGAACACCGACCATATCTCCCTGGAGCGTCACCCGTTGGCCAAACGGGCCAAGGACATGGGCAGCGCGGCCGTCTTCCTGACCATCGTAATCGCCCTGGCGGTCTGGGGCACGGTCCTTTGGCAGAAGTTCGTCCTCCTCCCGCCCCCTTGATCGCCGGGGTGCTTCGGAGCCTTGCTCCTTTCGGGCGACACTCCGCTGGATACCCGCCTGCCCCAGACCAACCGAAGCTTAATGGCCCGGTGACGCTGACCGACTGGGCACGAAAAAGCCCGCCGAGGTCGGCGGGCGATTCGAGTTCCCGGGGAGGGAGGTCTTAGGCCTTGGTGACGAGACCGGCCTTGAGCGCCTTCACGGAAACCCACTGGCGCTTCACGCTACCGTTGGGCTGCAGGACGCGGATGCGCTGGACGTTCGGACGGAACACGCGCTTGGTCTGCTTGACCAGCTGGAAGCCGATGCCGCCGCTTTTCTTGGACTGACCGCGGTGGATGATGCGGCGGCCCTTGACGGGGCGCTTGCCGGTGACGCTGCAGATACGGGACATGGTGTTCGAGCTCCTTTAGGAAAGTCGGAGCAAAGGACTGCGGGGACGCTTGGCAAGCGGTATTTGCCCCCTTCAGCTCCGCCGCAGTGCCTTATCCAGGGCCGCGAGACCCTGCGAAAAGGCGTCTGGATTGGTCAAAAGGCTTAAAACCACGCTCGGGGTGCTCTCCGGGAGGCCATAGAAATAACCCGGGTGAGCCCAGACCCCCTCCTCCACCCCGCGAAGCAGGAACCGCTCCTCCGCGACCCCGGGAGGCAAACCGAGGATCGCGGTCCAGCCGGCCGGACGGGGGTAAACCGTGCAACGCTGGCCGGCAACGGTGACCCAGGTCCGCAGCGCCGCCTCGTTCTGGGCGACCCGGGCCCGGACGGCCGCGCGCAGCGGTTCGGCCCGGCGCAGAAGGTCGGAAGCGGCCAGCTGGACCGGGGTGTTCACCGAAAGGAAGGCATCGGCGATGTGCTCCAAGCGACGGCCAGCCTCGCGGACGAATTCAGGGGCGCCGGCTACCACGACCCAAGCGAGCTTGAGCTGCGGCGTCAGGGCGACCTTCGACAGGCCGCTGAGGACGAACATCGGGACCTGCGTCTCGCCCACCCAGGTGCCGGGTGAAGCGACGCCTTCGGCAGGATAATCCAGGAAGACTTCATCGCAGATCAGGGCGAGACCATGCTTGAGCGCGAACCCGCGGAGGACATCCCGATCCCGACGGCCGACGAAGGCCCCGGTCGGGTTCGACGGGTTGATGCAGAGGATCCCCCGAGTCTGGCGACCCATCGTGAGGGTCGCCGTATCGATGACCCACTCCCCCGCGAGCTGGGCGAGCCGATACGGACGCAAGGTCACGCCCTCCAGCGCAGCGATGACCTCCAGCAGAGGGTAGGCCGGCTCCGGGACGAGCAGTTCGTCCCCGGGATTGCAGAGAAGTTTGAAGACCCAGGCGTAAGCCTCGCTCGTGCTGGAGGAAAGGAAGATGCGGTCCAACGGCACGCGCTGACCGCGGGCAAGGTAGTAATCCGCGATGGCGGTGCGGGCCGCGGGGAGGCCGCGGGGGTCGGGATCTTGACGCTGGATGCCATCGCGGCGCAACAGGGGGCCGAGCTCGGCGGCCGACCAAGCGAAGCCGGCGTTGGCCGGATTGGAGTCCGCCAGGTCGACGAGCGGCAGACCATCCGCGAGCCGCTTCTCCTTCGCCTTGCTGAGGGCATTGGTCGTGTCGGCGAAAGAGAGTCTCGAACTAAACATGGGCGGAAGAGTCGGCAACAAGAGGGGACAAGCGAGGCAAAAGGCGGCGCCCACCGCCAGCCACCACCAGTGGCCCTCCGACTTGGCCACCCAATTCCAGATTGAACTCATCCCCTCCCCCTCCAAAGATGTCACCATGTCCCAGCAAGTCCTGAAGCCCCGCGTCCGTGGGTTCATTTGCATCACCGCGCACCCCGAGGGTTGTGCCGCCCACGTCCGGGAACAGATCGCCCATGTGCGCTCGCGCCCGGCCCTCAAGGACGGCCCGAAGTCGGTCCTGGTCATCGGCGCTTCCACCGGCTACGGCCTCTCCTCCCGGATTGCGGCCGCCTTCGGTTCCGGCGCGGCCACGCTCGGCGTCTTCTTCGAACGCAACGGCGAAGGCGACAAGCCCGGCTCGCCAGGCTGGTACAACACCACCGGCTTCCACGCCGCGGCGAAGCAAGCCGGCCTCAAGGCCTTCTCGCTCAACGGCGACGCCTTCTCGGCGGAGCTCAAGGCCCAGGTCATCGCCGACATCAAGGCGAAGATGCCCGGCGGCAAGATCGACCTCGTGGTCTACTCCCTCGCCTCGCCGCGCCGTACGGCGCCCGACGGCGTCACCTACAAGTCCGTGCTCAAGCCGACCGGCGCCGCGTTCCATGCCAAGAACCTCGACGCCGACAAGAAGGTCGTGAACGAGGTCACCCTCGAGACCGCCTCGGCGGACGACATCGCGCAGACGGTCAAGGTCATGGGTGGCGAGGACTGGGAGCTCTGGATGAACGCCCTCGACGGCGCCGGCGTCCTGCAGGAAGGCTGCCAGACGGTCGCCTACTCCTACATCGGCCCGCAGGTTACTTGGCCGATCTATAAGGACGGCACCATCGGCAAGGCCAAGGAGGACCTCGAGCGCGCCGGCCGCAAGATCGACGCCTTGATGAAACTGCATCGCGGCCGCGCCTTCGTCTCGGTGAACAAGGCCGTCGTCACGCAGGCCAGCTCCGCCATCCCCGTCGTCCCGCTCTACGTGTCGCTGCTGTTCAAGATCATGAAGGCCAAGGGCACGCATGAAGGCTGCATCGAGCAGATCCAGCGCCTCTTCGAGCAGCAGATGTATAACGGCAACGCCCTCGACTTCGACGAGCAGGGCCGCGTCCGCATCGACGACCGGGAGATGGCGCCCGACGTGCAAAAGGCGGTCTTCGATATCTGGCCGCAGGTGACCACCGAGACCTTCGACGCGCACGCCGACTTCGCCGGCTACCAGTCCGACTTCCTGAAGAACTTCGGTTTCGGCGTCTCCGGGGTCGATTACGAAGCGCCGACCGAGGTCGAACGCCCCATCGAAGATGCCTAACGTGACCAAGGTCTTCGCCATCGCGAATCAGAAGGGGGGCGTCGGCAAGACGACCACCGCCGTAAACCTCGCGGCCGGCCTCGCCCGCCTCGGCCTCCCCACCCTGCTCATCGACCTCGACGCCCAGGCCAACGCCACCAGTGCCCTGGGCCTCGAGAAGACCGAAGGCCGTTCGATGTACCGCGTGCTCCACGGCGAAGCCTTGGCCGCGGACATGGTCATCCCGACCTCCACGGAGCACCTCGACCTCATCCCCTCCGAGCTCGACCTCGCCGCGGTGGAATCCGAGCTCGCTCAGGCCGAGAACTACCTGGGCCGGATGCGCGCCGCGCTCGCCCCGCTCATCGCCGCCGGCCAATACCGCGCCATCCTTATCGACTGCCCGCCCGCCCTGGGAATGCTCTCGATGAACGCGCTGAGCGCAGCCGACTTCCTGTTCGTCACGTTGCAGACCGAGTACCTCGCGATGGAAGGCCTCGGCCAGATCGTCGGCGTCGTCGACCAACTTAAGACCGCCGGCGCCACCGACAAACTCGCCCTCGGCGGTATCGTGATGACGATGTATGACGTGCGGACCAAGCTCTCGCGCCAAGTCGTCGAGGAAGTGAAGACCCACTTCCCCGCTCTGGTCATGGAGACGATGATTCCGCGCACCATCCGCCTTTCCGAGTGCCCGAGCCACGGCCAGACCATCTTCCAGTACGACGTCCATTCCCCCGGCGCCGTGGCGTATGAGGCCCTGGCCAAGGAGTTCATCGCGCGTTTCGGCCTGAAGTGAGCGGGGGTGCCCGCAGCCAAGTCCGGCGGGTCCGGGACTTCGCCGAATTGCTCGCGACGCCCTTCGTCGGTGGCGTGAATGCCCTGTGCTGGGAACGAACGCTGCCGGGCGATTTCGCCGAGGTCATCGTGCGGCTCGGCCCGGGCGAAGGCATCGTGCCGCTCGACGACGAACGCATCCGCGCGCTTGACCTGACGCCGGCCGGTCGCCTTGCCGCCGAGACCATGCTCGTCGATCAGCAACTCCTGCGCGCCCACGACCTCGCGCCTTCGTTGAACTGCGTCTACGACTGCGTGCGTCGACCAGACGCCGGCACCGTCCCCACCGACGTCACCTCGTTCCACGTCGACAGCGCCCCCGTCGAAGTCGACACCTGGCTCTGCACCTACCACGGAGCCGGCAGCGAAGGGCTCGCGAACGAGGACGCCTGGCTCAAGGTCGACCTACCTGCGACCCGCGCGTTGCTGCTCAACGAGTACGGTGGCGCGGACGACGCGGGCTTCGCGGAATTCCTGCACGAGCACAGCTACGACTCGCATTACGCACCCCGGCCCGGGGCGCAGCCTTACGCCTTCGGACGCTTCGCGCTCTGGCGCATCGCGACCCGCTGGCCCGGTAGCCCCGTGCCGCCGTGCATCCACCGGGCGCCGGCAAACCACCCCGGGGAACCGCGCCTGCTGCTGATCAGCTGAGTTATTTGACCAGGGTCAATTTCGACGGGTAGCGGCGGTCGGCGTTCCATTCGCCAAGGTAGATGTCACCGGCGGAGTCGACGAAGAGGTCGTGGCCGTGCTTGAAGACGGGCTGGGCCTGACTGAGCGGCTGGAGCTTACCATCCACGTACTTCGGTTCGCTGCCGCCCGGGGCGCTAAGGACCTTCTTCGTCGCGCGATCCAGCACGAGCAGGAAACCTGACTGCCCGAGGCGCTTCCCCTTGGCGTCCTTGCTCCAGCAGACGGCCGTGTAAACCTTGTCGCCGCGGAAACAAAGCTGCCCGGCAAAAGCGCCCGGCAAGTCGATGGTGTCGACATACTTACCCTCCAGGGTGAACGCCTTGAGCTGGTTCTGGCTGCGCGAAGGCACCCAGACGAGAGGGCCGCGCGGATCGATCGGGTCGATCGAGATACCGTGGGCATTACTGAGATTGGCCGCGTCCTTGGTCGGCCCGCCCCACTTCTTGAGCAGTTTCCCTTCCAGCGTGAACTCGTAGATGAAGTTCGAACCGTAACCATCGGCGACGAGCAACGTGCCGGCAGGGGTCCAGGCAACGGCGCAGGGCATGAATTTACCGTCGCTCAAACCGAGTTCCTTCGGCGTCGGAAACTTACGGATGACCCGACCGTCGGTGGTCAGCAAGGTGATGCGCCCCTCGACGGCAGAGGGATTCCAGCCTTCGGCCGCCATGTGCCAGCCGGAGTCGACGTGCACGAGATACTCCAGGCCGTCTTTTTCAAAAATAACCAGGCCATGCCCGCCGCCCAGCCCGGCGCTGATCGAGCGAACGTAGCGACCATCCTTTTCAAAGACGATGAAATCGTTCTTCGGGTGGTCCGTCACCAGGTAGATGCGGCCATCCTTCCCTTCGGCCAGCGCGTGCGCGTTGACCACCGGGGCGACGGCGGGGTCGGCCTGGGCCCACCGCAGGTCGACCGTGTAGCGCAGGTCGCCCTGCCCGAGGACCGGCGGCTTGTCTTCGGCGAAGGCGGCGAGACAACACAAACAAGCGAGTAGGCGCATGGCGAGGGGTGATAGCTCGACCATGGCCAGGCGTCCGTTGCAGGCAAGCCTGCGGCAGTCCGCGCGCCGACGCCTCATCAATCCGACCGATAAGCCCCATCACTTTTATCGATAAACCCCTCGGGCGAATAGCAGGTATAATCCGGCCAGATGCGCACGGGCACCCTCAGTTCGTCTCACGCCGGCCGGAGGCAACGGGTTGCCCGACCGGGCAGGCGACGAAACTAGCCGTCGATTAACCGTGTTAACCGATGAGCCCGCCCTATCATTCCCTGTACCCGCCCCTGGGAGGCCCGCCCCAACCCGAAGTCCATGCCTGACCTACGTCGCCAGATTCCGCTGACCTACCTGCTCTTCACGCTCCGAGGTCGCATCGGTCGCGTGGAATACTTCCACGGCGTGCTGTTCCTGCTGAGCGCGTTCTACCTCCTCTTGCGCGGACTGACCCTGACCTTGGGGTCATCGCCGCCCTGGTTCCTGAACCTGATCCTCCTGTGGGGTCTCTTCGCGACCTCGACCAAACGCCTGCATGACCGCGGACGCTCGGGCTGGTGGCTGCTCGTCATCGTCATCCCGGTACTCGGCTTGGTTTGGCTAGGCTGGCAACTACTCATCCGCGGCGCGCAGGCCGGGGCCAACGCCTACGGCCCGGCTCGGGACGCGGCCGAGGGTTATCTCCGCAATGACGCAGGCCAACCCTGCGCCTCCGGGGACGGCGTGATCATCAATGAAGTCAGCGGGCTACACCCCATCGTCGTCTCGAAGGTCGAGCGACCGACCACCCTCGCCGCCTTGCGGGCGCTCCTCAGCCAGACGACGGGGCCGGTCTCGATCGGCGGCGGACGGTTCAGTATGGGCGGGCAGACCGCCAGCCCGGGCAGCCTGCACCTCGACCTGCGCGGGCTCAACGCGGTCACCGCTTTCTCCCCCGAGCAGAAGTGGATCCGCGTGCAAGCCGGGGCGCGCTGGTGCGACATCCAGCGCCACATCGACCCGCACGGGCTGAGCGTGAAGATCATGCAGACCTACGCCAACTTCACCGTCGGCGGGGCGTTGAGCGTCAACGCCCACGGACGTTACATCGGCTTCGGGCCGGCCGTCCTTTCGGTCCGCCGGATCGAGGTGATGCTGGCGGACGGCAGCGTGCGTCGGGCCAGCCGGACGGAGAACCCCGAGATTTTCTTCGCCGCGATCGGGGGCTACGGCGCCATCGGGATCATCGTCGAGGCCGAGCTGGATCTCGCCGACAACACCGCCATCGAATGCACCAACCGGAAGCTGGCGCGCACCGATTACGCCCGGCACTTCCGGACAGAGGTCCGCGACGACCCGCTCACCGTCCTGCACAACGGCGACATGTACCCGCCGGACTATCGCCGGGTCAACTCCGTCACCTGGCGGAAGACCGAACGGACCCCGACGACCCCCACGCGGCTGATGCCCTTGAACGCCGCGTACCCGGCCATGCGCTACTTCATCTGGGCCTACACCGAGACCCTGGGTGGCCACTGGCGGCGCGAACACCTATTCGACCCGGTATTTTTCTTCCGCAATCGCGTTTATTGGCGCAACTACGAAGCCGGCTACGACGTGGCGGAACTGGAGCCGACATCGCGACAGGCCGACACCTACGTGTTGCAGGAGTACTTCCTCCCGGTCCGCCATTTCGATGCTTACGCCGACCGGCTGACGGAGATCCTCACGCGCCATCACGTCAAGATCCTCAACATCTCGATCCGCCACGCCCTGCCCGACCCCGGCACGCTCCTGTCCTGGGCCCGCGAAGAGGTCTTCGCCTTCGTCATCTACCACAAACAAGACACCACCCCGAGTGCCCGCGGCGCCGTCGCCGTCTGGACGCGCGAACTGATCGAGGCCGCACTGGCCCTCGGGGGTACCTACTACCTGCCCTACCAAGCGCATGCGACCCCGGACCAATTCCACCGAGCCTACCCCCGCGCCCGCGAACTCTTCGCTCTGAAGCGCCAACTCGACCCGGACTACCGCCTGCGGCACGTCCTCTGGAGCTCCTATTACTCTCACCCTCATGACCCAACTAGCCTCTGAATTCCACACCGTCTTCGACCGCACCGAATCGCGCGACGCCTTCTACCGCTTCCTGCAAGTGGTCTTCCACCTCTACCCGGAAGACAAATTCCACCACCTTATCCACGAAGTGTGCGGCAAGCTCGCCAACGACGAGGCCATCTATCGCGAAGTCCAGCGCCGCCTGCCCGAGGTCACGCCGTTCCTCTCCGTGCTGACCTATGGGTTGCCGGCGTTACGCACCCAGAAGAAAGAGATGGCCCGGGAGACACTAGAACTGCTCGGTCAACACGGGCCGGTCCGGGGCTACCTCGAGATCGGCTCCACGGGCCGCTACGTCAGCGAGCTCCGCAAGCATCTCCCCTTTGAAGGCCCAATCTACCTGATCAATGACGTCGCCCCGACCAACAGCCCGGGCGACATCCTCGAGCGCGGCCAGCTGACCAAGCTTGGGCGATTCCTCCCCCTTAACAACTACCAGCCGATTGCGGCCACGGACATCCCCGACGCGAGCCTCGACTTGGCGACCATCTACATCGGCTTCCACCATTGCCCGCTCCCGCAATTGCCGGCGTTCATCGATTCAATCCACCGCACGCTCCGCAAGGGCGGCACGCTCATCGTGCGCGACCACGACGTGCGCACCCCGGAGATGGCGACCTTCGTCTCGTTGGTCCACACGGTGTTCAACCTCGGTCAGGGCGCGAGCTGGGAGGTCGACGCTGGCGACTTCAAGGGCTTCCGCCCGATCAAGCAGTGGGCCGATCTACTCGCCACGCATGGCTTCACCCAATCAGGCAAGGCCCTCTTCCAGCCGAACGACCCCTCGGACAACGCCTTGATCCGCTTGATCAAGAACTGACGCACATGCGGCGACTTTATTTCAGCGCCTGGGGCGCCGCCCTCCTCGCCGTCGCCTGCTTTTGCTACGTGCGGCCGGCGACGACCTTCCGCCCGGCCGCACGGGCGCCCGTGCCCGCGGTCTGGCTCCACCCGGCCGCCACCGGGCTGACCCCGGCCGAGCACGTCCGTACGCCTGACCAGACCTACCTGACCTACCCCGAGTGGTTCCTGGTCTTCGGACCGGCGGAGTACGCCACCGCGATGCGGACCCGGACCGCGACGACGTTCCCGCTCACGACGCACATTTTCCAGGCCTGGGAAAGTTACGCCGTCGTCGGCGACCAGATTGCCGGAGCCTACCCGCCGAATGACGAATACAACACGATGATCCGGGTCATCAACACCAGCTCAACGTTCGAGTTCGGCTTCAAGGCGGCCTACGAGGAGGTCATCGGGCGACTGACCGACGTCGGCGCCGGGACGATCGCGACCGAGGAAGACCGCTTTGCCGCCCGCTTCTCCCAGGAGTACATCGATGTCATCTATTATGTGCCTTGGTATGAATTCGACTTCATCAAGCAGACCAAGACGCTCTGGTCCGAGGTGCCGTGGTTCGGTGCCCATCCCTTCCGTAAACTCGAGCGCCGGTTCTTCCTGACCTCCGAGATGCTCACCAAGGCCGTGTATGGGTGGGCCAACAAGCAGGCCGCGCTCTTCGCCTACGGCAAGCCGTTGATGGTCACCTACGTTGTCCTCGACCGGGCCCCCACGGGAAAGCAGGAGGGCGTCACGATTCAAAAGACCTACCCGGACGGCAGCGTCCTGGCCGAGTGGCCCCGCTACGGCCCCTTCACGCCGCTCGCGATCGAGGCGGCGCGCCAAGGCGTCGGTTTCCGGGAAATCGCGGGCAACCGGGCCGCCATCCTCATCAGCGCCGTCGGGCCCGCCCAATGGGTGCCGACGGGCGAGATGACCGCGCTCTTCAGCCAGCCGATCCCGACCGAGCCCGGCCGGAGCCGGTGGGCCATCGCCACCCCGGTCTCCGCGTTGCACACCACCCTGCGCCGGATGCAAACGGACCAGGTGACGGTCGAGCACGTCTTCGATTTCTGACCGCGGCCCGGGCGCGCGGCCTTGCCTTCTATTAATAGGCGTCTTGGATAAGGAAGCCCCGATGCTCCGCCTCTACGTCAAGTCCCGCCCGTACCTTGCGACCGGTGCCATCCTTTTCCTCGCGACCTTCAACACCTCGAACGCCCTCCGGGTGCCCATGACGCAGGTTCCCGACGAGGTCTACGACCGGTTCCTGAGCCGGGTGGAGGCGGACGACCCCGCGGAGGAGCTCCACCAAAAAGCCGACCAAGGCAACGCCTTGGCCGCCTATTACTTCGCCCTGAGACATACGGTCTACTGCCCCCGTAACCTGCGGATCGCCACCAACCGCGAACTGGCCTTCACCTACATGGAGAAAGCGGCGAGCCTCTCCAACCGACCTCGGGCCGAGGCGGTGCTGGCGCTCTACCACCTGAATGCCTGGGGCACAAAAGAGAATCTGGAGAAGGCCATGGAACTGGCTTCGCACGCCAAGGCCAAAGGGCAGGTCCTTGGCTACCGCGTGCTGGGCGAATGCCACTTCAAGCGGGCGGAGAAACTCTTCAAGGAGCTTTGGCTCACGCCGGCCGAAGCTGGTCGCAGCGAGACCACGCAGTCGCGCGAACTCGCGGAACTTGAAGCGGAGATCCAAGCGGCCCTGAGCAACCTCGGGGTCGCGGCCGAACGCGGCAACGCGGGCGCGCTCAAGCTGCTCGCGGGGATCCATGACCAAGGCGACCTCGGCCGGCCGCGGAACCACCGCCTGGCGACCGAATACTTCAAGCAGGCGGCCTTGCGACGGGATGCGCCGGCGGCCCGCACCCTCGCCGAACGCTACGAGCAGGGCGCCAAGGTCGAAGGCGATCGCAAACTGGCCTACGCTTGGACGCTGGTGGAACTGCAACTGGCCGAGGACAAGGCTAAGCCGAGGACAAGGCGCGATACCCTCGAGGCGAGCTTGACCGTGGCCGAGAAGCTGGGAGCCCAGGACCAGGCCGCGCAATGGCTGGCCCAGATGCCGGCGGAAGACGCCGCGGCCCGCGCCCGGCTCGACCCGGACCGCTGAGCTGGCCCGCCGGCGTTTGCCGACATTGTGTCGAAACCGACGCGGAATCGACACAGGCGTCGCTTAGGCTTAAGCAACATGGAAGACCAAGAGAGGTTCATCAGCCCCCCGCAGGAACCGCTGCCCCCGGCCAAGATCCACTTCCGCACCCTCGTCCTCTCCGACCTCCACCTCGGGACCAAGGATGCCCAAGCGCGCGAACTCCTCGACGTCCTGCGCGGCATCCGCTGCGACAAGCTGATCCTGAACGGCGACATCATCGACCTCTGGTCGCTCCGCCGCAAGAACCACTGGACCCCCGCCCACACCGCCGTCCTCCGCCGTATCATGAAGATGGCGGAGAAGGATGGCACCAAGGTCGTCTACCTGCGCGGCAACCATGACGACTTCATCCGCCACCTGATCCCGATCACCCTCGACCGCATCGAGCTCGCGGAGGAGCATATCCACGTCGACCTGCACGGGCGACGCTTCCTTTGCATCCATGGGGACGCCTTCGACACGGTGACGGCGAAGATGCGCTGGCTCGCGGTGCTGGGCGACATCAGCTATCAGATTCTCCTCGATATCAACCGGCTCTACAACAAGTGGCGTGCCTGGCGCGGCAAGGAGTACTTCTCCCTGTCGCAGGCGATCAAGGGCAAGGTCAAGTCGGCCGTCAGTTTCATCTCCAGCTTCGAGGAGCACCTGCAGACCTTGGCCGCGCGCCGGGGCTGCGATGGCGTCATGTGCGGCCACATCCATAAGGCCGAAGATCGCCAGATCGGGACCATCCGCTACCTCAACTCCGGCGACTGGGTCGAGTCGCTCACGGCGATCGTGGAGGAAACCGATGGTACCCTCCGGGTGGTCGAGCGCGCCGAACTCCGCGACCGCATCGCCGCCCAACGCGCCCTGCACGAAGCCGCCGCGCAAACCCGCGAATTCGTCCCGGCCCGATGACCGAGATCCCGGTGTTATCGGCCGGCTTCGGGGAGGGTCACAACGCGGCCGCCCGCGCGGTGGTGGAGGCGCTGGGGCGGGTCTCCGCCGGTCAACTCGCCGGCCAGATGCACGACCTCTTCCTTGCGGCCTACGGGCCTGAGAAGTCCCGCCGCCAGCGCGATGCGTACATCGGTGTCGCGAACCGCCACCCGCGACTCTGGGGTTGGCTTTACGCCGGGCTGGATCGCCTGCCGGTCGTCGGGGCTTCCCTGCCCTTCGTGCGACCCGTGGAACGGGCCCTCAACCAGCTACTTGACGCGACCCGCCCGCCCGTGGTGATCTCGGCCTACCCGCTCTACAACTACATGATGGCCCGCCGCTGGCGGCGCGATGACCCCGCCCGACCCCGCCTCATCACGGTCGTCACCGACTCGGTCTCCGTGAACCGAGCCTGGCACCGCGCGCACTCCGACTGGTACATCACGCCGAACCAGGCGACGGCGGACGTGATGATCCGCCAGGGCGTGCCGGCCGCCAAAGTACTGCCCTTCGGCTTCCCGGTCTCCCCTCACTTGGCCCCGCGCTCCTCCGCCCGCGCCGGCGAGAAACCCCGGGTGCTGCTGATGCTCAATCCAGGGAAACGCGACGCCGTGGAGCTCGCCGCCAGCCTCGCCTCGCTCGACATCGCGCTCACGATCACGGTCGGCAAGGACGCTGACTTCCGCGACGCGGTGGTCGCCGCGACGGCGGGCAAGGCCGAGGTGCTTGGCTGGACGACCCGCATCCCCGAGCTCATGCTCGCCTCCCACCTCGTCATCAGCAAGGCCGGCGGCGCGACCACGCACGAGTGCGTCGCGGCCGGCACGCCGATGATCGTGACGCAGGTAATCCCCGGGCAGGAAGCCGGCAACGCTCGCCTCATCGTCGAGCATGGCGCCGGCGCCTACGGGCTCACGCCAGCCGCGGCCAAGGCGGCCGTGGCCGCGGCCTTCGCCGACGACGCCAAGGTCTGGCGCGGCTGGAAGCAGGCCATCGCGAACCTCGGCGACGCCGGCGGGGCCGACCGCGTCGCCGACCTCGCCCTCCGCGAGCTCGCCCTGCGTTGACACGGGAACGTCACGCCATCGCCGCGGACCCCGCACGCCGGGCAGGCATGATGGCGGGGCATGCCCTCGAAGACGCCGACCTCCAACCTCGATGAAATGAAGCGACGCCTCGGTCCGCTGGGTTGGGCCACGCGTTCGCTCGACGGTTTCCTGAAGGTCTCCCACTTCGACGACTTCCTTGCGCGCATCCATCAGGCGGGGCGCCCCGATTTTTTCGCATCAGCGCTGGAGCAGGCGGACGTCAAGCCCAGTTGGGCCGATGAATGCTTGGCGCGCATCCCCCGCACCGGACCTTTACTCGCCGTGGCGAATCACCCGCACGGGCTCGCCGACGGGCTGGTGGCCATGGAATTCCTGCTCCGTGCGCGTCCCGACGCCTTGGTGGTGGGCAACGAGTGGTTAGCGCAAATCCCCGGCATCCGACCCTGGCTCATCGAGGTGGATCCCGACGGACGCTCGAACCTCGCCGGGACGCGCCGCATTCTGGACCACCTGAAGCACGGCGGCGCAATCCTGATGTTCCCCGCGGGCGAAGTCTCCAGCCTGCGGCCGTGGCGCCGTCGGGTCGAGGACCCGCGCTGGGCGGATAGTTTCGTGCGGCTCGCGCGGCGGGCCCGGGCGACCGTGTTGCCCATGCACATTGCCGGCCGGAACTCCGGCCTCTTCCAGGCGGCCGGCCTGGCCCACCCGCGGTTGCGCACCCTCCTGCTCCTCCGCGAATTCCAGCGCCAGCGCGGCCAGGTGATCCGCCTACGCGCGGCCAGCCCCGTGACACCCGCGCAGCTCGCCCAGCACCCCGACGATGCCGAGGCAGCCGAGTTCGTCCGCCTGCGCTGCGAACTCCTGCCTCGCCGGGAACGCGCGCCGCGCGCGGCAGCGCCCGATGCCCCGAAACAGGCCGAGTTGATCGCGCCGATCAATCCCGGCCTCGTGCGCGCCGAACTGCAAAGCCTGCCCGCCGAAGACCTGCTACTCACCTCCGGGGATTTCCGCATCTACCGCTTCCTCGGCGCCGACCTACCGCACACGCTCCGTGAGGTGGGCCGGCTCCGCGAGCTGACCTTCCGCTCCGTTTCGGAGGGCACTGGGTTGGCCTGCGACCTCGACGCCTTCGACGCTTGGTACGACCAGCTCGTGCTCTGGGACGAGAAAGAAAATCGAATTGTGGGGGGCTACCGACTCGGCCCGACAGACCGCATCCTCCCGCTCCGCGGCAAGCACGGGCTCTACACCTCGACGTTGTTCGAGTTCAAGGGCGACTTCTTCAAGCGGATGGATCCGGCGCTCGAGATGGGCCGCTCCTTCATCCGCCCTGAATACCAGCGCCGCCCGACGAGCCTGCCGCTACTCTGGCGCGGCATCGGTCGCTACGTGCTCCGCTTCCCGCAATACCACCTGCTCTTCGGCCCGGTCAGCATCAACCCAGAATACGGGCAGGCGTCCAAGGAACTGATTCTTTCCTACCTCCGACACAACCGGCTGGCCGACGACTTGGTGCCGTTCGTGCGTGCGAAAAACCCCCCGCGGGCGATGAGCCTGCATGAGGCCGACCTCGATGTCCTGCAACGATGCGCGTTCGACCTGGAGCATGTCTCGGGCCTCGTCAGCGACTTGGAGCCCGACGCGAAGCAGGTGCCCGTGCTGCTCAAGCACTACCTCAAGCTCAACGGCCGGCTCATCACCTTCAACGTCGACGACTCCTTTGGCGGTTGCCTGGACGGGCTCATCGTGGTCGACCTCACCAAGGTGGACCCGAAACTCCTGGCGGCCTACTTGAGCGAAGAAGGCGCCCGCAGTTTCCTGGAGTACCACGATTTTCACGCCTGACGCCCGCCGCGGTCATTTACGTAGCCAAGCCGGACCGGGCGGCTTAAGCCCCGGTCATGCCTTCCGCGCCCTGGACCCCCCGTCACACCGCCTTGGCGCTCGCGGGCGGCCACCTCTTGATCGCCGGCGCGCCCGGCACGGGGAAATCGCGACTCCTCAACGGCACCCTCCTCCCGGCCTTGGTGCGCACCGGCGACCCGGTGCTCGTCATCCAAGACCCGGCCACGGGCCACGGGCCCTCCCTCGGCCTCCGCGCCGTGACGTTCGGGCGCGCGGCTTCGACTGCCATCGTCGAACTGCTGGCCAAGCCCACGCTGGTCACGCTGACCGGGACGCACCCCGAACGGGAAGTGCAAGCCGAACAGCTCTTTGCGGACCAGCCCGCGGCGCTCGCGGCGACGCCGCCGCCCGCCGGCACGCGGCGCTTCCTCGTCATCGACGTCGCCCCGCTCACGCCCGCCCTCCGCTCGTTCGGGCCCTTGTTGCGCCAGGCCCGTTCGCTCGGCTGCACCTTGATCGTGACCAGCCAGTCGCCGAGCTCACTGGAGCCGGGCCTCCCGGCCCTCTTCACCAGCCACGTCGCCTTCTACCATTTCTATAAGCGCTGCCTGCGGGTGATGGCGGAAAATCTCCTGGCTACGACCGGTGCGGCGGAGACCAACCCCTCGGGTAAGCCCACGCCGATCAACCAATACGGTCAGCCCCTCGCCACACCCACCAGCCGGCTCGTGGGTAGGCTCGGCGCGCTCAAGGTCGGCGAAGGCTTCCTCGTCACCCCGGGGGTGGCCTACGAGCAGCTCCGCACCTAAGCGAGGGACTTAAACCCAGAGGCGCTCGACCGCCCACCAGAGGCCGGCGAGGGCGATGAACACCGACGCGGGGATCACCACCCACCGGCGGTACTTCGCCTCATCGCGCAGCCAGCAGGTCGCCGCGAGCGCCAGCGAGAGAATGGCAAGCTGGGCGCACTCCACCCCGACATTAAAGCCCGTGAGGGCCGCCAGGAAGGAGCCGGTCGGGATGGGCTTCTCGCTCAACCCGCTGGCGAAGCCGAGCCCGTGGATGGCGCCGAAGACAAAGACGACGAATAGGCGCCAAGGGCGGTATCGCGGGAAGAAGATATTCTCCAAGGCAAGGAAGACGATGCTCAGGGCGATGACTGGCTCAACGATGGAGGATGGGACGTGCACCTTGCCGGCGGCGGCCAAGGCCAAGGTCACCGAATGCGCCAAGGTGAAAGCGGTGACCTGGGTGACCATGGGCTTCCAAGACCGGCTCAGCAGGAACAACCCCAGCACGAACAGGATATGGTCGAACCCCTCGGGCAGAACATGATGGAAGCCTGAGCGCAGAAAATTAAGGAAGACGCTCCAACCGTCATGGTCCCCGCCGGTTACCGGCACGCTACCCGCGGAAGGGCCCTCGGGACGGGCGGCGGTCAACCCGGCCAGATCGAGCGTGAAACTCACTTCGCCGGGGAAGAGGGTCTCCACCCGGGGGTGGGGCGTGCCGTTCACCGTATTAATGAAGAGCACCGAGACCTTGTGCCCAGGCAGGGAGCGGACCTTCCAGCCGGTCAGCCCGGCGGGCACCCGCGTCTTCCAGCGCCCGACCATGACCACCGCATCGTCCGGCTTGTAAAGCGGCTTACCATCCTCCGCCCCGAACGTGAAGACGAAGTCAGGCTGTACCCGCCCCAAGGGCTCAAAGGTAAACTCGACGGCCCGGGCGATATACTCCTGCGCCTTGCGAATCAGCTCCGCCTGCTGTGCCGGCGTCAGTTTCGCCCAGACCTTCTGCTCCAAGGAGGGCGCCTCGGAGGGGGTCGCTTCCCAGTTACGGGGGTTGATTTCGATGGAAATCTCCGCCGTGCCGTCAGTCTGAAAACGTCCGTGGACAGGGATTTCCGGGATGGAATGAGCCCCGGCAACCGCCGAAAAGAGGCATAAAATGCCGATTAACCAAGGTTGCATAAGCCGAACGAGCCCGTCCATACGGGCAAGATGGGAGGCCCGGCATGGGATTCAACCCCCAATGTCGGGTTGCTTTCTGCCGCCAAAGCCACAGCAAAAGAACCTCAACCCAAACCTACTATGAAAAACACCCTCACGATCCTCGCCGCCCTCGCCCTCGCCGCCTCCGCTCAGGCCGGCTGCGGTAAGACCTCCACCGCCGAAGGCACCCTCAAGTCCTTCGACGAGAAGACCAAGGAGCTGACCATCACCCCCAAGGAAGGCAAGGCCTCCAAGGTCACCCTCACCCCTGAGACCAAGGGTGCTGACGCCGTCAAGGACCTCGTCGGCAAGGCTGTGACCGTCGAAGTCTCGGTGCACGCGAAGAGCAAGGCTCTCTCCGTCGCCGCCGCCAAGTAATCCTTCTGGGATTCTCCAACGAGGGCCGCGTGTAAACGCGGCCCTTTTTATTGCCCGCTCTCCCCGCTCGAACCAACTTCACCAGATGACCCCGGACCAGTTGAGTGCCTCCGCCCTCACCGACCCCGTCCCACCGGCGGACCTTTCGCCCGAGGGCCGCGCCCTCTGGTTCACCCGACGCGGCGACTGGGAACAGGCCCACCTCATCGCTCAGGACATCGAGACGCCGACCGGCGCTTGGATCCACGCGCTCCTCCATCTCATCGAAGGCGACCTCAGCAACGCCCGCTACTGGTTCATCGAGGCCGGCCGGCCGGCGAAGCAGCCCGCCCAAAGCGACGACCTTTGGACCGAGATCGCCGGCGAAGTCCTGAAGTGAGGGGTTGGGTTTGACGCATGGGGACTTCCCGGCTGGATGACAACATGCCCGCCCAGCCACGCCGAGCCCTGACCGGCGTGCCCGCGCACGCCCAGGCAGCCGTGACCTGCTCGGAGGCGGCGGACCGGGCCGTGATCGTGCTGCTAGCCTCGAACCTCGGCGCGGCCGAAACCCTGGCCGAGGAGACCGCCCAATTACTAACCTTGCTCAACGCCGCCACCCCGGTCGCCCGCACGCTGACCGAGGCGGACGCGGCGGTGCCGGCCTTCGAAGCGGACTGCGACCTGCTGGGGGTGCTCGCGGCGCTGCGCCACGGCGGTCACGATGCCCGGCGACCACTGCTCATCGCCTGCACCCCGGCATCGCTCGCGCGCCGCGCCCCCGCCCCGGAAGCCGTCGCCCGCGCCGAACTCGTCATCCGCAAGGGCGACCGGCTCGCCCTGCGCGACTTCGCTCATCGGCTCGCGACCGAGTTCGGTTACGACCACGAGGCGCTCTGCGAGCAGCCGGGCGAATATGCCCTGCGCGGCGGGATCCTCGACGTCTACCCGCTCAATGCGCAGATGCCGGTCCGCATCGATCTTTTCGGCGACACGGTCGAATCCCTGCGGCCCTTCGACCCCGCCACGCAACGCAGCGAGGGCGAGGTCGAAGGGCTCGTGATCTGCGCGCCCCGCGATGGCACGGGCACGCTCGCCGAGGCCCCGTTCTTCCGCCACCTTCCGCGTGGCGCGCTGATCGTGACCATCGACCAATGCCAGGACGACCCGCTTTGCTTGGCCTGGCACGACACCCCGCTCGAGGAACTCGTGCTGGCGGAAACCGACGACACCCCGGCGGGCTACGTCGGCACGCCGCTCGAATGCCTCCCCGCCGAGTCGCTGCTCATCGGCGCGGCGACGGATGGGTCGGAAGCCCGCCCGGCGCTGCTGCGCGCCGCGGCCGCCCTCGCCAAGGACGGCCGCCCCTGCCTGCTCGCGGGCGACACGGAAGGCTCCGTCGACCGGCTGACGGCGGACGTCGCGGCGGCCGGGATCCGCGGCTTTAAACCACGCATCTGCGCCGGTCGCTTTGGCGGCGGCATCCTCGTGGCCCCGGGCAAGCTACCCGGCCTGCTGAAGGACGGGCTGGTGCTGCTCACGGAACGCGAGCTCTTCGGTCGACGCAAACGCCCGCTGGCCTCGCTGCCCCGCCGCCGCACCGCGGTCCGCGCGGCCATCGGCCGGGCCCTGGACTTCGGGGAAGTGGCGCATGGCGATGCGCTCGTGCACGCCACGCAAGGCATCTGCCTCTTCCGTGGCATCCAGGCGCACGCACACAACGGCCGCACCGAGGACTTCATCGAGCTGGAGTTCGCCGAGAAGTCGAGGTTACACCTGCCGGTCCGAGAATCGCACCTGCTCTCCCGCTACATCGGCATCGGCCGGACGCAACCGAAGCTCTCCAAACTCGGCGGCGGCGGGTGGGAAAAGTCCCGCAAGGCCGCCGAGCAGGCGACCACGGACCTGGCGGCGCAATTGCTCGCGATGCAGGCGGAGCGCTCGACCAAGCCGGGCATCGCCCACCCGCGGGATGCGGACAACCCTTGGATGGGGGAATTCGAACGTTCCTTCCCCCACCGCGAGACGCCGGACCAAGCCCGGGCCATCGCCGACGTGAAGAGCGACCTCGAACGCGCCGCCCCCATGGATCGACTGGTCAGCGGGGACGTCGGGTTCGGCAAGACGGAGGTGGCCCTCCGCGCCGCCTTCAAGTGCGTGCTGGGCGGCCGCCAGGTCGCCATCCTCGCGCCGACGACGGTACTCGCCCAGCAGCATTTCGAGAGTTTCAAGGAGCGCCTCGCGCGCTGGCCGGTCTCCGTCGAACTGCTCAGCGGCTACCGCACCGCCAAACAGAAGGCCGACGTCCGGGCGCGGGCCGCGGCCGGCACCGTCGACCTCGTCGTGGGGACGCACGCCCTCCTTGCGGACGGCACGAGCTTCGGCAAACTCGGCCTCGTCATCATCGACGAGGAGCACCGTTTCGGCGTCCGCCACAAGGAGCGCCTGAAGCAGCTGCGCTCCGAGGTCGATGTCCTCGCCATGAGCGCCACCCCGATTCCGCGGACGCTCTACCTCGCGCTCGTGGGCGCCCGCGACCTCAGCGTCATCGAGACCCCGCCGCGCGAACGCCTCCCCATCCGCACCATCGTCCGCAGCTACGACGAGCACCTCGTGCGGGACGCCGTGAAAGCCGAGCTCGCCCGCGGCGGCCAAGTCTTCTACCTGCACAACCGGGTCGAGACGATCCGGGGCGTGGCGGAGCGGCTCGCGGCCCTCCTGCCCAAAGCGCGGATCGTCGTCGGGCACGGCCAGATGGGGGCCGGCGAGCTCGAGGAGACGATGGCCGCCTTCGTCGCCGGCGACTTCGACGTCCTTGTCTGCACGACGATCATCGAGACGGGACTGGATATCCCCAACTGCAATACCCTGATCATCGAAGGCGCCGATCGCTTCGGTCTCGCCCAACTCTACCAACTCCGCGGGCGGGTCGGGCGCTTCAACCGCCAGGCCTACGCCTACCTCTTCCTGCACCGACACGCCGCCCTCGTCGGGACCGCGCACCGGCGGCTCTCGGCGATTCGCCAGTACAACCAGCTCGGCGCCGGCTTCCGGATCGCGATGCGCGACCTTGAGCTACGCGGCGCGGGCAATATCCTCGGCGCGGCCCAGAGCGGCCACGTGGCCAAGGTCGGCTTCGACCTCTACTGCCAGCTCCTGCGACGCAGCGTGGCTAAGCTACGGGGCGACAAGGGGGCGATCATCGACCGGTGCGAAGTCCAACTGGACTTCATCGACCACACTCAGGCCGCGCTCGGCACCGAGCCGACCAGCGGCCGCGACGTGACCCTGCTCACCGCGACGCTGCCCTCCGACTGGATCCCCGAGACCCGGCTGCGCATCGAGGCCTTCCGGCGCGTGGCCATGGCGCTGGACGGCGCCGAGGTCGCCGAGCTCCGCGACTCCCTCCGGGACCGTTACGGGAAGCTCCCACCGGAAGCCGAAGCCTTGCTGGGTCTGGCGGAGATCCGCTGCCTGGCGGAAGCGCGGCAGGTCGTGACCGTCTCGACCGACGGGCCGCTGCTGCGCTGCGAACAGGCCGGGCGAGGACGGCCCCCGACCCCAATCCTGATCGGGAACCGCTTTCCCCGCTTGACCGTGCAGGACCCCCTGCGGAAACTAAAGGAAATCCGCGGCTTCCTGTCGCGATTGCCCGCGCCCGCCGACCGATGAAACTCCCGCTCCTTTCCGCCGCCCTGTTGCTGGGCGTCCCCCTCGCCCCCGCCCAGGTATTGCGCAAACTCACGCTCGAAGAGACCGCGGCGAAACGGTGGGACGATACCAATAGGGACAAGGTCATCGCCACCGCCGCCGGCACGCCGATCATCTACTCGGATATTCGACGCCAATTGGAGCCGGTGCTCAATCAGATCCGGAGGCCCGAGACATCGGAACAGGACTTTTTCCTCAAACTCCAGACCGCGCACAAGGAGATGACCGACAGCGCCCGCGATCGCCAACTCATCGTCGCCGAGTTCAAGTCGGAACGCTCGAGGTTGCCCGATTCCTACATCGACGCCGACATCGAGGACACGATCCGCCGCGACTTCGCGGGTGACCGCAACCGCTTCGTCGCCTCCTTGCGTACCCGCGGCCTGACCCCGCTCTCCTACCGGAAGTTCATCGAGGAACGCATCATCGTCGATATCATGACCAATCAAGTCCGCCGCGCCGCGGCCGAGGTGGGACCCGGCCGGGCCCAGGAATTTTACGCGACGAACCCCTCGCTCTTCACCCGCGCGGAGCAGGTCCACTTCCGCCAGATCACGATCACCCAAGGCGCGGCCGAGGATGCCGCGGACGCCGACCGGCGGGCCGCCGACTGGGCCGCGGCCGCCGCCCCCCCCGAGAAGATCGCCACCACCCTCGCCCGCCATAAAGTCGCCGTCCCGGCGGGTACGCCGGTCGAGGCCTTCGCTGACCTCGCCAAGTGGGTGAGCACGGACGACTACGCCGCACGCGGCGGTGACGCGGGATGGCTGAATGTCACGAGCCTGAACGAGCGGATTGTCGCGGCGATCCGCAGCCTGCCCGATCAAGGCGTCACGGCCCCGCTGAAATTCGAGACACCTGGGGCCAAGACCGTGTGGTTTATCCTGCGCCGCGAAGGCTGGCGCGCCCCCGGTGCCGCTCCCCTCAGCGAGCCCGAGGTGCTGGCCGAGGTCGAGTCTCGCCTCCGTACCGTGGCGACGAAAGACGCGGTGGAGGTCTGGCTAAAGGAACTTCGCACCAAGCATCACTGGGAAGTCGGCGAATTTTGACCACGGGAACTGAGATGCCCGACCGACCGACGCCCGACGACGCCACGGCGAGGCGGGCGGAGTTCCCTCCATTCCGGTGTCGCGCCTTTCCCCGGCGGACCGCCGGGGTCTTGCTGCACGTAACCGCCTTGCCCGGCCCGGGACCGGTCGGCTCCCTCGGCGACGAAGCCCGCCGCTTGGTGGACGCCCTGGCCGCAGGTGGCTTCGGCTGGTGGCAAGTCTGCCCGCTGGGCCCGACCGGCTACGGCGACTCCCCTTATCAAGCGCTCTCCGTCTTCGCGGGGAATCCTTACCTCCTCGACCTGACGGACCTCACCGAGCGTGGGCTCGTCACCGCGGCTGAGGTCGCAGAAGTTCACCGGCCCGCCAGCGGGGCGGTCGACTTCGGGCACCTCTGGACGGGGCTCCGCCCGCTGCTCGATCGGGTAGGTCGCCGCGCCGCCACCGCCCTGGCGAACGACGGCGCCTTCGCCCGCTTCCGCCAGGAGCAAGCGGGCTGGCTCGATGCTTGGACCCTTTTCTCGGCACTCCGCGAAGCCCACGGTTTCACCGCACCCGCCACCTGGAACGACCTCGCCGCCGACAGCTCTGCCCGGGATGCGGCGGCGGCGCTCCAATTCCTCTTCGCCGAACAATGGCGGGCACTCCGCGCCTATGCGCATGCCCGGGGCGTCCAGCTTTTTGGCGATGAGCCCATCTACGTTTCGGCCGACGGCTGCGACGCGAAATTCCGGCCCGAACTCTTCCAGCTCGACGCCGCCGGGCGCCCCACGGTGGTCGCGGGGGTGCCGCCAGATTACTTCGCCGCCGACGGCCAACTTTGGGGTAATCCCTTGTACGACTGGGGTCGGCATACCGCGGATGGCTTCGCTTGGTGGAAGGCCCGGATCCACCACGACCTCGGGTTATTCGATGCCATCCGCATCGACCATTTCCGCGGGCTCCATGACTTCTGGAGCGTCCCCGCCGGGGCGCCCAATGCCCGCGAAGGCGTCTGGTGCGCCGGCCCTGACCTCGCATTCACGGCGGCCCTCGGCGATCTCCCGCTCGTGGCGGAAGACCTCGGCCTCCTTTCCCCCGGGGTCGAAACCTTGCGTACGAGCGCCGGCCTGCCGGGCATGTCGGTGCTACAGTTTGGCTTCGGGGGGGAGGTGGCCGGTAACCCGCACTACCCGCCGAATATCCCGGCAGACCGGATCGCCTACACCGGCACGCACGACAACGACACGCTGGTCGGTTGGCTCGCCCAAGCCTCGACGGAGGAAGCCGACCGACTCAGCGAACTTTACGGGCCGGCGGTGACGCCGCGGCGGTTGATCGAAGCGGTGCTCGCCTCTCCGGCCGTGGCGGCCTTCGTCCCCGCCCAGGACCTGCTCGGCCTGGGCGCCGAAGCGCGCTTCAATACCCCGGGGAACCCGCAGGGCAACTGGAGCTGGCGCCTGACGACAGCCCAGCTGAACCAACTGACGACGGCGGCCGCGGGATGGCGAACGACCCTCGCCCAGGTCGGTCGGCTCAGCGCGTGAGGCGGCGGTACTTGGGACGACGCGGGGTGTCCGACTCCAACCCGAGACGCTTACGGCGGTCTTCGAGGTAGTCCCCGTAATTGCCCTCATGCCAGACGATCCGGCCTTCGTCCTCGAAGGCCATGATGTGGGTGGCGACCCGATCGAGGAACCAGCGGTCGTGCGTGATGATGACGGCGCAACCGGCGAACCCCTCGAGGGCGTCCTCCAGCGCGCGAATCGTGTTCACGTCGAGGTCATTGGTCGGCTCATCGAGGAGGAGGACGTTGGCGCCCGCCTTGATCAACCGCGCGAGGTGAATGCGATTGCGCTCCCCGCCGGACATGATGCCGACCTTCCGTTGCTGGACGTCTCCGGTGAAGCCGAAGCGAGCCGCATAGGCGCGCGCCGGAACCAAGACCTTACCGAGATGCACCATCTCCTGCCCGTCGGAGATTGCCTCCCAGAGCGGCTTGTCCGCCGGCAACGCGTCGCGCGTCTGGTCGACATAGGCGATCTTGACCGTGTCGCCCAACGTCAAGGTACCCCGGTCGGGCTTCTCCTGCCCGGTGATCATGCGGAAAAGCGTGGTCTTACCGGCCCCGTTGGGCCCGACGATGCCGACGATCCCGCCCGCGGGCAGGCTGAAATGGACATCTTCCATCAGGATACGGTCGCCGAAGCCCTTGGTGAGCCCGCGGGCCTCGATGACGGCGCCGCCGAGGCGCGGGCCAGGCGGAATCCAGATTTCGGCGGCCTTCTCCTGAGCGCCTTGGTCCTGTGTCAGCATCTGCTCGTAGGAACGCAGACGGGCCTTGTTCTTGGCCACCCGTGCCTTGGGCGAGGAGGCGGCCCATTCCCGTTCACGTTCCAGCGAGCGGGAACGGGCAGCGGACTGCTTCTCCTCCATCTCCAGTCGCCGCCGCTTCTGCTCCAACCAAGACGAGTAGTTACCCTTCCACGGGATCCCGCGACCGCGGTCCAGTTCCAGAATCCAACCCGCGACATTATCGAGGAAGTAGCGGTCGTGCGTGATCGCGATGACCGTGCCTTTGTAAGCCTGCAGGTGACGCTCCAACCAGCCGACCGTATCGGCGTCGAGGTGGTTCGTCGGTTCATCCAACAGGAGGATATCCGGCTCCATCAGGAGCAGCCGGCACAAGGCAACGCGGCGTTTCTCGCCGCCGGACAAGCCGGCGACCTTGACGTCGGGCGGCGGGCAGCGCAGCGCTTCCATCGCCATCTCGATCCGGGCGTCGAGATCCCAGCCACCGCGGGCGTCGAGGATGGACTGAATCTCGCCTTGGCGGGCGAGAATCTTCTCCTGCTCCTTCGCGTCGGCGGTCTCGGAGACCTTGATGAAAGTGTCGTCGTACTCCTCGAGCAGGGCCTTCATCTCGGCGGCGGCCTGCATCACGCACTCCAATACGGTGAGATGCTCATCCAGTCGCGGTTCCTGCGCGAGATACCCCAAGGTGTAGCCCGGAACCTGACTGATCTCGCCATCGAACTCCCGATCCTCGCCGGCCATGATCTTAAGCAGGGTCGACTTGCCGGAACCATTGAGACCGAGGACACCGATTTTGGCGCCGAAGAAATAGGAGAGGGAAATATCGCGGAAGACCGGCTTCTTCTCGAAGGACTTGGTCACCCCCGTCATGGTGAAGATCACTTTTTCGTCGGCCATGGGGGAAAGGGTTGGCACAAGCCCCCCGGGGGCAAGCGGAACCAGCCGCCGGGGCCATGGACGGCACTTGACAACCCCCCGGGGGGCTCGGCTAGGTTACCCCCGCAGTCACCTTGAATGAAGGTGGGTCCAGCCGGACCCGCTTTTTTTGTCCCTAAATTTTCACCGCACCCACCGCACACCCATGAGCGTCGACATCAAACCCTACCTCCAATACCTCGAAAAAGAGAAGCACATCCCCAAGGATGAAGCCTGCGCCCTCATCGTCGAGGCCATCAAGTCCTCCGTCGAGAAATCGGTCATGTCCGGCCAGAACGTCGAGGTCACGGCCGACCCGGCCACCGGCAAGCTCGACGCCCACGTCATCTACTCCGTGACCGACTCGGTCTCGGACCCTCTCCGCGAGATCAACCCGGTCGCCGCCGCCCTCCTCCAGCCCGGCGCCGTCGTCGGGGACGAGGTCCGCAAGCCCATCAACGTGGCCGACCTCGGGCGTATCGCCGCCAAGACGACCCAGCAGCTGCTCAACCAGCGCTTCCGTAAGATCGAGAAGGACCAGGTCTTCCTGGAGTACAAGGACAAGGTCGGCGACATCGTCACCGGGATCGTCCGCCGTACCGAGCGCGGCAACGTGATCGTCGAGCTGGGTACGGCCGAGGCCGTCCTCACGCACAAGGAGCGTTGCCACGGCGACGAGTTCCGCACCGGCGACCGCATCCGCTGCCTGCTGCTCGAAATCCGCGAGGACCCGCAACGCGGCCGCGAGTTCGTGCTCTCTCGCGCTAACGACGGTTTCGTCCGCCGCCTGCTCGAGCTCGAAGTGGCCGAAATCGCCGACAAGACCGTCACCATCGCCAAGATGGCCCGCGACCCGGGCTACCGCACCAAAATCGCCGTCGACTCGAGCGACCCCAAGGTCGACCCCGTCGGCGCCTGCGTCGGTGCCCGCGGCGCCCGCGTCCGCAACATCGTCAAGGAGCTCGGGGGTGAGAAGATCGACATCATCCGCTTCCATAAGGAGCCGCTCAAACTGCTCGAGGAGGCCATCCGCCCGGCCCGCCCCCGCAACGTCCGCATCGACGAACGCAACCGTTCCATCCACTTCGAAGTGGACGAGGAGGACATGCGTATCGCCATCGGCTCCAAGGGTCGCAACGCCCGCCTGACCTCGAAGCTCATGGGTTGGGGCCTCAACATCGCCAAGGCCACGAACACGCCCGAAAGCGTCGAGGCCCAGTTGGGCGAAAAGGCGACGCGTCTGGCCGAGCAGCTCGGCCTGCCGTTCGAACTCGTCGCGAAGTTCGTGCAGCTCGGCCTGACCGAGGTCGCCGTCGCGGCGAACGTGACCGCCGAGGAGCTCCAGGATACCGGCATCGCCGCCGACGAGATCCAGACGTTCCTCGCCGCCGTCGCCAAGGTCGCCAAGGCCTAAGCCCCACCCAACCCCTCCCGCCCTTCCGCCGAACACCCAGCCAGCGCCCATGACCGAGAAGAAGAAGAAGCCCGAGGCCAAGAAGGCCTCCACCACGCAGCGCTACAGCGACGTGGCCAAGGAGCTTGGGCTCGAGGTCAAGGCGCTGCTCGCCCTGGCGGACCAGTTCGTCGAAGCGCACCCGGACTTCAAGGAGCTCATCTACGCCGAAGGCAAGAAGCCGTCGGCCTCGAGCAACTTCAGCAAGTTCTTCCGGGATGACTTCCTGAAATTCGCCGCCGACAAGCTGCCGAAGAAGGAAGAGCCCGCCCCGGCCCCCGAGCCGACGAAAGTCGAGCCCCCGAAGCCCGTCGAGGCCGCCAAGCCGGTCGCCGCCAAGCCCGTGACGGCGTCGACCCCGCCGCCCGTGGCTCCCGTCGCCCGACCCCCGAGCACCCCCACGGTGACCGCCCGCCCGCCCATGGCACCCGCCTTGCCGCCCCGGGCGCCCATCGCGCCGACGCCGCCCAAGAACGACCTGCCGCCCATCGTGATCACCCCGATCGCCGCCCCGAGCACCCGCCCCAGCACGCCCCCCCCGCTGGTCCGCCCGCCGGTCGCGCCCATGGTGAACCGCCCCGCCGCCACCGGCAGTAGCGTCACCCCCGGCAGCAAAGGCGCGGTCACCGTCCGTCCGCCCATCGTGGTCCGCGACTTCGCGATCGCGCTCAACCTCAAGCCTTTCCAGGTCATCGGTAACCTGATGGAACTGAACAAAGTCGTCAGCGCGACCTCCGTCATCGACGAGGCCGACGCCCGCAAGGTGGCTGAACGCCATGGCTACACCCTGGAAATCCGCCACCGCGGCGAAGGGGCTCAGCCCGTCAAGAAGGCCGAGAAGCCGTCCGAGGATGATCCGGCCCTGATGACCTCCCGCCCGCCGGTCGTCTGTGTGCTCGGTCACGTCGACCACGGCAAGACCACCCTCCTCGACTTCTTCCGCAAGACCAACGTCGTCTCGGGCGAAGCCGGCGGCATCACCCAGCACATCGGCGCCTACACCGTCGCCTACCAGGGCGAGAAGCCCGAGTACAAGGGTCGGTCCGTCACCTTCCTCGACACGCCCGGCCACGCAGCCTTCGCCAAGATGCGCGAACGCGGTGCCTCCGTGACCGATATCGCGATCCTGGTCGTCGCCGCCGACGACGGCTTCATGCCGCAGACGGAGGAAGCCCTCAAGTTCGCCCAGAAGCACGCCAGCGCCATCGTGACCGCAATCAATAAGGTCGACGCCAAGGGCGCCAACATCGACCGCGTGAAGCAGCAGATGCAGCAGCGCGGCATCACCCCCGAGGACTGGGGGGGCGAAGTCATCACGGCCCCGGTCTCCGCGCTCAAGGGAACGGGCATGAACGAGCTGATTGAATCCATCCTCCTGCAGGCCGAGATTCTCGACCTGAAGGCCAACGCCAAGTGCCCAGCCCAAGGCTCCGTCATCGAATCCCAGATGGAGACCGGCCGCGGCCCGACCGCGACCGTCATCGTCCAGAAGGGCACCTTGAAGGCCGGCGATTCCTTTGTCTGCGGCGAGACCTGGTGCAAGGTCCGCGCCCTCATGGATGACCGCGGCAACCGCCTGCCGAGCGCTGCGCCCGGCACGCCTGCGCTCATCCTTGGCTGGGACGCCGTCCCGAGCCCCGGAGCCAAATTCCGCGTGGTGAAGAACGACCGCGAAGCCCGCGAACTGGCCGAAGAGTCCGCGCTCGCCGCCCGCAAGGAAGCCGAAGCGCAGCAGCAGGCCCCGAACACCGGGGCCCGCCCCGGCATGTCCGACCTCGAGCGCCTGATGGCCGCCCTCGCCCAGGACAAGGAGAAGATCCTGCGCATCCTGCTCAAGGCCGACGTCAATGGCACGCTGGAAGCCCTCCAAGGCTGCCTCCAGGAAATCAAGTCGACCAAGGTCCGCCTCGAGATCGTCGGCGGCTCCGTCGGCCCCGTCACCCAGGGCGACGTCGCCCTCGCCGAGGCCGCCCGGGCTTGCATCGTCGCCTTCGACACCAAGCTGGAGAACGGGGTGCAGCCCCACCTCAAGCGCACCGGTGTCCGCATCATCGGCCACGACATCATCTACGAACTCATCACGCTCGTGAAGGAGGCCATGTCCGAGCTCCTCGATCCCGAGATCCGCGAGAACAAACTCGGCGCCGCCGAGGTCCGCGCGGTCTTCCCGCAGGGCAAGGAACACAAGGTCGCCGGTTGCATGGTCACCGAAGGGCTCATCCGCCGCGCCGCCAAGGCCCGCGTGGTGCGCGCCGGCAAGGTCGTGCACAACGGCCCGGTCGAGACGCTCCGTCGTTTCAAGGACGACGCCTCCGAGGTCAAGGCCGGCTTCGAGTGCGGCATCAAGCTCGGGGGCTACGACGAGTACCAGCCGGGCGACATCATCGAGGCGATCGAGCTCCTGCAGATCCGCCCCACGCTCTAAGCCGCATGTCGCAACGTCAGCTCCGGGTGGCCGAATTGGTCCAGCGCGAGGTTTCCTCCGCGCTACGCCAAGGCTGGGCCACGGAAGCGGCGTTGATCACCATCACACGGGCGACCGTCACCCCCGACCTGCGCCAGGTGCGCGTCGGCTACGCGGTCTCCGGGGACGACGCCGCGCGCAAGTCGGCCCGCGCCTTGCTGAAGCGAGTCCGCTCCGAACTCCGGGCTACCGTCGGCGCCGCCCTGCAGTTGAAGAGCACCCCGGAACTTTTGTTCGCCGAAGACGACGTGACCGGGGCCGTGGCGCGGGTGCAAGCGATGCTGGACGAGTTGTCCCGTCAGGACGGCACCAAGCCTAAACCCGACGCCGAGTGATCAGGCGGTCGGCGGACCGACCTCCGGGAACGCCTGCAGCGCCGCGCGCATGACGGCGGCGCGACGGAGGTCGCGGCCGTCGCTATCCAGGGCGGACCCATGCCGGACCTGCACATGGGCGGGCTGGCCTTCGATCAGCAGGCGGTCGACCTGGTCGCGCAACGCCTCGGGCAGGCAACCCAGGTCGCAGGCCAGCCGCAGGTGCGAGAGCATATTCATGGCCTCCGCGCTCGAGAGCAGGCGGGCGTGGCGCAGCACGCCAAACGAGCGCGCCAGCCGGTCGACAAACTTGTCGCCTTCGTCGAGGGCGAGCTTGCGCCGGGCGTTCCACTCCTGCTCGACCAGATGCTTGATCCAGTAGCCGAGATGCTTAAGGATGTCATCCTCGGACAGGCCGAGCGTCTGCTGGTTGGAAATCTGGAAGATGTTACCGGCGGCCTCCGTGCCTTCGCCCAGCCAGCCCCGCACCGCCAAGCCGTCCTGGCCAAGGGCCCGCGTGACCTTGTCCATCTGGCCGGAGAGACAGAGCCCGGGCAGGTGCACCATGGCCGAGGCGCGCAGCCCAGTGCCGACGTTCGTGGGGCAGGCCGTGAGGTAGCCGAGGCTTTCGGAAAAAGCCAGCGGCAGCGAGCCCGCCAAGGCATCGTCCAGCTGTTCGGCGAGGTTCCAGGTCCCGCGCAGGTGCCAGCCAGGTCGCAGCACCTGCACGCGCAAGTGATCTTCCTCGTTGATCATCACGGAGCAGGTCTGGTCGCGGCTGATGACCGCGGCCCCCGCCTGCCCCGAGGCGAGCTCCTTGGAGACGAGGTGACGCTCCACCAGCACCGCGCGATCGAGGTCGGTCTGCTGGGCCATGCGGAGCACATGCCCACGGCGGAAGCGTGGGAGCTCGGTCAACGCGGTGATGCAACGCTCGGTGATCTCCAAGCGCTGCGGCGCCTTGGCCCAGCCCGGGAACGGCTGACCCGCGAGGTTGCGCGCGAGCCGGATACGGGTGCTGAGCACGACGGCCTGCGCCCCGGAGGCCCGGGCCTGGTCGTGGTCATCGGCGAGGATTTCCTGGACGGACATGGTCAGGCGGGGTTGAGGGCGGCTTCGAGCCCGGCGATTTCGTCGCGCAAGCGAGCGGCGACCTCGTAATCCTCGGCGGTGATAGCGGCGGCCATGGCGGTACGAGCTGCGGCCAAACGCTGGCGTAACTGGCCGAGCGGGGCCACGCCGAGGGGGGCCCGGCCGACATGCGCGGACTCGTGCTGAACCTTGACCAAGAGGGGGCTCAACGCCCCGCCGAAAATCTCCCAGCAAGCCGGACAGCCCAGCCGACCACGCTTCCGGAAATCGACGTCGGTGAAGCCGCACTGCGGGCAGGTCAGCTCCGCGGGCGGCCCCGGGGCATGGAGGGCGTCGGCCAATTGGAAGACCGCGGGGTCGACGGCCCCACCCTTCCCGGCGCAGGCTTCGCAAAGGTGCACCTTCGTGACCTTCCCGCCGACCACTTGGGAAAGGTGGACGGTCGCGACCTCGGCGCAAAGCGAGCACTTGAGGGGCAGGGACATCTCCTTGGCAGGAAAGGGCGGGACGGGGGAATGGCAAGGGCAAGCGGGGGCGGGGTTTGACTTCAACGCCAGCGGGGGCTTGATGGAGGCTCGTCTGATGTCCTCGAAACCTCGCATCGTCATCACCGGCCTCGGCCTCACGGCCCCCAACGGTAACTCGCTGGCCGAGTTCCGCGCCAACCTGCTGGCCGGCAAAGCCCGCATTGCGGAGATCGATGTACGCCACATGGGCCGGCACCCGGCGGGGGTCTGTGACTTCGACGCGACTAAATGGCAGAAGCGGAAGGAAATCCGCAACGGCACGCGGGTCGGCTCCATCTCCATCTACTGCGCCCGCGAAGCCCTCGGCGACGCCGGGCTCGCGTGGGACCAGATCGACAAGTCCCGCGTCGGCGTCTACCTCGGCATCACCGAGCACGGCAACGTGGAGACGGAGAATGAAATTCACAACATCTCCCAGTTCGGCAACGACACGAAGTATTGGACGCATCACCACAACCCGCGGACGGTGGCCAACAACCCGGCCGGCGAGGTGACGATGAACCTCGGCATCACCGGGCCGCACTACACCATCGGCGCGGCCTGCGCGGCAGGGAACGCCGGCCTGATTCAGGCGGCCCAGATGCTGCAGCTCGGGGAGGTCGATTTCGCCTTCGCCGGCGGCGTCTCCGAGTCGATCCACACCTTCGGCATCTTCGCCGGCTTCAAGAACCAAGGCGCACTCGCCCAACACGTTGACCCGAACCAGGCGTCCCGCCCGTTCGACAAGGAGCGCAACGGCATCGTGATCTCCGAAGGAGGCGCGATCTACGTGCTCGAGCGCCTCGACGACGCCCTCGCCCGCGGCGCCCGGATCATCGCCGAAATCGCCGGCTGGTGCATCAACTCCGACGCCACCGATGCCGTCCTGCCCAACCCCGAACGCCAGACCGAATGCGTCCGCCTGGCCCTCGCCCGCGCGGGCATGGAGCCCAACGACATCCACATCGTCTCGACCCACGCCACCGCCACGGCCTTGGGCGACATCCAGGAATGCACGGCGCTCCGGGCGGTATTCGCCGGCTGCCCGGATACCCGGATCAACAACACCAAGAGCTTCATCGGGCACTGCATGGGGGCGGCCGGCGCCCTCGAACTGGCGGGCAACCTCCCCTCCTTCGTGGATGGCTGGGTCCACCCGACCATTAATATCAAGGATATCGACCCGGAATGCGCCCTTCCGGGGCTGGTGGTCAACCTGCCGGTCAAGGTGGACAAGGTCACGGCGATCCTGAACAACTCGTTCGGGATGCTCGGCATCAATTCCGCCCTCATCGTGAAGAAATATGGGGTTGCCTGACCGCGTTTGGGCGTTTGAAACAAAGCCCTAAGCCCATGACGAAGGAAGACATCAAGCAAGTCGTGCTCGACATCATCGCCGACATCGCGCCGGACGAGAATCTCGCCAGCGTGAAACCGGAGGTCCGCCTCCGCGACCAGCTCTCCCTCGATTCCATGGATTTCCTGGATATCGTCATGGAGCTGCGGAAGAAGTACGGCATCGAGGTCCCGGAGGCCGATTACGTCCAGCTGGCGTCCCTCGACTCCTGCGCCGAGTACCTGCTCCCCAAGTTCCTCGCCAAAGGCGCCAAGTAAGGCCTGGCCGGAAACTACCGCCCCGCGGCGGTGTTCTAGATTTGCCCCGGCTCCACCCGCGGCTCATATTTCCTTTGTGAGACCCCTCCTCGCCCTTTGTCTGCTCGTCGCCGGCCTCGCCCAAGCCGAGACCGTTCAGCTCCGCAAGAACGGGAACGTAGTGACGTTCGAATACATCACTCAGGACGAGGACACCATCACGGTCCAGCTCCCCGGCAAGGACACGCTCCTGACCTATAAGTGGGAAGACCTGGACCAAGACTGGGTCAAAAAGAACCAACCCAAGATCTGGGCCGAGCGGCAGTTGCTCATCAAGCCGGAGGACAGCCCGGAAAAGAAAATGGAGAAGGCGAAGGAAGAGGAAGTCGACCCTTTCGCCAAGGAATTGCCCCCGCCCGACCTCAAGACCTTGGTCAAAAACCTGGCCGCCTCCCTGCAAGACGGGCTGAAGGGTATCCCAGTCGCCTCCGTCGATGCCTTGTGCAAGGATGCTGACATCGACGAGGCGGTCTTCTGGAAGGCCTACGATGAATTAAAGAAGGCTGGCAAAGTCGCCGGCGCCACCAAAGCCGCCGAGGCCGCCGATAAATCCGCGGACAAGGAGATGGAGAAAGACGTCAAAGAAACGGTCAAAGAGAAGAAGCCCGCGACTTCCGCCAAGGCCGGCAACTCCACCAACAAGACCTCCGCGGCCAGCCGCGCCAAGGATAGTCAAGTCAGCGCCCAGCGCTCCAGCGAGAACAAGGCCCATGAGGAGGCCGTGAAGAAGGACCTCGAGAACGATGTCCGGGCGTTCAACGGCTTGGGCTACCTCCGAATGCTCACCGAGAACGGCCCGCGGGCGCGGCTGACGTGGGGCATCCTCCGCCGCGCGATGGAAGACCGGCGGACCCTGGTCGCCAACCTCCGAAAATACGAGACCCAGGCCGGCCAAATCGCCGACAAAGCCGAAATCAAGGACAAGGGCGAGGCCCTGTCCCTCAAGAAGACCATCGGTAATGCGGCCGACTCCTTGGACAAAGTCACCCGTGACTCCACGACCATGGACGGCCGCCTGCAAGGCGACTGCCAATCCCTGCTCCTGAAGATCACCCCCTACCTCGGTAAGTAGGCCCCGCGCCAAACAGGACCGGCCGCCTTCAGGAGAAGACGGCCGGCGGTTTTAATGGTGGAGCCTATCGGGCTTGAACCGACGACCTCTTGCATGCCATGCAAGCGCTCTACCAACTGAGCTAAGGCCCCTTGAAAAGGGAGAATAAACAAAGATGGGGCCGGGGGGAGGGTCAACGCTTTTTTCCAGCCCCAACCCAAGTAACGCGTTGCCAAGGCACATTCGTGCCGTTGCCTTCGTTTTGTGGAAGAATCCGCCGACACCCCCCCGCCGCCCGAACCAGGCGCTTCCCGGGGTCTGCGCGTCGAATCGGAGTTCATCGAGAGCCTCCCCGTCGCCCACTGGGAGGGCGACATCGTCCTCGTTGAATCGCTCAAGGCCGCCGAAAAAGCGGTGGCGCAATTAACCAAGGAACGGGTCCTAGGCTTCGACACCGAGACCCGCCCCGTCTTCGGTCGACCTTCTTTCATCTTCAAGGTCCGGGATCGCGCCGGCCGCGCCGACAAAGTCATCGCGGGCGAAAGTAAGGCCAGCCGCGAACTGGGCCACTTGATGCGCGGCAAGAGCATCGAGGAATCCTACCTCTGGGTGAACGGCAAAGCTTCCTTCCCGGGGCATTACGTCCGGGCGGGCGACACCATCGAGATCGAGCCGCCGAAGAACCTGCCGGCCATCCTGCAGCTCGCGGGCGAGCACTGCGTCTACATTTTTCGCCTGCATGGCCCGATGCGGCAGCCGCTCCTGCACTGCGGTGGGCTGGCCCCGATCTTCCCCCTCCTTTGCAACCCCCGCCAGGCCAAGGTCGGGGTGGCCGTCCGCGACGACGTCAAGAACCTCCAGGCCCGCGCCCCCTTCGACAGCCGAGGCTTCATCGATATCGCCGACTTCACCAAGAAGGCGGGCGTCGAAAATACCGGCCTACGCGCCCTGGCGGCGCACTACCTCAGCCGCCAAATGAAGAAATCGAAGAAGGTGCAGACCTCGCACTGGGACGAGGAACTACAGGACAATCAGATCCAGTATGCGGCGAACGACGCCTGGTATAGCCGCGAACTTTTCCTGGAGCTCGAGAAGCGCGGGATCGCCCCACGTTTCGAGTGAACCCGACCCCCGACCCGGCTGGCAAGCTGGACGCCGCCACCCAGGCCCGCGCGCTCGGCTTGGAGGGCACGCAACGGCATATCTTTCTTTGCGTGAAGTCGACGGAGCAGGCCTGCTGCGGGGGCGAGCTCGCGGTGAAGTCGTGGGAACACCTGAAAACCCGCTTGAAACAACTCGGGCTCGACGGGCGAGGCGGCTTGCAACGAACCAAGGCCGACTGCCTCCGGGTCTGCGTGCAAGGGCCGATCGCGGTGGTCTACCCCGAAGGCATCTGGTACCGCGATTGCACGCCGACCAACCTCGACCGCATCATTCAGGAACACCTCATCGGCGGCCACATCGTCGCGGACCTGCGATTCGCCGGACCTATTTCGGCTTAGTCTCCTTTGGCTTCGGGAGGTCGACCTTCTGGGTCAACGCCCGGAGCTTGGGATAAAGTTCCGCGTTGGGCACATCCTGCACGGCGACGCCGGCACGCACGGCCAGCGCCGCCGCGACCCCAGCGCTCTCCCCGAGGATCATCCAGACGGGCTCCATGCGGAGGGAGGTCATGGCGATGTGGCTGGCGGAGACGCAGACGGGGACGAGCAGGTTGGTGCATTGCGCCTGCTTCGGCCGGATCGCGCGGTAAGGGATTCGGTAAATGCCGCGATGTTCCTCCTCCAGGTAGAGCATGGAGTAATAGCCGCCCATCAAGGCGACCTTGCCACCGAGCGGGACGGTGGCGTAGGGCCACTCGTCGACGCCGTAGGAAGCCAGGCCGACCGAATCCTCCAGTATACCCTTCCCCGCCAGGTCCTTCTGCGTGACGACGTAGTCCGAGACCATGCGCCGGGCTTCGCGGACGTAGAGTTGATGGGGGTAGCCGCGGGTCTCATCGAAGATACCCTTGGCGAGACCGGCCGAGCGGGCGAGCTCCCGCTGTTTTTCCGGGACGGACGGGTCGGTCCGCAGGAAATGTGTCATGCCGCGGACGAAGTCCTGCTGCGCCTTCCAGATGCGGGCGCGCGTGGCGTAGTCGCCGTCGGGGTAGCCAGCGTTGCTCCCGTAGTTCGTGGGCGCGAACAAGGCCCGGGCGAGATTACCAGCGCCGCCGGAGAAGATGCGGCCACCGCTCGACTCCCACCCGTCGACCTTGCCGCGCATCACACGACCAGCGAGAATGTCGACGCCCTGCTGGAAGGCGCGGCGGTAGAGCTCGAACTGCTTCGGGTCGTAGTCGTCCGGCGGGTCGATGGGCAGCCCGTCGCCCTTGAACGTGAACTTCCAGCGGAAGCCGTAGCCCATCGTGAGCCGATCCGCCGCCCCCACCGCGGCCACGGGCGTTGGCTGCAACATCGGTAGCAAGCCGCTGGCCGGGTCGCCCGGCTGCACGTACGGGTCGATGGCGTAGACCGACATCGGGGGCTGCGCGCCGGCGAGCGACTCACCATAGGTGTCGCGCGCCTCACGGCCGAAGGTGTAAGCCACGCCGGCCTGCGCCAGCAGGTCGCCTTCGTAGGAACAATCAATGAAGACCTGGGCGCGGATGACCCTGGCCGCGGCTTGCGCCGGTTGGGCTGGCGGACAGCCGGTCGCGTCAAAGGGTGCGCGGTCCAGCGTGATGGCGCGGATCCGGCCAGCTACCTTCTCCACGGCGCTGACGCGGTGGTCGTAGATCACCGGGATCCCCGCGTCGGCCAGCATCTTCACGAAAGTCGCGCGGTACTGCGGGTCCTCAAAACCTTGTTTGAGAATCGGGCGGGTGGAGCCGCTGACGGCCTCCTCGCGGCCCCAGTCAACATGCATCAAGCCGCCACCCGTCATACCGCCCAACCAACGGCTCGGCTCGACCACGACGACCTTGGCGCCCTCCTTGGCGGCCGCGCAGGCCGCCATCACGCCGCTGGCGTTGCCGACGTAGACGCAGACGTCAAAGGCCTCGCCGGCCGGCGCCGCCGGGAGCCGCGCGGCCCAGACACCGACCCCGAGCCAGGCGGTTTGCCGAAGAAAGGCCCGACGGGGCGGGGAAGCGATGGTCATGGGAGTTAGCGTTTAGCGTAAGGCGGACAATCGCCGGCGGGCCTCGATGATCCCCTGATCCCAGAAGGCGGAGGTACGATCGAGGATAACCTGTCGCTCCTCCTGATTAGCCTCGGGCCAAGACTCCGCCAAAGCATCGATCTCTTGGTCTAGTTGTTTCCAGCGGGGCTCCTTCATCATCTCGTCCAGGGCTTTCTCGGCCGAAGCACTGAAGCCGAATAGGCGGGATTTATCGGCGCAACCCAGTTCCTCGGCCAGCGCCTGTAACTCGGCAAACTTCACTTGGTTCAAATCCGCCAAAACCTTCGGCCCCAGTTCCGGGGCGTCCGGCAGGATATTACCAGCTTCGTCCAACTGCAGTTTCGCCGAACTCCGGACGGGATGCCCGGTGTTGGTTCGGACTGTCTTGGCGGCGGCCGCCCGGCCGACTTCACCGGGCCGTGGTACGCCCGCCTGCTGCCGACCGAAGAAAGCCAAAGCCCCCAGCACTAAGGCGACGACGCAACCCAACCCGAGCAGGAAGCCGGAGCGGACCTCACGGGCTGGAGGGAGTTCGGCGGACATGACTGGACGTTAACCAAGGCCCCACCCGAGCAAAGCCGAATCCAGAGGCATTGACCCTAGTAAGGTCGAGGCCTATGCCCAGACCATGGACCTCACCGCCAGCCACTACGCCTTGCTCTTCGGAGCCGGCCTGGCGGGTGGCTTCATCGACGCCATCGCGGGCGGCGGCGGCCTGATCACCGTGCCGACGTTGCTGTGGGTCGGGTTATCCCCGCAGCTGGCGCTCGGCACCAACAAGGCCCAAAGTTCGTGCGGGACGATCATCGCCGCGAACCGTTACGCCCGCGCCGGGCTCGTCGGCTGGGGCGAAGTCCGGCTCGCCGCCGGACTCTCCTTCCTCGGCTCGATGGCGGGCGCGTGGACGGTCGGCCTCATCGGCAACGACGCCCTCCGCCGCATCATCCCCTGGATGTTGCTCGCGGTCGTCGTCTACGTCGCAGTGAGCCCGCGACTGGGGCGAGGCGCGGCGAAGGCGCGGCTCGACGCCACCCTTTTTGCCTGGCTCTTCGGGCTCTCGCTCGGCTTCTACGACGGCTTCTTCGGTCCCGGCACCGGCGCGTTCTGGATCCTCGGGCTCGTCACGCTGCTCGGGCAGGAACTCACCCGCGCCAACGCCTTCACCAAGGTCGTCAACCTCGCGAGCAACCTCGGTTCGCTCGTCGTCTTCGCGGGGCACGGCCAAGTCGCCCCGTGGGTCGCCTTAGCGATGATCGCGGGCCAACTCATCGGGGCGCGCCTCGGGTCCGGGCTCGTGCTCAAACACGGCGCGGGGCTTATCCGTGGCGTCTTTCTGGCGGTCGTGCTCGCGCTGGTCTTGAAGCTGCTCTGGCCAGCCTAGGCCTCCCGGCGAGAGCGGCCGGACGGCCGCGACGCGCACCTCACACCGTGCCTTCGCTTTCGCGCAACCGCCACTCTAACTGCTCCTCGGTGAGCACCGTCTCCGCCTCAACGATCAACTGCCGGGCATAGGCCTCCGTGCGGATCATCCGGATTCGCAGGGCCAGCGCCGCCAGCCGCACGGACAAGTCTCCGTAATGCAGGCTCCGTCGATTCGCGCTGCTGCCTTGACGGAGCGAGCTGAGGTAACCCGCGGTCAACGGAATACACAGCGAGAGGGAATCGAGGACGTGATTGAACAAGACCCGGTTACCCTTGAGGAAGGGCCACTCGCCCATCGGTAGTCGTTGGACACCCATGTGCAAAATCACGGCGAGGACGATGCAGGGGGACATCTGAGCGGCGAAGTTGCCGAGTTTACGAAGTTTGCGGCACTCCTCCGACGCGGCGGCCTGACGCGACTTGAAATACTTGGCCTGCGATTCCAAGTGCTCGACGACGTACTCATCACGCCCGACTTCCCAGCCGCGCGGCGGGTACTCCCGGCGAATCTCGAGGGCCAGCGTCCGGGCAAACAACGCCCACTCCGGCCGGTAACGCCCGATCGGCAGGTGCAACGGGTCGGTGAAATCACGCGCCGCCCGGAGATTTCGCGCGATTTCAGAAGCGAAGCGTAATTCCAACCATCGGACCTGCGCCCGGTCCCGGCGATTACCCCGCTGAATAAACCAAGCCGCGCCCGTGAAGCCCATCTTGAGCACCGCGATCACCCCGAGCACGGGTACCACCCACCCGATGGTATTAGTCGCCGCGCTGGTGCTGGTCACGGCACCCAGCAAGGTGGCGTAATAAAAGAAACGCGACGAACGACTCAGTCGCTCGCGGAACGCCGTGCCAATCGAGGACGCCTCCACGTCCAGCCGGGTGAACAGTTCTTGGGAATTCTCGTTCGCCTTGCGCCGGGTCAATAAGGTGATGGTGGAAGCGAGGTGGACCGCATGAAAGGACGGCTCTAAACTTTGCGCCGTCACCTGCGCCTCCGCGGGATCCGGCGACAACACGAAGACCGGCTTATCCGTGGAGCGGGCGAAGTCGCAGGAATCGCCCGTGCCGCCGATGCCCTTGGCCGGCTGGCCATCCCACACGGCCAAGACGGCATCGCTCCCTTCGACGAGCATAACCCCGGCGTCATAATAGGACCCTGGGTCCCCGGAAGCCTGGTTCACGACCCGCCAGGAACCACCATGGACACCGTCCATGGCCCGCTGAATCGCCAGCCGGGCCCGCCGCCAATCCCTGAGCCGGTCGGCCCCCCCTTTGAAATCGGCGGAGATGCCATCGGTAGGGACCTCCTCGAGCGAGGTCGGCAGGGGCTTGGCCAGCAAGAGGTGGACGGGCACCGCCAGCTCATGGGCGCACTCAATCAGCAGGAGATCGGCCCCGAAACTGATCGAGCAATAGACATTAAGCCGTCCGCCCCGCCGGGCCGCCTCCGCGGCGAACCGTTCGAGGCAGAGCCGGATCGCCGGGCGCAAACCCTCCTCGTCGGATAGGTGGCGATGGCCGACGAAGCCTAGCACGAACTCGGGTTGGGGTTTCATCGACGGTGGGCTTACCCCGCCGGAGGGAGGGGTGAGGGTTTGGATACGTCAAGACCCTGCGGTGTCAAACGACTAGGGGCGGAAACCACGCCCAAGGGCTGCCCGGCGGAGTCTCAGTCAGGATTTTCCTTTCAGGCGGTCACCGGCTGGGTAGAACAAGGGCAAACCTTGGCATGAAACCTTCCGATAAGATCAACGCGACGACCTATCGATGCTTCATCAGCTACCGCCACGCCGATAACCACGACGCTGGCCGGCGCTGGGCGACCTGGCTGCACCAACGTCTGGAAAAGTACCCGGTACCTCCCTCGCTGGTGGGGACGGCCAATCTCCGCGGTCAGCCGGTGCCGCGCAGCATCTTCCCGGTATTCCGGGACGAGGAAGAGCTCCCAGCCGACGCGGACCTCAGCACGCCGATTCTCCGGGCTTTGGACCATAGCCTCGGCATGATCGTCATCTGCTCGCCGCGCGCCCGCCCCTCGCGTTTCGTCGACGACGAGGTCCGGCTCTTCAAGCGCGCTTCGCGGGGCGAACGTATTCTCGGCATGATCATCGCCGGCACCCCCGACACCGCGGGACTGGGCGACGACAATAGTTTCCCGCGCGCCTACCTCCACCAGACCACCCAAGCCGGAGAGGTCCTCGCGGAACCAGAGATCCCGCTGAACCTCGTCGACCTGCGGACCCATGACGGGCAGGAAGGCTGGACGGATGCGAACCACCACCGGGAGGCCCTCGACGCGGCCGGCACGGAGGACGTGGAGGCTTCCGTCGAGGTCGACGGCTTCACGAGCCACTTGGAGGAACAATTCCTGGTCCTCGTGGCCCACGTACTCGAGGTGCCCGCCGCGACGCTGGCCGAGCACCATCACCGCCACCAAGCGGAGCTCCGCCGGGCTCGCCGCCGCTCGCTCCTTCTCTGGGGCGGGGGCGCGACCTTGCTCGCCTTGGCCGCGTGGCAAGGCATCCGCATCTCCATGGAACAGGGCGACGCGGCCGATGTGGCGGCGAAAGCCGCCGAGGTCCAATCCCAGGCGACCCTCGAACGCAAGACCCAGCGCGACGCCGAGGAAGTCCGGACCCGCCGCGTGCAAGCCGAGACCGACTACGCGCAAGCGGTGGCCCAACAGAGCCTCCCGAACTATTCCCTCGCCTTCGTTGAGTCCAAATTCCGGAGCGCCGCCGAACGGGGGCACGCGGCGGCCCAGGTCGCCCTTGGTCAGCGATTGCTGGGCCAGACCGGCGGCGACGCCGAAGCGATCCGCTGGTTCACCGAGGCCGCTAAGCAAGCCTACCCGCCCGCGATGGAAGCCATGGGCGTCGCCTACCGCGACGGGCGCGGCGTGGAGAAGGACCAAGGGCAAGCGGAACGCTGGTTGCGCCAGGCCGCAGAGACAAAGTTGAGCTCCGCCCAATTCGAACTCGGCCGCCTGTTGAGCCAAAGTGGCAACGCGACGGAAGCGCGGCGCTGGCTCGAGACGGCCGCCCAAGGCGGCCATCCCGGAGCCCAGTTCGAGCTCGGTAGGCTTCTCCTCGGCTCGGCCTCCGGACCGGAGGCGACCGCTGGTCAGCGCTGGCTCAAGGCCGCCGCCGAACAAGGCCTCGCCCCCGCGCAACGCGAGCTCGGCCGGGCCTTGGCGCGCGGCCAAGGCATGGACGCTGACATCCTGCAGGCACTGCGCTGGCTCCTCGCGGCCGAGGGCAAAGGCGACCAAGAGGCGGCCCAGGAACTCGCCCGTATTTTCAAGGACGAGGCGACCATCCCCAAGGCGCGGGCGGAAGCCCTGCAGTGGCACCTGGCGCGGGCGACCACGGGCAACGCCAGCTCGCAGAACTTGGTCGGCTTGGCCTATCGCGACGGGCTGGATGTGCCCGTCGACCTGAACAAGGCCAGCGACTTCTTGGAGAAATCGGCGGCCGCTGGCTTCGCCGACGCGCAGTACAACCTCGGCGAGCTCTTCGCGAAAGGGCTATCTCGACAGCATCGGCCCACGGATGCGTTCAAGTTCAAGGAAATGGCCGCACGCCAAGGCCACCTTCAGTCGATGCACGATGTCGCCGAACTCTATTTCAAAGGCTTTAACGTACCGATCACCGACCCGCAGGACGCGGAATGGGCTCGGCAAGCCGGCTTCGGCACAGCCAGCGGCGAGCCTGCCGGCATGGAATGGTTGACCAAGGCCGCCGAGGCTGGTCACGCGCGGTCGGGCCTGGAGCTCGGCCAGCGACTCCTAGTCAAATTCGAGAAAAGCAAAGACGCCAACGCGAGCGCCCAGGCCCAGCGCTGGCTGACCAAGGCCGCCGAGCAAGGTAACGCGGAAGCCCAACGCGCCTTGGGATTATTCCTTTACCCGACGGATAAACCCGCCGCCCTCGGCTGGATCCGCAAGGCGGCCGAACAAGGCGAGACCTTGGGACAGTTCACGTTGGGCATCGCCTTACGCGATGGCAACGGCCTGAAGGCCAACCGCATCGAGGCCATCCATTGGCTCGGCTTGGCGGCGGAAAAGGGGCAAGCCGAGGCCGAGGTAGCCTTGGCGACGCTCCTCTTGGATTCAACCACTGCATCCGAGCAGACCAAGGGGGCGATCTGGTTGCGAAAGGCCGCCGAACAAGGCTTCGCCCCGGCGCAAAACCAGTTAGGCGAAATCCTCCTGACGGGGACCGTGGTCAAGCCCGACCCCAAAGAAGCCTATCAATGGCTCCTGATCGCCGCCGCCAACCCCGCGGAGCTATCCCGTGAGCAACGGAATTCCCAATCAAGCCGTCTCAGTGCAGCCGCCGGACGGCTCACGCCCGCCCAGCGACTGGAGGCCCAACAAGCGGCCACCTTGTTCACGCCGTTGGCTCCATCCCGCTAAAAACCACCCTCCCGATGGCTCCGCCTCGCCCCACCCCGCCCGACTTCTGGTGCCACATTCTGAGCGACCAATCGCAGGGTCACTCCACCGGGGACGCCTGGGCGGACTGGCTCGAGCGGGAGGTCGGCGGCTTTCCCATCCCCGCCAAGCTAGCGGGACGACGTAACCTCCGCGGCGAAGTCATCCCCTCGGGCTTCCTGCCGGTCTGCGTCACCAGATCCCAAAAAGATCCCGCGGCGCTCATCGACGAGGTGCTCGCCGCCAAGCTCGGCCGCAGCCTGAACCTCGTCGTGCTTTGCTCGCCTTGGGCGACCCGCTCGCCGCTGGTGGACCAAGTCGTTCGCACCTACAAGATGTCCGGACGGTCCAACCGCTTGCTCGCCGCGATCGTCGCCGGCATCCCGCATGCGGCGGGGGAACGGGCCGAACTGGAGTGCTTCCCGGCGGCCACGCGCTTCAACGTCGATGAACACGGCGAACTAATGTCGACGCCCGCGGAGCCGATCGCCGCCGATTTTCGCACCACCGACGGTGGCGAGGGCTGGCCCGACCCGGCGGCCTACCTCGACGCCTTGCACGAAGGCGGCATGGACGAGCCGACGGCGGAGCGGATGGCCCGAGCCTACGTGGAGCGGCTTCGGTTGATGAAGCTCAAGATCATCGCCGGCGTGCTGGGCGTCAGCCTCGGTGAACTGACGGAACGAGACCTCGCCCACCAGAAGCAGGTCGCCGCCCAGCGGAAGCGTCAAACCTTGATCCGGTTCAGCCTGATCGGTTTGCTCAGCGCCGTTGGTCTGACCGCGGCTGGTCTCGCTTGGAAGAGCAGCGTGGACACCGACGCCGCGAAGGAGGAGGCGTTGCGTAACAGCCGCTTGGCGAGCGAGGCGAGTCGCGCGATCGAGCAAGCCAAGAAAGAAGCCGAGACGCTCCGCCCGATCCGCCTCAATGACGAGGCCATCAAGTTATTGGTGGATAACACCCCGGCGAGCCTGGCCCAGGCCAAGATCAAACTCCTTGAAGCCGCCGAACTCGGCTCCGTCCCTGCCCAGTACAACTTGGCCCGACTCCTCCTCGACCAGAAAGACCTGGAGGGCATCAGGTGGTTGGAAATGGCCGCGGCCGGCGGCAATCTGGAAGCGAATAATTTCCTGGGCATCTGCCACCTCAACCGGCTTTTTGGCCGCTCGGGCGGGATCGTGGAGGCCGGTCGATGCTTCCAAGTCGCGGCCGAAAAAGGCTACCCCCCGGCGATGATCAACCTCGGGTATGTCGCGGAACGCGGGACGCCCGGCCACGACGGGTTCCGCGGGGCGGCGCGATGGTATGAACGCGCGGGAAAAAGCGGTGATGGCCAAGGCTGGTTCAAACTCTATCAAGTCCAATCGGTCGACCGGGGCGACCTGCCGCGCGACTTGGCGAGCGCGCATCAGCACCTGCGACAAGCCGCGGAATTGGGTCATCCCGCGGCGCAATGGACCCTCGGGCAACTCTTGCTGAAAGGCGAGGGCATGCCGGCGGACGGTCAGGCGGCGGTGGAATGGTTTCACCGGCTGACCCTGCAGAAGGCGGACCCGAGGTTAGCGGATTCGGCACGGATCGAGCTCGGCAAGATGTACCGTGACCACCGGCTCAAAAAGGCCGAAACCGCCGGCGGCGACCTCGCCGAGGCGATCCGGATCTTCACCGAAGTGGCGGCGCGAGGCAACGGCAGCGCCGCGTTCCAACTGGGCGAAACTTATGCCGACACGCGCTCGCCAGTCGCCGACGAGGCGATGGCGTTGAGTTGGTATCGCAAGTCGGCCGAGCTGAGCGACGACGAAGGGCAATTCCACATGTCGCAGCGGTTGATCAACAGGCTGGTGGAGCAACAGGCCTTCTACGCCGCCACGCGCTGGCTGAACTCCCGCGAGGGCCGACCGGCGACAGACACACCCTACCCCGACCTCTTCCTTGACCCGCAGCACGGCATCGCCTCCGCCGAGGCGGACCGCCGCACCGCCGAACAATGGCTGACAGCCGTGGCCAATTCGAAGTCGGAACTTAAGACCAAGGCGCTCGTGACCCTGGTGGACCTGCTCCTGAAACGCGACCTACACCCGAAAGACCGTTTCGAGGAGGCCTTCGAACTACTCAAGCGGGTCGCCGCGAGCAAGGATGCCCTCGCGCAAGCGATGCTGGCGGAGCTCTATGCCGAAGGCCGGCCGCCGCTACTAACGTCCGACCCGACGAAGGCCGCCGAGCTCCGCGAACTCAGCCTGGCCGACGGCCAGCCCGAGGTGAAAAGTTTCCTGTTACAAAGCGAACAAGCCCGGACCCGGAAGGCGGCCAACGCCGTCAAGACCACGCCGGACTACATCAAGGCGATGCTGCTGGCGGCCCAGCGAGGCCACCCCCAAGCGCTGACCGAACTCGGCCTGAGTCACCTCCACTTCGAGGGCTTCGAGAACACCAGCCTGCCGCTGGATCTCGCCAAGGCCGCCCAGAACCTCGCCCCCGGGGCGCTCGCCTCCGATTCCCTGGCCCTCATGGGACTTGGCCTGACCTACCAGAAATCGAAAGACCTACCCAATCGATACAAGCTCCACCTGAAGGCGGCCAACAATGGCGATCAGCCGCTGGCCCAGCTCTGGGTGGGGGCGGCCTGCGAACAAGGCCTCGGTACCGCGGTCGACTTGATCGAGGCCGACAAGTGGTACCAGCTGGCGTCCCGGAGCAAACAGGCCGGCAGCGCCGCCGCTCGTAAGCGCATCGAGGCGAAGATGACTGCCGAGCAACTGCTCGAGGCCCGGCGACGAGCCGAGGCGTACAAGCCGTTGAAGGCGATACCTGCCGAGGCGGCCACCCCGCCGACTCCGGCAAAGTGACGAGAACGCGAGGAAGGCTAGCGAGCGGCTAACGCGGCCAGCGCCTAGCCTTACTTCAACGCCTGCTCGATGGCCGCCTTCATTTCCGGCGAGTCGGGCTCGACGTCGGACTCGAACCGCGCGAGCAACTTGCCCTCGCGCGAGACGAGGAACTTGTTGAAGTTCCAAGTGACGCGGCCGGGGCGGCCGGCCTCCTTCCCGGTGAGGGCGACGAACAGCGGGTGCGCGGCGGCACCTTGGACCGTGACCTTGGCAAAGAGCGGAAACGTGACATTGAAGCGAGCGGAGCAGAACTTGCGAATCTCGGTCTCGGTGCCCGGCTCCTGCCCGCCAAAGTCATTGCAGGGGAAGCCAGCGACGACGAGGCCCTTGTCCTGATAGGCCTTATGCAAGGCCTGCAGGCCCGCGTATTGGCGCGTATAGCCGCACTCGCTGGCGACGTTCACGACGAGGATGGCCTTAGCCTTGAAAGCGCCAAGGGTGACGTCCTTGCCGTCGATGTCCTTGACGGGGATGGCGAGCAGGTCGGGCGCGGCGGCGGAGGCGGTGTGCATGAGGAAGAGGGCGAGGAGAGAGGCAAAGGTTCGCATGGGCTGACTTCAGCCAAGGGGTTTTCGAGCACTTGGCAAACGCGGGCTACGTCGGGCACTTATTCACAGGGCGAGAGTCCGATTGACCCCTCCGAGGCCCCCACTAGTTCCCTTGGGCGCCGACCCCTCGGCCACCCCATGCACCCCTTGCTCGCCGCCTGCCTGTCCCTGCTCTGCACCCTGATCGCCCGGGCCGACCCGACGACGCTTTTCGACGGTCGCACCTTGGCAGGCTGGGAAGGCGATACGGCGACGACCTGGCGGGTGGTCGACGGTTGCATCGAGGCGGGGAGCCTGGACCGCAACCAGCCCCGCAACGAGTTTCTCTCGTGGCACGCGGATCTTGCGAACTTCGACCTAACGCTACGCTGGAAACTCGAAGGCACGAAGGGCTTCGTGAACGGCGGGGTCCAACTGCGCTCCCGCCGGGTGCCCCACCACCATGAGATGGTCGGCTACCAAGCCGACCTTGGGGCGGGCTACGATGGCGGGCTATATGACGAGAGCCGCCGCAATCGCTTCCTCGCCCAACCCGATGCGGCCACCAAGGCAAAGGCCATGAAGCCAACCGGGGAGTGGAACACCTACCGTATCCGAGCCGAGGGACCGCGGGTCCAAATCTGGCTGAACGGTGTCCCGACAGTCGACTACGTCGAGACCGACCCCTCGATCCCCTTGGTCGGGAAAATCGCCGTACAGATTCACGGCAACGCGTTCTCGCGAGTCCACTACAAGGACATCGTGCTGGAAGCACTACCGGACTCCCCGACCCCGCCGGCGACAACGACGACGGGGAGCCCGGCACCGACCGCGGGACCGCTCTTCAACGGCCGCGACCTGACAGGTTGGGGCGGCGAGGCGGCCGCTTTCTGGAGGGTCGAGGCCGGCGCGCTCGTGAGCAACGGCGTGCCGCAGCCCCGCGACAGTTGGCTGCGCACCGACCGCGAGCTCGAGAACTTCGACCTCACGTTCCAAGCCCGTACCGAGGGCCAGGTAGGAACGGGCCTCTTTTTCCGCAGCGCGGTGGAACCCGGCAAACGCATCCTCGGCTGGCAACTCGATATCGGCCAAGATTATGATGGCGGGCTTTTCAAGGAGGGCCCGAACGGTGGCATGATTTCCTACCCGCCGAAGGCCAAGGCCCACGCCGCCGTCAAGCCCGGGGAGTGGAACGAGTACCGGCTCCGGGCAGAAGGCCGCCGCTTACGCACGTGGGTGAATGGCGTGGCGATGCAGGACTATGAGGAGAAAGGCCCCCGCCGAACGCGCGGAGCCCTCGCCCTCGAACTCTCCCCTGGTGGCTCCGGCCGCGCCGCTTTCAAAGATTTCAAGTTGGAGCTCCTCCCTGACTCGGCTGCGCCCGTCGAGGAGGTGTCGACGGACGGACCCGTCGGCCGCCTGACCGACCGAGTCGCCCCCCGGGCTCGCCCCGCACCCTTCGCGGCCGGACGGTTTAACGCCAACGCGGACGATGTGGTCGTGTTCGCCGGGGCGGAAAACATGGTGATCGAACAGTCGATCGGCGGGCTGGAAAGCACGCTGACGGCCCGTCTCGGCGCGAATGCCCCGAAGTTCCGCCACCTCGGCTGGGAGGGCGACACGGTCTTCCGACAGAACCGCATGATGGCCTGGGGCACTTGGAACGCCAACCTGCAAGGCGCCGGGGCGACCACCGTGGTCGCTTGGTTCGGGCAGGTGGAGGCGCTGGACCCCACCCAGACGCCCGAGGCGTTCGCGACGGCCTACGAGCAACTCCTGCTCGAGTTCGCGCAGGTCACGCCCCGGCTCGTCGTGATCGGCCCGCCGCCGTTCGAGAAACCGCGCGACCCGCGCGTGCGCGACAATACCGGACTCAACCCTCGCCTCGTCCGCTTCGCCGGCGCCGCCGAAGCGATCGCCCGCCGACACGGCTTCGTCTACGTCGACCTCCTCGGCCTCCAGTCAGGCGCGGGCGAGACGCTCACCCGCGACGGACTTCACTTCACGGAAAACGGCGCCCGCCTCGTCGGCACCGCCATCGCCGACCAGCTCCTGCCCGGTGGCGCCGCGCCGACGGCACCGCTCCGCGCCGCCATCGTCACCAAGAACCGCCTCTGGTTCGACACTTGGCGCTGCATGAACTGGGCCTTCGCCTACGGCGATCGGACCACGCAGCCGTTCGCCAAAGCCGCGCCCAACCACCCGAGTTTCGTGGATGAACTTCGTCAACATCAGCCGATGCTGGCCCACGCCGACGCGACCATCCGGGCGCTCGCGACCGGGCAGCCGCCGCCTGCGGCGCCCCCCGCCCTCCCCACCCGTGCCGACCCACCCGCACCGACGCCGGCCGAGCAGTTGGCCGGCTTCAAGGTGCGTCCCGGCTTCAAGGTGAATCTCTTCGCCGACGAAGCCCTCGGCGTCATCCGCCCGGTGCAGATCCGCTGGGATGAACGCGGGCGGCTCTGGGTCGCCTGCACGCCAGCCTACCCGCAACTCCAACCGGGCGAACACGGGAAGGACTTCATCTTGGTGCTCGAGGATACCGATGGCGACGGCAAGGCGGACAAGTCCTGGCGCTTCGCGGAGGGTCTGACGATGCCGCTGGGCTTCGAGTTCGCCCCGGGCGAGGCCGGCGGAGGTCTCTATGTCGTCGAGAGCACCCAGCTCGTGCACCTCGCCGATCGCGACGGGGACGGCAAGGCCGACGGGCGCGAGGTGATCCTGAGCGGCTTCGGCACCGGCGACACGCACCAAGACGCCAACTCGCTACGCTGGGGGCCGGACGGGTGCCTATGGTTCACCCAGGGCTACCACATCTGGTCCTACGTCGAGACCCCGCAGGGGCTCACGGAACTCAACCGCAGCGGCGTCTGGCGCTTCAACCCCCGGACCTTGCGGCTGGATTCGTTCCTGAACGAAAGCGCGGCAGGGCTGAACTGCTGGGGCACCGCGTGGGACGACCAAGGACAGATGTTCCACGGCAGCGGGGCGGATACGCCGATCTGGCATTCTTCACCTGGACTCATCCCCACCCTCCACCCGAAGCCGTTGCCGACGGCGTTGGCGCAGTCGCGCGGTAAAAGCATGGAGCCCGAGATCCTCGGCAGCAGCCACTTACCGGAGGAGCTCCGCGGCGTCCTTCTGAAGAGCACCTACTTCACTAGCCAGGTACAACTCTACCGGCTCATCGACCAAGGTTCCTCCTTCCGCACCGAGGAACTGGGCGACTTGCTGGCTGGCGGGAAGGAATTCCGACCCGTGGAGTCACGCGCGGGACCCGAGGGCGCCATCTATGTGGCGGACTGGCTTAACCCGGTGATCGGGCATTACCAAGCAAGCTACCGCGACCCGCGACGCGACCAATCGCACGGCCGGATTTGGCGAATCACGGCGGAAGGCCGTCCGACCGTGCAGCGGCCGAGCTTGGAGTCGCTCAATGCGACCCAACTCCTCGGCCGGTTGACTTCGCCGGAGCGCTGGGAACGCGACGTCGCCAAATTCCGGCTTTACCGGTTGCCCGCGACCGAGGTGCTCGCGGCGCTCCGGACCATCGACCTCGCCCAGGCGACGCCGGCGATGCTCTACGAACTGAGCGGGGTGTTCGCCGCCCACGAGCAACCCAATGCCACCTTGGTGCAGCGCCTATTGGCGTCCGAGGACTTCCGCTACCGGGCTTGGGGCGCACACCTGCTGGCCGGGTGGGGCGCGGCCTTACCCGAAGCCCGGGCCTGGCTCCGCCAAGCCGTGCGCGACCCGCACCCACGCGTGCGCATGGAGGCCGTGGTCTCCTGCGGGTGGGCACCGACAATCTGGGCGACCGAGGCCGTCAAAATCGCGACCCTGGTCCTCGACCAACCGATGGATGCCCCCCTCGATCACGCGCTGATCCAGACGATTCACGCGCTCGCACCAGCGTGGCAAGCGGCGGATGCCAAAGGGCAGCTCGGTCTCGAGGCAAGGCCGGAGGCCTTGGCCCGGCTCTACACGACGATGGGCGAGGCGGATTCCCTGGCGCGCCTGCGCGCGCTGGCCACGAAGGCGGGGCTGAGCCCCGCGGCCCGGATGAAGTTGCTCGCAGTGCTCATCCAGGCGGGTTCGGCGGCCGACGCGGAGTTCGCGCTGCGGCTGGAGCCGGCCAACGCCACCTTAGCCGACGCCTGGGTCGCCACCGCGCGCGGTCGCCCGACCGTGGACTTCTCCGCGCTGGTCCGAGGCTGGCTGGAGCGACCGGAGCCCCTCGCTCGCGCGACCGCCTGTCGCGTGCTCGCCGTGACCGGGAAAGACGTCGGCGCCGCAGCCAAGCTCGAGGGTTGGCTGACGGAGGAGACCCCGACGGAACTCCGCCTCGCGGCGATCACGGCGTATGCCCGTCTGCGTCGCACGGAGGCCGGGCCGAAATTGGCACCGCTCCTTGCGAGCCCGGACCGGACCGTGCGGGCGACGACCATCGCCGCGCTGGCTCCCTACGCACCAACCGTGGTCGCCGAACGCGCGGTGGCGGCGCTCGCCGGTTGTCGTGACACGGCCGAGATCGGCCCGCTGCTCGCCCCCTTGCTCGAACTCAAGACCGGGCAGGCCACGCTCCTCACCGCTTGGCGGCAAACCCCGCCCGGAGCCGAGACCGCCCGCCTCGCGTTGCGATGGATGGCCGAGGTCGGGGCGGACGCGCCTACGCTGCGGCAAGCCTTGCAGGCCGCGGCGGGCCTCACGGAAACCATCGGCGCCTACGACGCCGGTTTGGTGGCTCGCCTGGTGGCCAGCGCGCAGGCGACGGGCGATGCGGGACGGGGCGAGAAGATCGCGGCCTCGGCCACGCGCGCCTGCCTTTCCTGCCACCGGATCGAAGCCCAAGGCGGCGCCATCGGGCCGGACCTGTCGGCAGTCGGCCGAGCGATGTCACCCGAGGCCATCGTCGAATCCGTGCTCTGGCCTAAGCGGCAGGTCAAGGAAGGCTACCTCCTCACGCAGGTGACCACCAAGGATGGCCGCAACCTGCAAGGCTACCGCATCGCCGAGACGACCGAGCAACTCACCCTGCGCAACTTCGCCGCGGGCGGGCTCGAGGTCATCGCCAAGGCGAACATTGCCAGCCGCTCCGACGTCGGCTCCATCATGCCCGACGGCTTGACCGCCGGCCTTTCCGCCCAAGAGCTGTCCGACCTCTTTCACTACTTGTTCGAGCGCGGGAAGTGAGCGGAGCCCTCAACCGCGCTTTTCCTTCAAGCCGGCGGCGTAGGCCTCGAAGACCAGTTTGATCTGGTCGCGGACGCGGCGGAACTCGGCCCGGATCTCCTCCGGGGTGCCGGTGGCGTGCGCCGGGTCGCTGAACCCCCAGTGGTAACGGTTCACCTGTCCGGGGAAAATCGGGCAGACCTGCTCCGCGTTGCCGCAGACGGTGATGACCGTCGCGACCGGTCGGTCAAGGAACTCGGAAAGGTGTTTCGAGTGATGAGCGGAAGCGTCGAGCCCGATCTCCTTGAGCACGGCAAGGGCCTCCGGGTGGACGTAGCCCGCGGGCTTGGAGCCGGCGCTGGCGACTTCGATGACCTCACCAGCAGCTCGGCGGAGGATCGCTTCGGCAAGGTGGCTCCGGCAGGAATTACCGGTGCACAGGATGAGGACCAAGGGCTTGCTCATAGGGAAAGGGTTAGCAGCAACCGCTGCCCGGCTGGCAGGCCTTCGGGACACAGACCTCGGGGGCAAGGCAATCCGCCTTGACCGCGCCGAGGAGGAAGACCCGCTCGCCGCCTTCGACCACCGAACCCAAAACCGGGAAGACGGTCAGGAGCGGGAAATCGTGTTCCACCTCGATCGGCAGGTCGGTTGAGCCGAAAAGCCCGACCCCGCGCTCGAGGACCTGCAGGGCCTTGGCGCAACCGACGCGATGCTCGGTGTCGTCCGCCGCCCACAGCTGCAGGCGGGCCGCCACTTGGGTGCGGGTCGTACCGCCGCAGTCGATGAAACGCTTTTCGACCCGAGCGACCTCGGTGAGGTGCAGATGGATTGGGGTCAACCCGCCCGTCGGAAGCCGGAATCGCAACCCTAAGGTCGGCGCGAGGGCCAGCGCCTGCCGGAATTCAGCAAAGGTCAGCGGCTTGGGCTCGAACGGGCTTGTCATGTTCATCCAATATCGGGGCGGGGCCGCGCCAGGTCAAGGCGGGCAGTCCACCGAGTAAGCTAAACCTTGGCGAGACGAGGGAACCCCGGCTAATTTAAGCCGCTCTCCTACCCATGCCCTCACGCCTGCTCGTCCTCCTTGCGACCCTCGCGCTCCCCTTCCCGCTCGTCGCGCTTGACCTACACGTGGCGACGGACGGGAACGACGCCTGGTCGGGAAAACTCGCCCGGGCCAACCCAGCGCGCACGGACGGGCCGATGGCTTCGCTCGAAGGGGCGCGGCTCGCGATCCGGAAACTCCCGCGTCCGCTGACGGAGTCGGTGCAGGTCATCTTCGACGCCGGCACTTATCGCTTGGCCCAAACCGTCGCCTTCGACGCGGCCGACAGCGGTGACGCGGCCCACCCGATCGTCTACCTCGCTGCGCCTAGTGCCGAAGTTGTCCTCTCCGGCGGGCGGGAACTTCCGGCCTTCCAGCCGATCAAAGGCGGGCGCTGGGAACTGCGAACCCCGGCCGGCACCGAGACCTTTGAACAACTCTGGGTAGGCGAGCGTCGCGCCACGCGGGCCCGCTCGCACGGCCAAGGCTACGCCTTCATGCGGGCGATGGAGAGCGAGACGAAGGTCGCCGGCGACCGAAAAGATGGCGAGGTCTTCCGCCAGAAGATCCTGGTCGACCCGCAGGACCTCCAAGCCTTCGCCGAGGTCGCGGAGGCGGAGGCCCATGACGCCGTGATCAACTTCTACCACAAGTGGGATAACACGCGCCGCCGCATCGAGACCGTCGACCCGACGGCCGGGTTCCTCACGGTCGTAGGCGGGGCGACGAAGCCGCACAACTCCCTGGACCACCACACCGGCTTCGTGATCGAGAACCTGCTGGCCTTGCTCGACGAGCCCGGCGAATGGTTCCTCAGCCGCGCCGGTCTGCTCACCTACCTACCCCGCACCGGCGAGACCCCCGCCACCAACCCCGCGACCTACCCGGTGCTCGAGAAACTCCTGACCTTCGTGGGGTCGGCCGACCGACCGGTCGCCCACCTCGAGTTCCGCGGCCTGCGCTTTCGACACGCGAAGGGCGTGGCGACGCTCGCGACCTTCGAGCCCAACCAAGCGGCGGTCGGCCGGGTCGACGGCGTGATCACCCTCGAACACGCGACCGCGATCCGTTTCCTCGACTGTGAGCTGTCCCGCTTCGGCAGCTACGGTTTCTCCCTCCGTCGGGGGACGCACGCCGTGACCATCGAGCACTGCCTCATCACCGACATGGGGGCGGGCGGCGTGAAGGTCGGCACGCTCAATGACGAGCCGCAGGACGCGGACGTGGTGCGCGCGAACCGCATCCACAATAACATCATCCGCGACGGGGGCCTGCTCTTCCCTTGCGCGGTCGGGGTCTGGATCGGCTCCGCCGCCGACAATGAGGTCACCCATAACGAGATCTCCGACCTCTTCTATTCCGCGGTGTCCGTAGGTTGGCGCTGGGGCTACGCGCCCAGCCGCGCCAAGCGTAATCGGGTCGACTGGAACCACTTGCACCACCTCGGCAAAGGCATCCTGAGCGACATGGGTGGCGTCTACACGCTGGGCCCCTCGGAAGGCACCTCGGTAAGCCATAACCACATCCACGACGTGACCTGCTTCAGCTACGGCGGCTGGGGACTGTACACCGACGAAGGCAGCACCGGCATCACGCTGGAGGGTAACCTGGTCCACGACACGACCGACGGAGGCTTCCACCAGCACTACGGCAAAGACAACATCGTCCGGAACAATATCCTGGCCTTCGGCGAGGAGTCGCAGGTCCAGCGGTCACGCCTGGAAACGCACCTTTCCTTTGTCTTCGAGCGCAACCTCGTGGTCTTCGACCGAGGCGGGCTGCTTGGCCACGAATGGCGCGGCACGCTGGACAACTACGTGCTACGCGGGAACCTCTACTGGGACTACTCGGGACGGCCCGTCCGCTTCCCCCCGGCCGACAAACTCGCCTTGGCGGGGTGGCAACAGGCCGGGCAGGACGTCGGCTCCGTCGTCGCCGACCCGCTGTTCGTCGACGCGAAGGCGCGCGATTTCCGACTCCAGCCGGGCTCGCCGGCGTTCGCACTCGGCTTCCAACCGCTGGAAATCGAGAAGATGGGCGTCATCGGTGCGGCGTGGAGGCAGGTCGCCGCGAGCTTCGAACGCGGGCCCACCCCGCCGCGCCCAGCCAAGCCGGCGGCCCCGGCGCTGAATCTTCATCAGGACTTCGAAGGCCGGATTACGAACCCCCAGTACCCCTTCCCTTCCGCGCACGGCAGCCTGAGCCGCATGAATAAACCAGGGTTTGCGCCGAGCGCGACGAAGGATCCGGTGGATGCGCTGCTCTTGACCGGGGCGCAGGCCGCGCGAGGCAAGCAGAGCCTGCTCTTCCGCGACGCCCCCGGACTCCCGGCCGCCTATTACCCGATGCTGGTCTTCACCCCCAACCACCGGGCCGGCACGAGCACCGTGCAGTTCGACCTCTACCTCGAGCCCAAGGCCTGCTTCGTGCATGAGTGGCGTACCGGCGGTAACCCTTACGCCACGGGACCGGTCCTCTCCATCAAGGACGGGCGCGTGACTGGCGTCAAAGGGTTGGACCTCGCGATCCCCCTGCAGCAATGGGTGCATTTCGAGTTGGTCGCCGAGATCGGCGCCGACACGCCGAAGGGATGGACGCTCCGCGTGACGCCCCGAGACGGCGCAACCCAGGTGATCCCAGGCCTGCCCTTCCGCAGTCCGAAATTCGATCAGCTCTCCTGGCTTGGCTTCATCAGCAACGCCAATGAGGCGACGGATTTCTACCTCGACGAACTCGACATTCGCACGACCGACGCGAAGCGGTGAGCCTCAGGCCTGGGGCGGAGTCGCGCGGGTGGAACGCCAAGCGAGCCAGAGCCAGCCGGCGATGAGCAGGCTACCGCCGACCGGCGTCACCGCACCGAGCCAGCGCGGGGCACCCAGCGCCAGCGCGTAAAGCGTGCCACTGAAGATGGCGGCACCGATGGACCAGAGGATACCGGAGGCCCCGCCGCGAATCGCCCCAATGGCGATAGCGTGCGTCAGTAAGTAGACGGTCGCCGTCTGCCACCAGCCAGCGGCCTCCGGGATTGACGCCAAGCGCTCCTTCAAGCCATGGGCACCGAAGGCCCCGAGGGCGACAGCGGTCGCACCCCACAGCCCGGCGATGAGGCCGCGGTAATCCACTGGCTTAGGCGCCTGGCTCGGGTGAACCGCTCTTCTTCTGCGTGAAGACCAGGCCCTTATCGCCCACGGAGACGATGACCGGCTCCTCCTTGTTCAACTCCGCGCGCAAGATGGATTCGGCCAGCGGGTCTTCGAGCAGTCGTTCGACCGCCCGACGAAGCGGGCGGGCCCCGTACTTCTCGTCCCAGCCGTTCTCCACGAGGTAGCCGCGGGCGGCTTCATTGACCACGAGTTTCACGCCGAGGTCGAGGAGACGCTTGGCGACCTTGGCCACCTCGATGTCGACAATCTTCGTCATGTGCTCCTTGGCCAGTTGCTGGAAGATGACGATGTCCGTCAGGCGGTTCAGGAACTCCGGTTTAAAGGCGCGCTTGGTCTCGTCCATGATCCGCTCCTTCAGTTTCTCGTAATCACGCATCGAGCTGACCCCTACGTCAAAGCCCAGGGCATTGCTGCGTTGCAGCACATCCGCACCGACATTGGAGGTCAGGATGATGATCGTGTTACGGAAGTCCACCACGCGGCCGAGCGAATCGGTCAAGCGGCCATCCTCGAGCGCCTGAAGCAGGAGCTGGATGACGTCGGGGTGGGCCTTCTCGATCTCATCGAAGAGCACGACGGAATAGGGCTTGCGGCGCACCTGCTCGGTGAGCTGGCCGCCTTCGTCGTGGCCGACGTAGCCGGGCGGCGAACCGATTAGCCGGGAAACCGTAAATTTCTCCATGTACTCCGACATGTCGATCTGGATGACCGCCTCGGTCTCGCCGAACATCCGCTCCGCGAGGGAGCGCGCCAGTAACGTCTTGCCGACGCCCGTCGGACCCAGGAAGAGGAAGGAGCCGATCGGCCGACGCGGGTCCTTGAGGTCGGCGCGGGAACGGCGGAGGGCGCGGGCGATGACCTCACAGGCGTGCTCCTGTCCGATGACGGCTTTTTGCAGGTCCTGCTCGAGCTCGAGCAACTTCTGGGTCTCCTTCTTCTCGAGGCGATTAAGGGGGACGCCGGTCCAGTCGGCGACGATGTGGAGCATCTCATCCTCTGTGACGACGATCCGCTTCTCGTCGCGCTTCTTGCGCCACTCTTCCAGCATCTTCTCGCGCTTGGCCCGGAGCTTCTTCTCCTGGTCGCGCAGGTTGGCGGCCTCCTCGAACTTCTGGTGGCGGGAGGCTTCCTCCTTCTCCAGGACCACGCGGTCGATGTCGGCCTGGGCCGCATCGAGTTCCGGCGGGAGGTTAAGCGAACGGATCCGGGCGCGGGCGCCGGCCTCGTCCATGACGTCGATCGCCTTGTCCGGGAGGTGGCGCGCGGTGATGTAGCGATGGGAAAGGCGCACGGCGGCCTCGATGGAAGCGTCCGTGTATTCGCACTTGTGGTGATCCTCGTACTTCGAGCGAATCCCGCGCAGGATGAGCACCGCATCGTCCGGAGACGGGTCATCGACCTTCACCGATTGGAAACGGCGCTCCAGCGCGGCGTCCTTCTCGATGTGCTTGCGGTATTCGGAGAGGGTCGTCGCGCCGACGCACTGGATCTCGCCGCGCGACAGGGCGGGTTTAAGGATATTGGAGGCGTCCATCGCGCCTTCGGCCGCACCCGCGCCGACGATGGTGTGCATCTCGTCGATGAAGAGGATGATGTTCTTGGCCCGCTTGATCTCGTCCATCACGCCTTTGATGCGCTCCTCAAATTGCCCGCGGTACTTGGTGCCCGCGACCATGAGGGCGAGGTCAAGGGTGATGACCTTGCGGTCGAGCAAGATCTCGGGGACGATACCGGAAGCGATCTCTTGGGCGAGACCCTCGACGATGGCGGTCTTGCCCACGCCGGCTTCGCCGATGAGGACTGGGTTGTTCTTGGTGCGGCGGCACAAGATTTGGACCACCCGACGGATCTCCTCCTTACGACCGATGACCGGGTCGAGCTCGCCGGCCTTGGCGAGTTCGGTGAGGTCACGACCGAAAGTCTTGAGCAGCGAAAGCCGCTCCCCGCGGCCCGCCCGGCCACCTTCTTCGCCGGACTTACGCGAGGGCGGCGGCTCATCGGACGGCTCGTCGGCGGAAGGGGGGTCTTCGCCGGACTTGCCCTCCACGCTCTCGGAGGCCGCGGCCGACGGGTCGATGTCGGCCAGGATTTCCTTACGGCAACGCTCGAGGTCGACATTCAGCGCCAGCAGCACGCGGGCGGCGACGCCTTCGCCCTCCTTCAGGAGGCCAAGCAGGATGTGCTCGGTGCCGACGTAAGCATGCCCGAGACTGCGGGCCTCGGTGACGGCGTGGGCCATGACTTTCTGCACGCGAGGCGTGAGCGGGATGGTGTCGGGCTGCTTCGCCTCCTCCGGCCCCGGCCCCACCTGCTTCTCCACCGCGGCGCGGACGTTCTTGAGGTCAAGGCCCATGCGGCCGAGGACGTTCACGGCGACGCCTTCACCCAGTTTGATGAGGCCAAGCAGGATGTGCTCGGTCCCCACGTAATTGTGGTGGAAGCGACGGGCCTCGGCCCGGGCGAGCTCGACGACCTTGCGGGCGCGGGGCGTGAAATTATTGTTCTTGTCCTTGTCCATGGTGGAAGTGGGTGAGCCCGATGCGGGTGTAGCAGGGACTATGCCCGAAGCCGCGAGGGGTTCAAGCGTTCCCCAATGATTGTAAACCAGCGACTTTGGGCGGATTAGCTCGCGCCGCCGATGGGCGAGCGCCCGCCCGTGAGACATCCCCACGGGCAGGCTGTCTCGGGTCGCCCGCGGGCCTGGCGCCTTTTGACTTTGCCAGCCGTGACGGGTCGTTCTTTGTTCTGGGCCTTCCATGGTCCCTACCCTGCCCGCCGCCGGTCCCTCCCTCCGGGCCCTCATCAACGAGCTCCGCGGGCGCCCCGTGGCCGTCCTTGGCCACATGCGTCCGGACGGGGATTGCATCGGCTCGCAGGTCGCCCTGGCCCGGATCCTTCAAGCCGAAGGCCTGGATGTCCTCTGCGTCAACCGCGACCGGGTCCCCGCGAACCTTGCCGCCTACGTGGTCGGCGTGAAATTTCTGACCAACGAGGATTATGCCGCCGATGGCCGGGTGGCGGTGACGGTCGACTGCGCCGATGCCTCCCGCGTCGGCGCCGAGGTCCTGGCGAAGTTCCCCGCCGGAATCCACGCCAACATCGATCACCACGCCTCGAACCCCGACTACGCCAAGGTCAACCTCGTCGTCCGGGACGCCGCCGCGACCTGCCACATCCTCGCAGCCGCCGCGCTCCAGGAAGGCCTGCCCATCGATGCCGCCACGGCGCAGTGCCTGCACCTAGGCATCCTGACCGACACGGGTCGCTTCTGTTACCGGAGCACCACGGCCGACGTGCTGGCCATCGTCGCCGAGCTGGTCCGACGCGGGGCCGACCCGGCCGAGGCGAATTTCCGCGTCTTCGAGCAGGAGAGTCGCGGCAAGCTCGAGTTGACCAAGCGTTTCCTGAACACGATCGCCTTCCACGAGGACGGCAAGATCTGCTCCGGCGAGCTGACGCAGGCCGACTACGCCGCGACCGGCACCACCAAGGAGGACAAGGAGGGGCTCGTGGAGTTCCCGCGCTCCGTCGTCGGGGTCGAAATCGCCGTGTTGATGGAAGAAGGCAAGGACGGCATCCGGGGCAGCCTCCGCGGCCGCGACCCGAAACTCCGCCTAGACCTCTGCGCCGGCAAGTTGAACGGCGGGGGCCACCTGCTGGCGGCCGGGTTCAACATGCAAGGCTGCCGCCTCCCGCAGGACCGCGCCAAGATCCTCGGCATCGTCATCGCCCACTACCGCGAGTATTCGGCGAAATGAGCGCGCCCGTCGCCGAACCCACGGGCGTGCTGCTCGTCGACAAGCCGCAGGGAATCACCTCGCACGACGTCGTGGACAGCGTGCGCCGACTCTACCGCACGCGCCGCGTCGGGCACGCCGGCACCCTCGACCCGATGGCCACGGGCCTGCTCATCGTGCTCGTCGGCAAGGCCACCAAGGCCTCCGACCAGCTGATGGCCCAAGACAAGGAATACCTCGGCGAAGCCACGCTGGGCGTCGTCACCGACACCCAGGACGCGGAAGGCGCGACGCTGGAGACGAATCCGGTGCCTGAGATTTCCGAAGCCCAGGTGCGTGCAGCCCTCGCCTCGATGCTCGGTGACCAGTTCCAGATTCCTCCGATGCATTCAGCCAAGAAGATTGGTGGCCAGAAGCTCTATGACCTCGCCCGCAAGGGAATTGAAGTCGTCCGCGAGCCCCGCGCAATCTGCCTCTCGGAGTTCGAACTCATCTCCTGGCAGAGCCCGAAAATCAATTTCCGCGTCCGCTGCACCAAGGGCACCTACGTGCGCACCCTGGCCTTCGACCTTGGGCGCAAACTCGGCCCCGGCGCCCACCTTTCGATGCTCCGCCGCACGCGTTCCGGCCAGCTCGACCTTACCCGCGGTCACACGCTCCCGCAGCTGGGCGCGATGAACGACGACCAGCTCCTCGCCGCCCTCGTGCCCGTGAGCGAAGCCGCCCCCGCCGCATGACGACGCCGCTCCACCTCGCCATCGGCGCCTTCGACGGTGTACACCTCGGCCATCGCGCGGTCCTGCGCTCCGCCCGCGAGGCCGCCCGGGCAGACGGCGGTCTGGTCGGCGTGCTCACCTACGACCCGCACCCGAGCAAGGTCCTGCGGCCGGAATCCTCGGTGCCGCTGATCTTCACGCGGGCCCAAAAGGATGAGCGCCTGACCGAAGCCGGCGCCCAGCGGATCCACCACGAGAAGTTCGACCGGACCCATGCGGGTATCGAAGCGGCGGACTTTCCGAAGTGGCTGAAGCACACCTTCCCCCACCTGAAATCGCTGCATGTCGGCTCCAATTTCCAGTATGGCCGCGGACGCACCGGCCACGGCGAGACCCTGATCGCGCACGGCGCGACCGAAGGACTCGGCGTTCGACTCGTCGCCGCGGTCCAGCTGGGCGCGGAGACGGTGAGTAGCTCGCGCATCCGCCAGTGCCTCGCCCATGGCGACCTCGACCTTGCCAACGCGATGCTGCACCGTCCCTACGAAGCCGAGGGCATCATCATCGGCGGCCGCCGCCTCGGTCGGACGATCGGCTTCCCCACCGTGAACGTGGCCTGGGCGCCCGAACTCAAGCCTGCCTTCGGCGTCTACGCCGTCGAAGTCATCTTCCAAGGCGAGGCCCTGCCCGCCGTCGCCAACTACGGATTACGGCCGACCGTCGAAAGCGGGCCCGTCGCCCCCTTGCTCGAAGCCCACATCCTGCGCGGCGAGGCACCCACCACCGGGGACGCCGTCCGCGTCCGCTGGGTGCGACGTCTCCGCGCCGAACAGAAGTTCGCCGACCTCGCGGCCCTGCAGGCGCAGATTGCGCTCGATTCGGCGCAAGCCCGGGAAACGCTCGGCCTACAAGGTTAGTTCAGACCGACAGGGCGAACTTTTTGATGATACCGCCGAAGGCGCCGTTGGAAAAAAAGATGATACAGCGAGGGGACGGGTCCGACTTCACGCGGGCGGTGAGTTCAGCGAGCAAGGCGTCATTCGAGGCCGGCGCGAAACCCTGCTTACCGGCGGCCCTGATGGCGGCGGCCACGCCTTCGCTGTCGAAGCGTTCTTCGCCCAGCTTGTCAGCCCGATGCGGCGGCGCCAAAAAGACCTCGTCGGCCTGCTTGAGCGCCTCACGGAAGGCATCCTGCATGACCTTGCGGGCGGCGGTATTACTCCGCGGCTCGAAGCAGGCGACGAGACGGTGCTTCGGGTAACGGGCGCGCAGGGAGGCCAGCGTCAGGTCGAGGGCCGTCGGGTGATGGCCGAAATCCTCGATGACCGTCAAGTCCGGGCGGTCGACGAGCACTTGTTGGCGTCGCTGCACGCCTTGGAAGGAGGCCAAAGCGTCGAGCTTCAGCGTCGTCGGGTCCTGCGCGTCGAGCAGGAGACCGGCGGAGACCGCGGCCATCGCCGCATTGCGGGCATTGAACAGACCCGGCAGGGCCCACTGCACCCTCCCCCATTCCTTGCCCTTCCAGAGGAGCGTGAAGGATGAGCCGGTCGAAGCCTCCTGAAAGTTGGCGATGACGGCATCGTTACCGGCACCGGTGCCCACGCGGACCACGGGGGCCCAGGTGACGTTCCTCACCAAGCCGAGCACATTGGCGTCATCGCCGTTGGCGACGATCGCGCCGTCGCGCGGGACGATGCGAATCACATGGGAGAACGTCCGCAGGACGTCGTCCAGGTCGCGGAAGATGTCGGCGTGGTCGAACTCGCAATTATTGATGGCGAGCACGTGCGGCAGGTACTGGATGAACTTGCTGCGCTTGTCGAAGAAGGCCGTGTCATACTCGTCGCCCTCGATCACGAAAGGCCCGCCCTGCTTGCCCGGATACGCGGAATCCGGCAGGTCGCGCGGGATGCCACCGACGAGCCAACCCGGGTCAGCTCCGTTGGCCTTGAGCAGGACGGCGGCCATGCAGGTCGTGGTGGTCTTGCCGTGGGTACCGGCCACCACGACATTGCGGCGTTCATTCAAGAGGCGAGTGCGAAGTAGCTCGGGGAGCGAGAGGTAAGCCTGGGTACGGGCCTCGAGGAGCCACTCCACTTCCGGGTGACCGCGGGAGGCGACGTTCCCGACCACGACGAGGTCGGGCTTGAGCTGGGCGAGGCGTTCGGCGGACCAACCCTCGAGGATCTCGACGCCGGCGCCGCGGAGGTGATCGGACATCGGCGGGTAGATGCCGGCATCGGAGCCCATGACCTCATGCCCCAAGGCGCGCATCAGCAAGGCGGCGTTACCCATCGCCGTGCCACAGATGCCCATGAAGTAAATCCGCATGACGGCAGATAAAACCCAGGAACGGGGCGAGGGCGAGGGCGTTTCCAGCCCGACACCCGCACCTCCCCAAGCAAAGACCCCGGGGCCGCGAGGCCACCGGGGTCGGTTGCACGGGCTCAGGCGCGGCTTACGCGGCCTTGCCGAGATCGCCGAGGTCGGTCGGGTGCGGGTGGTTCCGCTTCTCCTTCTCCAGCCGGTGGCGCCGGCGGAGTTGGCGGTCGACCTTGTCGACCAGGAGGTCGAGGGACTTGTACAAGTCCTCCGATTCTTCCCGGACCACGATATCCGGACCCGGCAACTCCAGCCGGATCTGGGCCGCGAACTCGCGACTGTGGTCGCGCGAACGAGCGTGAACGAGCTCGACGTGCACGCGGATGATCCGCGGGTTGTGGCGCAGCAGCTTTTCGACCTTGGCGCACACCGTTTCCTTCAGGGCGTCGGTCAGGTCCATATGGACACCGGACACGACGATGGGAGCATTGCTCATTGGGGTTGTGTTATTAGGGCTGACGAACGAACCTGCATCCATGGCCCGCTCCGACTTCGTCGACGATTTTCTCAAGGGTTTTTCTTGTGTGATCATCACCGGAGCTTCTTCGGGCATTGGACGCGCAATCCTCTCGCGCCTAGAACAGTCTGCCACCACCGCGGCCGTCTTCAACCTTTCCCGCACCTCGCCGGAGGGGGTCGCGAATTCCCTGAAGTTCAGTCATCTTACGTGCGACCTCTCGCAACCTCATGAAATCGAGAAGGTTGTCGGAAGATTACGGGAACTAATGCCGCGGGAAGGAAGGATGCTACTGATTAATAATAGCGGGTTCGGCGGCTACGGCGAGTTTCCGGCCCCCGGACTGGAGCACACCCTGAAGATGGTGGACGTCAACATGCGCGCCGTCGTCCATCTCACCGGCCTGCTCTGGCCCGACCTGAAGGCCCGCGGCGGACAAGTGGCCACGGTGGCCTCGCTCGCCGCCTACCAACCGACGCCGCTCATGACGACGTACGCCGCCACGAAAGCATTCGCTCTGCATTGGAGCATCGCGCTCGACGCGGAAGCGCGACCGTACGGGGTGCGCTGCGTGGCGATCTGCCCCGGCCCCGTCTCGACCAATTTCTCCAAGGCCGCAGGGTTCACCGGTTCGACCGGCCTTGGTGGCCAGACATCGGAGGCCTGCGTCGATGAAGCCCTCCGGGCGATGGCGCACACCCGACCGCAAGTGATCACGGGATGGAAGAACAAGCTCCTCGGGGGCTTCTCCGCCCGCCTTCCCAAGCCCTGGGCGGCCGCTATCGGCCTGCGCATGATCCAGCGCCTCCGGCTCGATCGGTTCGTCAAGAAGGCCTGACCTACTTCGCCCCGGCGAGAAGCTCGCGGGCGTGGGACAAGGCCACCTTGCTGTTCCGGTCGCCCAGCATACGGGCCAACTCGGACTCGCGTTCCTTGCGCTTGGCGTGGACCGGGGCGATCGCGACCGTCGTCGACCGGTCGTCCTGGCTCTTGGTGACGACCAGATGGGCATGCCCGAGCGCGGCGACCTGCGGGAGGTGCGTCACGCAGAAGACTTGGTGGCCGGCCCCCAACGCGGCCAACTCGCGACCGACCTGGGCGCCGATTTCCCCCCCGACATTGGCGTCGACCTCGTCGAAGACGAGGACCGGGGTACGGTCGACCGCGGCGAGCACGGTCTTCAAGGCCAGCATCACGCGGGCGGCTTCGCCGCTGGAAGCGATTTGGTCGAGCGGCAGAAGGTCTTGACCGGCGTTCGGGCAAAACAGGAAACGCACGGCGTCGGCGCCCTGGGGCCCAAGGTCGGCCACGGTGACCGCGATGCGCAGGTCGGCCTTCTTGAAACCGAGCGCGCCCAGCATCTTCCGGGCGGCGGCGGCGAGTTTCTCGGCGGCCTTGAGGCGGGCGGCGCGAAGCACCTCGGCTTGCTTGCGGAGCTCCTTCTCCACCTTGGCAGCCTCGGCCTTGAGCTTGGCCACGCGGGCCTCGACATCGCCCTGCGCGGCTAGTCGGCGGCGGAGCGCCTCGCGCTTCTCGCGCACCGCTTCCACGCCTGGGCCGTATTTGCGACGGAACTCGAGCCAGCGGTTCATCTGGGCATCGAGTCCCGCGGTCGCCTCTTCATCGGCGGAGAGGCCGCGGCCCAACCGGGCGAAATCACCGCGCAGATCCTCGGCTTCGGCCGCGAGCGAATTCAAGCGGTCGCGCAAGGCCGCGGCCTCGGCGTCGATGCGGGCGACGTCATCGCCGGCTTTCAGCAATTTAGGAAAAACCTCGCCGAGCCCGTCGGACCCGAGACCTGCCTCAAGCTGGCCGAGCAACGCGGCGAGCTCCTGCGCGCGGGAGGCGCGAGCGTGGTCACGTTCGAGTTTGGCGATGGCCTCCTCGGAGAGGTCGAGGCCATCCAATTTCTCGAGTTGGGAGCGGAGGAAAGCCTCCTCATCCTCGGAGAGTCGTTCGGCCGTGGCGGCCTCCTCGGCTTCGCGGAGCAGCTCATGCCGCTGACGCCAGCCCGCGCGGTAGGCGGCCAGCGGCGAGGCGAGGCCCGCATGCAGGTCGAGCATCTCCTGCTGCGTCTCGGCCCGCATCAGTTTCTGGGGCTCCCCTGGCCCATGGAAATCGATCCACAGTTCGCCGAGTTGCTGGAGCTGCAAGAGGGTCGCGGCACCACCGTTGACGGAGATACGTCCCGCCTTGGTCCCATGGACTGAGCGCTTCAGGATGAGCAGCCCATCATCGCAGGCCGGGAGGTCGAGCGACCGCAGGACTTCGGCGAAGCGCGGGTCACCGGCGATCTCCAGCTCGGCCTCGACCGAGCATTCCTCGGCGCCCTTGCGGACAATCGTCTTCGCCGCGCGGTTCCCGGCGAGCAGCGACAGCGCCCCCAGCAGGACGGACTTGCCGGCTCCCGTCTCCCCGGTGACGACGGTGAACCCCGGACCGACCTCCAGTTCGGCTCGGTCCATCAAGGCGAGGTCGCGAATGACGAGGCGGCGGATCATGTGGGCGGGCGTTCCCCGTAGAGCGCGGAACCCACCCGGACACAGGTCGAGCCGGCGGCCACCGCGAGCTCCAGGTCGCCGCTCATGCCCATCGAGAGCTCCGGCAGGCGGACCGAGAAGCGGGCCTCCAGTTCGTCGCGGCAACGCCGCAACGCCTCGAAGGTTCGCGTCGCCACGGCGGGGTCGTCGGAAAGCGGGGCGATGGCCATCAGTCCGGTGACCTTCAGCGCAGGGTGAGCCAGGGCCGCCTCAAGGACGGCCGGGGCGGCGGCGAGGTCGCAGCCGAACTTGGCGGGGTCGTCCCCGGAGTTGACCTGGATGAGCGCCTCCCGGACGAGACCCAACTCGCCGGCGATCCGGCCAAGGCGGGTGGCCAGTTCGGCGGAGTCCACCGACTGGATGACGTCGAAGGCCTGCAGGGCCTGTTTGGCCTTGTTCGACTGGAGATGGCCGATCAGCTCCCAACGCAGCCCCTCCGGGGCTTGGGGACGCTTCTGGAGGGCTTCCTGCACGCGATTCTCCCCGACCGCGGCCAGCCCGAAGCGATGAGCGTATTCAGCGGCGGCGACGGGGTGGGTCTTGGTCACGGGCAACAGGCGGACGGACCCCGGAGCCCGGCCGCAAGCCTCGCAGGCCCGTCGAATCCGGCCCAAAACGGCCTCACATTGCCCGACAAACTGGTCATAGGTGACCATTTGAACACTAGTGGAGCAGTTTCGCCGCCGAGTCAACGCCTCCAAAATGGCATTTTTAGCAGTTTCTAGCCCTGTGGATAAGAAAAACTACACACCAAGGCTTTCCCCATTAGATTTGGTAATCTAACCTTTCCCTTCATGCACATCGAGAACCTGAAGATCTTCCGCGACCTGGTCGACAACGAGAGTTTCTCCAAGGCCGCCAAACTCAACGCCATCACGCAGTCCGCCGTCAGTCAGCAACTGCGCTCGATGGAGAAGCACTTCAACGTGTTGATCGTCGACCGGAGCCAGAAGCAGTTCCGCCTCACCCGCGAGGGCCGCAGCCTCTACGAGGCGGCGAAGGACATCCTCAACCGCTACGAGCAGGTCTCCAGCGAGATGCAGGAGATGCGCAAGGTCGTCAGCGGCACCGTGCACATCTCGACGATCGTCTCGATCGGCCTCCATGAGCTGCCCCCGCACGTGAAACGATTCATGCAGGAGTTCCCGCACGTCAACGTGCGCGTCGAATACCGCCGCTCCAACCTCGTCTACGAGGACGTCGTCTCGAACGCGGTCGACTTCGGGCTGGTCGCCTTCCCGCAGAAGATGCGGCAGATCGAGATCACCCCGTTGATGGAAGACCAGCTGGTCGCGATCTGCGCGCCCAAGCACAAGCTCGCCGGCAAGAAGGAGATCGATCTCGCCGACCTGCAGGGCGGCAAGTTCATCGGCTTCGACCAGGATATCCCGACGCGCAAGGCGCTCGACCAATTCTTCCGCGAGCAACGCATCGAGCTCGAGCCGTCCATGGAGTTCGACAACATCGAGACGCTCAAACGGGCGGTCGAGGTCGACGCCGGGGTGGCCTTGGTCCCCGAGGGCACCATCCGCCAAGAAGTCGAACAAGGCACGCTCGTCATGCTCCGCCTGCGCGATCGCCGCGTAGCCCGCCCGCTCGCCATCCTGCACCGCAAGGGCCGCGTCCTGACGCCGGCGATGAAGCGCTTCATGGCGCACCTCATCAACAGCACCGGCGGCAAGGCCGTGGTGGACGTCGCCTGATCAGACGCGCTGTTCCCGGCGGCGCCGGGCCAACCGGGCGAACCCCGGCAAGGCCTGCGCCCCAAGAAACCCTAGCCCGACCCACAGCAGGGCGCGGCCATCCTGATCCTGGGCGGCTTGCCAGCCGAACACCCACCAGGCCACGGCCCCGACGTACTGTTCCGACGCGCCCGAAAGCACGCCGCGGACCAGCGCCCAATTACCGAGCAGGCCGCAGGCCAGGCCAGCCGCCGCTCCGGCCGGCAACCATCCCCGGGCGCCGTGCGCATAGGCGAGGCTCCCCAGCCCCAGGAGCAAACCGGCCAACAAGGCCGAGCTCACCCGCGATTGCCAAGGCACGATGCGGAGGCTCATCCGGTTCGCCCGGAGGTACAGGGCGGAAGCCATCGTCGCCATGGCGAAGGTCAGTAACCAGACGTAGACCAACCCGCGGATCGGGATCTGAAAGGCTTCGATCGCCCATTGGAGGAGGAAGCACTTGGCTAAGATGACGGCCCAGATGGCCTCCAGCCGCTCCAGCACGGCAGCTTCCCGGAAAGCCCGCTCGACGGACAACGTGAGTTCGGCGTTCTCTTCCGGGGGGAGCGAAGTCAGGGGTGCGGGCATGGCGGGTTCAGTCCGCCCACAGTTTGAGGCTCTTGATCGCGACGGCAACCGGCGCGGGCACTTCCTTCTCCCAACCGGCGTCGCCCGTGCGGATCCGGTCGGCGAGGGTGCGGGGCTGACAAGCCATGGCCACCGGGTCGGCCCCCGCGATCGGCACGAAGAAACCGTTGTTAAGCAAGTGCTGGAAGAGCCCCGCCACCGTGGGACGCATCTGGATATCGGCCGCCGCGATGACCGCGTCCTCGGTGATGGAATAGCTTTCGGGGAAACAGACCTTGCAGGCCACGGGGTCCGCCACGAGACGTCGTAACTGGTCGCCCCGCATCGGGTAGACCATGACTTGGACGCCGTCCTTAAAGAGCCGCCCAAACGATTCGAGGACACCGCCCTCGAGTTGGGTGTAGTGCTCCGGGTTGAAAAGATCCACGAGGTTATTCATCCCCGCCACCAGGGTGATACGACCCGCGGTGTGCATGCGGAAATAGGCCGGCAGACGGTACCAACCGCGATGGCGGGTCACCAAGAGCGGGCGACGGAGGGTCGCGACGAGGCGGATCCGGTCGATGAGCTCGGACTCCGGATGCGGGTCCGAGCCGATGCACATCTCGAAAAGCGGGAGGACGTCCTGCCCCGCCTCCGGCAGGTTGCGCAGCGCACATGCCAGCATGTCCTCGTTGACCAAGGAGACGGGACGGAAAGTGCCGCGCGCCACGAGCAGGTTGCGCTTGTAGAGATACTCGCTCGGGACCTCCGGGACGCCTTCCGGCCCGAACAGCACGGCATCGGTCAGGCCGAGGCGGACGAGGCGCAAGGCGGCGGCGCGATTGTCAAAGGCGCCGAAGGCGGGCCCCTTAAAGTGGACGAACTCGACCTCCACGCGACCGACGCCGACCCCGTCGACTAAGGCGGTCAGGAAAGCATCCACACCAGTCCGCGCGTTGAGCGCCGCATGGATCAGATTCACCCCAACGATACCTAGGGCGTCCTGCTGGCGACCGGCATCCTTATCCCACAGGCGCAAATGGAGAAGAACCTCGCTGGGCGGGGTCAACGGGGCCTCTTGGAACCGGAGGCCGATCCAGGAATGCCCCTGCCCCTTGCCGTCATGCGGGGTGGTCGCGACGGTATCGGCGAAGGCGAAGAAACGGGTCTGGGTACCCCGCTCCGGGGCCAGGCGGTCGACGAGCAACTGGTACTCGTGCTGCAACATCTGCTCCAGCCGTTCGCGGGAGACGTACCGCTTGGGATGCCCGTAGATCGCGTCGCTGACCCGCATGTCGTAGGCGGACATGCTCTTGGCGACGGTGCCGGAAGCGCCCCCGGCCTTGAAGAAATGACGGACGACCTCTTGGCCGGCACCGATCTCGGCGAAGGCACCGTAGGCGGTGCGGTCAAGGTTGATAGCGAGCGCCTTCCGCTCGGTGGCGGCGCCCACATCCGGTGTCTGCTCGTACATGAGCGAAAACTAGCCAATCCTGCGCGGGGAAACGAGCGGAAACCAGCGTCGAAAAACGTCTTTGAGGTGGCGATGTTTAGTCAGCTGGGCAAAGTGACGTCAGCACTTTTTCGCACCCATGAAAGAATTCCTGAAAACCCTCCTCGCCTCGGTCCTCGGGACCTTTCTCGCCGGACTGCTCTGCGGATTATTCCTGCTCGTCCTCGTTGTGGCGGGATTGAGCGCCTCTGGCACGGGAACCACCGCGGTCGCCGTCCGCCCGGGAACCCTGCTGCTCATCGGCAACGGTCTGGTGGTGAACGACACACCGGAGCACGGCACCCCGGGCCTAGGCTCCTTGTTCGGCGAGGAGAAGCGCCCCACCGTCGACCTCTACCGCGCCCTCGCCGCGCTCGAACTCGCCGCCAAGGACCGGAATATCGCCGGTATCGTCATCGCCGGCGAGATCGAGGCCGGGGTCGTCCAATTGGGCGAACTCCGCAAGGCCATCGCCGAGTACCGCAAGGAGACCGGCAAGCCCGTCGTGGCTTGGCTCGAGAATGGGTCTCAGTCCGAGTACTACCTCGCCAGCATCGCGGACCACATCGCGATGCACCCGGCGGGCGAGATCGAATTCAAGGGATTGGCCTCCACCCACATGTATTTCGGCGAAACTCTGAAGACGCTCGGGGTCGGCGTCCAAGTCACCAAGGTCGGCAAATACAAGTCGGCCGTGGAACCCTTCCTCGGCGACCACATGAGCGAACCGTCCCGCGAACAGACCACGCTGCTCGTCAAAGGCGTCTGGGACCGGATCGTCGGGCAGATCGCGCAATCGCGCAAGCTCACCAACGCGGCGCTCAACCGCGCCGCCGACACCGGTGGCGTCTTCCCGGCGAAGAAGGCCCTCACCCTCAAGTTGGTGGATAGCCTGTTGCAACGCGATGAGCTCGTCGAACGACTCCGTAAGGCCGGCGCGGCCGCCGACGAGACCGGTACCTCTTTCCGCCAAGTTTCGCTGGCGCAATACGCCGGCAAGGTCCAGCTCCCCCGCGGCGCCCAGCGCGTCGCCGTGGTCTACGCAGAAGGCGAGATTGTCGACGGCTGGGGGGCTCCGGACGAAATCGGGGGCGACCGGCTGGCCTTCCAACTCCGCCAACTCCGCGCCGACAACCGGGTCAAGGCCATCGTCCTGCGGGTCAACAGCCCCGGCGGCTCCGCCTTCGCCAGCGACCTGATCGCCCGGGAAGTCGCCCTGCTCCGCAAAAAAGGCCTACCGGTCGTCGTCTCGATGGGCGACGTGGCCGCCAGCGGCGGCTACTACATTGCGGCGCGCGGAAACGTCATCATGGCCGACCAAGCCACCATCACCGGCTCGATCGGCGTCTTCGGGCTGCAATTCAATTACGAGCAACTCGCCAAGAAGTTCAATCTGGCCCACGACGGGGTGAAGACGAATCGCTATGCCGACCTCGGCCAGAGCCACCGAGCCGCGACCGAAGATGAACTCGGCCTGATCCAGGCGATGGTGGACGAGGTCTACGAAGACTTCCTCAAGGTGGTCGCGGAAGGACGTAAGATGTCGCGCGATGGCGCCCATGAACTCGCCCAGGGCCGGGTGTGGTTGGGCGTCGACGCCCGTGAGCGCAACTTAGTGGACAAGTTCGGTGGCCTGCGGGAGGCCATCGCCCTGGCTAAGTCGCTCGCCGAACTGAAGGACGCCGAACTGGTGCAAGTCCCCGCCCTGCACGAGGGGCGGGAATCGCTCCTGCAACAAATGCTCTCCGAGGGACATGAAGAGCATCCCTTGTTCACTAAGTCCGTCCCGAACGACCCAGCACTACAGTTCCTGCGCATCCACGCCGAGACGCTGCGCGCCATCCGCGCCCTGAACGACCCTAAGGGCGTCTACCTGACCTGCCCGGTACGCCTGGAACGGCGCTGAAGCGGACGGCGCCTCAGCCCTGCGGGCGCTGGGCCTTGGCTTCGCTCATCCAGGACTTGAGCTGCTTGACGCGGGTGGCGTCGGCCGGGTGCGTCGAAAGGAACTCCGGCGGCCGGGTCCCGCCGATCGTCGAGAAGCGCTGCCAGAACCCAGGCGCTTTCTCCGGGTCGTAGCCGGCGCGAGCCATGAAAAGGAGGCCGAGATGGTCGGCTTCGGACTCGTGGCCACGGCTGTACGGGAGGAGCACGCCGAGCTGTGAGCCCATCCCGATCGCGGTGACCCAGGCCTGACGGGTCTTGGCGTCCTTGTTCTTGGTGGCCTCGTCAGTCAAGGCGACGGCGGCGGCGACGCCGAGCTGCTGGGAAACGCGTTCGGCGCCGTGGCGACAAATCACGTGCGCGACCTCGTGGCCGAGGATCACAGCGACATCATCGTCGGTCGGGGCGTAGGGAAACATCCCGACGTTGAAGCCGATCTTACCGCCGGGCATCGCGAACGCGTTGGGCGACTTGTCGTCGATGACCGCGAACTCCCACTTGGCCGCCGGGGGAAGGACGCCGGCGCGGTCGTCGCGACGGGCAGCCGCGACGACCTTGAGGCCGATCTCGCGGATCTTCGCCAAGCGAGGATCCTTCGGCAGTTTTTTCATCTTCGAGAATTCGCCGGCGGACAAGGAAGCGACCTCGGACTCGTCGACGACGATAAACTGGGAACGCCCCGTGACGGGGGCGGTCTGGCAGCCGCTGAAGGCAGCGGCGAGCAGGAGGAGCGGAAGGAAGCGCATGGGAGGGGTTAAGGGGAAGGAGGCCCGCCCGCATCGCTGGCGTAGTACTTGCCGGCCGTCGGGTCATAGGTGTCAGTGTAGACCGAGGCCATCCGCACGGACATCTGGTTGAGCACGGCGCAAAGCATGGGCACCCCGGCTTCCCGCAGTCGTCCGATGCAGGCGGCGGCGTTGCGAGCGCTGACGACGTTAAAACGGACGACATAGACCACGCCATCGGCCTTCGGAATCAGGTGGAGCGCGTCAGAGACGGCGCCGATGGGCGGCGAGTCGATGAACACGCGGTCGTAACGGCGGCGCAGCTCATCAAGCATCTCGGTGAACTTCGGGTTGTTGATGACCTGGGTCGGGTTGCGGCAGCTCATACCGACCGGCAGGACATCCAGACCAGGGGCCACATCCTTGACGATCGCCTCGTCGAGGGTCATCTCGCCGTTGTACCATCGGCTAACGCCGCCATCGCCGGCGAAGCCCAACGACGGGCCCACGTTGGGGAGTCGCAAGTCGGCATCCACCACGATGACGCGCTCCGAGTGCTGCGCAAAGGTGAGCGCCAAGTTTGTCGCCACGAACGTCTTCCCTTCACCGGGACGCGTCGAAGTGACGAGGAAGACCCGGCCGGCGGCGGTGGCCGGGTTGATCTTCATGGCCGAATAAATTGCCCGAACCGACTCCGTCGCCAGCCGATCTTTATCCTGACGGGCCAGCAAGGCCCGGTCTGGACCCGTGGTTTCAGCGACCTTGGGTACGGTGCCGAGGACTTGCACGCCAAGCCCCGCCTCGATGTCCTTCACCGACTTGATGCGGTCATCGAGCATGCCCATCAGAACCACGAGGCCGACCCCGGAAAAAAGGCCGAGCAAAAGCCCCGCGAGGGCGTTAAAGGTGAAGTTCTTGTTGACCGGCTTGTCCGAGACCGAGGGCTTATCCATCACCCGGATAGAAGTGCTGATACCGGACGTGGCCGTGCGCAGCTTGGCCTCCTCATAGTTCAGCTTCATGCGACCGAGGAACTCCTCGTTGGCCCGGATGTCCTTGTCGATCTTCTCAAGCTCGACGGCGGCCGCCTGCAGTTTATTGATGGCTTCGTCCTTCTGACGGAGGATCTCGACGGAGTTCGCGAGCTTGGCCTGAAGGTCGAGCAACGTGGTCTGCATCGAGTCGGCCTTGGTGTTGACCGAGCGCTTGAACTCGGCCACGCACTGGGCCAGCACCTGTCGCTGGTTGATCATCTTCGGGTGGAGATCAGTATAAATCTCCTCCATCGCGCGAGTCTTCGCGGTCTCTTCAGCGACCTTGTTCCGGGCATTCGTCACCTCGACATCCGCCCGGACCAACGGAATCTCGGCCAAGTCACGACCGGCGACGCGGTACTGCTTCACCAGGGCCACGACGATGCCGACCTCATCCACTTGCTTCCGATATTCCTCGCGGTCTTGAATCAACTTCGCCCGCTGGGCGGCGATGCTGTTGGTCGTCCCGGCGATATCGAGGAGCTCGCCGGACTTCACCAGTCCGTTCTTCTTCTCATAGAGACGCCGCACTTTATCCTCGAGGGATTCGATCTCGATCCGGGCCTTCTCGACCAAGGGGTGGGTCATGGTCAGGCGTTCATCCTCGCTGGATTTCTGGATGACATCACAGAATCGCTGGGCGACCATGCGGGCGAGTTCCCGATTCGGGTGCGTGAACTCGACGTTGACGACGAAGGTCTGCCGCGTCGGGTTGATCGCTCGCTGCCGGCCGAAGACCTCCTGCTCGGTGAGCGGACCGGTGAAGACGTTGCCCTGCTGATAAGGCTCCAGCACCAATTTGCGTTCGGCGGGAGTCAGCAACCGGGAGACGCCCTCGATCACCGTCGAGCTCTTCATCGACTCGATCGCCGTCAGAAAATCGTCATTGGAGCCGATGCGCTGGGCTTCCTCGACGGCGCTGTTGTTATTACCGAGATTGGGGGTCAGTCGATAGACGCGCAGGCGGCCCGCGGCACGGTATTCCGGGACAATCGAGGAAGTGAAGACGATCGCGACGGTGACAAAGACCAGGATCGACATCAGCACCCACCACCAGCGCTCCCGCAACAGGGTGAGGTAGACCGTGAAGGGGCTGGCCTTCGCCCCGGACGACCCGTAGGCGCCGTAATTGCCGTAGGCACCGTAACCGCCGGCGCCATAACCGCCGGCCGGGCCGCCGTAGTTGCCATAATTGCCATAGGACCCATAACCCCGCGGCCCACGCTGGGCATCGTCCTGGGGTTGGCCGGGCTTGGGGGCAGGTGCGTCCATGGTTTAGAAAGTGCGATCGCGGACGTAGATTTGGTCCTCGTCCTCGAGGGAGAAGTCAGGCTCCTCGCCCTTGTCGATCTTGGACATGTCCTTGACGATGGGGGTCGGGACGCCGTTGAGGCTACGCGTGACGGTGACGTCCGAACGGCTACCGCGAGCAAGAATCCCACCCGCCATGGAAAGGGCGCGACCGAGGGTCAAGGTCTCCTCCGGGGGGACGAGCACCGAGCCCGGCTTACCAACGAAGCCGTTCACGTAGATGCGGCGTTCCGCATAGGAGACGATACTTAGGATGATCTGGGGCCGCTTGAAATACTTAAGGAAGAGCTTCTCGATCGACTGTTGTGCCTCGCTGACCGTGAGTCCTCCCACCTTGACGACTTCCTTGAGGAAAGGGATATCGATCGTTCCGTCGGGATTGATGCGACGCTCGACCAAGGTGTCAGGCTCATTGATCACCCCAACCCGAATCGAATCCCGCGGACGCAGCTTATAAGTCAGCCGAACCGGAGAAGGCTCGGTCGCAGGTGCGGGGGCGGCAGCCGGGGAGGTCGTTTCATTGGCGGCGAACAGGGAGACGCCAGACAGGCATAACCAGGCGAGGAACAGTCGGGGGAGACGGCTGGTTCGGAAGGGCATGGGATATTTATGAACGGAAAGAGGCGGATGGTCAACAGGACCCTCCGCCCCTCCGGTTACAAGATAGTCGCCCTAGTAACGGAAAGCGGCCGACGCGGTCAGGGCCTTCGCCTGGAAGTTGCCCGACGGTGAGGAAGGGATCTTGGAGTCGGTGAAGTTGAAGCCTAAGTTGAAGCTCAGGTGGGGGTTGTACTTATAATCGGCACCGAAGTTATAGACCATCGTATTGACCGCGGTCGTCCCGGCCAACACGTCGCTCTTGGTGGCCGAAAGATTGAAGCTGAGGTCCTCGGCCGCGGTGAAGTTGGCCGTGTAGGTGTACGACTTCGAATTGGTGAGACCGCCAGTGGAGGAGGCGGTGATGTCGCGCGACAGGCTGAGGCTATGGTTCACCTTCTCGGTCAAGGTGTGCTGCAGGTTGACGGAGAAGGAAGGGTTGCTCGTCGACTCCGCTAAATCCAGCTGGGAAGTCGAGTAGCCGACTTTGGCCGTCACGTTGAGTTTCCCGGCACCGGTGGGGTCGCCCTTGGCGGTCAGGCCATAGAAATCCTTGATCAACTGGCGAGGGTAGGAAGCCGACGGACGGACCGTGGTCACCAAGTTAGGGGTGGCCGTCGAGGTGTTCTTCGAGTAGTAAGGAGCCGGCGAATAATCGCTGGTGTCGTGCTGGTATTTCAGACCAAAGGACAGCTTTTCAAAGGCCTGGTAACTGACCTCGAGCGGGATGGTCTTGGTGTTCAGTTCGGTCAAGCCGTTCGTGTTGTAGGACGTCTTGGTACCATTGTTCCCGGTACCATTCGGCGGAGCGGCGTCGGTGACTGCCTCGTCGTACTTGATGGGGTTCAGGTAATGGTTATAGGTATTGGTGTAACCCAGCGTGACCTTGATTTTCTCGGTCAGTTTGTAGATGGCCTCGAAATTATGGGTGTAATTGGACTGGCGGAGCAGATTGGCCCCCAACGGGACCGTGGTGCCGGCCCCTTGCTGGGCGAGGTCGTCGTTGCGCGCCGTGACCTTATAGGAGCTATCCAGGGTCAGGCTCAAGGGGCCGCCGTCGTCGAACCGGATATTACCCGAGAGGAAGTCGCGGTTATCCTGAAGGTCGGCCAAGGAAGCCTTATTGTAGGTGACGTAACCGCGCTTAGCGGTGAGGTTGACCGCGAAACTAGAGTCCTTGCCATACTCTAAAGCAAGGCCCGGGGTGAACGTCCAAGACGTGGCGGAGACCGCAGTTGCCGAGGAGTAAAGGTTATCGGTGATCTCAAGCGCGACGGCTGAGTCGAAGAAGATATCCGTGTTATTACCCAACTGAATCAGCGGGGAGGTGGGGAAGATGTTGGCGGCCTGGGCGGTGTAAGCATAGGCGAGGCTGGAGGCGGCGATAAAGAAACGGACCATGGTCGTACGTTGGTGGAGGGGTTCTCAACCAGACTACCCCCCCTCCCCCCCCCTATCAACCCCCAAAAGACAGGCATAATACCTATTAATTACCCATAGACACAAAAAACCCCGCCTCGGAGGGCGGGGTTCGTTGCAGTCCTGTTGGCGGGCTTAAGCCTTCGGCACCGTCGGGATCACGCGGATCTTGCGATAGGCAGGCAGACCCGTGCCAGCCGGCACGAGGTGCCCCATGATCACGTTCTCCTTGAAGCCGGTCAGCAAGTCGCGCTTGGCCATGGTGGCGGCATCGGTCAGCACGCGCGTGGTTTCCTGGAAGGAAGCCGCGGAGATGAAGGATTCCGTTTCGAGGGAGGCCTTGGTGATGCCCAGCAGGATCGGCTCCGACTCGGCGATCTGGCCGCCGCGCTCGTGGATGGAGCGGTTAGCGTTGGCCAGTAACGTGCGGTCGACATGTTCGCCCCACAGGTGGTCGGAATCACCCGGCTCGGACACACGCACCTTGCGGAGCATGCGGGCGACGATGATTTCGATGTGCTTGTCATTGATGATAACGCCCTGGGAGCGGTACACCTTCTGAATTTCCGTGATGAGGTAATCCTGCACCTTGGACTGGCCCAAGATGTCGAGAATGTCATGCGGGTCGACGGCACCTTCGGTGAGGGCTTGGCCCTGCTTCACCTTCTCGCCAGCGGCGACGATGATGTGCTTACCGTGCGGGATGAGGTGCTCCTCCTCGCGACCGATGGAGTCGGCGATGATGAGGCGCTTCTTGCCGCGGATGGAGGGCTCGAAGCGAACGGTGCCGTCGATCTTCGCGATCTCGGCGGCATCCTTCGGCGGGCGGGCCTCGAAGAGTTCGGAAATGCGCGGCAGGCCGGCGGTGATGTCCTGCGTCTTGGCGGCTTGGCGCGGGATCTTGGCCAGAACGGCGCCACGGGTCACGACGTCACCATCGTCGACTTCGACGCGGGCGCCGGCCGGGATGGTGAAGGCGCCGAGCTCCTTGCCGGAGGCGTCGACGATCTGGACCTGGGGGTTCTGCTCGTCGGAGTACTCGATGACGTACTTGAAGAACGTGTTGCTGGAAGCGTCGCGCTCTTCGGTGAAGGTCACGCCGGAGATCATGTCGACCAGGCGGACCTTACCGTCGTGATTGGCCAGGATCGGGGTGAAGTTCGGGTCCCACGCGGCGATCGGCTCGCCCTTGGCGACCTTTTTGCCATCCTTCACATTGATGACGGAACCGGCCACGATGCGGTACTCCTCGACGGGCTGGTCAGCCTCGTTGAGGATGCGAATGGAACCGTTGCCGTTGACCGCGACTTGGACGCCACCCTTGATTTCGACGCAATTCAGGTCGACGAAGGAAACCTTGCCGCCTTGCTTGGCCTTGACCTCGGGGGACTTCAGCTGCGCGACGCCACCGATGTGGAACGTACGCATGGTCAGCTGGGTACCGGGTTCACCGATGGACTGGGCCGCGATGATGCCGACAGCGGTGCCGCGCTCGACCATACGGCCGGTGGACGGGTCGAGGCCGTAGGAGCGGGCCGGGATCGCGTTCACGTTCATATGCGTGAGCGGGGAGAGCACCTTGACGCGGTCGATCCCGACCGTCTCGATGTGCTTGGCGGAGACTTCGTCGATGAGGACCCCCGACTTGACGATGACCTCGGAGGGATTCAGCGGGTTGACCACGTCGTCAGACGGGCAACGGCCGATGATGCGCTCGGCGAGGGAGACGAGTAATTCGTCGCCGTCATAGATCGCGGACTTCCACACGCCGTTGGGCAGGCGGACGTTGACGCGGTCGACGCCGGCGTCGCGGAGCTTGGCGAGGACTTCCTCGGTGAGGGAGGTCTCGGCCTTGGCCAGCGCCTTGGCGGCACCGGAAGGGTTGGCGACGTCGGACGCCAAGTGGCGGCCCAGCGCGGCGTCGGAGAGCGTGATGATCTCGGAACCGGTCACGACTTCCTTATTGTCCGTGACGATGACATCCATGGCCACGTCGCAGAGCTTACGGGTCATGTAGCCGGCGTCCGCGGTCTTGAGCGCGGTGTCCGACAAACCCTTACGGGCGCCGTGGGTCGAGATGAAGTACTCGAGCACCGACAGGCCCTCGCGGAACGAGGACATGATCGGGCGTTCGATGATTTCGCCGGAAGGCTTCGCCATGAGGCCGCGGGCGCCGCAAAGCTGCTTCACCTGGGCCTTGTTACCGCGCGCACCGGAGTCCATGAGGACGTAAACCGGGTTGATCAGCATGCGGTGGGTGTGACGCGGGTCGCCCTTGCGGACGCCGGCGACCTTCGCGGACTCGGAGAGGGTCTTGTACACCGACTGGGCGATGGTGTCCGTGGCGGAGGACCAGGTATCGACGACCTTATTCCGGCGCTCGTCGTTGGTGATAGTACCGGCCTCGTTCTGGCGCTGGAACTCGCGCACCTTCGAGGTGGCCTCGCGGACGATACCGTCCTTCTCCTTCGGGTAGATCATGTCGCTCACGCCGATCGAGATGCCGGCCTTGGTGGCGACGCGGAAACCGGTCTCCTTCAGGGCGTCCAGCACCGGGATCGAAGCCTCGCGACCACAGTGCTTGTAGGTGTTCAGGATCAGGTCGCCGAGCTGGCCCTTCTTGACCGTGAAGTTGACGAAGCCGATTTCGGCGGGCCAGATGGTGTTGAAGAGGATGCGGCCGACCGTGGTGACGATCGTGCGCGCGGCCTTGTCGCCGTAGACCGTGTCGCGACCCTGGTCGGGGTTGGCGAAACGGACCCAGTCGTGGAAGTGGAGGGCGCCCTCGGCCTCGGCGAAGGTCGCCTCGGTCACGGAACCCAGCACGGGCAGGTGCGTCTCGTCGGCCGGCTTATCGGCTGGCTCAAGCGTGAGGTAGTAGGCGCCGAGCACGATGTCCTGGGACGGCGTGAGGATCGGCTTACCGCTCGACGGCGAGAAGATGTTGTTCGTGGACATCATCAGGAGCTTGCACTCCATGATGGCTTCCAAGGACAGCGGGACGTGCACGGCCATCTGGTCACCGTCGAAGTCCGCGTTGTAAGCGGTACAGACGAGCGGGTGCAGGCGGATGGCGTCGCCCTCGATGAGGACGGGCTCGAAGGCCTGAATGGAGAGACGGTGGAGCGTCGGCGCGCGGTTGAGGAAGACCGGGTGACCCTTGGTGACTTCTTCCAGAATGTCCCAGACCTCGGGCTTCTTCTGCTCGATGTGCTTGCGGGCGCCGCGGACGGTGTGGGCGAAGCCCAGTTCCTTGAGGCGGCGGATGATGAACGGCTCGAAGAGGACGAGCGCCATCTTCTTGGGCAGACCGCACTGGTTGAGCTTGAGCTCGGGCCCGATGACGATGACGGAGCGGCCGGAGTAGTCGACGCGCTTACCGAGGAGATTCTGGCGGAAACGGCCGTGCTTACCCTTCAGCATGTCCGAGATGGACTTAAGCTGACGGTCGCGATCCTTGACCGGCTTGCCGTGGCGACCGTTGTCGAGGAGGGCGTCGACGGCTTCCTGTAGCATCCGCATCTCATTGTGGATGATGACGTCGGGCGTCTTCATCTGGATGAGCTGCTTGAGGCGATTGTTGCGGTTGATGACGCGACGGTAGAGGTCGTTCAGGTCGGAGGTGGCGAAGCGGCCGCCTTCGAGGGGGACGAGCGGGCGGAGGTCCGGAGGGATCACCGGCAAGATCGTCAGGATCATGTGCTCGGGGCGCTTCCCGGAAGCCAGGAAGCCCTGGATGATCTTCATGCGGCGAGCGATCTTCTTCTTGATCTGCTTGGAGCGGGTGGAGCGGAGCTGGTCGCGCAGGTTCTCGACCGTGGAGGCGAGATCCATCTTCTTGAGCAGCTGCTGGAGGGCTTCAGCGCCCATGCGGGCCTTGAAGGCGTCCGGACCGTGCTGTTCGACGGCCTTGCGGTAGGATTCTTCGTCCAGGAGGTCCTTCTCGTTCAGGCCCGTCTGGCCAGGGTCGACCACGAGGTACTTCTGGTAGTAGATGACCTGTTCGAGCTGGCGGGTGGTCATGTCGAGCATCAGCGACAGTCGGCTGGGCATGCTCTTCAGGAACCAGATGTGGGAGACCGGAATCGCTAGGCGGATGTAGCCCATGCGCTCGCGCCGGACGCGGGAGACGGTGACCTCGACGCCGCACTTATCGCAGACGACGTCCTTGTACTTCACCTTCTTGTACTTACCGCAATAGCACTCGTAGTCGCGCACCGGACCGAAGATGCGCTGGCAGAAGAGGCCGTTGGGCTCGGGCTTGAAGGAGCGGTAGTTGATGGTCTCAGGGCTCTTCACTTCCTTGAGGCCCTTGACCTTGCGGTTGCCGTGCTCGTCGAGCTCGGCGAGGAATTGCTCGCCGGTCCAAGCGACGATCTCCTCAGGGGAGGCGATCGAGATGGAGACAAAGTCGAAGGACTGCTCCTTCGCTTCGTTCGGCGTGAACTCGGGGGTGTGCTCCGGGTGAATCATGTCGGTAAGGTCGGGTTGGTCGGGTTAGTTGCGTTCGGCGGCGGTGGTGCTGCCGAGGCGGACGTCGAGGCACAAGGCCTGCATCTCCTTCATCAGGACGTTGAACGACTGCGGGGTGCCGCTGACGAGGGTGTTGTCGCCCTTGACGAGCTGCTCGTAGATCTTGGTGCGGCCGGCGACGTCGTCGGACTTCACGGTCAAGAGCTCCTGCAGGGTGTAGGCCGCGCCGTAGGCCTCGAGGGCCCAGACTTCCATTTCGCCGAAACGCTGGCCGCCGTACTGGGCCTTGCCGCCGAGCGGCTGCTGCGTGATGAGGCTGTACGGGCCGGTGGCACGGGCGTGGATCTTGTCCGCGACCAAGTGATTCAGCTTCATCATGTAGATGTAGCCGACGACGACGTCTTGGTCGAAAGCCTCGCCGGTGTGTCCGTTGATCAGCATGGCCTTGCCGGTCTCAGGCAGGCCGGCCTGCTTGAGGTATTCGCGGATCTGCTTTTCAGGGATACCGTCGAAGATCGGGGTGGCGACTTTCAGGCCGAGCTTGGAACAAGCCCAACCGAGGTGGGTCTCGAGCACCTGGCCGACGTTCATGCGCGAAGGCACGCCCAGCGGGTTGAGGCAGATGTCGACGGGCGTACCGTCCGAGAGGTAAGGCATGTCCTCGACCGGCACGATGCGGGCGACGACGCCCTTGTTACCGTGGCGACCGGCCATTTTGTCACCGACCTGAATCTTGCGCTTGGTGGCGATGTAGACTTTGACGTTCTTGATGGCGCCGCCCTCGTCGATGCCCTGTTCGATGGCCTCGACCTTGCGGGTGCGCTCCTGCTCGAGCTCGTCGAAACGGCGGTGGTAGCCGTCGACGATCTGGCGGATCTTCTGCTTCACCGGCGAGTCGTTCATCTCGATGGTCCGAGAGACGGAGGCCAGGCGGCGGAGGAGCGTCTTGGTGATTTTGCGGTTGGCCGGGATGATGGCCTCGCCGGTGTCAGAGTTCTTGACGTCGAGCGGGATCTTCTCGCCGAGCAGGATGTTGGACAGGGATTCCGTCATCTCCTCGCGGAGGCGGGAATCTTGGGTGCGATACTCCTCGTTGACCTTCTTGAGCGCGCGGCGCTGGTCATTCGGGGAGAGGCGGCCGTCATCCTGGTCGGTGCGGGACGAAACTTTCACGTCCATGATGATGCCGGAGATGCCGGAGGGCACGCGCAGGGAGGTGTCCTTCACGTCGCGAGCCTTCTCGCCGAAGATGGCGCGGAGGAGCTTCTCCTCGGGGGCGAGGTCACCCTCGGACTTCGGGGTGATCTTGCCGACGAGGATGTCGTCGGGTTTCACCTCGGCGCCGATGCGGATGACGCCGTCGCGGTTGAGGTTGCGCAGGGCTTCCTCGCCGAGGTTCGGGATGTCGCGGGTGATCTGTTCAGGCCCGAGCTTGGTGTCGCGGGCGGTGACCTCGAATTCCTCAATATGGACGGACGTGAACACGTCGTCCTTGAGCATGCGTTCGGAGAGCAGGATCGCGTCTTCGAAGTTGTAACCGTTCCACGGCATGAAGCCGACGAGGACGTTGCGGCCGAGCGCTAGCTCGCCCTTGTCCGTGGCGGCACCATCCGCGATGATGTCGCCGGCCTTCACCTTGTCGCCACGGCTGACCAGCGGACGCTGATTGAAGCAGGTGGACGAGTTGGTCTTGAGGAACTTACGGAGGTCGTAAACGTAGAGACCCTTCGAAGGCTCGGATTTGAACTTCTTGTTCTCGAGCTGCGAGGGCGGCACTTCGCCGTCCTTGGAGATGACGATGCGACGGGAGTCGGCCGCGGCGACGATGCCGGCACCTTCCGCGACCACAACGGTCTTGGAGTCGATCGCGACGCGACGCTCGAGGCCAGTGCCCACGTACGGGGCCTCGGTGATGACCAGGGGCACGCCCTGGCGCTGCATGTTGGAACCCATGAGCGCGCGGTTAGCGTCGTCATGCTCCAGGAAGGGGATGAGTGCGGCGGCCACGGACACGACCTGCTGCGGGGAGACGTCCATGTAGTCGACGTCCTCGGGGTCGACCTCGAGGATGTCGTCGCGATAACGGACCGTGACCTTGCCTTTGAGGCGGGAAGACTCATCGAGCTCGGAATTGGCCTGCGCGACCTTGAACTTCTCCTCTTGGTCGGCCGTCATGAATTCGACCTGACTGGAGACCTTGCCACGAACGACCTTGCGGTACGGGGCCTCAATGAAGCCAAACTCGTTGATGCGCGCGTAGGTGGAGAGCGAGTTGATCAGGCCGATGTTCGGGCCTTCGGGCGTCTCGATCGGGCAGATGCGGCCGTAGTGGGACGGGTGGACGTCGCGCACTTCGAAGCCGGCGCGGTCGCGGTTGAGACCTCCGGGCCCGAGCGCAGAGAGACGACGCTTGTGCGTCAGCTCGGCGAGCGGGTTGATCTGGTCCATCAGCTGGGACAGCTGGCTACGGGCGAAGAACTCGCGGATCGAGTTACCGAAGGGCTTCGGGTTGACGAGTTTCTGGGGCGTGATCGAGTCGACGCTCTGGTCGTACTCGTTGATGCGGGCCTTGACCGTCTTGATTACGTTCTTGAGACCGGCGCGGCACTGGTTGGCAAGGAGCTCACCAACGTTACGGACGCGACGGGAACCCAAGTGGTCGATGTCGTCGATGGCACCGTCGCCCGCGCGTAGTTTGCAAAGGAGTTTGGTAGCCTCGACGATGTCTTCCTGGGTGATCGTGCGGGTGTCGAGGGAGACATTCAGGCCGAGCTTCTGGTTGAGCTTGTAGCGGCCGACGCGACCGAGGTCATAACGCAGCGGGTCCTGGAAGAGGCGCTGCATGTGGGCACGGGCGCCCTTGACGTTGACGGGCTCGCCGGGGCGGAGCTTGCGGAAGATTTCCTTGAGGGCTTCCTCTTCATTACGGACCGCGCCGATATCCTTACGCAGGGACAGGATGATCGCGCCGTCGTCGAAGGCGGTGTCGAAGACGCCGAACTTCTGCTTCGGGAGCTGCTTATGGATCTCCTTCAGGGTCTCGCGGGAGAGCTTGTCGTACTGCTTGGCGACGACCTTGCCGGTCTCGACGTCGACGATGGGGTCGGCGTAGACGAGTTGGGAAAGGGCCTCGGGGTCGAGTTCGAGGGCGGCCTTCGCCGTCATGTCGCGATGGGCGTAGAAGAGGGACAGGATATCCTTGTCGTCCTTGTAACCGAAGGCGCGCAGCAAGGTGGTGACGAGGAACTTGCGGCGGCGGCGACGGCGGTCGAGGTAGACCCAGAGCAGGTCGTTCTGGTCGAACTGGATCTCGATCCAGGTGCCGCGGTCAGGGATGATGCGGAAGGCGTGCAGGACCTTACCGCTGGTATGGGCGGACTCCTCGAAGCAGATGCCCGGGCTGCGGTGCAGCTGGGAGACGACGACGCGCTCCGCGCCGTTGACGATGAAGGAACCGCGGTCGGTGATCATGGGCACTTCACCCATGAGGATCTCCTCGTCCTTGAAGGCCTGCTTCTCGCGGAGACGCAGCTTCAGCATGACGGAGATGGCGTAGGTCGTGCCTTCGCGGATGCACTCAAGCTCGGTCGACTTCGGCAGCACCAAGCCGTACTCGAGGTACTCGAGGCGGAAGTTGCCGTTATTGCTCTCGACCGGGAAGGCCTCGCGGAAGACCGCGTCAAGGCCGAGGTTCTGGCGGGCGGCGGCGTCCTCGCCCAACTGCAGGAACTCGTTGAAGGAGAAAATCTGGTTCTCGATCAGGTTCGGAGGAGGGATGACTTCTCGGAGTTTGCCGAAGTTTTTGCGCTCGTTGGACATGGCTGGTAAAAGTGGCGAGGAAGGTCGGTGTGGTGCGGTGGGCGGACTGTGTTGCCTGGTTGGGTCGGACTAGGCGGCCGTGGGGGAAAGAAGAGGCGGGGAGGGGGTGAACCCGGGAGGGCACTCCCCTCCCCGCTTCGTGCGGTGGAACCGAGGTTACTTGACCTCGACCTCGGCGCCGGCGGCCTTGAGCTTGGTCTCGATGTCCTTGGCTTCGTCCTTGGAGACGCCTTCCTTGACGGGCTTCGGGGCGCCGTCGACGAGGTCCTTGGCTTCCTTGAGGCCCAGACCAGTGATGGTGCGGACTTCCTTAATGACGTTGATGGGGGTGGCACCCTTGGCCTTCAGGATGACGTCGAAGGTGGTCTTCTCCTCGGCAGCAGGGGCGGCGGCGCCAGCGGCGGCGACGACAGCGACCGGAGCGGCGGCGGAAACGCCCCACTTGGTTTCGAGGTCCTTAACGAGACCGGCGATTTCGAGAACGCTCTGGGCGCTCAGCCATTCGACGACCTGTTCTTTGGTGATGTTGCTCATGTTTTTGGTTTCCTTGAATGGTTAGCGTCTGGTGAAGGACATTTGAGGGCGCGAGGCCCCTAACCGGGGTTCTTTGGATTTGGGTTGGTTTTGGTTTTTTGGGTTCCCCCCGCTCGAACCCGGCCACATGGCCGGACTTTCGCGGGGAAAGGGATTAGGCGGCCTTCTCGTCCGCCTGACGCTTCGCGTCGAGGACGCGGACGAAGGAGGAAGCCGGCGTCGACAGCAGCGAGAGCAGCTGGGCGCGGATACCATCGAGCGACGGTAGTTTGGAGAGGGCTTCGACCTCGGCTTTGGTCAGGAGCTTCGCATCGAGGATGCCGCCCTTGACCTCCAGCTTGGAGAAGTCCTTGAAGAAGGTGACGAGGACCTTGGCGACGCCCGTCGGGTTCTTGCCGCCGGTGACCAGGGCGGTGTGACCGCTCAGGGCAGAGCGCGGGAGTTCCGGCAGCTTGGCTTCCTTGGCGGCGATGTTGAGGATGCTGTTCTTCACCACGTGGTACTCGGCGCCATGGGCACGGAGCTGGTCGCGGATCGAGGTGGCGTCCTTGACGGTGACCCCGGTGAAGTTGGCGAGGAGGAGGTACTGCGAGGCGGCCAATTGGGCGGCCACTTCGTCGACGAGGAATTGTTTTTCAGCGCGCATGTTCGGGTGTGCTCGGGTGAGGCGTGATTAGGCGGTCGCGGAGGCGGCCGAATAGGGCTTGAGTTCCACGGCGACGCCGGGGCTCATGCTGGCGCTGACGGTGATGGACTTGATGAAGCGACCACCGGCGAAGCCAGCGGGCTGGGACTTCACGAGGGCGGCCAAGGCGGCTTGGGCGTTCTCGGTGAGTTGCAGGGAGGTGAACGACTTCTTGCCGATGACGATCACGATATTGCCTGTCTTATCCATCTTGAACTCGACGCGGCCGGCTTTGACTTCCTTGATGGTCTTCGGGATATCGTCCGAAACGGTGCCCGACTTCGGGTTGGGCATGAGGCCCTTCGGACCGAGGACGCGGGCGACCTGACGGACGTCCTTCATCGCGGTGACGGTGGAGATCGCGACGTCGAAGTCGAGGAAGCCGCCGTTGACCTTGGCGATCAGGTCAGCGAGACCGGCGTAATCGGCGCCGGCCGCGAGGGCCTCGGCAGGGTTCTCGGTGAAGGCGAGGACCTTGATCTTCTTACCAGAACCGTTCGGGAGGGAAACGGTGCCGCGGACCATCTGGTCCGACTGCTTGGGGTCGACGCCGAGGAAGGCGGAAATCTCGACGGTCTCGTCGAACTTGGCACCGGGCATCTTCTTGATGATCTCGGTGGCTTGGACGATGTCATACTTGGCCTTCAGGTCGGCGACCTGGAGGGCGGCGCGGTAGCGCTTGCTGGGTTGTTTGCTCATAGCGACTTTTGGTCTCCTGCGGAATGCAGTGGGTGGGTGTTGGGTTAGGGTTGGGTTAAAATCAGCCGATGACCTCGATGCCCATGGAGCGGGCGGTGCCGGCGATCATGCGCGCGGCGTTATCGGGGTTGATCGCGTTCAGGTCCTTCTTCTTCAGTTCGACGATCTCGAGGAGCTGCTTCTTGGTGACCTTGCCGACCTTGTCGCGATTCGGAACCTTCGAGCCGGACTCGATCTTCGCGGCCTTCTTGAGGAGGATGGAGGCGGGCGGGGACTTGAGGATGAAGGTGAAGGACTTGTCCTGGAAGACGGAGATGATGACCGGCAGGATCATGCCAGCCTGGTCCTTGGTCTTGGCGTTGAATTCCTTACAGAACGCCATGATGTTGACGCCCTTCGCGCCGAGGGCAGGGCCGACGGGAGGAGCAGGATTAGCGGCGCCTGCGGGGAGCTGGAGCCTGATTTCGGCGACGACTTTCTTAGCCATGGTGGTGTTGTTTGGAAGTTAGGGTGAAAAAGGGAATCAGTCGCGGTCGTCGCGTTCGACCTGCCAGAACTCGAGCTCGACCGGCGTGGAGCGACCGAAGATGTCGACCGAGACCTCGAGTTTGCCGCGGTCGGCGTCGATCTTGTCGATGTTACCTGCGAGGTTAGCGAAGGGTCCGTCGGTGATCTTGACGCGCTCGCCGAGGTTGAAAGCAATCTTCGGTACGACCTTGTCCGCGGCGTCAGCCACCTGCTGAAGAATCGTGTTGATCTCCTCGGTGCGCAGCGGGACGGGGGACTGGCCGCCGATCAGACCGATGACGCCATCGGTGCTACGCAGGAAATTCCAAGGAGCCTCGAGCAGGCCACCTTCGTCGTCGAACAAACGGGCACGGACGAAGAGGTAGGACGGGTAGAGCTTCATCTCGCTCTCGCGCTTCTTGCCGTTGCGGAAATCCTTGACGGTCTTCACCGGCATGAGGATCTCGGCGACATAATCGGCCATCTCCTCGCCCTTGATGGCCCGGTCGAGGTGGCGCTTCACCTTGCTCTCATTGTTCGAGAGGGTCTGGAGCGTGTACCAGCGAAAATCGGAGGGGGCGTTGGACATGGGGGGTTCAGCGGACCAGATGGGTCGCGAACTGGACGAAGTTGGAGAGCGAAAAATCGCAGAGAAAAACGACAGCACCCAGGAGGGCGATGACGACGATCACGACCAGCGTCGAGTCGGCTAGTTCCTTGAGCGTAGGCCATGAAGCCTTGACGAAGACCTCGGTGATGGTCTCGTTCCAGAATTCGCGCAGGCGTCCGAGGAAGCTGAACATGTGGTGATGGTGATCGAGGGTGAAGGTGGCAGGACGGGAGGGAGTCGAACCCACAACCAACGGTTTTGGAGACCGCTACTCTGCCAATTGAGCTACCGTCCTGTGTGTTGTGGTTTAAAGAGACCGATGCCGGGCCCCTTTTTCGGGGGCCGCGGCATCGTGAATCAGGCCTTTCGGCGGCGAATCACTTGGTGATCTCGAGGATTTGGCCGGCGCCGATGGTCTTGCCACCTTCGCGAAGCGCGAAGCGCTGGCCCTTTTCCATCGCGACGGGCTTCTGCAGCTCGATTGTGATCGTGACGTTGTCACCAGGCATCACCATTTCCACGCCTTCCGGGAGCATGACGGTACCGGTCGCGTCGCAGGTACCGAAGAAGAACTGCGGGCGGTAGTTGTTGGTGAAGGAGGTGTGGCGACCACCTTCGTCGGCCTTCAGCACGTAAATCTGAGCCTTGGCGACGGTGTGGGGCTTGATGCTGCCCGGCTTCGCGAGGACCTGGCCACGCTCGATCTGGCTCTTTTCGACGCCACGGACGAGGAGACCGACGTTGTCGCCAGCCTGACCCTGGTCGAGTTCCTTGCGGAACATTTCGACACCGGTGACGGTGGTCTTGAGGGTGTCACGGAGACCGACGATCTCGATTTCTTCGCCGACCTTGATGACCCCACGCTCGATACGGCCGGTGGCGACGGTGCCACGACCGGTGATGGAGAAGACGTCTTCGACAGCCATCATGAACGGCTTGTCGGTTTCGCGCTTCGGCTCAGGGATTTCGGCGTCGAGAGCGTCTAGGAGGTTCTGGATGGCCTGCTCGCCTTCGGGCGTAGCGTCAAGCGCGGCGGTGGCGGAGCCACGGACGATCTTGGCCGTGTCGCCGTCGTACTGGTACTTGTTGAGGAGGTCGCGGACTTCCATCTCGACGAGGTCGATCAAGTCGGGCTCGGAGAGGTCGACCTTGTTGAGCCAGACGACAATCTTCGGCACGCCGACTTGGCGGGCGAGGAGGATGTGCTCCTTGGTCTGGGGCATGACGCCGTCGGCGGCGGAGACCACGAGGATCGCACCGTCCATCTGGGCGGCGCCGGTGATCATGTTCTTAACAAAGTCGGCGTGGCCCGGGCAGTCGACGTGGGCGTAGTGGCGACCGACGGACTCGTACTCGACGTGCGAGGCGGCGATGGTCACGGTCTTCGTGGCGTCGCGGACGGTACCGCCCTTGGTGATTTCAGCGTACGACTTGTTCTCGGCGAGACCCTTGCGGGCCTGGACGGCGACAATCGCGGCGGTCGTGGTCGACTTGCCATGGTCGATGTGACCGATGGTACCGACATTGACGTGAGGCTTGGTGCGGTTGAACTTCTCTTTGGCCATGGTTTTGGTGGTGGGAGGTGGTTGGTTGGTGTGTGGAAAGGAAAGTGATGGAGCCCCCGACTGGATTTGAACCAGCGACCTCGTCCTTACCAAGGACGCGCTCTACCAACTGAGCTACAGGGGCATCCCGACCAAGTGCTTGGGACGAGGAGGGAAGGGTTTGAATGACCATCGCCACCCCCCCCGTCAAGCGGATATTTCCAAGCCTTTTACAACCCAGCTGGAAGGCTTACGGACTGACAAATAGGCGGTAGGAACCCGGGGGTAAGTGCTTGGCCCAGGGTACCCCGGCCGCCCATCGGGTGATAGCCTGATCCACCTCGCGATCCCCCGAGGATCGAACCACGGCAGGCTGGCCTTGTAAGCCAAGGGAGTCCACCCCAACGATGGCTTCGAAAGTAGACCAAAGTGGGGCATTATTGCCTGATTTATCTGTTTTATTTATGTTTTTAAGTTCTAAAGGGGGCACCAGCCCGCTAATAAATGGATTCTTACCTCCACTCAGTACATAAACTTCAAAGCTGCCCGCACGGGGAGCTAGGCTTGACTGAGCCATATTGGCTCGACCAAAGGTGGTGAAGGGGTCGGCGGCCGTCAAAGGTACCGCCGTGCTCGCCCTAGGCGCCACCGGCTCAACCAACTTCAAAGGGGGGTCGGCGGATTTCAGTGGGTCGTTCGTCAACCGGCGGTCTAAACGGGCAAAAGGGGTCTCCTCGCTCAGTTTAGTCCCCGTAAAGGCTAAGTCAGGGGTAGCGATGAGTTTGGAGGGTAGGTAGGCCACCGAGGGGTCCAGTAGCACGACCCCTTCGGCAACCCCATTACCAGCGGCGACCCAGCGAACCCCGCCCCGCAAGGGCTCGGCGGGAGGCAGGCCACCATCGGTCGGTCGAACCAGGACCAGCGCCGCCACGAAGACCGCCAGCCCAGCGAGCAAGGCCGTGCGGGTCAGCGGCGGCACGCGGCCGCCCGCGAGATCGCGAATGGTACCGAGGGACCGCACGTTCAGCTGCCGGCGGGGCGAGCGGCCACCGTGATTCGGGCAAAGGAGCCCCGCCCTTCCCGGATGAAGTTCACCATTAAGGTTTCGCCGGGCTTCCGGCGGGAGATCGCGATACGCAGGTCATTCCAGTCCGCGAACGGCTTGCCGTCGATGGCCACGATGACGTCGCCCATGCGCAGCCCCGCCTTGGCGGCCGGCAAGCCTTCGGTGACGTCAGTGACCCGGACGGCACCGCTCCGGGCAAGGTTCATCTTGGTCGCGTCGTCCAAGGGCAGGTCTTCGCCCATGACCCCGATTAGGCCGCGCACGACCTTGCCATTGTTGGCCAAGTCGAGGGCGACGCTCATCATGAGGTTGGAAGGGATGGAAAACCCGATGCCGATGCTGCCGCCATTACCGGAGGTGCGGATGGCGGTATTCATCCCGACGATGCGCCCCTCGAAGTCGATCAAAGGCCCGCCGCTGTTGCCCGGATTGATCGAGGCGTCGGTCTGGAGGAAATCCTCGTAATCGAGGCCCATACCCGAGCGGCCAGTCGCGGAGATGATCCCCGAGGTCACCGTCATACCGACCCCGAGGGGGTTGCCGATGGCGAAGACGACATCGCCCACCAGCGCCTTGTCGCTGTCGGCGAAGCGGGCGTAAGGAAGGCTCCGGCCCTCGATCTTCAAGACCGCGATATCCGTCTTATTATCCACCCCGAGTACCTTGGCCCGGAACTCGCGGCGGTCCTTCAAAGTCACGAACACGCTCTCCGCGGTGGTGTTATTGGGCAGGGTGACGACGTGGCGGTTCGTGATGACATAACCGTCCGGATTGATAATCGTACCAGAACCGAGGCCGGCGGGGACCGTGACTTCGCCGGTCTTGGTGTCCACCTTGAGGTCGTTCGGGTCGATGCGCCCTCGCAGCCGGCGCAAGACGTCGGGGGGGATGACCTGCGCGGTGCGTATGCTCACCACGGCGGGGGTGATACGCGACAACATGTCGGCGTAACTCGCCCCCGGGACGGAGCGGTTCACCGGGCGCTGGTCGGACTCAAAGGAAACGCCGGCGAGCAGCAGCGCCGGCAGGAGGGCGATGAAGGCGAGGAGGCGGCTCATGACCTAGCCAGACTAGCGTCCGGATAGGCCAAGGCAAGCGACGTCAGCGGGCCATCGTAAAACCACCCGGCTGGGTCGGCTCGGCTTGGTCGCGTTCCTTATTAAAACGCATCGAGAACAGCCGGGTGACCCCCTTCTCCTGCATGGTCGCACCGAAGATGGCGTCGGCCGCCGAGACGGTACGCTTATTGTGGGTGATGATCAGGAACTGAGAGTAGCGGGTGAACTCGCGGATGATGTCCGTGAAACGCCCCACGTTGGTGTCGTCGAGGGGAGCATCGAGCTCGTCGAGCACGCACAAGGGGGAAGGCTTCACCATGTAGATGGCGAAGAGCAAGGCGACGGCCGTCATGGTGCGCTGGCCACCGGAGAGGAGGGAGATGCCCCGCAGCTTGGTGCCGGGCGGGTGGGCGACGATCTCGATACCGCTTTCCAGGACGTCCTCGCCCTGGACCAGCTGCAGGTCGGCGCGACCGCCGTCGAACAGACGCTCAAACGTGAACTGGAAGTTCTTGCGGACCTGCTCGAAGGTGTCGGTGAAGAGCTTGAGGGAGGTCTGATTCAGCTCGTCGATCGCCTTCGTGAGTTCCTCCTTGGCCTTCCAAAGATCGTCGCTCTGCTTGGTCAGGAAATCGTGGCGCTCGCGGAGCGAGGAGTATTCCTCGACGGCGACGAGATTGACCGAGCCCATCCCGGCCATGCGGTCGCGCAGCTCGGAGATTTCGCGGACCAACGGGGGCCAGTCGGTCGCGTCGAGGGCGGCGAGATCCTCGGCGGTCGGTTCGCCACGATGCGTCGGGGCCTTGGCCGGACGGCGCGCGGACTCCTTCTCCTCAGGGTCCTCCAAATCATCGAAACCCGCCAGCCCATCGGGCTCGCCGTCGGCCAACCAGAGTTGCAGGCGCCAATCGACGGAAGCGACCTCGAGTTGGTGGTCGGCCTGAACCTTCTCGACGAGGAAGCCGCACTGCGAGGTCTGCTCGGCGAGGGCGACCTCGAGCCCGCGCAAGCGGGTGTCGATGACGCGGAGTTTTTCGCGGTCGACGGCGAGGATGCGATCCTCGGCCTCCACGGCGGCGTCGGTGGCGGAAAGTTCCTGACGGATGGCCGCGAGGGCGGCCGCCGCGACCTCGATTTCACCGGCGAGGCGGAGGGACGTCTCCTTGGCGGTGGCGGATAATGCGCGCAGTTCAGCGACCTGACGCTCGTTCTGGGCCGCCTCGCTCCGGCGGGCCGAGAGTCGAATCGCGGCCTCAGTCCGGCGCGATTCGAGTTCGGCCACTTCGCGACCGACCAATTCCAGCCGCTGGCGCTGCTCAGCGAGGGAAAGGCGGGCTTCGCCCAGGGCGGTGCGGCGCAATTCGCTCTCGGCGCGCGCGGTCTCGACCGAAGTCTCGCCGGTCGTGATGGCCTCGCGCAACTCGGCGACCTGGGTGTCCTTGACCGTCAAAGTCTCTTGGGCGCGGTCGCGCCGAATCACGGCCTCGGCCTTGGCCGCGTCGAGCTCATTGAGCAGGCGCTGCTCGCGGGCGATGCGTTCATCCGCCGAGGAAAGGGTCGCGCGGCCGGCGCGCTCATCGGCCTGGGCGACGGAGAGTTCCTGCGCGGCGAACTGGGTGGCGCCGCGGCGCTGGCCGAGCTCAGCCTCGTTGGCGTCCATCGCCGCCTGCAAGCCCATGGCCTGCTCGTTGAAGGTCGTCAGCTGGTCGTTCTCGGTCTCGAGGTTGGCGCGGACCGAACGGATCTCGCTCTCACGCGAGAAGACGCCGGAACCGGCGCCACCGGCGGCGGCCTTCCGGGGCCGCCCGGCGAAGACTAACCCGCGGCGGTCGATCAGGTCGCCCTCGGTCGTGGCGACGAGGAAGAACTCGAAGGCGGGATTCGCGCGCCACCAACGGATGAAGTCGCCCAGCGAGGGGCACACGTAGCAACCATCGAAGAGGTTGGAGACCAGGCGGGCGTGGGCGGGCGACTTCGACTGCACCGCGGTGGTCGCGGGTCGCAGCCATCCCGGCGCGGCCGAACCGGTCCGGGCGGCGGGCGGGGCCTCGACCTGGAAAACCGCGCGGCCGAGCTGACGCTCGCCCATCTGGGCGACGATGCCCGGGAGGAATTCGGCGTTATCGAGCGTCACGGCCTCGGAGGCGGCACCGAGAATCGTCTCGAGGGCGGCGGCGACCGTGACATCCGTGACGGTCACGAGGTCGGCCAGGGCGGCGGCCTTACCGGTCGGCATCGCCTCGGCGAACTCGCCCCGCAACACGGCCTTGGCCGCGTCGGAGAAACCTTCGAGCCGGGACTGCATCTGCTCGAGGAGACCCAATTGGGCGGAGAGCTTGGCGACCTTACGGTCTTGCTCGGAGATGGTCTGCTGCAAGGTGCGGAAATCACCGAGCAAGGTGCGGCCCTGCTCGAGCACCTCCTGCTCGGAAAACCGGGCGGCCTGCAGTTCGCCATGACGGGCGGTCACGACCGCGGCACACTCGGCGACGCGACGCTCCAAGCCTTCGCGCTCCTCCTTCGCCTGTGCGAGGGAGCCGGAAACATCGACATGGCGGGATTGGTAGCCGCGGAGATCGACCTCCAGGTTGGTGACGTCGGCGCGGGCGCGGGTCATCTCCCCTTCGGCGATCAGGATATCCTGGCGGGCGCGACGGAGGCGCTGCTCAACCTCCATCAACTGGCGGAGGGAAGCATCGACTTCGGCGGTCTTATCACGGAAAGCGGCGTCGGTCGCGGAGACCGAACCAGCGGCGTCGGTCTTGGCGGTGGAACTCCCGCTCAGGCGGACATCGTAATCGGCGATGGCGGCCTCGGCCTCCTGGGCCTCGCGCGCGATTTCGGCCAAGCGGGCCAAGAGATCGTCCGCTCGCAGGTCGGACGTGCGAGCCTCGGCCTCGGCGTTCTCCCGCGTGGTCCGCTGGTCGAAAAGTGCTTGCTGGGATTGCTGGACCTGTTCGGCAAAGGCGGTGCGCCGGCCGCGGGCATCGCCCAAGGCGGCCTCGCGGCTGCGCAAGCCTTCGCTCAAGGCGGCGACCTCCTCGCGGCAGGAGGCGAAGTCGGCCTCAAGGGTGGCCACCTGCGTCCGGCGATCGCCGAACTGCTTGGCTTGCCAAGCGAGGTCGAGGTGGGTGAAGCGATGCCGCAGGCGACGGTAGCGCAGGGCCTTGGCGGCCTGGCGGCGCAACGTGGCGATCTGGCGGCCGACCTCGCTCACGACGTCGGTGATGCGCGCGAGGTTCGTGTCGACGCCGGCGAGTTTGTTGAGGGCCTCGCGGCGCTGCACCTTGTAACGGGTGATCCCGGCGGCCTCCTCGAAAAGGTAACGGCGCTCAGCGGGGTTCGCGGAAAGCACCTGGTCGATCTGGCCCTGCACCATGAACGAGTAGGACATCCGACCGATTCCCGTGTCCATGAACAGCCGCTGGATGTCCTTCAGGCGGGAAGGCTTCCCGTTGATGAAATAGTCGCTCGCACCCTCGCGGTGAAGGCGGCGCATGACCGAGACCTCGGCGAAGGCGGTACCGAGCTCTTTCTCGCAATCGGCGAAAATCAACTCGACCTCGCACTGGGGGAGCGCCTTCCGGCGGTCGGAACCGTTAAAGATGACGTCCTGCATGGCCCCGGCCCGGAGGGATTTGGCGCTCTGTTCCCCCAGCACCCAGCGGATGGCGTCCACGATGTTGGACTTACCGCAGCCATTAGGGCCGACGACGGCCGTGACGCCCGGCCGCAGGTCGATGCGGGTCCGGTCGGCGAAGCTTTTAAATCCGTTGGCGACGATTTCCTTGAGGTACATCGAGGGTAGACCGCACGATTGCCCTCCCCCACCCCTCCCGCAAGAGTCTAAGGGGGGGACTTATTCACGGCTGTAAATCCCTAGGATTCGGGGTTGACGAACCGCCTCCCCCCTTGTTCTTTCGACCCTCCAAACGCCAACATGTCCGTAGAAATCAAGATTCGCAAAGGCGAGACCGTCGACAAGGCTCTCCGCCGCCTCAAGAAGAAGATCGACCGCGAGGGGATCATCAAGGACGCCCGCGCCAAGCGAGGCTTCGAGAAGCCGGCTGAACGACGTCGTCGCAAGAAGAAGGTCAAGAACTTCAACGCCTACCTGCGTAAGAAGTGGGATAACGTCTAAACCGCCCACCTCCCTGTCAGCCCGAAGGCCCGTCATCTGACGGGCCTTCTGCTTTGAGGGGCCGGGCGGGCGGGGCGTCGCCAAAGGGGACAACAAAAAGGGCCGAACCCGGAGGTTCGGCCCTTGGTCTCGGCAAAGCCGGGGGCGGCTTAGCGGAGGAACAGCAGTTCCTGGTAGGACGGCAGCGGCCAGTATTCGTCGGCGACGATCTCTTCGAGGGCGTCGGCGGCGGCGCGGACCTTGAGCATGGCCGGGAGGACCTTGTCGCAGGAGTGCTTAGCCTGGGCGTGCGTGTCGGACTTACTGACCTCGCGGGCAGCGTCGAGGGCTTCGATGGCCGAGGCGAGCTGGTCGGCGAGGCCGACCACTTCCTTGCGGAGCTTACCGCCGGACTTGGTCTTCTCGACCGGGGTCAGGTCAGCGGCGAACTTGAGGGCAGCCGGGAGGAGCAGGGTCGTGGCGATCTCGGAGACCAACTTCGACTCGGTATTGACCGTCAGCACATAGGAGTGGGTGTAAATCTCCTCGCGGGACTCGAGCTCGGCCTTGGATAGGACGCCTTGGCGCTCGAAGACCTCGACGGACGACTTGGAGACGATCTCGGGGAGCGCGTCGGGGGTCGTGCGGAGGTTCTTGAGACCGCGCTTGGCGGCTTCCTTGTGCCACTCCTCGGAGTAGCCGTTGCCGTTGAAGATTACGCGGCCGTGCTTGGTGAGGATATCCTTGAGGACGCTCTGGAGCGCGGCGTTGAAGTCCGAGTTCTTCTTGAGGGCGGTGGCGAGCTCGTCGGCGAGTTTGTCGAGCGAGTCGGCCATGATCGTGTTGAGCACGGTCAGGGGACCGGCGACCGAGAAGGCGGAGCCCACAGCGCGGAACTCGAACTTGTTGCCGGTGAAGGCGAACGGGCTCGTGCGATTACGGTCACCCGCGTCCTTCGGGAGGACCGGCAGCGTGTCGACGCCGAGGGTCATGTGGCCGCCCTTGCGGGAGGACGAAGCGGAGCCGCTCTTCTTCACCTGCTCGATGACTTCGTTGAGCATATCGCCCAAGTAAATCGAGATGATGGCAGGCGGGGCTTCGTTGGCACCGAGGCGGTGGTCGTTGCCCGCCGACGCGACGGAGGCGCGGAGCAGACCCTGGTGGAGGTCGACGGCGCGGATCACGGCGGAGCAGAAGGTGAGGAACTGGGCGTTCTCGTGCGGGTTGTGGCCAGGCTCGAGGAGGTTGCCGACACCGGCACCGCCGATGGACCAGTTGACGTGCTTGCCGGAACCGTTGACTCCCGCGAAGGGCTTTTCGGCGAGGAGGCAGACGAAGCCGTGCTTGGTGGCGACGCGGCGGAGCAGCGTCATCGTGAGCATCTGGTGGTCGTGGGCAACGTTGGCGGACTCGTAGATCGGGGCCACTTCGTACTGGGCCGGAGCGACTTCGTTGTGGCGGGTCTTGATGGGGATCCCGAGCTTGAAGCACTCGCGCTCGGTTTCCATCATGCAGGCGAGCACGCGATCCGGAATGGTGCCGAAGTACTGGTCTTCGAATTCCTGGCCCTTGGCTGGCTTGGCGCCGAAGAGGGAGCGACCGCAGGTGTAGAGGTCCGGACGGAGGTGGAAGAGGCGGGTATCGATCAGGAAGTACTCCTGCTCCGGGCCGCAGGAAGCGGAGATGTAGCCGTGCTTCTTGCCGAAGAGCGCCAGGACGCGGGTAGCGGCCTTGTTGACGGCCGCCATCGAGCGGAGAAGCGGGGTCTTCTTGTCGAGGGCCTCGCCCTTCCAAGAGACGAAAGCGGTCGGGATGCAGAGGGTGGAACCGTTCTCGGTGTCGAAGATGTAGGCTGGGGAGGTGACGTCCCAGGCGGTGTAACCACGAGCTTCGAAGGTCGAGCGGAGGCCGCCGTTGGGGAAGGAAGAGGCGTCGGGCTCGGCCTGGATCAGGGCCTTGCCGGAGAACTGGGCGAGGGTACCGTTGCCGTTGGGCTCGAAGAAGGTGTCATGCTTCTCGGCGGTGAAGCCGGTGAGCGGGTAGAAGACGTGCGCGTAGTGCGTCGCGCCACGCTCGAGCGCCCAATCCTTGATGGCGGCGGCAACGACGTCGGCAGCCGCAGCATCAAGCTTGATGCCAGCTTCGATGCTGGCCTTGAGGGACTTGAAGACGTCCTTCGGGAGACGTTTCTCCATCTTATCGAGAGAGAAAACATTCTGGCCGTAGATCAGGTCGATCTTCTCATTGCGGAAGTCGAAGCTGCCCTGAAGGCGGGGCTGGGAAGCAATCGCCTCGATGGCGTTGCGACGTGCGGGGTTGGTGCTCATGGTTTAGGATTGGTGAAAAATCGTCTTTTGACCCCTCTGGGAAAGCACCGTGTGTGCCACGGTGCAATTGGTAACCATTCACACTGTTTTAATGGCTATTTTTAGGCTTTGTGCTTAAAAATAGACATTTAACGGGTGGTCATTTCCACGCATAGACCGCCCGGAGGAAGTAAGCTGTATCCAGCCGGACCTGTCCGGCAATCGGCTTCCCTCGGAAGTCATTGGAGATGCCTAACTTAAGCGAGAGCGGGCCAGCACCGCGCAGAATATTCAAGGCCGATTCATGCCGAACGTAATAATCCCCGGCATCCTGAAAAGAGGGGACCACCGAAAGGGCGGTCTCCAATTTAGCCCAGCCGAACTCGCGCTCAAACAATAGACCGAGGTCCATCGAGGGGGTCGACAGGCTGGCCTGACCGGGCAAGGCATAGTTTTCGTAGCGATGGGCCAGGCCCACGCGCGCATCGAGTTTGCCCAAGGCATCGGTGAAGAGACGCAAGCCGAGGCCGGCAGCGTTGACCGAGAGGAAGTCGACCTGCCTCGCGTTATCGTACCCCGTGTCGGTGCGGGCGTACCAGAACACGACGCCCGTCGGGTTCGTCTCATAGGACAGGTTCATGTGCAGGTCATCCGCCGACGTTTGGTTACCCGAGGTCGCCCGGACCAGTCGGATGCTCCCGCTCAAGGTATCCGCAGCACCGGTACCCTTGGCTTGGAAACCCGCGCTGAAGCCGCTGCCTTGAGCGGCGCCGGAACGCCCCGAGAGATCGAGGTCGGCCTGCATCTTCCAGGTGCGGGTTGGGGCGATTTCGGCGGGCCGCGCCCCAGGCTCACGCCAAAGTTCCAAGCGTTCATTCAAGGCGAACGTCTCGCCGCCGCCACTGCTACCAGCCCGCCCGGCCACGGCGGAAGCGACGCCATCCAGCACGGCACCGCCCTGCCCGCTGAGTCGGACCGGCTCATCCGTGCGGAAGGACTCGACGTTGACCAAGGGGATGCTCAACGGACCGACCCCGTTCATCACTTGGATCTCCAGCTTGCCCTCCGCGATCCGACCAATGCGCCCACGCAAGTAAGTGCCATCGCGTAAAGTCACGGCATCGGCGAACAACACACCGGGAGAGGCGGCCAGCAAGAGGAGCAGAGGAAGTCGCATCATCCCGCCTAGACATACACCGGGACGCAGGGTTGCCAACCCTGAGAGAAGAAGTTGTTATGCCCAGATGGAACTCGATGCGGTCATCCTTGGTGCCGGCCCCGCCGGCCTGGCGGTGGCCCACGCCCTCCACCGGTCGGGTGCCAAGGTCCGGGTCATCGAGCCATCCACCCGGGTCGGCGGGTCCATCCGGACTATCCGGGAGGCCGGCTGGCTGGTCGAAGTCGGGCCCAACACCCTGCAAACCGAGGGCGAGGAGGACCTCGCCCTGCTCCATGCCTACGGGTTGGCCGACGAAATCCAGGAAGCCGATACCGCGGCCGCCAAGCGCTTCATCCTTTCCCGCGGCAAGCTCCACGGCCTCACCGCCCATCCTGCTTCGCTGTTCCGATCCAAACTGCTTTCCACCCGAGGTAAATTACGCCTCATCGGCGACCTCTTCCTCCCCCGGGGTGGGTTTGCTGGCGAGACAATCGAGGGGTTCGCGACCCGGCGCTTCGGGGCCGAAGCGGCCGCCCGCCTGATGGACCCGGTCGTCTCCGGCGTGCATGCGGGCGATCCGGCCCGGCTCGTCATGGGCAACTGCTTCCCTCGGATCCACGCCCTCGAACAATCCCATCGTTCGATCATCCTCGGTCTGGCGCGTACCCGCGGCGCGGCCCGGCGCGTGGTGGGCTTTCGGCAAGGCATGCAGGCACTGGCCGATGGCATGGCGGCCCCGTTGCGCACCGCGCAGGCCCTCCGGCTCGGGGCGATGCCGACCTTGATCCGCAAGGACGCCAAGGGCTGGAACGTCGCTTGGCGGGATGCCGACGGGCAGGATGACGGGGTCCGGGCGCGGCGGCTCATCGTCACGGCCCCGCATTGGCATTGGCCTTCCCTCCCCTTTGACGAAGGCCTGAAGGCACTCTTCCGGGACTGGGAGCGTACCGAAGCCCCGCCGGTCACCGTCGTGGCGCGCGGGTACGACCGCACCGCGGTCGAGCACGCGCTCGATGGCTTCGGCTTCCTGGTGCCGGGTGAAGAACGCCGCCGCATCCTCGGATGCCTCTTCCCTTCCTCGGTGCTGCCGGGCCGCGCACCCGCAGGCAAAGTACTGCTCACCTGTTTTATCGGCGGGGCGCGCCAGCCCGCTCTCGGTCGCGCGGGAGATGACGAACTCCGCCGGCTACTCGACGAGGAACTGGGTGCGACGCTCGGAACCAAGGGCGCCCCAGACCAGGAATGGATCCAGCGCTGGGAGCGCGCCATTCCGCAATATGGCATCGACCAGACCAGGCGCGAAGCCGCACTGACCCAGGCGGAGGCGGCCCACCCCGGCCTGCATTTCCACGGCGCCTTCCGCGGCGGGATCTCCCTGATGCAGGTGATCCGCGGCGGCGACGCGGTCGGGCGGGGGCTGGCCTGAACTCCGACCGACCTCAACCCCGCGGCTGCGGGTCTGGCAAGCCGCGGACGACCCAGAAAGCCGGAATCATCAAGGCGGCGGCCGCGATATAGACCCAGAAATGGGAACCGAAGTGAAAGTAAAGCAAGGCGGCACTAATCGGGCCAATCACGCGCGCCAACGAACCAGCCGAGCGCAGGATACCCAGGTTGCGTCCCTGTTCCGAGGCGTCGGAGTAGAGCGAGACGAGCGACGAGACGCTCGGTAAAATTAGGCCCGTCGCGAAAGAGATCAGCCCCATCCCCACGAAGAATACCGGCTTACCCCAAGCAGGCAGGATAGCGTCGCCGACTGGGGTCGGAATCACGGCGACCAGCAGGAAGGCGACGGCGGCGGTTAAAAAACCGAAGAGCACGACTTTGCGTTGCCCGACGCGCCCCACGACCCGCCGGGACAATCCTTGGGCCAACACCAAACTGGCGCCATTAAAGAGGAAGAGCACTGCGTTATCCCGCGGGCTATAGGCGAAGAGCGCGAGCGTCAGGAAGACGATGGTGTTCTCCATGCCGGTGAAGCCGATCTGGTAGATAAGATTGGCGAAGGAGGTCCGGCGCACCTCGCGGGAGCGGACGTTGGCGAGGTCGAAGATCGACGGACGTTGGGCGTCCTTAGCGGCGCGCTTCTCGGGGGGCAACGTCTCCGGGAAGTAGGCCAACACCAGGAAGAAATTACTGCACGCCATGAAAGCGGCGATGGCCGCCGACTTGGAGAAGAGGTTCAGGCCTAAGGCGGTGGTGGCGGCGGCGACCGGCGCCCCGGTTTCCGGCGCGGTGAAGCCGCCGATGATCGGGCCGCAGAGGAAACCCAGCCCGATGGCGATGCCGACGACCGCCATGCCCTTGGTCCGCTCCTTTTCATCGGTCACATCCGCGGCGGCGGCGCTGGCCACGGCGATATTCCCGGCCATCATGCCGCAGACTAGCCGCGTCAGCACGACCACCCAGAACTGGGCGGCAAAGATCCAAAGCACATAGGATAAGGCGCTCCCAGCCAAGGTGACGGTAAGGATGCCCCGACGGCCGAAGCGGTCGGAAAGCGAACCCCAGATCGGCGAAAAGATGAACTGGAGCAACGAATACAAGGTGCTGAGTAGCCCGCCGAAGAGCACCGTCTTTTTGAAGACCGTGTCGCCGCCCATTGCTTCAGCCAAGGAGCTCAACCAGCCGATCAACGTGCCCGCGGAGCCTTCGGCCTGAATGTAATGGTTCAGCAGGTGGGGAAACAGCGGGATGATGATGCTGAAGCCCACGATATCCATGAAGACCGTCAGGAAGATGAGCCCGAGGGTACGGCGCTGCGAGGACGAGGGGCTCACGGTCATGGGGGCGAAAATGACACCCGAGGGCCGGGGCGCAAACAAAACAGCGGCTTGCGAGCGGAGAGCCCGGGACCGATACTGCGCGCATGAACCGGGTCCACGGCTACCTCCTGCTGCTCCTGCTGGGACTCGCCGACGCCCTGGGGGCGACGAACCCCAAACTACTCTTGATCGAACAGCGCTTGAACGGCTTCACCGACCACGACTACGCGACGGCCGTCGAGCGGCTGCTCACGGAACATGAACAAAGGACGGCGATCCCGCTCCGGCCAGGCTCGCTCCAGCGATGCGGCCTCAAGGTCTCGTCCGACTCAGGGATGGGGCTGTGCACACCCAAACCTCTGATCCGGGCGCTGGGCGCGGCCTTACTCCGCCGCGGCTTCACCCGGGATGGCATCATCATCTGTGACGCGCGGCAGGAGGCCCTGCGGCTATGCGGCTTGCTGCCGATACTAAGCAAGGATGCGGCCCGGTTTGAAGGCTTCCCCGTCATGGCGTGGGACCAGCTCGCCCCCGGCTGGGCCGACGACCGGCGGCTGCAGTACGAGAACCAGGTCATGCCTAGCCCCGGCACCGCCGGTATCACCTGGGGCAACCCGCGCATCAGCATCCTACCCAAGACGCTCTTCGACGATGTCGATTTCTGGATCAATCTGCCGGTGCTCAGCGACAGCCAGGCGCTCGGCGTGCATGGTGCCATCGCCGCGGCATCCTTCGGCAACATGGTCAACGCGGAGCGGTTCATGAACGCCCCCGCCAATGCCGGCAAAGCCGCCGTCGAGGTCTGTGCGACCCCAGGGCTGACTAAGCGGCAAGCCTTGACCATCCTCTCGCTGGAGACCTACCAAGTGCTCGGCGGACCGACCTACGACGCGAATTGGATTCTCTCCGATAAAATCATGATCGCCAGCGCCAACCCGGTCATCATCGACTTCATCGGGCTGCAGAAGATCAACGCCGGCCGGGCTTCCCGTCAGGTCGCGGTCATCAGCCCCGAGCCCCCGATTTTCGGTATCGCCAATGATGGCGAGATCCACCTCGGGACCTGCAAACCATCGGAGATCACCTTGGTCCGCCTCGCGGCGCCCTGATCAACGAAGGGAGCGCAGGTTGGCCAAGCCGGCGCGGAAGGCGGCCAGTTGGAAACGCCGGTAGACCGGTTGACCTAGGCGGACATACCAGCGGCTGGGACGAACGTGGCAGTTGACGGCGAGCACCAGCTGCTCGCCTTCGCGGCGAACCTCCGCCGACCAATGACCACGGCCGTAATGCCGACGGGTCGTGACATAGCCGAGTCGGACCGAGTCCTCCGTGGTCTCCACGACGTCGACCTCGACGATGGCCGGGAGTTGGAAGGGCGGCAGGCCGGGCAAGTTAGGCAAGAGCAGCCCGAGCCCGAGCCGGTCGCCGACCCGCACCAGGCGGCCTTCATCCTCGAACTGGGTTCGCCGAAGCATGACTGACCCGGGGTAGAAACGGTAGCCGAGTAAGGCCGACTTCAGGCGCGCGAACGCCTCCGGCGACCACGGCCCAAGCTCCTGGCGGTGCTCATCGACAAAGGTGGCCTCGGCCAACGCGCAACCGGCGACCGCGGCGTCCGGGTCGGGTGCCGGCGGCTGGGTATCGTCGAACGCCGGCGCCTGGGCCGCGAGCAATAGGGAACCGAGCAGGTTGAGCGAGCCGTGGACCGCGGCCATCTGCGGGATGGTGAGATAGCTCCATCCGAAGGCATGGGCCGCGGTGTAGCCGACGCCGAGCAGGAAGCCGGGGACGAGGCAGACGTAAGGCCACGGTCCACGCCGCACCGGCATGCCGGCGGCCCAGAGCAGGAAACCCGTGGCGAAGGCGACGGCACAGGCGACTTCAACCAAGCCAGGGTGAAAAGGATCGGGCCGTGACGCGAAGCACAACGCGGTGGCCGGCGCCCCAGCGACGTAAAGCCAGAGACCGAAGTCGCGCCAGCGAGAGCGCGGGAGCGGGCGTTCGCTGGCCGCCATCGCCAGCGGCAGGACGCCGAACGTGATGGCGAAGTGGACGGTGGTCAGCGTGGCGAGAGGCTCCGGAAAGCCCGCGAAGGTCCGATCGTAACGCGACCAGATCCACGCCGTCGCGGCCACCAACGGACCGGTGGCGGAGAGCATCTCCAGGAATCGCCGGGGTGGCGGTGCCAGGTCATCGGCGAGAAAGCGCCGGAGTCCATGACCCCACAGCCAGACCGCGAAGCCCAGCGCCGGCGCGGCGGCCAAGGCTGGCCAGAAGCCCACCCCGTCCGAGAAGACATCCACCGTCAACCAAACCAGCAAGGCCGGCAGGGCGAGGCGGCGTAACCAGACCGGGAAGCCGCGGTCCAGGTGCTGTGCCCATACCAAGGCGAACCAGAAACACAGCGCGCCCAGAATCTTGAACCAGTCGACTCGGGTCAGCAGGTCCATGCGTCTAAACTACGGGCAATAAAAAGGCGGTCAAGGGAGGTCCCTTGCCGCCTGATCTTTCATTAGCCAAACTTTAGAGCTGAAGGCCGAGGGCTTCCGAGGCGGTCGCGCGTTCCTCGAGCAATTCCTTCTCGGTGATCGCGATCTTCTCCTTGGAGAAGGCGTCGAGCGGCAGGCCCTGGACGATTTCCCAAGAGCCGTCGGCCTTGGTGCGGAGCGGGTAACCGAACATGATCCCAGGGGTGATGCCGTAGTCGCCCTTGGAGAGGACGGCGGCGGAATGCCAATCGCCCGCGGGGGTCGGGAAGTGGAGGCTGCGGAGGGTGTCCAGCGCGGCGTTGGCGGCGGAGGCCGCGGAGGAGGCGCCGCGGGCCTTGATCACGGCGGCACCGCGCTTCTGCACGTCGGGCACGAAGGTATCCTGCAGCCAAACCGGGTCGGTGATGACCTGCGTGGCCGGCTGGCCGGCGATCGTCGCGTTGGTGAAGTCCGGGTACTGGGTCGAAGAGTGATTGCCCCAGATGGCGACGTTCTTGACGACCGAGTTGTGGACGCCGGCCTTGCCCGCGAGTTGCGACTTGGCGCGGTTCTCGTCGAGGCGAGTCATGGCGAAGAAGTTCTCCGCCGGGAGGGAAGCCGCGGAGCGAAGGGCGATGAGGCAGTTCGTGTTGCAGGGGTTGCCGACGACGAGGACCTTGACGGTCGGCTTGGCGCTGCGGGCGATGGCCTGACCCTGGCCGACGAAGATCTTACCGTTGATGCCGAGCAGGTCCTTGCGCTCCATGCCTTCCTTGCGCGGGACCGCGCCGATGAGTAGGCACCAATCCGCATCCTTGAAGCCGACGTCGAGGTCGCCGGTGGCGACGACATCAGCGAGCAACGGGAAGGCGCAATCCTGAAGCTCCATCACCACGCCGGCGAGGGCATTGAGGCCGGGCCCAACCTCGATGAGGTTGAGCGCGACGGGCTGGTCGGGGCCGAACACCGCGCCGGAGGCGAGGCGGAAGATGGCGGCGTAACCGATGTTGCCGGCGGCGCCGGTGACGGCCACGCGGAGAGGAGTCTTGGATGCCATGAGGGAGGCTATCTAGTTAGCCCTCGCCCGCGGAGTGAAGCGGAAACTCACAAACCCAGCTCGCCTTGCATCAAGTCATTAGCCGCCGGGGCGGAGACGCTATCCCGGACTAATTGGGCCAAGGTTGCCTGCGAGCGCCCCTCCAGACCGCACAAAGCGCGAAGGACCAAGGCCGCGGCCAGGGCGTCGTAGAGGGCACAATGGAAGCGCCGGCGCTTGGGCGGACAGTGCTGGGCCGCCAAGGTATCGAGCCGGGCGCCCAGACGTAGGTCGGTCACCAGCTGCCCCAGCCGGAAGTCGCCCAGCGAAGGTGCCCAGGCCCGGGCGAGCCGGCAGGTATCGATCCACGGGGCCCATTCGGCGACCATTCCACCTTCGCCCACAAACGCCGGCACCGCCGAGGGGCGGCTCCAGGTCCCCCGTAACAAGTCGTGCTCCACCGTCGCGTTATGGGCGGCCAACAGGCCGGTCCGACGCAGCGAGACCCACTGATCCCACTGGGCTTCGAACGGGGCCGCGTCGGCGAGATCCCGGCCGGCTAAGCCGTGGCACTGGGTGTCCATCGTGGGAATCGCGGTGCGCGCGGCGTGGAGCGAGGTCGCGGTCGAGACGATCTCTCCCCCGCGCAAAGTCACCACGCCAGACTCCACGACGCCGGTCCGAGGGCCGCCCTCGAAATCAACCACATGGATCGGCACTTGATGCCAGGGGAGGGATGGGGTGGCCATGATCAGGCAGGCGGGGCCACCTCGGCGAAGCGAGGGAAAGCGACGGGGATGATGACACGGCGGCGCATCAGGGGGACCAGCGGACTATCGCCACTCATGCTTGGGGTAGCGACCGCGAAGTTCCTTCTTCACCAGCTCGTAGGAGCCCTTCCAGAAGGCGTCGAGGTCGCGGGTCCGTTGTTGCGTCCGGCGGGCGGGCGACTGGATGCAGATGACGATGGCCACCTTGCCTTGGCAGACGCGGAGTTTGGCGCCCGGGAAGTCGTAGAGCTCCTGGACCGTCGCTTCGATCTCCGCCTCGCCGTCGGCGGTATACTCGATGCGGGCGGGGTGCTTCTTGCGGGGGAGCACGATTTTTTCGGGGCAATAGGACTCGAGTGCCATCGCCTGCTCGTGGGTCAACCAACCGCGGACAATTCCCATGACCGGGCGCTCGCGGATCTCGCGGTAGGCAACGGCCCCGGCGCAGACTTCCTCGATGACCATCCGGCGACCGGCCTCGTCGAAAGGGGCGATGCCCAGCTCCGGGCAATGCTTCGCGAGGAAGTTCAGGCGGCGAATCCAGGCGTCGACGGCCCCGTCCCACTTTTCCAACTCCAGGCGACCGGCGATCACCTCCTCGGCGAGGAGCCGGCTGGCGGCGTCGGAGGGCGCGTCGTCGCGTTCCACGGTCTCCAGCACGAGGTCACGGAAGCGTCGTTCGACCCGGGTGACGACTCGGCGCAAGGTGGGCTCGTAACGGGCGGCGGCACCTTCGTTGAAATCCGCGGGGAAAAGTTCGTGGAGCCAGGCGACCTCGACCGCGGTGCAGAGCGACAAGTAGGTCGTCACCTCGCCGCGCGCCTGGATCTCGTCGATCTCGGCCGCCACGAGGAGCTTGGCCTGACGGACGGCTGACTCTCGGCGGAGCTCGCCTTTGCGGCCATGGACGAGGGCGCAGCGCAACGTCCCCGCATCGAGCCGGACCGCTAGCCGATCGGAGAACCCCAGGAGAAGGGAGCGGCGGATGGCCTCGGGGTCGGCGGGCTCCCCATTGACCGGCAGCCCCTGCCCTTCGGCGATCCGCAGGAATTGACGCGCCGCCTGGTCGGCTTGGCGGGCCGACTGCGCGTGGATCCCGAGACGTTCACAGCCATCGAGGTCGAACTTCATGGCCGCAGCCCGCCGCAGCAGCGCGAGCCGCGTGAAGAAATCGGAGCCATCATCCTGCACGACCGCGTCGCGGGCGTTCTCCGTCCGGTCGTCGACTTTACGGAACAGGATATCGCGGCCCTGCGAAAGGCCGGCGATGCCGGCGACTTCGTCGACACAGCCGAATTCGCCCGCCGCCATGAGCATGCGGGCGTAGCGCGGGTGCGCGGGGAAAGCGGACATCCGGCGACCCAGCCGGGTCAGCGCGCCAGCGCCATCGACCGCCCCAAGGTCCTGCAAGACCATCATCGCCCGCTGCAAAGCCTTGTCCTCGGGTTTCTCATACCAAGGGAAGGTGGTCGCGTCGCCCCAACCCGAGGTCAGCAGAAGCAGGATGGTCTCCGCGAGGTCCACCCGCTTGATCTCGGGCGTCTCGCGCAACGGCCGCGACGCGTGGTCGGTCTGTGACCACAACCGGATGCAGCGCCCAGGCCCGGTACGGCCCGCGCGACCCGCGCGCTGCTCCGCGGATGCCTGCGAGACCGGCTCGATGAGCAAGGTGTCGATTCCCCGGTGGGGGTCGAAGCGCGCCACCCGGGCGAGGCCGGCGTCGACGACGGCGCGGACGCCGGGAATGGTGAGCGAGGTCTCGGCGACGTTGGTCGCGACGATCACCTTGCGGCGAGGCCCCGGCTTGACGGCGCGGTCCTGTTCTTCAGGCGGTAATTCGCCATGGAGCGGTAAGACTTCCACGCCGCCGGATTCCGGCAGGTTGCGCACCGCCCCGATGGTACGCATGATCTCATACGAGCCAGGCATGAAGACGAGCACATCGCCTTCTGGCTCTTCCTGCAGGAGGCGTCTCACCTGCTCCGCGGCGGCATCCCAGACGGGCCGGGTGGAGGTGCGCGGCTGATGGGTGTACTCGATCTCGACCGGGAAGGTCCGCCCATCGGCGGCCAACGTCTCGGCCGAACCGAGCCAACGGGCGACGCCCTCGGTATCGAGGGTCGCCGACATCGCTACGATGAGCAGGTCCGGCCGACCTTCTTCCTGGAGCCGCCGCGCCAACGCCAAGGCGACGTCCGAGTGCAGGTTACGCTCATGGAACTCGTCGAAGACGACGGCGCCGATGCCCTTCAATTGGGGGTCGGAGGCCATCTGGCGTAACAACAGGGCTTCGGTGACGAATTTGATCCGGGTCTGGGCCGACTCCACCCGTTCGAAGCGGATCTGGTAACCGACTTCGCCGCCCAATTTCACGCCGCGTTCCTGCGCGATGCGCGCGGCCAGCAAGCGAGCGGCGATGCGCCGAGGCTGGAGCACGACGATCTGGCCCTCGACCAGGCCGAGATCCAAGAGCATCTGCGGGATGCGGGTGGACTTGCCCGAGCCGGTCGGGGCACGCAGGACCAACCGACGCGACCGACCACAGGCGGCGACGAGGTCCGCCTTGAGTAGGTCGATGGGCAGGGGTTGGCTCATGCGAGCGGGAGTTCGATCAAACGGGCGGAAGCCCGACCGTCCCGCAAGGTAAGGCGGGCCACCGTCACGGGAAGGTTAAAACGGCGGCGGCCAGCGCTCCCAGGGTTGAGCCGCAAGACGGGCCCGGCCTGTTCGATGAGCGGGACATGGGTGTGACCGGTGATCACGACATCCGGGCGGTACGACGCCTCATCGACGGGGAGATGCCCATGATGCATGAGGATCCGGACCCCGGCGACCTCACGGCAGACGACGAGCGGTAGACTTGCGTCGTCGCCATTACCGGCGACCGCGAAGGTCGGCCCCAGCGACGCCAGGACCGGCACGATGAGCGGGCTGCAAAGGTCACCGGCCACGAAGTACTCGGCGCAGCCTTCGAGCGCGATGACCGCCTCCGCACGCAGCAACCCATGGGTGTCAGACAGGACGCCGATCTCGATCGGGGCGGCCACGCTCAGACGAGGCGGCGCAGCTTGCCGGCGGGAACCGGGCGCAACGAGGTGAATTCCGCCCCGAGGGTCGACTGCAGTTTTTCGCGTAAGCCCGGAGGCAAGGCCTCCAAGGCCGCCTGAAAATCGGGGTCGCCGGGAAACGCCGATTTTCCGGTCTCGGCGACCTTGGCCACCGCCGCGGCAACGCCTGGAAAAGCAAAGCCGCTGACCGGCATCGGAGGGGGGGCGTCATCCTCCGCGCCAAGGGACTCGAGCGGCGGCAAGCCCTCCTCATAGTTGGTCGTGTCCTCAATCGGCACATCCTCGATGGGCGTCGGCCGCAGGGCGGGCGCCGCGATGGCGGCGACCGTTACCGGGGAGGCGACGACGCCAGCACCACCGCCGAAGAGGTTCGCTGGTGGCACCAGGTACCGGTTTATTTTTTTTTCGCCGGGCTCCCGAGGGAGACCAGCTGAAGCGGCGGCGATATCCTTGATGAGGAGGTCGATGGACCTCGCCCTACTTTGCTCGATGGCTTTGAGCAAGGTGACCTCGAAGTTGGCCCGGGGCGATAGCCCTTGGCGAATCCCCTGCTCTCCCGTCTGCAAGCACTCCAGGACCCGCACCAATTGCTCGGTGGCCAAGGGTGCCCCCAGGAGGGCGCTGGTCCCGCCCTGGCGGACGGAGTCGAGGGACGCTTGGCGGACGCGCGCCTGCAGGTCCCCGAGCACGCGCAAGAGGTCGCGACCTTCCGTATGAAAGGCGTCGCACAGCGTGAGGATGAGCCGGCCGTCGCCGGTGGCGATGGCGCGGGCGAGGTCGGCGATTTGCTGGGCGGAGGCCAGACCGTAGATCGAAAGCACGTCGGTCTCGGTCACGGTCTTGCCAGAAAAAGAGATGACCTGATCGAGGATCGACTGGGAGTCCCGCATCCCGCCGTTGGCGAGGCGGGCGATGGCGGTGAGCGCCATCTCATCGGCCTTCACGCCGTCGGCCTTCACGATCCGGGCAAGCTGGGCGGCGATGACCTCTTCGGAAATCGGGTGGAATTCCAGCCGTTGGCAGCGCGACGTGATGGTCGGCAGGACCTTATCGGCCTCCGTGGTCGCGAGGATGAACTTCACCCAGGGAGGCGGCTCCTCCAGCGTCTTAAGCAACGCGTTGAAGGCATCCTTCGTCAATTGGTGGACTTCGTCGATGATGAAGACCTTGAAGGGACAGGCGGAAGGCGCGAACTGGCACTCATCACGGATACGTTTGGCGTCCTCGAGGCTGCGATTGGAGGCGGCGTCGATCTCGACGACGTCGAGGCAGCTGCCCTGTTCGATCGAGAGGCAGACCGGGTCGTCGACGGCGAAGTCGGCCTTGGGGCCGCCGGTGCAGTTGAGGGCCTTGGCCAGAATCCGGGCGGTGGTCGTCTTGCCGGTGCCACGGGGGCCGACGAAGAGGTAGGCGTGGGCCATGCGCTTCGTCTCGAGGGCGTTGCGCAGGGTCCGGACGATGTGCTCCTGACCGACCAGCTCATCGAAGCGACGGGGGCGCCAGCGGCGGGCGATGACTTGGAAACCGGGTTCGGACACGAGAACGAAGGGAAAGGTCGGACCCGCGGGGTGTCAACGGAGCGATGCTCGGCTTATTCCCACTCGATCGTCGCCGGCGGCTTGGACGAGACGTCGTAGACCACGCGGTTGATGCCCTTGACCTCGTTGATGATCCGGGTCGAGGCACGCTGGAGCACCTCGTAGGGCAGGCGGGCCCAGTCGGCCGTCATGGCGTCCGAGGAGGTCACGGCCCGCAGGGCGCACACGTTATCGTAGGTGCGGCCGTCGCCCATAACACCCACGCTCCGGACCGGGAGGAAGACGGCGAACGCCTGCCAAACCTTGGCGTACTGGCCGGAAGCGCGCAACTCGCTGATGAAGATGTCGTCGGCCTGCCGGAGCACCTCGAGCCGTTCCCGGGTGATGTCGCCGCAGACGCGGACGGCCAAGCCCGGGCCAGGGAAGGGGTGGCGCCAAACCATCTCGTGGGGCAGACCCAAGGCTTCGCCGAGGGCGCGGACCTCGTCCTTGAAGAGCTCGCGGAGCGGCTCCAGCAACTTGAGCTTCATGTGCTTGGGCAACCCGCCCACGTTGTGGTGGCTCTTGATTGTGGCGGCCGGGCCGCCGTTGGGCGAAAGGGATTCGATGACGTCGGGGTAAAGCGTGCCCTGGGCGAGGAAGTCGACCTTGCCCTTCTTCGTGCGCTGGACCTCGGCGATGGAGCGTTCGAACACCTTGATGAACTCATGCCCGATGATCTTGCGCTTCCGCTCGGGGTCGGTGACGCCCTTGAGTTTGCGCAGGAACGTGGCGGAGGCGTCGACCACGCGGAGGTCGACCTTGAACTTGCCGCGGAACATCTTCTCGACCTGGGCGCGCTCATTGAGACGCAGTAGGCCGTTATCCACGAAGACGCACGTCAGCTGCTTGCCGATGGCCCGCTGGATGAGGGCCGCGGCCACGGAGGAATCGACCCCGCCGGAGAGGCCCAGGATGACCTGGGACTTGCCGACCTTCTCGCGGATCTCGCGGACGGCGGTGTCGACGTAGTCGTCCATTTTCCAGTCGGCCCGGCAATGGCAGATCCGGAAGAGGAAATTGCGCAGGATGTCGATGCCGCGCTCGGAGTGGGCGACCTCGGGGTGGAACTGAATACCGAAGAAGCGGCGCTTCGGGTCCTCGACGACCGCGCATTCGGAGTTCTCCGTGCTGGCCACCGCCTTGAAACCCTTGGGCAGGCGAGTGACCTTATCGCCGTGGGAATTCCAGATGCGCAGCGGCGACTTAAGCCCGTGGAGCAGTTGGGAGCCCTTGCGGAAGGTGAGCGTGCCATGGCCGTACTCGCGATGACTGCTGCTGGCGACATTGCCGCCGAGCATCTGGCCCATGAGTTGCACGCCATAGCAGATGCCCAGAACGGGCAGGCCCATCTCGAAGATGGCCGCGTCCGGGTGCGGCGAGCCCTTGGCCTTCACGCTAGAAGGGCCGCCGGAGAGGATGACGCCCACCACGCCGTCGGCGCGCAAGGTCTCGGGGGAGACGCCGAAGGGGTAGATGCGGGAGTGCACGTTACACTCGCGGATCCGGCGCGCGATGACCTTGGTCAGCTGCGAACCGAAATCGAGGATGGCGATGGACTGTTGGGCCATGGGAAAAAGGGGGAGGTCAGAATTTGAGGCGGACGTTATTCCAAGCGCAGTTAGGACAGGTGGCTTCCTCGCGGCGGCGGGGACGAACGTAGGTTAGCCCGCAACGGGCGCAGGAAAAGGCCGAATTAATCCGACGGTGATCGGAGAGGAGGGCGTCCCGCCGGTCATACCAGGCCTGCAGGCCGAGGAGACCGACCAAGGCCAATCCACCCACGAAGGCGAGGAAGGTGCCGAGTTCGACGGTCTGGATCATGGGAAGGTGGGCGGGGGCTAAAAAGGCGAGACGCGCCGCCTGGGTAGGCGAACGCGTCTCGGAAGGCGGACTTGCGCTTGGGCTTAAGCCTGCGCCGTAGCCGCTTCCGCCTTGGCCTTCGGCTTCTTCGCCGTCTTCGCCTTGGGGGTCATGGCAGGAGTCTTGTCATCCTTGGCGACCAGTTCGATGAGCGCCTGCTCAGCGGCGTCACCCTTACGGGCGCCGAGTTTGTAGATGCGGGTGTAACCACCGTTACGGGCGAGGAACTCGGGAGCACGCGTCTTGAAGAGCAGCTGGGCGGCGTCTTCATTGCGGAGCTTCGCGATAGCCAGGCGGTAATAGTGCAGCTTCACGGCCTTGTCGGAGGACTGAGCGGCCTTCTTCGCGAAGGTGATCAGGCGTTCGGCGTAGGGACGCAGCGCACGGGCGCGGGACAGCGTCGTGGTGATGCGGGCGTTCGTGAAGAGCGCGGCGGCGAGGTTGGCGACGAGGGAGCGGCGGTGGGCCGTCTTCACCCCGAGGACGTGATGGTGGGAGCGATGGCGCATGAGGGTAGGTCCGGGTCTCGGGGCTTAGGCGTTGACGCCCTTGTCGAGGAGGCGCTCGTCGATCTTCTGGCCGAGGGAGAGGCCCAGCTGCTCGAGCTTGGCCTTGATCTCATTGAGGGACTTCTTGCCGAAGTTGCGGTACTTGAGCATCTCCTGCTCGGTCTTCATCGCCAGTTCGCCCACGGTGTTGATGTTGGCGTTGTTGAGGCAGTTGGCGGCGCGGACGGAGAGCTCGATCTCGTTGACGGACATGTTGAGGAGCTTCCGGAGGCGATTCTGCTCTTCGCTGACCTCGGAGCGACCGCTCTCGAACTCGACGTTGTCGGCCGAGACGGTGTCAAAGACCTCGAGGTGGTGGCGCATGATGGCGGACGCTTCCTTGAGGGCTTCGTCCGGGGTGATGCGACCGTCGGTGGCGACTTCGAGCACGAGCTTATCGTAGTCGGTCTTCTGGCCTTCACGGGTGTTCTCGACGGAGTACTTCACCGAGGTGACAGGGGAGAAGAGCGAGTCGACGGGGATGGAACCGATGGCCTGCTCGGGCTTCTTGTTCTCCTCGGCCGAAGCCCAGGAACGACCGACCGTGACTTCGAACTCGGCGAAGAAGCGGCGCTTGCGGTCGAGTGTGCAGATGGCCTGGTCGGGGTTGACGAGGGAGACGGTCGTGCCCTTGGTCTCGAACTTGATGTCGGAGGCCTTGATCACGCCGGTCTTGTTAACGTCGATGGTGCCCTTGAAAGCCTCGCGCTTGTTGGCCTCGGTGCGGATGCGGACCTTCTTCAGGTTGAGCACGATTTCGGTGACGTCTTCGACGACACCTTCGATGGGCTGGAATTCGTGCTGAACGCCCTCGATGGTCACCGCGCTGATGGCGGCTCCTTCGATGGAGCTCAGCAGGACGCGGCGGAGGGAGTTGCCGACGGTGTGGCCGAAGCCAGTCTCGAAGGGTTCCGCCGTATACTTGGCGTAGGTGGGGGTCGCGGACGACTCCTCCTTTTTGAGATGCTTGGGACGTTGAAATTGACCGAGACGCTTGCTCATGGCTGTAGTTCCGTTGGGAGGTTGGGGGTGGGGATCAGCGGCTGTAGAATTCGACGATGATCTGGACGTTGATGTCCGACGGAAGTTCTTCCTTGGCGGGCTCGCGGACCATCTGGCCCTTGAGGGCGTCGGCGAGGACGACGAGCCAGGCGGGGGCGGCACGACCCTGACCTTCTTCGATGGCGCGGGTGGCGAGCTGCTTGGAGGAGGTGCGGTCGCGGACTTCCAGTTCATCCCCAGGGGAGACGGTGAAGCTGGCGACGTCGACCTTCTGGCCGTTCACGCGGATGTGCCCGTGGGCGACGAGCTGGCGCGCGGCGGCGCGAGAGTTGGCGAAGCCGAGGCGGAACACCACGTTGTCGAGACGGGTCTCGAGGATGCGGAGGAAATTATCACCGGCGACGCCGCCCATGCGCTTGGCGCGGGCGAAGGAAAGACGGAACTGCTTCTCGGTCAGGCCGTACATCATGCGAAGCTTCTGCTTCTCATTGAGGCCGACGCCGTATTCGGAAACCTTGCGGCGGGTGGTCTTACCGTGGATACCCGGAGGGTACGGACGACGCTCCTCACCCTTGGAGGTGGGGAAAATGTTCTGGCCGAAGCGGCGGTTGAGCTTGGTCGTGGGACCGGTGTAACGAGACATGGTGCTTTAGGTGTTTGGTAGAGTTGGCGGAGTGGGAGTTCCCGCCCGGGTTGCCATAACCGGGCGGTGATGCGGAAAGACGCGGTCGATCAGACGCGGCGACGCTTCGGAGGGCGGCAACCGTTGTGCGGGATCGGGGTGGTGTCCAGAATGGCGGTGACGTTGAGTCCGAGCACCTGAAGGGCGCGGATGGCGCTGTCGCGGCCCATCCCCGGGCCCTTGACGCGGACGGAGACGTCCTTAAGACCGTGGGCCATGGCCTGCTTGGCGGCCTCTTGGCAAACAACCTGAGCGGCGTACGCGGTGGACTTGCGGGAACCGCGGAACTGGTGGCGACCGGCGCTACCCCAGGAGATCACGTTGCCGCTGGCATCCGTGATGGTGACCTTGGTATTGTTGAAGGTGGCGAGCACGTGGCAGATGCCAACGGTGATGTTCTTCGAGCCCTTGGCGCGGCGGACCTTGATTTCGCCAATGTCCTCACCGAGGAGTTCCTTGGCCGTGATTTCCTTGCGCTCCGGGGCGGCGGCTTCGGCGGCCACCGGGGTGGCGACGACTTCGGCGGCGGGGGCCGGGGCGGTGCCTTCGGCGGCAGGGGCCTTGGGCTTCTTGGCCTTGGCGGGCTTGGGGGCTTCTTCGCTCATGATAAAATGCGTGTGGTAGGGGGAAAACGATTACTTCGCCGGAGCGGCGGCGACGCCGACGGTCTTGCGCTTGCCCTTACGGGTACGAGCGTTGGTGCGGGTACGCTGGCCCCGGACCGGCAGGCCACGGAAGTGACGCAGACCGCGGTAGCACTTGATCGCCTGGAGGCGCTTCAGGTTCTGCGCGATGTCGCGGCGCAGGTCACCCTCGCACTTGTAGCCCATGCGGACGATGTACTCGACGATCTTGTTCAGCTGCTCTTCGGAGAGGTTCTGCGCCCGCATGGCGGGGTCGAAGCCGAGGGCTTCGCAGATCTCCGTGGCTCGGCGCGGGCCGATGCCGTAGATGTAGCGGAGAGAGATCTCTACTTTCTTGTTGTTGGGAATGTCTACGCCGAGGATTCGTGGCATGGTGTCCGTGCTGTTTGGAAGGTGGGAAAGAGGTCGGAACTTGAAGGTTCTGCGGGGATTGGAAAGCAAAAAATGCGGGTTTAAGGCAGAGTCAGGATTTCGACCCCAGTTTCGGTGACCAGGACCGTGTGCTCGAAGTGCGCCGAGACCTTGCCGTCAGCGGTACGGGCGGTCCAACCATCCGCCGCCATGACGATTTTATGGGTGCCGAGGTTAACCATGGGCTCGATAGCCAAAGCCATGCCTGGCAATAACTTAGACCCAGTTCCAGCTTTACCGTAATTGGGAATTTGGGGCTCTTCGTGCATCTTACGCCCCACCCCGTGCCCGACAAAATCACGGACGATGCCATACCCCCCGGGGGCCAGGGCGGCCTGGATGGCCGCGGATAGGTCCCCCACCCTACTGCCAGGCTGGATCGAAGCGATGCCCGCATGGAGGGCCTTCTCCGTGTCGATGCAGAGTTGACGGGCCTCCGGGGCGACTTTCCCGACCATGACGGTGCGGGCGTTATCCCCGATGAAGCCATCGCGGCGGACGACCACATCCAGGGAGACCAGGTCGCCCTCCCGGATGATCCGGTCCGGGGCACCGATGCCATGGACCACCTCGTCGTTCAGGGAGATGCAGATGTAGCCGGGGTAGCTCAGTCGGCCGACGACGTAGCCGTGGCAGGCGCTCTCGCAACCATGGCGGGCCATGAGACCGCGGGCGGCGGCGTCGAGTCCGGCCGTCGAGACGCCGGGAACCACGAGGTCCGCCAGATCATGCAAGACCCGAGCGGCGGCCGCGCAGGCCGCCCGCATACGGCTGACGTCTTCCGGCGACTTGAGGTCGATCATCCGACGAAACTCAGCGAGTGCCCCAGACGAAATGGTTCACCACCCAGGCGGTGACGCCGAGCAGGAACAGCAGCAGGCAGGTGCGCTCGAGGGAGCCGAGGACCTCGGCGTCGCCTTCGCTGCGCAAACCAGGAGCCGGAACGGGGACGCCCCCGATGCGACCCTTCTTCAAGAAACCTTCGTAGTTGCGCTGCAGCAAGTAAGTCTCGACCTGGCGCATCGTGTCCAACATCACGCCGACCGTGATGAGGCCACCCGTGCCGCCGAGGAAGGTGGCGAGGCGCTGCGGGAAACTGAGCTGGAGGATGAACAGGTCCGGCATCAAGGCGATGATCAGCAGGAAGAGCGAGCCGGCCAAGGTGAGGCGGGTCATCACGAAGTCGAGGAACTCGGCGGTGTGCTGGCCGGGACGGACGCCGAGGATGTAGCCGTTGTTCTTCTTCAGGTCGTCGGCGATCTGCACCGGGCGGAACATGATCGAAATCCAGAAGTAGCTGAAACCGAAGATCAACACGGCGTAGACCGTGTAGTAGAGCCAGTTGTTGCGGCTGAAGAGGTCGGCCCAGCCGGCGAGGAAGGAGAGCTGCGTGGAAAGGCCGCTGAGGGGGCGGAGCAACATGGGCGGGAAGCTCATGATCGCACCGGCGAAGATGACCGGCATCACGCCCGCGTAGTTGACCTTGAGCGGGAGGTAGTTGGTCTGCGCCGCGACCATTTTCTTGCCGACCATGCGCTGGGCATACTGGATCGGGATCTTGCGCACCGCTTGGTTGATTGCGACCATCGCCGCCGTCACCAGCACAAAGAGGAGGATCATGCCCGCCGCCTTCTCCCAGCCATGCGAAGCGGCGGTGGCGGCGCCGACCTTACCACCGAAGGCGATTGTCACGAAGGAGGTGACGGCACCCGGAATGTCGGCCAAGATGCCGATGGTGATCAGCACGGAGGTGCCGTTGCCGATACCGCGCTGGGTGATCTGCTCGCCCAACCAGAGCATCACGATGGCGCCCGAAGTGAGCAGGCAGACGCCGAGTAAGACGAAGAGCGTCTTGTTCTCCATCACCACGATGGTGCCGGTGAAATTGCCGAGGCCGAGGGCCTGACCGACTTGTTGCGGGTTGCAGAAGGCGCCAAGCAGCAAGGCCGACTGGATGACCGCGATGATGATCGTGAGGTAGCGCGAGTACTGGGCGACCTTCTGGCGACCGACATCGCCTTCCTGCTGGAGCCGGGCGATCGAGGGCACGACCGCGGAGGCCAGCTGCATGATAATCGAGGCGCTGATGTAGGGCATGATGCCCAGCGAGAAGACCGCCCCCTTAAGCAACGCCCCCCCGGTGAACATGTTGTACATCGCGACCACGCCGCCCCCGGCGTTGTCGGGCATGGAGTGGTAGTACTCCATGATGTGCTTCGGGTCGATACCCGGCAGGGGGATGTTCGCGCCGATACGGGCGACGAAGATAAGGGCGACCGTAGCGATCAGCCGGGCCCGGAGTTCGGGAATCCTCCAGCAGTTGGCGAAGGCCGAGAACATCGCGGGCGACCCGGGGTTCACTCGGCGGCAACCGCCGCCTTGATCAGGATCGCCTTACCGCCAGCCTTCTCGATCTTCGCCTTGGCGGCGTCGGAGAAACGGTGGGCAGTGACGGTGACGGCGCGGGTGATTCCCCCGGTACCGAGAACCTTGAGTAACGGGGCGTTCGTGCGAAGCACGCCAGCGGCCTTCAACTCGACGAGGCCGAACGAGGTACCTTTGAGGTCCTCGATGTCCGCGAGATTAACCACGGCGTAGTCGATTCGGTTGACGTTCTTGAAGCCGCGGTGCGGGAGACGACGGTAGAGCGGCATCTGACCGCCTTCGAAGCCAGGGCGATGGCCACCGCCGGAGCGGGCCTTCATCCCTTTGTGGCCGCGACCGGAAGTCTTGCCGTGGCCCGAGCCGCGACCGCGACCGAGGACCTTGTGACGATGGGTGGAGCCCTTGATGGCGGGCAGCGAGTTGAGTTTCATGGGCTTGGTTTCCGCTTAGGCGCGGAGGTTCTTGATTTGTTCGAGGGTGCGGAGCTTGGAGAGACCATCCAGGGTCGCCTTGACGATCGCCTGCGGGTTGTTGGAACCCATGGACTTCGAAAGGACGTCCTTGTAACCGGCGACCTCGAGGACCGCGCGGACGCCACCGCCGGCGATGAGACCGGTACCGGGAGCGGCCGGACGGAGCATCACGACGCCACCGTCGGCGTGGCCGACGACTTCGTGCGGGATGGTGTTACCGCGGAGATTGACGCGGACGAGGGCGCGGTGGGCGCGGTCGGTACCCTTGCGGATCGCATCGGGAACTTCCTTGGCCTTGCCGTAACCGACGCCAACGCGGCCCTTGCCGTCACCCGCCACGACGAGCGCGGCGAAGTTGAAACGACGGCCGCCTTTGACGACCTTCGAGCAGCGATTGATGTGGACGACCTTGTCGTTGTATTCGGAGGCGGGGCCATCGTTGCGATTGTCGCGACGAGGACCACGGGGGCCGCCAGGGCCACCCGGGCCGGAGCGGCCAGGACCACGAGGGCCGCCGGGGCCACGACGATCACCACCTGGGCCGGAACGGCCAGGGGCGCCGGAGGAGGGGGCGGCAGGAGCGGCGGGAGCCGCGGCGGGGTTGGTAGCTTCGCTCATGAAATTAGAAGGTCAGGCCGCCTTTGCGGGCGGCGTCGGCGAACGACTTGACGGTGCCGTGGTAACGGCGGCCGGCGCGGTCGAAAACGACGGTGGTGAGACCCGCGGCCTTGGCCTTGGCGCCGAAGGCTTCGCCAAAGGCGGTGGCGCCGGCGACATTGGGGCGGATCTTTTTGCCGCGGAGGTCCTTGGAGGTGGTGGCGAGGGCGACGAGGGTGATGCCCTTGTCGTCGTCGATAGCCTGCGCGTAGAGATGGAGGTGGGTCATCTTGAGGGCGACGCGCGGACGGGTGGCGGTCCCGCGGACCGTCTTGCGGATGCGCCAGCGACGCTTCTGCGTCAGGAGATTCTTCTTCTGCAGTTTCATGGAATGGATGCGCGGACCGGTTAGGCCGTCTTCTTGCCCTCCTTGCGGCGGACGTATTCGCCTTCGACGCGGACGCCCTTGCCCTTGTAAGGCTCAACGGGCTTGTAGAGCTTGATCGAGGAAGCCACCTGGCCGACCATATGGCGGTCGGCACCCGTGATGACGAGCTTGGTGCCATCGGTGACGACGACATTCACGCCTTCCGGGATGATGTACTGGATCGGGTGGGAGTACCCCAGCGCCAGGTCGAGGACCTTGCCCTTGAGGATGGCTTTGAAGCCGACGCCTTCGATGAGGAGGGTCTTGGTGTAGCCGGTGGCGACACCTTCGACCATGTTGCGGATGATGGCGCGGATGGTACCGTGCAGGGCGCCGGCGGTGCCGACGTCCTTGCCATCCTTACCCTTCTTCACCGTCAGGTCGGCGACGGTCACGACGTTGTTGGCAACGGTGACGCCGATCTCCTTGGGGAAAGGCTTCGAGAGTTTGCCCTTGGGTCCTTCGACGGAGACGACGTTGCCGGCGACGGCGACTTTGACTCCAGCGGGAATAGTGACGGGCTGCTTACCGATTCGGCTCATGGCTTTGCTAAGTGGGGTTGGGGGTTACCAGACCTTCGCGAGAAGCTCGCCGCCGACCTTCTGGCGACGGGCCTCCGCATCGGTCATGACGCCACGCGAGGTGGTGAGGATGGAGACGCCCATGCCACCGATGACCTTGGGCACGGAGGCGTAGCCGGCGTAAACGCGACGGCCAGGGGTGGAGACGCGCTCGATGCTGGTGATCGAGGGGACGCCAGCCACGTACTTGAGGGTGACCTCGAGGACGGGCAGGCCATCGCGCTCGGCCTTGCGGAAGCCGACGATGTAGCCGGACTCGAGCAGGATGCGGGCGACGCCTTCGCGGAGGCGGGACCACTGGACGCTGATCGCGGGCTTGGTGGCCTGGGAAGCGTTGCGGAGGCCGGTGAGGAAATCCCCGATGGTGTCAGTAGAAGCGGACATAGTTGTAGGTGCTTGGGGGATTTACCAGGAGGCCTTGGTGACGCCGGGAATCTGGCCGTTGAGGGCGAGTTCGCGGAAGGTGATACGAGAGAGACCGAACTTGCGGATGAAGGCGCGCGGACGCCCGGAGATCGAGCAACGGTTCTTCTTACGGACGGGGGAGGAACTCCGCGGAAGCTTGGAGAGCTTGCGCTGGGCATCGTAGAAGGCCTCCTCGGAGGTCTTCGGGTCGGCGAGGATCGCCTTGAGCTCGGTGCGCGTGGTGGCGTACTTCTTGACGAGACGATCGCGCTTGAGGGCGCGCTGGATGACGGACTTCTTGGCCATGCTGGTGGGTGCTTAGAGTGGAAGTTAGGCCTTGGCGGTCTCGGCGGCGGCCTCGGCGGTCGCAGCGGACGAGCGGCGGAACGGCATGCCGAGGAGGCGGAGCAGGTCGCGACCTTCGTCATCGGTCTGCGCGGAGGTGGCGATGCAGATGTCCATGCCGATATTGGCACGCTGCTGGCCGTCGGCCTGGGTTTCCGGGAAGATGGTGTGGTCGCTGATGCCCAGCGAGTAGTTGCCGCGACCGTCGAGACGGTTGCTGACGCCGCGGAAGTCGCGGATCATCGGGAGGGCCACCGCGGTGAGGCGGAGGTAGAATTCCCACATGCGGGCACCGCGCAGGGTGACCACGCAACCAAGGGGCATACCGGCGCGGACCTTAAAGCTCGCGACGGACTGGCTGGCCTTGGTGATGATCGGCTTCTGGCCGGACAGCTTAATGATCTCCTTGACGACTTCGGCCATGTGGGCCTTGTCCGCCTCGGCCTTGAAAGCCGAGTTGAGGACGATTTTCTTCAGGTTCGGGACCTGATGGATATTCTTATAGCCGCGGCTCTTGATGAGCTCGGGGACGACCTTCTCGAGGTAGTACTTCTTCAGGTAAGGGACAGTGGCCATTTGCGTGTTAAGTCTCGGGTGGTTTCGTCGGGATTACTTCTTGGCGGCCTTGGCGGCCGGCTTCTTGGCGCGACGGGCGTCCCAGAGGGAGGCCAGCATCACGTTGGAGCGGGCGATGGGGGCTTCACGCTCGGTGATGCCGCCCTGGCCGTCTTGCGTGCGCTTGAGGTGGCGCTTCACGAGGTTCAGGCCCTCGATGGTCACGCGTTCGTCGGCGCGATCGTAGATGGTGATCTTGCCGCGCTTGCCTTTGTGGCTGCCGGCGATGACGACGACTTCGTCGCCTTTCTTGATGTCGGTCTTGGACATGGCGTTCAGAGTACCTCGGGGGCGAGGGAGATGATCTTCATGAAGTTCTTGCTGCGGAGTTCGCGAGCAACGGGCCCGAAGATGCGGGTTCCCTTGGGGTTGCCATTCTCGTCGAGGATCACGACGGCGTTGGTATCGAAGCGCAGGTAGCTGCCATCGGCGCGGCGGATCGGAGCGACGGTGCGCACGATCACGGCCCGGCAGACGGAGCCCTTCTTGACCTGGGCGTCGGGGGTGGAGTCCTTAACGGAGCAGATGATGATATCGCCGATGCCGGCGGTATCGGTCAGCTGGCCGAGGCGGCGGATCATCCGTACCTTACGGGCTCCGGTGTTGTCGGCTACGTCGAGCCGGGAAAGCATCTGAATCATGAGAGGGGGGGCGGGAGTTGGGCCGGAACTTATTAGTCGATCCCAGGGGCGGCGATCTTGGCGGCTTCGACGACGCGGATCACGCGCCAGCGCTTCATCTTGGAGAGGGGGCGGGTTTCCATGATTTCGACGCGGTCGCCAGGCTTGCACTCGTTCTTCTCGTCATGGGCGTGGAGCACCGTGCGGCGCTTCACTTCCTTGCCGTAGACGGGGTGCGGGACCGTGTACTGGAAGTTGACCTTGATCGACTTGTCCCCGGTGCGGGACACGACGAGCGCGGTGAGGGTCTTGCGGTTGGAGCGGGACTCGGACATCGGGAAACGGGTAGTGGTGGGTAGGGTTACTTCTTCTGTGCCTGGCCGGAAAGGACCGTGAGGCAACGGGCGACCTCCTTGCGGAGGGCGCGGAAACGGGCGGAGTTCTCCACGGCGCCGGTGGCTTGGCGGAGGCGCAGTTGGAGGAGTTCCTCGCGAGCCGCACGGACACGCTTCTGGAGCTCGGCCGGGGCCAACGGACGGAGGGCCGAGGCGGCGGAGGGTTTGTCTTTCTGGTACTTGGACATCGGTGAAAAGGGTCAGTTATGGGTGGTCGGAGCCGGGTGCATCAATACTTTTCCAGTTCTTCGCGGGCCACGAAGCGGCAGCGAACTTGGAGCTTGGTGTCGGCGAGGCGCATGGCCTCACGGGCAACGGAGATGGTGACACCGGCGACCTCGAACATCATGGTGCCGGGCTTGATCACAGCCACATAGTACTCGACAGAGCCCTTGCCAGAACCCATGCGGACTTCGGCCGGCTTCCGGGTAACCGGGGTGTGAGGGAAGATACGCATCCACATCTTGCCCTTGCGCTTGAGGGCGCGGGAGATGGCGATACGGGCGGCTTCGATCTGGTTGGCGGGGATCCGGGCACGATCCAGGGACTGGATGCCGAAATCACCGAAATCGAGGGTGTTGCAGGCAGTCGCGTTGCCGCGGATCTTGCCCTTGCGGTGCTTGCGCCACTTGGTGCGAGCGGGTTGGAGATTGGCCATGGTGAGCTAGTTTAAGGTCGGAGGTGGACGAGGGTGGCTTAGAACTCGGAGTCCTTGGCGCAGATCCAGCACTTGATGCCGACCTTGCCGGCGAGGGTGCGAGCTTCGGTGAAACCGTAGTCGATGTTCTCGCGGAGGGTGTGGAGCGGCACGCGACCGACGCGGGCAGACTCAACGCGGGCGATTTCGGCGCCGCCGAGGCGACCACCGAGACGGATACGGATACCATCGGCGCCATTGGTCATGGTCGTCTGGACAGCCTTCTTCATGGCGCGACGGAAGGAGATGCGGCGTTCGAGCTGCAGGGCGATGTTCTCGGCAACGAGCTGGGCGACCAGGTCCGGGCGCTTCACTTCGTTGACTTCGAGGATGATATCCTCGACGCGGGCCTTGCCGGCGACCTTTTGGATCTCGACGCGGAGGTTCTTGAGGTCGTCGCCCTTGCGGCCGATGACCATGCCCGGACGGGCGGTCCAGATGCGGACGCGGACCTTCTGGCCGGCGCGTTCGATGAAGATACGGGGCACGGCGGCCTGGCGGAGTTTCTCCTTGAGGAACGCGCGGATGCGGTAGTCCTCCAGGATGAAGGCCGGGAAGTCGCGCTTGGTGGCGTACCAGCGGGATTCCCAGTTACGACGGACGGCTAGACGGAAGCCGATAGGATTTACTTTCTGGCCCATTGGGTGCGGAGATTATTTGGTGGGGGAAGCCAGGGCCACGCGGATGTGGCTCATGGACTTGTGGATAGGGTGGGCGGAACCGCGGGCGGCCGGCATCGAACGCTTGAGGACCGGGCCTTGGTTGACCGTGGCGGAGACGACGACGAGGTCGCTGCTGGAAAGATTGTGATTGTTCTCGGCGTTCGCGATCGCGCTCGCGAGGGTCTTCCCGAGGAGACGGGCGGACTTGCGGGGGATGAAGCGGAGTAGCTGGATGGCTTCCTCGGCCGGGAGGCCTTGGATCTGGCGCGCGACTTCGCGCACCTTCTGGGGCGACATGCGGGCGAAACGGGTGGTGGCGTGGACTTCCATGACGATGATAAAGGGGAGAGGGTTAGATGCGGGGATTGGCGCGGGTCGAGACGACGTCGCCGGGCTGGATGCGGGGCGAGGACGAGGCGGCGAGAGGGTCGAGCGAAAGGATGAGAGCGACCGAGCGGGAGCGAACCGACTCGGCGATGACGACGGTTCCGAAAGGATGGCCATCGCGACTGACCGTGCAGACTGCGCCGGGACGGAAGCCCCGATCATGCCCGCCGGTCACCACCACTAGGTCGGCGTCGCGGCCCGCGAGGACGTGGACAACCGAGCCCTTGCCGTCCGCTTCCGCCGAGCCAAGCACGACCGCACCGGCCGCGAAGGCGGCAACGGACAGGATGAGCATGGTGAGGGCGGCGCGCACGAGGTGGGTTACTGGGCTTCCTTGCGGGAAGGCTGGGTGTGCTGGCGGAACGTGCGCGTCGGCGCAAATTCACCGAGCTTATGGCCGACCATATTCTCCGTCACATAGACGGCGACGAAGGCCTTGCCATTGTGGACTTCGAGGTTGAGGCCGATGAAGTCCGGGGTGACCGTCGAGCGGCGCGACCAGGTCTTGATCGGCTTGCGGCTGTTGGCCTTCTGGGCCACGAGGATTTTATCGACCAGGTGCGGGTCGACGAAGAATCCCTTTTTGCGAGAGCGTGCCATGGTGGAAGTTCAGTACGGGGGGTTAGACCTGCTTCACCTTCCGGCCGTTGCGGCGGACGATGATTTGGTTGTTGGAGGCCTTGGCCTTGGTGCGCGTCGGGAAACCCTTCGCGAGCTGACCCCAAGGGGATTTGAGGTGCTGGCGACCGCCACCACCCTTTTTCTTACCGCCGCCACCACCGTTCGGGTGGTCGACCGGGTTCATGGACATACCACGCTGACGAGGGCGACGGCCCTTCCAGCGGTTACGACCGGCCTTACCGAGGCTGGCATTGTGATGATCGACGTTGCCGACGATCCCGACGGTGGCGCGACCGTTGGCGTTCAGGTAGCGCTGTTCGCCCGAGGGCATGCGCAGGATGACGCGATCGCCTTCAAGACCCAGCAGCTGGGCGAAGCCACCCGCGGAGCGGGCGAGCTGACCACCCTTGCCGGGCTCGATCTCGATGCAATGGATGAAGGTAGCCGGAGGGATCAGGCGTAGCGGCAAGGAAAGCCCGGGCGTGAGCTGTTCCTGGGCGGTGTTGGTGCTGACGACCTTGTCGCCGACCTTGAGACCGTCCGGAGCGAGGATGTACGCATGGGACTTGTCGGCGTACTCGATTAGGGCGAGGTGCGAGGTGCGGTTCGGGTCGTACTCCATGCGGAGGACGGTCGCGACTTCGTCGATGCGGTCGCGGCGGAAGTCGACCTTGCGGTAGAGCTTCTTATGACCTCCGCCCCGGCGGCGGGAGGTGATGCGGCCGTAGCAATTACGGCCCATGGCGCGGTGGTTGCTCTCCGTGAGCGAGGGCTCGGAGCGACCGCGGTGCAGGCCCTCGGTCTTGACGCGCACTAGAAAGCGCTGACCGGGGGTGATTGGACGAGAAGTGATGAGAGGCATGGGTATGCGGCTGGCTCCTGGAATTAGGCGAGGGAGATGACGTCGCCCTTCTTCAGGGTGACGATCGCGCGGCGCGAGACGCTCTCCGTGTAGATGGCGCCGCCACCGAGACGGCTGCGACGAACCTTACCCTTACGGATGAGGATGTTGACCTTCTGGACCGTGACCTTGAAGGCGGCCTCGATGGCGGTCTTGACCTGGGCGCGGTCGGCGCCGGGCAGGATCTCGAACACGTACTTATTGGCCTCGGCCAAGCCGGAGGCCTTTTCCGTGAGGATCGGGCGGCTGATGATTTCGGAAGCGGGCTTCATTGGAGTGATCCTTAGTTCTTGGTGCGCTCAAGGACCTTCTGCAGGCCGGCTTCGCTGATTAGGACGCGGGGCGTACGCACGAGGTCCAGGGCGTTGAGGTTGGAGGAATTGGAGAAGATGGCGCGTTCCAGGTTGCGGCTGGCGCGGATCACCGGCTCGGACCAGGTGCTGTCGACGACGAGCAGGCGCTTGCCTTCGGGGGAGACGGAGGTGAGGACCTTGGCGAAGAGCTTGGTCTTCGGCTTGGCTACCTCGAACTTCTCGATGACCGAGAGACCGCCATCCTTGGCGAGTTCGAAGAGGGCGCGCTGAAGGGCGATTTTCTTGGCCTGCGTGGTGATGGTCTTGGACCAGTCGCGCGGGCGCGGACCGAAGACGACGCCACCCTTGAACATCTGGGGGGCGCGCTTGTCGCCGTGGCGGGAACCGCCGGAACCCTTCTGCGGCAGGATCTTCTTACCGGAACCGGCGACTTCGCCGTAATCCTTGGTCTTGGAAGTGCCCTGGCGCTTGTTGGCCTGGTAGGAGACGATGACCTGCTTGAGCAGGGCGACGCCCTTGTCACCTTCGAAGGTGGGGATGTCGAACTCCTTCTCGGCGAAGGAGGTACCGTCGGACTTATAAACTTTGAGCTTCATGACAACGAGTGGGCGTGAGGGTTACTTGGCCTTCTTGGCGGGGCGGACGAGGACGACCTCGCCGTTGGCGCCGGGGAAGCTGCCCTTGATGAGGAGAAGGTTTTTCTCAGCGAGGACCTGCACGACGCGCAGGTTCTGGACCGTACGCTGAACTTGGCCCATGTGGCCGGGCATACGCTTACCCTTAAAGACGTGACCAGGGGTCTGGCGCATGCCGATCGAGCCGATTCGGCGGTGCATCATGTGACCGTGGGAGTCCGGCTGGCCGTCCATGTTGTAGCGCTTCACGACGCCCTGGAAGCCGCGGCCCTTGACGGTGCCGATAACGTCGACCATCTGGCCGGCGGTGAACTTCTCGACGGTGATGACGTCGCCGACCTTGGCGTCGTCGCCCTTGGCGTCGTCGGCGAGGCGGATCTCGTGAAGGTGGCGGTGGGGGGCGACACCCGCCTTGCGGAGGTGTCCGACTTCACCCGCGGAGAGGCGACTCTCCTTCTGGGTGCCGAAGGCGATCTGGACGGCGTTGTAGCCGTCCGTGGCCTTGGTCTTGACCTGCGTGACGGGGCAGGGTCCCGCTTGGACGACCGTGACAGGGACGAGGTTGTTCTCCGCGTCGTAGACCTGGGTCATTCCGATTTTTTTACCGAGTAGCTGGTGTTTCATTTTTCTAAGAGGCAGGTGGCCGGTGAGGGCCGTTTGGTCATTGCTGACCTGCATTAGGCTTGGGATTTCCTTGCGGAAGTCTTGGTCCTGAAGAGGGGCGCTGGCGCAGCCTGCGTTGGGTTGAGGGTTAAGGTGGAAGGGTTGAGGAGTTAGACGGTGATGTTAATGTCAACCCCAGAAGGTAGATTCAGCTTCTTCAGCTCGTCAACGGTCTGGGAATTGGGGTCCATGATCTCGATTAGGCGCTTATGCGTGCGGATCTCGAACTGGTCCATGGACTTCTTGTCGACGTGCGGGGAACGGTTGACCGTGAGGCGCTCGATTGAGGTCGGGAGCGGAACGGGGCCGGTGACGCGGGCGCCGGTGCGCTTGGCGGTATCGACGATCTCATTAGCGGACTGGTCGACCATGCGGTAGTCGAAACCTTTGAGCTTGATGCGGATTTTGGTGCGGGCCATCGGGAAGGGAGTTGGGGGTGAGATTAGGTGCGGGCCGGGGCGCGCGAGGACGTCTCGACGACCTGCTTGAGGATTTGGGCCGGGACCGGCTCGTAGGTGCCGGGCTCCATGGAGTAGGATGCACGACCCTTGGACAGGGAGCGGACGTCGGTCGAGTAGCCGAACATCTCGGCCAGCGGGACGCGCGCGTCGATATTGCAAAGTCCGCCCTTGGTTTCCATGCCCTGGATCTGGCCACGGCGGCGATTCAAGTCACCCATGATATCGCCCTGGTATTCTTCCGGGGTGACGACCTCGACCTTCATGATCGGCTCGAGGAGGATCGGCTTGGCTTCCTTCATCGCTTCCTTGAAGGCGAAAATACCAGCCATCTTAAAGGCCATTTCATTCGAGTCCACTTCGTGGAAGGAACCAAAAACGATACGGGCCGTGAAGTTGATAACGGGGTAGCCGGCAACGGTGCCGTTGTTCGCGGCCTCGAGGATGCCTTCCGTGGCAGGCTTGATGAATTCCTTGGGGATGACGCCGCCAACGATCTCGTTGATGACTTGCTCCGCCTTGTACTCCGGGTCGCGACCGACGACGGGGTTGGGCTCCAACTTGATTTCAACGTGGCCGTACTGACCGCGACCACCAGACTGGCGGATGAACTTGCCGACGCCTTCAGAGGCGAGGTTGATCGTTTCGCGGTAGGAAATCTGGGGCTTGCCGGACTTGGCCTCGACCTTGAATTCGCGCTTGAGGCGGTCGACGATGATTTCGAGGTGGAGCTCGCCCATGCCGGAGATGAGGGTCTGGCCGGTCTCCGGGTTGGAGGTCACACGAAAAGTCGGGTCTTCCTGAGCCAAGCGCTGCAGGCCGATGGAGAGACGCTCTTGGTCGCCCTTGGAGTTGGGCTCGATGGACATCGAGATGACCGGCTCGGCGAAGGTGGTCTTCTCGAGGATCAGGTCGTCCTCGGCGGTGAGGGTGTCCCCGGTGGCGATATCCTTCGGGCCGATGATCGCGCAAATGTCCCCGGAGTAGGCCACGTCGATTTCTTCGCGGTCCATCGCACGCAGGAGCACGATGCGCGAGATGCGCTCGTTCTTGCGGGTGCGCGGGTTGTAGAGGGCTTCGCCCTTCTTCAACTGGCCGCGGTAGACGCGGTAGAAGACGAGCTGACCGACGTGCGGGTCGGACCAAAGTTTGAAGCACAGGCCGGTCACCTTGGCCTTGTCGTCCGGACCGATCGCGATCTCCGTGTCACCGTCGTCGACGAACGCCTTCTGCGGTCGCATGTCGACCGGGGAAGGGAGGAAGTCGACGACGCAGTCGAGGAGCATCTGGACACCCTTGTTCTTGAAAGCGGAACCAGGGATGACGCCGATGAAATTGAGGGAGAGGGTGGCCTTACGGATACCCGTGCGCATCTCGTCGATGGTCACTTCCTGACCGTCCAGGTACTTGGCAGCGAGCACGTCGTCGAAGTCAGCGAGGCCTTCGATGAGCTTGGTGCGCCACTCGGCGGCTTCCTTCTTCTGGCCTTCGGGGATCTCGATCGTGTCGAACTTCATCCCCTTCGGGTCGGTCTCGTCGTAGAGGTAGGCGACGTTCTTGATCAGGTCGATCATGCCCTTGAAGTCTTCCCCTTGGCCAATCGGGATGAAGAGCGGGTGGGCGTTGCCCTTGAGCTTGGTGCGGATGTCGTCGACGGCGCCGAAGTAATCGGCACCCGTGCGGTCCATCTTATTGACGAAGGCGACGCGCGGGACGCCGTACTTGTTCATCTGGCGCCAAACGGTTTCAGACTGGGGCTGCACGCCAGCGACAGCGCAGAAGACGGCGACGGCGCCGTCAAGGACGCGAAGCGAGCGTTCCACCTCGGCCGTGAAGTCCACGTGACCGGGGGTATCGATGATGTTGATGCGGTGATCAATGTCCGCGAAATAGCCTTCCTTCGTCTTCCAGCCCGCGGAGATCGCGGCGGCGGTGATGGTGATACCACGCTCGCGCTCCTGCTCCATCCAGTCGGTGGTGGCCGTGCCGTCATGCACCTCGCCCATCTTATGCACCACGCCAGTGTAGAAGAGGATGCGCTCGGTGGTGGTCGTCTTGCCGGCATCGATGTGCGCGGCGATGCCGATGTTGCGCGTGTGCTCGAGAGGGAACGCGCGGGACGGGGAGTTGAGATCGGAAAGCTTGGCCATGGTCGGGACCGGAAATCAGGCGAGGAAAGAGCAGTGACGAATTACCACTTGAGGTGAGCGAAGGCACGGTTGGCCTGCGCCATCTTGTGCGTCTCTTCGCGCTTCTTCACGACGTTGCCCGTGTTATTGTAAGCGTCGACGACTTCGGCGGCGAGCGCCTCGGACATCGTGGTGCCCTTGCGGCCGGCGGCGGCGGCGACGACCCAGCGCAGCGCGATGCTGTTCTGGCGTTCGTGGCTGACTTCGACCGGGACCTGGTAGGTGGCGCCACCGACGCGGCGGCTCTTGACCTCCAGCTTCGGGCGGCAGTTTTCGAGGGCCCCGAGCAGCAACTCGACGGGGTTGCCCTTCATCAGCTTCTCGCTGACCTTCTCGATCGCGCCGTAGACGATGCCTTGGGCGATGGACTTCTTGCCGGACTTCATCACGACGTTGATGAGCTGGCTGACAAGGGGGCTGCCGTAACGGGCATCCGGGAGGTGGGCGCGCTTGGCGGCTTTGCGACGACGAGACATGGTCTAAGTGGGTTGGGTACGGAAACGGTTTAGGCCTTCTTCTCCTTCGGGCGCTTGACGCCGTACTTGGAGCGGGAGCGACGGCGCTTCTCGACGCCGGAGCAGTCGAGGGGGCCGCGGACGATGTGGTAACGGACGCCCGGGAGATCCTTCACGCGGCCACCGCGAACGAGGACGACGGAGTGCTCCTGGAGCTTATGGCCTTCGTCGGGGATGTAGGTGATGACTTCCTGGCCGTTGGTCAGGCGCACCTTGGCGCACTTCCGCTGGGCCGAGTTCGGCTTCTTCGGCGTGCGGATCATCACCTGGACGCAGACGCCGCGGCGGAAGGGAGAGTTATTCAAAGCCGGCGACTTGGACTTGGCTTTGGGTTGGACCCGCGGTTTGCGGACGAGCTGGTTGATGGTAGGCATGGACCTCGGTAAATAGGGAAAAGAGGGTTTGGGCATAGGGGTCGAAGCCCCCCATGCAAGCGGAAAGTGCTTTGGTTTTAAGGTTTCTTTACGGGGGGTCCGACGCGGGGGGCCCTCCCCTTCTTTTATGCGGGACAATTTCAGCCCAAGCGGCAAAGTCGGCAACCTATGTCCCGTCTGCACCTGCTGCTAGCCATGGCCCTAGGTTTCCCTTGCCTAGGCAGCGCGGCCGAGCCGCTCGCCCCTAGCCCTTCCCCTACCGTCAAGCCGGCCCCGGCGGCCAAAGTCAACGACACGGACGCTGAAATCATCCTCCTGACAGGCCTTCCCCTCGGGAAAACGCCTGAAATGGTCGCTAGTTATGCCCGTAAAACCTATGTTCAGGCCGAACTAGTCAAGGACCCGCTCCTCCGTCAGTTCGTCCAGTTGGCCCTGGCTAAAATCGAAGATCAACCGGATAAAGCCCTCCAAATCCGGCAGGAACACCTGTCCAAACTTGCGGACTTTTTCCTCAATCGGGCGATGGAAGCCCAGGCGGCCGACATGGGCACCGAGACCCTTCGGCTGGCCGAAATCGCGGTACGCTGTAATCCGGCTAATTCTAAGGCTAAGTTGTTTTATGCCAACTTCTTACACAGTAAAATGGGCCGTACGGATGACGCCATCCAGACGCTGAAGCACGGGATGGAGTTTCTCGATGTGAACGACAAGCTCGGCCGAGATTACCTGGAGCGCTACTTCCAATTTCTCCAATCAAGGGAACGGGACTCCGAGGTCATCGACCAGGGCCTGAAGTTACTGCGCGTGGGGAAAGATCTTCCGCCCGCAACCCGGGAAGCCATCGCCCTAGCCACAGCAACCTCGCAATACTGGTCAGGGAAGTACCAAGATTGCGTCAAAACTGTCTCCGCCAATAACTTAGACAACTTCCCTAACGGGCTTCTGCTCAAATCGAAGGCCCTCTTTGATGGGGGCAAAACCCAAGAAGGGCTGAGCTTACTTGAGACCAAGGGTGCGGCAATCAAGGAAGCCACCCCCCGGGACGCCATCCTCTCCCAGCAGGCTCGCTTCCATGTTCTCCTTGGCCAGACACGCATGGCCCTTTCGGTCAACGATGACCGTGTCTCGCTCGACCCCAAGGCCCCCTTCCCACACATCCAGCGCCTGCAGTTACTGGATAAACTCGGGCTCAAGGATGAATACGACAAGGAGCTACGTCTCGTCATCGACCGCTTTGCCACCAACTCCTCGGCCATGATCGCTTTGGCGAATTTCGCCGCCGAAAAGGGCTACGAAGGCCTGACCGCCGCGCTCTCGAGCGTGGCGGCCTCCCGTGGTTTCGAAAGCGCGACCTTCGCCGCCCTCCACCTCGAGGCTTTGCTCAACGCAGGCCAGCCCGACCAGGTGATCGCCCAGCACCAGCAAGTGTCCGCCGCCGATCCCGCCTTCTTCCACTCCAATCGCCCCCTCGTGCAGGCCATCCTCGGCATCGCCCACTACGCCCGCAACAAGCCCGATGAAGCCACCGCCAAGCGTGAGCGCGACATCGGCGACCGCTACCTGGCGGAGTTCCTCAAAGCCAAGGATCTCGGCCCGGAAGCCTACCGCTCGGTCGGCCGACACTTGCGCAACGTGCGCGCCGCGGAAGCGGCGGTCCGCATCCTGGAAGCTGGCGTCAAGGCCCACCCGACGCATTCCCAGCTGCGCGCGGATTATGTCCGGGCCCGGCTCCTGGCCGGCGTGACGGAGGCCTACGGCACGCGTAAGTCGATGGTGGATGAACTGGAATACCTCCTGACCTTGCGGCGGCCCTCCCCGCTGGTCTGGCAGGAAGCCCTCTCTTGGTTGCAGACCGAAGCGAAGTTGCCGCCCGAAAAGTCCCGCCAGCTCGTGACCGCCCTCCAGCCCCTGATCCGCCCGGGTCTTGACCTGGCCGCCCTCGAGGGCCGTTGATCGCCGATGGACCTCGCCGCGCGCCGCGCCGCCTTGATCGCCGAGCTCGAACCTTTCGGTGATCACCACGAGCGCTTTCAATACGTCATCGACCGGGCCAAATCAGCCCCCAGCCTGCCGGCCGAACTAAAGCTGGAGGCGTTCCTCATCGAGGGATGCACTTCTAACCTCTGGCTGGTGCCCTCCCTCGAAGCGGGTGCCTGCCATTTCCGTTGCGATGCGGACTCGCTCATTACCAAGGGGGTGGCCGCGCTCGTCTGCGAATTCTACGACGGTGCCGGGCCGAGCGAGGTCGCCGCCACCGACGCCGATTTCCTCGGCGCGGTCGGCATCACGCAGCACCTTTCGCCTAACCGGCGCAACGGCCTCTCCAACCTCGTCGGCAAGATTCGGGCCTTCGGGCGGGCGGCGGCCCGCTGATAGGCCTCATCGCCCCTCCTTTTAAGAAAGCGGGCCGGGGAGAAACGGGTTTACGCCCTTGGCTCGGGGCCGTCTGATGTCCTCATGACCGAAGCCCGACCGCCTGACCGACGCCTGTTCGGCCTGTGCCTCGCGGCACTCCTCTGGGCGATTCTCGTCCTCCAGGCCGGGGGCTTCACCACCAGCATCCACGCCGGGATGGCCTTCCTCGATTGGCCCCTGTCCAACGGCTCAATCAACCCCCCGGGCTGGCTCACCGAAATCGACAAGTTCGCGGAACACTCCCACCGCCTCGCGGCGACCGGTCTCGGCCTACTCATCATCGCCTTGGTGGTCGCGCACGCCCGGCTCGAGTCGAGGAAGCTCATCCGCCGCGCGACCTATGGGCTCCTTGGTCTCGTCGTGCTGCAAGGGGCGCTCGGCGGGCTACGCGTCCTGCTCGACAAACTGAACGTCGGCGGCGAAGGCAACTTCCAGGCGGTCGCCTTCGCGGTCGCCCATGCAGTCAACGCCCAACTCACCATCGCACTGCTCGCGGCGATCGCGCTCAGCCACACCGCGGGCTGGATCTCGACAACGGCCAGCGCCGGGGCTCTCACGCGTCGACTCGGTCGCTGGTCCACGGGCGCGGTGCTCGGCGTGATCCTCGCCGGGGCGCTCATGCGCCAGAACCGCGTCACGACCTGGGTGAGCGGCGGTTCGCCGGTAGACTGGTTCGTGCCCGCGCAAGGCGAAGGCACGCTGTGGTGGTTTAACTTCCTGCACCGGTCCGGCGCCGTGGCCGCCGCCCTGGTGGTGATCGCCTTCGCGGTCGCCTTGCTCCGCCAAGGCTGGCGCACGGGCGGCGCGATTCTCGCCCTGCTCGCCCTCCAACTTACCCTAGGCATCCTCGCGATCCAGCTCCCGCAGAACCCGCATGCGCGCACGATCCACCTCGTCAGCGGCGCCGCTTTGTTCTCGCTGCTCGTCGTGGGCACGCTCCGCGCCCACCGTCGCGAAGGCCCCTTGGCCAGCCTTTGACCGGCCTTTCCAGGCACCGGGTCGCTTTAACCTTTAACCTTTCGGCGAAAACCGCCACCACCACTGCATGCACGCACGCGCCGGATCCATTCCCGCCGCCTACCTGGAGCTGACCAAGCCCAGGTTGTCGTTCCTTTCCGTGCTATCGGCCCTCGCCGGTTACTTCTGCAGCCAGCCTGAAGGCCCGACCGATGCCAAGGTCCTCGTCTCGCTGACCGTCGGCACGGCGCTCGCCGCCGGCGGTTGCGGCGCCTTGAACATGTGGTGGGAAAGCGAGGCGGACGCGCGCATGGAACGCACCCGGCACCGCCCGATCCCGGCGAAACTGATTCACCCGGGGGCCGTCCTGCTCTTCGGCGGCACGCTCGCCGCGACCGGCGTGACGCTGGTCTGGCTGGGCGCCAACGCGCTCGCCGGCTTTCTGACGCTCGCGACCATCGTCAGCTACCTGCTGCTCTACACGCCGCTCAAATCCCTGACTTCCTGGTGCACCCTCGTCGGCTCGCTCCCTGGCGCCATCCCGCCGATCATCGGCACGGCGGCGAAACTTGGCCAAGGCCGACCCAACGGCGGCATCGACGCCATGGGCTGGCTGCTGTTCGCCCTGCTCTTCTGCTGGCAGATTCCACACTTCATGGCGCTCGCCGTGATGTGCCGCGAGGACTACGCCCGCGGCGGCTTCAAGGTCGCTACCGTGACGGACCCGTCGGGCCGGACCGCTTCGCTCTGGGCGATGGCGTTCATCACCCCCATGCTCTTCGTCGCCGGGCACCTCGCGATGACCTTCTTCGACCCGGTGACCGCCCGCGGGTCGCTCCAGGGGTGGGCCAGCCCGTTCCTCTGGGTCTCGCTCGCTGCGGGCATCTGGTTTTTCAAGTTGTGCCTCGATTTCGCCGTGCCGCAACGCCGCCAAGCCGTCGCCAAACCCCTCTTCTTGGCTTCGATCCTGTACCTGCCGCTGGTCCTGTTGACTCTGACCTTGAACCGGCTTTTCTAAAGCCATGGATGCGCGCGCCGACAAGGACCGCCTGCGCGCGGAACTCCAGGCCAGCCGCGCGAAACTGACGCCCGGGGACTTGCAAGCCGCGGGCGACGCCGCCGCCCGCCTGATCACGCAGCTCCCGGAATGGAAGCAGGCCCGGACGGTCTGCCTCTACGCTTCCTTCGGCGGCGAACCGCCGACCGATGCACTGCTGATGCTCGCCCTGCTCGAAGGTAAGCGCCTGCGCCTCCCCCGCGTGACGAACAAGACGACGCTGGTCCTGCATGCGGTCACCGACCTCGCTTCACTCCAACCCTCGCGCCTCGGCATCCGCGAACCCAAGCCGACCGCGCCCATCGTGACGCTGGCCGACGTCGACTTGGTCCTCGTGCCCGGCCTGGGCTTCGACGGCGAGGGCCGACGGCTCGGGTTCGGCGGCGGGTTCTACGACCGCCTGCTGGCCCAACCGCCCCGCTCCGCCTTCCTCCTCGGGCACGCCCACGCTTTCCAACTGGTCCCGCAACTCCCAGACGAGCCGCATGATATCAAAGTACAAGCCGTCAGCACCCCGGACGGAGTGATTCGCTGCCGAGTTGGTTAGCAGGTTTGCCAAGCGGGCAGATTCGTGTCCGATGGAGGGTCCGATGTCCGCCTCCCGTCCCGACGCCATCCGACTCCGCGGAGTCCGCCAGAATAACCTGAAGGGCTTCGACGTGGACATCCCCGTGGGCCAGTTGGTCGTGGTCACCGGGCTCAGCGGGGCGGGCAAGTCGTCCTTGGTCTTCGACACCCTGCACGCCGAAGGTCAGCGCCGCTACGTCGAGACCTTCAGCCCGTATGTCCGCCAGTTCCTCGAGCTGTTGCCGTCGCCCGCCCTTGATTCGGCCGAGAACGTCCGGCCCTCCGTCGCGATCAAGCAAGGCAACGCGGTCCGCACCTCGCGCTCGACGGTAGGCACGATGACCGAGCTGTGCGATTGGTTCAAGGTGTGGTTCGCCCATCGCGCCCGGCTGATCGACCCAGCCTCAGGCCAACCGTTGCTGCCGCGCGGCCCAGCGGCCGCCTGGGAAGATTGCCTCGCCCGCCAGACCGGGAGCGCCGTGACGCTCGCCTTCGCGGTCGCCAAGCCGAGCAGCCTGACGTGGCCGACGGTCGCGGACGAATTCGTCAAGGCCGGCTTCAATCGCGGCTACGCGGCCGGTCGACGGCTCCGGCTGGGCGAGGAGCCCATCCCCGCCGACGCCCCCGAATTACTCGTGGTGCAGGACCGGATCACCATCGCCGCAGGCGAAGCGGCTCGTTTCCATGAAGCGGCGCTCGCGGCGTTCCGCCTCGGCGGCGGCCGACTCCGCCTGCTCGATGAGCAGGGGGCGGAGATCGCGCGCTATAGCGAGCTGCTCGAATCGCCGGTGGATGGGCGCAAGTTCCGGCCCGCCTCGGCCGCCCTGTTTTCCTTCAACTCGCCCGTCGGCGCCTGCCCCGCCTGTCGCGGTTTCGGCCGGGTGATCGGGTTGGACTGGAAAAAAATCATTCCCGACCCGAGCCTGACTTTGGCCGAAGGCGCGATCGCCCCATTCCAGGGCACGGTCTACGGCGAGAGCCAACGCGACCTCGCCAAAGCGTGCCGCAAGGCGGGCATCCCGATGGACGTCCCGTGGCGGAAACTAACCGCCGCGCAGCGCCGCTTGATTGAGGATGGCGACCCCACCTACGTCAGCGGCGAGTGGGAAATCAAGTGGTACGGTGTCCGCGGCTTCTTCCGCTGGCTCGAGTCGAGCACCTACAAGATGCACGTCCGCGTGTTCCTCTCGCGGTGGCGCGCCTACGAGGAATGCCCGACGTGCCACGGTCGTCGCTTCCGCGAAGAATCGCTTTGCTGGCGCTGGGAAGGCCGGACGTTACCCGAACTCTACGCGCAGCCCGTCACGGCGCTGCGCACCTTGCTGGCGCCGCTCGCGCCCAAGGACTCGCGCCACCCGGCGGACCACGCCCTCGAGGCCATCCTCGCCCGGCTCGGTTACCTCGAGGCGGTCGGCCTCGGCTACCTCGCCCTCGACCGGCTCTCGCGCACGCTCTCCGGCGGCGAAGTCCAACGGGTCAACCTGACCTCCTGTCTCGGCGCCTGCTTGGCGGACACCGTGTTCGTCCTCGACGAGCCGAGCGTGGGCATGCACGCCCGCGACCTCTCGCGCATGGTGGGTATCCTCCGCAGCCTCGTCGAACAGGGCAATACGGTGGTGGTCGTCGAACACGACGAATCCGTGATGCGCGCGGCCGATTGGCTCATCGAAATCGGGCCGCGCCCCGGCGCCGAGGGTGGCCACCTCCTCTACCAAGGCGTCCCGAAGGGGATCCTGAAGGTCAAAGCTTCCGCGACAGGGAACTGGCTCTCCGGTCGCCGGGTGCCGGCGACGCGCGCCCCGCGCCCGATCGGCGACACCACGCCGCGATTGCGCGTCACCGGTGCGACGGTCAACAACCTCAACGCCTTCGCTTGCTCGATCCCGCTCGGCCGCCTGGTCGGACTCTGCGGCGTCTCGGGCTCCGGCAAATCGACCCTGCTCCACCAGGTCATCGGCCGCCGTGACCCGGAGTCGGGCGACGAAGCCCGGGAGTTGAAATGGGTCAAGTTCGACAAGGAGCCTGCCGAGGTCGCGCTCGTCGACCAATCGCCCGCGACCCGCACGCCGCGCTCCAACCCCGCGCTCTACGTCGGGGCCTGGGACGCGATCCGCACGCTGCTCGGCAACTCGGCCGAGGCGAAGGCCGCCGGCCTCACCCCCTCGCACTTCTCCTTCAACGCCGGCGAAGGCCGCTGCGAACGCTGCGGCGGCGCGGGCTGGGAGACGGTGGAGATGCAGTTTGTCTCCGACGTCGCGCTCCCCTGCCCGTCCTGCAACGGCAAGCGTTTCCGGGATGAGGTGCTGAGTTTCCATTATGACGGTAAATCCGTGGGCGACCTGCTCGCGATGTCCGTCACCGAGGCCCGCCAGTTTCTCGGCGAACGCACGCCCGCCTCCACCCAGCTCGCCTGCCTCGAGGAAGTCGGGCTCGGCTACCTCTCGATGGGTCAGCCGCTGACGACGCTCTCCGGTGGCGAAGCCCAGCGGCTCAAACTGGTCCGTTACCTAGCCAAGATCGACGCGCGCAAGCCCGGCGCGCTGCTCTTGCTCGACGAGCCGACAACGGGCCTGCACCGCGAAGACGTGTCGCGCCTGATCGGCCTGCTGCATCGCCTCACGGAAGCTGGCCACTCGTTGATCGTGGTGGAACATCACCTCGACGTCCTGAAAGCCTGTGACTGGTTGCTGGAGTTGGGTCCCGAAGCCGGACCGGCGGGTGGCCACCTCGTCGCCGAAGGCACGCCCGCCGAGGTCGCCCAAGTCGGCACGGTCACCGGTCGCTTCCTCGCCCAAGGCGACGCCGCCTTCGCCCCGGTTTCGGCCGCCGCCGGCAAACCCCGCCCCACCGCCATTTCCCTCCGCGGCGCGCGCGAACATAACCTCAAGGACGTCTCGCTGGAGATCCCCCACGGCTCGCTTACGGTGATGACCGGCGTCTCGGGGTCGGGCAAATCGTCCTTGGCGTTCGACATCCTTTTCGCCGAAGGCCAGCGCCGCTTCCTCGAGTGCGTCTCGGCCTACGCGCGCCAGTTCGTCGAGCAACTCCCCAAGCCCGACATCGATTCGCTCACGGGCCTACCGCCGACGGTCGCGATCGAGCAACGCGTGACGCGCGGCTCCGCCAAATCCACCGTCGCGACGGTCACCGAAGTCGCCCAGTACCTCCGCGTGCTCTTCGCCCGGGCCGGCGTGCTGCACAGCCCGACGACCGGCGAACCGCTCGAGGAGATGACCGAGGACGCGGTCGTCCGCCTCGTCGCCAAGCAGGCCAAGTCGCTGAAGAAAGGCTCGTTGCTCCTCGCCGCCCCGCTCGTGCGCGCCCGCAAGGGCCACCACCGGCCGCTGGCCGAATGGGCCGAGACCAAGGGCCTCCAGCTCCTCCGCTGCGACGGTAAGCTGCTCAAGGTCGATGGCTTCGCGGGCCTCGACCGTTATTCCGAACACGACGTCGACGCGGTCTTCGGGGAGCTCCGCGCCGACGGGCTGATCCGCCTCCCCGACGAGACCGAGGAGTCGGGGGAGAAAGCCCTCCGCGCGCTCGTGCGCCAGGCCCTTGCCGCCGGCAAGAACGCGTGCGTGCTCCTCGGCCCCGACGGCCGACAGGTCGCCTACCTCTCGACGTCGCGGAGCGACCCCGCCACCGGCGAATCATTCCCCGAGGTCGACCCGAAGCACCTCTCGTGGAACTCGCCGCGCGGCTGGTGCCCCGCTTGCCGCGGGCACGGGCTGGAAGTCACGACCTTCTCCGCCGACGAGGAGGAATCCATCAACGAGAACGCCATCGCGGACCGGGTCGGCGACGAGGTCTGCCCCGCCTGCCAAGGTGAACGGCTTGGTCCGATCGGCCGCGCGGTGAAACTCGCCGGTCCCAAGGGCCGCACGCTCTCGCTCCCCGGCCTACTGCGCCTCCAGCCCGATGAGTCGCTGGCGTTCCTTTCCGGGCTCAAGCTGGCGGCCCGCGAGAAAGCCATCGTGGGCGCCCTGCTCCCTGAGATCGCCGCGCGCCTACGCTTCCTGGATTCCGTCGGTCTGGGCTACCTCGCGCTGGATCGCGGCGCCGACACCCTGTCCGGCGGCGAAGCCCAGCGGATCCGCCTCGCGGCGCAACTGGGCTCGACGCTCTCGGGCGCGCTGTACGTCCTCGACGAGCCGAGCATCGGCCTGCACCCGCGCGACAACGACCGGCTCATCGACTCGCTCCGCGGGCTGCGCGACCGGGGCAACACGGTCCTGGTGGTCGAACACGATGAGGACACCATGCGCGCCGCCGACCTGGTGATCGACCTGGGGCCCGGCGCAGGCGTGCACGGGGGAGAAATCGTCGCCCAAGGTACCGCCGCCGAGTTGGAGAAGCGACCCGACTCGGTGACCGGCCGCTTCCTCAAATCCGCCATCCCCCACCCCCTGCGCGGGACGCGCCGCCCGCTCGCGGGCAAAGGCGCCCCCACCGAATGGGTCCGCTTGAAGAAAGCCTCGCTCCGCAACCTTCAGGGTTTCGATGTCGAGTTTCCGGTCGGCCGCCTGACCGTCGTCTGCGGCGTCTCGGGCGCGGGCAAGTCCACGCTGGTCACCGACCTCCTCGCGCCGGCAATCCGCGCGGCCCTCGCGAAGAAGAAGGATGGCCTCGCCGGCAAGGACGCGCTCGCCGTGGTCTCAGATCACGGCAAGCCGGCGTTCGCCTCGCTCTCCGGCCTCAAGGGCTTCCGCCAGCTCGTGGTCGTCGACCAGGAACCCATCGGCAAGACGCCCCGTTCCACCCCCGCGACTTATGTGGGCGCCTGGGACCTCATCCGCGAACGGCTGGCCTCGCTGCCCGAGGCCGCGATCCGGGGCCATGGCGCGGGCTTCTTCTCCTTCAACACTTCCGGTGGCCGGTGCGAGGCCTGCTCGGGCGCGGGTCGGATCAAACTGGAGATGAGTTTCCTGCCCGACACCTACGTGCCCTGCGAGGAATGCGCCGGGACGCGCTACGGACCCGCCGCCAAGGCGATCCGCTGGAACGGCAAGTCCGCCGCCGACCTTTTGGCGATGACCTTCGAGGAGGCCGCCGCCTTCCTTGCCTTCGACGCCAAATTGGGCGACCTCTGCGGGTTGATGGTGAAGACGGGCCTCGGGTACCTGACGCTCGGCCAGAGTAGCCCGACGCTATCCGGCGGCGAGGCCCAGCGCCTCAAGCTCGTCAGCGAACTCGCCCAGGGCCTGCCCACCTTCCGCGAGCGCTCCCGAGGCGAGATCCGCCCCAACCTCTACATTTTGGAAGAACCGACCATCGGGCTGCACCAAGCGGATTGCCGCCGACTGATCGAGTTGCTGCACGCCTTGGTCGACCAGGGGCACACTGTGATGGTCATCGAGCACCACCCGGATGTGATCGCCGAGGCAGACTGGTGCCTAGAGATCGGCCCCGAGGGCGGCAATGCGGGCGGGCGGCTGATCCACGCGGGCGACCCGGAATCGCTGGCAACCAACCGGAAGTCCCCGACGGCGCCGGCCCTCGCCCTCACGCTGCGCCGCGGCCGCATTAAGCCTTTGTCTTAAAGGCCGGCCCGGCCATGCTCGGGTCCAGCCCCCATGCCGGACCCCGAGCCAGCCAACGCGTTGTCGCGACTCTCCCGTCGGCTGCTCGTTCTCAGCGGCGCAGCGGTGCTCGCGGCTATCTGGTGGTCGAGCGCTACCCGCCCGGCCACGAACCGGCCGACAGCCGGCTCCACCGAGGGACCGGGATCAACGGTGGCGACCGAAGCCCGGACCCCGCCCGCACCTCAGCCTACGGAGGAACGTGGCTGGTTGGCCGACTTCTTTAAATCCGCCGCAACGGCGCCGGCCTCCGTCGACGAGATTGGCGGCCGCGACGGCGGTACCGGCCCGCGTAAGGCCGCTCCCCCAAAGGCGGTGTCGGGCGGTCCACCGCCCTTGGATCCTTCGCCCTATGACTTCGGGCCGGCGGCCCGGCGCGACCCCGCCCGCCTCGCGGCGTTGCTCGCCGACACGCACGCACGCCTCCTCGATGGTCGCTGGGAAGAACACCTCGCCAAACTTCAGGCGGGGCTCAAGGCGGCGCTGCTCGCGACCAAGGCAGACCCCGAGGGCAAGGCTTACGAAGACCTCTGGCGGAGCCCGCTCTTCGCCGTCGGCGCCAATCAAGCCCTGCTCATCGCCCGCGCCAACTCGACCGAAGGGTTCACCACCCGGACCGGGCCGGAGTCCCTCCGTCAGTTGACCAAAGACGAAGGCATCGGGGGATTTCTGGAAGAACTGCTCGGGCACGCCGACTGGATGGAAGCCTTCCTCGCTCAGGTCCGTCCCGAAGACGAGGCGTCCGCGGCGCTCAAAGTCTGGGCGCTCCTCTGGAATTCGGACCCGAACCCGCTCCGCGGTAAATACCTCCACCTGCAGGTGGCCTTCGCCTTGGTCTACGACCGCGAGCTGACCGTGGCCCAGGACGAAGGGACCACCATCAACCCGTTGATTCGTTACGCCTTCCTCCGTTCGGCCGCCGAGGATGGCAAACTGAAGACGGACGTGATGAAACTGCCCGTCGACACGCTGGTCTGGGTCGTCGGGGCGGAGGTCGGGGAAAGCGACCTCCATTGGGCCCATCAAGAAACCAAGCTGCGACACCTGCCCGCCGGCGAGTGGGCCAAAGCTTATCAGATCGTGGAACAGGGCGGCACCTTGGTCAAACTGATGACGCCCAAGAACAAACCTTCTAGCAAGAACGCTGAAGCCAAGCTGTCGCGCTCCGCTCAGGCAAAAATCGACGCGGTGGATGTTGGTTCGCTGGAGTCCCTGTTCAAATTCGGCGGCGATGCGGCGTTCTTCGCCGCGAACTCCGCCCGCGCCTTCGGCATCCCGGCCGCGGTCCTGGCCAGCCCCAAGGTCGGCCAGGCGACGCCCCCGACCTGGTTCAGCTTTCGCCGTGAAGCACGTCATTGGGAACTGGGCGTGGGGCGCCCACTCTTGGGCGCCGCGACCGGGACGACGACCGACCCGCAGACCCGCGCGACCATTCGGGAGTTCGAGTTGACGGCACTGACCGACCGCAAGCACGAGGGGCCCGAATTCGCCCGCTCCACCCGGCTGCGCTTACTGGCGAAACTCTGCGGGCAACTCGGGGAGCCCGGACGGCAACAAGCCTGCCTTGCCGCCGCTTGCCACGCGGCCGAGCGCTCGATCATCGCCTGGCGCGAAAGGCTGGCGGCGCTAGCGACGGATGACTCGGCGACCACCGCCCCTTGGGCTGCGACCCTGCAGGAACTCCGACGTACCTTTGATGATTCGGCCGACCTGCGCGACCTGGCCGACGAGTACGAGGCGCGCTTCATCCTCGGGCACGTCACCGCAGGTGAAGCCGTCCGCACCATCCAAGGCCACCTCCAGAAATTACTCCGCGAATTCCCGGCGCGGCGGGACCTCTACCTCGCAGGCATCTCCCGCGCTGGTCGGATCCTCGCCCGGGATCGGGCGACGAACGCCGCCGCCATCTCCTCGCTCTACCGGGAGGCGCTCGCAGAATGCGCGGGCGACATGACCGAGTTCCGGGGGGTGCTGGCCGACTACTACGCGACGGTGAAGGGCGACGAAAAACTGGAGCAGCGCTTCCTCGAGGATGCGGAACGCACCTTCCGGCGTAAGGTCGAACTCGATGCCTTGGCCTTCTTTGACATGACCGAGGAGCTTTACGTCTATTTCCGTAAATGCGGGCATGGCCAACAGGGCCTCCGGCTACGCAAGGAAGGCGAGAAGGCGAAGGAAGACGCGCTGAAAGCGGCATTGAAAGCCGCCAAATAAGCCGGAGGCGCCTCAAAGCGACGTTTCGCCGCCGTTTTCCGGGGATAGGCCGATGTTGTTTTTGACCCGGCGAGCCGAAGGCCTAACTTAACGACCCCAGCCATGCGCGCACCGCTCGAACCCAAACCGCTTCCCACGAAGAAGCCCAAGTCCGGAAGCGGGCACGGGGAGGCCATCCTCATCGGCATCCTGTTACCCGTGCTCCTGGCGGCCGCGTGGTTCGGCTACGCCGTCTTTGACCGCACCTTGCACCCGCGCACGCTCGCCTCGCAAGACGACACCCCGTCCGTCATCGATAATGTGGCGGGCTTCTTCGGCCATAAGCCGACCGTGGCCGTGGCCGAACCCGTGCCAGTCACGACGGCCGGCACCGGACCAGCCATCGAGCCGCCGATCAAACCGACCGGGCCCGCGGTCGCCGTGACGCCGACGGTCAAGGAGGAGCTCCCGGCGTTGGCACCCCGCCCCTACCCCTTCGACTCCATCTCCCGCCGCGACCCCAAGTGCCTCGCGACGTTGCTGGCCGACGCCAAGGCCCGCGTCTACGATGGGAAGTGGGAAAGTCATTACGACCGCCTCCGTTACGGCCTCTACCCGGCGCTGACCGCCACCTCGGCCACCGACGAGGCCCGCCGCTACGACGAACTCTGGGAGAACCGCTACTTCGCCCTCGGGATGACGCAGGCCGAGTTCGTGCGTCAGGTGACGCCGGCGGCGTTGCGTCAGTTCATGACAGATGAGCAGGTGCAACCGTTCCTGATCGCGCTGCTCGCCGACGCCGAGCGCATGGAGCTCTTCCTAGCCAACCTCAAGCCCGAGGACAACCTAGGCAACGCCCTGCGCGTGTGGGCCCGGCTGGCCAACGATGACGCCACGGAACTCAAAAACAAGTACGTCAACCTGCAGGTCGCCACCGCTCTAGTCTTCGACCAGCGCTTCAGCTTCAGCCGGGCCCGCGACCCGAAACACGAGCGCTTCACGGTCGACGCCCTCGAACGCTACCGCTACTTCCGCGACAACGCCGAGCGCCAGCGCCTCGAGACGGACCTAAAGAAATTGGCCCCGTATGAGCTCGTCTGGGTGGTCAGCGCCGAGTCGACCACGGCCGAGATGGAATGGGCCCTCAAGGAGAACGACCTGAAGCGGCTTAAGTTGGTGACCGCAGACCAGAAGAACGACTGGAGCGAAGCCTACCCGATGATCAATTACCGCATGGACTTCGTGACGGGCAGCCGGCCACCGAAGGCCCCGCCGGGTAAGCCCGCCTACAAGCCGCTCGCGGAAAGCTTCACCCGCGGTACCCTTGAGGAAATCTACGACGTCGGTGGGATCTGCATGGACCAGTCGCACTTCGGCACGACCACGGCGCGCGCCTACGGCATCCCCGCCGCCTCCGTCGGCGGCGACGGCAACCGCGGCGGCCACGCCTGGTTCGCCTTCCTGATGCCCAGCCATCAATGGAACATGGGCAACGGCTTCCACCCCTTCAACGAGCCCCGCAACCTCCCCGGCACCGGCCGCTACTCCGACGGCTACGCCAACGGCCACACGCGCGACCCCCAGACGGGCAAGGGCATCGGCGAGTTCGAGGTGCAGCTGACCGGCGACCCCAAGCGCCGGATGAAGTCGCACTACGAGAAGGCCTTCCGCCTGCGGCTCGCAGCCCGGGTGTACCAAGCGAACACCGACCCGGAAGGGCGCTACGCTTGCCTGCGCTTCGCGACGCATGCCGCGGAGCTTTCCATCGACACGTGGAAGGAAGCCGCGACCTGCCTGGAGGACCAGGGCGATAAAATCACCTTCGCCCGCTGGCGCGAGTTCCTCCGCGACATGCGCGTGGCCTTCAACATCGCCGACGAGGACAAGCGCTGGCCGGACATGCTGGCCATCGCCGATGGCTACGCCGAGAAGCACGTCTGGACGGACCCCAAGATGACGCCCGAGCAGATCTTCAAGGAGTGCCGGCAGTCCTACGAGGTCTTCCTGCGCGAGAAGAAGCGCCTGCAAGGCAACACCATGGACAAGACCCGCTACGACCTGATCGTGGTCGCCGCCGAACGCACCGCCCGCCAGCTGGTGAAGGACCCGACCCCGAAGGGTCAGGAAAACCTTTTCTTCTTCCTGCGCCACGCGCTCGAGGACAACAAGGAGCACCTGCCCACCTTCCGCGGCCTGCTGGATAACTTCTACGCCGCCGTGAAGGGCAATAAGAAGCTCGAGCGCTTCTTCCTCGAGGAGATGCGCCGGGTGTACGTCCGCGAGATGGAGGACACCGGCAACGACGTCTTCCGCATGAAGGCCGTGCTGGCCCTGATCGACGTGATGCTGCCTTACTTCGGCAAGTGCGACGAGCCGGAGCTGGGCCGCAAGCTCGGGCACGACAAGGAGAAGATCCAGAAAGAACTCGATAAGCTGAAGAAGCAATGACCCGCCCCCTGCTGCTCGGGGTCAATATCGACCATGCCGCGACGCTGCGGCAAGCCCGCTACCGCGGCGCTCATGCCGGGCCCCACGCCGAACCCGACCCGGTCGCCTTCGCCCGCGAGGCGCTCGCCGCCGGCGCCGACGGCATCACCGTCCACCTCCGCGAAGACCGCCGCCACATCCAGGAAGAGGATGTCCTCGCACTCGCTCGGTTGCCGGGCGTCCGGCTCAACCTCGAGATGGCCTGCACGCCGTGGATGACGGACTTCGCCCGCCGCCTGCGCCCGGCCGCGATCTGCCTGGTGCCAGAGTCCCGCGAGGAGGTCACCACGGAAGGCGGGCTGGACGTGCTCGGCCAGGCCGACCGCGTGCGCGCCACCGTCGCCGCCCTGCGCGAGGTCGGCAGCGAAGTGTCCCTGTTCATCGGCGCCGACGCCCCGACCATCGCCGCGGCCCACGCCACGGGGGCGCCGGTCGTCGAGCTCCACACGGGCGCGTTCGCCAACGCCAGCGGGCCCGCCGCCGCGGACGAGCTCGCGCGACTGCGCGCGGGCTGCGTGCAAGCCCACGGACTCGGGCTCGTGGTGAACGCCGGGCACGGCATCAACTACGACAATCTCCCGGCAATCCTCACCCTACCCCACCTGCACGAGCTCAACATCGGCCACGCCATCGTCTCGCGGGCACTCTTCACCGGGGCGCGGGCGGCGGTGGCCGAGATGAAGCGCCTGATGGGGAGCCGCGCATGAAGCTCGCGGGCGGCAACGTCATCGGGGTCGGCGTGGATCTGACGGAGGTCGCCCGCATCCGCTCGGCCTACGCCCGCCACGGCGCACATTTTCTCGCGAAGGTCTTCACGCCGGCCGAGCAGGCACTCTGCTTGGCCAAGGCCGACCCGCTACCGTCGCTCGCCGCGCGCTTCGCGGCGAAGGAAGCGGTGAGCAAGGCGTTCGGCACTGGCTTCGGGGCGGAGCTGTCGTTGACGAGCGTCGGCGTCCTCCACGGCCCGGAGGGCGAGCCCGTGGTCGAACTCGACGATCGCGCCCGCGCCTTGCTGGCGAAGCGCGGCGCCTCCCGGATCCTCGTCTCACTCACGCACACCGATGAGCTGGCCCAAGCGTTCGCCGTGCTGGTCCGTTGAGATGGAACCTTCCGCTCGGCTACCCGTCCTTTCCTGCGCTGAAGCCGCGGCCGCCGAGGCCGCTTGGATCGCGGGCGACGCCCGCAAGTCCGGCGAACTGATGACGCTGGCGGCGGCTCACCTCGCGGTGCGGGCGGCCGGACTCCTCCGGCAACCGGCCCGCCGCGTGCTCGTGCTGACCGGCAAAGGCAACAACGGGGCGGATGCCATCCTGACGGCGAGCGTCTTCGTCGACGCGGGGGCGGAAGTCAGCGTGGTCTTCCCCCACGGGGCGCCGAAGCCCGGCCAACCGGCCAAGGTCTGGAAACGCTTCGGCCGGGGGATGACGGTTGTGCCCGCCGGCGACCTGCCGCGCCTCGCGCGGCGAGCGTTCTGCTTGATCCTGGATGGCATCCTCGGCCAAGGCTTTCGCGGCCAACTGCCCGCCGAGCTCGCGCGCTTCCTGCGCTCCACCGAGGCGTTGCGCGGCCTGCGCGTGGCGGTCGACCTACCCAGCGGCCTCGGCGACGACTCGACTGGTCCGGCTTTCCGCGCCGACCACACCTTCTCGCTCGGGTGCCTCAAGCGTCCTTTGCTCGCGCCGCGCGCCCAGCGCTTCGTCGGCCGAGTCCGCGTGATCGACCTCGGCCTGCCGTACCCGCCCGCCGCCGAGACATGCGCGACCTTGGAAGCACTGGCGTCCTTGCGCGGACCCCGCGACGCCCGGACCGACAAGCGCCACCAAGGCCGCCTGCTCATCGTCGGCGGGTCCGACGACTTTCCCGGCGCCGTGTTGATGAACACGTTGGCCGCGTTGCGCTCAGGCGCAGGCTTGGTCACCACCGCTTTACCCCGCCCACTCGTAGCGCGGGCGGCTCCGGCGATCCCGGAGGCGATGTGGCGCGGGCTGGGCACCGACCGCCACGGGACGCTCGCCCTGGCTTCGCTCCGTAAACTCGGGCCGGCGCTGAAGAGTAAGGATGCGCTGCTGGCCGGGTCGGGCATGGGGCCGACTTCCGAGAGCTTGCTTCGCCGTCTGGTCAAGCTGTTCCCGGGAGCGCTGGTCCTCGATGCCGATGCGCTGCGCCCCGGCGTGGTGGCCGCGGCCCGCCGGGCGGCGCCGTTAGTCCTCCTGCCGCATTCCGGGGAATTCCGGCGGCTGTCCGGCCACACGATGACTCCTGCGACCGGCCGGGCATATGCCCGGAGGCACGGCGCCATTGTCGTGCTCAAAGGCCCGCTGACTTGCGTCACGGACGGTACGCGGGTGGTGCACATTCCTTTGGGTGGGCCGGTGCTCGCCCGGGGCGGCTCCGGTGACCTGCTCGCGGGTATCGTCGCCTCGGTCCTAGCTCGCCACACGACGCTAGGGCTCACGCCATTCGACGCCGTGGTGACGGCCGTGACTTGGCATGGCCGGGCCGCCGATCTCCTAGGTAACTCCCTCGGGGAGGAAGCCGTGCGAACCACCGACCTGCTTGCTGAGTTATCCCCGGCGTTGCTCGGCTGAGGGGACCGCTAGGCTGGCGGGATGTTTCCGATCCCTTCGGACCCACTCGCCCAACGTCTCCTGCTCAACGCCCTACCGGGCGTGGGGCCCGTCACGGTGCGCCGCTTGCGCGATGCTTATGATGGGGATCTGGCCGCCGCGCTCCGGGCACGCCCGGCGGAACTGGCCCGGGTTAAAGGGATCGGCACCAAACTGGCCGCGACCATCGCGGCGCGAGACTTCGACTGGGCGGGCGAACTGGCCCGCTCCGAGGAACTCGGCTTCCGGATCGTCACGGAAGGCGACCCCGGCTGGCCACTGGCCTTCGCCCCGCTCTGGGATCCGCCACTGGTCTTGTATGCGGAAGGCGCGGCCTTACCGGGCGAGCGAGCGGTCGCGATTATCGGCTCGCGGCATTGCACCGCCTATGGGGCGGGTCTGGCTCGGCGCTTCGCGCGCGAACTCGCGACGGCCGGCTGGTGGATCATCAGCGGGCTGGCGCGCGGCATCGACACCGCCGCGCATGAAGGGGCCCTCGACGCGGCGGGCCAAACCATCGCCGTCCTCGGCCATGGGCTCGACCTGACCTACCCGCCGGAAGGCCGGGCGCTGCGGGCGCGGATGCGCGAGCGGGGGGGCGTGTTGAGCGAGTTCGCGCTCGGTCGCCCGGCGGACCGCCAGAGTTTCCCGCAACGCAACCGCATCGTCGCCGCGTTGGCCCGGGCCGTCGTGGTCATCGAGACTGACGTCGATGGCGGCAGCCTCATCACGGCGCGGTTCGCGGGCGACCTCGGCAAGACGTTGTGCGCGGTGCCGGGGCGGGTCGATAGCCCGGCCAGCCGCGGTTGCCACGCCCTCCTCCGCGACGGGGCGACGTTGGTGACCAGCGCGGACGACATCCTCCGCGAGCTGGGCGAGGCCCGCGATTTGACGTCGCTCCCTCTACCGACGGAGGCAGCGCCAGCCCCAGAACACGCGCGGTGGTTACGCCCCTTCGCAGGCGGGACCCCGCATGATGCTGAATCACTCGCGGCGGCGGTGCATTGCGCCCCGGCGGAGGCGGCGGCGATGCTGGCCTTGCTGGAAATCCGGGGGCGGCTGCTGCGGCGCCCCGATGGGCGGCACGAAGCCGGCTGAATCAGCGGTGCGGCTCGTTGCCTTGGTCCGCCGGCATCGGGGTCGCCAGCGGCTGGCCGCCCCACCAATCGAGGAGCGCCTTGGGCTTCGCGAGGACGTCGCGTCCGGCCGACCACCAAGCCCGCCAACCCTGACCGAAGTCCGCCGCGTAAGCGGTGGCGTCTAGCCCGACCCGATCGGCGATCCACAAGGCGCGCACATCATGCCAGCCTTGGGAGACGAAGACGACGTGCGCACCCGGGAAATAAGCGCGCGCGCGAACCACGGAGTCCAACGTCCGCCAACCATAGGGATCCTCGATGATCGGGGTCCGGACGCCGGCCTCGACCAGGTGGCGTGCCATGTAGACCGCTTGATCGGCCGTGCCAGAGGCGACGACCAGCCGGATGCGGCCTCCCGCGCAGAGCCGAGCGGCCGCTTCGATACGGGCACGATAGGTTTGAGAGGGAGTCCGGTGGTCCGGCAAAAACTCGTTCGTCCCGAGGAGCACCAGCACGCTCCCGGGTGGTGCCTCCTCCGGCCGGTCGTGAATCCGACCCCAGCCGGCGGACCAGACCCAAAGGTTGGCTAGCACCCCAAAGCTCAACCCACCCGCGAGCAGGACTAAAACGAGCCGGAGGAGCCTTTTGGCCATAAACGAGATTTTTGACGGATAAACGGGGTTGGCAAGGGGTCTATTTGGCTTTTTTGCCTAAAAATAGGCACGACCGAGTTGCGCAAAGCTTGTTACTGCTCATTTTAGATGGAGCCAAGCAACTGGCACGAAATCTGCCTACTTTTACTCACCATGAGCCTCCCTTCCGCCGTCTCGGCCGCCAAAGTCCTCGTCATCGATGACGACAAGGACCTGCGCTACTCCCTGCGTCGGGCGCTCGCCGGCCAAGGCCACCAAGTCCTCGAAGCCGACAGCGGGGAAGTCGGTGTCGCCCTCGCCAAACGGGAACAGCCCGACGTCATCCTCCTCGACAACCGCATGGGCGGCATGACCGGCATCGAGACGCTGCAGATGCTGCGCGGCGCGCAGCCGCAGGCGATGGTCATCCTGATGACGGCCTTCGGCACCACGCAGACCGCCATCGAGGCCATGAAGTTCGGCGCCTACGACTACGTGATGAAGCCTTTCGACCAGGCCAAGCTGATCACGTTGGTCGACAAGGCGCTCGGGGCGCACCGCGACCTCGCGAACGCCGGCAAGGCCAGTCGCTCCCTCGTCAACCCGGCCGATTATAAAGAAGGCATCGTCGGGAGTTCCGAGCCGATGCAGGAGGTGCTCAAATCCATCGGGCAGGTCGCGGCCAGCGAGGCCACCGTGCTCATCACCGGCGAAAGCGGGACCGGCAAGGAACTGGTGGCCCGCTGCATCCACCAGCACTCGCTACGGACCAAGGGACCGTTCGTCGCCGTCAACTGCGCGGCGATCCCCGAGAACCTCATCGAATCCGAACTCTTCGGCCACGAGAAGGGCGCCTTCACCGGCGCGACGAACCTCAAGCCGGGCAAGTTCGAGCTCTGCGACGGCGGCACCATCTTCCTCGACGAGATCGGCGACATGTCCCTGCCGACGCAGACGAAGGTACTGCGTGCCATCCAGGAAGGGGAGATCCAGCGCGTCGGCGGCACCACGACCATCAAGGTCAGCGTCCGGCTCGTTGCGGCGACGAACAAGGACCTGGAGGCGATGGTGGCCACCCGCCTTTTCCGCGAAGACCTCTACTACCGCCTCAACGTCTTCCGCATCCGGTTGCCGGCCCTCCGGCATCGCAAGTCGGACATCCCGTTACTGGTCGACTACATGCTGCAGCGTCAGTCGGCAGCCAAGAAGCAGCGCCCGAAACGCCTCACGACCGAAGCGCTCGACGCCTTGCTCGCCTACGACTGGCCGGGGAATGTCCGGGAGCTTGAGAACGTGGTGCAGCGCGCCAACGTGCTCGCCAAGGGCGAGACCATCCTCGCAAAGGACCTGCCGACCGACGTCCTCTCGCCGCGCAAGCCCGTCGCGGCCTTCGTCCCGCCCGAGGCCTATGCCCGTCTGGGCACCGATCCCGTCGCCGTCCCCGCCGCGGGCATCGCCGGGTCGTACGACGCGATTTACCGCCAGCTCCGGCTAGGCGACGGTCGCAATATCCTCGGCACCATCGAGCTCGACATGATCCGCCGCGCCATGGAGGAGACCCGCGGTAATCAGCTGCGCTCGGCCCTCATCCTCGGCATCAACCGCTCCACCCTGAAGAAGCGCCTCAACGAGATGCGCGAGGCCGGCATCAAGGTCTTCACTTAACCTTGCCACCCCGTGGGCGACGGCCTTGTTATAACGTCACTATGAGTACCCCCTCGTCCCTCCGCACCTCCCTGCGCGTCGTCCTCGCCCTCGGCTTCGGCGCCGTGGCCGCCCTCGCCGGCGAAGCCGTCTCGCTGTTCGACGGCAAGTCCCTCGCGGGCTGGAAGCCCTCGAAGAACTCGCCCGAAGGCACCTACAAGGTCGCCGACGGCGTCCTCCAGGTCCGCGGCGGCCAAGGCCACCTCTACTTCGTCGGCGCCGACGGTAAGGCGGAGTTCAAGAACTTCGACTTCAAGGCCAAGGTGAAGACCTACAAGGGCGCCAACTCCGGCCTCTACTTCCACACCGCCTACCAGGACGCGGGCTGGCCGGCGGCCGGCTACGAGTGCCAGGTCAACGCCACCCATGGCGACAAAAAGAAGACCGGCGGCCTCTACGCCGTGAAGGACGTCATGGATGTCGCCCCCGCCCCCGATGACGTCTGGTTCGACTACCACATCCGCGTCGAAGGCAAGCGCATCCAGATTTGGATCAACGACAAGCAGACCGTCGACTTCACCCAGCCGGAAGACTGGACCCCGCCGAAGGGCATGGCTGGCCGCAAACTCGGCACGGGCACCTTCGCGATCCAAGCCCACGACCCCGGCTGCAAGGTCGACTATAAGGACATCGTCGTCGAGAAACTGCCCTGAGCCGTCCCCCCCGCGGGAAACCAAAAGGCGGACCGCCGAGTCCGCCTTTTTTGTGCCCACCGCTCAGGCGAGGGCGCGGCTGAGCTCAGCGATGAGCCGGACGCGCACCGGTTCAGCCAGAGCGGCGAGCCGACGTTGCTCGGCTTCATAGTCGCTCCGGCCGGCGGCGGTCTCGATCGCGATGGGATTCAGGCCGATGGCGGAGAAGTCGTAGGGACTCGCGCGCATGTCGACCGAGCGCGCGACCTGCGCGAGTTCAAAAGCGTCCGCGGCGAGCCCGGCCGAGACCCAGGGCTGCGCCTTCATCGCCCATTTGAAGAGGTCCATGGTGACGTGCACGCACCCGGGCTGCTCATTCTCAAGGCGGGCGTCGAGCGTGGGCGCGAGCTTGTTCAGCGGCCGCGCCCCCGGCGTGAAGAATCGAAAGGCGTCGTAATGCGTGCATCGCACGGGCATCGCGCGCACGACGGCGTCGGTCCCCTCGGCGCCGAGGCGGAGCGGCCACGCGCCATGCCGGCGTTGGTCCGCCTGCCCGTAGACCATCGCCCATTCATGCAAACCAAAGCAGCCGTGAAAAGCCGGGCGAGCCGCGACGGCCTGGCTCAACCGCAGCGCAAAGGTGAGCCGTTCGCGCTGGGCGGGCGTGGGCGGCGCCACCCGCGCGACCCCGGCGGCATCGATTTGGAAACGGCGATCCGCCGACAACTCAGCGGCGTCGGCCAGGGCCACGCCCGCCCCGGGACCCCACCGCCGCAAGGCCGAGTGGCGAAAGGGGTAATACGTGAAGAGGAAGTCCTGCACCGGGTTCGGCTCTCCCCGCCGGGCCCGGTCGCGCCGATCGGCGGACAAGCGATCCGCCCGCGCCTCGTGGGCGGTCCGGAGCGCGCGCCACGCGTCGCCGGCCAGCGGGGCGTCGTTGGGGGCAGGGAGATTCACTCGCCGCAACGCCGATGATGCGCGGCGACCTTGATGTACTTCTCGGCCCAACCCGGCAGGGCGGCTTGCTCCGCCTCGGTCAGGGGACGCACGACCTTGGCCGGCGAACCGAGCACCAGCGAACCAGGCGGCACCACCAGGCCCTTGGTGACCAGGGCGTGCGCACCGATGATGCTCCGGGCGCCGATGACGGCGCCGTCGAGGATCGTGGCGTGCATCCCGATCAGGCACTCGTCCCCGATCGTGCAAGCGTGGATCATCGCAAGGTGGCCCACCGTCACGTACCGGCCGACCAAGGCGGGGAGACCGTCCGCCACGTGCACGACCGCGCCGTCCTGGATGTTGGTACCTTCGCCGACCTCGATGGGGGCGATGTCGCCCCGCAGCACGGCACATGGCCAGATACTGGCGGAGGCGCCGACCTTGACGTTGCCGATGACGACGGCCCGGGGGTGGATAAATGCCGAGGTATGGACCTTGGGGCCTTGGAGTAGGTTGCGGGTGAGCTGCTGCGACCAAGCTTGCTCGGGATCCGGGGGGCTCTCGGCGTTATGGAAAGGGTTCATGCAGGAAAGATGGAGCGAGCCGGGGCCGACGGAAAAGAAATAAGCGGGGGAAATCGTCAAAAAGGGCGGTTTACACCCTCCTTAACCAGGGAAAGCCCCCCGCGGGACCTCATTTCAAGCTAGCCCCTAAAATCCCCTTGCAAAGCACCCTTCCCTCCGTTTGCTCCGACCTTCCGACAGCCATGAAGGCCACATTTATCACCTCCGGTCGCCAGTTCACCGTCAAGCAAGGCGACATCCTCATCGTTAACCAGTACCCTGGTAAGAACGAAGGGGACAAACTCACCTTTGACCAGGTCCTCCTCGTGGGCGAAGGCGCCGACGCGAAGATCGGTACGCCCACCGTGGCCGGCGCCACCGTGACCGCCACGATCCTTGAGAACAAGCGCGGCGAGAAGATCCGCATCTTCAAGCACCGCCGCCGTAAGGGTTACTACCGCCGTCGCGGCCATCGCCAGGAGCTGTCCGTGATCAAGGTCGACGCCATCTCCGGTTAATTAACCCCTTAACGCACCACCACCATGGCAACTAAGAAAGGCGGCGGGACTTCGTCCAACGGCCGCGATTCCACCTCCAAGCGCCTCGGCGTGAAGCTCTACGGCGGCGAATTCGCCTCCGCTGGCTCAATCATCATCCGCCAGCGCGGCACCGTGATGCGCGCGGGTCGCAATGTCGGGATGGGCCGCGACCACACCCTCTTCGCCAAGGCCGATGGCCTCGTCAAGTGGGACGCCGAGCACCGCAAGGTGGAGATCGTTCCGACGACCTCCTCCGCCTGCTCGCTCTAAGTTCCGCGACCAGCCGCCGAAAAGCCGACCGCAAGGTCGGTTTTTTTGTGCCCAGAAAAACCCGCCCCCTCAGGCGTCGTCAACGCCGGTCTGGGCGGCCTGCCGGAACTTCCACGCCATGGCTAGGGACACGAGGATGAGCCCGGTCGCCAGGGAGATCCAGATACCCACCGCCCCTAGCCCGAAATAACCAACCGGCAGCCCAAAGACCCGGAAGCCCGCCGGGAACGCCAAGGCGAGCGCCAACGGCAGGCAGAAAAGCCAGTAGACGATGAAGACGCTCCAAGAGGCCCAGGCGGCCCGATTGATTGACCGGAGGAGGTAGGCCGCCACGACCTGCACGCCATCGAAGGGCGCCCAGACCGCGGCGAAGATCAGCAGGGTCGAGGCAAGCGCCGCGGTCTCGGTGCCGGCGACACCGTACGTCGCCATGAGTACCGGCCTTAAGAGAATCATGCCTAGCCCGTAAATGGCCATGATGAACCCGCCCATGACCAAGGCGCCGAGACCGATGGCCTGCACCTTGCGCGGGTCTTTGGCGCCATACGCCTCGCCGACGCGGATGCCGGCGGCGATGCCGAGCCCCAGCGGCAACATGAACGCGGCCGACGCCGTGCTGATGGCGACTTGGTGCGCGGCCTGCGCGGTGGCGTTGATCCAGCCGGCCATGACGGGAACGATTGCGAAGATGCCGACTTCGCTGAGGCTGTGCAGCCCCGCCGGCCAGCCCGTCTTCAGAAGGCGCTGGAAGACGGCTAACTGCAGCCCGTCCGCCCAGCGCACCTCGCCGCGGCCGGGCGTGAACCAAAGACCGATGAGCATGACCAAGCGGGCGACGAGCGTGGCCCAACCAGCGCCCGCGAGACCCAGCGCGGGAAAGCCCCAGTGGCCGAACATCCAGAGCCAGTTAAAGAAGATATTGGCGAGGATGCCGGCGCTCAGCCAGGCCAGCGAGACCCACGGCTGGTGCTGGGAGTCGCGGTGACCGCGCAAGGCATGGAAGGCTAGCCCGGGCACCATGGCCCAAGACATGAGGATGAAGAACTCCTGGGCCTCGGCCGACACGGCGGGCGACGAGCCGAGCAGCGGGATGAAGCGGGCGGACCAATGCGAAGCGAGGGCGGCGACGATGCTGATGGCGACGGCGAGGACCATCCCGTGCCGAAGGATGGCGGGCGACGATTCCTCGACGCCGGCCCCGTTATCCTGCGACTGGTACACGGCGATGGCGCCGACGACCCCGATGCCGAAGACATAGGGGATATAATTGAGGTTGGAGGCGAGGGCCGAAGCGGCCAGCGCGGTCTCGCTCAGATGGCCGGCCATGGCAACGTCGACGACGAACATCAGGCCGTAACCGAGCATCCCCAACATGATGGGGATCGCCAGCTTGAGCGTGGGGCCGATCTCGGCACGGATGGTCGGCGAATTATCCAAGACCCCAACAGGAAAGGATTAGCTCCCCGTGGCGAGTCCGTTCTTCGGTACGCGGTTCAGCGGGTGCGCTCAAGCTGTCTCAAGGAGGCACTTGTCCAGATAGGCGCGCGACTGGTTCACGGCAGCGGTAATCTCGCCGACGGTGGGTAGGATCGGGAGGCCACGCGGCACCGGGTGCATGAAAATCTCGGCGACGCCCGTGAAGCGGACATCCCGGAGGGCCTTGACGACGAGACGGTAATCGAGCCCGCCACCGAAACCGGGTAGCTGCTGCATCTCGATCGCCTTGCTGGCCTGTTTGAATTCACCCTCGGAGAACTCCTGAAAATAGATGAAGGGGAGATTCTTGCCGCCGGCATAGCGGAGGAGATCCGGGATCTGGTCGCGCCACTCGTGGAGGTGGTGGGGGGCGAACGCAAGGCCGAGGTTCGGAGAGGTGTTGAGGTCGGCGAACGCCTTGAGCGAATCCGGGTGGTGGAGGATCTGGTTGACGTGATTCTCAACGGCGATGGTGACGCCGAGTTCCGCAGCCTTGGCGAGATGCGGCTTCATCCCCTCCAGGAACTTCTGCATCGCGGCCTTGGCCTCCGACCCTTGCGGGTTCTTCGCCCCGACGCACCCGCAGATAACGAGGTCGCCGCCGTGCTGCTTCACCCAGGCCATCTCTTCCTGGAGTTTAAACGGGCCAAGCGGGTAACGGGTACTGGAGCCGACCCGCACGCCGTGCTTCTTCAGCAGGGCGGCGAAGGCTTCCACGCCGAGGGCCGTGGCCTGCTCGCGCTGGTCGCCGTGCACCTTGCACCAAAGGTCGATCGATTCGGCGCCGACCTTGGCGACCTCGGGCAGGATGACGTCGAGGGGCATCGTGCCGTAGAGGGCGGAAGCCAAAGTGTAACGGAGCTTGAAGTCGTCCTTCGGCTCAGCGCGGGCCGCCAGGGCCGCACCAGCCGCGGCGAGCGGGATGGTGCGGAGGAAATCGCGGCGGGAAAACATCGGTTTATCTCTGGCCGGTCAAGGCGACGATCAGCTGGTCCACGGACCGACCAATGAGCCCCGCCGGCCTGGTCCGGCTTTACAGCTCGTCGGCGCGCAGCCAGCGGAACGACACCAGCTTCACCCGGCGGCCGAACACGGCATTCGCCATGTAGGGGTTGGAGCCGGTCGCAAGGAAGTCGCCCTGCGGGGGCTTCCACGCGTCGATGCGCGGGTCGACGTATTCGGGTACGCGCTGGAAAATGGCCTCGCACCAGGCCCGGGAAGTACCTTCGGGCGTGGCGACTTCGCCGAGGGAGCGGACCAGGAAGGTCTCGTCGCGCACCGACATGATCGGGGCGAGGCGGCGGAGCAGGTCCGCTTGGCGGGGCCAGCCCGGCAGGCCTTCGGAGGAATTACCGACGGCGGCCTGAGGGTTGATGTAGTCGGCGGAGAAGCCCGCCGGGTTCAGTTTCAAGTCGGTCACCGGGGTGGTCGGCTTGCCATAGGTCGCCGCGTTCAAGTTATAGGCCTTCTTCGTGGAGTCCGTCGTCGCCAGGCTCGCGGTGGTCTGCTGCAGGACCTCGAGCGCCGACTGGAGGGCGCCACGCAAGCAGGGATCGATGGCGGTGCCGTCGAAAGCCGTCAGCTGACGGTTGACGAACTCGGAGAGTGAAAGGAACGGCCCGCGGATGCGGATCTGTTTCACGATCTCGATGGCGAGGGCATCGAGCTGGGCGTCGGTCAAGGCGGCGTAGCCCGTGAGCGCGGCCACGCGTGAGGTACTGGAGGTCTCGGGCGAGGGCAGCATGCGGACCAAGGCCGTCTTGCCGGTGCCAATGGTGTCCATGCTCATGGCCGTGGCAGCCTTCAGCACGGGGATTTTCTGGTCGCGTAGGCTACCGAGGACGGCGCGCCAAGCGGGGATGGAAGTGCTGTTGACGTTGAACTGGCCATTGACCGTGAGGAAGGCCCCGAGCTTCAGCCAAGCGTCCGGCACTGGCGTGCCGCCGGTGGTCGCACTCGTCCACGAGACCGGCCCCGTGCTGTCGATGGCGAGGCTCGCGGCCAGCCCCGAGGGCTTGTAGGCGCGGTTGGCCAGCGGGGCGGTGCCATCGATGACCTTGGACCAGGCGGTCTTCAATTCGGTCATCACGGCGGCGCCCTTGCTGTCGTCGTTCAGCCCAGACCACTTGGCGTAGTCGGGGGTCAGCGAGGAGACGAACCAATCGTCGAATAAGACGTGGTTGAGGCAATAGCGGTCGTCGTGCTGAAGGAACGAGGCCGGGACCTGGTCGCGCGTCTTGTAAACGCCCTTGTTGTCGAACCAGCGACCCACCACGTCGTCGGCCGGCAGGACGGGGACGGCATCGGAGTTACCGATCAAGCCATAGATGAACGGGGGCGCCGGGTTGAAGCCGCGGGCATCCCAGTTCTGAAGGTCGGCCAGGGACTGCAGGGGAGTGACGGGCTGCTCGGCCACGACCGCGGTGTTCAGGCCGGTGGCGGCGTCGAGGCCCGAGACGACGTAGCCCTGGGCGCTCGTGTTGGCCTGCGGGGCGTAGCTATCGCTCCAGCCGGACAGCGGACGCCACCAGAGGTCGAAGGGTGCGTTGATCGGGTGCATGCAGCCGTAGTAACGGATGCCATTCTGTTTCGTGGGCTCGAAATACCCCCCCACAGGGGTGCCATACTGGTTGGCGTTAAACACCAGAACCTCGCAGGACTTGTCGCCGAGTTCGGTGTAACCGGTGAACGGGCTGGACTGCAGCGTGCCGCGGGAGACGATGCCCGGGTCGGTCGTGAGGAAGCCAGCCGAATTAGCGACCGAGGAATTAAGCGTGTAGGAGTTGAGCGTCGAGCCGTCATTGGCCAGACGCATGCCGAAGGCGAAAGTGCCGAACGGGCGCGAGGTGCCGATGACGCTGTCGTAGGTATAACCCAGCGGCACATTGGGGTCATCGGGACCGTAGAGCGACTGGAAGAGCCACATCGCCGAGTCGGTCCAGATGTCGCTGCCGAAACTGAACCGCACCGGGGTGGACCGCGCCCAGTTGAGGGCGGCGCCTAGATTGATATCGATCCCGATGGCGTCACGGCCGGTGTTCAGCTTGCGCATGGCAAAACCCATGCTGCCACGGGCCGGCTGCGCGACGGTGTCATCGCGCCAGGTCAGCCAGAGGCCCGAGCCACCATTGTAGCCGGCGATGTAACCCGGGCGAAGGTTGAAAGTCGCCGTCTGCCCCGTGGTGTTGGGGAAGGACCAAGGGTAACCGCCCGAGGACGGCACGCGCTGACCCGCGTCGGTGATGGAATAGACCCGGGTCTCACCCGGGCCGAGGTCCATGGTGCCGCTTGGGGAATTCATGACGAGCTGCAGGGAGTTCCAGCTACCCTGCTGGAACCAATAACCGAGCGGCACGATGATCGGGTCGATCGTGGTGCTCGTGAGGCCGAGGCTGAAACCGACGGGCAGCTGGTCGGCCTTAATGTTCAAGGTGACGTCGGGCACCTTGATCCGGACGTTGTAAGGGTTCCAGAAGGTGATGACCGGCTGCAGGATGATATGGCGCTGGTAGAGGCCAGCTCCATTGGAGGTGGCCGTCGCGGAGAAGACGAACTGCATGCGGGCCACGACCGGGTGGCGGTAAATCGTCTCGTGGTAATTATACATCGGGTTGCTCCCACTGGTGCTGCCCGTCGCCGAAGGCGGGCGCATCTCCACGACCTGCGCGGGCGTGCCCGTGACCACCGCCTTACGGTACTGCAGCATGTAGTCGACCATCGTGTTCCAGCTCCGGATCGGCGGGATGAAGCTCAACCCGCGGTAGGTGCCGGTGTCCGTGTAGGAGATATTGCTGCCACCGATACTGCTGTAGTCGGACCAGTAGTACATCAGGGCATGGCGGCCCTTGTTGCCGTTGGCCGTGGCTTGGCTGTCAAGGTAGGGACGCCCGAACATCAGGTCGGCGGAGTTGGCCGCGGCGTTGACCTTCGGCTTGAAACGGAAGAATGGCAGCGAGACCGACCGGCCAGCGTCGAGGGTGTTGATGTAATCCCAGGACTCCGAGAGCAGGGAGAGGTCGCGCCGGAAGCCGCCGGTGGCCGCATTGATCAAGAGCCCCGGCGAGTAAGCGGTGTAGTCATGGAAGCCTGCTTTATTGACGACGCTGACCGACGTCGGCGGCGTGGCCTGGGCCATGGCTCCAGCCAGCGAACTGCGCGAAGGCAGGATCATCTCCACCGTCGGCTGGGTCAGGCCCAACGCGGCAAAATCGACGCGTCCGAAGGTGCGTGAGCGGCGCGACGCCTCAACCACGTCGGGGGCGGTGCTCCCGCCGATGGCCGGCAGCGGTGCCTCCACACTCACCAAGGCCTTCTGGTTCTCACCCGCCACCCACCACGCGAAGGTGCTGTCGTTGGCCTGGTTGGTGACGGTGTCTGGGAAGGCCTGCGGGGTGAGCGTCACGCGGTCCGTGACGTTCACCGGCGCGGTGTTGATCCCGACCAAGGGCGAGGAGTAGGCCAAGGCAGGCGAAAGGAAGGCCGCAAGGTGGCCCGCGTTGGTCCACAAGGGAAGCGAGGCGGGGGTGGCGGCGACCGCGGGCGGCTTGCCGGGCCGCGGCTTGACGGGGCGCGGCGTCGCGGGGTCGGTCGGCTTGACCGGTGGGGGCCTCGGCAGGCTCGGGGTATGGTTGAAGGTGCCGTTGAAGGTGCCACCGGCGGGCTTGGTCGGAATGAAGACAACGGCGGGCGGCGAGGGCGGGGTCGGCGGCGGCGGGGTGACCGCGGCCACGAAGGGCACGTAGGCGTTGGAGGTCAACCAACCTAAAAAGCGGCCACTGGTGTTAATCGCCCCAGTCGACACGTTATAGTTGTCGGTCGCCTTGAGGTTGTAATCGAGGCGCGGCAACGGACGGCCGAGGAAGTTGGTGTTGCTCCGCTCGTGGTCGAGCCCTTCCCAGCTGCGCCAGACCCCGAGCACCGGGAAGTCGAAGGTGTCCAAGGCCGAACCGTCGTCGAAAGCGTTGGCCGGCCCGGTAATGCGGGTATCGGGCCCGAGCAGCTGCTGCATGTTGCCCTGGGCGAGCCGCAGGGAGGCGATGGTGTTGAGGCGGGCGCGGGTCAGCAGGACGCTGTTCACCGCGAGGCGCGATTCGACCTTCAGGAAGGCGGCCAGGACAATGATGACGATTACCAGGGCAGCGGCCATGACGAGGGCGAGCACTAGGGAAAAACCCGAGCGCTTCGCCTTGGGGGTAGACGGCTTTTTGACCATACCGAAATTAAAGCGATTTTCCCTAGGGAGAACAACCCAAGATTGTTCCCAGAAAGACGCTTAACCTTAGATTAAGAGACCAGCCCGACGACGTCCTCGGGCTCGGCCCAAGCGTAAACCACGGCCTTCGAACCCACCCTCTGGCGGGGGTTGAATTCGGCCACTTTCAAGACGACCCCCGAGGGGGTGGCGAAATCGTGCAGGGCATGGTCCCCTTGGAAGAGGGAATCGACGACTTTACCCGCAAAAGCGTTCTCCTCCGGTGGCATGGTATCTAGACGCAGGCACTCTGGCCGGATGCAGATGGTGATCGGGGACCCGGGGGGCGGCGCGGTGGCCGGGGTGGCTAAGGCGCCCCGGACTTCCCCGAGGGGCGTCTCCGCCAGAAACTCCCCGGCACCTACGCTTAAGACTTTGCCTGTGAATAGGTTAGCACTACCAAGGAAGGTGGCCGTCCAACTGTCGGCCGGGCGGCGATAGACGTCGATTGGCAGGCCAGCCTGGACCACCCGCCCGGCCCGCATGACCGCCAGCCGGTCCGCCATGGCGAGGGCATCTTTCTGGTCGTGCAGGACGCACAGGACCGTGATGCCCTTCTCCCGGACGAGCCGGCGGAGCTCCGTCCGGAGCTCGAGGCGGGAAGTCACATCCAGGTTGCTCAAAGGCTCATCGAGCAGGAGGAGCCGCGGCTCATGCGCCAGCGCCCGGGCGAGGGCGACCCGCTGCTGCTGGCCCCCGGAAAGTTCCTGCGGCCGGCGGGCCGCCCAGGCGTCGGCCCGCACCCACCGCAACGCTTCCAGTGCCCGCTGGCGGGCCGCGGCGGCCGGCACGCCGAGTTCCTCGAGGCCGAAGGCGGCGTTCTCCAGCACGCTGAGGTGCGGAAACAAAGCGTAGTTCTGCATCACCATGGCGATGCCACGCTGGGCCGGCGGCGTGAAGGACCAGTCGCGGCCATCGAGCGTGACCTTGCCGCCCTCGGCATCGAGCTTACCAGCGAGGATCTTGAGCAGGGTCGTCTTGCCGCTGCCGGACGGGCCGACGAGGCAGCAGAGCGATCCCTCCGGCACCGTCAGGTCGACGCCGGCGAGGACCTCGGCAGAACCGAGGCGGCGACGGAGACCGGTGACGACGAGCGTGGGCACGGCTCCCACCTAGGGAGAAGGACGGGGGCGGCGCAAGGATACGCGGGCGGGCGCGACGCTTTGTGAACATTTAGCGGGGTTCCAGCGTCGCCACGCTTGCTTCGGCCGAGGTTTCGGGCAAGTTTCGTCGTCCCATGGCCCACGACGACGAAGACGAGGACGAGAAGACCCCGGAAGCCCCGAAGGAGGCGGCCCCGAGCGCGCTGCTCATCCAGAAGAAGTTCCTCGAACAGCGGAAGATCTTCCTCTGGGGTGCCGTGGATGACGCCTCCGCCAAGGACATCGTCGAGAAGCTCCTCTACCTCGAGACGACCGAGCCGGGGAAGGACATCTTCTTCTACATCAACACCCCGGGCGGCTCCATCACCGCCGGCATGGCCGTCTACGACACCATCCGCCTGATCTCCTCGCCCGTGAAAGTCATCGTCACCGGCATGGCCGCCTCGATGGGCTCGATCCTCCTGCAGGCCCCCAAGCAAAAGGGCGGCCGCCTCGTCTTCCCGCACGCCCGGGTGATGATCCACCAACCCTTGATCATGGGCCGCATCCAGGCCCCGGCCGTGGACATCCACATCCAGGCCCAAGAAATGGAACGCCTCCGCACCGAGCTCAACGAGATCCTCGCCAAGGCCTCCAAGCAGAAACTGGAAAAGGTCATCAAGGACACCGACCGCGACTTCTACATGACCGCCGAGGAGGCCATCGAGTATGGCCTGGCCGACGCGATCGTGACGAAGCTCTGAACCGCCGCGCGCGATGGGCATCGCCGACCGGTCCTACATGCGGGGACGCCCCCCGGTCGGCGAACGCCTCTCGGCCACCGCCTGGACGCTCGGCGTCCTGATCGGCACTTTCGTACTCGGCCTGATCGGGACCGCGGCCCGGGTGAACTTCTTCGACGGCTGGGGGCTTTCGGAGACGCAACCGCGCTTCTGGCAGCCGCTTTCCTACGCGTGCCTGCACGGGGACTTCTGGCACTTGCTCGGCAACGGCCTCCTGCTCTGGTGGACGGGCGACATCGTCGAGCGGACCTACGGTCGCCGGGTCTTCTGGCTGACGCTCGCCCTGGGCGCGCTCGCCGGCGCCGCGTTCTGGTGGCTGAGCGGGCTAGGCGGCCCCCGCGATGGCGGCGAACTCGTCGGCGCCTCTGCGGCGGTGTATGCCCTGATGCTGGTGGCGCTACTCGACAAGCTGGAGCACCAAATCACCTTGCTGCTCTTCTTTGTCATCCCCGTGACGCTGCGCGTGGGCTGGATGCTACTCATCGCGGCCGGTCTCACCCTCTGCGGTTGGGCCTTCGCCGAACTCCCCAGCCGGCATACCTGGTCGCTTTGGCACCCGGCGTGGTCGGATAGCCTCGCCCACTCGGCCCACCTCGGCGGCCTGCTCGTCGGCTGGTTCACCTTCCGCTGGCTCAATCAGACAAATCTCTCGGTCCAGACCGCTCAGGAAGAGATGGCCCCGCCTCCGCCCCCCGCACCAGCACCCGACCTCGTCCGCTACGACGACGAGGAGACGGCGGCTGTGGCCCCGCTCACCCGCCAGCAGGCCCGGGCCGAGCTCGACCTGCTCCTGGATAAGATCTCCGCCCGGGGTTTCGGCTCGCTCAGCGAGGCCGATAAACGCAGGCTGGAAGACCTCAGCGCCCGCCTCCGCTGAACCCCTCCCCTTTTTCGCGCCCCCACCCCATGCGACCCCTCCTGACCTCCCTCTTGCTGCTCCTGACCGCCTTGGCCCAAGGCCAAGGTTCCGCCTTCACCACCACGGAGGGGATGCAAAAGGAAGCCAAGGCGACCGTCGTGCTCCTCGAGCGCCTGCACATCAGCAAGCGCGAGATGGCCAGCATCGACATGAGCGAGGTCATCCGCACGTATTGCGAGAACCTGGATGGCGCCAAGATGTACTTCACCGAGCCCGAGGTGGAGGAGTTCGTCAACCGCTACGCCAAGACCCTCGACCTCTACCTGCAGCGCGGCAACCTGACGCCGGGCTTCGAGATCTACGCCTCTTTCAAGCACAAGGTGCAGCTACGCACCGAGAGCGCCTTGGCGGCCCTCGACCAGCCGATCGACCTCGCCAAGGAAGACGTCTTCCCCCTCGAGCGCCGCAAGGCGAAGTGGCCGGCCGATGCGGCGGAAGCCGACGCCCTCTGGGCCAAGCGCCTGCGCCTTGACATGCTGGGCGAAGTGCTCGGCGAGGACCGCACCACCGCTGGCGCCCGCAAGGCCAACGGCAAGGAAGCCGAACTCGTCGTGACCCCGGAGAAACTCAAGGCCGCGGCCGCCCGCCTCAAGAAACGCTACGACAAGGTCCGGACCTACCTCAACTTCGACCAGGCCGAGATCGAGGAGCTCTTCCTCAACTCCTACTCCACGCAGTACGACCCTCACTCGATTTTCTTCTCTCAGCAGTCGCTCGAGGAATTCGAGATCGCCATGCGCAACTCCCTCGTGGGCATCGGCGCCACGCTGGCCGACGAGGATGGCTACTGCACCATCAAGGACGTCCTGCCGGGAGGCCCCCTCGACCTCTCGGGGCAGGTCAAGCCGGGCGATAAGATCATCTCGGTCGGTCAGGATGAAGCCGGCGAGATGGAAGACATCGTCGGCATGCGCCTCAACAAGGCCATCGGCAAGATCCGCGGCAAGCAGGGCACGTCGGTGCGCCTGCTCGTCGACCCCGCCGCGGGCGGTGGCCGCAAGACCGTCGTGCTCAAGCGCGACCAAATCAAGTTGGTCGGGCAGATGGCTTCCGCCCGCGCCTTCGAATTGGCCGACGGCAAAGGTGTCGTCGGGGTCGTCGACCTGCCGGCCTTCTATGGCAAGAACCCCGACGGTTCCGGCTCCAGCCCGACCAAGGATGTCGAGCAGCTCCTCGAGAAGCTGAAGGCCCTCGGCGCCAAGGCGATCATCATGGACCTGCGCAAGAACGGCGGCGGCCTGCTGACGGAGGCCGTCGACCTCTCCGGTCTCTTCATCCCCAAGGGCTCGGTACTGCAGGTGCGCGACAGCTCGGGGCGCATCCAGGACTACCGTGACGAGGACGCCAAGGTCGTCTGGGACGGGCCGCTCATCGTGCTGACCTCCAAACTTTCCGCGTCGGCCTCGGAGATCTTCGCCGGTGCGATGCACGACCACCGCCGGGCCCTGATCGTGGGCGACGTCACCACGCACGGCAAAGGCTCGGTCCAGAACATCCTCGAACTGAGCCGCTTCGACCGCAACCTGAAGTCCGCCGTCAAGGTGACGATCCAGAAGTGGTACGCGCCGAGCGGCTCCTCGATCCAGCTCAAGGGCGTCGGCGCCGATGTCGTGGTCCCGTCCGTCTTCTCCGTCCTGCCGGTGGCGGAGTCCGACCTCAACCGCCCACTGGCCTGGGATTCGGTCGCACCCTCGTTGACCCAGCCCGACGAAGGCGACTGGCTCAAGGCCAAGCTGTCCGAGGGCCTGATCGGTAATCTGGCCGCGGCCTCCGCTCGCCGCCAGGCCGAGATGCCCGAGTTCGTCACCCTGACCCGCTCCATCGAATGGACGAAGAGCCGCCAGGCCCGCCAGGAGATCTCGCTCTCGCTGACGACCCGCCTGCAGGAGCGCAAGGATGACATCGTCTTCCGCAACCAAGTCCGCAAGGACCTCGCCACCTACGCGCTCAAGGACTTCAAAATCGCCGACGTGAAACTCGACGCGGCGCTCGAGCAGGAAAAGAAGGAAGGCCCGGACTACGCCAGCAAGAGCAAGAAGATGAGCCGAATCCGCGACCCGCTCGAGGACGACGATTGGCCGGAATACGACATCCAGCTGCGCGAAGCGGTCCGCATCGCCGGGGACTGGGTCAAGGCGCTGCCGGCCACCGCCGTCGCGACCAAGCCTACCGAAACCGCGACGAAGTCGCGTTGAACGGCCCCGCGCCCGCCCGATGACCCGCCGCCCCCGGCGGGTTTTTTGTAGGCGGTGTCCCGTCGCTTTGGCTTGGCGAAAAGGCCGGCTCTGGCACCTTCGGCCCTATGGACGCCGTCATCGCCCCTCTCCTCCTGGTCGCGTTCGTCCTCTTGGGCGGGCTAGTGGCCTGCGTCGGGCGCCGGCCGAGCCCGGCGCGGGCACTGAGCCGCCGCCACGGCGAGCATGACGGCCGCCCCGTGGCGCTGCACACGTTGGGCAATGCACTGGGCCTGACGGCGCAGATCAGTGAGTTCGGGGCGACGCTGGTCTCCGTCCGCGTGCCCGATCGCCTCGGGCAGATCGCGGAAGTGACCTTGGGCCACGACGACTTCCGCGGCTACGTGGAGCAGAACCCGTACCTCGGCAGCACCGTCGGGCGCTACGCCAACCGCATCGCGGGCGGCAACTTCACCATCGACGGGCAGTCTTTCCAGGTCGCGCGCAATAATAACGGGCAGCACCTGCACGGCGGCGTGGCCGGCCTCGACCGCCGCGTGTGGTCCAGCCAGCCCGTCCGCGAAGGCGACGCCGCGGGCGTGCGCCTCACCTACGTCAGCCCCGCGGGTGAGGAGGACTACCCCGGCACGCTCACCGTCTACGTCACATACCTCGTCCCCGCCGACCGCAATGAAGTGCGGATCCGCTTCGAAGCCACGACGGACGCCCCTACCCTCTGCAACCTGACGAACCACGCGTTCTTCAACCTCGCCGGCGGCGGCGAAATCCTCCGCCACCGCCTCGAGCTCTTCGCGGACCGCTTCATCCCGATTTCGGAAAGCCTCATCGCCACCGGTGAACGCACCCCAGTGGAGGGCACGCCGTTCGACTTCCGCCGCCCCCACACCATCGGCGAGCGTATCGACGCGGCCCACCCGCAGCTCGTCCGGGCCCGTGGTTACGACCACGCCTACGACCTCGGGCGCAGCCAAGGCTGCCGGCTCGCCGCCCGCATGACCGACCCGGAAAGCGGCCGCACCCTCGAGGTCCTCACCGACGCCCCCGGCCTGCAGTTCTACTCCGGCAACTTCCTCGACGGCACCGTGCAAGGACGCTGGATCAAGCCGTACGGCTTCCGCCAGGGTTTCTGCCTTGAGCCCGGCCTCTTCCCCGACTCCCCGAACCAGCCCGCCTTTCAGCGCGCCGGCTACCCCAGCGGCGTCCTCCGCCCCGGCGAGAAATACGCGATGGAGATGGCGTACCGTTTCGGCGTGGCGTGAGCGGCTGACGTTAAGACCGAAACCGATAAAGGCACCCATTAGAGTGTTAGGATTTGGATTGAACCTAATAGTGAATATTTGTTCACTTTCAGGAATAATCGTGTTTGATCTTTCCACTATTGATCTCCAGCATACTCCTAATTAAGATTCATAGATGCGCATCAAGATGGCAGAGTTATTCGCCGGCGTCGGCGGCTTCCGGGAGGCTGTAGAACACAGCTCCCTTAAGAATCATTTCGAGGTCTCCTGGTCCAACCAGTGGGAGCCTAGCGAGTCGGCCAAGCACGGCGACCTCCAGAACGCCAATAAGGTCTACATCGCCAAGTTCGGCAAGGATGGCCACTACACGGGGGATATTCACCTGATTACAGACTCGGAGAAGAAGTTGCCGAAGGACATCGCCGACATCCAAATGCTTGTCGGCGGCTTTCCCTGCCAGGACTACTCCGTGGCCAAGCCGAAGAACTCAGCAAAGGGTATTCGTGGTCCGAAGGGCGTCCTCTGGTGGAGTATCGAGCGCATATTACGCGACGTTCGTCCGAACTATGTGCTTCTTGAGAATGTCGACCGGCTCATCAACTCTCCTTCCGCGAACCGTGGTCGCGATTTCGCCGTCATCCTTAAAGGTCTCGATAGCCTGGGCTACATCATCGAATGGCGCATCGTCAACGCGGCCGACTACGGTTTCGCCCAGAAACGTCGTCGCATCTTCATACTCGCCTACCAGAAGGATTCGCCCGCTGGGAAGAAGATTGGTGCTACAAAAATCAACGCCGATGAAGCAATTGATTCCAAAGGTCTGATGGCCCAGGGCCTACCCTGCCGTCCTGCCTCTGAAAAAACCAGCTTCGACCTAGGCGTGTATGGGTCGGACAATGAACTAGGCGCCAAGTACAAGGCGCCCAAGGGAAAGTCACCGTTCTTAAACGCAGGCTTTGTCATTAATGGCACAGCTTGGACCAAGGTCGTCAAAGCTTTGCCGCCCAAGAAGACAATATTCCTCGGCCAAATTCTCCTCAACCCCGAGAAGGATACCATGCCCGCCAACAGCGGCATCTTTCGCCTATCGACCGACGCCTTACCAAAATGGGCGTACGCTAAAGGCCGCAAGAATGAGCCGCGGCGCAAGGCGATTACCGTGGCCAATTTCCTCAAGTCTAAGCTCGGCATTACTGTCCCCGCCAAAGCAGCCAAGCAGCTACCCATCGACCTCAAGATGGATACGGCATTCGACTTCACTTTCAACGATATGACCGTCTCCGTGAGCCTGGCACGCGAGGAAATCAACTATCGTATCGCCGTGGCGCTTAACCTTAAGGGTGCAACCTTCGACCGGCCCAACGCCATTACGCGATCACAGATTGAGCAGGCACAGTCTAGCAAGGATATCTGGGGCAAAGTCGAGACAGGTGCACTCGCCATCGCCACGGACCGCGCCTTCTCCCTACTAGGCCTTAAGGGGAAGGAACTACTCGGCCAAGTCTCGGCAAAGATTCGCCCACAAGTGGTCAAAGCCGTCGTCGAACTCACGAAGAAGGAAAAGCCCATCGAGTTTTCTTCCTCTGACAAATCGCTGCAGGTCGACCGTGACACTCTCGCCGCAACCACCTTCGCTTACGGCTACAAGGAGGGCGGCCTCCCCTTCCCCGATCGAGTCAATGGCCCTGGCCGTACTATAATCACCTCCGAAGGCGGCGCGTCTGTCTCCCGCTTCAAGCACGTCATCTGTGAGACCTGCGCTTCCGGAAAAGGCCAGCACAAGACTGGGGCGGACTGCGTTAAGGGCGGCAAACTCCGTCGGCTTTACCCCGAAGAACTCGAGCGTATGAACGGGTTTTCGGCCGGACACTCAAAGACCTGCCGCGAACTCAAAATCAGCGACGGCAAGCGCGCCTTTTTCATGGGCAACGCTTTAGTCGTGGACGTGGTCAGGAATATTATGGAATCGCTTAGCAAGGCGGCCTTTAGCCGGGGGTAATAGACTGGATAGCCACCTATGGCTGTGGTAGCCATAGAGCGTGAGCCGCAAGGGTGTCCTAATCTTCGCTAACGCGCCCTATGACCCCGATGACCGAGAGTCCGTATTAGGCCATGCACGTAAACTGGAGGGAAGAACACTCAGGGAAGCCATCAACGCCCTAGTTCCGCCCAGGGAAATAGGCCTGGTCATGGACGAGGCCGCAAAGTACTGCACTGGAAAAGCCAAGGGGAAGTTTGGAAATGCTATCGAGGCTGGTCATTTCTACTACAAGCCCAACTCCGACAAGGAACCCGACCTTGGATGGGCCGAACTCAAATGCACTGGCCTCAAGCGGGTAAAGTCTGGGCGTAGCACTAAGCTCACAGCCAAGGAGAGACTTGTCATCTGCATGATCAACTTCGGTGGTGGGGATCAGGAGGAGGGGAAATCTATTCTTACTGAGACCTTCGATACTAGCCATGCCAAGCAGAAGCTAGGGAGCCTTGTCCTCGTATTTTACGAGTACGCGAAGGACGCCGACGTCATGGACCTCAAGGTCCTGCTGGTAGACCACTGGATGCCCAACGCGTCGGAGCTACGGATGATTCGCGAGGACTGGGAAGTCATTCGAACATACGTCAACGACGGCAAGGCCCACCTTATCAGCGAAGGCCTCACCAATCTCCTTGGTGCCTGCACAAAGGGCGCCAAAGGCACGGACAGGGTCAAGCAGGCCAACAGCCCTGAGGAGGCTAAACCAAGAGCCTTTGCCCTCAAGCAGGCCTTCGTCACCCAAATCTACGAGCGCCTGCTCAACCAGCGGGCCGGCAAGACGCCTGAACCCGAAGCCCACCTCGACGGCATGGATCTTTACCGGAAGGCCAAGGACAGGTTCGAGGACTTCGTCACCAAGCGCCTTAACCGGTACGCAGGAAAGACCACGGTGCAGATCTGCGACGAACTGGGCATCACCGGCAAGTTCGAGAGCAAGGACAAGCACGCCCGGCGGATGCGCAAGTTCCTGAACAGAATCCTCTCCGGCAGCCAGGACCAAGAGTCCGACAATCTGGCGGAGTTCAAGAATACAGACCTCCAGATCAAGACCGTGCGCCTAAAGGCCAACGGCATGCCGGCCGAGGCTGTCTCATTCCCCCACTTCAAGTACGACGAACTGGCCGCCGAGGACGTCTGGGAAGACTCCGAACTCTACGGCATGCTAACTAGCCGCTTTCTGTTCATCTTCCTGCGAGAGATGGGCGAAGGCAAGGACCCTGTCTTCGAGAAGGCCGTCTTCCACTCGCTCTCCGAAGCAGACCTAGATGAGGCCGAAAAAGCCTGGAGGCTGGCCGTCGAAAAGGCCCGTGACCGAGTCTACGAGGAAATGCCCGGCCAGAAGGCCAACCGAGTCATCCACGTCCGCCCGCACGACTCAAAGGCTCGCTATGGCAAAGACCCCTCCATCGCGAAGCACCGATGCTTCTGGCTTAACCAAAGCTACCTTCGAAACATCGCCGCCAAGCTAGAAGCTCATAAATGAGAGTTATTCTTTTTGTAATCGGGAACTAATGTCGCCTTAAGCAGGGGTCGTAAAGTTCAGCGTGGTCTATGAGTACGTCAATGACCACGACCAACGTCACCTTGTCTTCCTTGGGCATGTCCTTGATGCGCCTAGAATCCATGCGATGGATCCAACCTGAGGCCAGCCTCACCGCAACGATGTGCGCCTAGTTTAATGTCGATGCGGGCGTAGCTATCTCAGCTCCGAATTCATCAATAACGGGAAATCCGCAGTCAACGGCCCGGGTCTCGTCAGTTGTCATTGCGCTACCCTGTCTACGTCGTCCCACTTGTTAAACACTTAGACCCCTTAGTTGCCGCCTAAGGACAACCTACTAGACGACTTTCTTTTGCATTTGGCGGCCCGATGTACCAACAAAAAGGGCCGGCAGTAGCCGGCCCTTTTTGTTGGGATGGGGGCGAAGATCAGGCGCCAGTGTTGCGGGCGTCCTCGCGGGCCTGGGAGGCGGTACTGTCGGCCCAGAGCTGCTGGGTGACCTTGAGGAGGACGTAGCCGCTCACGAGCGTGACGGCGGTGAGCACCCACGCCATGGTCAGACGCTTGGGGTCGCCGGCGGCATAGAGGAAGTTGCCGATCGCGAAGAGCGAACCCCAGATGAGCGCGCAGCCGGCAATCCAGCCGACCAAGGCCGAGCCAATCCGATTCTCCGAGGCGATCTCCGCGTCGCTGATACCGGCTTCGGCACGGACGTCGGTCCAGCCCGGGCCAGCCGGCTTCACCTTCTGGCAGAAGGCGATGAGCGTCGCGCGGTCCGTCTGCGGGCCGACATAGGCGGTGATGAGCCAGGAGAGCGTCGTGAGCCCGACCTGGATGATGGTCGTGGTCGCGAAGTCCGCCGTGGGCATGAAGTAAGGCACGGCCACCGAGGTCACGAGCGACATGACCATGGCGACGACTTCGCACCAGGCGGAGACGCGCCACCAGAACCAGCGGGCGATGTAGAGCAGGCCGGTGCCCGCCCCGATGGAGAGTAGTACTTGGAAGGCCTGCTGGGCCGAGGTCATGTAGAGGCTGAGGATCGCGGCGAAGACGTAGAGGAAGACGGTCGAGAGGCGGCCGACGTTGACGTAGTGGGACTCGCTGCCGTTCTTCACCATGAAGCGGCGGTAGAAGTCGTGCACGAGGTAGGAGGAGCCCCAGTTGAGGTGGGTCAAAATCGTCGAGGAATTGGCGGCGATGAGGCCACCGATCATCAGGCCGACGAACCCGACGGGCAGGAACATGAGCATGGCCGGGAAGGCGGAGTCATGGCCGATGAGCTTGGGGTCGGCATTCGGGAAGGCCTTAATGATGGCCGCGAGGTCCGGGTAGATGATGATCGAGCAGAGGGCGGTGATGATCCACGGCCAAGGACGCAGCACGTAGTGGGCGATGTTGAAGAAGAGCGTGCCGCCCAGGGAGTCCTTCTCGGACTTCGACGCCAGCATGCGCTGCGCGATGTAAGAGCCGCCACCGGGTTCGGCGCCCGGGTACCAGTTGGCCCACCAGCTGATGGCGATGGGGAGGATGAAGATCATGAGCGCGAGCTCGCTCATCGTGAAGTTCGGCAGCATGTCGAGAATCGGCTGACCCGTACCGTCCGACACTGACATCACCGGCACACCCTGGGTCGTCACGACCTGCTGGGTGGAGAGCTTGGCGATGAGGGCCTTGAGGCCGGCCCACCCGCTGGCTTCGCCAGTCAGGCGGCGACCCACCTCGACCAGCGAGAACCACGCGGCGGCGAAGACGGCGGTCATCTTGATGAAGAACTGCACCATATCGATGACCAGAACGCCCCAGAGGCCGGAGTGCGCGGCGAAGACGACATTGAGGACGCCGCAGATGACGATGGTCTGCCAGGCGGGCATGCCGAAGAGGATGTTGGCGATCTTGCAGGCGGCCAAGGTCACCATGCCCATGATGAAGCAGTTGAAGAAGAGCCCGAGGTAGATGGCGCGGAAACCCCGCACCACCGAGGCGGCGGTGCCGGAATAGCGATGCTCGTAGAACTCGAGGTCAGTCATGACGCCCGAGCGGCGCCACAGGCGGGCGAAGAAGAAGACGGTGGCGACGCCCGTGAGGACGAAGGCCCACCACTGCCAGTTGCCGGCGACGCCGTACTTGCGCACCTGCTCCGTCACCCAGTTGGGGGTGTCGGACGAGAACGTAGTCGCGACCATCGAGAGGCCGGCGAGCCACCAGGGTACCGAGCGACCGGAGGCGAAGAACTCGGCGGTGCTGCCGCTGGAGCGCTTGGCGAGGAAGAGCGCGGGGACGAAGCAGACGAGAATCGAGGCTGCGACGATGACCCAATCAATCCAAGTGATATTCATAGGTGTTAGGGGTGTGACAGGTTTCCCAAAATCGACCCGCCTTGGCAACCGTCTTCCCGTAAGCCAAAGCCACCTTATATGCTCGCTTGGGTGCATGACGGCGGGCCTCTGCTTCGCGCGGCATCAGCCCGCAGTTTCACGGCAAGGGGGCGAGTGCCGCCGGGAATCGTTGCTACCAAAATAAGAAGGGCGCCTCGCGGCGCCCCTGTTCCCTTCCCTGGCCCAAGCCCTATCCCTGGCCCTCGCGAGCTGCGCTCGCGTTACTTGGCGGAAGGGATCTCGTTGAGCGTGTACCAGCCTTCGTTGTGCCAGAGGGCATCGCCGGCCTTGTTGCGGACGCCGTCCGCGACGAGGTGGTGAATCTGGCCGCGCACCAAGCCATCGATGACGAGCTTCACCTTGAGGCCGTCGGCCGAGACGGTGGCCGACTTCACGGTCGGCGTGGTCTGGTCGACCTCGGGGCTGCCATAGGCGGACTGGTAGATGTAGGTGAAGGTATCCATCGCGTAACTGGCGACGTTGCCGGCGGTGGCGGCGTCGACCGGGTGGGTGAAGGTCACCTCGAAACCATCGGGGCGCGCGGAGATGTCATGCATCTCGAAGGGCACCTTACCCTTGAAGCGCACGCGCTCGAAGGTGAACGGCTGTGAACCGCGCGAGCCCCAACCGCGGTTGGTGCCGCCGATGAAGAGCGTGCCGTCCTCCTGGTCCATGCGGACCGGGACGAGGCCGGCCTCGAAGCCTTGGAGGAAATGGAAGACCGCGCCTTGGTAGAGACCGTTGACGACCTCTAGGTTGACGCGCTGGACCTGCGAGGCGGTCTGCTCTCCGACGAACATCTGGTTGGCCCAGGGACCCCACTTGCCCTTGGTCATGTCGCAGGCGATGCCCGAGGGCGAGTTGCCGACCTTGCCGTGGGGCAGGACGACGGCGGGCGGGACGAACTCAGGGAACTTGAGGCGCTCGGCCAGCACGCGGGAGCCGCTCTTGGGTTCGGGCGGGGCCGGGAAGCCTAGGAGTTCCGAGGACTTATTGCCGGTCGGGTTGCCCTGAAAAGATCCGGGACGGAGCCACTTGAGGGAGGAGGAGCCGTTCCACACGCCTTGATTGTCGGTGTAGAAGACGTCGCCCTTCTCGTTCATGCCGATGCCGCCCGGGGAGCGGATGCCAGACGTGGTCGGGATCATCTTGCCCTCGGGCGTCACGCGGACGCACCAGCCGCGCCACGGGGAGTAGGCGTGGAAAGAGCCGGTCAGGCAAAGCACGACCCAGACATTGCCGTCCTTATCGGGATCGGTGCCGAAGGCGTATTCGTGGTAGTCGCCGTTGATGCCCCACTTGGCGCAAATGGTGTCGAAGACGTCGGCTTTGCCGTCGCCGTCGGTGTCCGTCAGGCGGGTGTGCTCCGGACGCTGGGTCAGGAAGAGCGACTTGTCCTTGTAGAACATACCCAAGGGTTCGTGCAGGTTGGAGGCGAACTTGGTCCACTTGACCTTGGATAAATCGGCCTCGTAAGCACCCTCGCAGACCCAGACATCACCACGGCGGGTCGCGATCGCGACCTTCTTGCCGGGCATCAGGGCGATGGAGGAAACCTCGACGACTTCGCCGGGCGGGGTCGGGATCTGGACGCGCTCATAATATTGATCTTGGAGCGCGAGCGCTTCCGGCCCGGCCGGGGGCTTGCCGGCCTTCTTCTTAGCCTGCGCGGACGCGAAGGGAGCCAGGACGAGCAAGGCCAGGAGCGTGACGGTGAACTTTTTCATGGTAAGGTGGGAGGCGAGGGGGTTCAGCGGAAGGAGTAACCCAGCACGGCGGATTCGCCGGGCTTGAGCGTGAGGGTGAGCTCCGCGGCGGCCGCGGTCGGCGCGACGCCCGAGAGCGAGCGGACCACGAGGCGCGGGCCGACTTCCAGGGCCCCGTCCTTGGTCGCGACGGCGAGGCCGCGCGCAAGCACGATCGTCACCGGCTTGTCGCCTGAGGCCACAATCTTACGCGCGAGACCAGCCGAGCCGCGCGTGTCCGCGGGCGTCCAGGCATCGATGAAACTGAAGCCTTCGCCCGCAACCTTGAAGGTCGGGTTGCCGGCCTTGTCGAGCTGGTAGCCCTTGAATTCGGCGGAGACGGGGACGGACTTGAACTCGGTGGCCTTGGCGCCCTGGAACGCGACGATGGCCCCGCTCGGGGCGGACGGACCCGCGACCGCGAACCCGTCGGAAAGCTTCACCACGCCGTCGCCGGCGGGCGGTTCGTTGCCCGCACCGCGGTCGATCCAGTGGTGGGCCCCATCCATGAACTTGCCGGTCCAGAGGAGCTCGACCGTGCAGTTATCGCCGCTGTAAGCCAGGTTGGTGCCGTTGGAGAAACCGAACCCGAGGGCGCGCGGCGAGGTGCCGGCGATGAAATTACGGTAGCTGGCGGTGTAGCCATCCTTGGACTCAATCGGGATCGGGGTGCGGGCCTTGGCCGCGGCCTTGGCGCCGCCACCGAGCTTGGTGTCGGACAGCCACTGGTATTCCTTATCCTTCGGGCCCTTGTAACCGAGGATGATCACCTCCTGGCCGGCGACTTCCACGTACTCGAGGCGGAACGGCACGGCCCCCTTCTTAAGGAGGATGGGGACTTCCTTGCGGCGGCCGCCGATCGGGGCGATGCCCTTGATCTCGGCGATACGCTCGCCGTTCACGTAGAGCGCGCCATAGTCATCGCAATCGAAGACGAAGGTGTACTTGCCGTCTTCCGGCACCTGGAACTTGGCTTCCCAGACCATCGCGAAGGCATCCTTCAGGCTGGCCTGCGCTGGGCTGATGATGCCGGTGTTCTCGTCCTCAATCTGGGCGGGCTTGAGTTTGGAGAAGTCCGGCATCTCCTTCCACTCCCCCTTGTACATGGTACCGACGAGATTCACGAGGGCTGTGCGGGGCGGCGGGAAGGGATGAGCCTTGAGCAGCTCGGCGGCAGTCCAAGGCGTGGTGCGGGCGGCGGTGGCGGCACGCACGGACTTCACGAGATCGGGCGTGACGGCGCCGGCGCCGCCAGCGAAGGTCTTCCGGATATACGTCAGCGCGGCGGCGATCTTCTCGTCGCTGAGCACGGCGCCTTGGGGCGGCATATCGATGTTATAGGACTTGCCGGCGACCTCGACCGGGCCGGTCATCCCATTGAGCACGATTTTAATCGAGCGCTCGGCCGGACCCTTGGGCCAGTCGCTGCCGACCAGAGGAGGCAGGCCGTTGAGCCCCTTGCCGTCCGGGCCGTGGCAGGCCACGCAAAGGGTGTTGTAGACCTGGGCGCCATCTTCGGCGGCAAAGGACACGGAGGTAGCGGCCAGCAAGGCCAGAAGCGTCGGGGTGCGCATGGGGATGAAGGACAGTCAGATAGCCCGGGGGTTCCGAGCAAATGAAAAAGGGGTCGAGCCCAAGGGGGCACGACCCCTTTTCGGGGGCAAAACCGCCGATTAGCTCAGCGGGCGCGGAAGAGACCCTGCGGGTCGTAGATCCACCAGGCATCAAACGGGTTCGAAAGCGCCGGGAGCTCGAAATAAGGCCGGCCCTTGTCATCGACCTTGGCGGTGACGCCGGAGATTTCGGACTGGGGCGGGCGGACGGTGACGGTGGCGGTCTGGGCGGGCGGCAGCAGGTCGAGGATCGCGGTCTCCTCGATGCGCTCCACGACGTTGTCGACCCACTTGAGTTCCTTGGCCTTCTCGCCGAAGGCCTGCCAGTCGCCGGTCGAATCGTTGGCGTACATCTGCTTCACGAAGTCCGGCAAGGTCAGGCCCATCTTCTTGGCGACCGGCGTGCCGAGCCGCTCGAACCAGCGGTTAGTGAACTCGATCTGCTCCTTCAGCACGGTCATGTTGCCGCGCATCGTGTTGGAGACCTGGTGGTGCAGGATGATGGTGTTGGGGTAACAGAACGAACGCTCCGCGAGGGTCGCGATGACGGCGGTCATCGAGGCGGCGAAGCCCTTCACGACCACGTACACCGGGGACTTCGAGGCGGCCATGGCCTTCTGGATCTGGTAGCCAGCGGCGACGGAGCCGCCGGGGCTGTTATCCACCACGATGAAGATCGGGAACTCGGCGGACTGGTTGTTGTAGAAGTTGATGCGCTGGCAGACGTAGTCGGCGAGTGCCTCCGTGACGGCGCCGTTGAAGGCGATGCGGCGGTCGCTGATGTACAGGGTACCGTCGACGAGCGGGTCCTTGAGGTACTTCGGCTTGGCCTTGCTGGCGACCTTGCGGGCCTCGTCTTCCTTCTGGTAGCGAGCGATCTCGTTGGACAGGCGAGCCACGGTGTTGGCCGACTCGAGTTGGAGCTGCTTGGCCTCGGCTTCGAGCTCGCGAATCTTGTTGTTGCGCTCGGTGAGGCGGGCGGCGGAACGGGCGGCCTCGAGGCCGGCCTGACGCTCGAGTTTGGCGCGCTCATCCTCGAGGGCGGCGGCCTCGGCATTGGCCTTGGCGAGACGCAGGGCGCGCTCGGCGTTGAGTTTGGAAGCCTCGGCGTTGAGGGGCGCGAGCTCCTCGGTACGCTTGGCGTCAGCGAGGGCCAGTTCGGCGTCGATGCGGGCCTTCTCGGCGCGCATGCGGTCGACCTCCTTCATCGCGGCCTTCTGTTCGGGAGTGAGTTCCTCGCGGCTGATGCCGGGGCCGGGAGCGACGGTCGTCGGACCAGGCTGGGGGGTCGGCAGGCCGCCGCCGGTGGCGGTGCCGCCAGTGGCCGGCGCGGTGCTCGGCGCGGTACCGCCGGTCACGACGACCCGACGGGTCGACTGGGCGAGGACGGGCGCGGCGACCAGGAAAGCCAGGGCGAGCGCGCGAAGGAGAGGACGAGGATGCATGAGGTCGGTTGGTAAAGGGTTTAGCGGACGATGTACTCGACGCGCGGGTCGTAGATCCACCAGAGGTCGCACGGACCAGAGGGCGGCAATTCCTCGCGGACCCGGCCTTGGGCGCCGGCGCGGCCGTCGGTATCGCCGAAGCCGGTCTGCGGCAGGGCGGCGGGCGGCGGCGGGGTGGAGGAGGAAGTCACGCCATCCTCGTTCATCCGCTCGACGACGTCGGTCACCCACTTCATACGGCCGGCCTCGTCGCCGTGGACCTTCCAGTCGCCGGTCGAGGTGGCCTTGTACATGTTGACGACGAAGTCGTCGAGCGGCACGCCGATGCGGGCCGCGACTTTGACGAAGATACGCTCGCACCAGACCTTGCTCCACTTGAGCTGCTCCTGCATCTGCGTCATGTTACCGCTGACGCCGGTGGAAGCCTGGTGGTGAAGGACGATGGTCTGGGGATAGACGAAAGAGCGCTTGGCCAGCGTCGTGACGATGGCAGCCATCGAGGCGCAATAGCCCTTCACGACCACATAGACCGGGGCCTTGGAGGTCTCCATCGCCTGGAGGATCATGTAACCGGACATCACTGAGCCACCCGGGGAGCGGTCGATGACGATGAAGATCGGGGCCTCGCCGTCCTGGGCGTTGTAGAAGGCGATGGCGGAAGTCACCTCGCGGGCGAGGCGGTCATTGACGACGCCGTTGAAGGGGATGCGGCGATCGCTGATATGCAGGACGCCGTCGATGAGGGGGTCCTTCGGGTACGTCATCTTGGCGCCGGCGGCGATTTCGGAAACCTTCTGCTGCAGGCGCGCGATGGTCGCCACGCTGGCCACCTTGGAGTACTCGAGGGAAACTTCGGCGTTCGCGAGGCGCGCCACGACCTCGAGTTCGGCGCGGGCGCGGTCCTTGTCGGCCGAAGCGACGGCGGCGCGGGCGGCAGCCAAGGCGGCATCGAGCCCGAGCCGGGCGCGCTCGGCGTCGGACTCGGCGGCGGCGGCATCGGCGCGGGCGGCACGAACCAAGTTCTCAACCTCCAGTTTGCGCATCTCCAAGGAGAGCGGCAGGCGAGCGCGCATGCGTTCGGCGGCGCCCAACTCGAGGCGGGCGCGGATCACCTCGGCCTCGACCTCGGCCTGGATAGTCTCGGGCGTTTTACGGAAGTTACCCTGCTGGGCCGAGACAGCGGCAGCCAGGAGCAGGAAAGGAAGGACCAGGCGGGGCATCGGGGGGAAAGACCTTTTTGACAGATAAATGGTTCCCTTGAAGACCTTTTTTGACAAATCTTCGCCCATGGACGCCGACGCCCCCATCTCTCTGCGCAACCGCCACACCGGAGGCACCGAGGTCGAGCAGGTCTTCGGGGAGGCCTGGTTGAAGCGCATCTATGGCAACCCTTTGGGGAAGATGACCCTGCACGCCGTCGTGAAGCGCGCGTTTTTCTCCGATATCTACGGCTTCCTCGCCGACCGCCCGACGAGCGCCAATCGCGTGATTCCGTTCATACGCGACTTCGCGCTGGATCCGTCGGAATTCGCCGAGGCCGACCCGTCGGCCTACCGGACTTTTAATGAGTTCTTCTACCGCAAGCTCAAGCCGTCGGCGCGCCCGATCGACCCGCGACCGGAGATGGCGGTGCTGCCCGCCGATGGCCGGCACCTCGGGTTCCCTGATGCCAGTGCGGTGAAGGGCATCTTTGCGAAGGGCCAGACGTTCGACATCCCGGCACTCGTCGCGGACCGCGCGCTCGGCGAACGCTATAAGCGAGGCACTGTCGTTTGCTCACGACTCTGCCCGGTCGACTACCACCGCTTCCACTTCCCGGTCGCTGGCACGCCCGGTACGCCGACGCTCACCAACGGGCCGCTCTACTCGGTGAACCCCTTCGCGCTCCGCCGCCACGTCAACTACCTCTGGGAGAACAAGCGCCAACGCGTCACCGTGGACGCCGGCCCCTTCGGCCTCGTGACCATGGTCGCCGTCGGCGCCACCAACGTCGGCTCGATCGTCGAGACCTACGCGGCGGGCAAGCCTGTCGCCAAGGGCGACGAGAAAGGCTACTTCCGCTTCGGCGGTTCGTTCGTCGCCACGCTCTTCGAGCCCGGCCGGATCCAGTTGGAAGCCGACCTCATCGAGGCGGGCGAGACCGCCACCGAGCTCTACGCGAAGATGGGCTCACCGCTGGGGCGCCTCGCCTAAGCGCTTGCCAACGCCGCCGTCCGGACAAATCTGGGCGGACAGGCATGCTCGGGTGGTGGAATGGCAGACACACCAGATTTAGGTTCTGGCGCCGCAAGGTGTGCGGGTTCGACCCCCGCCCCGAGCACCCTGTTCATGGGAGAGGTGATAGGATGTAGGCGAAAGGATGTAGGTGTTGGGTGTTGGGTGTTCACTGAACCCCTTTCCAAATACCTACTCCCTAACACCCGCTACCTATTCCCCATCACCTACCCTTGCCCTTTCCGCGCTCCTGCCCCACGCTGGCCTCATGTTCGCGTGGTTCCGCAACCTCTTCACCCCGAAGCCCTCGGGACTGGACCTGTCGCAGGCGCCGGATGAGCCGACCCCCCAGGAACGCGCCGCGTCGACCCGCCCGCCGGAGTCGAAGCCTTGGGTTGGCGTGGATCTCGATGGCACCCTGGCCGAGGCGACGTCTTGGCAAGGGATGGCGCACATCGGTCCCCCGGTCCCGCTGATGCTGCGGCGCGTGCAGCTCTGGCTGGAGAAAGGGGTGCGGGTCAAGGTTGTGACCGCCCGGGCCGGCGACCCGGAAGGCCTCGCCGCCACCCAGGCCTGGCTCAAGGCCCAAGGACTGCCCGCCCTTGAGGTCACCGACCGCAAGGACTTCGGGATGATCGAGCTCTGGGATGACCGGGCGATCCAAGTCGTCCAAAACCGCGGCATCTGTTTCCTCGGGACTTCCTATTTCGCCCGCCCCAAAGCCCCCATCCTTCCCGACGAGGCTGCCGACCGCACCTTCATCCTCGTCGGCACGGAACCCAAGACCCCTCCCGCGGGTCAATCCCCTCAAGCATGAAAGCCTCCCTGAAACTCGAATACTCCCTGCGCGTGCTCTCGCAGCTTGCCCGCAAGAACAAGGGCGGTGCCGTGACCCGCGTCGAGGAGCTGGCGAAGATCGAGGCGATCCCCCGCAACTACCTCGTCCAACTCCTCAACGAGCTCCGCGAAGGCGGGCTGGTCGACTCCAAGCGCGGCAAGACCGGCGGCTACCGCCTGGCCAAGGCGCCCGAGGATATCACCCTCAAGCAGGTGCTGGCCGTGGTCGAGCCCGACCTCATCGACACGAAGATCACGCTCAAGGGGGCCTCGGGACCCCAGGTCGCCGCGCTCTGGCGCGAGGTCTCCAAGCGTTTCGACAAGTCCCTCACCGGCTTCACCGTCGCCCAACTCGCGCTCACGGAGTCGGGGACGGACTTCGAAATCTAAAGGCCGCGGCTACCGCCCGACCAACTCGGGGGCGGTCCAGGCGTCGGTCCGCGAGCGCGTGCGTGCCCGCAAGGCGCGCACGGTTTCTTCGGCGACCGGCGGGGCCTCGTGATCCCATTCCCGGCGGAGGTAGGTGAGTACGGCGGCGACCTGCGCGTCGGAGAGGAAACCCGCGGCCGGCATATCGTAGTTATAAGCCTGGCCTTTCACCTCGATCGGCCCGCGGAGGCCGTGGAGGACGACCTTGATGAGGCGCTCGGGGTCGCCGTTCACCCATTCGGAGCCGGCGAGCGGTGGCGCGAGCCCCTCGAGGCCCTGGCCGCTCGGCTGGTGACAGGCCGCACAGAGACCACCATACACCTGCTTACCGGCGTCGTAACGTTTCTGCTCGATATTGGAAAGCGGGACGGTGGTGGCCGGTAGGCCAGGCTTACCTGGCCAGACCAAGAGCTGACCGAGTTTGCCGACGGCGGTCGGGTAGCCGAGGCCGAGCTTGGCGAGCTGCGCGAGCACCGCCGGCTCCGCCGGCAACCAGACCGGTCGCTTCGCGGTGACGGCGGGATGGGCGGCCAACCCGCCGAGCAAGGCGAGCTGCGCAGGACGTACCTCCTCGGGGAGGGTGTGGATCGCGAGGAGCAACCGCCCGACCCGGGCCGGGTCACGCTCGGCAAGCACACACCGCGCGAGGGCGAGCACCAGGGGGCGATCGGCCAAGGCCGGGGTACGGAGCAAGCCTTCCAACGTCTCCAGCTCGCGGCCGGCAAGACCGCCGAGGAAGGCATCGGTCAAGAAAGTCGGTTCAGCGGCGCGCAGGCACATCCGGGCCGTCAACTCATCGAAGGCGACATCGCCGGTCGCGGTCCCCGACAAAGCCAATTGGGTGAGCACGTCCGGGTCGCGTTCCGTGAGCAAAGCCATCCGGAGAATCGAGCGGAGCGACGTCGCCTCGGCGCGCGCGAGGCGCGGCTCCGCGACGCGCCAAGCGGTGACGCGAACCAAGGGACGGGGGTCCCGCATCGCCTTCGCCAAAACGGCGCCGATGTCTTCGGCGGCCTGGGCGACCGCCGGGACGGGGCCGGCGTCCTCGAGCCCGCGCAAAGTCCACAGCGCATGGACGCGGCCGGACGGCGACGAACTATTCGCCGCCAACGCGACGAGCGCCTCGACCACCGCCGCGGAGGGGGCGCGCTCCACCAGCAAGCGCTGCGCGGTTTCTCGGAGCCAAGCATTGGAGCTGCCGAGTTCGGCGACCACCGCCAATTCCGGCAGGGAGGCGAGCGAGGGGGTCGCGGCGGCGGCCGGACCCGTCGGCACGATTCGCCAGACCCGCCCCAAGCCGTGGGGCGAGACGAGCCCGCGGGACTCCGCCTGGGCCCGTAGGTACGACGTGAGCGAGATGCGGTGCTGGATGACCCCATGGTACATATCCAAGATATAGAGAGCCCCCTCCGGGCCCGTCAGCAGGCCCACGGGCCGGAAGCGCTCATCGGTCGAGGCGAGGAACTCCGCCTGCGCGTAATACGGGGCAGCGCTCACCCGCGCGCTCGCCGGGAACAGTACGTTGCGCTTGATCAGGTTGCCCGCGGGCTCACACACAAAGGCATTGCCATAGGCATCGGCGGGGAAGAGGTCGGCCCGGTAGACCCATGGGGCACAGGCGGCCGTGAACTCCTTGAGTTTATGATCCTGCAACATCTCCGGTCGGTAACCACGATTGATACCAGGGTTGACGCGAATCGGCCAGACCGACTGGTCTGTCGCGACCTTGAAATTCGTGCCCGTCAGCCGGCCACCGAGGTGCGGGTTGCGCAGCAGGTGGTGACCCGGCACCAAGTCGACGCGCAATTGGTCGCTGTTGCTGTTGTGGTAGATCCGCCCGAAGTCATCGAGCGACTGCCCCCACTGCCCGCGAAAGTCGTCGGGCTCCGCGCGCCAGCCCTCGCCAGCCGGGTGGAGCCGGGCGGTGTAAGCGCCGACGTATAACCAGTTATCATGGCCCCAGGTCAGGCCGTTGGGCGCCCGCTCCGGGTTCGCGAGCTGCGGACGAGCGGGATCGACGCGCACCCCGAAGTCCGACGCGACGAGCGTCTTCTCATCGGCTTTCCCATCGCCGTCCCGGTCGCGGCAAAACCAAAGGTTGGGCGGCTCGCCCACGAGAACCCCGTCGCGGTGCAAGGCGATGGCCCGAGGCAGGACGAGGCCGTCGAGGAAGACGGTGCTACGCCGAAAACGCCCCGCGGTATCCGGGTCCGAGAGCACGACGACCCTGCCCTGCGGCTGATCCTCTTTCGAACCATTGAGATCCGCCATGTAGCCCTTCATCTCGACGACCCACAAGCGCCCGTCAGGACCGAAGGTCGCGGCGACCGGATGACCGACCAATGGTTCGGCGGCGACGAGTTCGATCCGGTAGCCTGGCGCCACCTTGAACGTGCGCAGCTCCTCCTCGGGAGAGAGGGCGGGCGACGGCGGGATCAATGCCGCCGGGACGATGGGCCGCTGCACCTCGCCGGCCTTATCGCCAATCTGCGCCAACCCCGCCAGCGGGAGGACTAAGTAAGACAGGAGGTGGCGAGACACGGACCGGGGCATGCGGCCACCCTAGGCAGGCGCCGGACGGGAGACAAGAAATCAGGGACGGCTGGGGACGCTCGCCCGTACCTGCGCGCCCCGCACGCTTGGGAGGCTTCCGCTCCCTCCCCCCTTGCCAGCGTCCCGGCTCGGTATCCCTCAAAGCACCAACATCGCGTCGCCGTAACTGAAGAACCGGTACTCACGGCGGATCGCCTCCGCGTAGATTTCCTTCAACCACGGCAGTCCCTCGGGCGACCCGGGGGTCAGGAACGCGCCGACCAAACAGAGCAACGTCGAGCGCGGCAGGTGGAAGTTCGTGAGCAAGTGCTCGCAGCAACCGATGGTATCGCCGGGCTGGATGAACAGGGAGGCCGACCCGACGAAGTCTCCACCCGGAGCGCGCTCGAAGCCACCGAGTTTACGCAAGGCATCCTCCGCGGCGCGCACCGAAGTCGTGCCCACGGCGAGGCGGGGGCGACGATCGCGCAAGGCCGCCAGTGTGGGCGCGGGAATCCGGTAGGCTTCGGCGTGCATCACGTGCGCAGAAAGGTCATCGACCTGGATCGGCTGGAAAGTCCCCGGGCCGACGTCGAGCACGAGGTCGAAGGCATCGTGGCCGCGGGCGCGCAGGGTCGCGAGTAGCTCGGGTGTGAAATGGAGTCCAGCGGTCGGGGCGGCGGCGGCGCGCACGGCACCGGGGTCGGCATAGACCGTCTGGTAGCGGTTGGCATCATCGACCGGCGCCATCCCACGGTCCTTGCGCGCCTCGAGGATGTAGGGCGGCAACGGCAACTGGCCGACGCGCCCGGCGAGACCCTCGACGGTCTGGCCGCCGGGCAAGGCGAAGCGCACGAGGTACTCGCCTTCTTGCGTGTCCACGACGACCGCGGGGACGCCATCGATGACGAAGCCCGCCGCATCGGCGGCGCGCTTACCAGGACGCAGCAGGCACCACCACTCGTCCGGCCGGAGGGATGGACGCAGCAAGAGGCACTCGACCTTGCCGCCGGTGGGGCGGAGACCGAAGAGGCGGGCCGGCAGCACCGCCACGCTATTACGCAAGAGGGTCGCGCCGGGCGGCAGCAACTCCGGGAGCTCGGCGAAGGTGCGGTGCTCGATGGTCCTCGTCGCGCGGCGGACGACGAGCAGGCGGGAGCCGTCGCGCCGCGCCGCCGGGACGGCCGCGATACGCTCGGGGGGTAGCTCGAAATCCAGCTCCCGCAGGTCCATGGCCTAGCGGCCGGTCTTCGGCGGCGTGATCAGCAACTGCCCATCGATCGCGCGCAGTTGACTGAACTCGACGCCCGGAGGGGCCTTGCGGAGCTCCTCCTCAACGGCGGAGAGCTTGGCGTCCAGGTCGTCGATGCGGGCCACGAAGACGGCCTCCGGCGTCGAGGGGATGGCGGCCGCCCCATACTCGCGCATGGTGTGGTGGCTGAGCAGGATGTGCTCGAGGCGCTCAAGCAAAGAGGCCTCGAGGCCGACCTTGGTGCCGTGCTGGCGGACGAGGAAGGCACCGAGGACGAGGTGACCGTGGAGATTGCCGGCGCGGGTGAAACTGGCCTTGGCCATGCCCGGCTCGAGGCGAGAGTATTCCTGGATCTTACCCACGTCGTGCAAGACGATGCCGGCGACCGCAAGCGCGTGGTCGACCTTCGGGTAAAGCGGCAGCAGGGCCTCCGCGCACTTGGCCATGCGCAGGGTGTGCTCGAGCAAGCCGTGGCGGAACGCATGGTGCATGCCGAGCGCGGCGACGGCCTCGTAGAAACGATCGCCATGCTCCTCGAGGATGGACTCGACGGTGGCGCGCAAGGCGTCGTGCGGGATGCGGGCGACGATGGCGAGCAGCTCGGCCGTCATCTTCACCGGGTCGTGCTGCGAGACTGGGGTCAGGCGACCCATGATCGTCGGGTCGGCGCGCTCGGCGTCGGTCAGCGGGGCGAGGTTCTCGAGTTTGAGGTCGGGCCGGCCGTTGAAGTCGCCCACGTAACCGCTGACGCGAACGACGGTGCCGGCTTTGAGCGTGAGGAGGGCGGGCTTCGCCGGCGAATCGCCGAAGACGCGCGCCTTGAAGTCGTCGGTGGCGTCGGCCAAGACCACCTCATAATAAGAAGCGCCGGTCTTCGCCGTCTTGGTGGCGACATCGCCCATAGCGCAGATGGCCTGGAAGCGGGTGCCGACGGGGGAGGATTTGCTTTCGCGGAGAGTGAGGAGCGACTCGGACATGGGGATGCATCCTGCCGAGTCCCCGCCCCGGAGAAAGGCAAAAAGGTCGCATCCGCCGCCACCGCGACCTTAATGGTGGCATGCGCGGATCGCCCCTCCTCCTTTGCGGACTCGTCCTGGCGGGCGCCCTCGCCGCGGCGCCCGAACCGACCAAGATCCCGCCGCTGCCGGCCCTCCTGCCTAAGCCGTTGACCGCGAAACCCATGAACGACCGCTTCCGGCTGACCGAGCGCACGCGCGTCGTCGCCCTGGACGCCAGTCTGCTCGACGAGGCGACCCTGCTCGCCGGCGAGCTCTCGCGCAACCTGAGCTGGAAGATTCCGGCCGAGTCCTCGCAGCGGGTGAACCCGGGCGACATCGTGCTGGGCTTCGATGCTTCCCTCAAGCCGGAGGCTTACCGCCTGCGGGTCACCGGGACCCGGGCACTACTCGCCGGAGGCACCAAGGCCGGGGTCTTCCGCGGCACCCGCACGCTGCTGCAGCTTTTTCCCCTCGAACTACTCGCGACGGCGAAGCCGGCGGCGCTCGCGGAATGGTCCGCCGCTTGCGTCGAGATCGAAGACCAGCCGACGATGCGCTGGCGCATCCTGGACGTGGACGCGGGGTTCTTCCATAAACCCAAGGAACTGCTGCTCCGCGACCTCGACCAGATGGCGCAGCACAAGATCAACGTGCTCCGCTGGCTCCTCAACGCCGAGGGGAACTGGCGCCTACCCATCGACAAGCACCCCGAGTTCGCCGCGGCGATCAAAGGCGCCCCGCGCAGCTACGAGGAGGAAAGACCGACCTTGCGCGGCGATGAGTTCGCGCTTTACCAGGCGGGGCGCCCCCATGGCGGCACCTACACCGAGGACGAGATCAAGGAGGTCATCGCCTACGCGCAGGCCCGCCACATCGAGGTGATCCCGCGGGTGCGCGTCGACTTCGCGCTCGAACCGGAGGACCGGGCCCTACAAGGCGATGTGCTCGACACGTTGGCGCGACTCTTCCCCGGCGACTTTATCCAAGTCGACGTGGTCGACCACCCGAACCTCGCGGTGAAACTGGCGGGGCCGGGCTTCAAGAAAGTGATGGTCGACGAGTCTTTGGCGGGGGCCGAAGCGGCGCGCGTCTGGCTGCAAGGCGAACTGGTGAAGGCAGCGGCGACGCGGAAGAAGCGGCTCATCACGCGACTGTGGGGTACGAACGCCGAGGAGATCCTTAAGCCCGGCACGCCCAAGGGCGCGATCGTCGACCTGCCGACGCCCGAGCGCGGTGCCCCCGAGGCGACAACGAAGGCCTTGGGGGAACTCATCAAACTCGGCCACGGCGTCATCGTCTCGAACTTGGTCGACGACCAAGGCGCCCTGCGCCTGAACCTGGCCGAGGGTGAACGCGAGCCGCTGCTTTTAGGGTTGGCCACGGGCTCAGGCTCGAGCGCACCGGAGCTGGACGACGCCCGTCAGTTCCCCGCCGCGCTCACGCTCGCCGAAGCCGGCTGGAGCGGCCCGAAGGGACTCAGCCACGAGGAATTCGAAGGGCGCCGCCGGGCCATCGAGCCACGGGTGTTCGCCCAAGGCTTCCGCTCCCGCGCGATCCCGCCGGCGACGCTCTTCTCCCTCGAGTTCAACCGGCTGCCCCGCGAAAGCAACGGGACGCTCGCCTTCGCCTTAACCGAAGGGGCGCGGACCGGCCCCGCGATTCTGGTCGCGAACGCCGAGGCCGGTATCCGCCAGGTGGAGCTACTTGCCGACGACCGCGTGGTGTCGCGCCGCCCCACTTCGGCCCGCGCCGACGGACGGGGGGCGGTGACCTTCTGGCGATTGCAGGTGCCCGCGCACGCCGGGAACCTCAAGGTGCGCGTCACTTTCGACCGCAAGGACGCGGTGGAGACGGAAGGCTCGCTGGCCTTCACCTTCCTGCAAGGTCGCCTGCTCGACGAGTACGCCGTGGTCGAACGACCCGAAGCACCCGTGGCGATTTGGGATGTTGCCGCGACGAACGACCGGCACGTCCGCCTGTCGCTGGATGGTCTCCTCAAGGAACCCGGCGACTACCTCGTGGAGATCCGTCCCACCAAGGGTTGGGCCAAGGTCAGCAAGGTCACGCTGCAGGACGTCACCGAAGGCACGCTGCAGACTTTCGCCGATGAAGGGCTGTTGCAGCGGCTCCGCGCCGATGTCGCCTCCCGGGCCACCCACGGGGTGCTCGAGATCGACCTCACGACGGAGAGCACCGACGACGCGGGCGAGGTTTGGCTGCGCCGCCGCTGAGCGGCCACGCCAGCCCGACGGCCCTTACTTCCTGACTCCGGCGACGGCGAAGCGCACGGCAGCCAATGTCCGCCGAGGCTTAAAGGCGTCTCGACGGCGCGGGGGCGCCTATCGGAATCACTTACCTTCCGGCTTCTCGAGCTTGGCGATGAGTCGGCCGAGCGCCGCCTTGGTCGCGGCGTTGGCGACGGCCTGCTCGGCCTGACGCAGCGCCGGGAGATCCGCGGGCGACGCGAGCTTCAGCAAGGCCTTCTGCGACTCCAGTCGCATCGGCTCATCGAGGAGAGTGGCGCAGAGGGCGGCGGCGACGGCACGGTTGTTGCGCGCGACGGCGGCCTTGATCAGCGCGTAACGCCCGGGCAGGTCCGCCTTGGCGTCGCGGATGCCGGCGTTGAAAGCCTCGGTCACGCCCGGCCCGGAGACTTTGGCGAGCACGAGAACGACTTCCTCGGCCAGCGCCTCGTCCTTGGCCAGCGCCGCCAGCACCGGCACGGCCTTGGCGCCGCCAATCTCGGCCAACGCCAGGGCGGCGTCGATACGCACTGGGGAATCGGCCTGCCCCGCGAGCGCCGCGACCTGCGCGGTCGCGCCCACGGCCTTGGCCTCCGCCAACGCGGCGAGCAACAGGCGAGCTTCCGCCGGAGCCACCTTGGCGAGCAACGCGGCGACTTCCGTGGTCAGAGGGCCCGCGGGCTCATCAACCAAGCGTTCCCGGACGTCATCGATCGCGGCCCGACGTTCCTCGGCGGACTTCCCGGCGGACTGCAAGGCCGCAAGGGCCCGACCGTCCTGCGCCCGGAACTCCTTGAGCGCCGCGGCATAGCGGGCGTGATCGAGCGGCGCGTCCGCCGCGAACGCGGCGACGACAAAGCAGCAGACGGGCAGTAGGCACATGGCCGGAAGCGAGGTAGGGCCGGATTACTTGGGGAACTCGGTCTTGCGGAGAACCCAGAGCAGACCACCGTGCACATGCTTGATGAAGTCGGCCTCGGCGAAGGATTCCTTAGTGTGGCCAAGCGCGGTGTAGAACATGCGACCCTTGCCGACATCCTTGTTCCACGACATCGGGTGCGTCTCGCCGGGCTTGGTGTTGCCGCCCTTGTACGTGGTCTCGTCGATCACCAGGAGCACATGGTTCTCCGACTGAAGGTTCTTGAAGTTATACCACTCGTCCTTGCGCTTCCACTCGGCCGGAAGGTGCGCCGTGGCGAGAGTGTCCTTGTCGACGACCTTGAGGACGGCGACCTGCTGGGCGGGGTGGCCAGCGAAGAGACCGCCGACCATCTTGGCGTACCATGGCCACTTGGTGGTGACGTCGCCACCGGCATCCGTCGCGGCGTGGATGCCGACGAAGGCGCCGCCATTCTCGAGCCAGGCCTGGAAGGCGGCCCGACCGCCGACCGCCTGCTTGGCCGCCGCGGCCTTCTGCTCCTCCGTCGCACCCTTCGGCAAAGCCGGCGTCATGACGTCGCCCGTGGTGCTCATGAAGGCGACGGCGCGGTACTTCGCCAGATTCTCGGCCGTGAAGACCGTCGGGTCTTCGGAGAAGTCGACCTCAAGGCCAGCGGCCTTGAACTGGGCTTCCAACATCTTATTGCCGAGCGGGATCGAGTCCCCGTGGCGGAAACCCGCGGTCCGGGAGTATACCAAGGCGCGGCTTGGTTCGGCCGCCACGGCAACGACCGCGGCGAACAGGAGGGTGAGGAGGGAACGCATGGAGTGGGGTGTTAAAGGGACAGGGACAGGGGTAGGGACAGGCATAAGGCACTTCTCGTTCCGAGGAAAGGTTAGAGAACGGCTGTGCTCTATTCACATGGCCTTGTCCTTTTCGGTGGACTCCCTCATTCCATACCCACCCCGCCAGCAGGAACCACCTGCCCCAGTCGCTGTCCCTTTCCCTGTCCCTACCCCTCTATACCCCACCCCATGCCTACCCCCCGCCTCGACCGCCGTTCGTTCCTGCGTAACTCCTCCCTCGCCGGCCTGGCGTTGGGCTTCCCGACGATCATCCCCGCCTCGGCCCTCGGCAAGGACGACACCGTCGCCCCTTCGAATCGCCTGCAGCTTGTCGGCGTCGGCCTCAAGTCCCAAGGCGGCGGCGACATGCGTAACCTGATGTCGAAGAAGGGCGTGCAGGTCATCGCCGTGTGCGATGTGGATAAGCGCGTGCTGAAGTCCTCGGCCGAGGCCGTCGTGAAGAAGGGCATGGCCGCCCCGCGCGAGTATCAGGATTTCCGTGAACTGCTCGCGAAGGAGAAGCCCGACGCCGCGGTGATGGGTCTGCCCGACCACTGGCACGGCGTGATCAGCTGCGCCTTCCTCCGCGCCGGCATCGACGTGTACGGCGAGAAGCCCCTCGCGAAGACCTTCAGCGAAGGCCAGGCCATCGTCGACGCCGTCAAGGCCAACGGCCGCGTCTGGCAGACCGGCATGTGGCAGCGCTCCACCGGCAACTTCCGCAGGGCCGTCGAGATCATCCGCAACGGCGAGCTCGGCAAACTCCTGCACGTCGAGGCCGGTACCACCACGAACAGCCACGGGATCCCGGCCGCCCCCAAGCCGGGCGAGAAGCCGCCCGCCGAGGTCGACTACGACCTCTGGGTGGGACCGTCCGCCTGGATGGAATACGACCCGCGCGTCTTCCACTTCAACTGGCGCTGGCACACCAACTTCGGCGGCGGCATGGTCCTCGACTGGGTCTGCCACCACGGCGACATCGCCGCGTGGGCGATCGGTAAGGACGCCGAATACGCCGTGGCGGTCGAGGGCAAGGGCGAGCTGCGGGAGACCCCCTGGAACACGCACCGCACCTACGACTACACCCTGACCTACGCCGACGGCGTCCAGCTCAACGTGAACAGCAAGTTCGAAGGCGTGAAGTTCGTCGGCGAGAAAGGTTCGCTCTTCGTCCGCCGCGGCGGCCAAGAGTGCAGCATCAAGGGCCTCTGGGAAAAGGACCTTGGGCCGGACGCTTGGCGCTGCCCGGGCACGACCGACCACTTCCAGGAATTCGTCGACTGCTGCCAGTCGCGCCGCAAGCCGCTCTCGCACGCCCTCGCCGCCCACCACGCCACGGCCATCGGCCACTTCGGCAACGCCGCCCTCTTCACGGGCCGCAAGTTGAAGTTCGACCCAGCGGCGCGGCAGTTCATCGGGGACGACACCGCCAATGCGATGCTGACCCGCGAGCTGCGCCAGCCTTGGTCGCTGTCGAAGATCTGATCGGCGGATGAAGCCGCGTACGCTCCAAGGCTTGGCCACGGTCGCCCTCCTGGCGGCCCTCGGCTGGACCTTAGTCGTGCGCAAGCCCGTCGCCGCGCGGACCGACCACCCCACCGCCCCGGCCGACAAGCCCGCCATCAAGGTACGCTCCGCCGCCAACCTGAAACTGACCGGCTGGAACGGCCCGGCGGACAAGGGATTCCGGGCCGTGCTCAAGGCGATGGAGTCCGGGCAGCCCGCGCGCCTCACGCCGCCCGAGATCGACGCCTACCTCGCGCGGCATGGACGCGATGCGCCAAGCCTCGTGGTCGCCTCACGTCTGGCCGACGACCTAACGCTTCTGCGCGAAGCGATCAAGGCAGCCCCCGGGGACGCCCTGGGGCACCTCGAGCTGGCGCTCCGCAGCGAAGATCCGGCGGAGAAGAAGGCCGCGATCGAGGCGTTCCGCGCGTTGCAGCCCGACAACCCGCTGGGGAACTACCTCGGCGCGCAGTCGGCCTTCGCCGCGGGGGATTACACCAAGGCCGCGCAGGACCTGCTGCAGTCGATGGATCAAGGCGCGCTGCAGAACCACAGCCTTCGCCTGCTCGACGCGACCACCGACGCCTATGTCGAGTCGGGTTATGAACCGACGGGCGCCCTGATCGCGGGCTTGGCCCAAGCCGTGAACGTCAACCTTGCCCAAAGCCGCCTCGGCCTGGGCCTGTCCAAGGACCTGCGGGGCTTGCAGGACGAATTCGTGAAGGCGGCCGACTTCGACGCGGTCGAGCCGACTTTGCTCGTCGGCCTGGACCTCGGACGCCGCCTGCAGGAACCCAAGGCGATGATCGTCGAGCAGCTGACCGGGATGGCGGTCGAAGCCGATTTCCTCCGTCAGTTGGACCCGGTCACGCTCGTCGATGGTAGCGTCAGCGCGGGCGAAAGGCTCGCCCAGCTCGCGGCCCAGTCGACCGAGCTCCAAGGGTTGACGCAGTCCGTGCTGGAATTCTCCAAGCAGGCCACCGACGACGACTTTGCGCGCTACTTCGAGATCTTCCGGCGCGACGGTGAGCTGGCTGCGGTGCGGTGGGCGAAGGAACGCGTCGGCAAATGAACCTGTCCCGCCGCCGCTTCCTCGGCGTCGCCGCCGCTTTGGCCGCGGCGCCGGGCGTCTGGGCGCAAACGACCGAGGTCACGGCGACCGGCGAGATGGTCCCCGACCTGGCCGCGTTCGACGAGCTGATGGCCCGCTTCGTGCGCGAACAAGGCGTGCCGGGCGCCAGCCTCGCCATCGCCCATCGGGGCAAGTTGCTTTACGCGCGCGGGTTCGGTCTGGCCGATCGCGATACCGGCGCGCTCGTCCGGCCGACGACACGTTTCCGCATCGCGAGCGTTTCCAAGCCGTTCACGGCGGTCGCCATCCTAAAGCTGATCGAACAAGGGAAGCTCGGCCTCGACGATCCGGTTCTCCCGCTGCTCGGACGGCCCGCGAAAGACCCCCGCTGGTCGCGTGTCACGATTCGCCATTGCCTCCAGCATCGTGGCGGCTGGGACCGGGCGATCTCCGGCGACCCGATCGGGCAGATGGGGGAGATTTTTCACACCACGGGGATCCCGCCGCCCTACGACCCGGCGCAGATTGTGCGCTACATGCTGGGCCGACCCTTGGACTTCGAGCCCGGGGCGCGGATGGCCTACTCCAACCTCGGCTACCTGGTGCTCGGTCGCGTCATCGAGAAGGTGACCCGGATGGACTACGAGGCCTGGGTACGGGCCATCGTGCTCCAGCCGCTGCATCTCGATTCGATGAAACTCGGCAAGGCGACCTGGGCGGACCGCGCACCCGACGAAGCTCGCTACCACGCCCGGGATAACCGGACGGGGATCTCCCTTTACCCGCCGTTCGGCGCCATCGTCCCCTACCCTTACGGGGCTGAGAATTTCGAGGGTTTTGAGGCGCACGGTGGCTGGATCGCCACCGCAGCGGACCTCGTGCGTTTCGCCGACGCTTTCCATGACCCGGCCAAGTGTCCTTTGCTGAAACCCGAGACCATCGCGTGGATGCAGGCCTGCCCCGAGGGCGTGGCCGGGCATGAAGCCGACGGGCAACCGAAGGCTGCCTACTACGGTTATGGCTGGATGGTGCGGCCGGTGAAGGGCGACCAAGCGAACCTCTGGCACTCCGGGCTCATCGCAGGGAGCGAGTCGCTACTGGTGAAGCGCTGGGATGGCTGGAGCTGGGCGGTCCTGTTCAACGGGAACGGCGCCGCGCAAGGCGGTAACCTGTCGACCGCGATCGACCCGCTCCTCCACCGCGCGCTCGGGCACTGAACCCCACCAACACAGAGGGCGCCCGCGGGCGCCCTCTGATTTTCTGGCCAACCGGTCGCCTTGCCTCTTTCTTAGTATCGGTAGTTGTCGGGCTTGAACGGACCGGACTGCTTCACGCCGATGTACGCGGCCTGGGCCGGGGTCAGTTTGGTGAGCTTGGCGCCGAGCTTACCGAGGTGGAGACGAGCAACTTCTTCATCGAGGTGCTTGGGGAGAACAACGACCCCAGGCTGGGCGTTGGCGCGCGTCTCCCAGAGGTGCAGCTGAGCGAGGACCTGATTGGTGAAGGACGTCGACATCACGTAGCTCGGGTGGCCGGTGGCGCAACCGAGGTTCACGAGGCGGCCTTCAGCGAGCATGTAGAGCTGGCGGCCGTCCTTGAACGTGTAGCGGTCGACCTGCGGCTTGATGGTATCCTTCTTCGCGCCCTTAAAGGCATTGAGGCGGGTGACCTGGATCTCGTTGTCGAAGTGGCCGATGTTACAGACGATGGCCTGGTCCTTCATCTTGGTCAGGTGCTCAAGGGTAATGATGTCCTTATTACCCGTCGCCGTGACGTAGATGTCGACCGTGCCGAGCGTTTCCTCGACGGTGACCACGCGGTAGCCTTCCATGGCCGCCTGGAGGGCGCAGATCGGGTCGATCTCGGCGATCTGGACGGTGGCGCCGAGGCCGCGGAGGGATAGGGCCGAACCCTTGCCGACGTCGCCGTAGCCCATGACGAGGGCCACCTTACCCGCGATCATGACGTCGGTGGCTCGCTTGATGCCATCGACGAGCGATTCGCGGCAACCGTAGAGGTTATCGAACTTCGACTTGGTGGCGGTGTCGTTGACGTTGATGGTCGGGACGAGCAGGGAGCCTTCCTCGAGCATGCGGTAGAGCCGCTTGACGCCGGTGGTGGTCTCCTCGGAGACGCCCTTCCAGGACTTCACGACCTTGTGCCAGTGGCCGGGCTTCTGCTTAGCGACCTTCTTGAGGAGGTCCTTGATGACCTGCTCCTCCTCGGACTCGGACTTCGTGTTGACCCACTTGGAGCCGTTCTCGAGCTCATAGCCTTTGTGGATCAGGAGGGTGGCGTCGCCGCCGTCGTCGACAATGAGTTCGGGGCCGTCGCCGTTGGGCCAGGTGAGGGCCTTCATCGTGCACTCCCAGTACTCGACGAGGTTCTCGCCTTTCCAAGCGAAGACCGGGATGCCGGCCTTCGCAATCGCAGCGGCCGCGTGGTCCTGCGTGGAGAAGATATTACAGGAAGCCCAGCGCACGTCGGCGCCGAGGTCGACGAGCGTCTCGATGAGGACGGCCGTCTGGATGGTCATGTGGAGCGAACCGGCGATGCGGACGCCCTTGAGGGGCTGCTTCTGGCCGTACTTGGCACGGAGGGCCATCAGGCCCGGCATCTCATGCTCGGCGACCTGGAGTTCCTTGCGGCCCCAATCGGCGAGGCCGAGATCGGCCACTTTGAAATCAGTGAATTTTTTGGACATAGGTGTGAGGGAGGGTCGGTTGAGAAATTACAGTTAAGGGCGGTTAGCGGACGTTGGCCTTGATCGCCTGGATGAAGGCGGGAAGCTTCGCCGTGGTCTCCCAGGGCAGGCCTTTCTTACCGAAGTGGCCGTAGTGGGTGCTGGCGCGGTAAATCGGCCGGCGCAGGTCGAGTTGGCGGATGATCTCGGCGGGGTTGAAGAGGAAGGTCTTTTTCACCGCGGCGAGGATGACGGCGTCGGGCACGGTGCCCGTGCCGAAGGTGTCGAGGTGGATACTAGTCGGCTCCGGGTGGCCGATAGCGTAAGCGACCTGGAGTTCGCAGCGTTCAGCGGCACCGGACGCGACGATGTGCTTGGCGACCCAGCGGGCCATGTAGGCCGCGGAGCGGTCGACCTTGGTCGGGTCCTTGCCCGAGAAGGCACCGCCGCCGTGGCGACCCATGCCGCCGTAGGAGTCGACGATGATTTTTCGACCGGTCAGGCCGCAGTCACCCTGCGGGCCCCCGACGACGAAACGGCCGGTGGGGTTGATGAGGTATTCGGTCTTCGGGCCGACGAGGGCCTTGGGGAGGACCTTGCGGATGACCTGCTCAATGCAGAACTTCTCGATCTGGCGATGGGAAACATCGGCGGTGTGCTGGGTCGAGATGACCACATTCTCGATGGCGACCGGCACGCCGTCCTCGTAGCGGACGGCGACCTGGGACTTGCAGTCCGGCCGGATCCACGCGGTGCCCTTGGCGCCGGACTTGCGGAGACGGGCCAGCTCGCGGTTGAGGCGGTGGGCGAACATCACCGGGGCCGGCATGAGCTCGGGGGTCTCGGTGGTCGCGAAACCGAACATGATGCCCTGGTCGCCGGCGCCCATCTGGGCGTGCTTCTTGCCCTCGGCCTTACGCTCGTCGACGCCCTGCGCGATGTCCGGGGATTGCTTGGTGAGCAGGTTGGTGATGAAGACCTTGTCGGCGTGGAAGACGTCGTCGTCGTTCACGTAGCCAATCTCGCGGATTGCCTCGCGGACGACCTCCTCGAAGTTGACCTTGGCCTTGGTGGTCAGTTCGCCGGCGATGACCACGTGGTCGCTCTTCACGAGGGTCTCGCAGGCCACGCGGGAGAAGCGATCCTGGGCGAAGCACGCGTCGAGGACGGAATCCGAGATGCTATCGGCGACTTTGTCGGGGTGGCCTTCGCCAACCGACTCGGAGGAGAAGGTGTAGGAAACGGGACGGGACATAAGACCCCTGATGCAAAGGGGAAACCCGACCTTAGCAAGCAGGCATCCAAGTATCGGGATGGGAAGATGTGTCATCGGTTAGCCTAGGGAGGGGCCGCACCGCGTGCGGCCCTAGGTCGAGCCCGGCGGACAGGGATAGCAGCGCGGGCGGCCCCTCCCCCTCGCGCCAACAAAAAAGGGCGCCCCGGAGGGCGCCCTGATTCGTCGCTCGGGGGTCGCTTAGCCGCCGATCGCCTTGAGCGTGCCGAGGTACTCGATGAGCGAAGTGAGTTCCTCGACCGTCAGCCCCGCGGCGAGGCCGGCGGGCATCATGGACTGCGGGAGGTGACGCTCATTGCGGACATCGCTGCGCTTGATCTTGGAGACCTGGCCGGCGATGTTGCGGAGGGTGACGACCCCGTCGGCCTCCCCGGTGACGAAGCCCATCTGCTCGGAGTCGTCCTTCATTTGGAAGACGACGGTCTGGAAGCCTTGGGCGACGACCTTGTTCGGATCGAGGATCGAGTCGACGAGGTACTCGCGCGGGAACTTCGCACCGGCGGCACCGAGGTACGGGCCCTTCTGCTCCGCAGCGAGGTCGACGGCGTGGCAGGCCACGCAACCTTGCTGGGTGAAGAGCTTCTGGCCCGCCTTGACGTTGCCGCGCCCCTTCAGGACGGCGTTGGCGACAACCTTGGCGTCGAGCTGGGCGATTTTCTTGCCCTTGCTGGCGGCGGCGAGTTTGCCGGCGGCGAGCGCGGCCTTGGCGGCGTTGATCTGGATGACGTTGTCGCCCTTCATGCCTTCCTCGAGCTGCTTGTCGAAGCCCGTGAGGCCGAGGTCGGCGATGGCGTGGAAGAAGCCGATATCACGCGGGTTCTTGTCGACGTGGTCACGCACGGCCTTCTTGTGCTGATCCTTGGTCAGCGGGCTGCCGAGCACGTTGAGCAGGGCTTTCCAGAGAATCGTCGACGCGGCGTCCTCGGCCTTGTTGGCCATGGAGCGGAGCTTGTTCACCTGGTTGCCGCGCTCGGCCTCGTAGATGAAGTCGCTAATCGCCTGGGTGGCGGCGGCGGGGGCTTGGGCGTCCTTGGACCAGCCGGCGAGGACCTTCACGCGGGGCTCGAGGCCGGCGTCGCCTTCGACCTTCAACACGGCCTTGTAGCAATCCAGACGCTCCTCCCACTTGCGGGAGGCCTGCAGGGAGGCGTCGACGAGCAGGGCGAGGTCGGCCGGGCGCAGGGTCTGCGTGGCCATCGCGAGGCGAATCGGGTCGACGCCTTCGAGCTTCAGCTCGGTGATCGCGATGCGGTTCTTCGCCAGCAGTTCGAGCGTGGCCATGCGGAGCGCGGCGGGGAGCTTGGCGTAGGCGGCCTCGATGGCGGCCTTGATACGCGGGGTGGCTTCCCACTCGGCCGGGATGAAGTACGGACCGCGGTCATCCGGACGGGTGCTCCACCAATCCTTGTAATTCCAAGGCTTCTCCACGTGGTAGAGGCGGGCGAGGGCGCCGATGGCGCCGGCGCGCAGGGCGTCGTCGCCGGTCTTGGTCAGCTCGATCAGGCCATCGACGGAGTCGGCGGTGTGGATGAGCTGCAGGGAGCGCAGGGCGATGTAGCGCTGGGCAGGGTCCTTGGCGGCCTCGACGAGCGGCTTGGCGTTGCCGAGGTGCTCGAGGGCGTGGATCGCGGTGTGCGGGAGGCGGTAGTGCGCGCCTTCCTCGAGCTTACCCTCGTCGGCGGGCCACGTGGCGGCGGCGGCGGCGATGGCGCCCGCGGTCTCCTTCGCCCCGAGGCGCTGGAGCCCGATGGTAGCCTGGAGGCGGACGCGCGGGTTCGGGTCCTTGAGGCCGTCAAGGAACGGCTGCACCGGGACGCCCTTGGTCTCGGTGGTGCGGTCGGCCAGCGCGCGGAGGGCGAACTCGCGGACGGCGGCATCCTTGGTCAGGCCGACGAGCCCGTCGGTCGAACCGGCCCCCAGGAGCTGCTTGTAGGTGAAGACCGCGGCGACGCGGTGGTGGAGGTGGGCCTGCGCGGAGGCGGCGACGGCGAGCACCGACTCGGCAAGGCCGGTCTTCTTTAGGTCGATGATCCGGCGAGAGGCCTCGAGGCGCTGCACGGCGCTGTCAGAGGCGAGGAGAATCACGAGGTCGGCGTCGGACGCCTTGGTGACGTCGACGTACTGGTTGGGCTTCACGCCGTCGACGACGACCTGCTGGATCATGCCCTGCTGCTTACCCTTGCCGAGGTAACTGAAACCACCGGCGCGCCAGTCGGCGATGTAGAGGCGGGAGTTGCCGTCGACATCGATGTCGGTGGCGCGGGGCACCTTATGGAAGGTCTGTTGCTGGGCGACGAAGGTGGCCTCAAAGGGCTTGAGCGGGTGATTGTGGATCGTGCCCGTGGTCCAATCGCAGGTGAAGAGCGTGTCGCCCCAGCCCTTCGGGAAGCCCGGCTCGGAGAGGTAGAGGCCGCCGGTGCCGGAGCCGCCACCGTAGTCGGCCAGCGGGCGGGCGATCTCGTCGTCGAAATTCTTGTACAGGCGGGGGTAGCCGGGGTTGGCCAGCGAGGTGAAGTGGTGGAAGCGCGTGTTCCAGCCCTTACCGTCGTTGGTGTTGTCGCGGGAGAAGAGGTCGAGGGTCGGCGAGATGGCGACGTCGCAGATGTTGCGGGTCATCTCGGTGTAGATCTCGAGCTCGGAGCCGTCCGGGCGGACGCGCATGACGCCGCCGCCATAGAGGGTCACGCGCTTCTTGTCGCCGAGGCCGATGGCGCCGTCATTGTCGCGGATGAGGCCCGCGCCGAAGTCGCCCACGGCAATGTAGAGCCAACCGTCGATGCCCATGCGGCAACCGTTGGTGGTGTGGTCGGCGCCCCGAGGATGCTCGATGCCGCCGCCGAGACCATCAACGAGGAGCGTACGCTCGGAGTCATAGTCGGCCTTGCCGTCGCCGTCCTTGTCCTGGAACTTGGAGAGGAAGGGCGGGTGGACGAGGTAGAGGACGCCGCCGACGAAGTGACCGCCGCGCGGGCTCTCGACCTTGGTGTACTCGATCATGACGTCGGCCTTGCCGGCGCCCTTGGTGTCGCGGGCCAGCAGGATGCGGCCCATGCCCTTGATGTGGCCGAGCGAGCCATTCTTGTCGGAGGAGATGTAGACGTCGCCATTGGCGGCGGCCGACACGGCGGTCGGGTAGATCTCGGGCTCCTGGGCGGTGCCCACGAACTCGCGGATAGTGAAGCCTTCCGGCACCGCATGAGCGGCGGCGGACAGGAACAGAAGGCCTAGGGTAGAGCGGACCATGGGTGTGTGCGGGGTGTGAAGAGGTAGATGTAGGGTTTTGACCTTAAGTTCCAAGCGGGAACACCGATAATTCGCCCCCCATAGCGGCTTGCCCCTCGTCGGCCCCAGCCTATCCCTTCATAAAGATGAGCGCCCCGGTGCCCCCACTCTTCCCCGCCCCGAGGGAAATCATCCTTGGGGAAGGCCGAATGGACGCGTCAAAATTGGCGTCTTTGCCGGCCACGATCGCCGAGGCCCAAGCGCTGCTGCGCACCGGCCAAGCCCAGGGCTGGCGGGTCGACCTCGCCCCGGAGCTAGGTGCGGAATGCTTCCACCTCACGATCGGCCCCGCGTCCGCGCACCTCGCGGCGGGCGATGCGGCCGCCGTGCTCCACGCCGCGCGGACCTTGCGTCAACTGCGGCAGCCCGACGACCCCACCCTGCCCTGCCTGACGGTCGTCGATGGCCCGGCCCTGCCGGTGCGCGGCTTCATGCTCGACGTGTCGCGCGGCAAGGTGCCGACGATGGCGGAGCTCCTTCGCCTCGTGTCGGCGCTCGCCGAGTTACGCGCCAACCAACTCCAACTCTATGTCGAGCACACGTTCGCGTTCCCGGGCCACGAGGACGCTTGGCGCGACGCCTCGCCCCTGACGGCGGGGCAGATTCGGACCCTCGACGACGCCTGCGCCGAGGTGGGCATCGAACTCGTCCCGAACCTCAACACGTTCGGCCACCTGGAGCGCTGGCTCCGCCACCCGCGCTACCGCCCGCTGGCCGAATGCCCCGAAGGCTGGATCCACCCATTGACCGGACAGTTCAAGCCCATCCCCGGCACGCTCAAGCCCGACGCCGCCTCGCTCACCTTCGTCGACGCCCTGCTGGCGGATTACCTCCCCTGCTTCCGTAGCCGCCAGGTGAACATCGGCGGCGACGAGCCTTGGGAACTGGGCCAAGGCTTCAGCAAGCAGGCGGTCGCCGAACGCGGGAAGCACCGCGTCTACCTCGAGCACCTCCGTAAACTTTGCGCCCTGGCCACGGATCGCGGGCAGACCCCGCAATTCTGGGGCGACATCCTGCTCGAGGACCTCGCGCTCGCGCAGGAGGCCCCGGCCGAGGCGGTGCCGGTGGTCTGGGGCTACGATGCCGGGCACCCGTTCGACGCCCAAGGCGGGCGCTTGCGGGAACTGGGGCGCACCTACCTCGTGGCGCCGGGCACCAGCACCTGGCAAAGCTTCACCGGCCGCCTCGACAACGCGCTGACGAATCAACGCGAGGCGATTTCAGCCGCGCTCACGCACGGCGCGCGCGGCATCCTGCTGACGAGTTGGGGCGACAACGGTAACCACCAGCCCTGGCCGACGAACTGGCCAGCGATGGTCGCGGGCCTGACCCACGCTTGGACGGGCAAACCCACGGAGGCGCTGGCGCCCGGCTACGCCGTGCTGGGTTCGTTGTCGGCCGAAGCAGCCACGGCGGTCGCGCAGGCGCTCACGCACCTCGGCCGACTCGACGGCCAGATCGCCAAGGCCCACCGCAACAAGAGCCTCACCTGGGATTTCCTCACCGCCAAGCCCGCGGCGCTCACCCAGTTCACCGAAGGCGTCACCACGGAGGAACTCCAGCGCGCTTGGACTTACCTCGACGCGGCCGCCCCGCTCCTCGCGGCAATTACCGCCGACGACATCCGGGCAGAGCTGACCTTGGGAGCCGACCTCGCCCGCGCCGGCCTGCATCGTGCCGAAGGGAAGACCCTATCCCAGCGGGAACGTGGTGCATTGACCGAGCGATACCAAGCCGCTTGGCTCAAACGAGCGAGGCCTGGCGGGCTCGATGAAAGCGTCGGGTTGCTCTTCGGCGAGCCGAACGCCTAACCGCGGCAGGGAACATAAACACCCCAACGGGGTTCACCTCTTAACCCCATGCACCGCGTCTCGCCCAGCCTCGCCCTGATCCTTCTCGGCGGCGTCTTGCCGGCGGCGACCCCGACCCGCGGGGACGCCTTGTTCGCCGGGGAGGTACCGGTGATCGAGCTCACCATCCCCGACCTCGGCCTCAAACAACTCGCCCAGGAACCCCGGGCTTTGGTGGAATTCACGTTACGGGAGCCCGGCCAGCAGGCCTTGGAACATTGCTCGATCAAGTTGAAGGGGAGCTACGGCAGTTTCCGGCAGATCAATGATGCGCGCCCGGGCTTCTCCATCCGTACCGCCAAGTCGACGGAACAGGCTTTCCATGGGCTCACGAAATTCCAACTGAACAACTGCGCCCAAGACGGCAGCATGATCCATGAGCAATTGGCCGGGGAGATCGCCCGGGCCGCCGGCGTCCCCGCCTCCCGCTGCGCCCACGCCTATGTGACGATGAACGGCAAGGTGCTCGGGGTTTATGTGATCAAGGAGGGTTTCGACGGCGAATTCCTTCGTCCGTTTTTCCAGGACACCCACGGGCATCTCTACGACGGCGGCCTGCATTCGGACATCCACCCAGGCCTCGAACTGGATAAGGGCGACCCGAAGGACCAGACCAAGATCACCGAATTCACCCAGGCCCTCCGGGAAGGCGACCCCGCCAAGCGGCGCGATCGGCTCGGCCGTATCCTGGATATCGACGCCTACCTCCGGCACCTGGCGATCGAAAATATCCTAGTCCACGGCGACGGTTATTCGTATCGGGCGAATAACTACCGCGTCTACGAGGACCCTTCGGTCGGCAAGTTCACCTTCATCCTCCACGGCATGGACAATGCCTTCGGGGTCGACTCCTGGGGCCAGAGTTCCCCCCGGGCCTACGTCTTCGCGTCGCCCGTGGTCGCCCCGCTCTACCCCGGTGCCAGCGTGACCGCGGTGGCGCAGGCCTTGTGGGGCGACAAGCAGGACCGGGCGCTGCGCGAGCGCTTCCGGCAGCAAGCGCGCGCGGTCTACGCCCAAGCAATCAAGGGGCGCGATTGGGCCAAGCGTACCGAGGAAGTGACCGCCAACCTGAAGGCGCGGCTACTCCCGGTGGATCCGAAGGAAGCCGCCCGGGCCGAACGTCGCGGGCTGGAGGGCGCCGCCCAGGTACGCCGGCGGATGGAAATCGTGCGCTCCCAGTTTGAGGATGCGGAGAAACTCGGGGCCCCGGGCGGGACGATCGGTCTCGGCCCCTACCTCTGGAACGTCTCGACTGACCGCGGGGAGGTCCGGGAAAGTAAAGTCGAGTCGCGTGAATGCCTGTACCTCAAGAAGGCCGCGGCCGGAGGGCAGGTCGACGCACGCCTCCCGCTGGCGTTGGAGCCGGGACGCTACCGCCTGTCGGCCGTGGTCCGGACCCGCGGCGTTATCGGTGGAGGCTTTCGCCTCCGACTCGGCGGCGAAAGCGATCGCCGCGACCTCCCGACCTTGGCCGGCGATCAAGACTGGCAGTCGGTGAGGATTGATTTTGCCGTCACCGACGGCGACCCGACCCTCGTGCTCGAGTTGCGCGCCGATGCGGGCGAGGCATGGGTCGACCGCAATGACCTCCGGCTCACCCGACTGCCCTGATGGCCCGGCTGACGCCAAGGTGCGGCGGGGCGGACCCTGCCCAAGGGGTTGACTCCATCCCATCCGAAAATCATCTTCAGCCGAACCCCGTGCGCACCCCGACCACGCCAGCCTTCCGGAAGCTGGCCGGCCTCTTGGCCGGCGGGCTTATCTGTTGGCAGACGGCCCTCACCGCGGTCCGCGCCCAGCCAGCCCCGACCCCCGCGCCGAGCGCCCCGCCGGCAGCCCCGGTCACGCCGGTGATCCCGGTGGCCCCCAAGCCCAAGGTCCTCGACGTCTCCGATGATGCACTTTTCGCCGGCTTCGTCCCGAAGATCGAGTTACTCATCTCGCCCGAAAACATCGACAAGCTGGCCAAGGACCCTCGCAATTTCGTCGAATGCTCCATCAAGGAGTACGGCGGCCTCACCCTCGAGAAATGCTCCGTCAAACTCAAGGGCTCGGCGGGGAGCTTCCGGCAGATCAACGACCCGCGACCCGGCTTCTCCCTCCGCACGGATAAGGTGAAGAAAGGGCAAGAGTTACGGGGGGTCGGCAAGTTCCAGCTGAACAACTTCGCCCAGGACGGCACGATGCTACATGAGCAAATCGCCGGGGAGATGGCCCGCAAGGCCTTCGTGCCGGCCTCCCGCTGCACCCACGCCTACGTCCTGATGAACGGCAAGGTGCTCGGCACCTACCTGCTGAAGGAGGGCTTCAATGAAGAGTTCCTCAAGTACTTCTTCAAGGACACGCGGGGGCACCTCTACGACGGGGGCTTCGTCAGCGAGGTGAACCCCAACACCGAGTGCGACCGAGGCAACCCCAACGACAAGTCCCGCCTACTCGAACTGATCGGGGCGAGCAACGAGCCCAAGCCCGAGCTGCGTTTGCCTCGCCTGGACAAGGTCCTGGATATCGACGCCTACTTCCGCTACGTCTTCATGGAGACGGTGCTGACGCACTGGGACGGGTACTCGTTCAACCGGAATAACTACCGTTTTTACGAGGACCCTTCCACGGGCAAGTTCCACTTCATCCTTCACGGGATGGACCAGACCTGGGGCGATACCCGCTGGTACGTCTTCCGCCAACCCAACGCGATGGTGTCCAACGCCCTCTGGGGCGACAAGGTCATGCGCGAGCGGTTCCGGGCGCAGTGCTTCTTGGTCTGGGAGAAAGCGATCAAGCCGGTCGACTGGCCTCGCCGCACCGAGCAGGTCGCCGCCGACCTCAAGGCGAAGATTCGGGGCTACGATAAAGCCGATGCCGCCGCGTTTGAAGGCCGGGGGCGCGACGCCGCCAACCAGATCCGCGCCCGGCTCGAGGCCGTGAAGACCCAGATGGAGGACGCGCTTAAGCTGCGCACCCCGGGCGGCAAGGCCGCGCTCGGCAAATACGCCTGGGGCCCGTCCACCGACAAGGGCGACACCGTCGAGACGGCTTACGCGAATCGCGACTGCCTCGCCCTCAAGGTGGGCCCCAGCGGCGGCGGGGATTTCCGCCTCCAACTCTCGCTCTCGCCCGGACGCTACCGCCTTGATGGCAAGATCCAGTACAAGGGCGTGAAGGCCGGCGACGGCGAAGCCAAGGGACTGCGCCTGCGCACTTCCGGGGCCCCGACCGACCCGAAGAACCCCGGTGCCATCGGCGACGGGACCTGGAAGAACTTCGCGCACGATTTCGTCGTGACGGACGCCGAACCTGTCCTGATCGCCGAGCTGCGCGGCGCGGCGGGCGAGGCCTGGGTTGACCGCGCTTCCCTCACCCTCACCCGCCTACCCTAAGCCGATGGACACCACGGACCGCTTCGAGTACAAGTTCTTGCTCTCCCTTGATCAAAGGGAAGCGCTGCTGACCAGCCTCGCGGGTGCGCTGCTGCCCGACACCCAAGGCGGCTCCGAGGGTCGCTACCCGATCGTCAGCCTCTACTACGACTCCCCCGACCGCCGCTGCTACTGGGACAACTGGCGAGGCCTGCCGTCCCGCCGCAAGCTACGCGTGCGCGTCTACGGCTCAGGGGACGGCGCCATCGCGCCGACCAGTTTCATCGAGGTCAAACACAAGGCGGATGGCCGCGGCGTGAAACGCCGGGTGGAGACCTCCCTGCCGCGCGCCCTCGCCCTGGCGGCGGGGACCCCGGACCACGGCCCATGGACTCCCGGCGAAGCCCGCACCCTCGCGGAAGTCCAACGGTTGGTGCAGCTGGAGGATTTCCGACCGGCGTGCGTCATGCGCTACGACCGCCACGCGTTTTTCCTCCACCTCCCTGACCAGCCCCCGACCGAGACCCTGCGCGTGACCTTTGACCACGATGTCGCGGTCCGCTTCGATGAACTGACGCCGACCACCGACGACCGCCGTTTTCAGCACCGCGTCCTACCGCCCACCGCCTGCATCATGGAGGTCAAGGGCGCGGGGGCCGTCCCCTACGCGTTCGCCGAAAAATTGGCGCGTCTCCGACTATCGCCTCGCAACTTTAGCAAGTACAGCGAAGGTGTTCGCCAGTTCGGACTCCCCGCCCTTACCCCCGCCTGACCCGCTTTCCTCACCTCGACCATGCTTACTTTCCTCGCCCAGACGGCCGCCGCCCCGGACCCCGGTTTATTCGACGTGCTTTTCTCCTCGTCGGCCCCGCACCACACCCCGGGGATCACCGAGATCCTCTTCGCCATCCTCTTCAGCTTCAGCCTCAACAGCCTGATTGCCGCCATCTATAAGCGCACCTACCGCGGCACCCGCTACTCCCAGGACTACGTGCACACGCTGCTCATTCTCGGCACGGTGGTGACGATGGTCATCATGGTCGTCCACGGTAATTCAGCCACGGCGTTCGGCATGTTCGCCGCCTTCTCGATCATCCGCTTCCGCCGCTCCGTCTCGCAGTCCCGCGACATCGGCTTCATCTTCCTCGCGATGGCCACCGGCTTGGCGGTTGGCGCGCAGCAATACCTCCTAGCCCTCATCACGGTCCCGCTCGTCTGCGCGATCATCTGGGCCATCTCCGCCCGCGACCTCTTCGTCGCCCAGCGCAGCTCGCACCTCCTGCGCCTCCGCGTGAACAATGACTGCAACTACGACGTCGCCTTCGCGGAGGTCTTCGCCCGCTACCTGGTCGAGCACGAGCTCACCTCGGTCGAGACCGTCCAAGCCGGCATGATGACCGAGGTCGCCTACGAGATCACCCTGCGCGACATCCGGCAGCTCAACGGCTTCGTCACCTCCCTCCAGATGGTCAACGGCAACAACCGCGTCATCGTCACCCGGACGGCGGAACAAGGCGAGACGGACTCCGACTGACCTCCGGCTGGAACTTAGCCAAAAACCAGGGGCGCCGTTCGGCGCCCCTGTTTGTTTTTAGCCATGTCACCGTGTCCCCTTGCCCACGTGACCCTCGCGGCGCACCGCGCCGCGCTCAGTCGCCGCCCTTGGAGGGCTTACCGGTGGAGGAGAAGAACTCCTTCACGCGGGCCCGGAGGTAGTCGCGGTTGAGCTTGGCGATCACGTCGAGCGTGATGCTCTTCGGGCAGTGCGCCTGGCACTCGCCGTAGTTGGTGCAGTTGCCGAAGCCGGCTTCGTCCATGGTCTTCACCATGGCGAGGGTGCGGCGGTCGCGCTCGGCCTGGCCCTGGGGCAGGATGTTGAGGTGGTTGATCTTGGCGCCGACGAAGAGCATCGCGGAGCCGTTCTTGCAGGAGGCGACGCAGGCACCGCAACCGATGCACTCGGCGGCGTCCATGGCCTCGTCGGCCACGGGCTTGGGCACCGGGATGTTATTGGCCTCGGGGGCGGAGCCGGTGCGGACGGTGATGAAGCCGCCGGACTGGATCACCTTGTCGAAGGCGGAGCGGTCGACGGCGAGGTCCTTGATCACCGGGAAGGCGCGGGCGCGCCACGGCTCGACGGTGATCGTCTCGCCGTCGCGGAAGTTGCGCATGTGCAGCTGGCAGGTCGTCACGCCCGGGAGCGGGCCATGCGGCATCCCGTTGATGGTCATCGAGCACATGCCGCAGATGCCTTCGCGGCAGTCGTGATCGAAGGCGAAGGTGTCCTTGCCCTGCTTGATGAGCTGCTCGTTGAGCATGTCCATCATCTCGAGGAACGAGGCGGAGGTGGGCACGGCGGCGAGCGCGTGCTCCTCGAAGGCGCCGGGCTGGCCGCGACGCTGGCGCCAGACGCGCAGCTTGAGCGCCAGGGTGGTTTCTTTTGCGTGGGACTCGACCATGGTGGTTACTTGTAAGAGCGGGTGGAGAGTTGGGTCTCCTCGTAGACGAGGGGCTCGACGTGGCGGGCGGGCAACTGGCCGTCGCCGGTCCATTCCCAGACGGCGGCGTGGGCGAACTGCGCGTCGTCGCGCTTGGCTTCGCCGGCGTCCTGGTACTCGGTGCGGAAGTGGCCGCCGCAGGACTCGTCGCGCTTGAGGGCGTCGAGGCACATCATGATGCCGAAGTCCAGGAAGTCGGCCACGCGGCCGGCGCGTTCGAGCTCGGGGGCGAGGGCGTCGCCGGAGCCGACGACTTTGACGTTCTTCCAGAAGTCCTCGCGGAGGGCCTGGAGGTCGCGGATCGCGCCTTCGAGGCCGGCCTGGTCGCGGGCCATGCCGCACTTCTCCCAGGTGATCTTACCGAGCGCCTTGTGGTAATAGCGCGGGGACTTCGTGCCGTTGATCGAGAGGAGCTTGGCGACGCGGTCATTAACGTCCTTGGTGACGGCCTGGAATTCCGGCGCGTCCTTGGAGGGACGGCTGCCGGGCTTCTCGCCCGCGAGGAAGTCGGTGACCGTGTACGGCAGGACGAAGTAGCCGTCGGCCAGACCCTGCATGAGCGCGGAGGCTCCGAGGCGGTTGGCGCCGTGGTCGGAGAAGTTGGCTTCGCCGCCGACGAACAGGCCGGGGATATTGGACTGCAGGTTGTAGTCCACCCACAGGCCGCCCATCGTGTAGTGCACGGCCGGGAAGATGCGCATCGGCTGCTTGTACGCATTCTCGCCGGTGATGTTCTCGTACATGTCGAACAGGTTGCCGTAGCGGGCGCGGACCTCGGCCTCGCCGAGGCGCTTGATGGCGGCGGAGAAGTCGAGGTAGACGCCGAGGCGCTTGCCGTCGACCACCTGGCCGACGCCGCGGCCTTCATCGCAGACTTCCTTGGCGGCGCGGGAGGCGATGTCACGCGGGGCGAGGTTGCCGTAACTGGGGTACTTGCGTTCGAGGAAATAATCGCGCGCTTCCTCGGGGATCTCGGAGGCGGGCTTAGTGCAATCGGCCTTGTGCTTGGGCACCCAGACGCGGCCGTCGTTGCGGAGCGACTCGGACATCAGCGTGAGCTTGGACTGGTCCTCGCCGTGCACCGGGATGCAGGTCGGGTGGATCTGCGTGTAGCACGGGTTGGCGAAACCGGCGCCGCGGCGGTGGGCGCGGAAGGTCGCGGTGACGTTGCAACCCTGGGCGTTGGTCGAGAGGTAGAAGACGTTGCCGTAGCCGCCGGTGCAGACCACGACGACATCGGAGGCCCAGGACTCGACGGCCCCGGTGACGAGGTCGCGGGTGACGATGCCCTTGGCCTTGCCGTCGACCAGGACGAGGTCGAGCATCTCGTGGCGGGTGTACATCTTCACCGTACCGAGGCCGATCTGGCGGGAGAGCGCGGAGTAGGCGCCGATGAGGAGCTGCTGGCCGGTCTGGCCGCGGGCGTAGAAAGTGCGGGAGACCTGGGCGCCCCCGAAGGAGCGGTTGGCCAGGAGACCGCCATACTCGCGGGCGAAGGGCACGCCCTGCGCGACGCACTGGTCGATGATGCTCGTCGAAACCTGGGCGAGGCGGTAGACATTGGCCTCCCGGGCGCGGTAGTCCCCACCCTTGATCGTGTCTTGGAAGAGGCGGCGGACGCTATCGCCGTCGTTCTGGTAGTTCTTTGCGGCGTTGATGCCGCCTTGCGCGGCGATCGAGTGGGCGCGGCGCGGGCTGTCCTGGTAGCAGAAGCAGGAAACCTCGTAGCCCATCTCAGCGAAGGAGGCGGCGGCGGCGGAACCGGCGAGGCCGGAGCCCACCACGATGATGTGGTACTTGCGGCGGTTCGCCGGGTTCACGAGGCGGAGCTTCGCCTTGTGGTTGTTCCACTTGTCGGCCAGCGGGCCGGCGGGGGTCTTAGGGTCCAGTTTCATGGGACGGGGCGCTTACTTAATGAGGCCGGCGAGGACGGCCAGCGGGATGGAGATGAAGCCCAGCGCGATGAACCAGGCGTAGGCCTGGGCCAGGGCGTCGAGGCGACCGCGCCAGCGCTCGTTGCGCAGGCCGAGAGTCTGGAAGACGCTGCTCACCCCGTGGCCGAGGTGGAGGCAGAGCAGCAACATGCTGACGATGTAGAAAAGGGCGACGGCCGGCTGGGTGAAGCCGGCGACAACCATGGCGTAGACGCTTTCGCCCTGGTACGAGACGGCGACGGCCTTGAACGTGTAATGAAGGAGGTGAAACGCGATGAACCCGAGGATCACCACGCCCGAGTAAGGCATCGTGCGGGAGGCCAGGGTCGCCCGGCGGGTGGCATCGACGGCCGGACCACCCTCCCGGGAGGCCTTATTTTCAAGGGAAAGCTTGATTCCGACCCAGATATGAGCGAAAACGCTAATTAAGAGGACAGTCCGGGCGGTCCAGATGAGGCCCGCATGGTCGTGGAGCCATTGGGCGTACTCGTTGAGCGCCTTCTCCCCCTTGAACATCAGTAGGTTGCCAAGCAGGTGGCCGAGGACGAAGCCGATCAGGACAAGGCCGGTCAGGGCCATGACGACCTTCTTCCCGATGGAGGAAGGCTGGCAGCAGCGAGAACAGGGACTGGCGGGCATAAAGACGGAGGGATACGGGGACGGCGGGAATCGCAAAAGGCATCAAATAGGCTGACCGACCCCCGACCACCACGGAGACAGGCCAGCGGGGAGGTATTAGGCCCGGCCTACCCGGACGTGAAAAACCCTCATAAGGGAGGGCGCCGAACCAGGCCGCGGCCGACGATGGGTGGAATAACCGCTTGCCAGCGTTTCCCCTGCCCTTGAAATCCGAAAGTCCAGACCGGCCGGACCAGCCGGTCTTATCTTTTTTAAACGTACCCCCTCGCCGCGCCCGCCCCATGAAATATATTTTCGTCACCGGAGGAGTCATCTCCTCACTCGGCAAGGGCCTCACCGCCGCCGCGATCGGCGCCTTGCTCGAATGCCGCGGCCTCAAGGTCCGGATCCAGAAGTTCGATCCCTACCTCAACGTGGACCCGGGCACCATGAGCCCTTACCAGCACGGCGAGGTCTACGTGCTCGATGACGGCGCCGAGACGGACCTCGACCTCGGTCACTACGAACGCTTCACCTCCGGCGTCCTCTCGCGCCTCAACAGCCTGAGCTCCGGCCAAGTCTACGAGACGGTCATCCAGAAGGAACGCCGCGGCGACTACCTCGGCAAGACGGTCCAGGTCATCCCGCACATCACCAACGAGATCAAGGAACGCATCCTCAAGGGCGGCGAGGGCGTCGACGTGCTCATCACGGAGATCGGCGGCACCACCGGCGACATCGAAGGCCTGCCGTTCCTCGAAGCCCTGCGCCAGTTCCAGCACGACGCCGGCCGCGAGAACGTGGCGTTCCTGCATTGCACGCTGGTCCCGTTCATCAAGGCCGCCGGTGAATTGAAGACGAAGCCGTCGCAGCAGTCCGTCGCCAAGCTCCGGGAAATCGGTATCCAACCCGACATCCTCGTGTGCCGCACCGACCGCCCGATCGGCGAGGATAACCGCCAGAAGCTTTCGCTCTATTGCAATGTCGGGGTCGACGCCGTCATCGAGTGCCGCGACGTGGCGCACTCCATCTACGAGTTGCCGCTGATGCTGGCCGAGCAGCGCATCGATGAGATCGTCGTCAAGCGTCTCGGCCTGCAGTGCGCGCCGATGGACATCGCCCCTTGGCGCGAGATCGTCCGCCGCCTGCTCGAGCCCAAGGTGCGCGTGCGCGTCGGGGTCGTCGGCAAATACATCGAGCTCCAAGATGCCTACAAGTCGGTCTACGAGTCCATCGTGCACGGCGGCATCGCCAATGAGGCGGCCGTCGAGATCGTGCGCATCGACGCCGAGGACCTCGAGACCCAGGGCACCGCTCAACTCGAAGGCCTCGCTGGCATCCTCGTGCCAGGGGGCTTCGGTAACCGCGGGATCGAGGGTAAGATCATCGCCGCCCGCTTCGCGCGCGAACGGAAGATCCCCTTCTACGGCCTTTGCCTCGGGATGCAGATCACCGTCATCGAGTTCGCCCGGCACGTGCTGGGCTTGAAGACCGCCCATTCGACCGAATTCAATCCGGAGACGGCCGACCCGGTCATCCACCTCATGGAGTCCCAGAAGAGCGTCGTGACCAAGGGCGGGACGATGCGCCTCGGTCGCTACGACTGCGCCCTCACCCCGGGCAGCAAGTCCCGCGCCGCCTACGGCCGCGACGTCATCCAGGAACGCCACCGCCATCGTTTCGAATACAACGACGCCTACCGGGCGCGCCTCGAGGCCGCGGGGTTGCTTGTCGGCGGAACCAACCCGCAGTCCGGGCTGGTCGAGATTGTCGAGGTCAAGGACCACCCCTTCATGGTCGGGGTCCAGTACCACCCCGAGTTTAAGTCCAAGCCGAACCGCCCCCACCCGCTTTTCGCGGCTTTTGTGAAAGCAGCGGTTGAGAAGTCCCTGCGCTCCTGTTAATAGGTAGACGAAACCGGCTCCGCCGGTCGCTCTTGCAGCATGGGCGGAGAACCGCCACCTGAGGCCCCACCTCACCCCACCTTCCCCTACCCCCATGTCCAACACCATCAACGCCGCCGGCACCTGGGTGCCGCGACTCCGTGAGCAGGTCGCCCGCGTCGTCGTCGGTCAGCAATACCTGGTCGACCGCCTCCTCATCGGCCTGCTGGGCAACGGCCACGTCTTGCTCGAGGGCGTCCCCGGCCTGGCGAAGACGTTGTCGGTGCGCACGCTGGCGCAGACCGTCCAAGCCAACTTCGCGCGCATCCAGTTCACGCCGGACCTGCTGCCCGCCGACATCGTGGGCACGCTCATCTACGACCCGAAGTCCGGCGAATACAGCGTCAAGAAAGGCCCGATCTTCGCCAACTTCGTGCTGGCCGACGAAATCAACCGCGCCCCCGCCAAGGTCCAGTCGGCCTTGCTCGAGGCGATGCAGGAACGTCAGGTGACCCTCGGCGGCGAGACCCACAAACTCCCGACGCCCTTCCTCGTCTTGGCCACACAGAACCCGATCGACCAGGAAGGGACCTACCCCCTCCCCGAAGCCCAAGTCGACCGTTTCATGCTGAAGTTGAACATCGGCTACCCGACCCGCGACGAGGAACGCAAGATCCTCGACGCGATGGCCACCACGGCCCCGAAGCTCGACGTCAGCCCGGTCATCACGCAGGCGGAGATCCTCGCGGCCCGTCAGGCGGTCGACGCCATCCACGTGGCCGACCCCGTCCGCGACTACATCGTCTCCCTGGTGCTCGCCACCCGCGGCCACCATGAAGGCGGTCCCGACCTGAAGAAACTCGTGCAGTTCGGTGCCTCGCCGCGCGCGACCATCAACCTGACCCTCGCCGCCAAGGCCTGGGCCTTCCTGCAGGGCCGCGACCACGTCACCCCACAGGACATCAAGGACATCGCCCCCGACGTGCTCCGCCACCGCCTGATCCTCACCTACGAGGCCGACGCCGAAGGCGTCGACGCCGACGCCATCGTCCGCCGCGTCCTCGACGCGGTGCGCGTGCCCTGAGCTGACCAGCGACCGTGGACCCCGTCGTCCCGACTAGCCCGCAGGATACCCTCCGCCGCGCCCAGCGCGTCGAAGTGGTGGCCATGCGGGCGGTTAACGACGCCATGGTCGGCGCCTACCTGTCGCGCTTCAAGGGCCGCGGCACCGACTTCGAGGAACTGCGGGAATACACGCCAGGCGACGACGTCCGGATGATGGATTGGAACGTGACGGCCCGCACGGGGAAACCGTTCATCCGCCTGCACCGGGAGGAGCGCGAGCTGACCATGGTCCTCGCGCTCGATATCTCCGGCTCCTCGGCCTTCGGCTCCGGCAGCCTCACCTTGCGCGAGCGCGCCGCCGAGGCCGCCGCCTGCCTCGCCGTGTCCGCGCTCAAGGCCGGCGATAAGGTCGGCCTCCTGCTTTTCACCGACCGGGAGGAACTTTGGGTCCGTCCGAAGAAAGGCCGCCGCCAAGTGCTCCGCATCATCCGCGAGGCCCTCGAGTTCCGGCCGGCCTCGCGCCGCACCTCCTTCGCCCAGCCGATGCGCCGCCTGGCCCGCGCCCTGAAGCGTCGCTCGATGGTCTTCGTACTGTCCGACTTCCTGGCCGGCCCCGAGGGCGACGATGCGATGGCCGCCGCCCTCGGCGAACTCAACGCCCGCCACGACACCGCCTGCCTCCAGTTGGTCGACGCGCGGGAGCGCGAACTCCCTGATGTGGGCCTCGTCGCCCTCGAGGATGCCGAGACCGGCGAGATCCGCGAGATCGACACCGCCTCCGCCGCCACCCGTGCCCGCTTCGCCGCCGCCGCCGAGGCCCGCCTCACCGGCGTCGCCGCCACGCTCGGCCGGGCCGGAGTCGACGTGGCCCGCCTCGATGCCGAAGCGGCCATCGCCCCCACCCTCTCGCGCTTCTTCGAGCGCCGTCGCCACCGATGATCCTCGCCGTCGACGACAATCCGTTCGGCCTGCTAGGCCCGCGGCCCGCGCTCCCGCCCGGCTGGTGGGAATCTTATTGGGCGGTCGTGGTCGTCGCCCTCGCCGCGACGACGTTGCTGGCCCTGGTCGTCGCGACCCGGTTGCGCCGGAAGCGCCCGGTCACCCCACCGCTGGCGATTCTCGAGGCCGCCCTGACGGACGCCGCCGATCAACCCACCGCGCTCGCCACGCTCCACGTGACCGCCGCCTTCCGCCAATACCTCGCCGCCGCCCACCCCGCGGCCAGCGCCGCCCTATCCACCGAGGAACTCGGGGCACGCCTGGCGGACCTGCCGCTGTTCCTCCCCGCGCGCCAACCCCTCCTTGCCGCCCTCCGGGCCGCCGACGCCGCGAAGTTCGCCGCGGCGCCATTGGAGCCCGCCATCCTGATCGCGGCCATTCGCGAGGCCGCCCACCGCATCGAAGACGCGCACCGCGCCATGGGAGGAAAACGCTGAGATGGAACTCGGGTTCGAATTCGAGCACCCGTGGGTGCTGCTCCTCCTCGCGGCGCTCCCGCTCTACGCCTGGCTACGCGGGCGCCTCGGCCGCGCGTCGGCTCTGCTCTTCCCCGACGCCTCGTTGCTCGCCGGCTTCTCGCGCAAGGTCCACGAAGGCGCGGGCGGCCTCCGGCTCTTCCTCCGCCTCGCCACCGCCGGCCTGCTCATCGTGGCCATCGCCGGCCCACGCACGGCGAGCAAGGAAATCGAACGGGAGACCGAAGGCGTGGACATCATGCTGGTGGTCGACCTTTCGTGGTCGATGATGGCCTTGGACATGAGCCCACCCGGCAAGGAGCTCACGCGCTGGGAAGCCAGCCAACGCGTCATCCGCGAATTCCTGTCCCGCCGCCCCGATGACCGCGTCGGGGCCGTCGTCTTCTCGGGCAAGCCCTACCTACTGAGCCCGTTGACCATCAACAAAGGCTGGATCGAGAAGGGCGTCGACCGCATGCACATCGGCATCGTCCAGGAAACCGGCACCGCCATCGGTGAAGCCGTCGCGATGGGCGTCGATCGCATGAAGAATGCCCGCGGGAAGAACTCGAAGGTGCTGATTCTGCTGACGGACGGCGACGACAACCAGAGCAAGGCGATCCTCCCGGTGCCCGCCGCCGAACTGGCCGCCGCGATGGGCATCAAGGTCTACACCATCGGCCTGGGCAAGGATGAGCCGACGGTCCTGCCGCAGTTCGACCGCCGCACCGGCAAACTGAACCGCGACGTCTTCGGCAAGATCATCCCGATGATGACGATGAACCCGGCCAACTACGAGATGCTCGATAAGATGGCCAAGATTGGCAACGGCCGCTTCTACCGTGCCCTCGACCACGAGCAACTGCAGCGGGTCTATGAGGAAATCGACCGCCTGGAACGCACCGAGGTGAAGATCCGCGAGACCGTCACCTACGAGAGCCACCGCCAAGCTTGGATGCTGGCCGCGTTGGTCTTCCTCCTCGCCGAACTCCTCCTGGCGCTGGCCCGCCCCCGCGCCCCCTAAGCCATGGACTTCGCCGATTTCCACTTCGAGACCCCTTGGCTGGCCGCCGGCGCGTTGGTCGCGGCCGGCGCCTTGCTGGCGGGGCTCCGCTGGACGGAGGCGCGGCGTCGCCGCGGGCTCGCCGCCTTCGCCGCGGAACGGCTGCTCGCTCGCCTGACCGCCGGCTACTCGGCGACCCGCCGCCTGACTAAGGACATCGCGCTCGCGCTCGGCGCGGCGTTGCTGCTCGCCGCCTTGGCCGGTCCCCGCTGGGGGCGCGAGTTCACGGAGGCGCGGACCGCCGCCGAGGACGTCGTGTTCGTTCTCGATGTCTCGAAGTCGATGCTCGTCGCGGACATGCGGCCCAACCGGCTGGCGCGCGCCAAGGCGTCCATCGCCAACTTCATCCGGCGCAAAGGGACCGGCAGCGTGGGTCTGGTCGCCTTCGCTGGCTCCGGCTTCCTGCAGTGCCCCCTGACCCGTGACTACGACGCCTTCTTCCGGACCTTGGAGGAGACCGACACGACCAGCATCCAAGTCCCGGGTACCGATATCGGGCGCGCCCTGACCGAGGCCGAGGCGGCCTTTGCGCCGAACCGTAACCGCAAGCTCGTGATCATCCTCACCGACGGCGAGGACCTCGAGGCCGGCGGGGTCGAGGAGGCCAAGAAACTCGCGCGCCAAGGGCTCGTCGTCCACACCGTCGGCGTCGGCACCCCGGCCGGCGGTACCATCACCGTCATCAACAACGACGGCGCCGCCGACACCCTCAAGAGCGGCGGCGAGGAAGTGCTCAGCCGGCTCGACGAGGATACCTTGGCCAAGGTCGCCGAGTCGACCAACGGCCGCTACGTCCGCCTCGGTCAAGCCGGCGAAGGAATGGAGGCACTCCGGCTCGCCATCCAGGCCGGCACCGACGCCACCGGCTCGACGCGCCGCGGCATCCCCCGCGAGGAATGGTTCCTGACTCTCGCCTTGTTGCTGCTTGTCGCCGAATCGCTCCTCTCCACCCGCCGCCGCCCTACCCCATGAAGTCCCTGCTGCCCCTACTCCTTGCGGCGTCCCTCCTGGCCGTCGAACCGCCGGCCGATGACCTTGGCCGGCTCGACGCGCGCGAGTTACACAACCGCGGGACGCGCCGCCTCGCCGACGGTGATCTCGCGGGCGCCGAGGAAGCCCTCCGGGCGTCCTTGGGGCGCGACCTCGACGACCTGCGGACGCCGGCGCTGCACAACCTCGGGCACGTCCGCTTCGGCAAAGGGCGGGCCACGCTCGGCGGCAAGACCAACGGTGACGTGACCGAACTCTCGATCGCCCGGTCCTACCTCGAGGCGGCCGACGCCGACATCGCGGACATGCAGGATCAGATCACCTTGCTGGATCGCGCCAAAGCCGCCGGCAAGGAGCCGGACTACATCCCCGCCGTCGCGGCCCTGGGCCAAGGGATCGATACCTACCGCACCGTGAAGAAACTCCTCCCCAAGGAGGAAGCGATGCTCGCCAAACGCACGGGCGTCGTCGCTGCCTGGACCCGTTCGGTCGGTGATTTCCGGGGTGCCCATGAACTCGACCCGCGCGACCAGGAATCAAAGGCCAACGCCGATGCGATCGACGAGCTCCTCCGGTCCCTGGAGCGCGAGACCCGCCAGCTGGCCGACGCCGTCGCGGCCCAGCGCCGGAAGCAGGAGGAACTGCGCGAGGTCATCCGGGAGCTGATCAAGCGGATCCCCGACGACAAACTCCCCCAGAACGCCGAAGGCGACGGGGAAGACGACGAGAATTTCCTGCCCGAGGATCGCCAGAAGCCGGGGGCTGGTTCCGGTAAGCGCGAGCCGCGCTCCGGCGAGGAACAGAAGATGACCGAACAGGAAGCCCGGGGTGCGCTCGAAGGCCTGAAGAACGAATTTGGCCGGAAGATGCCGGCCGGCGAGAAACCCGGGGCCGATGGCGAGGGTAAGCCCGGCAAACCCAACGCCAAGAAAGGCAAGGATTACTGAGATGCCACGCGCCTGCCTCCACCTGCTCGCCTGCCTCCTCGCGCTCACGTTCGCGCGAGCCGAGGACAGCGTGAGCTGGGAGATGACCCCGCCGGTCGCCGGCCCAGGGCAGCCTTTCCGCCTGCAGGTCCGCATCGAGTCCGACGTCATCCTCGGGCCCGCCGATCGCGTCGGCCGCGAACTCAAACCGCCGCGCGGCATGGCGCTGCGGTTCTCTGGCCAGCTATTCCGAGCCAACACGACCGAAGCGACGCTGAACTTCTCGGGGGTGGCTCCGGAGGAGGAGGGTGCGCACGTCATCCCCTCCTTCAATATCCGCTTCCCGGCCCGGCTGATCAAGATCCCCGCAATCACGGTGAACGTCAGTACTGCGACGGGCTTCCGCCGCGAGGGCCAAGCGCGCGCCGAGTTGGTCATGCCGACCCGCACCTACTATGTCGGTGAACGCATCCCGGGGGCGATTCTCCTCAAGGGAAGCGAACAAGAGATGGTCAACGGCTCCTTCGGGGTCGAGTGCGAGGCCGAGGGCTTCACCTTCCAGCAAACCGGGGCCCGCAACGAGGAATTGCCGAATGGCCAAGGCCTCCAGACTGGCTTCGAGCTGACCCCGATCCGCACGGGCACGAGCGAGATCGCCATCAACGGCATCATGCTGGTCAACACCGGCGGGTTTGGCGGCTTCGCCACCCAAGGCCGCGACCGCCCGTTCACCTTCCGCCGCCGCGTCACCGTCGAACACGTGCCGGAAACCGGCCGCCCCGCGGAGTGGACCGGCGCCATCGGGCGGTTCCTGGCCGAGTCCGTCAGCGTCTCGAATACCAAGCCGGAAGTCGGCGAGCCGATCCGGCTCCGCGCCATCCTCGCCGGCGAAGGCAACCTCGACCGGATCCTCCCGCCCGAGCTCGCCAGCAACGAGACGTGGGATGTGGTGCCAGGGAATGACCGCCGCTTCCGCCGCACCGAAGACCAGCGCTCCTTCACCTACACACTCGTGCCGCGCCTCCCGGGCAAGCACCTCACGCCGGCGATCCGCTTCGCCGTCTTCGACCCGGAGACGCGTACCTTTCAGCGTTTGGAATTCGCCACCCAAGAGGTGACCGTGACCGGCAACGCCCCGGCCAAGGTCGAGCTCGTCTCGCTTGACCCGGGTGCGGCGGTGGGCACCGGCAAGCCGGCCGCAGGTCTCGCGACCCCCGACCCCACGCACCGCGGCCTCCTCGACCGCGGGGTGAAAACCGTGGCCCCGCTGGCCGCCTCGCGTCCCTTCTGGGCGACCAACGCCGTCCTGGCTTCCCTCGGGCTCACGCTCTTCGCGGCCGCCGCGTGGACCGCATACCTCCTAGCCCATCCCGAGATTCTGCTCCGCGCCCGGGCCCGTCGCACCCTACAAGCCTGCCGCCGCGAGGCGACCGCCGCCCAGGATGAGATCGGCTTCGCCAACGCGTGCGTCCGCGGGTTGCGGGCCGGCTGCGCCCCTTGGCTCGACGCCGAACCGGCGGCCCTGACCCAAAGCGATATCCGTCGCGTGCTCCCACAAGCCGATGCCGGCCTACTCGACCGGGTCTTCCGCCGTGCTGATGGGGATAAGTTCGGCTCGCCTGCGACGAGCGCCTTGCGCGCCGAAGCCACCGCCCTACTCGCCCTGCTGGCCGAACTGGAGGCCCGCCTATGAGAACCTGGTGGCTCCTCCTCGCCGGCCTCCTGGCCGCCCCGCTACCGGCCGCTGAGCCCGACGCCGACGCGGGCCAAGTGGCTTATGCCGCCGGCGACTTCGTGGGTGCCGTGGAAAAATGGCAGGCTGCGATCCTTGCCCAAGGGGCGACGGCTGGTCGACTGGCCGCGCTCGGCAACGCCGAATGGAAGCTGGGCCGGAAAGGTCGGGCGATGCTTTGCTGGGAGCGAGCGCTCTTGCTCGACCCGCGCGACCCTGTGGCCACCGCCGGCATCCGCCATGCGCAATCCGCTGGCGGCATCGAGCGACCCGCCCTGACTTGGGCCGAGAACTACGCCTCCTTCCTCGGCGCCGACACCTGGTTGGTGCTGGCGACGGCCTCCTTCTGGCTGGTCGTGCTCTGCCTGCTCCTGCCGCGCCTCCGCCGGCGCGCCCCGACCGAATGGCAGGAGAAAGCGGTCGTCGCGGGGGCGACGATCTTCCTGCTTTCGCTCCCGGGCCTCTGGGGTGCGCATGTCTACGCCCGGCGCGCGGTGGTCCGGCAAGCCGATATCTTCCTGCGACTGACGCCCACGGCGCGCGGTGAACCCGTCAGCGGCGTGGCCGAGGGCGATATCGTCCGCACCGAGCGTCCGTTCAACGGCTACGTGCGAGTGACCACGGCGGACGGTAAGAGCGGCTGGCTGCAGGCGCGCGAGGTCGAGCCGCTCTGGGGCGGAGGGCTCCCCGCCAACTTGGACCAGAAGCCGGCGCCCTGAGCCCTTTCGCTTGGACAAAGCGAGGCGGGCGGCTTGGATGGTGTGGTGCGCATCCTTGACCGCCACGTCCTTTCCGAGACCGCCCTCGCCGGCGGGATCGCCACGGGCGCGTTCGTCTTCGTCATGGTCGCCGGCAACTTCCTCCAGCAGGTCGCCGGGGCGATCGCCACGGGGCGGGTCGGCGGCGCCGAGGGCTTGGAACTGGTGCTCCTGCTCTTTCCCGGCGTCATCCCGTACGCCCTCCCGATGGGTATGCTGACCGGGGTCCTCATGGCCTTCGGGCGGATGGGTTCGCAGCACGAGATCACCGCGATGAAGGCGAGCGGGCGGAGCCTGACGCGCATCGCCCTCCCCGCCCTCGCCTTGGCCGCCAGTCTGGCGATCTTCTCCGCTTGGTTGAACCTGGAAGTGGCGCCCGCCTCCAACGACCGCTACCACCGGATCCTCGCCGGCTCGGCCCAAGAAAATCCCGCCGCGATCGTGACCCCGGGGCAGTTGAACCGCCGCATCCCCGGCGTGATCCTCCGGGCGACGGAGCGCGAGGGCGACGTCCTGCGCGACTTCTGGCTCTGGCGGGTCGACGCCAATGGTCGCCTCGTGCAATCAATCCACGCCAAAGAAGCCCGGCTGACCGCGCTCGAAGGCGCCGATGGTAAGGCCTTGCTCCGCGTCACCTTGACGGAGGCCCGCATGGAATCCCGCGCGCTCACCGAGCTGAACCGGACCGCGCCGGCGGCCTTCGCGATGGCCCAGTCGACGACGCTGGAATTTCCCGCCGGTTCGGTTTTTCAGGAAAACATCGCCGGGCGGAAGCTCCGGTGGTTGACGCTGGCCGAACTCCTGGAAGCCATCGAGCACGGCTGGCAGGTCACGCCCGCCTCGACGCCAGTGGAGATCGCCCGCGGGAAGATGATGGCCCGGACGCAGTTGATGACGCACCTGGCCTCCGCGCTCTCGATCTTCACGCTCTCGCTCCTGGCCGTGCCCCTGGCCGTGCGGGTCGGCCGCTCCGAGACGTTCGTCAACGCGGTCGTCGCCCTGATCGTGGCGCTGAGCTACTTCCTCCTCACCGAGATGGCGAAGTCCGTGAAGGACCCCTCGTACCGGCCCGACCTCCTGGTCTGGCTCCCGAACTTGATCGTGATCGGCGGTGCAGTCCTACTGCTCCGCCGCGCCTCGCGCCACTGACCGCTCAACGGTCGCGCCGGTACCAGGCGAAGAACGCGAACCCCATGTTCACCAACGAGAAGACCTCGTTGAAGCCCTTCATGATGGAAGCCCCCAAAATCATGTCATCCGCGGCGGTGAGCCAGCAGATGCGCGGGGCCAGCCGGTAGGTTTCATAGACCGGGTGGTTGCCGAAGATCAGGGCGAGCCAGAGCGGCAGGTCGGCGATCATCAGGGCGAAGGCGTAGAGAATCGCGGCCCCATAGCCGATTCGGGGCAAGACTTCCGACCGAGAGAGCAACGGCCAGACCATGAACAAGGCCGGGATGAACATGGACCAATGCTCAAGGATGTGGAGCGGGCGACTGCGCAGGGCGGCCTCATAGAACTCCGGAAAATGCCAGAAGATGAAGATGGCCGTGAACCCGAGGCCGGCCGTCACGGGGTGCACCAGCCGCCGCAAGACCGTGGTCAGCTGGGGATGGGCGCGGAGGAAGGTATCCAGCATCGCCGGCGGCAACCCGAGCACGATCAAGGGGGCCGCGACATAGATCAGCAGCATGTGCTGCAACATGTGGGCTGACAGGAGGAACGCCTCGCCGATCTGGTCCAGCGGCGAACCCACCGCGAGGTAGGCGACCGCCACCCCGGCGTGAAAGCAGACGGCCGAACCGACCGGGTAAGCCATACCTGAGGGAGCCCAGCGGGCCCGACCCGGGCCGACCGCCAGAGAATATAACCACGACGCCCCGACGACGACGAGCAGCAGGAGCGGCTCGGTATGCCAGTGGAGCGGGATGTTCATCGACCTTTCAGTATCCAGTCCGGGTCGGGCTCGCAAGCCAAGGCCGAGAACCAATGCGTCCGGCGGGCCGCGGCGCCGAGCTCGGTGCCCTTGAAGCGGGTGGCCAGCAGACGGTAGTAGGGCTGGGCCGCGGTCGGCTCCATGTATTTGAGGAGGCTGCCGGCGTAATGGAGGATGCGCGAGCCCGCGACATCGTCGTCCGGCAGGAGCTCGGCCGCCTTCAAAGCGAGGCGGGCCACCGCGTAGCGCGACGAGCGATGGGCGCGGTCGGGGCGAGCGAGGTTGGCCGCGATCCAAGCGTTGACGCGGGCCAGTTCATCCGGGCCCGGCGCGGCGAGGAGCGAATCCGACTCTTCTCCGATGGGCTGGACCCGCACCCGCGGCAAGCCGGCGACATCGTGCCAATGCAAGGGCCGCTTATCCTCTAGGTCGGTGGAGTAATCAAAACCGCTCGTCCAATCTTGGCCAAAGTCGCAGAACTGCGTCGTATCGCCGAGCTCCTGGAGCACGAGCGCCGCGCGCCAGTAGGCATCGGCCCGGACGCGCTTCGCCTTCGTCTTGTCTTCGGCTTGCGTGAACAATGCCAAGTAATGGGCGACCGCCGGACGGACTTCCGCCGGGTAATAAGGCAAGGCCTCGGCGACGCGACCCGACCGGAAGAGGCGACGGGCGAGCAGGTGGCGGATCGCTTGGGCGGGCGGCAAGGGCGTGCACTCCTCCGGCTCATCATCGATCCGATACTTGAGGCGCTTGACCGTGGGCTTGGCGGTCGGGGCATCCTCCGGCCAGTTGCGATCGACGTGTGCCTTGAGCTCCTCGAGGTTCAGGACGCATTCGGCAACGTAGGCGTAATCCTTGATCTGCCCCGTCCGATAGAAGTGGTCGAGCGCCTCCGCGTAACGCCCCTGCGCGAGCAGTAACGTCGCCAGTTCCGAACGCGCCTTGGCGAGTTGGCCCGCCTGGGCTTCGGACAGTTCAAAGCGGTAAGCCGGGAGTTCCGCCGGGTTCGCACCATACTCCCGATCATCGTAGAAGTAAACGCCGAGGCTAAAGCGCCGGGCTTGCGGCTGCAGCAAAGCGCCCAAGGTCTTGGCCGCCGCAACCGAACGGCCGGCGCGCAGGTCAAGCCGAGCGCGGAGCAGCGCCGCCAAGGGGTCCGACGCCGGCGCATCGCGCAAGGTCCGCGCGCACGTGTCCCAATCACCGACCCGATACGCCACCGCCGAGAGACGGACGGCATCGGCGGCGAAATCGACCTTGGCCTCGCGCAACGCCGTCAACCAAGCCCGGGCGTGGCCGACCAACCCGTCGATGGCGAAAGGGGCCGCACCTTGGCTGGGCTGGCAACCGCCGGACAGGAAAGCGGTCATCAACCGCCGCAACTCGGGATTCCGGGCGCACTCGGCGAAATCCTCGCTCGCTACCGCCGAGCACAAGAGGAGGAAGATCGAGTCATCCGCCGTAGCCTCTCCTCCTTGACGCTGTTCGAGGTAGATCCGCATGGCCTCCCCGAGGTCGGCCTCGCCGAGCGCACGTAGGCGCGGTAGCGGTAGCACGGCGCAGCGCAGGTGGGCGAGCCAACCTTGTGCCGCGAAAGCGATACCGCCGAGGTCGGGACTGCCGGCCTTCACCGTGGCACCCACGGCTTCCAGGTCGGCCCGGATCGCCGCCAGCGAGCGACGCATCGCCGCATCGTCGGACGAAGCCCGGTCCAGCAACTGCAACCGCAGACGCGCGCGGCGAAAATAGGCCACCTCCGTCAGGTGCTTCCGCTCGGTAGCCGGCAAAGCCAACAACTCATCGCAAAGCAAAGCACCATCGTTGCCGGCGTAGTCAAGGGAGCGAAAATAGAGCCGAAATTCCGCGGGCAACTGTTTGATCGCCTCGGCGTAGGCGGCTTCGCGGGTGTCGGCATCCTTCTCGGAGTACCGGAGCGTCCGGCTCGCACGGGGCGGGAATACCACCTCAGGCCCGTCGACGACGAGTTTCCAGGGGCCATCCAGAGACAGCTGGTAAATGCCCCCCTGGTTGGCGACTCGTTCCGCCAGGTGCAAGGCGACCGGCCGGAGGAACTTCTCCCGACGGACCGACGTCCAAGAATCGGTCGCGCGCCTCAGCTCGGCCAGTAGAGCTTCGATGACCGCAACGCGCCGGCGCTCGACCTCCTTCTCATCGTCGAAACGACTGTGCGCCCCCTTCGCTGGTCCATGGTAGGCGACAAGATCCGCTTGAAAATTCGTCTCGAACGGGCGGCTTAAGGCGGTGTCGCCGGCGAGGAGGCCCTCGTCGGGGACCCAGTCGCCACACGCCCACGCCACGACCACACCGGCCAACAGTCCGACCCATCCCAAGGTGTGCTTCGTCATCGGCGTAAACAGAACTAAATTACACCTGGACAGACCGATGGGAACCGAAATCCGGTGGGCTTATTCACCGACGACCCGGACCTGCACCGGGCGCGCCTCGGTCAACCGGACCCACCCGACAACGCGACGTTCCCCGGGGGCCAGAAAGCCCGCGAGCGGGTGCGGCCGGAAAGCCACCCCCTCTGACGCAGCCTCTGCCGTCCAATCCATCGTCGCATCGGTGCCAAGGACCCGCGTACCCGTCCACGCGACCTCGAGGGCGGGCATCGGCAGCGGCTGATCCGTAGGGTTGACCACTGCGACGTCGACCAAAGCGCCGTCGACCTTCAGTTCCGGCGTGCAAGCGTTAGCGATGCCCTGCCGGGCGATCACCTGCGCCCAACCAGCCATCGTCCAGTTCTGGCGATCGCCGGGGAACGGTAGACGGAACCAATCCACTCCTTGGACCAAGGTATGCCGGCGGTCCTCTAGCTGAGCCAGCAGGCGGACCACTTGAGCCGGGTCGGCAGGTAGGCCTTGGGTGCGGGCCGTGCCCTTGGGAAGTTCGGCCGATTCCGCGCGGACCCCGAGGTACGCACCCGACGCGGAATAGCAGGCCAGGTAAGCGTAAGTCGGAAGCGCGATGCGGAACGGCTGCCCAATCGACTCGGCCTGCTCAATCCAGCCCAAGGCCGGTACCTCCGCGAAAAGTGGCGCGGGTTTCGCAAGGTTGGGGCGTTGCGTCCCGTGCAACTGCAACGTCCAACCATCGGCGGCGGCGATCAAGCGGGTGAACCCGGGGTCTTTTAACCAAGTCGGCAACGCCGTCACCGTCAGGCGGACCTCCGGCCAGGCCCGCTTGGCGGAGGCGATCCGGTCGGCATAGGCACCCAGCAAGCGGGAGGGGCAATCGAAGTCGACCTGCACGGCGGCGACGGTCACGCCGACGGCCCGAGCCTCTGCCCACCCTTGGCGCAGGAGCGCCAACCCTTCGGAGAGATCGGGCTCGTCCGCCCCCCCCAAGGCATGACGGGCGCCAATTCGGACCGAGAGCGACAGCGTCTTGCCGGTCGCACGCAGCGCCGCCCACGGGGGATAGACCCGGCGGCCAAGCGGCGCCAGACCGCATTCGCCGACGAGGACGTTGAGCTCCGTGAGCCCGGCCGGCCAGTTCCGCCCCGCCAAGGAATCGCGAGCAGACGCGTCCCACCCCTGCCGCCACACATAGGCGGCGTGGGTCAGGGGCGTCGGACGGGACACCGGCTGTTCCTGGCAACCCGCCACCCCGCAAGCGAGTCCGAACAACAGGGCGGGCCAGCGGCTCATGGCCGCGACCTTACGCGAACCACTTCGTGTCGATGCGATCGACCGAGAAGAGGATGATCATCGCGGCGAAGGTCGCAAAGGCGAGCGCCAGCCCGGCGAAGAAAAGCCAAAACAGGAGACGAGCGTCGTAGATCAGGTGCATGAACCACAGGATGACCGCGAAGAACTTGATCGCGGAAAGCAGGGAAAGCACGGTGAGGATGACGACCGGGGAGACCGGCAGGAAAATCAGCACGATCTCGACCCCGGTGATGGCGGCGAGCCACAACGCCAAGGTGATGAAGTGATGGTACCGCTCGGTTTCGACGGCGAGGGTCTTCGGATCAAGGACAGCTTCGGACATGGTCGTGGAGGAGGGTTACTTGGTGACGGCCGGGAGCCCGTCCCCCCAGATGCCGGAAGGCCCGAGGTATTCGACGAGGTAGACGGCGGTGAAGATGATAATCCAGACGATGTCGACGAAGTGCCAGTAAAGGCCCGCGACCTCGACGTCGAGGGCGCCCACGTGACCGCCGAGCTTGCCGGTGAAGCTGTAGAAGTACATCAGCACCAACCAGAGGATCCCGATGGCGACGTGCGTGCCGTGCGTGCCGGTGAGCACATAGAAGGTCGAACCGAGCACGCTGTTCTGGATGGTGAGGCCCTGGTGGAAGAAGTGGGTGAACTCGTAGACCTGACAGCCCAGGAAGATGAGGCCGAAGAAAATCACGCCCAGGACATTGCGGCGGAAGGACTTCAGCTCGCCCTTATGCATCGCCGAGACCGCCAGCGCCATGAGGAAGGACGACATCAGCAGGATGAAGGTCGAGAACGAGGTGAGCTCGATGTTGAACAGGTTCTGGATGAACTGCTGATGCCCGGCGGCGTCGGTGAAGCCCGTGGGGTAAAGCTTACGGTAAAGCAGGTGCGTCGAGATCAGGGTCCCGAAGAACATGCAGTCGGAAGCCAGGAAGAGCCACATGATGAGCTTCTTGTGGTCGATCCCCGTGGAAGTCGGGGCGTGAGGGGCGGCGTCTTGCGACATGGTATTTGGTAAAGGCTACGCGGGGGGTGATCAGTGGGCCGAGGGCGCGACGGACGGGGTCGCGGCGGGGGCGGGGGCGACGGACGGGGTCTTGAGCATGTAGCCGCCCGGGCCTTCCACAGCCCAGAGCCAGATCCCAACGAAGAGCACCAGAATACCGGTGATCACAAGCCAGCCGGCATGGGGTACGCCCATGGACATCATCGGCATACCGAAGCCGATGAAAAGGAACCCGGCCGCGGCCAACATCGGCATCCACGACTGGCTGGGCATATGGATGCCCGCTTCGCCGCCATCGGCCTCATAACTGATGCGCTTGGCGCCGTGCTTGTGCTCGGTGAAGGCGTCACGGGTGGCGACGACGGGGCTCTGCGCGAAATTGTATTCCGGCACCGGCGAGGGGAGCGACCATTCGAGGGTGCGACCATCCCACGGGTCGGAGGAGCACGGCTTGCCCTTGAAGGCGGTCCAGACGAGGTTGGCGAAAGCGGTGAAGACGCCGATGCCCAGGATGAAGGCGCCGATGGTGGCGACCAGATTCCAGTCCTCCCAGCCGTTGCCGGCATGGTAAGTGTGGGTGCGGCGGGGCTGACCGGCGAGACCGAGGTAGTGCATCGGGCCGAAGGCGAGGTTGAAGCCGAGGATGACTAAACCGGAAGCCACGTAGGCCACGGTCGCGTTGGGCATGCGACCGAAGATCTTCGGGAACCAGAAATAGAGGCCGCCCATCAAGCCAAGCAGGACGCCACCGAGGAGCACGTAGTGGAAGTGGGCGATGACGAAGTAGCTATCCTGCTGCTGGGAGTCAGCCGGGGCTGAGGAGTGCATGACGCCGGAGAAACCGCCACACATGAACATCCAGATAAAGCCGAGGGCCAGGACCATCGGCGGGGTGAAGCGGACCCGCCCACCCCAGATGGTGCCCATCCAGTTGAAGATTTTGACGCCGGTCGGGACGGCAATGGCCATGGTGAGCAAGGCGAACGCGGCGGTCGGGACCGGACCGAGACCGGTGGTGAACATGTGGTGACTCCAGACGGCGAAGCCGAGGAAAGCGATGACGGCACCAGAGAATACGATGATGGGGTAGCCGAAGAGGGCCTTGCCGGAGAAGGTAGGCAGGATCTCGGAAACGATGCCCATCGCCGGGAGCACGAGGATGTAGACCTCGGGGTGGCCGAAGATCCAGAAGAGGTGCTGCCAGAGCACGGGCTGGCCACCCGCGGACGGGTTGAAGAAGTTGGCGCCGAACTGGCGGTCGAACATGAGTTCGATGAGGGCGACGGTGATGGCGGGGAAGGCCAGGATGATGAGGAAGGACGTGAAGAGGGTCATCCACGTGAACACCGGCAGGCGCATCATGGTCATGCCCTTGGCGCGCATGTTGATGATGGTGCAGATGAAGTTGAACGAGGCCGCGAGCGAGGCGATGCCGAGGATCTGGATGCCGATGATCCAGAAGTCGGTGCCGACGCCGGTGAAGCGGGGCGCCTGGAGGGCGGCGTTGGCCTGGCCAAAGGTGCCGGAGAGCGGGGCGTAGCTGAACCAGCCGTTGGCCGGGGCGAAATCGGTGTAGACCAGCGCCTGGTGCCAGGCGAAGCCGTCGAACCAACCGGCGAGGTGGGCGAACTCGAAGAGCCAACTGGCGTTGAGGACAAAGGCACCGAAAACGAAGGCCCAGAGGGAGAAGGCGTTGAGGCGCGGGAAGGCGACGTCGCGGGCGCCGATCTGCAGCGGCACGAGGAAGTTGAAGAACGCGGCCGAGAGCGGCATGACCCCGAGGAAGATCATCGTCGTGCCGTGCATCGTGAACAACTGGTTGTACATCCGCGCGGTCACGATGGTTTGGTCGGGCCGGGCCAGCTGGGTCCGGATCGCCAGCGCCTCGACGCCGCCGATGAGGAAGTAAAGCATCGCGAAGGCGCCGTAGAGCACGCCGATCTTCTTGTGGTCGACGGTCGTCAGCCAATCAAACAGGCCGGTCGTCCGGTCAGGGCGGTAGAAGCCGAGGTCGCTGCGCTCAGGCGCGAGGTCCAGTTTGGAGGCGACCGGGGCGTGGTGGGTGTCGTGGGACATTGCGGTTAAGGAAGGGGGGCTTACTTGAGGGTGAGCAGGTATTCGGCGAGACAGTCGAGTTCCTCGGCGGTGAATTCCTGTTTGGTTTCCCGGAGGCCGGCGACGTTGAACATCTTGTAGTAGTGCATGCGGTTGCCGGGCTTCACGTCCTTGGTCGGCTTGCCGTTGGCGTCATGGGAGGTGCCAGACGAGCCGATCCACTTGATGAGGTTGGCCTTGAGCGTGGCGCGGTCGACCTCGACGGAGGACTCGGTGTTCTGCGTCTGCTGCTCGAGGGCGCGCTGCTTCTGGAGGTCGCGGTTGTCGAGCCAGGCGCCGGCGAGCGACTTACGGGAGGCGACGTGCGTGAGGTCGGGGCCGAACATGCCAGCACCGAAGTGGCCGCCGACATTGTGGCACATCACGCAGCTCTTGGCGGCGAAAAGTTCCTTGCCGCGGGCGGCCTTCGACCCGGCGGGGACGGGCGCGGCGTCCTGCTTCTGGGCGGCGACCCACTTCGCGAACTCAGCGGGCTCGAGGACTTCGCAGCGGAAGAGCATGTAGGCATGCGAATCGCCGCAGAACTCGGCGCACTGGCCGTAGTAATGACCGACCTGGTCGGCCTGGATCCACAGGTGATTCTTGCGGCCGGGCATGAGGTCGACCTTGCCGGCGATTTTCGGGATCCAGAAGGAGTGGATGACGTCCTCGGAGCGCAGGTTGATGCGGACGGCGACGCCCTTCGGGATCACCAGTTCGTTGGGGACGGAATGCTTCGCGTCATTCGTGAGACCCAGCTGGGGGTATTCGAAACGGAACCACCACTGCTTACCGATGACGTCGATCTCCAGGACTTGCTCGGCGACGGCCTTGTCGAGGGCGGGCGCTCCGGCGGCGGGCGCATACCAAGCGGCGAGCTTGGACTTCGGCACGCGTTCGACCGGGACGTCATCGGTGTACCAGATCGCGCTTAGCGTCGGGATCGCGATGAATACCAGGGAACCAATGGAGGCGGTGATTAAACCGATCTCGACCAAGGGGTTGCCGTGGCCTTCCTCGACGATCGGGGTCGTGTCGTCACCGGGGCGGGCGCGGAAACGGATCACCGCATACACGAGCAAGCCGCCGACGAGGAAGAACAGCACCAGCACCAACCAGACGGTGTCCATGAAAACATCATACTGCACCTGAGCGACCGGGCCCTTCGGGTCCAAGGTCGATTGGCGGACCGTAAGGGCGGCCTTGGAGCAACCGGCCAAGACCAGGGCAAGAAGCGGAACGGCAAACAGGCCGACCCGGCTGATGATACGTGAAAACATAAAGGGAGGATTTTCGGACGCTGGAAACTTCGTAAAAAGAATGTCATTTGCAAGCCCCCGCCACCTGAGACAAGGCAAAGTCTCCTTTTCTCGACACACGCTCGCCCTTATGATGATTAAGTTGTTAATAATGAATAGTTTATGTAATTTAATCCCCATCAATCCCCCTAATAAGCGGCCCCCTCCCCCCTTCTACCCCTAAATCGCACCCTCGGGCGGCTTGGGGTTGCGCCGTCGGCGGGGGCGACATAACCCCTCCCTGAGATGTCTTGGCAAAGCCCGCATCAACGCCCTCTCCCCGACTGGCAGGCCCGCCCCCTCATCATGGGGATCCTGAACGTGACCCCGGACTCCTTCTCGGATGGCGGCCAACTGCCCACGGCTGAGTCCGTGGCCGAGCGAGCCGAGCAACTCATCGCTGAAGGGGCGGACATCTTGGACCTCGGGGCGGAGTCGACCCGACCTGGCGCGACCCCAGTCGGGGCCGACACCGAGCTCGCGCGTCTCTTGCCGGCCATCGCCGCGATCCGCCGCCGCTTACCCATGGCCCCGCTCTCCGTCGACACCTACAAGGTGGCGGTGGCGAGCGCCTGCGTGGCCGCGGGCGTCGACGTCGTCAATGACGTCGAGGGGGGCGGGTTTGAGGCCTATCAACAGGTGTCCCCGATGGCTAAAGCCTGCGCCCAGCTCGGGTGCCCGCTGATCCTCATGCACCGCCGGAAAGAGGCCATCGCCGGGGACTTCTGGCCAGAAACCCTCGGCGAAGTCCGCGGCCTGCTCCACCGCGCCCTCGCCAACGGTATGAAGGCTGAACAGCTGTGGATCGACCCTGGTTTCGGCTTTGGCAAAACCCCCGCCCAGAATCTCATGATGGTGCGCAACCTCGAGAGGTTTGCCGGGCTCGGCTTCCCTGTACTCCTCGGAACCAGCCGGAAGTCGACCCTCGGTCTGGTACTTAATCAACCCGACCCCCTCGGCCGCCATGACGGCACCGCGGCCACGGCGGTCTGGGGCATCGCCCAAGGGGCGGCGATGGTCCGGGTCCACGAGGTGGCGCGGGTCCAACCCTTTGTCACCATGGCAGGGGCGCTCCGACAGGCCCCGATTGGGCCTCAATAATCGGGTCTGGGCGGGAAATGGAGCCAGCAGTCGGGATTGAACCGACGACCTGCCGCTTACAAGGCGGCTGCTCTACCAACTGAGCTATGCTGGCCGATTTTCCGTGGCTCGGAGCCTTGCCGACCCCGTGGGCGTGTCAACCTTGGGCGGCCTGACTTTAGGGGTTGAACCCAAAGGGGATTTTGCACGGAATGAGCCCCCTAGACCCCGTACTCATGCGCATCTCCGTCTCCCTCCTCGTCCTCTGTGCCGCCATCACTGGTTGCACCCCGTCGATCGACCCGGCCCTCATCGAGGTCGTGTCCATCAACTCCAACCCCCAGGGCGCGGCGATTCGCCTCAACGGCGTCGCTTCTGGCCGCACGCCGGCCGACGTCTCGCTCGACCGCAGCGCCGACTACAAGCTGGAAGTGGGCAAGGGCGGCTACGAAGGCGAAGTGCGCTACCTGAAGCCTTCGCTCCAGAACACGAAGGACGGCCTCGACTACGGTTTCAACGATAAGATCGTCGTCACCCTGACCAAGTTGCCGGGCGCCGATGACACCGCGGTGCCGGAAGGCGACGCCGCCGAGTTCAAGAATCTCAAGAACGCCACCAACGGCGAAGACCCGGGCTCGCCGAGCTCCGTGAAGGCCAGCATCGCCGCCGTCCAGGACGCCGTCGCCAAGGTCAAGCAGGCCGCGGCCGCGCAGGAAGCCAAGTCGGCCCAGAAGGTCGCGGGCCTCCAGAAATTACTCGACCAGGCCAAGGCCGCCGCGGGCACGGAGAACGCCGACGCCAAGGCCTCCGCCCAAGTCACCGAGGCCGAGGTCGCCCTCGCGGGGGCCGTCGCCGAAGCCGCCGAAGTCAAGGCCAAGGGCCAAGCGACCCTCGAAGCCCTCGAAGCCCGGCGCCAATCCCTGTTGAATAAGGTCGAAGCCGGCGCCGCCCAGTCTGCCGCCGCCCAGGTCGAAGCCGCCAAGGGCGAGATCGCCAAGGCGCTCGCCGCCTCCGACGCCAAGGTCGCCGCCGCCCAAGCCAACCTCGACAAGGCCAACGCCGCCAACAAGCCCGCCACCGGCGGCAAGCCTGCCACGGAGCGCGTCGCGGAAATCGAAGCCTCCATCGCCACTGAACTGAAGTCCCTGCAGGAGTCCCAGAGCGGCTCCGCCAACGTGCTCAAGGCGCTCGCCGCCCGCGCCGAAGAAATCGCCCGCATCGCCAACACCGGTGTGGCCGACGCCAAGGCCGATGCCGCCAAGTCGCTCGCCGAGATCCAGAAGTCCCTCGAGGAACAGAAGCAGGCCGTGGGCAAGGCCCAGGAAGAGCGTGACGCCGCCAAGGCCAACCTCGACAAGGCCGTCGCCAAGGCCAAGGAAGAAGCCAATGACGCCAACGCCGACGCGGCCAAGGCCGCCCAGAAGAACATCGACGCCCTGACCCGCCAGCTCGAGGACGCCAAGTCCGACGGCGCGAAGGCCGTCGCCAAGGCCAAGGAAGAGGCCAACGATGCCAACGCCGACGCCGCCAAGGCCGCCCAGAAGAACATCGACGCCCTGACCCGCCAGCTCGAGGACGCCAAGTCCGACGGCGCGAAGGAACTCGCCAAGGCCAAGGAAGTTTCCGCCGACCAAGCCGCCGACGCCGCCAAGGCCTCGGAGAAAGCCCTCGCCGCCCTCAACAAGCAGCTCGAAGAAGCCAAGGCCGAGAACTCCAAGGCCGCCGCCGAGGCCGCCGAGAAGGCCCTCGCCGAAGCCAACGGCAAGCTCAAGGAAGCCGCCGAGAAATATTCCTCCATCGAGAAGTCGGCCGCCGACGCCGCCCTCAACGCCGAGAAGGCGCTGAAGGAAGCCAAGGAAAGCGCCGCCAAGTCCGCCGAGGAAGCCAAAGCCTCCTCCGACAAGGCCCTCGCCGAGGTCAAGGCCGAGGCCGAGACCAAGCTCGCCGAAGCCACCAAGGCCGCCGCCAAGGCGCTGGAAGACGCCAAGTCCGAAGCCGCCACCAAGGCCGAGTCCGCCGAGAAGACCCTCGCTGACGCCCGCCTGGATGCCGCTGCCGCCAAGGCCGAAGCCAAGAAGCGCGCCTACGCCGAGCTCAACACCCGCGTCGCCCTCCTCGAGAACCGCAAGCGCACCAAGGCGATCACCAACGAGGAGTTCAAGGAACAGCTCGCCAAGTTCCGTCAGGAACTCGGCCAGTAATCCTCCGGTCCCTCGGAAGCAAAGCCCGGCGGCGACGCCGGGCTTTTTTGTTGGAAGGCTGGGCCGGCTCGGACACCGTGGGGGCATGTCGGAAACGCCCGCCCGTACGCCTCTCCACGCGCTCCACGTCGAACTCGGCGCGCGCCTCGTCCCCTTCGCCGGCTGGGAGATGCCCGTGCAGTACACGGGCATCATCGAGGAGCACCAAGCCGTCCGCAAGGCCGCCGGCCTCTTCGACGTCTCGCACATGGGCGAGGCCCGCGTGCGCGGTCGCGACGCCGCGGCCTTCCTCGACCGCATCATGACGAACGACATGGCGTCGATCCGCCCCGGCATGGCCCGCTACACCGTGATGTGCCAGCCCGACGGTGGCTGCGTCGACGACCTGATCGTCTACCGTTTTTCCGAGACCGAGTTCCTGATCTGCCTCAACGCCGCGAACGCCGCCAAGGACCTCGCCTGGATGCGTTCGCTGATCGGGCCGTTCAAGGTCGAGGTGCTCGACGAGTGCGCCGCCTGGGCGCAGCTCGCGCTCCAAGGGCCGCTCGCCGAACGCATCCTCGGCCTGGCGACCTCCCTGCCGCTCGGGACGATCAAGCGCTTCGGCTTCGCCGTCGGCGAAGTCGCGGGCGCCTCCGGCTGCGTGGTCTCCCGCACGGGCTACACGGGCTCGGCCGGCTTCGAGATCTACCTTCCCGCGGCCTCCGCCGCCCAAGTCGCGCGCACGTTGCTCGAGTTGGGTAAGCCGCACGGGCTCGTGCCCGCCGGGCTGGGCGCGCGCGACTCGCTCCGCCTCGAGGCCAACTACCCGCTCTACGGGCATGAAATCTCTGAGCGAATCTCGCCCATCCAGGCCGGTCTGGGTTGGACGGTCAAATTTGGTAAGGGCGAGTTCGTCGGGCGCGAAGCGCTCCGCCGCCAAGCGGAAGGCGGCCCAGCCTCGTCGGTCATCCTTTTCTCGCTCGATGACCGCCGCATCGCCCGCCAAGGCGCCCCCGTCTACGCGGGCGAGATCCTCGTCGGGGAAGTGCTCTCGGGGACCCATTCCCCGACCTTGAACAAGCCGATCGGTACCGCCCTGATCGCGGCCGGCTTCGCCGGCTCCGGCGAATTGACCGTGGACATCCGCGGGAACCGCCTCCCGCTGCGGATCGCCGTCGAGCCCTTCGTGAAGTGAAGGGTTGAAAACACCCGCGCGCCTCCCTACCCCATTGCCATGAGCAACGTCCCCGCCGACCTCCGCTACACCAAGGACCACGAGTGGATCCGCGTCGCCGCGGACGGCACCGCCACCATCGGCATCACCGACCATGCGCAGGCCGCCCTCGGCGACGTGACGTTCATCGACCTGCCAAAAGCCGGCAAGACCTTCGCGAACGGCGCCGTGTTCGGCGCGGTCGAGTCCGTCAAGGCGGCCTCCGACCTCTACAGCCCCGTGGCCTGCGAAATCCTCGAGGCCAACGGCGCCTTGAACGATACCCCGGACCTCGTGAACCGCGAACCGTATGGTGGTGCCTGGATGATCAAGGTGAAGGTGACGAACCCGGCGGAACTGGCCGGCCTCCTCGACGCCGCCGGCTACGCCGCGACGCTCTGAGTCGGCGCGAACCCTTGCCCTACGGAGGTTTTGGCCCACAGTACCGGCCGATGTCCTTTGCGTCCGTGCATGCCGCCCACCCGTGGGACGAGGTCCTCGCCGCGATTCAGGCGAAAACCGAGGCGGACGTGCTCCGGGCGCTCGCGCGCGCCGAGACGGACCAAGTCGACCTCGCGGACTTCCAGGCCCTGATCTCCCCCGCGGCGGCCCCGCACCTCGAACGGCTGGCCCGCCGGAGCCATGAGCGGACGGTGCGCCGCTTCGGCCGCACGATACAGCTCTTCGCGCCCGCCTACCTTTCCAACGAGTGCCAGAACATCTGCACCTACTGCGGTTTCTCCGCCGGCAATAAAGTCCCGCGGCGCACGCTCAATCCGGCGGAGATCCTCCGCGAGGCCGGGGCGCTCAAGCAGCTAGGCTTCGACCACCTCCTGCTGCTGACCGGTGAGTCGAACAAGGTGGAGCTCCCCTACTTCGTCCAGGCCCTCGACCTGCTGCGCCCCCATTTCTCCTCGCTGTCGCTGGAGGTCCAGCCGATGGAGACCGCGGAGTACGCCGAGCTCCGCCGACATGGCCTCAACGCCGTCCTCGTCTACCAGGAGACGTATCACCGGGAGACCTATCACGTCCACCACCCCAAGGGACGGAAGTCCGACTTCGCCTACCGCCTCGACGCGCCCGACCGCGTCGGCGCCGCGGGCGTCCACAAGATCGGGCTCGGCGCGCTCTTCGGCCTCGAGGACTGGCGCGCGGAGTGCTTCTTCACCGCCCTCCACCTCCGCTGGCTCGAGCGCCAGCATTGGCAAAGCCGTTTCAGCGTGTCGTTCCCGCGCATCCGCCCGCACGAAGGCGAGCTGCAACCGAAGGTCGAGATGACCGACCGCGACCTCGTCCAGGCGATCTGCGCCTTCCGCCTGCTGAGCGGTGAGGTCGAGCTCACGCTGAGCACGCGCGAGAGCCGGAAATTCCGCGACCATGCCTGCCGCGTCGGCGTGACGGCGATGAGCGCTGGCTCGCACACGAACCCGGGCGGCTACGCCGAAGGCCGCGAAGCCTCGCTCGAGCAGTTCGCGATCGAGGACGACCGCTCACCGGCGGAGGTCGCCGCGATGCTGCGTGCCCACGGTTATGAAACGGTCTGGAAAGACTGGGACCCCTCGTATGACCGCCCGGTCGCCCTCGCCCCATGAGCCCGCTGCGCGTCTGGATCGAGGCCGCCCCCGCCGAAGGCGTCCGCCAGGTCGTCCTCTCCAAGGAGGAAAGTTCGCACCTCGTCCGCAGCCTCCGTGCCCGACGGGGCGACGCGCTCGTGCTGCTCGACGGCCACGGCCTGCTTGCCGAGGCGAAGCTGCTGAGCGCCGACCCCGCGGGCGCCGCGGTGGAGATCCTGCGCGTGCGCCAGGCGGACCCAGTCCGACCAGCGATTACCGTCGCCCAAGGCATGCCCAAAGGCGGCACCATGGATGACTTAGTCCGCACCGCCTGCGAAGCGGGGGCGGCAATGATTGTCCCGCTCGAAACGGCCCGCTGCGAGGTGAAGCTCGACGCGGAACGCGCGGCGGCGAAGCGCGGGCGCTGGACCCAGCAGGCCGCCGAGGCCTGCAAACAGTCGGGCAATCCCTGGCAGGCCACGATCGCCGCGCCGGTGCGTTTCGCCGAATGGCTCGCGACGCTGCCTCCGTGCGCGGCGGACGAACTGCGGCTCACTGGCTCCCTCGAATACGATGCGGAACCCGTCGGTAAAGTCGACCTCCGCGGGGTTCGCGCGGTGACCTGGTTGATCGGGCCCGAAGGCGACCTGACGCCAGACGAACTGGCGGCGGCTCGTCGCGCGGGCTTCCGCCCCGTCGTGCTGGGCCCCACGGTGCTACGCGCCGAGAACGCCGCCTTAGCCTGCTTGGCGGCGACGTTCGCGCTCGCGGGCCGCGCCTAAGCGCCGGCGACCTCGGCGGCCGCCCCGCGGAACCTCCCGGGGGATCGACCCCACGGGTGCGCGCTTGTCCGCGCCAGTTCGCCGGCCGGAATCGGCCGCATGGAAAAACCCCTGCTCCCCACTTTCGTCACCTGGCAGAAAGGCGTCCTGCTCGCGGCACAGCTCTTCCGGCAACCGTGGCCGGCCGATCACCGCCGGCAAGGCGAGGACCTGCAACGCGAAGGCCTCCACCTCGCCTGTGCGCTCGCCGCGGCCCACGAGGCCGTCCCGTCCGAGCCGGCAGACTGGGACCTGGCGCTCAGCGGTTGCGCCGAGCTGTACACGCGGGTCAAGGTCGCCGAACTTTCGGGCGCCCTCGGTGAACGCGAGGCGCGGGGCTTGCTGGCCCAATGCGAGGAACTGGACCGCCACCTCCAAGGCGTCCGCCGCGCCGCCCAACGACCACCGCCGCGCGACCACGGGCGGGCGCCGGGCACTAATCATGTCCCGCGCAGCGGTAACCGCGGCTGAAGGTTTAAAGCAATCGACGGAGGCAAGACACCGCGAGGGTGATCAAGACCCAGCCATCGATCGACGCGCGACGGTACTCCGGATCCACCCCGGGCGAAGCCGGCGCCCAGCAGAGGCTGAGGACACCGACCAGACAAGCACCCCCCAGCCAGCGCGCCTCGGCGGATCCGAGCAACAGACAAGCCAGGCAACCCGCGGCGGCGAACCAAGGCACGAAACGGTCGAGGGAGGTTTCCGACCCCAGCTCGATCCGGCGATGGGCGAGGAGGTTGGTGGCTGCGAGCAGGAAGACGGCGAGGAAGGCGGCGAGGGACGGGTTCGGCATCGCGCTGACCGCGAAGGACGCCAGCAACAGCGCGACCAAACCGATTCGGAGGGCCCAGACTTCGGCCAGCCAACGCGCGCAGAAGATGACGACCAGACCGCTGGCCGCGCCCCGGAGGCCGAGCCCCTCGAAGAAGCGACCTCCCCCGGGGACTTCGCCGTCCGGACCCGCCCAGATCAGGGCGATGAAAAGCGCGGCTCCGGTCAACGCGCCGACCGCGAGGAACGTCCAGCCATGCCGGGCGTGGAAACGATGCCGCCACGTGTGGGTGGACGTGGGGAACCAGCGGGCGTCGAGCCAACGGTCTAGCCCGTAACCACACCAGAGCAGCCAGGCGGTCATCGCGGTGCCCAATGTCCAGAACGACCCCGAGGCCGCGAGTTCGCGGGCGAGCAAGACGAAGGCGACACCATCCAACGAAAGCATCGCGGGCCAAGCCCACCAGGGAGCGCGGGCGGCGGGAAGCATCAGGAACGTCGACCGGGTGCGCGTGCTACGACTGCTTTCATGCGGCGGAGGATCTCGCGCAGCCGCTCGCGCGGGCAACCAAAGTTCAGGCGCACGTGGCCCGGGCCACCGAAGTCGGCACCATTGCTGAAGCCGATGCCGCCCTGCTCGAACTCCGCGTGCGGGTCCTCGAACCCGAGTGCGGTGACGTCGAACCAGGCGAGGAAACTCGACTGCGGGCGCTGGCGCAGGACGACGCCCGGCATGCCCTTCAATTCCGCCTCAATAAGGTCGACGTTGCCGCGCAGGTAATCGACGCACTCGAGACGCCAAGCTTCCCCGTGATCGAAGGCCGCCTGGGTGGCTACCAACCCGAACATGTTCTGGTCGAGTGAAAGGCCCTGCAGGACCCGGCGGAAGCGGGTGCGCAAGCCAGCGTCGGGAATGATGGCAAAGCCACAGGTCAATCCCGCGATATTAAAGGTCTTGCTCGCCGCCATCAGCGTCACGGTACGGGCGGCGATATCCTCGCCCAACGCCGCGAAGACGATATGCTCCGCGGACGCGTCCAGCACGAGGTCACAGTGAATCTCGTCGGAGCACACCGTGAGGTCGTGCTTCCGGACGAGCGCGGCAAGGCGATCGAGCTCCGTGCGGTCGAAGACCCGAGCGAGCGGGTTATACGGGTTGCAGAGCAGGAGCACCTTGGCGTGCGGCTGCGCGCAGGCAGCCTCGAGCGCCGCCCAGTCGAAGGTCCAGCGACCATCGACGAAGACCATCTCCAATTTGATGGGGTGGCGCTCCGAGATGACCGGGGCGCTGAGGAAAGGCGGGTAGACCGGGGCGGTGGTGACGACGGACTCGCCGGGCTTGGAGGCGGCCCGGATGGTCGCATGGATACCGGGGACGAGCGAGCACATGAACGTGACCCACTCGGGCTTGATTTCCCAGCCGTGGCGGCGGCGCACATGGTTGACGACCGAGGCGAACACGCCGTCGCGCTGCGCCGGGTAGCCGAAGACGCCGTGGGCGGCGCGAGCTTGAACGGCGTCAATCACCGCGGGCGGGGAGGTGAAATCCATGTCAGCGATCCAGCAAGGGATGATGTCCTTGTTGGTGTACTTGTGCCACTTGGTGCTGTCCGTGCCGGCGCGTTCAGGGCAGCTGTCGAAATTGAAAGCCATGGTCTGAAGGAAACCTTGGATTGAACCCTCCGACGGGCAAACGCATTTTGTGCGCATGCTTCTGGCCTGGTCTCTCCGCTCCGCCCGCACCCTCGGCCCCGTCCGGGTCGGCGTCCGCGCCGGGATGACGGAAGCCGTGACCCCCGACGGTGAGCTCCTCTACCGGACGCCCCTCCCCGTCGCCGCGGCCCGTCGATGGTGGCAGGACCTCGGCGGAGAAGTGGTCACCGGGCCCCTGCCCACCGTCGTCCGCACGCGCGCCTATGGCACCGCCTTTCAGCTCAAAGTCTGGCAGGCCTGTCGCCGTATCCCCGCAGGCCAAAGGCGGACTTACGGTCAATTGGCCCAAGCCGTCGGCTGCCGCTCGGCGCAGGCGGTCGGCACCGCCCTCGGCGCCAACCCACTGGCTGGAATCATCCCCTGCCACCGGGTCGTCGCGGCGGATGGTCTCGGAGGTTTCGCTTGGGGCGCGGGGCGGAAACAGGCTTGGCTGGAGGCCGAGATCGATGGCACTGCTCGATGACCTCGACCGTGGGCTGGTCGATCTGATTTTCCCCCGCGACTGCGTGGTCACCCAGCGGCCGATGGAAGCCGGCCCGCGCCGGCATCTCTCGGAGGCGGGAGCCTTGGAGTTAGCCCGGATCGCCGATCCCCGCTGCCTGCGTTGCGGCCATCCTTTCGACGGGACGCTCGAAGACGACCGGACCTGCCCGCACTGTCTCGGCTTGCATCCCGCCTTCGGCCGGGCGGTCTGCCCCTTCCGGGCACGCGGACCCGTCCGGGAAATCATCCACCTGATCAAATACGGTGGGCGGCCTTGGCTCGTCGACGATTTAGCCGAGGTGGCGCTGACGGATACGCTCTTTCGGCGTCACCTCATGGGTGCGGTCCTTGTGCCGGTGCCGCTGCATGCCGGGCGACAAAGGGAACGGGGATATAATCAAGCCGAGCGAGTCGCCGCCTGGCTCGCGCCGCGCCTGCCAGGCTGCACCTTCGCCCCGCTTCTGGTCAAACCCGACGAAACCCTCTCGCAAACCCGCCTCGATCGTCAGGAACGTCGGGCCAATGTCCGACGGGCCTTCCGACTGGCGCCAGGCAGGGCCCTCGACCCCGACCGGCGCTACGTCATCCTGGACGATGTCCTGACGACCGGTGCGACCTTGCACGCGTGCGCGGCGACCCTGCGCGCCGCGGGCGCGCACCACGTCGACGCCGCCGCCCTGGCCCACGGGTGAGGGCCGCCGAGGCCCAAACCCCTCCCCGCCGCCTCGCCTGGCCAACGGGCCGACCGATCAAGCGGTCAACGCTGCGGCCAACTGCGCCTCGGTGCAGCCCATCGGGCCGAGCACAAAGGCGCGCATGTCGGCGGCCAGGGGCGCCGCGAAGACCCGCGTCAGCTTCGGTGAGCGGAAATCGAGCCGCGCGGCATGCAGCGCCTGACGGCCCATCTCGAGGTGCTTGGCGAGCCGCGGCGTCCAACCATGCGCGATGAACTCGAGGAAGAGCGTGTCGTCGCCCCCGTACATCTTGTCACCCACGACCGGGCAGCCGAGCCAAAGCGCGTGGGCCCGGATCTGATGCTTGCGGCCCGTGTGCGGCTGGACGCGGGCGAGTACATAACCGGCGTTCGCGAGGACCGGCTCGAAGAAGGTGGCCGAAGGTAAGCTGCCGGGCCCCTCGCGCACGGCGGTCTTCACCACGACCTCGCTCGTCTCATCGGGCCCGAGCGGCTGGTCGACCATGATCGGTTCCGGCAGGGCCCCCTTGAGCAAGGCATAGTAAGTCTTGGTGACCCAGCGACGCTCCATTGCGGTCTGCGCGGCGGAGGCCGCCTCATAATGTTTGGCGATCAGGATGATGCCGCTCGTCTCGCGGTCTAGCCGGCTCACGAGGTGCAGGACCTCCAGCCCGCGCCACTCCTTCACGGCGCCGACGAGCGAGGACCATGGGCCATCCTTGGACGGGTGGCAGACGAGCCAACCTGGCTTGTCGAACACCAGGTAGTCGGCGTCCTCCTCGAGCAACCAGTGGGGCAAATCGTCTGGGTCAACCTTGGGAGGCGTGCTCCCCGGCGGGACAAAACTAAAATCGCTCATGATGTGGGCGGCAGCCGATCTTGGAGGGCCGTCGCCGGTAAAGGCCCGCCGTGGAAGCGAGCGAGGACCTCGCCCACCAGGTAAAGTGAGCCGAGGACGACGACCGGGTCGCCCGGGGCGACGCAGACGCCGGGCGTAGGGAAAAGTTCGGCGACCGTCGACGGGGCCACCTCCGCCCGGATCCCGGACGGGACAAGGGCGGCGAGTTGTTCCGGCCGACAGGCGCGCTCGTTATCCGGGGCGACGAGGAGCAAACGCGCGGCGAGCGGCGCGACTTGGGCGAGCAGGTCGCGGGCACGGTCGACGCCGAGCGCCCCGACGACCACGGTCGGGGACGGGTAGGCGGCAAGCAGCGGGGCGATGGCGCGGACCCCCTCCTCGTTGTGGGAGCCATCGACGATCAAGGTGCGGCCATCGGCGAGCGTCAGCCGTTGCCAGCGCCCGGCCCAATCGACCTGACGCAACGCCGCCCGGACGGTCGCCTCCTCTATCGGCAACTCGGCCGCCAACTCACAGGCGAGCAGGGCGAGCCCAGCGTTGGCCCGCTGGTGCTCGCCGACCAGGTTGGTCTCAGGCAGGCCGTCCGGGAAATAATCCTTGAGCCAGTGCAACGGGGCGCCGACCTCCTGGGCGCGCGCGGCGATGACGAGCTCCGCCTCCGCCGGGACATACCCGATGACCGCGGGGACGCCGGGCTTAAGGATGCCCGCCTTCTCCCCGGCGATGGCCGCCAAGGTCGGACCGAGGTATTCCTGGTGGTCGAGCCCGATCGAGGTGATAACGCAGACCTCGGGCTGGCAGGTATTCGTGGCGTCCAAGCGCCCGCCGAGCCCGGTCTCCAGGATCGTCACGTCGACGCGTCGCAACGCGAACTCGATCCAGGCCGCGGCGGTGATGAGCTCGAAGAACGTCGGGGCGAGGTCGGGCGCCGTCGCGGCGATGGCGGCGTGGTGCGGCCGGAGGATTTCGGCCAGCTCGACCACGCGGTCATCGGACAACGGGCGCCGGTCGACCTGGATGCGTTCGCCGATGGCGATGAGGTGCGGGCTGGTGTACAGGCCGGTGCGCCGGCCATGCGCGCGCTGAATCGCCTCGATCATGGCGCAGGTGGAACCCTTGCCATTGGTGCCCGCCACATGGAAGCACGGCGCGGCGCGCTCCGGGTGGGCGAGGCGCTCGGCCAAAACGGCCATGCGCTCGGTGCCGAGGCGGGAGCCGAGGTTGCGCAAGCCCGTCAACCAACGGAGGGTGGCGGCGGAAGCCATAGCCGCTTCGCCGAGGCTCAGGCCGCCCGGCGCTTGGTCGCCTTGACCTTCACCTTGCGGTGGGCGAGGGCGCGCAGAAGGCTGGCGAGCTTGGCCTTCATCTCCTTGCGGTGGACGATCATGTCGATCAAGCCGCGCTTGAGGAGGAACTCGGAAGTCTGGAAGCCGTCGGGGAGGTCCTGGTTCGTGGTCTCCTTGATCACGCGGGCGCCGGCAAAGCCGATGAGCGCGGCGGGCTCCGCGACGATCACGTCGCCCAAGGTGGCGTAGCTCGCCATCACGCCCGCCATGGTCGGGTTCGTCAGCACCGCGATGTACGGCAGGCCAGCCGTCCGCAACCTGGCGAGGGCGGCGCTGGTCTTGGCCATCTGCATCAAGGAAAGGATACCTTCCTGCATGCGGGCGCCACCGGAGGCGCAGACCACCACGCAGGGGCACTTCATCTTGATCGCGCGCTCGATGGCCCGGGTGACTTTCTCACCGGCGACGGAGCCCATCGACGCGCCCATGAACGAGAAGTCCATGATCGCGAGGGAGACCGGCAGGCCGTCCATCAAGCCATGCCCGCAGACGACCGAGTCGCGGAGACCCGACTTCTTCTGGTGCTGCACGAGCCTTTCCGGGTACGAGCCGCCGGCGGTGAACTTTAAGGGGTCCTTGGAGGTGAGCTTGGCGTCGGTCTCCTTCCAGGAGCCGTCGTCGATGAGCAGGGCGATCCGGCGCTTGGTCGAAAGTCGCTCATGGTAGCCGCTGCCCGGGAAGACGTTCCAGTTGGCCTCGAGGTCCTTGGTGTAGACCATCTCGCCGGACTGCGGGCACTTGGTCCAGAGACCCGCCGGGATGTCCTTCTTCTTTGGGGTCGGGGTGTGGGTGCGTTTGCGGAAGACAGCCATGGTGGAGGCTCCAAGGTTTAGGACTTATCAGGCTTGGCGAAAGGGAAAACCTCCCGAGAACGACCCGTCGACGTCGAAAACCGCCATTTAATCGCGGTTATCCGTTCAACCGGCGCGCACCCTGGCCCACCAGCGCCAGAGACGTTCACGCCGCCGCTCGCTCACCCGCTGCTTGAGCGAACGAAAGAGGAAACCCCAGCGAAAGGACCAGAACAATGGCTGGGCGGCGGCGATCCATTCGGACCAAGCGGTGATGTCCAACGTGCAACGATGGATGCCCCAGCGGGCGCATTCCCGGCGGGACATCGCCAGGACTCGGCGGCCCTGCCAACGCGACACCCAGCCGCGTTCCATCGCGAGGCGGGTGTCGCGTTCCCACTGCGGCCCCATCGTCTCGTGCGCCTGCAACCAGCGAAGGTGGCGGGCCCGGGAGTCCGGGGTCACGAAGCCCTCCGCCGCGCTATTGGAGAGGTTGGCCCCATGCTGTCGCCACCGAAGCAAAGGTCGGTCGTCGTAATGGATGACGCCCCGCAGCAAAGCGCGGATCCAGTAACAGTTGTCTTCGCCGTGGGTACCCATCTGCATCGGCCCGAAATCATGGAACAGGGAGGCGCGGTAAGCGGCCGTGGCACCGCAAACCGGGGCCCCCCCGTAAAAGCGGCGGTGGGTACGATACGAAAAACGGCCACCGGCGGGCTTGGGCGGCGGCGTCCCGAACGGACGGCCCCAAAAATCGACCTTCTGGTAATTGGTGCAGACGAGCTGGACGGTCGGGTCGAGGAACGCTTCCTCGATCACCCGCAGGCGCATCGGCTCCGAAATATCGTCCCCGGCCGCAGCCACGATGACATCCCCGGTGCAGGCCGCCATCGCGCCGTTGACGTTGTTCAGGACGCCGCCGTTGGCCGGACGGTAGGCGCGGACCACGCGGATATGCGGGTGCGGGTAGGCGGCCAGGGTGGCTTCGATGACTTCCCGGGTGCGGTCGGTCGACGCATCATCGGCGAGGACCAGCTCGAATCCCGGGTGGTCTTGGGTCAACAACGAGTGGAGCGCCTCCGCGACGAAAGCCTCCTGGTTATAGGTGATCAGGGCGACGCTGAGCGTGGGCATGGGGCGACAGGGCAAGGCGTGGGCCCCTCAGCGCCGCGGCGTCCCCGCGAGTCGCTCAAGCAGCAACTCGTAGGCCGTCACCGCTCGTTCCGCCATGCGGATCTCGAAATTCTCGTCGGGCGCGTGCAAGTTGGAGTCGGGGGTGAAGAGCCCGATCATGACGGAATCGAGCCCCGTCTCGCGCCGGATGTCGCCGATGATCGGCACGCTGCCGCCCTCGCGCAGGTAGAGCGGGGGCTTGCCGAAAGCCTCCCCGATGGCCTTGTCCGCCTCCCGGAACGCCCGCGCCAGCACCGGGTTCTGATGCTTCGGCGTGTTCGGCCGGTCGGGCGGGCAAACGTAGTAGGCGCCGTTGCCCTGCATCTCCTGGATCTCGACGCGCACGCCTTTCGGGGCACGGGCGCGGACCGCCTCGGCCACCTTGCGATGCACGAAGACCGGGTCTTGGCCGGGGACGAGGCGACAGGTGATCTTGGCGAAGACCTTGGAGGGGATGACGGTCTTGGACCCCTTGCCTTGGTAGCCGCCGCCGATGCCATTGAACTCGAGCGTCGGGGCGAACCGGACGGCCTCGAGCCCATTGAGCCCGGGCGCGGCATGGAGCTCATCGACGCCAAGGAAGCGACGGTACTCGTCCTCGTTCATCGGCAGCTTGGCCAGCTGTTCCCGTTCCCAGCGCTCGGGCTGCTGGACTCCATCGTAAAACCCTTCGATCGTGACGGCGTTGTCCGCATCGTGCAGCGAGGCGCAGAGCTCGGCCAGCGCCTGAATCGGGTTGTAGACCGCGCCGCCATGCAGGCCGGAATGCAGGTCGGAACGCGGGCCGGTCAGGCCGACCTCCAGCCCGATGATACCGCGCAGGCCGGTGGTGATAACGATCTGATCGGAAGTCGGCGAAGCCGTGTCGGACAGCACCACGCAGTCGGCCTCAGTGAGTTCAGCCTTATGGTTATGTAGGAATTCTGGGAAACTCGGGGAGCCGATCTCCTCCTCGCCCTCGATGAGGAAGGTGATGCGCAGCGGGAGGTCGGGCCGGCGCTTGAGCAGGCGAGTTAACGCGACCACGGAGACGAGGTGGGGCCCCTTGTTGTCGGCGGTACCGCGGCCCCAGACCTTGCCATCGCGCACGACGGGCTCGAAGGCCGGCGTGGTCCAGAGGTTCAGCGGGTCGGCCGGCTGGACGTCGTAATGACCGTAGAGGACGACGTGCGGCCATTCGGCCGGGCCGCGGCGACGGGCGAGCACGATGGGATGCAGAGGGGTCGGGACGACCTCGACCTCCAGCCCGGCTTGTTTAAGGAGGCCACAGATATGCAGACGGGCGCCATCCATGCCGGCCTTGAACGCCGGGTCGGTGGAGACGCTGGGGTGCTTGACGTACTCGATGAGTTCGCGGACGAGATCCATCCCCTCATTAGGAGGGTTCGGCGACCAAGGGCAAGAGAGGGCGACGGACGACTGGCTCAGGTTAATCGGTTGGCCGGTTGGCCAGACCAGGAAAGCGGCTACAAGCTGCCGGGGCCTTCACCCTAACTAACCCTAGCCCAGGCCCTGTCCCTCGCCCTAGCCCTTTGTTACCCCCGCTTTTTTCCTTCCCCCCACCCTCGCTTCGGGGAGAGTGGAGGCATGTCCCCCGCGGAACAGTTGAAGGTGATGAAATCCCGCACCGAGAAATTCATCGGTGAGGCCGAGATCCTCAAGCGCCTCGAGGCCGGCAAGACCCTGCGCGTGAAGCTCGGCGTGGACCCGACCCGCCCGGATCTGACCTTTGGGCACATGGTGGTCTTCCAGAAGCTCCGCCAGTTCCAGGAGCTCGGCCACCAAGCGGTACTCATCATCGGAGACTACACCACCCGCATCGGGGACCCGACCGGTAAATCCGAGACCCGACCGGTACTCTCCGAGGCCGAGATCGAGGAGAACGCCAAGACCTACCTGGAGCAGGCCTACCAAATCCTCGACCCGAAGAAGACCGAGGTCCGCCGCAACAGCGAGTGGTTCGGCCAGATGTCCTTCCTCGACGCCCTCCAGCTGAGCCGCCGCATGACCGTCGCCCAGATGCTGGCCCGCGACGACTTCGCCAAGCGCCACGCCTCCAACACGCCCATCTCGATCGTCGAGTTCCTCTACCCGCTCCTCCAGGGCTACGACTCGGTCAGGCTGAAGTGCGACCTCGAGATCGGCGGTAGCGACCAGCTGTTCAACATGCTCGTCGGCCGGGATCTCCAGGAACAGGAAGGCCAGCCGCCCCAGGCCGTACTCGGCATGCCCCTGCTCGTCGGCCTCGACGGCGAGAAGAAAATGTCCAAGTCGCTCGGTAACTACATCGCCTTCAACCACGGCGCGAAGGACATGTTCGGGCGCATCATGTCGGTGCCCGACGCCACCATGTGGGTCTACTACGACCTCCTGCTGCTCACGCCGGCCGACGAGCTCACCGCGCTCAAGGCGCTCCACCCGATGGAGGCCAAGAAGCAGCTCGCGACCCGCCTGACCGACAAATTCCACGGCGCCGGTGCCGGGGCCAAAGAGCGCGCCGAGTTCGAGAACGTCTTTTCGAAGGGGGGCGTGCGCACCGACATGCCGGAGTTCACTTGGGAAGCCCTCTCCGGCGGCTCCCCGGAAGTTGGCCTCGTCGACCTGCTGGCCGCGACCGGCCTCTTCCCATCCAAGAAGGAAATCCGCCGGCTCATCGAAGGCGGCGCGGTCAAGGTCGGTGACGACAAGGTCGCCGACCCCGCGCACAAGGTCGCCCGTCCCACCGGTGAGCTCGTGCTGCAGGCCGGCAAGCGCACCTTCGTGAAGGTCAAGTGAAGGCGCCTCAGGGCACTTCCTTGACCAACGGCCGCCAAGCGTAGCCCGAGAGCACGTTCAACAGCAAACGAGACCAAGCCGGCCAAGGGCACGGTAAAACCGGCCCGACGGAGGGCGGGGAGGCGAGCAAGACCCGGAGCCGCTGGTCGAGTCCAGCGATGCCGTGGCGAGACTCAGCCTGGGCCTGGCCCCGCTGCGCGATCTCCTGGCGAAAAGCGGCGTCCAGCACCAAGCGCGCCAGGAAGTCGGCGACAGGATACTGGCCTTGGCCCGGCACTTTCTCGCCAAAGCCCAAGACCGCCGGGTCGCCATAGTAACCAGGCGTCAGCGCCTGGGGCTCGCTCTCGAGCGCGAACACGACGGGAGCCCCGTGCAAGGCGGCCTCGATCGAAGCGGTGCCCATGCCGACAAACGCCGTGCACCCCGCGTAGAGCGACGCGAGCGCGACATTGTCGAGCGTGCCGAGAAAAGTCACCGCCCCAGGGGCGAGACGGCGCGCCAAGGCCTCCAACCGGGCACGGTCGGGACCGTCGCCGACGATGGTCAAGGTCAGGTCAGGGGCCTGGGCGCGCAAGGCAGGTAAAGCCTGGATGAGCCCATCGACGTAGGCCTTCATGGTTCCATCCAAGCGGCTGACACTGAGAAGAAAACGGCCGGACGTCGGCGGGGGCGGCGAGGCGGACGCCAACACCACCACGGGGTGAAGGCCGACAGGGAAACCCGGCCGACCCAACTGACGGGCGACATCCTCGGCACAGGGCTCGTTGACGGAGAAAAAGCGCCCGCGGTCCGCGAGTTCCGCGACCTGCTCGTAATAATCCCGGCCGCGCAGGGCACGCCACCACCGCCCGGGGTGGGTAATGAGATCCGCAAGGCGGGGCGGTCGGTGACGCGGGGCCGCCTGCGGCCCGATCACGAAGAAGGCGTAATCCGAGCCCGGCAACCGTTCGGCCAACAACGAGGCTAGATGCAACCCCGGCATGGCGGTGGCCTCGAACGACCACGGGCCAGACCCGAGCTGGGCGGCCAGTTGACTCACGAGGCGGGCGTTGAGTCCCGGCCAAGCGCCGGCCTTCGCCAGCAATGGGCGCGGGGCATGCAGCACCCGCGCGACCGCGCGGTATTTCGCATCCATCGCGCCGGGCGGGGTGATGATGACCGGCTCCAACCCGAGCCGGCGGGCGGCTTCCGCCCGACGAAGGAACATGTACTCCGCGCCACCGACGACATTGTTGCCGTAGATGAAGACCGGCCGGCGGAGCAACGGGGCGGTCGGCATGGTCAGCGCCCCGAACGTTCGCGGCGGGCCAGCTCCAGCAACATGGCCTCGGTGAGGAACATGGAGTAGGCGTCTTGCATCGCGCGGACCCAGCCCCGCGGGCCGGAGAAAAGCATGCGGCGGAAGAACAGGTGTTTCACCAAGCCGAGGGGGAAGGCGCCCACCAAGCGCAGGAAAGAATAGCCGCGCCCGTCGCGATGCCGCATCCGTGCCTTGAGCACGGAGTATTTGTTCAGCTTGTCCATGTAGCCAGCCACCGTGTCGTAACCGAAATGCGCCAGGACGACGCCGGGCAAGAACTCCTGCCGTCCCGGCACGGCCACGTGCTCGTGCACGAGTTTGCGCTCATCCCAGCGAGCCCCAGCTCGCCGGTAGAGGCGGAGGAACGGCCGACAATGCGACGCGCTCATCGATTCGCCCATGAATCGGTCGTCGCGACGAAGGTAGAAACCGTCGGCCCGGCCGCTGGCGATGGCCGCCTTCATGAGGGCGAGCGCGCCCGGCGAAAGGACCTCGTCGCCGTCGAGGTGCAAGACCCACTCGTGCCGGCACTGCGTGAGCGCGAAGTTTTTCTGCGCCGCGAAGCCCAGCCAATCTTGGTGCACGACGCGGGCGCCCGCCGCCCGGGCAATCTCCAAGGTGCGGTCGGTCGACCCGCTATCGACGATCAGGATCTCCTCGGCGCCGACGCACGCGGCCAGCACCTCGGCCAGGTGGCGCTCCTCGTTCTTGGTGATCAGGTAGACGGTCAACGACGCCATGCGGCATTCAACCGCACCCGGGGGGATGGTCAACCCGGCGTTCCTAGCCGCGGGGACCGTAGCGACGCTGCGCCGGCTGGCTGGGCGGCCCCGCCTCGACCTGCGTCCCGGCGCAGGCGGGATCCCGGGCGAACGTGCCATAAGTCGCGGGGTCGAACCGCGTGGTCATCCCGCGGGCGGCTTCGGCCACGAGCACGCGCCCATCCGGCTGGAGGAAACCGACCTGCACCAAGGTCGGCCCATCCACCTTCCGCGTGTGCGCGACGAGCCGTTCCATGAAGGGGCCGGCATCCGGACCGGGCTTAAGCGCGAAGAGGACCTTCTTGACCAAGCTGGGGGCGCCGCGGAGGGGCTGCAACGCGTGGGCGCTAATGCTCCACTCGCCGCGTTCCTCGCGGTAACTCAGGCGGGCGTCGACCATCACGTGAGCCCCGTCGGCCAGGAGCGGCTGGTCGCCGTCGCGCAGTGCCAGCGCCGCGTCAAAGGCCTCGGAGAACATGCTGACGGGGACCGTGACGTTGCGGGAGGAGACCGTGAAGAGGCACCACGGGCGGTTGTCCTTCTTCGAAATCTTCTTCTCGAGGTTGCCGAGGATGCCGCAGATGCGGACCGTGTGGCGTTCCTTGCGGTCCAGCTCGATCCGGTCCGGGGTCGTCGCGAACGTCGCGACCGCCTCATCGAGGCCATGGTAATCAGCGAGGGGGTGGCCGCTGAGGTAGAAGCCGAGCAGCTGCTTTTCGTTGTTCAGCATCTCCAGCTTCGGCATCGGCTCCGACTTGCGCAGGATCAGGTCAGATGGTCGCGCCGCGCCGGCGTCCTCGGCCCCGAGGAGGTCGAAGAGGTTGCCCTGCCCCCGTTCGCGCTCCTTGCGTTCGGACGAGAAGTGGCGGCGGACCGACTCGATGGAGTCGACCAAGTGGCGGCGATTCTCGCCGGTGAAGTCGAAGGCGCCGGCGCGGGCCAGACAGTCCAGCGTGCGCGCATTGAGGTCAGCCTCGCCCATGCGGCCGACGAAGTCGCCGAAATCCTTGAACGGGCCGGCCTGCTCGCGCTCGGCCACGATGGCGCGGGCCGCCATCTCGCCCACGCCCTTGATGGCGCCGAGGCCGAAACGGATCGCATTGTCCTTGGCCACGGGCGTGAAGTCGGTGTCGGACTGGTTCACGTCCGGGCCGAGCATCTTCATGCCCAGCGCCTCCACCTCGGCCACGAACTCGGCCAGCTTGTCCGCGTTGCCCTGCTCGGACGTCAGGATTGCCGACATGAACTCCACCGGGTAATTGGCCTTCAGGTAGGCGGTGCGGTAGGACAGGATCGCGTAGGCCGCCGAGTGGGACTTGTTGAAGCCATACTCAGCGAACTTCTCCAGGGTGGCGAAGATTTCCTCCGCCTTCTTCTTCTCGATGCCGTTGGTCGCCTTGGCGCCGGCCACGAAGATATCGCGCTGCTTCTCCATCTCCTCGCGAATCTTCTTGCCCATCGCGCGGCGGAGCATGTCGGCGCCGCCGAGGGTGTAGCCGGCGATGACGCGCGCCGCCTCCATCACCTGTTCCTGGTAGACTAAAATGCCGTAGGTCTCCTTGGCCACCTTCTCCAGCAGCGGGTGGGCGTACTTGACGTAGGTCGGGTCCTTCTTCCCCTTGATGTAGTCTGGGATGAACTGCATCGGGCCCGGACGGTAGAGCGCGATCAACGCCACGATCTCGTCGATGAAAGAGATGCCGAACTGGCGGCAGAGGGACTGCATCCCGCCGGATTCGAGCTGGAACACGCCGATGGTCTTGGCCTCGTTGAGCAGGGCGAAGGTCGCCGGGTCGGCGAAGCCCAGCTTCTCGATATTGAAGTCCGGCCGCTGGCGGTGCTTGCGCACGAGCTTCTGGGCGTCGTCGATCACCGTGAGGGTCTTCAGCCCCAGGAAGTCCATCTTGAGCAGGCCCAGCTTCTCGACCGGGTCCTTGGCGTACTGCGTCGTCAGGTCGCCGTCCTGCATCGTCACCGGGATGATGTCGGTCAGGGGGCGGTCGGCGATGATCATGCCGCACGCGTGCTTACCGCTATTGCGCACCATCCCCTCGATTACCCGGCCCGTCTCGATGATGCTGGCGGCCTGCGGGTTGACGTTCACCTCCTCGCGGAGTTCGTTGGACTTCTTGAGCGCGTCGTCGAGCGAGATGTTGATGTCGTCCGGGACCAGCTTGGCCAGGCGGTTGGTCTCGATGAACGGCAGGTCGCGGATGCGGGCGAGGTCGCGCACCACCATCTTGGCGCCGAAGGTGCCGAAGGTGATGATGTTGGCCACGCGGTCGGCGCCGTACTTCTTGCGCACGTAGTCGACGACCTCGTCGCGGCGGCGCATGCAGAAGTCGATGTCGAAGTCGGGCGCGGAGACGCGCTCGGGGTTGAGGAAGCGCTCGAAGAGCAGGCCGAACCGGATCGGGTCGATGTCGGTGATCTTCAGGCAATAAGCCACGATCGAGCCGGCGCCGGAACCACGCCCCGGTCCCACCGGAATGTCCTGGCGGCGCGACCAGTCGATGAAGTCCCAGACGATGAGGAAGTAGTCGACGAAGCCGGTACCCGCGATGACGCCCATCTCGTAATCCACGCGCCGGCAGAGTTCGGCCGGGCTTGCCCGGCCCGGGCCGGGCACCGTCTCATCCGCCCAAGCCTTCGGGTCCTCGTAGTCGACGCCGTAGCGCTCCTTGAGGCCGGTCTTCACCTGCTCGAGCAGGTACGTGCCGTTGGGCCGCATCGGCGCCCGCTTGTCCTCGGCGATGGTGAAGTCGCCCTTCTTGCCGGCGGCCACCGTCAGGCCGTTCTTCAGCTGTTCATAGCCATCCAGAATGGCGTCGATCTTCTTCCCCGCCTTGGGCTTCACGCCTTCGCTGAAGACGTAGACCGGGTAGTTGTTCTGCCCGACCGGCAACTGCACGTCGCACATCTCGGCGATGGCGACCGTGTTGGTGATCGACTCGGGCACCTCCCCGAAGACGCGGAGCATCTCGGCCTGGCTCTTCAGGTAGAATTCCTTGGCGTCGTAGCGCATGCGGCGCTCGTCGGCCAGCCGGGCGCCCGTCTGGATGCAAAGCATCGCGTCGTGCGCGACGTTGTCGCCGGCGTCGACGTAGTGGACATCGTTGGTCGCGACCACGCGCAGCTGAAACTCCCCGGCCAGCTTCAGGAGGTCGGGGATGATGCGCTTCTGCTCCTCGAGCCCGTGGTCCATCAGCTCGATCACGAAGTTCTCGCGGCCAAAAATCTCGATAAACCGCCCGCAGGCCTTGCGGGCGGCCTCGTAGTCGCTGCGCAGCAGCGCCTGGGGGATGACGCCCTGGAGGCAGCCGGAGAAGCCGATCAGGCCCTCCGCGTGCTTGGCCAGCTGCTCGAGATCGGTCCGTGGCTTGTAGTGGAGCCCGCGCACGTGCGCGTCGGAGACCAGCTTGGTCAGGTTCTGGTAGCCCTTGAAACTCCGCGCCAGCACGCCCATGTGGTAGTACTTATGCTCGCGACGGTCGGGCTTGTCCGTCAGCGCGTGGTCCCAGACCAGATAGAGCTCGCAGCCGAGCAGCGGCTTGAGCTTCACCTCGCCCTTCGAGCGGGACTTCGCCTCGCTCCAGAAGTCGAACAGCCCGAAGAGGTTGCCGTGGTCGGTGATCGCCACCGCGCGCATCGTCATGTCGCACGCACGCTCCATCAGGCGATCGATGCGGCTGCAGCCATCGAGCATGCTGTAGTCGGTGTGCACGTGGAGGTGCACGAAGTCGCGACTGATGGATTCCGGGTCGGCCATGCGGGAGCGCGATACTAGGGAGGGGGTGGAGGTCAGGGAAAGGGCATAATCCGCGGCTCGCTGTCGACTTGTCCACAGACGGGCTTGCCCCGGTCCCGCGCCCGGCTAGAAAGCTCCCACCCATGAGCGAAAGCCGCTTCCCCTTGCGCAAGCAGATGCACCTCGGCGTCGGCCTCGGCATCCTCTACGGGCTGGCCTGCCGGCTGTTGTTCCATGGCGGCGAGGCCGCCGTGCGCGACACGGTCGGCGCGGCCTGGGTCGCGCTGTTCACGATCATGTCGATCAGCTTCATGTTCCTCGTGCCCGCCGCCCTCGGTTTCATCGTGGTCTGGTTCGAGCGAGGGGACCGCCGGTGGGTACGGATGCTCTTCGGCCCTTGGATTGCCGCCCTCATCATGACGTTCTGCACCGTCGCCCTGCAGCTGGAAGGCTGGATCTGCGTGATCATGGCTCTGCCGCCCATCCTAGTCATGGCCTCCCTCGGCGGCGTGGTCGCCGGCTTCGTCCGTCCCCAGGTCACCTCCGACGGCGGCAAGCGGCTCTGCGTCGCCGCCGTGGCGCTCCTGCCCTTCGTGGCCGGGCCGCTCGAGTCCCTCCGCGCCCGCTCGAACGAGCTTCGCACCGTGGCCTGTACCATCGACATCGCCGCGACGCCCGCACAGGTCTGGCGGCAGATCCGCTCCGTCCCGCGCATCACGGAGGCCGAGCACGCCTTCTCCTGGCATCACCGCGTCGGCTTTCCCCGCCCCACCGAGGCCGTGCTCGAGGGCACGGGCGTCGGCTCCGTCCGCTACGCGCGCTTTGAAGGCAATCTCCTGTTTGTCGAGAAGGTCACCGAATGGGAGGAGAACCGTCGCCTGTCCTTCTCCATCAAGGCCGACACCGCGAACATCCCGCCCACCACCCTCGACGAGCATGTGATCGTCGGCGGGCCGTATTTCGATGTGCTGCATGGCACCTATTGGATCGAGCCGCTCGGGACCGACCGGGTGCGCCTGCACCTCGCCAGCGACCAGCGGCTCTCGACCGGGTTCAATGCCTACGCCGCCTGGTGGACGGAGTGGGTCATGGCCGACCTACAGGACTACATCCTGCGGATCATCAAGGCCCGCGCCGAACGGGACCGCTGAGTCAGCGAGCGCTCGGCCGGCGCGGCTTAGCCGGCGTTCACCGCCGCGATCACCGCGGCCACCTGCTCGTCGGACATCACCGGACTGACGGGCAAGGAGACGACTTCCCGATGCATGGCTTCGGTCAAAGGCAAGCGGAGGTGGCTGAGTTCCTTGGCGTAGGCTTGCTGGTGATGGGGCGCGATCGGGTAATGGATGGCCGTATGCACGCCACGGTCGAGGAGGCGTTGCTGGAAGGCGGCACGATCGGCGACACGGACGACAAAGAGGTGCCAGACGTGGGAAGCCTCGCCGGCCCGGACGCGGGGTAAGCGGACGGCGGGGTTCGTGATCTCGCGACGGTAACGGGCGGCGATTTCCCGACGCCGGGCGTTGTCGGCGTCGAGGTGAGGCAACTTCACGCGGAGCAAGGCCGCCTGCAGCTCGTCGAGCCGGTCGTTCGGTCCTTGGACGAGGTTCTGGTATTTCACGTGCGACCCATAGTTACGGAGCGCGCGCACCATCTCGGCCAGTTTGGAGTCCTGGCAGGTGAGCGCGCCGGCATCACCGAGGGCACCGAGGTTCTTGCCCGGGTAGAAGCTGAAGGCCGCCGCGTCGCCCCAGGCGCCGGCCTTCACGCCCTCGTCCTGGGCACCGTGCGACTGGGCGGCGTCCTCGAGCAAGAGTAGGCCACGCTCGCGGCAGAGCTTCGAGATTGCCGGCATGTCGGCCAGCTGGCCGTAGAGATGGACTGCTAAGACCGCCTTCACGTCCGGCGTGAGGGCGGCGGCGAGCTTGGCGGCATCTAGGTTGAACGTGGCTTCGTCGGGCTCGACGAGCACGGGCCGCAGGCGGTTCTCCGTGATGGCGAGGATCGAGGCGATGTAGGTGTTGGCCGGCACCGCGACCGCGTCACCATCCTTGAGCAGGCCGAGTTCCTTCCACCCACGGAGGGCGAGGATGAGCGCCGATAAGCCGTCGGACGTGCCGACACAGTGCGGAGAACCGACCCAGGCGGCGTATTCGGCCTCGAAGGCCTTCACCTCTGCGCCGAGGACATACCAACCCGAGTCGATGACGCGGGCCGCGGCGGCCTTCAGCTCGGCCGCATGCCGGGCATTGATGGCCTTGAGGTCGAGAAACGGGATGTTCATGGTCGAAGTGGTCGAATCACCTTGCTGGATTACCCGCGGCGGGAGCGCCGCGGTGGACGGGTTCATGGCTCGCGGGATGCATCACGGGATGAAAATCTCGGCATCCCCGAGGATGACCTCCTTGCCGTCGACGGTGCAGGTCGTGGAGAACATCACCCGCTTCCGCGGGATATCGACCGAGAGGACCGTCACGGTCGCGACCAAGGTGTCGCCGATATGGACGGGCCGGCGGAAACGGAGATTCTGCGAAGCGTAGACGCAACCTCGGCCAGGTAGGCGGGTGCCGAAAAGCCCCGAGAAGAAGCTCGCCCCAAACAGCCCATGCGCGATGCGCCGTCCGAAACGCGACTGCTTGGCGTACTCCTCGTCGAGGTGGACCGGGTTGCGATCCCCCGAGACTTCGGCGAACCCGCGGACGTCCTCGTCCGTGACGAGGTGCGACAGGGAGGCGGACATCCCCGGCAGGATTTCCTCGATCTTATACGAGTCCTTCATCGAGCATCTTCTCCCATTGGGCGATCACCGAGGCTGGGTAGCCCCTCCGGAAATGCCTGATCCAAGGGTAGGCAGGACGTCGCGTACCATCCTTGAGCCTGATCGCCGTGACGTCGCCGCGTTCCTCGGCAGCCTTGCCCGCATAGATTTTACCGGGCTGGGCGTCGGCGCCAAGGAGGCTATGGGCGCCGACCAGGGCATGCTTCCCGACCTTAACCCCTGGTAGGATCGTGGTCATCGTGGCGACGACGGCATAGTCCTCGATGGTGCAACCTCGCATCACATCGCTAGGGGGGTGGGGGTCGTTCGTCAGGACCACGTACGGGAAGATCCAGACATAATCCCCGATCGTGGAATGCTGGCCGACGTGCACGTTGCTATGCATCCGGACGTAATCGCCGATCCGGCAGCTGCCTTGGATATCGGTCAACGTCCCGATCTGCAGGTTGGCACCGGCTCGCGTCTTCTCGCGGACGGTGACGCGGTGTCCGGTCACGAGACGGTCCCCGAACGTCGAGGCCTCGTAGAAGATGCTATGGGAACGGATCAAGGCGCCTACGCCGATCTCCAGGGCCTCTCCGGCGGAGAACTTGTTCGCCACGCCGAGCTCGCAATACGCGCCAACCTCGCTGTCGTCGCCGATGACCACGTTGTCGTAGATGGTCGTGAACTGTCCGATGGAGACATTTTTTCCGAGCTTGGCCTTGGGCGAGACCAAGGCGGTGGGATGGATCAGCGGTGACATGGTTTTTCCGGATGTAGCGGCGGGTAATTCAGCGGTCGCAGGAAGTCACGCCGACCTGGCGGACGAACTGTTCGCGGTCGCGGATGTAGTCGGCTTCGTCGTACTCGGCGTCGGCGAGCACCATCAGGATGCAATCCGGGGAGAAGTCATGCATCTCATGCCAGAGTCCGGGAGGCAAGGCGAGGCCGCCCATCCCGGGGCGAAGCTCCGACGCTTCTTCGCGCCGACCGTCAAAGAGCACGAGCCGGACGCTGCCAGCCAGGCAAAAGCAGATTTGCTGCAAACGGCGATGGGCATGGAAGCCGCGCACGATGCCAGGCTGGGTGCCGTGGATCCAATAGATGCGCTTCACCTCGAACGGCATCGTCGGGCCCCGCTCGACTACCGATAACCCCCCACGATCGTCCGCCCGCGTGAAGACGGGTAAAAAGACGGCGAGCGGGGTTTCAGGCATGGGGGAAGGCTTGGAGGAATTCGGCGTAATCCCTGATGTAATCGGCCTCATCGTACTCACGGTCGGCAAGCACGACAAGGATGCAATCCGGGCTGAAATTTCTCAGAACTCGCCAGACCCCGGCGCCGAGGACGACCCCTCGGGAAAACGCATCCAGGAGGATGGTTTCCTTGGTTTTTCCGTCCGTTAACTCCAGCTCCACGGAGCCGGCGACGCAGACCACGAATTGCCGAAGCTGGCGATGGGCATGGTAGCCTCTTTCGGAGCGGGCCGCGACGTCGTGGATCCAATAGACCCGGCGTACCGGGAAAGGCAGCGCCTGGCCGAGCTCGGCGATGGCGAGCTGTCCCCGGGCGTCGCCCCGCCGGGGGATCTCGACGGATTGGTAAATCGAAACTGGCATGGTCAGGTTCAGGATGGATTCTTGGCGAGCATCCAGGCACGCGCGGGCTTTTCGATCGCCAGATGGAGCCCCGCGGCAAGGGCGAGGGTCATGGCAAAGCACCCCGGCGCCCCGCCAAGCCAGCCGGCGGCATGTTGCTTATAAAGATTGATGGTGAAAATTTGCACGAGGTAGACGGAGAAACTGATTTCACCGCAGAAGACCAACGCGCGAGTCGAAAGTAGCCTGGCGACCCAACCGGCGGATGGCTTCAGGAAATAGGCGAAAGCCAGCAAGAGGACCGGAACCAAAACCACGTCGTTCCCGGCGTAAGGCAAAGCATGGGCGGCGAAGCAAAGAAATAACGTTAGCCCTAGGAAGGCGGCGGCGGTCCATCGGCCTGAAGGGATGCGGGCAGGGTCGCGAAGGACCCAGATGGCGTAGAAGACGCCAGCGCAGAACTCCGGCAGGCGGAAGATTGGCAGGGAGTAATAGACGGTCTCCGCGACCGCACCGGCGGGGGGGGAGATAATGGCCCAGAATAGGGGCCAAGGAAGCCATGACGACGGACCAGCCCACGGCCCTGCGCAAAGCCACGTCGCTCCACCCCCTGGCATGGAATAAGATCAGCGGAAAAAGAGCGTAGAAGAAAACCTCCGCCGAAAGCGACCAGGTGCCGTCTCGCCCGAACCCACCGAGAAAAAGTTGCGGGAACCAGGCCCCGGTCAAGGTGAGGTCGGCAAACCCGAGCATAACCCCGGCCCGTAAAGGACGGCCGCCCAGATCCCCCGCGAAGCCAATGCCTAGCCAGAACAGCAAAAGATACGCCAAGTAAACCGGGTAGATTCGCGCCAACCTGCGCCAAGCGTAAGCACGATAATCAACCCAGGGTTCCGCCCCTTGGCTGGCCACGACCAGGATGAAACCGGAGAGTACGAAGAAGAAGGTCATCGCGAGCGGCCCGGCTTGGACCAGTCTTTCCAAGGCAAACGGCAAAGGCGCGCCGAGATGGATGCGAAGATGGAAAACCAACACCCAGAGGGCCGCGAAAAATCGCAGCGAGGTCAAGGCGGCGACGCGGGGCATCTCAGCGCGGCTGACCAACCAGCGACTTGAGGTATTCGCCGTAGCCCGACTTGGCGATGGGCTCGGCGAGCTTGAGCAGCTGGGCGTCGTCGATGTAGCCACGTCGCCAGGCGATCTCCTCGATGCAGCCGATCTTGAAGCCCTGGCGCGCCTCGACGATCTGCACGAACTGCGAGGCCTGGAGGAGCGAGTCAAAGGTGCCGGTGTCGAGCCAGGCGGTGCCGCGCGGCAGCACCTTCACGCCGAGCTTGCCTTGGCGCAGGTACTCGCGGTTGACATCGGTGATCTCGTACTCGCCGCGGGCCGACGGCTTCAGGGCCTTGGCGATACCGACCACGGAGTTGTCGTAGAAATAGAGGCCGGGGACGGCGAAGCTGGACTTGGGCGCCTTGGGCTTCTCCTCGATGGAGACGGCCTTGCCGGCGGCGTCGAACTCGACCACGCCGAAGCGCTCGGGGTCCTTGACGTGGTAGGCGAAGACGACGCCCCCCTGCGGCGAGCGGCAGGACTTGAGGAGGTCGCCGAAGCCGGCGGAGTAGAAGATATTGTCCCCCAGCACGAGACAGACGTCGTCGGAACCGATGAACTTCTCGCCGAGCACGAAGGCCTGCGCGAGGCCGTTCGGGACGGCCTGCTCGACATACTCGAAGCGGCAACCGAGGCGGGAGCCGTCGCCGAGCACCTCGCGGAAGCGCGGCAAGTCCTGGGGCGTCGAGATGATGAGGATCTCCCGGATACCCGCCAGCATGAGCACGGACAGCGGGTAATAGATCATCGGCTTGTCGTAAACCGGCAGGAGCTGCTTGCTCATGACCTGGGTCAGGGGGTGCAGACGGGTGCCGGAACCGCCGGCGAGGATGATGCCTTTCATGGTGTTCAGAGTTTGCCGAGGCGCTCGAGACGGTAGGAACCATCGAGGATCCCTTGGATCCACCCGGGGTGGTCGAGGTACCAGCGGACGGTCTTGCGGAAGCCGCTCTGGAAGTCCTCCTGCGGAGCCCAGCCAAGCTCGGCACGGGCGCGGCGCGCGTCGATCGCGTAACGCAGGTCATGGCCCGGGCGGTCCGTGACGTAGGTGATCGCGGAATCGTGCGGCTGGCCGTCGGCGCGCGGGCGAAACTCGTCGAGCAGCGAACAGAGCAGCTTCACGAGGTCGATGTTCCGACGCTCGTTATCGCCGCCGATGCAGTAAGTACGACCCGGGCGGCCCTTCTCCACCGCGGCGAGAAGCGCGCGGGCATGGTCATCGACGTAGAGCCAGTCGCGGACGTTCTCGCCCTTGCCATAAACCGGGATGGCCTCGCCACGCAGGCACTTAAGGATGACGACGGGGATGAGTTTCTCGGGGAACTGGTAAGGCCCGTAGTTGTTGGAGCAATTAGTCACCAGCACCGGTAGGCCGTAAGTGTCCATCCACGCACGCGCGAGGTGGTCGCTCGAGGCCTTGCTGGCGCTGTAGGGCGAATGCGGGTCGTAGGCGGTACCCTCATTGAAAGCGGGGTCGGTCGGGCCCAGGGAGCCAAACACCTCGTCGGTGGAGACGTGCAGGAAGCGGAACTTGTCCTTGGCAGCGCCTGAAAGGGAACGCCAATATCCAAGGGCGGCCTGCAGGAGCTGGAAGGTCCCGGTGACATTGGTGGCGATGAACTCGCCCGGGCCATCGATCGAACGGTCGACGTGGGACTCCGCGGCCAGATGCATGACCGCCTCCGGCCGAAAAGCCGCCAAAGCCTGGCGCATGGCTTCGGCATCGCAAATATCCGCCGAGATGAAGCGAAATCCTGCGCTGGCCTGAAAATCCGCCAGCGAAGCGAGGTTCCCCGCGTAGGTTAGTTTATCGACGACCGCGACCTCGTGCCCGCCAGCGAGCAGGAAGCGCGTCAGGTTCGAGCCGATGAAGCCCGCGCCGCCTGTGACCAGGATTTTCATAAGCAGTTAAGCCGAAAATCGCCGAAGGCAGCGGTTTTTGCCAGAAAAAACCTGTTCTTTAAGGGATTATTTCCATCTCGCCGCGACGAAAATTCCGATTTCACTTCCGACTCCGACCGTGAATCCGTAGGTTGGGGCCATGTCCCAACGCCCGCTCGGTTTCGGCATCTGGGGAACCGGCATGATCGCCGAGTTCCACGCGAAGGCCTTGGCCGAGATCCCGGGAGTCCGCCTGGTCGCGGCCTACAATCGCACGCCCGCGAAAGCCGAGACGTTCGCCGCCACCCACGGTTGCGCGGTCGCCGCGACACCTGAGGCGCTGCTTGCCCACCCCGACGTGGACGTCGTCTGCCTGTGCACCCCGAGTGGCGACCACCTCGCGCCCGCCCTGGCCTGCATCCGCGCCGGCAAACACGTGGTCGTGGAGAAGCCGCTGGAAGTCACCTTGGCGAAGTGCGACGAACTCATCGCCGCCGCCAAGGCCGCAGGCGTGACGGTCGCGGGTATCCTGCCCCGCCGCTACGTGCGCGGGTCAATCGCGCTGAAGGCCGCGCTCGACGCGGGCCGCTTCGGTCCCGTGACGCTGGCCTCGGCGCTCATCCCTTGGTGGCGCACCCAGGCCTATTACGACTCCGCCGCCTGGCGCGGCACCTACGCCCTCGACGGGGGCGGGGCCTTGATGAACCAAGGGATCCACACCATCGACTTGCTCCTCTGGTTCCTCGGTCCGGTGAAGCGCGTCTCGGCCACCCTCGGGCTCGTCGCGCACGCCGGCATCGAGGTCGAGGACATCGCCGTCGGCTGGATCGAGTTCGCCAACGGCGCCCGCGCCACGCTGGCCGGCGCCACCACCTGCTGGTCGGCCACCGGCTTCCCCGCCGAGATTCGCATCCACGGCACAAAGGGCGCGGCGGTGCTGCACGATGACAAACTGACTTCCTTCGAGTTCGACCCTCCCCTGCCCGCCGACGCCGGATTCATCGCCTCCGCCGAGGAGACCGGTGGCGCCGGCGCCGCCGACCCCAAGGCGATCAGCCATGGTTGGCATCGCCTCAACCTCGTCGACGCCATCGAGTCGATCCGCGCCGGCCGACCGCCTGCGGTCGACGGCGCCGAAGGCCGCAAGGCCGTGGAGCTCATCCTCGCGCTTTATCAGTCCGCGCAGTCGGGCGGCGTGCCGGTCGAGCTGCCGTTGGCCCGCGATCCGGTCCTGCGGCCGTTGGGGGTGAAGAAGGCTTAGTCAGCTGGCCCGTGGACCAGTTGACACGTTGACAAGGAAGGCCATCAGCGGAACTGTCCGTTTGGCAAGTCGAGCATCGGGAATGTCGACAACCGATTGGCGGGGCTCTTGACCAATCGAACCATGAGAGGAGATCCATTCGGGGAATACGCTTTAGGCGCAGACGGTTAAAGTCATCAGTAGTGAATTCGTGAAAGAGTTAACGCTTTCCCTATAGTCAGGGGATGGAACTACCTCTTTCCAGGAATCAACCCACCCGCCCGTTTACTTTCCGCGACCTGATGGTTTGGAAGCAATCGCGGACTTTGGCGTCTGATATCTATAGGCTGACGGAGACGCCCAAATTAAGGGGGCACCATGCGTATTGCGATCAGCTTGGCCGAGCCGCACTATCCGTTCCATCCAATATAGCCGAAGGAGACGAACGCGGCACCAACAAGGAATCGCTCCGGTTCCTACTTATCGCTCGTGGCTCGTTGAGCGAGTTGGAGACCCAGCTGTGGATTGGCCAGGACATCGGATGGATTGAGCCGGACGCCTTTCGCCAGCTTTCTGAAAAAAGGGCCGAAGTAGCGAGGTTGCTAGGCGGCCTGATACGCATGCGCCAGCAACGTCTCAAGGCATCCGAAACCTAAAATCTTCCGGCCAGATGCTTCCTCCTTGTCAACCGGTCAACTTGTCAACGAGCCAGCTTGCCTCTGCTCGTCCTTATCAACTGGCCCACTGGCCAGCCGGCCAGCTAATTCTTGCCACCCCGAAACTCCTCCATCGTCGCCGCTTTGTCCGAGTTAATTCCGCTTCGCGCGAAGACCTTGAAGAAGGTCAGGACGACGATCTTGAGGTCGAGCCAGAGGTTGCGGTGGTCGACGTACCAGACGTCGTAGGCGAACTTCTGCTCCCAGCCGAGGGTGTTACGGCCATTGACCTGGGCCCAGCCGGTGACGCCGGGCTTCACTTCCATGCGCCGTGCCTGGAAAGCGTCGTAGCGCGGGAGGTAGCGCATGAGGAGCGGCCGCGGGCCGACGACGCTCATGTCGCCGATGAGCACGTTCCACATCTCGGGGAACTCATCGAGCGTGGTGGAGCGGAGAAACTTCCCGAAGCCGGTGAGACGCCCCTCGTCGGGCAGGAGTTGCCCGTCCGGACCGCGCTCGTCGGTCATGGTGCGGAACTTCACCATGCGGAAGGGGCGTCCGCGGAGCCCCGGCCGTTCCTGGATGAAGAACACCGGGGAACCGAGTTTCAGGCGGACGAGTCCGGCGACCACGAGCATGAGCGGGGCGAAGAGCACGAGCCAGCCGAAGGCGAAGAAGATGTCGAAGAGGCGCTTGATCATGGCTCAGCGGCGAGGGCTCCACAGCACAAGGTCCATCTCCTTGACCGCAACCTCCTTCTCGAAGGTCAGCTCATACCGGAGCGAATGCTTAATCTCCCCGCGCGAGGCGTCGGGTTGACCAGCAACCCCCCAGTCGAAGCCGGCGGGAACTTCCACCACCAGGCGACCGCCGGTCGGGCGGCACTCCTGGGCGATTGTCCGGGTTTTTTTGCCGTCGGTGAAAGTCAGGACCAACCGGGCCTTGGCTTCGGGGTCGCGGGTCTTCGCCGCATCCAGTTCCACTTGGAAATCCAAGATGAAACCGGGGACGAGGCGGTCGGACCAGCCGCCACCAACATCGCCGCGACTGGTGTAGGCAACCCCTTTGACCTTTCCTGCCGGGGCGAGGATGTGGGCGTTGTAACGGGCTGACTCTTCCGCGGGACGCCCGTTCACCTGGTTCCGCCGATGAGGGCTGAGTTCGCCAAAAAAGTAACTGCCACCGTGGTTACCGGCCTTCGTGTGCCCGATGCGCGCCTCGCGGCGCTCGCGGTCTTCCGGCAATTGGGCGAGTCTCCAGAGCACGGAGCCGTTGCCGATCGTATCACCGGCGGCCCAGGCGGCGAGCGCCCGGCGGGTGGTCGCGGCCACGCGCGCGCAGCCGTAGGGCATGGCGGCGTCGAGCCACTCGGGGCGCGGGTTGGTGGCGGCGAAACGGCTCCAGGCGACCGGCAGTCCATAAGCACCCCACGAGGTATTGAAGGCGGCCTCGGTCCGTCGGTAGGCGGACTCGACGGCAGACAAGGCGGTGAGCCGATCGATGGCTTCGGCGGCGTTGACCGGGTCGGCGGCACGACGGGCCTCGACGACGACGCGGAAGGCTCCCGATAAGGCCCAGGCCTCGTCGAACTGATCGAAACGCCAGCGTTGATTCACGAGCCGATACGTGGGCTTATCCTGAGCCGCAAGCAAGCGGCGCGCAGCCTCCACCCGCGCGGAGACCGCGGCGACCTCCGCCGCGGTGAGCACAAAGGTCGACCCTTCGGTGCGGAAATGACGGATCCACTGGTCGACGCTTCCGGCGCGCGCGTCGCGTTCCCACGCACCCTCGAGGACGCGGTAAGCCGCGCGCATCTCGTCGGCCGCAGGACCGTAGGCCGCGGCGAACCAAGTCGCGAGTAACGCATCTGGGTCTTGGCTTGGGTCCTGTAACAACTTCGCGCCCAACCAAGCCTTCGGGGCGTCGAAGGCCCAGAGCGGGGCTAGCTCGGCGTACCAACCCACGACCCCGGCGGCGTGCACCGTGCGGATGGCGTCGGCCTGCGCCCGGAAGGACACCCGCGGGACGGTGTAGTCGACGCCGTACCAATAATCGTAAGCGCCGACCCGGCGCGCGCCCGAGCGCACCCAAGCGGCGAGGTTGACCGACTCCATCGCGGCGAAGTCGGCGTTGGCGTAGGCGCTACGGTCGGCGCAGACCCAGGGGAAGATCGCCGGGTGCAGGCGGATCGTCGGGGCGCGCAAGGTCTGCAGGTAGCCCAACGTCCCGATGGCATGACGCAGGCCCGAGAGATCGCCCGACGGTTCCCAGAATGACTGGGCGACCTCGTTGAGGTAGCCCATCACGTAGTCGGTCCGTACCGGGCGGTCTCGGTACCAGCCCTCGGACGGCGGTGAACCGAGGAAGTGCAAGGTGTCGTTGACGCCGAACGGCATGCTGAACGCACCGGGGTGCTGGTGGAACCACTCGCGGGTGTAACGCGCGCCGATCTCCACCGCCCCCGGGACCTTGAGGCGCGGCATCGGGTCGTAGCCATCGAAGTTGGGCGAACGACGCGGCCAATCAACCCACCCCTCCTCATCGTAAAACGGAGAAGCCTCGTAGAAGGGGGCCTTCGGCGTGCGGTCCTTTACGAGAGGGTCGAAATGCGGGCGACGCGGGTCGATTTGCGCCTTGCGCTCGCCCGCGCGCAGCGGCGACGGCCGAGGGGTGGCGTTGGCGGTTTGTTGGTCGGCATCCTCCTGTCGGCGATAATTCTCAAAATCTTCCACGAACTCGGCGTAGACCTCCCGATTAAAGGCACGGAAGAAGCCGTGAGAAAAGTCCGGGGCTTTCCCATAGCCGACGGCGTAGGCCCATTCCTGGGACACCTCATTGGACAGGCCGGAGATCTCGCGCCACGCGAAGGCGGGGCGGAAACGTTCGGGGGATGGCAAGCCAACCGACGAGCGCACGACCCAATCAGCGCCCCGCGGGCCGGGGAAGGCGAAGCAGACGCCGAGGGCTTGCTCACAGAAGCGACCGACCGTGGCGCGCGTCGCGATAGGATTCGTCCCGAGCAGGAAGACCGCCTCACCCTCGACGTCGCGAACCAGCACGTCGCCATCCACATCGGGCAGCGGACGACTCAAGGCCAGCCAAGCGGCGGTGCGCCCGACAAAGAGGCCGCGGGCGGGCAAGTCGGCCCCGGGTTGCTCGGGGATCAGCTCGGGGCGGACCCCGGTGACGCGCTCGCACCAATCGAGTAAAGTCTGCGCGGCGTACCACTCATCAGTCTCCGGCTCCGCTGGTAGCACGACCGGCACACGCCAGCGCCCTTGCTCGAAGAGCTCCGCCGCGGCCGCGGTGACGCAGGCCAAGCAGAGCGCAGCAAGGATGGCGACGGGACGGGGCATGGACCGAGGGTAATCCTAGGGAACCGAGCAGGGGGGTAAACAGGGAAAACGCTGTGGGATTGCAGGGCGGGCCAGCCGACGCCAACCTTCACCGCCATGGCCACGCTCGACGAAGTCCGTGCATTCTGGAATCGGGCCAGCTGCGGGGAAGTTTACGCCGGGACGGGCGACGACCGGGCTAAGTACGCCGAGGTCAGCCGGGCCCGTTATGCCTTCGAGCCCTACCTTCAACCGTTCGCTCGCTTTGAGGAAGCCGCCGGGAAGGACGTGCTCGAAATCGGGGTCGGCATGGGTTCCGACCACCAGCTGCTCGCCCTGGCCGGGCCGCGGTCACTCCATGGGGTCGACCTGACAGAACGGGCGCTTGAACATGTGAAGGCGCGTTTTGCAGCCTTCGGGCTGGTTAGCCAGCTGACCCTTGCGAACGCGGAGAAACTTCCCTTCCCCGACGCTTCTTTTGATTTCGTCTACAGTTGGGGCGTGATCCACCACTCCCCCGACACCGCGCAAGCCGCCCGGGAAATCCTCCGCGTCCTCCGGCCGGGCGGGGTGGCGCGCGTGATGATCTATCATCGGAACGCTCCCGTCGGCTGGATGCTTTGGACGCGCTACGCGCTCCTGCGGGGTCGGCCTTGGCTCAGCCTTACGCAGGTCTATGCCCGACACCTGGAATCGCCGGGCACCAAGGCTTATTGCGTCCGCGAAGCGGAGGCGCTTTTTGCCGGTGCGGCCAAGGTCGCCAGCCAAGTGGAGCTATCGATGGGGGACTTGCTGGAAGGAGAAGTCGGCCAAAATCATCGCGGCTGGCTACTCTCTCTGGCTAAATGGCTTTGGCCGCGAAAAGCGCTTCGGCTTCTGGCGCGACGGTGGCCTATCGGTTTAGGTTTATTGCTGGAAATCAAACGATGAATCGGTGACAGGCCTCACTAGCCAAGGTCTCTAAACAAAAAAGCCGCACAACGTGCGGCTCCCGAAAAATTTTAGGCGGTTCAGCGGGTTCGACTCACCAAATCAGCGGCGACGGCGATGACCGAAAAGGCGCTTTCAGTGGCGGCTCGGGCTTTTCGCCCCAAAGCCGCCAGTTCCGCGTCACTCCACCCTAGCGCCACCCGCAGCGCTTCGGTCGGGTCGGCCGGATCAGCGATGGCGATGCCCAACCCACTCGCGCCGATGAGTTCGGCGACATTACCCGCGCGCGCGGAAAGAACCAAGGGCAAGCCGCAGGCCCCAGCCTCGATGGGCGAAAGCGGGTTGGGATCCAGAAAAGTATTGAGCACGAAGGTGTCGGCCGCGTGCAGGATTTCCCGGACACCCGCCGGATCGCGGTGACCGAACAAGCGGACGGCTCCCGCCGAGACCGCGCTCAGCGCGTTCAACTCGGCCTCCAAGGGGCCCGTGCCCACCAAGGCCAAGGTGGCCTCGCCCCGGGTCCCTGACGGGAGACCTAGAAACGCGCGGACCAAAGGGAGTGGGCCCTTGCGTTCCGTCAAGGCCCCGACCTGAACGAGCACGCGGCCGCGGCCCGGCAAGCCCAGTGCCCGCCGGGCCGCGGCCTTGGCCGCCAACTCGGCTGGACGGTAAAAGTCGGTATCGATCGCATTGGGCAATGCCCAGGTCGGCTTGGGTTCGCCGGCCTGCAACTCGGCCCAGGCCGCGCTGCGCCCGTTGGGGACCGCGAACGCATCGTAGGAACGGTAGGCGTGTCGGCGCGCCCAAGCGATGAGGCCGCTCGGGTTCAGCACGGCGTCGGCGTGGCCCTCGCTCCAGAAGACCCGCCGACAAGGGATCCCTGCACAGCCGGCCAGCAGCATCGTCGGCGTGTTCCAAGCGCCCGCCACAAGCAGGGTCGTGGGTTGAAGCTGGCGCAAAGCGGCCAAGACGCCGGGATTCACGTGCGCGGAGATGCCGTGCAGCCGCGGGTGGATGCCGCGCAGCAAGGTATGCGGGTGGCGCATCGCCTCCGGGCGGTAAGGCCAATGGCGGCCCGGCTCGGAAGCGGCGCAATAAAGCACGTGGAACCCTTGGCCCTCCCGCGCGCACGCCGCCGCGACCGCGTCAAAGAAAGCGGTCCGGTAGGGGGTCGGGATATTGGTCAGGATGACGAGCATCGTCAGGGGGAAGCAAGCAAGCCGGCGAGGTGGCGCTCCGGTCCGAATTCCGTCGCTCGCCCCAAGGCGGCCTGGGACATCGCTGCGTAGAGATCAGGCTCGCGGCGGAGCCGGCGCAACGCCTCGACGAGGGACTCGACGTCGCCGGGGGGCACGACGAAGCCCTCCCAGCCGTCCCGCACGACTTCGCCGCAGGCGGAGGTCGCGATCACCGGGAGGCCTTGGGCCATGGCCTCGAGCTGCACGAGGCCGAAGCCATCCGATAAGGTAGGAAAGACCAAGACGTCGGCTTGAGCCATCCGGCGCGCGACCTCGGCTTGCGCGACGTGGCCAGTGAACTCGACGTCGGGCGCGATGGCGCGGAGGTAGGCTGGCTCCATCTGCAGACCGCCGACCACGGTCACCGCGAGGTCCGTGCCCAGCGTCCGGCTCGCCGCCGCCAAGACATGGAATCCCTTGGCGAGGTTCACGTACCCGACGTATAAAACGCGCAAGGGTCGACCGGTCCGTAAGCGGCGCGCAACCCCCTGCCCGACTGGACTGAACGCCGGGGGCACGACCACCCCGCGGGAAATATCGAGGCCGGCGGAGGCCAAGGAGCGAAGCGAGTGCGCGGAGTGGACCACCAACCGGTCCGCCAAGGAAATCTCCTCGCGGACACGCTGCAGGAAAGCGCGCGAAGGCCCAGCGGGCATCGGCCCCGCCCGCGGGTTGGCCGCATGCGCCGCCGCCCGCGTGTCATACCACGCGGGGCCGGGATCGACTTGGACGTGGATGGTCCGGGCGCCCGCTTCCCGGGCCAAGGTGAATTGCTCCAGGTTGCCGCACGTGTAGCCCAAGGCGGTGTCGCCGACCCCGAGGCCGCGCTGGCGATAGACCTCCGCCGCGAACCGCCCGAAGCGTTCGCCTTGGGCGACCCAACGGTCGAACGGGCTTCGCCGATCGGTCCGAGTCCGCCAGACGTTCAGCCAAGGTTCAGCGCAGATCGGCGCGTCGGCCAAGTCCGCCCGGTAACGCTGAGCGAGACCGCGCGGGCGGAGCAACGCCGGCAGGCGAGCGGTCCAGGCGGCCCAGATGTCGGTGCACAGCACGGCCAGTCGCCGCTGACGGTGCAACGCGACGGCGAGGCTGTAATGCTCGCGACGGCCGAGCTGGCTCAGGTACCACTTCATGGTGCCAGGGGGAGGCGTCGCTTCAGGGCGACGCGGATGGCCTCGGTCCTACCCTCAAACGCCCACCACAGCGGACAGGCGAGGAGGACGAGGGCGGCGGTCACGCCCAGCACGACGAGCCACCGACCGGGGCCGGCCACCAACAAGCCGGGGCCCGCGACGGCGGAGGTGAGGAGGACGGCTATCGGCATGTGCACGGCGTATAAGGTGTAGGAGATCTTACCCAACCAGGCGACCGGAAGTCCGGCGAGCTCGGGACGCCCCGTTTCGCCCCAGACTGTCCAGGCGGTCGCCACCGTCACCAACGGTAGCGCGAGAAATTTACCGCCAGCGGGCAGGAAAGGAATCAGCAGCAGGACGGCGGCCAGGCCGGCCCAAGGAAGACCGCGTGGCCCAGAGAGCCCCTGCCCAGGTCGGTGCATGGTATAACGGGCCAAGGCCGCGCCACTCAACCAAGGGATTGCCAGCCACCAACCGCGTGGCCCGACGAGCCAGAGGATCCCCCCAGCGAGAAGTACCGCCACCAGCCGCCGCCACCAGCCTTGGTCGGCCATCACGACCAGCGCCGCAGGGAATAGGAGGTAGAACCAGAATTCGTAAGCCAGGCTCCAAAGCGGGGTGTTCGAGCCATAGGGCGCGACGACCACGTCCTGCAGGAAGAACAGGTTGCCGAGCAACGTGCGGGCGTCGTGCGGAAAATCGACGCCCGTCACCATCGCGCCCGCCGAGACCGCGGGCTCGTTACCCCGCGAGGCATCGCAGAGCCACGTCACAGCGAGTGCCGGGACCAACACGACCCACAGGCGGGTTCCCCGCCGCAGTAGGTAATCCGACCAAGACCAGTTTCCGGCCGCGCGACGGTGCAGGACGGAACCGCCCACGAGGTAACCGCTCAAGACAAGGAAAATCCAGACCGCGACTTCACCTTGCGCGCTGAAAAAAAATAGGGGGGTCTCCCACCACGCGTAGCCACCCGAAGAGAACGGGGGCAGCAGGAAGGCCCGGACGTGGCCGAGACAGACGGCGAGCGCGGCGAGGCCGCGAAGCAACTCGAGGCCGGGTCGATGCCCATCGCGTGAGGGTCCCATGATCAATAACGCCGCCCGAAGAGGTTTTCCTTGGCCCAATCGAGCAGGCGACCGCACCAACCTGGCCGCGCGGCCCCGCTGGCGTGAAAATCGCCGACCGTATAACTCCCGGCGACCAGCACAGCGTGTAACTTGCCCGCCACGACCAAGGGGGTGTGCTGCGCCTGCCAATGCGCATGCCCCGCGAGCCCTAAGGCGACCGGGTCGGCACGAAACTCCCGCAGGCACGCGGGCAAGGGTCGCCCATGCAAGCGGGTGACCGGCGCGATCTTACCGACATACCCTGGCGGGCAGAGCTGCAACCACTCACCTCGGAACGCATCCGCCACCACTGGCTGATAAGTGCCATCCACAACCAAAGCGGGCACCCCGAGGCGAGCCGCCTCCAGGATGGAGAGCCCATGGCCAGCGACAAGACTGGCCTGATCCACGAGCTCGGCCGTGAGTTCGGCCATCGGCAGGTGGCCACGGAACGAAACGGGGAGCCCCGCGCAACGGTCCCGGACCCGCCCGAGGTCTTCACCGTCGCCGATGACCACGACCTCATCAAACCACGGGTGCTCGGGGCGGACAAAGACCGTCCGCACGAAGCCGAGCAAGGCCTCGGTCTTGAAATCCTCGACCCGCCCAACCCAGTAGGCCTTGCGGCCGGACGGGGCCATGGTTCGCGGGGCTTGCTCCGCCGCCGCCGTGCAGACGGGCACGATGGCCGGCACCGGGCCCTCGCCAAAGACTTCGACGGCGGCCGCATGGTTAGGGCCGTCCATGAAGATGACCCCGCCCCGGCGGGATCCGTCGGTCAGGAAAGCGTGGATGCGACGGGCCTGCGCGCGATGAAACCAGTGAGCGACCAAACGTTTCGCACTCCAACTTGCGCGGTTGAAAAGAAAACCGGTCGGGAGGTACTTGAAGGCGTCCTGCGGGGCCGTCGACCAAGCGACCAGCCGGGTCGCGGCGGGGATCTCAAAGCGGCGCTCGAGTAACCGCCCGAGCAATAGGCTGAACAAGACGGTACCCGTCGGGGCGAGGGCCTGACGCTGGCCGGGCAGGTATTCCTGAAAGTCGAAAGGGATACCCTCGGCCAACCACTGGCGGCGGATCGCCCCATCCGCGAAGTCCACCAAGCCGAGGCGAACCCCCTGCGCCCGATGCAGCTCGGCCGCCGCCCGCGCGAGGAGTAGGTTGACCCCTCCAGCGGTGCGGCCCGGGCAGATGACAGTGAGGTGCGGCATGGTCGTTCAGACTTCGTTGACCGACGTGCGCTCCCGCGCGAGGACGCGCACATAGATTCCCCCACAAACCAAGGCGATGGCCCCGACCGGAATCAGCCCGTACCAGCCGCCGCCGAGGCCAGCCGCGGCGAGCTTGGCTAGCCCTAAGGCGCCAGCTCCGGCCAAAGAAATCACTAGGGTGAAACGATCCAGCCACACCCCCGCTCGGCGCCGCGAGATGCCGAGCATCAGCACCAAGTAGGCGAGGTAACCGGCGAAGAAAGCCATCCCGGCCCCGGCCAAGCCGTAACGGGCAACGAAGAACCAGGGCAGGATCCCCATGATCAACGCAGCGATGCCCTCCACGAGGACGACCGCGAAGGAGGACCCTCGGGCCAGCAACCAGAAACCCATCGGCCAGGAGACGACGCGGAGAAAGACGCCCCAGATCATCCACCCGAGAACCTCGATGGCACCATCGAACTGCGGGTCGTCCTTATAGAGTAAGTGGATACACAACCGGCCCATCACCAGCAACAAGGCCAGCAAGGGCAAGGCGAGCAGCAAGCCAGCTTGGATCTGCTTCTCGACGAGGCTCTTGGCCTCGGCTTCGTTCCGCGCCGCCGCGACGCGCGGGAAAAAATCGGTACCCATGGCGGCGAACACGAAACCGGGCAGGCTGCCGGCAATGGACAAGGCGGCCTGGTAATTACCCGCGGCCGCCAAGCCCTGCTCACGGATGAGCAGCAGTCGGACCGCGTAGGCGGCCACTTGCGAAAGGAGCCCGACGAGCATGAGCGCTCCACCGAGCCGGACGAGTAGCGCCACTTCGGCGCAATCCGCCGGGATCGCGGACGGCGGGACCAAGGCCCGGGCCTGGCGCCAGGTGAAGAAAGCCGGAATGGCCGCGGCCACCAGCAAACTGGGGGCAATCCCGTGCAGCCCGAGCCCGGCGATCAGCGGCAACCCGACCGCCAAGGCGCCGACGGCCGTGGCCACCTGTGTGAAGGCCAGCTGCTTGAGCCGCCCGTGGGCCTGCAGGATCGCCGTCCACATCGCCGTGGCGATGACCAAGGGCGCGGCCAACCCGCCGATGAGCAGGTCGAGCATGTAGTCCGTGGACGCGAAGGTCAGCCAGCCGACTGGCCAGAAAAGCAGTAGCGTCAGCGCGGCGCCTAACCAAGCGAGCAAGCGACCAAAAGCCCGCACCGCCGCGATCTTACCCGAGCGCGCCGACTCCTCGGCACCCGCAATCGCCCGCACACCGGAAGTACCCAGCCCCCAGCCGGCGAAGGTAGAGACGTTGCCGCTGAAGCCGGTGCAGATGCCCATCAGGCCGACGCCGGCCGGCCCGGCAACCCAAGCGATCACCTTACTCCGCACGAATCCCGCCACCAAGGTCGCGACCGAGGCTCCGCCCATGAGGGCGCTGGAACGGAGGATACGGGCGAACGCCATGGGTTATTTGACCGCCTCGAAACCCAGGGCGTGCTCCCAGCGGTGCGGCTCCTCCACGTCGCGGAAAGCGGCATGGACGGAATCCTGGTAGCGGGCCGGCCGGATCGTCCGGAACCCCGCGGCCCGAAGCTCCAATTCCATGGCTGGGTAATCCCACATCCAGTGGTGGAAGGAGCGAGAGAAGAGGCTACGAAGCTTGGCGAGCCCACGGGGGGCCTCGGCCAGACCCATGTGCGTCTCGCGGATGAACGTCACCGCCGCGGCGGGATCGGTGGCGGCTTGGCGGAGGTATTCTTCGCAGAGGTAGCGGATGTCGGGCAAGACCGCGCGAAAAGTGCCGCCGGCCTTCAGCATCCGGTGCGTCTCCCGCAAGGCCGTCCGGCAATCGGCGAGCGCGAGGTGCTCCAAGGTGTGCGAGCAATAGACCAGGTCGGCCGTCCCGGACTTGACCGGTAAGCCGCGGACGACATCGCCGAAGCGCACCGTCTTCGGGTAGGGCGCACCCCGGCGCGCGAGGGGCAGGAGGTTCAGCCCCGGCGTGCGTTGCAAGAGAATCATCGGGCTGGCGTCGTAGTTCAACCATCCGGGCGGGCCGCAAAGCCCCGCGCCATACTGCACATACAAAGGAGCGTCCATGATCTCAGGCGCCGAAGGCGGACCGGAAGGCGGTGATCACGCGCTGGCGTTGCTCCTCGGTCATCCCGGAGCCGGACGGCAGGCATAAACCGTCGGCGAAGAGCCGCTCCCCCACCCCGGTGCCGTGGTATTCGGCGGCGGTGAAGACCGGCTGGAGATGCAACGGCTTCCAGAGCGGGCGCGTCTCGATGTCGGCGGCCGCGAGCGCGAGCCGGACATCCTCCCGCGTCCGACCGGCGCGGGCTGGGTCGATCGTCAGGCAAGTCAACCAACGGGTCGACTGCCCCCACGGCGCCTCGGGCTGGAAGACCACGCCGGGCAAATCGCCGAGCGCCTGTTGGTAGGCGCGGAAGTGCGCGCGGCGGCGGGTGACCTTGCTCGCCAAGCGGAGGAGCTGGCCCCGGCCGATACCCGCGCAGATATTGGAGAGCCGATAATTGTAGCCGATGGTGGAGTGCTGGTAGTGCGGGGCGGCGTCGCGGGCCTGGGTCGCCAAAAAGCGCGCCTCGGTCGCGATCGTGGCCTCGGCGGTGACGAGCATCCCGCCGCCGGAGGTCGTGATGATCTTATTGCCATTGAAGGAGTGGATGCCGGCCCAGCCGAGCGAGCCCGGGGAGAGCTCGCCGTACGTCGCGCCCAAGGCTTCGGCCGCATCTTCAATCAGTTTCACGCCATGCCGATCACAGCAGGCTTTGATCGGGGCGAGGTCGGCCGACTGGCCGTAAAGGTGGACGAGGACCAGGGCCTTGGGCGGGCGGCCAGCCCGGGCCTTCTCCTCGATCACCGCGCAAGCTACCGCAGGGTCCATGTTCCAACTCAGTTCCTCGGCATCGATGAAGACCGGGCGGGCGCCGAGATAAGTGATCGGGGCGGCCGAGGCGATGAAGGTGAGGTCCGAGCAAAGTACCTCGTCCCCGGGACCGACGCCCGCGAGGCGCAAGGCCAGGTGCAACGCGGCGGTACCGGACGAAAGCGCGACCGCGTGCGCGGCCCCGACCATCCCGGCGAATTCCTGCTCAAAGGCATCCAGGTGTGGCCCGACCGGGGCGACCCAGTTGGCCTCGAAGGCCTCGAGGACGAACTCAACCTCGGCGGTGCCGACGTCGGGCGGGGAAAGGTAGATACGGGACATGGCGGTAAAGGGTCACTTCCAGGGACGGTCGGCGAAAAGGCCGAGGGCTTCGCACTCGCGCAGTAAGGCCTGGACGTCCGGGCGAGCGAACAATTCGGACCAAGGCGTGGGCGAGGAAAAGCGGATGAACATCTGTTCGCTCTTCTGGTTGAACCCATGCGCGCGGATATCCTTGAGGAGGAGGGGGAGCCGCTCGAGCCGGCCGACGAGGCCGTCGCGCCAACCTTCCTGCTGATCTTCGTAGCGGTTCGGCTCACCGTTCACCAGATGCCAGAAGGCGACGTGCTGGAGGCCGCCGCGCGGTACGAGGTAGGAGCCGGCCTCGTAAGGCAGCAGGGCGCGGCCCGCGACCTGGACGGAGACGGCATGCCGACGGTCCGTGCGGGTGCAGCCGTTGTTCACCCAGCAGGAATCCGGGTTGTGCGAGCCGGCATCGACCACCGAGACCTTGCCGGGCTCCCAGTAGGCGACATAGACCAGCAGCTGCAGGCCATCCTTGGCGTAGACGGCCTGCCCGACTTGGGAATAATTAAGGATGCCCTGCACGTTGGCCGCCGCGGCCGAACCGACGGCGACCGGGACATCGCGCCGGACCCAGCCGGCAATCGAGGGCGGCAAGGTCCGGCTGAGGTCACCGGTGAAGCGACGGCGATGGTCGGCGAAGGCCTCGACAACCAGCAGCAGCACCCCGAGGAGCACCACGACCGTCAGTCCGGCGATGAGCAGGGCGCGGCGCATCCTCAGAGAACCTTGGCGGGGTTGCCGACCATCGTGACGCCAGGCGCGACGTTGGCGATGACCACGGCGCCGGCGCCCAGGATCGCGCGGCTGCCGACCTGCTTGCCGGGAATGATGGTGACGCGGCTGCCGAGGAAGACCCGCTCCGCCACCTGCACCCGGCCGGTGACATCGCAATGCGCGCTGAGCGTGCTCCAAGCGCCGACCCGGGCGTCATGACCGATGGTCGAGTGGAGGTTGACCATGACGAAGTCGCCTAGTTCGACATCGGCCGAGACGATCGCGCCCGGACAGAGGATGACGCCTTGGCCGAGGCGGACCCGTTCGCCGACCAGCGCGCGCGGGTGCACGAAGGTCAGAAAGCAAGCCCCGGCGGCCACCAAGGGCGCGACCAGCTTTTCCTTGGTCGGCGGCAAGCCGAGACCGCAGAGGAAGACCTCGTCCGCGGCGGGGCGGTGGCCAGTCAACGGCGCCACCGCCGCGAAAGCACCGAAGGGCGCGAGCGCCGCCGCATCGTCATCCAGGAAGCCGGCGAAGGACCAGGCCCGGCCGTGGTCGGGGTGCTGCAAGGCCCACGCATGCATCTCGCGGCCAAAGCCGCCGGCACCGACGATCAGGAGTTTCTTCATGGTCAGGAAAGGAGGGCGACGAGGTCGCGGGCGGTGCGGCAAGCCCGGACCTGTGCGCCGGTGAGCGGGCGGTGGTACGCCTGCTCGGCGTGGGTCAGCACGAGCAGGATCGCCAGCGAATCCCACTGCGGCAAGGAAGCCAGGACGGTGTCCAACCCGGCGGGGGCCAGGGCGTCGACCTCGGCTTGCAGCGCAAGCCAGCGTTGTTCTTCGGTGGGGTTCATGCGAGGGAAGCCAAGGGAAGGGTCGGGACGATGGTGATCGGCCCGAGCGTGAGCGCCGTCGCGCCCCAGGAGAGACCGACCCCGAAGCCGCAGGCGATGACCTGGAGCGAATCGGTGCTTAGCCGGTGGCCGAGGCTCTCGACGAGCGCGCAGGGGATCGAGGCCGAGCTCTGGTTGCCGAAGCGCTCGACTAAATCCATCGGTGCCTTGGCCGGGGGAAAGCCGCACTTGCGAGCCACGCTAGAAATCACGAAACGGTTGGCCTGATGCAGGACGAGGGCATCGACTGTCGGCTCGGTCCATCCCGCCAGGGTCATGACTTCGGCGACCGCCGCCGGCACCTCGCGGAGCGTGAAGTTGAAGACCTCGGCACCGTCCATGTGGAGATTGCCCGGGTGCCGCACATTCCCTTCGGCATCCGTCCGCTCCTCCCACGGGCTGGCACCGTGGGGGGCACGGGCCCCGCCCGCGGGCACCTCAATCACGCGGGCCCGGACCCCATCGGCACCCAGCACGAAATGCCAAGGTGCCCTACCCTCCGTGCGCACGAGCAAGGTCGCCGTGCCCGCATCGCCGAAGAGCGGGTCGGTCGCGCGGTCGCGCGGGTTGGTCGTCCGGCTTAAAGTATCACCGGCGCAGAGGAGCACCGCACGGGCCCCGCCATGGGCGCAAAGCATCGCGGCCTGGTGCAGGCCGTAGACCCAGCCGGAGCAACCCATGGCGAGGTCGTACGCGGCGGTGGACTTCGGGAAGCCCAGCCGACCATGGAGGAGGCTGGCGTTGTTCGGCTGCGCGTGATCCGGGGTCTGGGTGACGAAAACAACGGCATCGACCGCGACGGCTGCGACCGGGCAAGCCACGAGCAACCGACGGGCCGCATCGGTGCACAGGTCCAGGGCCGTCTGCCCCGGGGCCGCGACCAGCCGTCGACGTAAGCCGACCGTGCGAGCCACGCGCTCCAAGGCGACAGGGTCCTGGCCGGCCGCGATCCCATCTTGGAGAAAGTCGCGTTCGACCGGGCCGGTCGTCACGGCGAGGCCGGCGAGGCGGAGAGGGGCGAGGGTTGACTGCATGGGGAAATCTTCAGCGACCAGCGAATTGACGCAACCAGGACTCGACGCAGAGCACGCCCATCAACGGGTAGGCGGCATCGACCTCACCGCGGGCATCGGCGTCGAGCAAGGCGACGACCCCGGCGCCCTGGAAAAGGCCCGTGGCATCCAACCGCCCGCTGGCGGCGAGCGCCCGGAGGCGACGCCCATAGGCACCCTGCAGACGGCCGCGCAAGGGGAAGCCAAAGCCGGTCTTGGAGCGATTCAGGACCGCGTCGGGGATGACCCCGCGCATGGCGGCCCGGAGCAGGTACTTGCCCTGGCGTCCGCGCTGTTTCAGTCCATCCGGCAAACGCTCCGTGAAGGCGACCAGGTCCGGGTCGAGGAAGGGCACGCGGACCTCCACGCCGCAGGACATCGCCATCTTGTCGGTGTAGTTCAGGTTGTGATCCGCCAAGAAGAAGCTGCGGTCGAGGTGGAGCATCTGGTTCAACCGGCTCACGCCGAGGGGCAAGGCCGCCAAGGAGGCCAGCAGCGTGTCCACGGTGCGGAAACGCCGAAGCTCCTCGCGCAAGCCAGGCGAGAGCGCGGGCGCCAGCACCGCGTCGTCCATCCAAAGGAAGTAACTAGCCAGCCGCTCGGCCGGGGAGTCCGCCGCATGGCGGAAGAGTTTGGCCATGCGGCGACCGAGCGGGTTCGCGCGCGACAACGGGTTGGTCAGGTCGGTCAGGGCCTGCCGCCAGGGGCGCGGGAGCCAGCCCCAATAGCGCTCCGTCGCCAAGGCCTGATGTCGGCGATAGCCGGAAAAAAGGTCGTCGCCGCCCGCCCCCGACAAAAGGACCTTCACCCCCTGCTGGCGAGCGACGGCGCAGATCGCCTGGGCCGCGAAGGCCGCGGGGTCCGGCGTCGGCTCGTCCAGACACCAGACTAATTCGTCGAGGTCGTCGAGCCGAGCGGCCTCCATCTTGGCCACATGCAACGGCGTCCCGAGATGCTTGCTGACCAAACGGGCGTAGGGCAGGTCCAAGCCGAAACCTTCCGTCTCCTGGGCTTCGCCGCTGTTGGGCTCCAAACTAAAACACGGGTAACGGGCAGCGGCCCCCGGGTCGCCCCCCAGCGCCGCGACCGCATAGTGAGCGACGGTCGTGGAGTCGACCCCGCCGGACAGGAAGCCGCCGAGCGGCACATCGGATACCAACTGCCGCCGTACCGCCTGTCCGACATAATGCCGACAGGCTTCGATGGCCGTCTTAGTCGAGAACGCCTGCACTTCCTCGGCGTAGTGGGTCGGGCCAAACGAGCCAACCACTGGATCGCCCGCCTCACCGCATTCGATGAACCCGCCCGGGAGAAGTTTCCGGACCCCGCTTGCGGGTGTCAGTTCGCCCGGGGCGTAGAGCAAGGCGAGGTAGGCGACGATCGCGCGCGGGTCCGGGGCAAGGTCCACGCCCGGGACGACCCGTAAGGCCTTGAGTTCCGAGGCGAAGGCCAGGCCGCGGCTGGTCTTCGTCCAGTAAAGCGGCTTCACCCCCGCCGCATCCCGCGCGATCAGCAGGCGCCGTTCGTCGACGAACCAGGCGGCGAAGGCAAAGATCCCGTTGAGCCAAGGCAGGCACTGACGGCCATACCGCGCCAGCAACTCGACCAACACCTCGGTGTCGCTGCTACCGCGGAGGTTGACGCCCTCGCGCTCTAGGCGGAGGCGCAAAGCGCGGTGGTTATAAATCTCGCCGTTGAAGACGAGCACCACCCGCCCCCGTGCATCGGTCATCGGCTGGTGGCCGGCCGGGGAAAGGTCGAGGATGGCCAGGCGCACGTGCGCCAGCCCGACCCGGCCTTGCGCCCAGACGCCGTGATCATCCGGCCCGCGATGGGCCTGGACCTGGTTCATCCGCGGCAAGAGCGTGGCCTCGAAATCCCCGACGTATCCAGCGATACCGCACATCTCAGCGCGCGCGGAGGCCCTCCTCGTAGATGCGTAGGCAGCGACTCGCCAACGTCGGCCAAGCATGCTCCCGTTCGACATAGGCGCGCCCGGTAGCACCGAGCGCCTGCGCGGCCAGCGGTGCGGCGAAGAGCGGCGCCAGGGCCGTGGCCAAGGCTTCGGGGCCTTGCTCGCATTCGCGCAACGCGCTGGCGGCGGCCGCGGCGTGCATGTAGCACCCGCGGGTGGCGACGACCGGTAACCCGTGGGCCATCGCCTCTAGGATCGCCAAGGCCATGCCTTCCGACACCGAGGCGTGGACGAAGGCGGTGGCCGCGGCGAAGGCGGCGGGCTTCGCCGCCTCATCCAAGAAGCCGACCCACCGCACGCGGGGAGCCAAGCCTGCCTGGGCCACCAAGGCTTGCAGGGCGCGGAGGTAAGCCGGTGGTGCCGGGCCCGCGAGCACGAGGTGCAGGTCCGGGGCGGAGGCCGCGAGCCGCGCGAACGCGGCGATGATGTCTTCCACCCTTTTCTTTGGGTTGATCCGGCCGATGAACAGCAAGACCGGCGCGGAAGCCGGCAGACCGTGCTGGCGACGGAAGGTCTCGTCCAACTGGGACCGACGTGCCGGGGCGACTTCGGCTGCGGGGGGCGGGACCACCCCATTGGGTAGCACGTTGATGGGCGCGGCGAAGCCGAGCCCGCGCAGTTGCGCCGCCTCGAGTTCGGTCAAAGCGAAGATCCCGGCGGCGCGATTGAGGTTTGGGCGGGAGAATGCCCGGATGTAGAACCGCTTCTTGAGCGAGCGGAACGCCCACCCCTGGAAGAGCGTCGGGTCTAATGCGCCGTGCGGGTGATAATAGGCCGGCCAGCCTTGCGCGCGGGCCACCGCCCCGACCTGCAGGTTCAGCGGGTGGAACGTGTTATGCCCATGCAACACATGCCCCGGGCCAAGCGCGCGGAGGTGGGTTTCGAGGCGAGCTGACTTCGCCGTACCGAAGAAGTTATCCGGCATGAAGTAACGCACCGTCAGGCCGTCGTGGACCTCCGTCGCCCCCGCGCGCAACGCGTTCAAGGCCCAGACTTGCACGTTGGCGCCGACCTGACGCTGCGCCCGGGCGAGCTCGAACACCATCTTCTGCACCCCGCCGGCATACGTGCCGGGGATGCAGTCATAGACGACGTGGACGACGGACTTCATCGGGTGGGCGGGCCCGCGGCCAAGTCCTCCTGCGCCAGCGGGTGGGCGGGCGGCGCGTCGACGACGCGGGTCGCGAAGCCCGGCAAGTGGTGTAGCATCCAGGCAAAGAGCATCGGCATGTTGTGCACGACGGTGAAGACGAAGATAGAGAGAAGGCCGTCGCGGAAGAGTTGGATGTAGGCCATCGAGAAAACCGTGTAGAGGTAGCAATCGAACCGGAGCAGTGGTCCCGACGTCGCGCGCAAGCACCAAGCAGTTAGCAGGTAGCCCAAGAGGAAGGGGATCACGACGACGCCGGGCTGACGAAAGTTCAGGTAGGACTCGCCGATGTAGGTGATGATGCGGCCCTCGCGATCATACTGACGGCGCGTATTCGAGATTTCGATGGTGTGGTCGCCCAACCCCGGCTTGCCGGGCCATAACGAGCGCGGGATCGGCAAGGTGATGATCGCGAGGTAGGTCGACCCGAAGTAGACCTTGCCGTACTCGTCCACCATGCTCAAAGCCCCGGCGTATTGATCGAGGAACTGCTCGTTGGTGCTGCCTTGCTCCAGGCCGCGGGTGGAACGGAAAGAATCCCCGACCAGTTGGACGGCTTCGCCGAAATCCCCAGTCTGTACCGCTTGACCGATGAACTTTAGGCGCGGCAAGACGAGGAAGAGCAGGATGGCGCCGCCGAACAGCAGGAACCCCGGCCAGCGCTGGCGGCGGGACTGAAGGTAATAGGCCGCGAAGAAGATGAGCGGCAGGACTAGCATGAATCGGTGGTAGCCTTGCACCGAGACCAGCGCGAGGTAGACGCCCGTCGGCAGCAAAAGGTACCACCGGAAACCTTGGAGGTAGATGAGGAGACCCAGCGCCCCGATCGGCCACATCGCCATCACCTGGAAGTAATTCGTCTCCGTCAGTGCGTTCTCCGAGAACCCGCCGGCCTTCGAGGTCAGGAAGACGTAGAAGCCGAGCGGTAAGCAAACCGCGGCGATCGCATAGACCGCGCCGCGGTTGATGAGCCGCCGCGTCACCGGCTCCTGCGCCCTGCTTTCGAAGCGCCGATGCGCGAGGTGCGCGGCGACGACGAAGGCCACCAGCGCGAGGTCGGCGAAGAACATCGCCCGCTGGAATTCTTCGGCTCGGATGACATCAAAGGCGAGATTCTCCGCATACATCGGGGAGGCACCGTCATACAGCTGCCACGCTCGCCAGCTGAAACTATACCCGTGGAAGATCAGGTAGGTCGTGACCGGGTGCCAGAACGAGAGCCGCCGTAGCATGAACGCCGTGGCACCGAACAGGACGACGAGGTCGAGCAGGAGGTAAGGCAGGAGGGTGGGCATGTCAGCGGGTCTTCTTGAGGCGCTCCCCGGCCACGGCGGCCACGAAACGGACTTTGGTGGGCACCTTATGCGGGGCGAGCTGGGAACGGCAGGCGGAGCGGAGCGCCGAGCGGACGACTTCCTCGTCCTGCCCGGCCGCGAGGACCACATCGACCGTGACCGTCTGGCCGGTCAAGGCGCTCGGCGAGCCGGCGACCCGGCAGTCCAAGACCCCGGGTACAGCCAGCACCACGGCCTCGACCTCGATGGGCATGAGCTTCTCGCCACCGACATTGATCTGCTCGCCGAGGCGACCCAGAATCCGGATCGCCCCATCCGCACGCGTCTCGACCCGGTCGCCCGTGCGGAACCAACCCTCGGCGGTGAAGCGCTCGTTCGAATCGTTCAGGTAACCGGCGATCTGGGTGCGACTACGCAGCCAAAGTTCGTCGGCGACCACCTTCCACTCCAGGCCAGGGTCGTCGAGGCGGAGGAAGGTGGAGTCGGCGTCGGGGCTTTCGGTCCGGTAGATGCCGGTCTCACTCGTCCCGAAGGTCTGGATGAAGCGCACGCGGGGGAAAGCCGCGCGCAGCCGGAGCAGGAGGCTCTCGGGCATCGGCTCGGTACCGTAGGTGATCACGCGGAGGGAAGCCAGTGCCACGCCGGGCGTCTCCGCGGCCAGCAGGAGGTTCAGGAAGGTCGGGGAAGCGGGAAGCACGGCCACCCGATGACGCGCGATCGCGGCGACGACGGCGGCGACGGAACGATCGGCGGGGACGACCAAAAGGGCCCCGGCGGCTAAGGTGCCGAAAAGGGTGTTCAATCCACCGATGTGGTCGAAGCCCAACAAGGCCAGCACGGGTAACTGGTTGGGACGGCGGGATTCATAGGTGGCGAGCATGGCACCGAAATCCTGCACCATCGCCTTGGGTCGGCCGCTGGTGCCGCTAGAGAAGAGCACGAGTCCGGCGGCCCCGCGGGCGGCCAGCGCGCGGAGCAACGCGTGCGCGGGGGGCTCATCCATCCGCGGCAGCAAGTTCCCGCCGAGGCCATCGGTGGCGACGACCCACTGGACATTGACCTCAGCCAGTTTGGCGGGGTGCTCGGCGGCGTTACCCGCTAGCGGGACGGCGAAGTGCCCCGCCTCCGCCAACGCCAGCAACCAAGCGGTCGCGGCCGGCCCATGCCCACCGATGACGGCGAAGGTCGTCGGCTGGACGAGCCCGAGCGCCGCCAGCGAGCGCCGGGCGTCATCGATCAGCCCAGCCAGCTGCGCGAAGGAGACGACGCCCCACGCCCCGGCGAGGGCGGGGCGCGGACCGAAGGCCGCGCAGCGACTGGCGAGCCAGGAAATCAAGCAGGGGGGAGCGCTCCGAGGTAATGGATGGACCCGTTTGTCAGATACGGGTCGAGGGCATGGCCCAAAAGGAAGTCGACGGCTTCGGCGATCGTGGTACCGGCCGGGCGGCCAATCCGCTGGTTCAGCCGGGCCAGCGGCGCCGCGCCCACCGCCTTGGTCAACCGGGTATCGACCGGGCCTAGCCCAACGGCCGCAATGACGAGGCCTTGCGGCGCGAGCTCGCGGGCGGCGACACGGGTGAGCGCCTCGACGGCCGCCTTGCTGGCGACATAGGCCGCCTCGCCTTCCAAGGCCAGCGGCACGGCCACGGTGGTGACGTTGATGATGCGTCCGCGCCGGGCGCGCACCATCGCCTTACCCACCGTCTGGAGGCAGTGGAAAGTCCCCAGGTAGTTGACGCGCATCAGGTCGGCGGCCACCTCTGGCGGCGTGAGCAAGAGCGCGTTCATCGCGGCAGCCCCGGCGTTATTGATGAGGAGGTCGATGGTGGCTCCCCCCGCCGTGATGGCGGCGACCGCGGACCGGACGGCCACCGGATCACCCACATCAACCGCCTGCGCGACGAAGCCCGGCGGCGCCCACGCGTCGGGCTGGCGCGAAAAACCGTGCACGGTCCAGCCTTGGGCGAGTAAGCGCTCGGCGAGGGCGCGACCGAGGCCGCGGGAGGTACCGGTGATCAGGGCGAGGGGCATGCTTAGGCGGGAGGCATCGCCCCGAGGGTGGCGACGATGTGATCGGCCAATAGGCCGGCGCGGCGGAACGGGGACGTCAACCGGCTCATCGCCTTCTCATCGGCGAGCACCACGTCGCGGCCCGTGGCCCGGCGGATATCTTCCTCGAGGTCGGCGATCAGCGTCACCAGCCCGATGCTGTCGAGCTGCGCGGTCTCACCGAAGAGACGCGTCTGCTCGTCGGCCTGCTCCAATGCCGGCTTACCGAGCTCGCGGCCCAAGGCGGCGAGCCGATGGAGGACGAGTTGCAAGGCTTCGGGACGGGTGAGCATAGGGGAATCAGGCGGCCGCCTCGAGGGTCGCGACGAACTGGGCGGCCAGGTCGACCCGGGCGAACCGGGTCTCGGCGAGTTGACGCGCGGCGGCGCCTTGCCGGGCCCGCCGGGCGGGGTCAGCGGCCAGCGCCTGCAGCGCATCCGCGAAGGCGACCGGGTCGCCCGGCGGAACCACCTGCCCCGCATCGTTCGCGGCGATGAGTTCGGCCAACCAACCCGGGTAGTTATTGACGACCGGGATGCCGGCCGCGGCGTAGTCGAAAAATTTATTGGGCGAAGTGCCGTCGTAGAAGGCCGGGAGGTCGCGCAGCACCATCAGCCCGCAATCCAACGAGGCGGTGACCGCCCCGAGCTCCGTCTTGGGCATCGGCGGGAAGAAGCGGCAAGCATCGAGGCCTTCGCTCCGGGCCAGGGCTGCGAGGCGCGCCTTCTCTTTGCCGTCGCCGATGAAAATAAGTTTCACCCTCCGGTCCCCGCGGCGGCGCAGCTCGCGCGCGACGTCCAACAAGGCGTCGAGGCCGTTGGCCGGGCCGTGCGCACCGGTGAAACCCGCGAGAAAATCGTCGGGCTGGCATCCCGGCAAGGTACCGGGCCGACGAAGCGAGGGATGGAAAGTCTCGAGGTCGGCGCCGTTCGGGATCATGACCACGCGCTGCCGCGGCGAAGCCCGCCGACGGATACCGGCGACGATGCCCGGGGAAAGCCCGATGACCGTATCCGCGGCGCGGTACGCCGCGAGTTCCAACGCGGACATCCCCCCCAGCAAGAAGGGATTACGTAGGCCCAAAGCCCGCGGTAATTCCGGCCAAAGGTCGCGCACCTCGAAGACGAAAGGCAGACCCCGGCCGGCCTGAGCGACCAAACCCGGCAAAGCCGCCGTCAACGGGGTCGAGGTCGCGAAGACCAAGTCGGCCTCGAGCGTCAGCGCCAGTTCCGCCGAGGCCGCGGCGAAACGCAGGAAGGTCGCGGTGCGGCGGGCGACACCGTCGCGATTCGCATACGGCAAGGGCAACGAAAGGACATCAATCCCGTCGACTTCGCCGCGATGCCAGCCTCGCTGGGCGTCAAAAGGTAGGTCGAGACCCGACTGGGCATGGGCCCCGCACACCATCGTCACCCGGTGCCCGCGAGCGAGCAAGGCGCGCGCGAACTCGTACGAGCGCGTCCCGGCGGAACCTGCCGGGGTCGCGAAATGTTGATGGAAGTAGAGCACGCGCATCGCGATGACTCAGAGGGGCTCGCGCTCGAGGATGGCCCGGATCCGGGCGGCGGCCTGACCGTCGCCGTAAGGGTTGCGCAACTGGGCGCGCCGGGCGTATTCCGCTGGATCCCCGAGGAGTCGCGCGGCCTCGGCGAGGATACGGGCCGGGTCCGTGCCGACGAGCACGCAGGTCCCGGCGGCCACCCCTTCGGGCCGTTCGGTGTTGTCGCGCATCACCAGGACCGGCTTGCCGAGCGAGGGCGCCTCTTCCTGCACCCCACCCGAGTCCGTGAGCACGAACGTGGTGCGGTCCAGCAACCGAATGAAATCCAGGTAGTCGACCGGGGCGACCAACGCGACGCGAGGGTTGCCCTGCAGCAAGCGCTGCACCGGCTCCTGGACCTGCGGGTTCAGGTGCACCGGGTAAAGCACGCCCAACCCGGGATGCTCCTCCGTCAAGCGGCGGATCGCCTGGCAGATGCGTTCAAACCCTTCGCCGAAAGATTCGCGGCGGTGACCGGTGACCAGGATCCACGGCGCCCCGCCGGACGACAGGTAGCGCTGCGCGAACGCGGCGGGGATCCCCAACCGGGCGGCGAAGTCCGGCAACTCGGCGGGAGCCAACCGGGCGCGCTCACGGGCGCCGAGCAAGGCGTCGACGACCGTGTTGCCCGTGACATGGCAATGGTCCGGGGCGATCCCTTCGCGCAGCAGGTTGGCCCGCGCCCCCTCGGTCGGGCAGAAATGCCAGCGCGCCAGGGTGGATGTCACCCGGCGGTTCATCTCCTCGGGGAACGGCGTCCTTAAAGAAGTTGTGCGCAAGCCCGCTTCGACATGCCCGACCGGGATGCCCGAGTAGAAGGCGGCCAAGGCGGAGCCCAGCACGGTCGTGGTATCCCCTTGGACGAGCACGACGTCGGGGTGATGGCGGTCCAGCCAGCCGCACACGGCGGTCACGACGCGACCGGTGAGCTCGGGCAAGGTCTGGCCTGGCTGCATGAGGTCGAGGTCATGGTCGGCTTTCAGCCCGAACGCCCCAAGCGCTTGATCGAGCATCTGCCGATGCTGGGCGGTGGCGACCAATACCGGGCGGAGCTGCGTCGACTGGCGCAAGGCGAAGTAGACCGGGGCCATCTTGATGACCTCCGGGCGGGTACCGACGATAAGGGCGACGGTGCGCATGTTCAGAGCGGGTGACAAGGGGGCTGGAGAGGGTCGGACGAAAGCGGGTAAGGTTGCTCGTCGATGTGCAGGACGCCGGCTTCGAGCCGGAGGCGGGCGCCGAGCGCGGTCGCGAAGAAAACCGTCGGGCCCGCGGCGCCGATGCGGCGGGTCCACGCCGGGGCCTTCTGGCCATAACGCGCGGACTGCCAGCCCTCGCCGGTCGCAGGGTCGGCGGTGACCCAAGCCTCCGTCGAAGCCGTCGAGCAGGCGACGGCCAACCCGGCGAGCCGCTCGCGGTCGCGCCCATGCCAGCGAAGCTCGACCGCTTCACCGAGGGCGGCCCCCGTCACGCGGTCAACGATCACAAACCCACCCGGCACTCGGAGGATCGCCCGGGCGATCCGCTCGCCTCGGTCGCCATCGAGGTAGGCGGCGAGCCCGCCAGGATAACGCCCGCAGGGGCGCCAAGGCAGCCATAAGAAACGGCCGGCCCGGCGCATCGGCTCCCGCCCGCCGACAGTGACGACATTGTGAAAGCGCGCGGCGGCGAAGCCTTCGCCCGGGAAGCCCGGGGCGTGGTACGAAAAAGTCCCGGGATCCTCCGCGAACAGCCGCCCATCCCAGCGTAACGTGACATGCAATTGGTCGGCATGGGCGGGACGGTGGCGGAAAACCTGCGGGGCGCGGAAGAAAAGCGTGCCGCGCGGGTGGCGGCGGAGCGCGACGCCGGCGAGACGGTGATCGGGCTCCGGCTCCCCGAGCCAGGACGCGGTCGCCGGCGATGGCCCGAGCAACGCGAGGCTGGCCTCATCCCACGGCCCGGGGGTGAGCCGGTCGCCGACGAACAAGGCGAGCGCCGTCCCGACCGCCGGGCGGAAGTCTTCGTAGCCGGCGTTGGCTAACGGGAAAAGGTCGGCGCCATCATCGGCCCCGTAACGCGGGACGGTGCCATCTGCCTCCAAGAGCTCGGCCAAGAAAACCGTCGCCCGCCGCGCCGCGCCGCGCACCGCGGGCGGCAAGGTCGTGCCCCGCGCCCGTTCGACGAGTTCCGCCCAGACGAATAGTTGCAGAAGCAAGCGATGATAATTCGAGGAGTGCTGACTGAAGCCGCCCTCCGCATCGACGAGGTCGGCCGTCTGGGCAACCAACGCCCGCCGACCCTGCTCCACCCAATCGCCCGCGCCAGGGAGCTCCGGCCAAAAGGTCCCGGCCGTCATCAAGCCGATGGCTTCGGCGACCCCATGGTTGTTCGCCTGTGAGAGCGCGTAGCCCAGGTGCGCGCGGATCCGCTCCGCCGTCACCGCCGCGATTCGCCGCAAGGCGCCGCGCCGCGCCGCCGTGGAGGCCGGATGAGCACCAAAGGCTTGCTCGGCATAGGCCAACGCGATGAGCCGGAAGGTCGCTTCCTGCCCGCACACCCACTGCGGGCCGCGGTGGGGCGGGTTGAGCGCCATCCAGTCCGCCAATAAATCCCAGAAGCGCTCGACGAAACGGGCCTCGCCGGTCCGCCACCAGGCGCGGACCAAGGGGTAGACCCAGGCGCAACGCGAAAGCTCCCACACGCCTTTGATGTCGCCCTGTCCCGCATCGCCAATCCGCGACCAATGCCGGTCCGCGGCGACCGGCTCGCCGCCCAAGTGGTTGACGGTCCAGCGAGTCGGGCCAGTGGCGGCGACAACCCGACCAGAGAAAAGGCGGAACTCCCCCCGACCGATGGCCCGCGCTTCCTCCAGCGGCCCGTGCCCAGCGGCGAGGTCATAACGCTCGAGCCAAGGCGTCCACGCCGGGAGCGCCGCCTGCGCCACCGGCAAGCGAGGCACGAAAGGCCCGACCGGTGCGGCCGGCTCGAAACTCGACCAAGCCCGCATCGGCGTCCGCCAAGCCAGTAGCCCAAGCCGTCGCTGCGCCGCCAACAGGAGACGCTGAGCGACCCAACGAGGGCCGAGGTGCTTGAACAGCGGGATCAACACGACTTCAGGTGATCATCCCCCGGGTATCGACCAGAGGTTTGCCGCCGAGGTCTGCGCGGCGGAGCGCGGCGAAGGCGCGATGGTCGACGAGTAAGGCAACGAGCTCGGCGCGAGCGAGGGCCGTCGGCAAATCCAGCAATTCCGCCCGACCGACCAAGCCAGCCGGCAAGGCCCGGATGTTCGGCTCGACGGCAAGGACGCGATACCCCTCGGCCGCCAACTGGGTGGCGATGGCGAGCGCCGGCGATTCCCGCAGGTCATCGACGTTGGCTTTAAAGCTCAGCCCGAGGCAGGCGATCGCCGCGCCGCGCGGGGCTTGCGCCCGGATCCGGGCCAGCACGTGGGCCGGCTTGGCGTCATTCACCTCCCGCGCGGTGCGGAGCAACCGCGACTCCGCCGGCGCGGCGTCGACGATGAACCATGGGTCCACCGCGATGCAATGCCCGCCGACGCCCGGACCGGGCTGGAGGATCTTCACCCGCGGGTGGCGGTTCGCGAGGCGGATCAACTCCCAGACATCGACGCCCAACTTATCGCAAATCATGGACAGCTCATTGGCGAAGGCGATGTTGACGTCGCGGAAGGCGTTCTCGGTCAGCTTGGCCAGTTCGGCGGTGCGGGCGTCGGTCACGAAGATCTGCGCGGTGCAGAAGGTCTCGTACAAGGCCTTGGCGCGGGCCGAAGCCTCGGGCGTGAGCCCGCCGACGATCCGGTCGTTGGCGATGAGTTCCTTGAGCATCTGCCCCGGCAGGATGCGCTCGGGACAGTGCGCATAAAGCAAGCCGGGGACCACGCGCCCGAGGCACGCCAACTCCGCCTCGACCCAAGCCTTGACCTTCTCGGTCGTACCGACCGGCGAGGTGGACTCCAGCACGATGAGGTTACCCGTCGCCACGACCGGGGCGAGCGCGCGGGCGGCCGCTTCGACGAAGCCCAGGTCCGGGCGGCGCGCGCCGTCGGCCGCCACCACGAAGGGCGTCGGCACGGCGATGATGAACGTCTCGGCGGGCCCGGGGAGCCCGGCGGCGCGGAGATTACCCGACTGGACGGCCGCTCGCACGAGCACGTCGAGGTCGGGTTCTTGGATATGGATGCGCCCGCTGTTGATGGTCTCGACGACCGCGGGAACGACATCGACGCCGAGGACTGCGCGGCCCTTGGTCGCGAAAATCGAGGCGGTGGGCAGGCCGATATAGCCGAGGCCGAGGACGCAGATCGAGGTCATGATTCAGGAAAGTTCCGGGGCGGCGGCTTGCAGGCGGATGGACCAGCGCGCGACTTCCTCCAGTTCCGCGAGCGGGATCGGCGACGGGCCGCCCGTCCGGAGCGCCGCGACGAAGGCGGCCAAGGCGGCCGCATGGCCTTTATCGGGCTCGGCGCCCCAGGCGGACCAGTCATGCCCGCGGAAGCCTTCGACTCGGAGCGAGCGCCAGTTGTCGAGGGCGACGGTCCAGCCTTCGCCGGCGATGGTCAGCATCTCCTTGGGCGTCTCGACCGGCAGGTCGGTGAGGTAGTGCAAGTTCGCGTGATCCCCGTTCTCGAAGCGCAGCTCGAAGCGGCCGCCATCCTGCCCATCGCGCCCCCGGGTCAACGCGCGCGCGGCGCTGACGGGACTCCCCGTGAGGTGGCGGAGCAAGTCGATGAAATGGCAGGCCTCGCCGACGATGCGGCCGCCGCCCACCGCCGGAGCGAGCGCCCAGTGGTCGTCCGGCAAACGGCCCGCATTGATGGTCAAGGTGAAGGCCCGGTGACCCGGCTGGCGGGCGATCGCGGCCCGGACGCGCGCGGTCAACGGGGCGAAGCGGCGATTGAAGCCGACCATCAGGATTCGGCCGGACTGCCGGGCCGCGGCGACCACGTCCGTGACGTCGGCTTCCGTCAGCGCGAGCGGCTTCTCGACCCAGGCATGCTTACCGGCCCGCAGCGCGGCTTGGGTCTCCGCGGCATGCCGATCGTGGCGGGTGGCGATCAGGACGGCGGCGACCGCGGGATCGGCGAGCGCCGCGGCGGTATCGGTGCTGGCGCGGACGGCCCCCGCTTGACGCGCGGCGAGGAGGGCGGTGGCGCCCCGGGCCGAAACCACCCAGGAGAGTTCCGGGCGCGGCACGGTACGCGCCAGCGCGGGGAGCAAAGTACGGGCGGCGAATTGCCCCGCGCCCAACAGGGCGAAGGTCCCGGCCGCCCGGGTCGCGGGGCGCAACACCACCGTCCGTCCCTCGTCGCAGGTCGGCTCGTGGATGAGGACCTGACCATACGTCCCCGGCCGGCGCAGGTCGGCATACAACTCGGCCGCCTCGGCGAACGGACGACGGCACGAGATGAGCCGGGCGACGTCGAGCTGGCCCGTCGCCATCCACGCCAACACCTGATGGAAGTTACCTTGGGCGGAAAACGGGTCGGTGGCGTCGGGCGCCCCGTAGGAATTCGAAACCTGCAGGCTGACTTCGCGCCGGTAGAAGTCAGCGCGGTCGAGCTGCATCCCCGTCACGCCGATGAGGACGACCTTGCCGTGCCGACGACAGACGCGGGCGGAGGCGTTGAGGGGTTCGCTCGACTCGCTCGCGGCGGTGACGAGGGCACCGGCGACGACCTGCCCCGCGGCGCCGGCGTCAGCCACGGAGCCGAAGGTGGCAGCCCCCGTCTCGCGGGCGACGGCGCACTTCTCCGGGTCGGGGTCGACCCCGATGACCACACAACCCTGCGCTCGGAGAACGCGGACCGCCAGCTGGCCGATGAGGCCGAGCCCGACCACGAGGACGGGTTCGCCCGGGGCCGCGGCCAAGAGACGCGAGCCTTGCAAGGCAATCGCGGCGAGCGGGGCGAACGCCGCCGACTCGTCCGCTACCCCGCGCGGAATCGGCGACACCCAGCCCGCGGGGACCGAGACGACCTCGGCGTGGGGGCCGTTGGAAACCACGCGATCACCGGGCGAGAACTGAGGGTCGCCACCGCCATCGCGGACCACGCCGACCTGACAATATCCCAGCGGTAGGGGTTGGGCCAAGCGCCCGCGCACCGCCCGCCAAGTGGCCAGCCAACCTTCGGCCTTGGCCTTGGCGAGCACCTGCCGGAATTTCTCCGGTTGCTGCCGTGCTTTCTGGAACCAGTTCGCCCGTCCGAACTCGACGAGCATGCGTTCGGTCCCGAGCGAGACCGCGTTCACGGTCGTCGCGATCAGGACATGCCCCGGCCGCGGCCCGGGCGCGGGCACCTGAGCCAGTTCCGTCTGACCGGAATCAAGGTGTTGCAGGAGTTGTCGCAAGGAAGGGTTTCAGCGATCGCGGCGGTGCAAGGCGGACGACGACTGCTCGGTGAAAGCGGCCAGCGAGGCGACCACGAGGGCGAGGACGCAAAGCAGCGGCGTGAACCAGCACAGGAGGTCGAAGCCGGCGTGGCAGGCGAAGAGTAGCAATAAGCCCGCAAGGGGGAGCGCCTCCGGGTGCCCGCCTTCGCCGGCGGCGATGGCCCGACGGCCGACCCAACCGAGGACCGCGAACAACGGGATCAACCCGCACCAACCCACCTCGGCGAGCAGCTGGAGCCAATCGTTATGGGCGTAGAGCGCCCGGACGCGCAAGCGCCCGCGGGCATCCTGCAACGCCTTCTCCTCGACCTGATAGACCGGAGAGACCCAGCGGTAGGAGCCGGCACCCCACCCCGTCCAAGGTTTATCCATAGCCATCCGCCAAGTCGCCGCACGCAAAGGGGCCCGATCATCCGAGCCGGTGACACGATAACTTTCGGCCTTCCCGCGGATCTTGTCCGCGAACTTCCCGAAGTCGGCGACCGCCGCGAAAATGAACCCGCTGGCGAGGATCGCCGCCGCGGTGGCCCACGCGCCGCGCCGCACCGCGCCGTGCTCCCGGCTCATCCCGAACCATAAGGTCAACGGGGCGACGACCCCGAGGAGGCCGCCGACGACGAGGACCCCGCCGACGCTGTTGGTGAGCAAGGTGAAGAACGCGAGCATCACCGCCGCAAACGCCGCCAGCAGGTGCGGGCCGCCGCGGACGGCGACCTCCCCGGCGCGACGCAAGTGCCAGAAGCCCAAAGCAAGCGCGAGCCCGACGTTGAGGTAAAGGTAGACCCCGGCGTGATTGCGATTGATGAACGTGCCGTAGACCTGGGCTTCGGACGGGATCTTGAATCCAAGGATCTCGCCCCACGTCGGTTGATTCAGGTAACCCCAAAGCGCGAAGACCATCGCGGTGACAACCGAAACCCAGGCCAGGGCCACCAGGACACGGCGCCGCAGGCCAGCCGCCCGGAACGCGCAGAGCAGCAACCACGGCCCGCCTAGGATCATGAGCAAACGCCAGCCATTCATGGCGCCCGGATCAACCTCGTCCGAGCGCAAGGGCGCGCGCAGGCCGGAAGGCAGCCAAGCCAGCGGCCGCTCGGGGACGATCCGCCAGAACAAATCGCGTTCGACCACGGTGCCGTAGGCGTTCCCGACCTGCACCGCGACGTAGAGCGCAAACGCCAGACCAGCCCAGAAAGGAACGCAGCGACGTAAGCGCGGCCAAGCCTCCGCCGAAACCCGCTCCGCCCCGAGGAGGCCGAACGCCAACGCTTGGCCGACCAAAGCCGCCACGGGGAACGCGAGCGCTTCGAGCCAAGGGTTGTTGGCGATGCCGTAAGCCGACGGGACAAACGGCAGCAACCCCGGCTCATCGCTCCCATGCAGGGACCGCTCGGTCCAGAACCAGGCGACCCCCAACCAAAGCAGCCAAAGTCCCGCGGCCACGAGCTGCGTCCGGCGACCGCCCCACGCGGCGAGAAAGACGGCGACCCCGAGGCCGAAGGTCGCGGCCACGACCCAGAAGACGACCCCGCCCCAACCCCACGGCGCCAAGGCCAGCATCACGGCGGCGATGGCCGCCACCGCCCGCTCGCGGGAAGTGAAGGCGCCGGAACGGACGCTCGAAGGGATCGCGGGCACGGGCATCACTTAGACGATGCCCGCTTGGTAGATGTCGTGGATCCGCAGCAAGCCCAGGCAGCGAGCCGAATCCGGTGCCGTCACCGGCAAGACGGAAATCTGGGACGGCCGATCTTCCATGATCCGGGCCGCTTCGCCGAGTGGCATGGCGGCATGGGCGCGGATCGGATTCTTCGTCATGATGTCGGCAGCCGTCGCGGTGTTGAGGTCGACCCCGCGGCTGAGCGCCCGACGTAGGTCGCCGTCCGTGATTAGTCCCGCGAGCGTACCGTCCGGCTGCAGGATACAGGCGGCACCGAGCGGGAACTGCGTCATGGCGATCACCGTCGTGCGCAACGAGGCGGTCGGCGCGACCTGGGCGCAACGCTCCAAGGGTTGCAGCGCTTCGCCGACGGTGAGCAGGAGGTTACGCCCCAGCTGCCCGGCCGGATGGAACCGGGCGAAGTCCGCGGCTTGGAAGCCACGCTGGGTCATGAGCGCGGCGGCTAGGGCGTCGCCCAACGCCAAGGTCAGGAGCGCGCTGGTCGTGGGCACCAGCCCGAGCGGGTCGGCCTCGGGCCGGGCGCCGATGTCGAGCACCACGTCAGCCTGCGTGGCCAGCGGCGACTGCAGGTTGCCGACGATGGCGATCAACGGGGACTTGAACCCGCGTAGCACCGGAATCAACCGGACCAGTTCGGCGGTCGAGCCCGAGCGGGAAAGCAGGATTACGGGGTCACCCGGCTGGAGGATGCCGAGGTCGCCGTGGACCGCATCGGCCGCATGCAGGAAAATCGCCGGGGTGCCGGTGCTGCACAGGGTCGCCGCGATCTTCTGCCCGATGAGGCCGGATTTGCCGACGCCGCACAAGACGACCTTGCCGGGGTGAGCGGCGATGAGGTCGACGGCGCGCGTGAAGGAGCCATCGAGGCGGGTGGCGAGTTCACCAAGGGCCGCGGCCTCGGCTTGCAATAAGGCGCGGGCGGAGTGGAGGGGAGTGGTCATGGAAGTCAGTGATGGTTGATTGGTTGAATCCTTGGCTGGTTGGCCAGAGGAGGAAAAGAGCGGCAACCCAGACGAGGGTTGATTTGAAGCGAAGCCGACTTCGGCTTGTCCGGCACTTAGCGGCGATTTCGCATCGTCTTCAAGTCATTGGGCCAACTGGTCAACGGATCAACCTGCCGCGCGATCACACCATTTTCCGGGCGACCTCGAGGTCTTCCGAGGTGTCGATGGCGACGGGGTGGTAGTCGGTCACGACCGTCTGGAATGTCTGGCCGTGGGCGAGAAAGCGCAGTTGCTCGAGCGACTCGGTCGCCTCCAATTCGGTCGGCGTCAATTGGGCGTAGCCGGCGAGCGTGGCGCGGTCGTAACCGTAGACCCCGATGTGCGCCCAGTAATCACGCCGGGCGACCCATTCGGCCGGGTCGACGCCGCGCAGGTGCGGGATCGGGCTACGCGAGAAGTAGATAGCCGCGCCGTTCTCGCCGCGGACGACTTTGACGACGCTGGCCGCGTGGAGCCGCTCGGCGGTGGCGATGCGCGAGACGGCGGTGACCAAGGGGCAACGCGTCTCCTTCCAGCGGGTGATAAGGCCTTCCAGCAACTCGGGCTGGATGAACGGCTCGTCGCCCTGCACGTTAAGGAAGAACTCGCCGGGCAGCCGGTCGATGACGCTGGCCATGCGGGCCGTGCCGGAGGGACAGGCCGGATCCGTCATCAAGACCTCTGCACCGAAGCCCCGGGCGATGGTCGCGACCTCCTCGGAATCAGTAAGCAAGACGACGCGATTGGCCTGACGGACCTGGCGGGCGCGCTCCCAGACGTGCTGGACGACGGGCTTGCCACCGAGATCGAGCACGACCTTGCGGGGGAGACGCGTGGAGGCGAGGCGGGCGGGGATGCAGAGGGTGACCATGAGAAAGTGGGGACTGGAAAATCGCGAAAGGCGGGCAGGCTACCGCCCGTGGCGGCGCTGGGGGCCGACACGTACGGTGAGGATTGGACTGTCTGCCGGTCGCCCGGCGAAAGCGTTAAGACCCCTTGGGCGGGGGCAGCATCAAGGGGAAGAGCTCGAGGGCGCGGGTGTTCCAGCGCTTGAGTCGGCTCAACCGTTCGATGACTTCCGGGGAGGACCCGGTGACCTCGGCGCCCTCCAGCACCCGTTGCAGGACGGGCGTGGAGTGCTGCAGGGCTGGGAGAACTTGGCTCCGGATGAGGTTGACCAAGGAGGCGGCGAGGGAGGGGGTCGGTTGCCAACGCTCACGGCGAGCCCCTTTGGCTTTGACGGAGAGGATCATCTCGTGGTCCCTAAGGAACTTAAGTCCCTGACTGACAGATCCTTTGCTCATTTTAAGGCGGGCCTGGACCTGATCGAAGTCTAGGGGATGATCCGCCCCATAGAGCAGGGCATAGATTTGGGCGACCGAGCGCGGTACCCCTAAGATTCCTGCCATCCGCACAAAGAAATCGGACAGCTCCTGCTCATGGGAAGGGAGCCCAAGCGGGGGGCGGGCCCGACGGGGGCGGGCTGACAGGGGTTTCTTGGAGGGAGGCGTCATTGATGCTTCCGGGGGCAGGACCACTATATTTCAATAAATTTTGAACTCTGGCAAGGGGGTTCTGCCGGATTGGGGTGTTTTACCTGAAGGAGCGCCCCCTTGGCATCCACTTGCAAGGGCGCCTTCCCCCTCCCTACCCTGCCCCACCCCCATGCGCCGTCTTACCTTGGCTTTTTGCGGATGTGGCTCCCGAGCGCGGACCTACGCAGGGATCGCTGCCGGCATGCCGGACCAATTCTCACTGGTGGCCGCCGCCGATCCAGTGGCGACACGAGTCGACGTCATCCGGGGTCATGCCGGCGGCCAAGCTGACTTCCGGACCTACCCCTCCGCGGAAGCCATGTTCGCCGCCGGCAAGCCAGCCGACGTGGTGGTCATCGCCACCCAAGACGCCCAACACCGCGCCCATGCGCTCCAGGCGATGGAGCTCGGCTGCGACCTACTCCTCGAGAAGCCGATCGCCCATCGGCTCGACGACACCTTGGCCGTGCGGGACGCCGCCCGCCGACTCGGTCGGCGCGTGGTGGTCTGCCACGTCCTCCGCTACACGCCGTTCTACGCCCGCGTGCAGGAGTTACTTCGGTCCGGGGCGATCGGCGAAATCGTCTCGGCCAATTTCATCGAGGGGGTCCAGCCCTGGCATCAGGCCCACTCCTTTGTCCGCGGGCACTGGTCCGTGGCGGCCACCTCCTCGCCGATGATCCTAGCCAAGAGCTGCCACGACATGGACCTACTCGCCTGGTTGCTCGACCGGCCCTGCGAAGCCATTTCATCCCACGGGGCATTGACGCATTTCACCGCGGCCCAGGCGCCCGCCGGCGCGCCACCGCGCTGCACCGATGGCTGCCCGGCGGCCGCGACGTGCCGCTACGACGCCCATCTCTACGCGAAGCCCGAAGGCCGCCGCTGGCTGGCGATGGTCTTTGACCGAGCCAAGGAAGCCAGCGATGCGGAAATCTTCGACTGGCTCCAGACGAGCCGGTGGGGCCGGTGTGCCTACCGCTGCGACAACGACGTGGTCGACCATCAGGTGATCGCCGCCCGCTTCGCCGGCGCGGTCACCGCTACGTTCACAATGACGGCTTTCGACGAAGGTCGGCACCTGGAGATTTTCGGGACCGAAGGTGTCCTCCGCGGCGGGGCCTTCGTGAAGAAGCAGTTGGGCTGCGACCTTGTCCTCACCCGCCACGGTTGGCAGCAGGAGCCAGAAAAGATCTCGGTCGAGACCCCGACCCAAGGCTACGCCGGTCACGGCGGGGGCGACCATGGCCTCATGCGCACCCTCCACGCGGACCTGACTTGCCCGGACCCGACGGCGATGCGCACCTCGCTCGAGGTCTCGATGCAAAGCCACCTCATGGCCTTCGCGGCCGAGGAGTCTCGCCGCTCAGGTCAGACCGTGACCTTGGCGGTCTGACGGTTGCCGCGAAAACTGTCCACCGTGGCGCCCCCTTGGGGATTCGAACCCCAGTTACTTCGATGAAAACGAGGTGTCCTGGACCGGGCTAGACGAAGGGGGCGGACGGTGGAAGAGCCGAAGTTAGGAACGAGGGTGCCTTGGTCAAGGTTTTTGGGCTAGGATCAAAAAAGGGCGGCAACCCGTCGGAATGCCGCCCCGTTTGGGCGAATCTGTACCTTTTAGGCTTAGAACCGTTTACGGTAGCTGAAGTTCAAGCCCGTCGAGTTGCCCTGGTTCTTCTCGTAGGTCAGGCCCAGGCTGTAGGTCGTGTTCTCGTTCGGCCCGAAGCTCAGCGACGGGGCGAAGTAGTAACCCGAACCGCCGGTGACGCGGAGCGCCGAGGTGTAGCTGGTGCCGTTCAAGGCCGCCTGATCCGTGTTCGTCGTCGTGAAATCGCCGGTCTCGCCGGAACCCTGCTTGAGGTAACCGAGGTCAGCCGACAGGCGGTAGCGCCAGGTGCCATCCTCGGATTCCCATTGCTTGTGGAAGCCGACGCCCGCGCGAATCGCCATCTGACTCACCGACTTGGCGGTCACCTGGAGCGCATCGGCTTGGCCGATTTCGTCGAGGCCCGAGACCTTGGTCGAGGAAACTTCGGCCCCGAGGAACGGCGTGGCGTAAGCGCCGACCGACTTCATCGGGAAGACCGTCCCCAGGCGGACCCAGCCGCCGATGGTCGTGGCCGTGGGGGACGAGGTGTTGGTCGCGCCCGGGCTGGTGAGCGAGGCCCGCGTCGCGCTGCCGGAGAGGCGGCTGACGGAAACCCCGGCATCGAGCGACATCAGGTCATTGAAGAACGTGGTGCCCGCGAAGGCGTCCGCCCGGATATCATTGCCGTTGAACTTGGCGCTGGTGTCACCCGAGGTGGTGACGTGGTTGCCACCGATGACAAAGCCGAGGTTGGCCCCCTCGTTGGTCTGCTTGATGAGACCAGCAGAAACCCCGTAGAGGTTCCCCTTGGTCTGGACCTCGCCGGAAGCGCCGAGCTTGAGCTGGCGGGCGTCGCTATTGAAGAACCACTCGGACTGCACAATGGAGAGGCCGGAGCGATCGAAGCGCCGCGTCTCCAAGCGCTTGGCGATGGCGTCCTCCGAGGTGCGCAAACCTTCGATCGAGATGGCGGCCACCGAAGCGGCCCCAAACGGCGTGAGGTTATGAATAGCCGACTGCAACTGGGCGTCGGTCATGAGCGCGAGCTTCGAGCCGAGCAGATTGAACGTGCCGGCCGGGGTCGCCTGCCACACGTCGTCGACCGTGCCGAGGTTGGTGTCGACGCCGGCCGAGTGGGTCGTCCATTCCACCGAAGTGAGGCTCTTGATGACGGTGATGAGCGGGGTCGGGCCTTGGAAGGCCTCATATTCCGCCGCGATGCGGACGGAGTAGACGGCGATTTCGTTGGGGAGGACGGGGACGCCGATCGTTCCCAGGGTAGTCGTGAGATTGCCGGAAGCAGCGGACGTCAATTTGACATTCAGCGTGATGGTGTTGGTGGCATTATCGATGGCCTTGATCACGGCATTGGCGGGCACCCCCGTACCGGTCGCCGCTTGGCCGATCACCAAGCCGGTCACATTAGTCAGGGTGATCGTATCGGTCCCGACGGCCCCCGCCGTCACGGCCTTCACGTTATTGCCGGGAATCGAGAGCAGGTAGGGCTTCGGGGCCAAGCCGGTCATGGTGATACTCGCGGCCGGGATGACGGACGTGAAGTACGAGGCGCTGGTCGTGCTCGGGGTGATCGCCACCGTGCCCGTGGGCGCGGCGGTGAGGTTACCGCTGAGCGAGACGCCGGCGGCGGCCGCCAAGGTGCCCGCCGGCGTGGCGGTCAAGGTCTTGCTGACGGTAATGCTAGTGCCCGCCGTGATCGCGGTGATGACAGAGCCGGCCTGTAGGCCGGTGCCGGCGATGACCTGACCGACAGCGAGGCCGGTGGTGTCGTTGGTCAGAACATCAAAGGTGCCGACGACGCCACCGGTCGGGGTGACGGACTTGGCGGCGACGACCGCGGAGATGCTGGTACCGGAGGCGAGACCGGTGCCGGCGAGGACTTGGCCGGCCTTGAGGCCCGCGGTCGTCGTGGTGGCAAGGAACGGCGAGCCCGATGCGCCGCCGACGGTGGCGACTGTGACGGTCGCCGGGGTGAGGCCCTTGAAGAGCACAAAGCGTTGGCCGCGGGCCAAGGCGTCGACGCCGAACTGCGCGAGCTCGATCTTACCGGTGCCACCTTGGTTGAGGTCGGCCGTGCCGAGGAATTCAATCCGGTCGTTGAGCGTGCCGTTGAGCGCGGTCGCCGACAGCTCCATCTGGTAGGTGCCGGTGTTCGTGACGTTGCCGTTGACGGTGATCACGCCAGGCGAATAGCCCGGGGCGACCTTACCAGCGTTGGCGAAGGTCACCGGGGCGGCGACCGTACCCATCACGGCGGAGCCCCGCAGAACGGAGGTCGCGTCGACCGTGACGTTACCGGCCACCGCGATGTTCGCGTTGCTGGAAGTGCCGAGTTGGACGGCGGCGGAGCCGATGAGGTTGAGGCCGCCAGCAAAACCGCTGCCAATGGTGAGCAAGCCTGCGCCCGCCGCGCCGAGGACGTCGATGGCCCCGGTCCCGTTGGAGGAGGAGAAGGCACCCGTCGCGATTTCCGCCGGGGCGGTATCCTGCTGGATGGCGAGGGTGCCGCCGTTAAGCTCGATCGGGCGACCACCCAAGATGCTGGCCGCCTGGGCCTGCACGATGAGGCGACCCGCCTCGATCACGTAGGACGAAAAGACCGGCGCGGTTACGCTGGCCGTGGTGCCGTCGAGGACGCCAGCCCCGGTCTTGATGAAGCGACCAGCCCCAGCCACGCCGAGGACCGTGCCAGTGAAGACTTCCGGGGCGAGCATCGTGCCGACCTCGGCGCGGACCGCCACGGAGCCTTGGCTGGTGAGCGTGTTGGAACTCTTCGCCAAGGTCAGGCTCGCGCCGTTGAAGGCGGCGAGGATCTCGAGGTGCCCCGCCGCAATGGTCGTGCCGACCGTGAGGGTGTTGACAGGTCCGGCGAAGAAGGTGGTCGCGAAATTGCTCGCGACGAAGGAGGCCCGGGCCGGACCCACCAAGGTGAGGTCAGTGGCGATGTTGGAGCTGACGGTGCCGAGCATCGTGGTCGGCAACGCCTGCCGGAGCGTGACGGCCTGCGACACCGCACCGCTGCCAGGGGTAAACGACAAGATGAGGAAGGAGTCGGCGGTGCCGTCGACCCCGACGACCTCGCTCTGGCCGTTCGTCCATAGCCAGACATTGCCTTGCAACCCGATCGAGCCCAGTTGCGACCCGGAAGTCAGGCTCACGTCGGCACCCGTGCTGGAGAGCACCAGCTTGCTGCCGGCCGCGGCGGTGATCTGGGCGCCCAAGGCGCGCTCCGTCCCCACCCCCAGCGCGACCTCCAGGGAGGTATTCGCTGCGAGGTTCGCGGTAAAGATTTCCGTGGTGTTCGTCCCGCCTTGGGTCGTGGATGTGCCGATTCCATTGGCGCGGTCGTCATGGACGATCAGCTTGCCACCCTGGACGACAAAATTCGTCGCGGTGTTGTTGACGTTGCTGAGCTCAACGACGCCGGCGCCGGTCTTGAGGATCGTGCCGCCCGCCGTGCCCGTGCCGAGATTGGTGCTGGTGACCGGGCTGGTGTACGTCCAAGCCGCCGTGGGGTCATCGTTGTTGAAGCCGATGGTGGCGCCGTCGTCGACAGAGAGGCTGGCGTTGCCGTACCCGGCCTGGCTGCCGATCAGGGTACCGGCGTGAATGTTCAGATCGCCCAAGACGTTGGCCGTGCCCAGCCGAGCGAGGTTAAGGGTGCCCGCGCCGAATTTCTCGATGTCGGCCCCGCCGGTGATCTGACCGCGGTAGATGGTCGTGGTGCCCGTGGAAGTGTTGACCGTCAGGGTCGTGTTATTGCCGATGATGAGGGAGGTCGCCGCCCCCGAGACATTGGCGAGGTCTTGGTCGAACCCAGAGACATCGAGCGTCGTCCCCGCGCCGAGCGTGACGGCGGAGGCATCGCGGAAGGCGGCCTCGGTGTTCACGATGAGGGTACCGCCCGTCAGGTTCACCGCGCCGGTGATCGAAAGCGGCACATCCAGGGTCAGCGTGCCAGCCCCGGCCTTCTCGAAATTACCCGCGCCGACGATGTCGCCCTGCTGGAAGGCGACGTTGCCACCCAAGGGGTTGGTCGTCGCGGCGCTCAACGTGACGGTGTTGGTGGCGGCATCCAGCGCCACGATCGTGCCGAGCAGGCCGGCGATACCCGTGACGGTGTTGTCGAACACGCGCATACCGAGGCGAAGCCCGTCGACCGTCGGCACGGTAAAGGTCGTGCCCGCGGTGATCTGATTGCCCGGGATGATGATCCAATCGCCGTAGGTCTCGGCGCCGGTGATGGTGCCGGTGACGGGCACCGTCGAGGCGTTGTTCAGGGTGATCGAGTTCGTACCCACGGCGACGATGAAGGAGCCGTTGGGGATGCCGGTGCCGGAAACCAGCTGGTTGCGGTAGAAGCCAGCGGAAGAAGCGACGGGGATGATGGTACTCACGGCGACCTGGGAGCCCGTCGTGCCCGCGACTTTGTCGGCGAAGGTGGTGCCGGCCGCCACGTTGATCACGCCGTACTCCGTGCCGTCCGTCGGCAGGGCGTTGACGATCACTTTGCCGGCCTGCACGGTCAGCGTGCCGGTGGCGGTGAAATCACCGCCGACGGTCAGCGTGCCCGCGCCGGTCTTGATGGTGTTACCTTGGCCGCTGATCGAGCCGGTCCAGGCGAGGTCATTCGGGGTATTGAGCTGGAAGCTCGTGCCCGCGCGCACGCTCACGAGACCACCGGTGATCGACGAAAGGTTGCCGGGGTTAAATTCGACCACGCCCTGGACGATGTCGATCTGGCCCGTGGACCAGCCGGTGGTCGTGTTGATCACGAGGGTGCCGGCGCCGAGCTTCTCGAAGCCGCCAATGCCCGTAATCGCCCGATCGAAAGCATGGGAGCCGCTGTCGACGTTGATGGCAAGCGAGCCGAGCGCCCCGATCGAAATACCGGAGGTGTTCGGGACCGCGTCCCAATTGAGCTGCAGAATGCCGCCCTGGATGTTGGTGGCGCCGGTGTAGGTGTTGATCCCCCCGAGAATCAGGCGCTCGGGGCCGACCTTGGTCAGGCCGCCCGTGCCGGTGATGGTACCGCGGAAGGAAAGGACCTGCGTGTCGGTGGAGGTCAGCACCCGCACCGAACCGGCCGCGGCCGCGGTCAGCGAGGTGGAGAGCGTGATGATGTTGCCGTTGATCGCGGTGATGGTCGCGCCGGCGGGGATGCCCGTCCCGATCACGGTACGCCCGACCACGAGGCCGGTGACGTCGGCGAGGGTGACGGTGTTGGCGCCGAGGGTGCCGGTGACAACGGTCTTCAAGACCTGCTCGCCCAAGGTGCTGGCCAGGAAGCCGACGGTGTTGTCGCGGGACATGCCGGTGACCGGCAGGTTGGTCAGGCTACCGGCGGACTGATCCGTCAGGGCCTTGTCGAGGGTGATGGTGTTGCCGTTGATCGCCGTGATCACGGCGCCGGTGGGGATGCCGGTCCGGATCGCGAGCGTGCCGGCGGCCGGGGCGATCAAATTGGTGTCGAGGGTGATGGTGTTGCCGTTGATCGCCGTGATCTTGGCCCCCGTCGGGACGCCGCTGAGCACCGTGAGGGTGCCCGAGGAAGCCGCGGTCAGGGTCGTGCTGAGGGTGATGACATTCGTGAAGGTGTTGATCGCGGTGATGGTGGTGCCGGCGGGGATGCCGACGCCCGTGACCATCTGCCCGACGACGAGGTTATTCACGTCGGCGAGGGTCATGGTGTTCGCGTTCAGGTTACCCCGGGTCACGGCCTTGGTGGACGAGGCAGAGAAAACCGTCTGGCCGATCGCGAGGTCAGCCGTGTTCGCCACATCCAAGGTCGGCTGAGAGGCCGTCACGCTGCCGGCCGCCTGCGCCGTGAGGAAATTGCTCAGGGTCAGCTGGTTGGTGCCGGCGTTGATCGCAGTGATGGTGGTGCCGGCCGGGATGCCGGTGGCGACGGTCAGGTTGCCGGAAGAGGCCGTGGTCAAGGCCGCCGTCAGCGTGACGACATTACCCGTAATGGCCTGAATGCGCGTTCCCGCGGCGATACCTAGGCCGGTGACCGTCTGGCCGATGGCCAGGCCGGTGGCGTTGCCGACGGTCACGTTGAAAGCACCAGCGGTGCCGGCGGTGATCGGCTTCACGATGGCGATCGAGCCGATGGTCTGACCGACCGCGAGGTTAGTGATATTCGGCAAGACGATGGTGTTGGTTGCCGCGGTGCCCGAGCCGATGGGGCGGATATAGAAGGCCCCCGCGGTGATCGGGGCGGTCGGCTCGATCCCGGTGACGGGCGAACCGGCGCTGAGTCCGGCCACGCTATCCAAGGTCAGACTGCGGGTCCCGGCGGCCGCCCAAGGGAGGCCGATGTCGACCGCGACGGTCGGCGTGGTCTGCAGGTAATAGGCCGGGTTGGCATCAGGGGAAGAGCCGGCGAAGCTCGAAAGGGCGTTATTAAGCTGGCCGATCTGGTCGGTCGTCTTGCCGACGGTGAGGGTCCCGCCGTTCAAGTTGATGGTCGAACCCGCGGCCCCGAAGAGCGCGCCGACGGTCTGATTGCCCGTCGCGTTGAGCGCGGTACCGGCGAGCAGGACGAGCCCGGCAGAGTTCTGGATGCTGTTGACGCCGGTCAAGGCGAGGTTGCCCTGCTTGACGATGGTCGCGCCGTAGTAGCTGTTGGCGCCGGCCAGCGTCATGGTGCTGGCGCCCTGCTTGACCAGGTTGCCGGCGCCGGTGACCTTGCCTTGATAAGTCGTCGCCGCGGTCTGGTTGAGCGTGACGGTGCCGCGACCCAGGTCGATGCGGGTGTTGGGGTCGCCTACGAGGTTGTTGACGCGCTGGATCGTGTCGTTGAAGCGGATGGTCGTCTCGAAGCCGGGCAGACTCAGAGCGGCGTCGTAGCCGGAGCTCAGCACGATGGAGGACGCGTTGATGAAGGTGTCGTCCACGCCGAAGGAGAACGCCAGAGTGATGCCGTTCTTAACGATCAACGACCCGTAGAAGAGGTCCTGACGATTGTAGACGTCGATGACGCCGAGCTGGCCGTTCCCGATGGTCAGGTTACCCGAGCGGGTGTTCAAAATGGCGTCCGTCGGGGCCACCGTGAGGATCGAGCCGAGGGCGCCGTTAATCTGCGCGCGCAAGGTGCCCGCGTTGTTCTGGACGACGGAAAGGGTGCCGGAGCCGCCGAGGACGACGCGGCCGTAGCCGAGGCTCTGCACGTTGGCGATGATCTTGCCCGCGTTGATGTCGATCTCGCCGATGGTGGAGCTGGTCCCCATGAGCGCGAGGGTGCCGAGACCCTGTTTATCCAGGAAGCCCTGGCCGCCGTTCACGCTGCCGGCATAATAACCGTCGAGGTTCTCGTCTTGGAGAATCGTCAGGCGCTGGTTGGCGCCGACGTCGATGCGCGTGCCGGAGCCGGGGCCGGCGTCCCAGAGATTGGTCGCGAGTTCGGAATAAAGGGCCTGAAGGTTACGGATCGTCTGACTCGTCCGGATCTCCAGCACCGGGTTGGCGGCGCCGGGCAGGTAGCCGGGGCGCCACTCGGTCCCGAGGGCGGCGTCGGTCGCGGAGTTGAATTCCGTCAATGTGGTTTGACCGTCGGGGGAGCCGCCGATGAGGTTGACGGAAGCGGCCTGCCGAAGCGCCAGCCCGTTGGGGTCGTTGAGGGCGAGGTCGCCGCCCGAGATGAACACGTCACCCGTCAGTCGACTGCTGTTGAGGATGGTGAGCGCCCCGGAGCCGGACTTGTAGAAACGCCCGGCGCCGTCGATACGGCCAATCGAGCCGACGACGCCGTCGTCAAAATGGGCGTTCAGGACGTAGTCGGCGTCTTTGCCCACATCGAGGATGGTGTTGACGTCGGTGCCGTCGACCCCGGCCTGAAAGTTAGCCAAGGTACCGGAATAAAGGTTGTGGACGAAATTGAGGCGGAAGAGCAAGGGCGACGACGGGTTGCCGAGTTGGCTGTCGCCGAGGATCGGGCCCTGCGAGACGACGTTGTACGCGGAATTCTGGAAACTGAGCGTGGCGTTCCCTTGGACGACGACCGCTTTGGCCCCGACCATCCTAGTGGTGAAGCCGGCGGGCGCGAAGCCACCGTAGTTGGCCCACTGGTTGAGGTAACCGCTGGACATGAACACGCCTTGGTTGACCACCACGATACCCGAGAAGGCGCCTTGCGAACGGAGGTCGTTCGGGAGGTTCGAGTTGTTGGTGAAGGTGTTGTTGCCGAAATAGTTGATGTCCTTGAAAGCGTCGTACTGCAGGGTCCCGCCGCCGGTCTTCACGAAGACCGGGATCGCGGCGAAGGTGGCGCCATTGAGCGCCGCCGCCGTGAAGTCGTCGCTGAGCAACTTCACCGTCGTGGTCGCGGCGACCTGCTGGTTGAGCGTGAGGACGGTGCTCACCGGGCCGATCGGGTTGCCCACGTTCAACGAGGTGATCGTCCGGGTGAGTTCCTGGATCTGCGTCGGGGACGGCAAGCTGCCGGGCGCGCTGAGGTTGGAGATATTCACCACGCCCGTCAGGACGTCGCCGACGAGGGTCTGCGGGAGGTTGGTCTGCGGGGACGCGTAGTTGACGGTCACGTCGGCGCGGGCGGCGGGCAAGGTGACCAGCGCGGCGGCGGCCAAGATGAGGAAGCGGCGGGAGAGTTTCATTGCGGAAGGGTAAGTGGGCGGGATGGAAGCGGGCGGATCAGAAGCGGCGGCGATAGCCGGCCTCGATGCCGGTGGTCTTGGTCGAGCCCGACTTTTCCAGCGTCAGCGTCAGGTAGTACGCCGTGTCGGGGTTCGGCCCATAGGTGAAGGACGGGATCAGGCGGAAGCCCGCGCCCGACGCGACGTCGGTCTGCGTGGTGAATTGGCCGACGTTCTCAAAGTTCGCCGTGATGTCGGCGGTCTTGCCGCCGCCGAGTTCGGCGAAGGCTTCGACGTCGAACGCGAACTTGATCATCTGGCCTTCGTGGACGGAGAGCCAGGTCATGCCCGTGCCGGTGGAGGCGCGCGCCGAGGTGTACGAGTACGAGCTGACGTGCAGGGCGGTGGGGTCACCGCTGGTCTCGTTGAAGGCCTTGCCGTTGACGCGGACCATGTCCAGGCCGACGAACGGCGTGAAGTTGACGCCGCCCTTGGTCGCCAGCCCAGCGCCGAAGCGGGCAAAGCCGCCGTAGGACATCGCCGACGGGGAGCCGCTCTGGACGCCCATGAAGGTGTTGCGGGTGGACTTGTTGGAGCTGTTCCCGAGCGAGATGCCGGCATCGAGGAAGAAGGTGTCGCGGCGTTCGCCGAGCATCCCGGAGAAGAACGCGGTCGCGCGGTAGGCGTTGCCGGACACCGTGCCGGCGGCGTCGGCCAGCGTGCTCTTGGTGTGCGAGGCGCCGAGCGTGAAGCCCGCGACGGACCACGGGTTGAGGTCCTTGATATAACCGCCGAGCAGGCCGGTCAGGGTCGAGTCAAAGGGCGGGGCCCCGACGCCGGAGCCACCCTTGAAGCTAGTCGAGGTGGCCTCGACGAAGAACTCGTTGTAGTAGACGCTGTAGCCAGCGCGGTCGTAACGACGCTGGTCGAGCCGGCGCTGAAGGGCGTCGGTCTCGGCGCGCTGCTCGAGGGCGACAGTGGCCGGGATGGCTGCAAGCGAACCGGGCTGGAGGGAGCGCATGGCCGGAGCGAGGGAAGCGTCGTCCATGACCATCAAACTGGCGGCGAGCCGGCTGAGGTAGTTCGCATCGGTCGAGACCGAGCTCGGGAGGAAGGAAGTGCCGCCGTTGGCTAAGGCCCCGCCGGTGGCGGTCTTGGTGATCGACTGGATGTAGCTCACGATGCCGGCCTGGACGCCGGCGATCGCGTAGCGATCGGCGCCGCCGACGAAGTAGACGGCGTATTCGGAAGGCGCGGTGGTGAGGCCAGGGAAGGATCCGACGGCACGAGGCTCCACGATGAGGTAGCGGCCGTTCGTGTCGGCAGGGTCGACCGTGATGGCGTTCGCGGGGAAGAGGTTGGTGAAGCTCTCGGAGACGGTCGGGGTGGCGTCGACCGCGGTATCCTTGAACAAGACGAAGCGCTTACCGTAGGCCGGGGCCGTCGTGGTGGTCGGGGCGTTCCAGCGAGCAATCACCAAGCTGCCGGTGCCGCCGTTGTTGAGGTCGGCGACGCCGGAGAACTGCACCGAATCGTTGAAGAGCTGGTTGGGGGCGGTACCGGTCGGGGTGCCGGTAACCTCCATCGAGGCCACCCCCGCGTTGACGTAATTGACTGCGGTGAAAGTGCCGGGCGAGTAACCGGGGGCGAGGGTGGCCCCGGCTCCTACGGTCAGGTTACCGCCGATGTTGGCCGACCCGCGAAGCGCCGAGCTATTGGACACGTTGACGTTGCCAGCGATGGTGACGCCAAGGTTCGAAGCGCCGATGGCGAGGGCCGTGCCGCCGGCAACGGTGACGTTGCCGCCGATGTCGCCGAGGACGGTGAGGGTGGCGGTGTTCGCGCCGTTGGTGGTGACGTTGAGGCTGCCGGTGCTACCGACGACGGACTGGGACTGCAGCGTGCCGCCCACGGCGGACACTTCGACGGCCAGCGTGCCGCCCTCGAGCCGGAGGGGGCGGCTGAGGTTAGAGGTGTCGGGCAGAATGCGGCCAGCGGCGTCGAGGGTGACGGCGAGCGTGCCTTCCTTGACCACATAGGCGCCGAAGACTTGGTTCGCCAGGGTGCTGCCCGCGAGAATCGCGGCGTCGGTGAGGTCGAGCGTGCCCGCGCCGAGCTTGATCATCTCGGCGGCGCCCACGGAACCGGTGACGTCGCCAGTGTAGGAGGCTGTGCCAGCGGTGACCATCACGCCGAGGCGCGCGGCCCGGGGCGTGGCCAAGGTGGTGTCCTTCACCAGGTCGACGTCCTTGGTGTTGGTGACGTCCACCCCGAGGCCGCCGCCGAGCACGGTGACGGTCGTGGGCGCGGAGAGGCTGGTGGCCCCGGTGTAACGGAACATGCCTGGGCCCTTGATGACGAGCGCATCGGAGCCTTGCAGGGTGCCGCCGAAGGACCCATCGATCGACTGGGTGAGCGTGAGCTCGTGGCCACCGCCGAGGGAGCCGATTTCCAACACGGAGCCGGCGTCGCCAGTGATGCCAGTGATGTTGAGCAAGGCGGAGATATCGAGCGTCACGTTGGCGCCGAGGTTGGTCGTGGCCACGCCCGGCTGGGCGTAGGCGGTGACGATCCGCATCGCGGCGCCATCGCTACGCAGGTCCAGCAGGCCGGCTCCACTGATCTGGCTGGAGGCGGGGTCGCCGGAAATGCCGATGTCGCGGTCGCCGGAAAGGGCGACTCGGAAGGTGGCGCCGGCGGCGATGTTCGCCTTCAGTAAGGCCTCGGTCGTGGTCCGAAGGTCGGCCAAGCGGAGTTCGCCAGCCTCGATGTTGAAGTCGAGGGCGGTGGAGTAGGCCGTCAGTTCGACGATGCCCGCGCCGGTCTTGCCGACGGTGCCGGCGCCAAGAGTCGCGGCGTTGAGGGCGGTGCCGAGGGGGCCACTGAGCGTGGAGGCCGCGCGGACGATATTAGCGAAGGTGACTTTGTTGAGTTCACCGGCGAGGGCATTATGGAAAGCCACGGTCGCGTCTTCCGCGACATAGATATCGGCGGCGGCATAACCAGCGACGGTGCCGACCAGCTTGCCTTCGAGGACGACGATCGTGCCGAGGCTGTTGGCACCGGCGGTCGGGGCCAAGGAAAGCGTGCCCGTGCCGAACTTGACCAGCGTGGCGTCGGTGACGCCGACCCCCTGCTGGAAGCGGCCGAGGAAATCGTAGGCACCATTGGCGTCGACCTGCAGGCCGAGCACCGAGCCGGCGGCCGCGACGCGGATCGTGGACTCCGCGCTACCGCGGAGATTACGGAAGGTCTGGTCGGTGCCGCCCAGGACATTGAGCACGGAGCTTCCCTGCAAGTCGACCGCGCCGATCGACTGGCCCGCGACGAGGGGGTCGCCGAAGAGGTTATCGCTGCCCAGGTTCGTCGAGCCGGCGAGCGAACGGTAAGTGCCGGCGAAGTCGGTCGTGGCCGTCGTCAGGGTTAGTGCGCCGATACCGTCCTTGGCGATCACGCCGGCGCCATGGAAGACGCCCGAGGCGGTGAGCGTGTTGGCCACCTGCAGCGTGCCGGAGGAGGCGGCGGTGAGGTTGGCGCTGAGCGTGAGGGTCTTGGTCCCGGCATTGATACCGAGGATGGTCGTGCCGGCGGGAATGCCCGTACCGACGACGACTTGGCCGGCGAGGAGGCCCGTCACATCGCCGACCACGAGGGTGGCGGTGTTGATGTCGCCGCTCGTGATGGCCTTATTGAGCTGGACGTTGAGTCGAGCGGTGGCGCCGGCAAGGACGGTGATGTCCCCCGTCGTCGCGCCAGCCCAGCCGGTGGAGGCGAGCAGCGTGCCCGTGCGCACGAGGGTGCCGCCGGTGTGGGCGAGGGAACCGCCCGCCGTGAGGGTCGCCGTACCGGCGCGAACCTCCAGCTGGCCGGCACCGGAGACGGCCCCGTTGTACGTGACGTCCGTCGCGGTCGTGAGGACGAGGTGGGCGCCGTTGGCGATCACCGCGGCGCCGTTGGTGGCGAGGGCGGCCATCTGCAACCAGCCCTGCTCGACGGTGGTCGAGCCGGTGTAAGGCGTCTGGCCGGCGATGACGCCCGGCGAGAGGATGAGGTAGCCCGCGCCGCGCTTGATGAAACTGCCGGAGCCGAGGATCGGGGTGGTGAAGGTGCGCTTGATCGTGTCGGCGATCGGGTCGTAGGCGTCGGTGACGGTGACGCCGAGAATCCCCGGCGCGGTTGTCAGGATCGAGGGGGCGTTGGGCACCGCATTCCAAGCGAGGAGCAGGACCCCGCCCGAGATCTGGATCTGGCCGGTGAAGCCGGGGCTCGACCCGCCGAGAGTGAGGTCCTCGTTGCCGATCTTGATCAAGGCGCCAGAACCGGTGATTGTGCCATCGAAAGAACGCGTGGTGGCGAAGGCGGTCGCGCCCGCGGCGGTCGGGGCCACGTAGTTACCGATGTTGGTGCCGATCGCGACGCGGTTCAGGTAGAGGGACGTCAGCGCCGGCATCGTCAGGACGCCGGTGTAGAGGTCGTTGAGTTCGGCGGCGGACAGGCCCAGCGAAGACACGTCGATGGACTGCGTCCGGGTGATGGCGAAGTTGGTCCCGGGGGCGGCGGCCGCGATCAGGCCGGTGCTCAAGATGACGCCGGCGGCGCCCGTGACGGTGCCACTCGCGTTGGCGTTGAGCGCTTGGCTGAGCGTGATGCTGCTATTCGGGGTGATCGACGTGATCGTCGTGTTGGCGGGGATACCCGTGCCGGTGACGACCTGACCGATGGTGAGGCCGGCGGTGTTGGTGGTGGGGAGGACGAGGGCGCCCGAGGCGATGGTCCCGGTGACGGTGGCGGCACCTCCGGCGATGACTTGGGAGACGAAGGTCCCGGCGGCGAGGCCGGTGCCGGTGATGGCCTGCCCCACGGCGACGTTGGTGATGGAGCTCAGGGCGAGCGAGGTGGTGCCGATCGGGGCGGGCGCGACGCCGGTGCTGGTCTGGGTCACGGGCGTGCCGAGGGCGGTGATCGGGCTAAACTGCGCCGTCGTCCCGAGGTAATCGGCGAGCAAGGGGTTGGAGCCTTGCAGCTCGGTGGTCAGCGAAGAGGCCCGGGCCGTGGTGTAGCCGACGGTGAGGCTGCCGGAGCCGAGGTTGAGGACCGCCGAAGCGGACCCGAAGAGGGCGCCCACGACCTGAGCCTGGTTACCGTTCGAGTAGGTGCCGCCCCCCACAATCACGAGGGCGGAGGTGTTGGGCGTGGCGTTGGCGGTGCCGGCGGCGAGGACGCCGGTGGGTCGCACGATCGTCGCGCCGTAGTAAGAGTCCTTGTAAAGGTTGGTCCCGGTGGTGCCGGCGAGGACGAACGTGCCGGAGCCCTGCTTGATGAGGCTGCCGACGCCGGTGACGGAGCCGGTGTAGGTCAGGTTGGCGTTCTGCTCGAGGGTGATGTCGCCCCGGCCGAGCTCGACGCGGGCGGAATCGTTGCCGGCAAGGTTGCGGACGAGCTGGTTGGTGTCGCCGAAGCGGAGCACCGTTTCGCGCGTCGAACCGGAGTCGAGCGTGACCGAGGCGGCGTTGATGAAGGTGTTGTTCTTGCCGCCCGTGAAGGAAAGGTCGACGCCGTCGTTGACCACGATGTTGCCGTAGAAATCGTTCTGGCCATTGATGACGTTGACTTCACCGGGGTCGAGACCCGGGTTGACCTGGATGCCCGCGCCGCTGCCATTGTTGATCACGGCAGAAGCCAGCAGTTTGAGCGTGGAGCCGGCGGAGCCGGCGAGGTTGGCCGAGAGGGTCCCGGCGTTGTTCTGCAGGATGGCGAAGGTGCCGCCGTCGCCGATGAGCACCTGCTTCTGGCCCAGGCCCTGCACGTTCGCGATGAACGTGCCGCCTTGGATCTCGGTGTAATCGTAGGCCGAACCGCCGGTCAGCAGCAGCACGAGGGTGCCGGCCCCGGTCTTGATGATGCGCCCGCCGGCGACGCCGGCGACGCTATCGTAGCCGAAGATGGTACCGTTGTAATAACCGTCGCGGCCGGTCTCCTGGTTGATGGTGAGCGTGTGGCCGTCGAGGCGCAACGTACCGCCGAAACCCGTACCCGGGATGACGAGCTCGCCCTTGCTGTTGACGTCGGCGGCGGTACGCACCGCATCGACCGCGGTGTAGATTTCGCCCGCGGTCGGGGACCCGACGTTCGTCGAACCCTTCGAGTTCAAGGCGAAGTCCGCCTGGAAATTACGGACCGTCTGGTCGTTATGGAGGATGACCTCGGCGCCGGTGCTGGCGTAGGACACATACTGCCCCGTGGCATTCTTGGCCAACGTCAGGGTGCCGACGTCGGGGAAGAGGGCCGGGCGATAATCCCAGCGAAAATAATTATTTGAGTTGGACGGCACCTGCACGTAGCGGATGTCGGCGCCGCGGCGGGAGAGGCCAAGGGCGGCTTCGGTCTGCTGCGAGCCGTTGGCGTCCGCGGTGTCCTGCGTCCCGGCGATGTTAAAGGAGCTGCTGTTGGCGAAAGTGAGGCCCGTGGATGACTCGAGGATCGTCGTGCCGCCGCCCGCGATGAAGTCGCCGGTCATGCGGGAGTCATTGAGGACGCGCAGCGTGCCGGCGCCGGTCTTGATGACTTTGCCGCCGCCCGCGAGGATGCCGACGGAGCCGACGAAGTCCTGGTCGATGTGGATACCGAGTCGGTAGGTCGAATCCGGGCCCGTGGTGACGGTGGTCTGGAACTGGTCGTTGTTGTCGCCGGCTTGAAGGTTGTGCGCGAAGTTGAGCCGCAGGGCGCCGACCTGAGCGGCGGTGTTGGTAAAGCTGAGTTCGGCGGAGCCGTTGAGCACGATGGAGCTCGCGCCCGTCATGCGCTTGGCGAGCGCATATGTGATGCCGGCCACGTCGGCTGCGTTGACGGAGATCTGGGCGACCAGCGCCGGGATCTCGCTCGCGGCGAGAATCTGGCTCTCCACGCGGGCGCCGTAGTCGTGCCACATGTTGAGGTAACCGCTGACCATGAGCAGGCCGGCATCGACTTGGACGCGCCCCTGCAAGCCCGAGAGACGCCAGGCGTTGGCGTTCGGGATATCGCTGGGGGTGAGGTTCGGGTGCAGGTCGACGGGGCGCAGGCCGTAGGTATTATTGGTCCCGGGGTTGGACAGGGAGAAGCCAAACGGCGTCTGGATATAGGAATACGGCAACGCGACATTGTAACCAAACATCTGGCCGGCGTGGCCCTGATACTGGAGGACGCCGCCGCCGGTCTTGGTGATGTCGCCGTTGCCGCGGAAGGCACCCGAGATCGTCGAGGCCACGAGGCTTTCGAGAATCACGGTGGTGCCGGCGTTGGTGACGCTGATCCGGCTGGCGGTGGTCGGGTTGCGCAGGACCACGAACGGCTTCGGGTCCGTGGCGAGCGCCGGGGTGGCCACGGTGAAGTTCACCGTGCCGAGTTGCAGCGTGCCGTTCGGGGTCGTCAGGTAGGGGGCGAGGGCGAGCGAGTGCGCCAGGTCGATGTCGGTGAAGGTGGAGACCAAGGGCTCCGCGCTGGACGTGTTGAAACTGCCCGGGAGTAGTCGATAGCCGCTGCTCTGGAAGGTCAGCGTCTGGGACTGGCTGGAGACATTACTCGAGTCGACCAGGAGATCCAAAGTCGCGGACGGGTACACCGCATTCGGGTCGACCGGTAGGGCCGTCCCGGTGTAGGCAAAGGTCAACGTTGAGGTATTCGTCAGGCGGGAGCCGTTGACGAGGGGGGTGCCAGCCAAATTGGTCGCCCGCCAGTAAGTATGGGCGGGCGTTCCGGTCCATTTATCCCAGATTCCGGTGCCGCCATTGGAGGCGGGGGTAGGCCCCACCCAGGTGGCCGTCGTGACGTTTTGTTGGGCCTGGGCGAGGCTTGCGGTCGCAAGCATAGCGGCGGCCACCAACAGAGACTTAGAAATCCGCATGGTGTGGGGGGGCTGAGGGGGTTAAATGGAGGTTTTGTTATGTTATTCGCAACCTGCGGAGTCAACCACTGAACCCCTCACCGATTGATGAGGTAAAGACCCCACAAGTGGGTTCAACGCACACCCCAGTCACGCCCATTTCAGCGTCCGAAAAGGCTGCGATCTTCGATGGGGTCGGCCGGCTTAGTTGACCCTCGCTTGCTGGCTTGCTCCGCCAAGGCGCACCCCCCCCAGGCAGCTGAACTAATAAATATGACTAAAAATAAGCACAATCGCCAGCGCGGCGTGGGCATTTTAGGCTTTTTTTCACTCATTTGTATTAAAATGAAGGCCTTTTATGCGCTTGGCAACAGTCGCTTAATTTTTACATCTGTAAGCACCCCCTAGTCTTACCCCCACCTGTTCTGCATGAGCCCCAAGCAGAAACCACTCGTGGTCATCATTGAAGATGAGCGAGGCCTTGCCGCCTTGCTCACCGAACAACTTGAGACCGCTGGCTTCGCCACCCAAGTCTTCTACAAAGGCGCCACCGCCCTGAAGTTCCTCGAGGAGAACCATGTTCACTTGGTGCTGCTCAACCCCGCCCTGCCTGACATCGATGGCTGGGAATTGCTCCAGAAAATCCGCCGGATGACCCTCGGCCCCGCGGTGATCTTTCTCTCCGGACTCAAGCTCCCTGGGCAGGCCGCGCGGGCGCTCGACCTCGGGGCCGATGATTTCGTCGCGAAACCACACGATCAAGATGAGCTCGTGGCCCGCATCCATGCGGTGCTTCGACGGAGCGAGACCGCGGGCGATAGCCGGCTCACGGGCAACGCCGACCTCGCCACGGGCGTCTTCCTCTTCAACGGGGCCGAGGTCCACCCGGAGCGGCTGGAGCTGGTCTTCGGGGCGGGCCGCAAGTGCAAGCTTGGCCGCAAAGAACTCGGCATCCTCTACCACCTGCACGCCAACCCGGGCGTCATCATCAGCCGACACAGCCTCATCCACGCGGTCTGGGGCGTGCACGCCGACGTCCGGAGCCGCTCGCTGGACCAGTACATCGCGAAGATCCGCGATGCCTTCGCGGGCTTCGGTCGCAACCTCGAGTGTTTCCGCACCATCCACGGCATCGGCTACTGGTACGAACCGGCCCCGCCCCCCGAGCGGGAAGGAAAAAAGTCCCGCCGGGCTTGATTACCCCCGGATAGCCGCACACTAGGGAGCACGATGAAAATCAAGTGCTACCTCAAACCCAGCTGCGGTTGGAGCAACGGCGTCCGCGCCATCATGAAAAAATACGCGTTGGCGTTCGAGGACGTGGACATCATCAACGTCGCAGCCAACTACGCCGAGATGGTGGAGCGTACCGGCCAACGCCTGTCGCCCTGCGTGGAGATCGACGGCGAGATGCTGGCCGATGTTTCCGGCGCGGAAGTCGAACAGTACCTGCTGGCCAAGGGCCTGGTGCAACCGAACGAGGTCGCACCGGCGGTGCCGACGAACGCCCCGTGCACGGACGAGGATCACGAGAAGATGAAGGTGAAGACGATCCGGTTCTTCTGAGCGCGGCGCGAGTTGACCAGTTGGTCGGTTGGCCAGATTAAAGGCCGTGCAAAGGTGCAAATCCGAACGGTGATCCTGTGCAAAAGCGCAAAGGTCATTCGGAATTAGCTGGCCGGTGACAAGTTGACCAGTGGACAAGGGAGGCACCCGTCACCCGTATCGGCGACTTTGGCTCTGATGTGCTCCCAACCGCTAACCGCTATTTCCTGACGCAGTCAGGGACGTGATCACTGTCGCGTCCGCCCTGGTGCGTAACGGATGCGATGTCATCGCATCCCTACCCGATACAACTAGGTCGGCACGCAGTGCCGACCCTACCCATCGCATTCCTTGTCAACCGGCCAACTGGTCAACGGGTCAACGGGTCAACTAACTCTGTCTCTATCTCTCCGCGCCTTCGGCGCGTTTACTCCGCCTTCCCGGCGGCAAAATCCGCGAGCGAAGCGGCGACCCACTCGCGCTGCTCAGCCGTGAGTTCCGGGAAGATCGGGATGCTCAGGACTTCGGCCGCAAGCTGCTCGGAGACGGGCAAGCTGTCGGCACCGCGGTAGGCTTGGTCGACGAAGCATTGCTGACGGTGCAGCGGGATCGGGTAGTAGATCTCGCAACCGATTTTGCGCGCGGTGAGAAAAGCCTTGAGCGCGTCGCGTCGGCCATGCGGCACGCGGAGCGTGAACTGGTTCCAGATGCCCTGGCCGGAGAAGTCCACCGGCAGGAGGAGCTGGGCGCCCTGCTCGGCGCCGGGACGGTTCTCGGCAATGCCGGCGGCGCCTTTCAAGGCCGTGTGGTAGAAGAGCGCGTTACCCGCGCGGGCGCAGTTGTACGACGGCAGGTGCGGCAGTTTGAGGTGGAGCAAGGCCGCCTGCAGCGGGTCCATACGGAAATTCGCGCCGACCTCGCGGTGGTGGTACTTCGGCTGCATGCCATGAACGCGCAGGATGCGGGCGCGTTCGGCGAGCGCGTCGTCCTGGGTCGTGACGAGTCCGGAGTCGCCCATGCCGCCGAGGTTCTTAGAAGGGAAGAAGCTCGTCGCCCCGAAATCGCCGGAGGACATCGTGGCGCGTCCTTTCCAGCGGGCGCCCATGGACTGCGCGGCATCCTCGATGACGCGGATTTTATGGGCGGAGGCGAAGGCCTGGAGCGCGTCGAGGTCGCTCGACTGACCGAAGAGGTGCACCGGCATGATCGCGCGGGTGCGCGGCCCGACCTTCCGGGCGGCGTCCGCCAGATCGAGGTTGAAGTGGTGTGGGTTGACGTCGACCCAGACCGGCGTGGCGCCGAGGCGGGCGACGGAACCAGCGGTGGCGAAGAAGGTGAAGGACGGGAGGAGCACCTCGTCGCCTTCGCCGACGTCGAGCGCCATGAGCGCCAGAAGAAGCGCGTCGGTGCCGGAGGAGACCCCCAGCGCATGCTTCACGCCGAGGAAGGCCGCGCAGTCTTTCTCAAAGGCTTCGAGGCGCGGGCCCATGATGAACTGGTTCGACCGGAGCACCTCGCGGAAAGCCGCCTCGAACTGGGGTTCGAGCGCTCGGTTCTGCGGGCCGAGATCAAGGAGCGGGACGGTCGTCATGGCACGCTGGGCTTCTCCCACCGTCGACGCGGACGGGCAACATCATTCAGCCGTCCGCCGGGAGCGCCACAACAGGAACAACCCGCCCAAAGCCAGCGGCAAGGTCCAGAACTGCCCCGCCGTCAGGCCGAGGATATAGCCATCTTCCGCTTCGCGGAAGGCCTCGCAGACGATGCGCGCGACGGCGTAGAGCAGGAGAAATTCGCCGGCGATTCGGCCGGGGGGCAGTCGCCGCGGGTACCGCCACAAGACCCACAGCAGCGGCACCAACCCTTCGCCGACGGCCTCATAGAGCTGCGAGGGGTGGCGCGGGGCCGGGCCGTCGTGCGGGAAAATCACCGCCCACGCGAAGTCGGTCGGGCGGCCGACCAACTCGGCATTCACGAAGTTGGCGACGCGACCGAAAAAGAGACCGGCCGGCGCCACCGCGCACAACAGGTCGCCGACGACCAGGAATGGCACCCCGCGGGTTCGGGCGTACCAAAGGCCGGCGAGCAACACCCCCAGAAAACCGCCGTGGCTGGCCATCCCGCCCTTCCAGACCTGAAAGACCATGAACGGGTCCGCGGCGAACGCGTCGCGGGCGTAAAGCAGCACGTGCCCGAGGCGACCACCCGCCAGGACCCCGACCATGACGGCGGTCACCAGCGCGGATTCATCGGCCGCATGGCGGAGCGGGGCGATCCCTTGTCGCCGCCACCGGCCCAGCAACCCAGCGGCGACGAGGAAGCCCGCCGCATAGGCGAGGCCATACCAATGCACCCCGCGCCAACCCCAACTGACTGGAAAATGGATCGCGACCGGATCAAGGTCGTGGACCCAGAAGGCGAGCGCCGCGCCGGCGCTCATGGCGTCGGCTTCACCGGAGCTTCCCCCGGGCCCTTGCGCCCCAGGCGATGCCCGCGCTGGCGGGCCAGTTCGCGCATGTCCGGGTGAGGGTCATCCTTCTCGTAGATCTCGATACCGAGCAAGGACTCGAAGACATCCTCCAAGGTCACGACCCCGGAGAACGCCCCGAACTCGTCGACGACCACGGCCAACTGCTGATGATTGCGGACCAGGTCATGGAGCGCATCGGCCAAGGTGGCGTTCTCGGGTACGATGTGCGCCTTGCCCATGAGCTCGCGCACGGTGACGGTGTGGCGATCCTCGCCCGCGGCCTTGAGCAGGTCGCGGCGGCGCACCAACCCGATGATGCGATCCGGGTTCTTTTCCCAGACCGGCATGCGGCCGTGCGGGACATTCGGGTAGAGGCGCAGCACATCGGCGACGGTGAGGTCGGCTTCCAGCGCGGTGACGACGGGCCGAGGCGTCAGGACCTGCGAGACCGGGATGTCGTCGAGGCGCACGGCGTTGGCGACCAGGTTGCTCTCGGCTTGGGTGATCTTACCCTCGCGGGCAGCGGCCTGGGCGAAGCTGCCGATATCGGCGTCGGCCTGGTCCACGCCGGGCTCGACGGGCGGGGCCAACGAGTCATGGAGTTTGCCGAAGCTGCGCAGGATAGAGGCGGCGCCGCGCACGAGCGACAGCATCGGCGCGATACGCGGGGCGAGCGTGATGCGAAAATGGATCCCGACCTTGCGCGGGAGCATGACCGTCAGCCAAGCCATGAAGAAGGAGACCGCGATGATCGCCAAGACGGTGAGGCCCAAGGTCAGGCTCAGGCCGCCCGCCAGGACGCCGGGTAGGATCCGAGCCCCGACCAAGATCCCCCCGAGCAGCGCGCTCATCCCCACGAAGGCGGCGATGAGGACCTCGAAGGCGGCGAGGGTGTTGCCTTGGTCGCCCCGGCTGCGTTCCAACGAGACCGCGGCCTTCGCGTCGCGCCGACGCAGGTCCTCGAGCTCGGCGTGGGAAAGCGCGCCGACGGTCCCCGAGACGAGGGCGATGGCGGCCGCGCCCCCATTCAGGAAGACGAAGACGGGCCAGAGAATCCAATGGTCCATGTAGGGTCGGTTCATAGGAAGGTTTGCCCGGATTGGCGAGGGAGAATCCCGGCGTTGACCGCCCGCGGAAGCTCGGGAACACTCGCCCCATGACCCCCCGCGAACAGAAGTTGGCTTCGGCGCTCGCCGTTTTCCTCACCGCCGCCCTCCCCGCCGCTGCCGGGGCGATCGCCTTCCGGGCCCAGCCCGTGCTCCTCACCCTCATCGCGAGCGAACCCAGCGCCATCTCGGCGGTGACCAACTTCTTCTTCAATCACTTCAGTGGCGCGCTGCTCACGCTCTTCGCGCTCGGGTTGCTCACCACGGTCCTGGCGTTCCGGGCCTTCCGCCTGCCCGAGGAGGAAGCCCTCCGGCGCATGACGCAGCTGCTCGTGACGGTCTGCCTCTCCGCCTTGCTTAGCGTCGGCTTCCTCGCGTTGATGATCCTCGCGACCGCGCTGCCGCTTTACAGCAGGTTCATGCAACGCTGAGCCCGCGCGGCCGCCAACGCGGCGAGCATCGCGTGCGCCTCAGGAGCCGACGCCGGAGGTTGCCAGAGCAGCCCGCCGTCGACCCCGCGCACCTCGTGCGCCGGCACGCCGCCGTCCACGAAAGTCGACCGGAGCACGATCCAGGCGGTCGCCTGCATCGGTAAAGGCGCGGCGACCTCGCCGACCTCGCGGCCGGCCGCGACCAGCACCGCGCGGAAATGGGCGGCGGCGGTGCCGGGCAAGCGTCCCGTCGCGGCGGCCGGGCAATACCACCGGCCGGACTCGAGCCAAGCCAGCGAGCTTCGCGGACCTTCGCTGAGGTGTCCCCGGGCATCGCACTGGAGCCCCTCCGTCTCGTTGGTATCGGCGACGGCGGCGAGTTCGCGCAAGGCGGCGGCGGAGTTGCGCCACGGCCCGCTCTTGGGTCGGGGCAACCACTCCGGCTCGTCGCGCACCGTGCGCAGCAACCGTAAGGACAGGCTCGGGGGCGTCGCCGGCAAGGGACGGACCGTCAGCCACTCGACGGCGCCGCCCACCCCGTCGGGGACCACGATGAGGCGGAAAATCGCGTCGGTGAGCTCGGCCCGAGCCAGCAACTTGCGGACGATAGGGGACCACAGCGCGGGGTCGGGCGCGGCCCCCAGCCGGAGCCGGGCGGGATCCAGCCCGAAGCGCGCGCAGCCCTGCGCCAAACGGGCGAGATGATCCGCGAGCGCCACGACCCGACCAGCGCGCAGAGCGAAGGTCTCAAATAAACTGGGGCCGGGCGCAAGTTGCTCGACCGTGGCCGCGTCCGGCACGTTGAGCCAATCGCCATCGCGCCAAGCTAGCATGGCGGGAGCGCCGCCCGGGCGGCGGCCAGCAACGGGGCTTGGGCCTTCCGCCAAGACTCCGCGAATTCCCGATGGGGGGCGGAATCGGCGACGACGCCGGCGCCGGCCTGCACAAAGGCCCGCCCTTCGGCGGTCCACAGCGAGCGGATGATGATGTTGAGGCACAGGTCGCCCGAAGCCCCGATCCAGCCGAACGACCCCGTGTAAAAGGCCCGCGCCACCGGCTCAAGTTCGGCGATGACCTGCATGGTGCGCACCTTCGGCGCCCCGGTGATCGTACCTCCCGGGAAAAGCGCGCGAATCACGTCCGCGGGCGTGGCCCCGGCGGCGAGCTGGCCTTCGACCTGGGACACGAGGTGCATGACATGCGAATATTTCTCGACCGCCATGAACTCGGGGACTCGCACCGTCCCGGGCGCGGCGACGCGACCGACATCGTTACGCAGGAGATCCACGAGCATGAGGTGCTCGGCGCGTTCCTTGGTGTCACCGGCGAGTTCCTGTGCCCAGGCGAGGTCCGCCGCCGCATCGCTCCCACGCGGTCGCGTGCCGGCGATGGGCCGCGAGGCGATCCGGCCAGCCTCGACCGAGACCAGCAACTCGGGGGAACCACATGCGAGCGCCGCGCCTGGCAGGCGGGCGAAGCCCATGTAGGGCGAAGGGTTACCGGCGCGCATCGCCTCGTAGGCCGCGAGCGGCTCGACGGCCGGCACCTCGAGGCGGGTCGAGAGGTTGACCTGGTAAGTGTCGCCCGCGGCGATGTAGGCTTGGGCGCGTTCCACCGCGCGCACGAACGCGGCCTCCTCGAGCGAGGAGCGGAGCGGGACGGCCGCGGGGCTGACCGGTGCGGCGCCGGGCACTGCCGGCGCCGCGACGGCGCGGAACCAGGCGGCGGCGAGGGTTTGGGCTCGCTCCCGGGAGAGGCGATGCGCTGATACGCCCCCGCCGGGGGCGAGGACGACCACGGTCAAGCGGCCCGTCGCGGCGTCGTGCACCAGAGCCTCGGAGGCCTCGAGCAAGGTGAGCAGCGGTACCTCCGGGTCGGCCGGGGCCGCGGCCACGGGCTCGAACTGCGTGGCCAATTCGTAGGCGAGTACGGCGATGAAGCCACCTTGAAAGGCGGGCCAGCCCGGGAGACGCGGCGCGCGCACCTCGCGCGACCACCGCCGAAGGTAATCCAACGGCCGCTCGGCCGGTTCCTCATGGGCACCCGCCTCATGGGAGACGACGACGCGACCACCCGGAAGAAACGCCAAGGCGCGCGGCGCCTGCGGCACGACGATCGTGAGGTTGCCCGTCCGGCCGCTTTCGAGGACCGCATGGTGCCGGCCGACCAGCAAAGGCGCCCAGCGGGCGGGGGTCGCCGGAGCCGCGAAGGCGGCCAGGTAAGGGAAATGCGTCCAGCCCTCGCCGGCCGCCGCCCAATCGGCGGCGGTCGTCTCCACGAGGATTTCAGGGGCGACGCTCACTTCGGAAGGTTTAGCAGGTAGCTGGAGAAATCGGGCCCGGCGAGAATGGTCCGGACGCGCTCGACGGTGAGGCCGTAAACGCGGAGATCCTGGCGGGAGCCCTTGGAGACGACGGTGACGCGTAGGCCGCCGGTGATTGGCACCACCTTGATGGAGAACGTGCGGGCGCCGAGGCCCGCGGTGATGACGCCGCGGGAAACCCGACCGTGGCGCTCCAGGGCTTCGGCCACGGGACGGGCCGCGTCGGTCAACGTCGTGTGGGTCCCCGCCCTGCCCCGGCCCGCCGCCATGCTCAGGCGATTTCCCAGCGGTAGGGATGCTTCGAGAGGAGCTCACACCCCTTGGCGGTGATGACGACGCAATCCTCGAAGCGACAGCCGCCGATGCCCGGGTAATAGAGACCGGGCTCGACCGTGATGGCGTTGCCCGCCTGTAACGGGGCGGGATTACGCAACGACAGGAAAGGCTCCTCGTGGATGTCATACCCCAAGCCATGGCCCGAGCCGTGGAAGAAGCCGACGTACGTGCCCTTCACCAGACCGGTGTGGTAACCGAGCGACTGGAAGTAGTCGACGGGGATGCGATGGATTTCCGCCCCGGTCTGGCCGGCCCGCAGGGCCTTGATGATGCGGCCGTGGGCTTCCTTGACCGCCGTGACCATCCGGCGCTGCTCCGGCGTCGCCTTCCCCTTGAGGTAGGTGCGGGTCATGTCACCGTAGTTCCACGAGGCGCGGTCGCGCGGGAAGATGTCGAGCACGAGGAGCTGGCCGGCGTGGATCGGGCCAGAGCCCTGACAATGGCAATCGACCGCCTGGTCGCCAGGCGCGCAGATCAAACCCGTGTCGCACAGGCCGCCGGCGCGGATCACCGCGGCCTGCACTTCGTCCTGCAGAATCTCGGAGGTGAGCACCGCACCTTTCCAAAAGAGTTTGCCCTTCTTATCCGGCTTCGACTCGGCGAGGGCTTTCTCCACGGCCTTGAAGCCGGCACAAGCGGCCCGGTTGCCGGCGCGGATGCCCGCCAGCTCAGCCTTGGACTTCACCCAGCGCGTCGGGAAGAGCGCGCCCGCTACCGGGGTCAGCTCGAGACCGAGCTCACCGAGGCGCACGAAGAGGCCCGCGGGGAAATCGGCCGGGACGCGGAAACGATGCACCCCGCACTGCACCGCGGCGAAGACGATGGCGTCCGGGACCCCGGCCGTCGGGTTGGTCTGGCGCAAGTCGGCGATGATCTCGGTGAGATTGAGGACCTCATCGAACGCAGACTCCTGCTTGGCGCGGCCCACCTCGAGCAGCGGGAGCAGGCCGACCTTCCGTCCGCCCACGCTGAAGGCGGGGAACGGGTCGGAGGCATGGAAGCCGGAGAACCAACGCAGGTCGGCGTTCTTGGTGGGCGTCGCCATCAACAAGACGTCCGTGGCGGGTGCGACCTTGCGGGTGGCGGAGGACTGGGAGCGAGCCATAGAGGGGACGATGACGAAGGAAGGCGGACGGTGAAGCGCAAACGATGTGGTCAGGGCGCCTTTTTCGACCAACCTGTCGAGCATGCTCGCCCAAGCCACCACCCCCGGTCTCGTCGACCGACTGTTCCAGCTCGCCCCGCTCACCCCATGGTGGGAACTCGTGCTCCGCGGCATCGTGGTCTACCTTTTCCTGATGATCCTGATCCGGCTGACCGGCCGCCGGCAGGTCGGTATGCTGGCGCCGTTTGACTTCATCCTCCTCCTCGTCCTGAGTAACGCGGTCCAAAACTCCATGAACGCCGGGGACAACACCTTGGGCGGCGGGCTGATTCTCGCCACCACCTTGATCCTGCTCAACTCGCTCATGTCGTCGCTCTCGCGTCGCTCGAAGTGGATCGAAGGCCTCCTCGTCGGGCGCCCCGTCTTCCTGATCCGCGAGACCCTCGTGCAGGAGGCGGCGCTGCGGAAAGAAAAGGTCACGCACCACGAGTTGAGCGCCGCCCTCCGGGCCGCGGGCTGCCCGAACATCGAAGCCGCCCGCCACGCCATCCTCGAAACCAACGGTTCCATCACCGTCATCCACAAGGAGCCCGCTTGACCAAGGCGGGTAGACCCGCATTGTCGATGGTCCTGGGCCGCGGGTATCGTTCAGTGGTAGGACCCCACTTTCCCATAGTGGTGACACCAGTTCGAGTCTGGTTACCCGCTCCAGGACCGCCGCCCGCCTCGGCAGGCTTGACCCGGGCCGACCAGCGGGGAATAGTGCGCTTCCTTGGTCCCGCGGGTATCGTTCAGTGGTAGGACCCCACTCTTCCAAAGTGGTGACACCAGTTCGAGCCTGGTTACCCGCACCAAGGTTTTTAATTCCGCCAGGGCAACTGACCGGCGGGCGTGACCTCCAGGAACTCCTTCCACGCCTCGTACTCTGCGGGCGACAAGGAAGATGCGACGACCAAGCGCCACTTCGGCTTGGCTGGGGCACGGCGCAACGTCATGCCGGCCTGCTCCGGCAAGCGGTTCGCCTTGCGGGAATTGCACCGGATGCACGCCGTGACGATATTCTCCCAGTTCGTCTTGCCGCCGACGTCTCGTGGGACGACGTGGTCGAGGTTGAGCTCTTCGTCGCGGAAGACTCGGCCGCAATACTGGCACGTGTTCTCGTCGCGCAGGTAGACATTGCGCCGGCTGAAACGAATCTCCCGGCGCGGGACCCGGTCATAGGCGTTGAGCAAGAGCACCCGGGGGACGCGCAGGACGATGCAAGGGGAACGGACGGCTTCGGCGGCGGGCGGGGGTTGCCGCACGGAGAAGTCGATCCACTCGGCGGCGCTGAAAAGCCGGTGATGGCCCTCGTCCGCGTGCACGGCGGCGGCGCGCCCCCGGAAAAGCAGGCTCATCGCGCGTAACAGGCCGACGATGTTCACCGGCTGCCACAGACGGTTGAGCACGAGGACGCGATGGTCGGGACGAGGGGACAAGACGAACAAAGTCCTAGGGCGAGCGCCCGGCGGGGTCAACCCCCGCGGGGCTACCGCCCGCGTTTGGTCGTGGTGGGCTTGGCCGGGGGCGGCGGCGGGACCGTCGCGGCGTCCTGGAAACGCACGGGTTTGCTGCCGAAGGTATCGGGCGGAATCTGGTACGGGAAGCCATCGATGCGCACGGCGAGGTTCTCGATTGCGTTGGACTCCACTATGAACTCCCCGCGGACCATCACGCGCACCTCGGCGTCCCGCGGCTGAAGGTTGCCGGACGCGCGTTCTTCATTCGTGTCCTTCTCCGTCAACCGGAAGGCGGTGTTCGGCTGCAAAGCCTTAATGCCGACCTGATGGAGGCGAGAGGTCTTGAGGACTGGCGGAGGCTGGGAGGGCTCCGTTCGGCCCGCCTTGGCAGGCGGGCCTATTTGGAAAAAAACGCCCAAGCCAAGAGCGCGACCAACGCGATACCCCCGATGCCGTAAATCAACGTGTCACGGTTGACGGCCAAGTTGCCGGAGGCCGGCTGGAAGGCCGGCTCCTCTTCGCCGGCGGCGTCGAGCGGACGGCGGGCAGCTTTGACGGAGTGGTGGGTGTTGAAATCGGCGCCGGCCTTCTCGTCATCGAGACGTAGGTACTTGGCGTACACCTTGACGAAGCCGCGCTTATAGACGTCGGCCAAGGGGATCGACTCGAACTGGTTGGCCTCCATCGCCTGGAGGTAGTCGGTACGGATCTTGGTGAACTCCGCCGCCTCGCGAAGGGTCACGCCCAGTCGCTGCCGGGCTTCTTGCAATCTTTCTCCTAGGGTCTGCATGGCCCGACTTTCGGGCGGAGGCTGAAAATAGGCAAGACGAAGGTGGCGCCGCTCAACCGAACACCGGCCAGATCGCCGAGGCGAGGAGCATGAAGGGGGTCATCAGCCACCAGACCACCTCGGAAAAATACGAGGTGTTGATGAAGATCAGGAGGATGAAGAAGGACCACTGGGAGAGGAGGTGGAAGACCTCGGTACTATAGATACCCAGACGGTAGAAGACCCGCGACCCGTCGAGCGGGGGCAACGGCAGCAGGTTGAAGGCCGCCAAACCGGCGTTCATCAAGATGCCGGTCGCGAGGAACTTGGCGAAGTCGTGGTTGCCGGGGCCGGCGGCAGTCACGCCGGCGACCTGCCCGATCAGGGCGAAAACGACCAGCAAGACCACGTTCATAGCGGGGCCGGCTAGGGTGATCAGGATATCGTCCATCTGCCGAGTCCGGGGATTGGCCAATGAGATTTGCACGGGCTTACCCCACCCCAGAAGGCCGAACGGGAGCGGGTGACCCATGAGGATCGGGAGGAAGATCATGATGCCCGGTAGCAGGAGCGTACCCAGCGGGTCAGCGTGTGCCAGCGGGTTCAAGGTCACCCGCCCCTGGGCCCGGGGGAGCAAATCGCCGCGCAGGTCGGCGACCCAGGCATGACCGAACTCGTGCAGGCCGATGGAGATGACCAGGAGAATCAGGCTGAGGGCACCCCAGCGCAGGTGGTCGAGTAGTTGCGCGTCCATGATCAGTTGGCGCCGGGGAACCGCTCGCAGGACCGACCGCCGTCGGCGCAGGTGAAGTCGAAGAGTGGCATGGACGAGCCTGAAAGTGGAAGGAACCCCTCGGCGGGACAACTCGAAACCCGCACGCGCACTCGCTCCTTGAGCCGACGGGCGAGCGTACCCAGTCTTCCGGGACGCCGGCCATGTCCTACCCGCAACGCCTCCGTCTCGCCCGCCAACGGGGCCTCGCGCTGCCCTACGCGCGAGCATTGGCCCGGCTGCGTTCGCCGCAAGCCATCCAGGATTTCCTCGTCGACCTCCCCCAGAACTTCGAACCCGACGGCGACACGGCGCGTTCGGTGCAGTCAACGTTGGCGGCCGGGCGCGCCCACTGCATCGAAGGCGCGCTGGTCGCGGCCTTCGCGCTCTGGTTGCAGGGCCACCCGCCCCTCCTCCTCGACTTCAGCGCCCACCAGGACATGGACCATGTCATCGCCCCCTTTCAGGTCGGCGGCAAGTGGGGCGCCATCTCCAAGACCAACTACATCTGCCTGCGCTGGCGCGACCCGGTCTACGCCAGTGTCCGCGAGCTCGCGATGTCCTACTTCCACGAGTACGCCAAGGGACCCCGCAAGACGCTGCGCAGTTATTCGCGCCCGTTCGACCTACGGACGGTGCCGACCGCCCGCTGGGTGAACCTCCCGACGGATTGCTGGGAGATCGCCGACCGCATCACGGCCGCGCGGCACTACGAGATCGTGACCCCCGCCGAGGCACGTCGGCTCCGGCACCGCGACCCGGTGGAAGTCCGGTCCGACCAGCTCACCGTGTTCCCGATCCCGGCCGGCAAGAAACGCCGGCTCTGAGGCTCAGCGCCGACCGTCGTACCAGAGGTCACAGTTCTCGGGACGCTTCGCCGCGCGGCCGGCGCTGAAAATCATCCGGCCGAGGAAACGGGCGGTCTCGCGCAGCGTGTAGAGCTTGAGCTTGCGCGACGAGGTCCGCAACGGGTGCCGCGACAGGATGCTGAAGCGCAACCGCTGCCGACAAGCGAGGGTCTTGAGCCGACGGCTGAGGAAGACCTCCTCGCCGGCGTAGTACTCCGTGCCGAACCCACCGACCTCCCGGAAAGCGGCCGCCGCAACCCAGACGCAGGAACCCGCGGCCCAACCCGCGAGCCGACTCCAGAGATTCCAACCGCCGCAAAAGAAACAAGCGTAGCGAGGCGTGCCCGGCTCCAACTCGACCGTACTCCCGCCGCCGAGGTGCCGGCCGGCCGCGATGCGTTCGGCGATGTCGGCGAAAAGCTCCCGGGAAGGCGTCGAGTCCGCGTCGATGAAGACCAGCCAGTCGCCGGTGGCGACGCGCGCCCCGGCGTCGCGGGCCCGGCCGATCTGGTTGATCGGTTCGAAGATGACCGTGGCCCCCGCGGCGCGGGCGAGCTCGGCCGTGCAATCGGTGGAATTGTTATCGCACACCACGCATTCCCAAGACCAGCCGCGGGCGAGGAACGCCTCGGCCGCGAGGCGGACGGAGGCCAACGTCGCGGGCAGGAGCTTCTCCTCGTTGAACGCCGGGATGACGACGCTGATGCGCATCAGCGCGTGGGCGACTTGGCGCGGAGCGCCAACCAAAGGTCGGGCGGGTCGCCCGCCTTCAGTAACTGGACCTTCAGCGGGGACCCGCGCGGGGCGCGCATGTCGACGCCGACGAACGTGGTCGCCGCCGGGCAAAACTCCGCCGAGGGGAAGCCGACTCCCTTCCGGGCTTTAAGATTCCAGAAGATATTCCAAGCCCCCGCATCCAAACCGAGGTCCTCACCCCCGCCGCAGGCGAAGTAGTTGGCCCCGTTAGCGGAGGTGACATTGGTGACCAGGTTGGCGAAAGGGCCCTGCTTGTGGAAGTCGAGCGTGAGGTCGACCCCGCCCCCAGCGCGGACCACGTTACCGTTGGTCCACGGACTGAAGCTGACGTCGTGGTGGAAGCGCGCCTTGAACTCGAACTCCTCCAGGCGATGAGCCTGGCCGGCGAACGTAATGCCGTGGTGCCCGATGAAACCGCCCGGACCGACCGGGCGGCCCGCCTCGAGCAAGACATGGCGCACGGTGACATGGGAACCGGAGATGTAGGGACCGCTATCGACCCCGTTGAAAACGAGATCCTCCATCCACCCGTGGTGGACGTCATGGAACTCCACCGGGTTCCAACCATCCTCCTTGAAATGCCCGCGATAAACCTTGTTCACCAGGACGAAGCCCACCCCGCGCAAGCCATAGTCGTCGCGCGTGCCGGCGTCGGCGATGGTCGGGGAGAATTCCTCCGGCAAGTCGATCAACAGTGGCGCACTCAAGGTCACGACCAAGCCGTCGACGGCCACGAGGCGGGCGGCCAGTTCGACCCTCGCCGGGGGTTTGAGCTTGGCGGCTTTCCCGGGGTCACCGGCGTACAGGTAGCGTACCAGTTTGTCGTCGCCTCCCTGTAAGGTCAGCACGACTTCCTCGCCCGCCTTGAAAGAACCCGCCGTGCGCAGCGTCAACCGGCTGTCGCCGCGCTTCGCCGAGGCGATGGGCTGGGCTTTCCCGTTCCGGCTGGTGCCTTGGAAATTCAACAGCCCCCCGCTCCAGGACCATTGGGTCGTCGCCGGCCCGCCGGTGTTGTTGGTCGGGCTGGGCTCGAGTTCCTCGAGCGACTTCGTGAACCGTAGGCGGGTCTTGGCGGAGCCCGCCCCGAGCAAAATCGTCCCGGCTTTGCGCACATAAAGCCGGCGGGAAAGTAGGTAGTCGCCCGCCGGAATCGAGATGACCCCGCCCTGCTCGAACGCCTGCTCGAACGCCTCGGTGTCGTCGACTTTATCGTTCGGCTTGGCCCCGAAATCCGCGACCGAGCAGGTCGGCAGGGGCGCCTTCGGCAGTTCGCCGCCAAAATCATAGCCCGCCTCGGCATAGGCGCCGAGGTCCGGCGGGATTGCCGCGATTAGCAGCGAGGAAGCGAGGAGGGTGATCACGACTGGGATTGGGCGGCCTCGAAGGCACAAGCCGCGGCGCCGACGACCCCGACATTCCCGCCCAGCGCGGCCGGGACGATGGTGCAGACCGCGGCGAGTCGCGGGAAGGCATACACGTTGGCCTTCGCCCGCATCGGGATGAAGAGCGCGTCGCCGGCGGCGGTGACGCCGCCCCCCACGACGATGATGTCGGGGTTGAAGGTATTGATGACCGCGCCCAGGCCACGCCCGAGGTAGTCGATCGACTCCGCCCAGATTTCCTTGGCCAGACCGTCGCCTTCGGCCATCGCCTGGAAGAGGTGGTGGGTGGTGACTTGGTCGATGGTGCCGGCGAACTTGAGGAGGCTGGAGGGTCGGCCCGCGGCGAGGGCTTCGCGCGTGCGGCGCGCGATGGCGGTGCCAGAGGCGTAGGCTTCCCAGCAACCCAGATTGCCACAACCGCAGCGCGGGCCGTCCAGGGTCAGCGGGATGTGCCCCAGCTCGGCGGCGTTGCCATTGGCGCCGCGCATCAGGCGACCGTCGATCACCGCGCCGCCGCCGATACCGGTGGAGATGGTGAGGTAGACGAGGTTGCGCTTCCCCTTGCCGGCGCCGAAGACGTACTCGCCGAGGGCGGCGGCATTGCAGTCGTTGTCGATCCGAGCCGGGAGGTTGCCGAAGGCCTGGCTGAGCTCGCCTTCGATCGGGTAACCGGTCCAACCCGGGAGATTCGGGGAGCCATCGACACAGCCACGGGCCGTGTCGAGCGGGCCGGGCGAGGCGATACCGAGGGCCAGCAGGTCCGCCGGCTTAAGCTTGAGGTCGACGAGGAGTTGCTGGGCGGCGGCCGCCACGCGCTGGACGGCTTGAGCCGGGCCGGCCTCGGCATGGGTCTCGACGCGACCGGAACCGAGCACGGCACCATCCTCGGCGACCACGCCGAAGGCGAACTTGGTGCCACCGAGATCGAAAGCTAGGACTTTACGCATGGGAAAGGGTCAGTCGCGAGCTGGGCGCTGGAAGTCGTCCTGCAGGCGGACGACATCGGTAAGGTCCGGGGTGGAAACTTCCAACAGGATACTGTCCTCCAAGGCCTCGAATCGGTGGATGGTGCGAACCGGGATGTGGACCGACTGACCAGGGAGCCAGAGCGTCGGGGTCAGCGAACTGACGGTCGCCGGCTCCTCCCCGGGCGTTAGCGGCCGGAAAGTCAGGTTCACGCGGCCGGAGAGCAGGAACAACGTCTCGGTCTTGCGCTCATGGTATTGCAGGCTGAGCCGCTTGCCGGCCTTCACCTCGAGCACCTTACCCGCGTAGGCGGGTTGGTCGGCGAACCAGATTTCCCGACCCCAGGGCTTCTCGACGACCTTGGGACTGTGGAGCGGCGACGGCATCGGTCTTGGGTTCTGTCGAGATGTGGGATTTAGCCAAGCAAATCCCCGAGGAAGTCCGGCTGGTCCGCCGCGCCCACGACTGGCGCGACCAAGTGCGGCTCATCGCAAGCCACCCGGTTGACCTCCGCCGAAACCCGATGCACCGCCAAGATGCGATCGGCGGCCGAGGTCGCCAAAGCGGTGAAATCATCGGAGGTGAACGCGCGCTCCGCCAGCCAGGCCAGCCGTTGCGCACCCAGCAGCACGACGGGCATGCGGGAGTGAACTTCCCCAGCCTCGCGGTTAGGCGCGACGGTCACCAGGCAAAGCGTCCGGCGCATCGAGCCATCCGGCAGGACCTGCAAGGACCAGAGCCCGCCGACCGCCAAGGGTCCGCCGTCCACGGCCCGAAAGTAGTACGGGATTTTCTGCCGACCCTCCGTCTTCCATTCGTAATAGCCGTCGATCGGCACGAGGCAGCGACGCAGGCGGGCCGCATCGCGAAACGTCGGTCGGTCAAAAATACCCTCGGCCCGGGCATTCGCATGCCCTTCCTCGCGGCTGTCGGGGGCCGCCCAAGACGGGACGAAGCCCCAGTCGAGCGGCTCCACCTTGAGCATGCCTTGCTCGCGGCGCAGGGAAAGCAACGGGGTGCCCGGGGAAACGTTGTAGCGGGGCCGGACCACCGGGGCGCTCGCGCCGAGGCTCCGGATGATTTCCTCGTGACGGGAAAACTGGGTGACGCGGCCGCACATACCGGCCGTTTACCAATGCGGCGGTCGCTCGTCCGCGGGCGGACCGGAATCCACCCCGTCGGCGGCCTGGGCGGACTTGGCCTCCAGCCGGGCGAGCCGATCGACGAGTTTGGCGACCTCGCGGGAGAGTTCCATCAGGACGCGGTCCTGCTGTTCGACATGTCGTTGGAGGAAGGCGAGGCGCTCCTCCATCTCGCGACGGCTGGGATCCATGGGGCCACCGTAGGCGGCCCGGGCCGAAGCGCAAGCCGGGTCAGAGGCCGCAGTCGCGCTTCGCCGCCGCGAAGGCGGCCAAGGCTTCATCCAGGTCGGCCCGGGTGTGCGCGGCGGACATCTGCGTGCGGATGCGCGCCTTGCCCTGGGCCACGACGGGGTAGAAGAAGCCGACCGCATAGACGCCATGCTCCAGCAACGCGACGGCGAACTTCTGCGCCAGGACCCCGTCGCCCAGCATGACCGGGACGATCGGGTGCTCGCCGGGCGGGAGGGTGAAACCGAGCGCCGTCAACCCCTGGCGCCAGTAAACCGCGTTGGCCATGAGCTGGTCGCGCAGCTCGGTCGAGGCGCGGAGCAGCTTCAAGATGGCGAGGGTCGTCGCGGCGATCACCGGGGCGAGCGAGTTGGAGAACAGGTAGGGGCGGCTCTGCTGTCGCAGGGTATCGATGACTTCCTTCCGGCCCGAGGTGTAACCCCCGCTGGCACCGCCGAGGGCCTTGCCCAGGGTGCCGGTGATGATGTCCACCCGGCCCAGGCAGCCGCGGTGCTCATGCGTCCCTCGGCCGGTCTTCCCGAGGAAGCCGACCCCATGGGAGTCGTCCATCATCACGACCGCGCCATGCCGGTCGGCGAGGTCACAGATCTCGGCCAACGGCGCGATGGTGCCGTCCATCGAGAACACGCCGTCGGTCGCGATGAGTTTCACGCGGGCGCCCTTCGCCTCGACGAGTTTCGCCTCGAGGTCGGCGAGGTCGGCGTTGGCGTAACGGAAGCGCTGCGACTTGCACAGGCGGATCCCATCGATGATCGAGGCATGGTTGAGCGCGTCGGAGATGACGGCGTCCTCCGGGCCCAGGATCGTCTCGAAGAGGCCGCCGTTGGCATCCCAGCAGGAGGAATAAAGGATCGTGTCCTCCGTGCCGAGGAAGTCGCTGATCGCCTGCTCGAGCTCGCGGTGGACGGTCTGCGTGCCGCAGATGAAGCGAACGGAGGCCAGGCCGTAGCCCCAGCGCTCCAACGCCTCCGCGGCCGCGGCCTGCACCGTCGGGTGGTTCGCCAAACCAAGGTAATTATTCGCGCACAGGTTGAGGGCCTCCCGGCCATCCTTCAGCCGCACGCGCGACCCTTGGGCCGAAGCGATGAGCCGCTCCTGCTTGTAGAGCCCGCTGGCACGGACGTCGGCGAGGCGTTGGGCGAGGAGGCCTTGGAGGGCGGCGTACATGGGGGTCAGAATTGCGTCCAATCGAGCACGACTTTGCCGGACTGTCCAGACAGCATGGCCTCGAAGCCCGCGCGGAACTCGCGGGCCGGCAGGCGGTGGGTGATCGCGGGGGTGATGTCCACGTGGGACTGGAGGAGCGCAATCATCTTGTACCAGGTCTCGTACATCTCGCGTCCGTAGATGCCCTTGAGGTGGAGGCCGCGGAAGATGACCTTGTTCCAGTCGATGGCCGCCTTACCCGGGATGATGCCCAGCAGCGCGATGCGCCCGCCGCAGGCCATGTTATCCAGGATTTGATCGAGCGCCCGAGGATTGCCCGACATCTCCAAGGCCACGTCGAAGCCCTCGGTCATGCCGAGCTCGTGCTGCACTTGGCGGAGGTCCTCCTGCGACACGTCCACGGCGCGCGTCGGGCCCATCTTGCGCGCGAGCTCGAGGCGCCAGGGGTTGACGTCGGTGATGATGACCTTGCGGGCCCCCGCCGCCTTGGCGATGGCGATGGCCATGATGCCGATCGGGCCGGCGCCGGTGATGAGCACGTCCTCGCCGACGAGGTCGAAGGAAAGCGCCGTGTGCACGGCGTTACCGAGCGGGTCGAAAATCGCCGCCACCTCGTCGGGAATATCATCCGGTACCGGGACGACGTTCTCCATGGGCAGGGCGAGGAGTTCGGCGAAGGCCCCGGGGCGGTGGATGCCGACGCCGAGGGTGTGCGCGCAGAGGTGGCGACGACCGGCGCGGCAGTTGCGGCAATACCCGCAGACGATATGCCCCTCGCCCGAGACGCGCTGACCGACCCTGAGGTGCGTGACCTCGCGACCGAAAGCTTCGACGACGCCGACGTATTCGTGGCCGACGGTGAGCCCGACCGGCACGGTCTGCGCGGCCCACTCATCCCACTTCCAGATATGGACGTCGGTGCCGCAGATCGCGGCTTTACGGATTCGGATGAGGACGTCGCGGTCGCCGATGGTCGGCGGCGGCACGTCCGCCAGCCAAAGACCTTCGGCGGCTTCTTTCTTGATCAAGGCTTTCATGCGGCGGGGTGGAAGTGCCTAACGATAGGTGTTCCGAGCGTTTTTAAAAGCGACGTCTCGCGTTGTAGGCTTATTTTTATTGTGCGGAAAGGGTCGTTTACCAACCTTCACCTGGCATGGCGCCGGCAACCTCCTCACCCGACGAACCCCCACTGGAGGCGGTGGACACCACGGTGATTCAGGCGCACCGCTCGCGGCGGACTTTCTGGCAGCGCCTGGGCGGCGAGGGGCTGACCATCTCGCTGATCATCCACCTGGTCCTGATCATCGGCGCGGCCATCTGGGTCATCTCGACCGTGACCGATTCCGTGATGAAAGATCCGGACTCCTTCTCCACGGGCCAAGGCGGCGGCGCCGCCGGCGACAAAGCCAAGCAGTTCAAGACCCGGGCCCAACCCAAGAACCCGAAGACGATGGCCAAGAACGCCTCCCGGATCACCTCCAAGAGCCCCAACGCCGCCATCTCGCTTCCCGACCTGCCGGCCTCTTCCGTCGCCACCCTCACCTCCGGCATGATGAGCGGCGGCTCCGCCAAGGGCTTCGGCGGCGGCGCTGGCGGCGGTATCGGCTCCGGGCTGGGCATCGGCCGCGGCAACGGGAAGAACTTCGTCGGTGCCTTCGGCGCCTCCTTCAAGCGACCCAACGCCCTGGAGGGCACCCTGTATGACCTGAAGTTTAGCCCGAGTGGCAAGGCCCTCGGTGCCGACGCCCCCCAGCGGATCGCCCAGATTCAGAAAGCCTTCGAGACGATGGACCGAAACTGGTCGGGCACCAAGGCGCTGCTGGATGGACGCTACCGCCAAGCGGAGCTCAAGCTCTACGCTTCGAACATCTTCATCCCGCCCCGCAATGCGGCGGAAGCGACGAAAGCCTTCGACTGTGAGAAGGAAATCCAAGCCCCGGGTTGGCTGGCCTATTACGAAGGTAACTTCAGCCCGCCGGTCACCGGAAAATACCGCTTCGTCGGCCTCGGCGACGACATCATGGTCGTGGCGGTCGGCGGCAAGACGGTGCTCTCGACCTTCTGGCCGAACTCCAAACTCAACGTGACGCGCTTCGAAGCCAGCTGGCTGCCCAAGGACGCCGGCAAGACCGACGGTCAGGGGCTGCGCTTCCCGCCCCATGCCGGCGGGCGCTACTCCGGGGAATGGCTGGAACTCCGCAAGGGCCAGGCCTACCGAATCCAGATCGCGTTCGGCGAATCCTACGGGGGGCTGTTCTCGGCCGCGCTACTGATCGAGCAACAAGGCGTCACCTATCCCACCGCTGGCCGGGACACCCAGCTACCCATCTTCATGCTCGAGCCGCTCACCCCCGAGGAAATCCAACTTAAAAGCAGTAATCATATCGACCACCAGACCGAGGGGCCGGTCTTCGGCACCGCGATCAATGGGGCAGGCGGGCGGCCGGTCGGGCGTTAACTTGGGGTTGGCTTTCTTGGGGATGGGCCCAGCGTAGGGTGATGCCTCCAGCTGACCCCCAGGCATCCACCCCAGAAGATCCCCTCGTGCCTGCGGCCGAGGTCGAAACCCCTCTGGACGCCGAAGAGATTGCGGGACACCGTTCGAAGCGCACGTTTTGGCAGCGCTTGGGCGGCGAGGGCCTGACCATCTCGCTGATCATCCACCTAATCCTGATCATCATCGCGGCGATCTGGGTGATCTCGACCGTGACGGACTCGATCAAGAAGGACCCCGATTCCTTCTCCACGGGCCAAGGCGGCGGGGCCGCCGGCGACAAGGCCAAGCAGTTCAAGACCCGCGTCCAGCCCAAGAACCCCAAGACGATGGCCAAGAATGCGGCGCGGATCACGTCCAAGAGCCCGAACGCCGCCATCTCCCTGCCCGACCTGCCCGCTTCCTCGGTCGCCACCCTCACCTCCGGCATGATGAGCGGCGGATCCTCCAAGGGCTTCGGCGGCGGCTCCGGCGGCGGAATCGGCTCTGGCCTCGGCGTCGGTCGCGGCAACGGTAAGAACTTCGTCTCGGTCTTCGGCAGCAAGACCGCAATCAACGGTCTCCCGGGCACCTTTTACGACTTCAAGCAGAACAAAGCCGGCAAGCCGACCGCCATGATGGGCGGCGCCCCGGAGAAATTCGGCGACCCCTCCAACGGTGCGGCCATCGGGCTTTACAACAAAGAGGTGGCCGAATTCTTTGAGAAAGGTTTCGCCGTCTCGAGCCTGAGTAATGTCTTTCGCGCCCCCGACACGCTCCTGGCCTCGCAAATCTTCATCCCGCCCTGCCCGGCCACCGAAGCCCCGAAGGCCTACGGCGTCGACAAGGAATGCAAGCCTTCGCGCTGGATCGCCCACTACCGCGGCGCGGTCAAAGCCCCCCAGACCGGCAAGTTCCGCTTTGTCGGCTCCGGCGACGACTTCCTCACGGTGCGCTGGAATCGCAAGGTGGCGCTTGATTCTGGCTACCAACAATTCCTGGTCGGCGGGGAAAACGTCTACGGCGATTACGGCAAGAAGAAGTGCGATGAGACGCACCCTTCGACGTTGGGTAAGCCGATGCGGTGCGGTCCCTGGATCAGCATCACCAAGGATGCCGAGGTGCCGCTGGAAGTCGTCATCGGCGAGACGCCCGGCGGGACCTTTTACGCCATCGTCTGCATCGAGGTCATGGCGCCGAACGGCAAGGGCGAGGGTACCCTCAAACTATTCCGAATGACCACCGATGAGTTGCCGGAGGCGATCAAGAACGGCCACCCCAGCGTGCCGAATGTCGATATGGTGGCCGAAGGCTGGATTTTCAAGCCCGCCCGCGCCACGGTCGCTCGCTAAGCGGGCCCCATGACCCCCTTTGGGGTTGTCGCGGCAGGGAGGGTGCGGGTAAATTACCCGACCCCAAGGTATGTCCGCCGAGCCCCCCAGCCATGCCCCCGACCAGGAGCCGACGCCCGCGCCGTTAAGCTCTTTCCCGGTTGAGCCGAACGCGGAAGAGCTTTCGGGCCACCGGGCAAAGCGGACTTTTTGGCAGCGCTTGGGCGGCGAGGGCCTGACCATCTCGCTGATCATCCACCTAATCCTGATCATCATCGCGGCAATCTGGGTGATCTCGACGGTGACCGATTCGATCAAGAAGGACCCCGATTCCTTCTCCACTGGCCAAGGCGGCGGGGCCGCCGGCGACCGGGCCAAGCAGTTCAAGACCCGCGTCCAGCCCAAGAACCCTAAGACGATGGCCAAGAATGCCGCCCGGATCACGTCCAAGAGTCCGAACGCCGCCATCTCCCTGCCCGACCTACCCGCTTCCTCGGTCGCCACCCTCACCTCCGGCATGATGAGCGGCGGCTCCTCCAAGGGCTTCGGCGGCGGCTCCGGCGGCGGAATCGGCTCCGGCCTCGGTGTCGGTCGCGGCAACGGGAAGAATTTCGTCTCCCTCTTCGGCGCCAAGATGGGGACCAACGGGTTAGTCGGCACTTTCTACGACCTGAAGCAGACTCCTTCCCATAAGGATACGGAATGCGCCCCCCAATCCGGGATCGGCCCGTATCGCGAGGCAGTAAAGGAGTTCTTCCAGTCCGGCTGGAGCCCGATCAAGTTCGCGAAATACTACAAGGCACCCGAACCGCTCATCGCGGGCCAGCTCTTCATCCCGTCCCGCAGCGCCAACGCCGCCCCGGAAGCCTACGGCGTCGAGAAGGAAGTGAAGCCCTCCCGCTGGGTCGTCCACTACAAGGGCGTCGTGGAAGTGCCGCAGTCCATCCCGTTCCGCTTCGTCGGCACCGGTGACGATTGGTTGCTGGTCCGCTGGGACAAGAAAATCGCCCTCGATGACGGCTACGAACGCTTCGTGGTCGGCGGCGACGGCAACTACAAGGATTTCAAGCAGACGGTCACCAAGGAGTTCGTCCTGGATCGTACGCCAGGCGGCCTGCATCGGATGAAGGCGGGGCCCTGGATCAACGAGACCAAGGGTAAGAAGGTCCCGATCGAGATCGCCATCGGCGAGACCCCGGGAGGCGTCTTCGACGTCTACCTCGCCATCGAGGTCGCGACCTCGAGCCAGCGCGTGAAGGGCGAGTTCGTCGGCGAAGGCACGCTGAAGCTGTTCCGCGTGAACAGCGACCCTCTCCCGAAGGAAATCGAGAATCCCGGCCGCAAGCTGACGATCGACATGCAGGCGGAAGGCTGGATTTTCAAGACGGTCCCCGCCGCCGGGGCCGCCCGCTAAGTCGGCTCAACGCTTATCGGCAAAGTAGAAGCGGGCGCAGTTGGCACCGAAGAGGCCGGCGCGCTCGGCGTCGGTCAGGCCGCGCGCATAGTCGTCGACCAAGCGATAAGCCTGTGCGTAGCTGCCGGCGAAAAGGCAGACCGGCCAATCGGAACCATACATCAAGCGCGACGGCCCGAAGGCCTCGAAGACCGTGTCCAGGTACGGGCGGAACTGCTCGGCCTGCCAGGTCTGATGGTCCGCCTCGGTGAGCATACCGGAGACCTTGCAATGGATATTCGGAAGCTGGGCCAGCCGGCGCAGCTGCGACTTCCATGGCTCGATGATCCCGTCCTTGATCTGCGGCTTGGCGAGGTGATCGAGCACGAAGGGCTGCTGCGGGAAATTCTCCGCGAGTCGGGTAGCGGCCGCGAGCTGCCTGGGGTAGATCAGGATGTCGTAGGTCAGGCCATGGGCGTGGAGCTTCGAGATGCCCCGCTGGAAATCCTGCCCGAGCATGAAATCGTCATCCGGCTCCTCCTGAACGACGTGGCGGACACCGACGAACTTCGGGTGCGCGGCGAGGCGCGCCAGGTCGGCCTCGACCCGATCCGAGCGGAGGTCGACCCAGCCGACGACGCCCTTCACGTTCGCGTGCTTGTCCGCGAGGCCGAGGAGCCAGTCGGACTCGCCGACCACCTGGCGCGCCTGGACGGCGATGGAGCCATCGAAGCCGAGCGGCTTCTGCAGTTCGGCGAGATCGTCGGGCAGCCAGCCACGGTGCAACGGGGAGCCCGGGGGAATCCACGGGTATTGCGCCGCGTCGTACGACCAGAAATGCTGGTGGGCGTCGAGGCGCATGGCGTCAGACCACGTCGACGATCGCCTTGATCACGCCGGATTCCGGCTTGAGCCAGGTCGGGAAGGTCGCGATCAGGTCGTCGAACTTCGCGTGGTGCGTGATCCAGGGCTTCGTGTCGATGACGCCGGCCTCAATCAACTGGATGATGCGGGCGAAGTCCTTCGAAAGGGCGTTACGGCTGGCCATGATGGTCAGTTCGCGGCGGTGCAGGTGCGGGGCGTGCGGGAAAGTGAGTTCCTGCTGCGTGATGCCCACGTAGACAACGCGGGCGGCGAAGGCCGCGTAAGCGAAGCAAGCGACCATCGATTTATTGCTGCCCGTGGCGTCGATGACCACGTCGGCCAACTGGCCGTTCGTGAGGGCCGCGAGCGCGGTGACCTCGGCGCCGTCGCCCTTGGCCAGGATGACGCCGTCCACCTTCATGACGTCGGTGCAGAACTTCAGACGCTCGGCGTTCATATCCATCACCACGCACTTCGCGCCGGAGACCTTGACGAACTCGACGGCCGAGAGGCCGATCGGGCCCGCACCGATGACGAGGACGGTCTCGCCGGCCTGGGGCGCGGCGCGGTCGACGGCGTGGCAACCGATGGCGAGGGTCTCGACGAGGGCGAGCTGGTCGTAGGAAAGCTTCGCGGAGAGATGCAGCTTGCGGGCGGGGAGGAGAAACTTCTCGGCCATGCCGCCGTCGCACATCACGCCGAGGGTCTGATGGTGCTCGCAGCAGTTGGTGAAACCGCGGCGGCAACTGTAGCACGTCTGGCAGTTGATGTACGGCTCGACCGCGCAGCGGTCTCCCGGCTGGACATTCGTCACGCCCGGGCCGACCGCGAGGACCTCGACGCCGAGTTCGTGGCCGGGCACGCGCGGGTAGGAATAGAAGGGCATCTTGCCGAGGAAACCGCCGTAGTCGGTGCCGCAGATGCCGATGCGGTGGACGCGGACGACCGCTTCGCCGGCGGCGGGCGCGGGCGGCTCCGGAAGGTCGATCCGCGTGAACTGCCCGGGCTGGTCGAGACGGATGGCTTTCATCGGCTCAGTTGTTCTCCTTCAGGCCTTCGAGGTGCCCGAGGTTCTTGACCGGAGCGAAGATCGCCTGGACTTCGGAGAGCAGCTGCTGGTCGATCGGTTCCGCGGCCCACTTGGCCCAGTTGCGGATGTTGGTCGGGTTGGCGCTACCGGAGACCGTCGTGGCGATGTCGGGATGCTGGAGCGAAAACTGTAGCGCAAGCTTGGCGATGTCGCTCCCCTTGGCGGCGCAATGGGCGGCGGCGGCGCGGGCGGCGGCCTTCACGGCCTCCGGCTCCTTGAGCCAGGCCGGCAGCGGGGCGTTGGTGAGCAAGCGGGCGCTGAACGGGCCGGCATTCATGACGCCGATGCCTTTCGCCTTCAGATACGGCACGGTCTCCTCGGAGAAGCGGGTGTTCTGGAGGGTGTGCTGGTTGTAGCTCAGCACGCAGTCGACCTCGGCCTGCTCGCAGATGAACTTGAAGATCTTCTGCGGGTAACCGCTGAAACCGATGGCCTTGACCTTGCCGGCCTGCTTCGCCTGGCGGAGGGCCGGGATAGTCTCGTCGACGATCTGCTGCATCGGGACGAACTCGATGTCATGGCAGAGGATGATGTCGAGGTGGTCGGTCCCGAGGCGGTGCAGGGAGACGTCGATGCTCTCCGCGACCCGCTTGGCGCTGAAGTCGAAGTGGGTCAGGTCATAACGGCCGAGCTTCGTACAGAGCTTGTAGCTCGCGCGCGGGACGCCCCGCAGGGCGACCCCGAGGAGCACTTCGGAAATGCCGCGGCCGTAGAAAGGCGACGTGTCGATGAAGTTGATGCCGCAGTCGAGGGCGACCTGCACGGACTTGAGCGCGTCATCGAGGGCGACGCTGCGGAATTCCTGGCCGAGCGACGAAGCACCGAAGCTGAGGATGGGGAGTTCGATCCCAGTCTTGCCGAGGGGGCGGGTCTTCATGGGGCGAAAGGTCAGGCGGTGCGGCAGCCGACGGTGAGAAGCACGTTGCCCCAGAGGGCTTGGTCGCCGGTCTGGATGGTGAGGATGTGGTCGGCGGATTCGACGGCCTTGTAGAAATCCCACTTCAAGATCGGTTGCAGTTCGAGCTTCAGGCCGGCGGCCTTCACTTCCTGGCGGAACTCGGCCCAGACGGGCGGCTCACCCTGCTGCGCGTAGGAATCGTCGGGCGGGATGCCCATCGTATTGACTGCATCGACCGGCACGGCGCTGAGCACGGCACGCAACACTTGAGCGACGGTCGGGATACCCGGCGAGAGATTGAGCGAGACCAGCTCGGCGTTCGGGCCCTTCTTGCCCCAGACCGGGTAGTTGCCGTCGGCGATCAGGATGACCGAGTGATGGCCGGCGCGGGCGAGGACTTCGGAAATCTTCGGGTGGATGAGCTGGTGCTTGAGCATGGTCTTAGCGGGGTAAGTGGGTGCGGATGGCCCTGATCGTCTGCGCGGCGGCGGCTTCGGAGTCGGGTAAAGGAAGGATCTCGCCGGAGAGATAACCGGCGAAGCCGATGTCCTTGAGAGCGGCGATGACCGAGGCGGCGTCCGTGTGACCGAAGCCGATTGCCTGGCGGTTGCTGTCGGCAAAATGGACATGGCCGACGTGCCGGCCACAGGCGCGGAGCGTGGCGGTGTTCGAGACCTCCTCGATGTTCATGTGGAAGAGGTCGCAGAGCAGTTTCACGTTAGCGACCTGGCGGGCTTCCAGGAACTGGGCAGCGTCGAGCTGGCGATTAAGGAGGTTCGTCTCGTAGCGATTGAGCGGCTCGTAGAGGAGCGGCACGCCGTATCGAGCGGCGTGGGCTCCGAGATCGGTGAGCGCTTCAGCGAGCCAGGCTAGGGCCTGGTCGCGGGAGACGTCGCCCTCGGCCTTGCCCTGCATGGAACCGATGATGGCGGGGGCTTTGAATTCGCCGGCGAGATCGATGATCGCGCGGATAAACTCACGGGCGTGCGAGCGGATGGCGGGGTCGGCGTGGGTCAGGTGCCACTGGTGGACGAGCCAGCCGCCGCCGGTGCCGAAGGCCGCGGCGGAGAGGCCGTGCTTTTTCAGCAGCGCGTGGAGCGCGGGACGGTCGATGGCGGCGGCCGCGGGGGCGAAGATCTCGATCGCGTCGAAGCCCAGCTTCGCGGCGGAAGCCGCGGCGGACTCGAGGCCGTCCCAATACACGAACGGGCCGCCCTTGGCTTGGGCGACGAGCGAAACCGTGATCGCAGATTTAATCACGAAGGAACTCTGCCCTTCCCGCGAAGGAGGGGCAAGTTCCGCTTAAACGACTTTAAACGAAAAACGGAGCGAAGAGGCCGAGAAGCGGCGACTTACTCCGTCATTCCCTGCGAAGTGCGGCCCTTGACGAGGCGCTGCACCAAGGCGAAGCGGAGAATCTGCTCCATCTTCGCGATTTCAACCGGGTCGATGTCCTTCTGGCCGCGGGCGGCTTCGACGGCTTCACGAGCCCGCGCTTCGGCGGTCTCGACGGCCTTGAGGTCAATCTTCGATTCGTCGATGGCGGCTTCCGTCACGACCGAAACCTTGTCGGAGACGACGCGGACGAAGCCCTGGTCGATCGCGAGGCGGCTGACCTTTCCGTCGACCGTGAGGATGACTTCGCCGGCGGCGATGATCGCGGTGATAGGCTGGTGACCGGGCAAGATGCCGATGCTGCCCATGGCGGTGGGCAGGGTCACCTTGTCCGCCGTGCCTTCGTAGGCGCGGCGGTCAGGGGTGACGATTTCGACCGTAAGGGACATGGAGGCTTATTTCTTGGACTGGCCGGCGGCGGCGAGGACCTCGTCGATGCCGCCCTTCATGTAGAAGTCGTTCTCGTTCACGTGGTCGAGCTCGCCGGAGAGGATCATCTCGAAGCCGCGCAGCGTGTCGTCGAGGGCGACGTACTTGCCGGGCGAGCCCGTGAAGATTTCC